>Ga0272443_10000006_pt1 | contig 659046 bp, 598 predicted proteins | sample SSMAcet12_FD_193581 | JGI IMG/M metagenome (GOLD analysis project Ga0272443, IMG submission 193581) | Marine sediment archaeal communities from Little Sippewissett salt marsh, Falmouth, MA, United States - SSM-Acet-12 | ecosystem: Environmental > Aquatic > Marine > Wetlands > Sediment ...
AATGTCAGCTTCGTGTTCTCGCTTACTGCCCTGGTACTGATATTCGGTGCCGTACTGGCGCTATATCAGTTCGATATAGACCTGCTGCCGCGGCTGGCTAAATCGCTGGATCTGACCTGACTATGAACATCATCGAGAAAGCGGTCGAAAAATTGCTCGGTGAAAAAGCCGCCGCCGCGGGCGGAACATCCGAACCACCGATCACCGCCGAATCGGCCGCTGCAGCACATAACCCCGAGGCCGCAGCTGCCGGCGTCGAGGCCGCCGTCCAGATCGATGAACAGGCGGCCCAGCCAATTCAGGCGCCGCAGCAGCCACCGATGGCAGCCAACCCCCCACCGCCGATTGCCGAAGACTCTGTGCCGGAGCGCGATGACGATGAGGGGCTGACCAACGACCATGTCATCTCCATCAGCAGCCTGGCCCGCGAAGGGGTACTGACGCCTGATGCTGAGCGCAGCCGCACAGCCGAGGAATACCGCATGATCAAGCGGCCGCTGTTGACTCGCGCCTTCTCGGGCGCCGGGGCTACGGTGGCGCACCGCAACCTGATCATGTGCACCAGCTCGGTGGAAGGCGAGGGCAAGACCTTCACCTCGCTCAACCTGGCTATCTCGATCGCCATGGAACTGGATCGCACGGTGCTGCTGGTGGATGCGGACCTGGCCAAACCCGGCTTGTCGCGGGTGCTCAATATCAACAACCGCCCGGGCCTGACCGATCGTCTGATCAACGAGGACGTGGACCTCAAGGACCTGTTGCTGCGCACCGATGTTCCCAAGCTGACGGTGCTGCCTGCCGGACGTCGTCACCGCCGTTCCACGGAGCTGCTGGCGAGCAATAACATGCGTGCGCTACTCGATGAACTAGCGCTGCGTTATCCGGATCGGGTGGTGTTGTTCGACTCGCCACCACTGCTGGCCACCAGCGAGGCCGGTGTGCTGGCCCAGCAGATGGGTCAGATCTGTCTGGTGGTCGAATCCACTGTGACACCCCAGTTCCTGGTCAAGGATGCCCTGCGGCAGTTGGCGTCCACCGATAATGTGTCCCTGGTACTCAACAAGTGCAAACCCGATCTGTTCCTGGGCGGCTATGGCTACGGCTATAACTACCGCTACGGTTATGGCTACGGGTATGGCTATGGATACGGTCAGGGCAGCGATAACTGAGTGCGTTCATGGAAAAGTGGGACAGGATGTGCCGACTGGTTTACAAACTGCTGTGTTTCACGGTTGTCGTTGCGACGCAACCGGTGCTCGCGGGCGACTGGACGGTCACCAACAGCCTGAACCTCAGCAGCTATTACTCGGACAACCTGGGGCAGCGCGCGGACGCCAATGCCGGCATGGTGGTGAACGCCAGTCCGCAGTTGGCACTGCATGGCAATGGACGTCGCATCAAGGGCGCGCTGTCCTATGCGCCGACGCTGTTCACCGCCTTTGGCGATGACCCGCCCGATAGCGGCATCAATCATTTCCTCGCGGCGCACTTCAACTCCACCCTGGTGCGTAACACGCTGTTTCTCGACAGTACCGCCAGTGCTGGCCTGGTGACGGTCAACAGTGCGGCTGGTTCCGATACCGCGAGCCTCAGCAACACCGACGATACCAGCCAGACCTACTCCCTCTCGCTATCGCCCTATACCCGCCACCGGCTGGGCAGTTACGCCGAATTGTCGTTTCGCCTTGGTCTGAATGCGGTGCGTGCCGAGTCTGAAGCAAGCAGTCTGAATTCCACAGGGCGTTCGGCCTCGGCCAGCGTGAGCAGCGGGCCCCGCTTCGCCCGCTTCCCGTGGTCCTTGTCCATGAGACATAACGAGGTGAGCTTTGATGATCGGACCGATACCACTGACAATCTGATTAGCTCGCTAGGCTACCGGATAGACCGGCGTTGGCGGGTGGATGGCAAGCTGGGCTATCAGAAGTCCGAGTTGGCGACATCCAGATCAGACACCTCAGGCATGACCTATTCCGCGGCCCTGTACTGGACGCCCAATCCACGCACCCGGGCCGATGCCGAGTTTGGCCGCCAATACTTCGGTGACTTCTGGCGCGTACATGGTGAGCACGGGAGTCGGCGGACGCTGCTCACCCTGGACCTGCGACGTGAGATCACCAATGCCCGCAACTTGTTGCTCAGAGAGTACACGATAGAAGAAGCCGCAATGTCGTCGAATGAACGGCTAGTGTTGGATGCAGCATCTGCGGAAGCTCTAGCAAACATTCTGGGCTTGGATCCTGATCTGATTAGGATTTACGATAATGTCCCCATCGATGAGGATTACCTCAGCACCCTCGTCAGTGTGGGCATCCGGTTGACCGGCAAACGCACCACGGTCACGGCCAAGGCCAACTGGAACGAGCGGAGCTACGAGATCTCCAGCGATACCGAGGAGATCATGGGCTTGTCGATACGGGGCGAACGTCACTTGGGTGGCCGTATCAATGCCCACGCCAGTGTCAGCTGGCAGGACGTGGACTCAAGCATTTCCGGTACCAGTCAGTACTGGCAACTGGGGATCGGCGCCTCGCGCAGTCTGGGACGTCACAGCCGCGTCAGCCTTGACCTGTCGCGTCAGCAGCGCACCAGCGACGGTGGCAGCGCGGCCGAATTCACCGAGCACCGTATCGGCCTCACCCTGACCACGCGGATGTTCTGATCATGTATCAGCAGTTCTACGGTCTTAGCGGCAAGCCATTCCAGCTGAGCCCGGATGCACGCTTTTTTTTCGACAGCCGCGCCCATCACCGCGCCATGGCCTATCTGCGCTATGGCCTGAACCAGCGCGAGGGCTTCATCGTCATCACCGGCGGCATCGGCACCGGCAAGACCATGCTGGCACGTAACCTGTTTGCCGAATTGCCCCATGACGAACTGGTGGCCGCGCAGCTGGTGTCCACCCAGGTAGAAGCCGATGACATCCTGCGGCTGATCAATGCGGCCTTTGGTCTGCAGCATGAGCACCTGACCAAGGCGGCCTTGCTGCGCAACCTGGAGGCCTTCTTCCGTGCCCGCCAGGCCGAAGGCAAGCGGGTGCTGATCGTGGTGGATGAGGCGCAGAATCTGCCGCCGCGCACCATCGAAGAGCTACGCATGCTGTCCAATTACCAGGATGACGAGGGCAGGGCGTTGGTGCAGAGCTTCCTGCTCGGCCAGACCGAGCTGAAGGACACCCTGCAGCGCCCGGAGATGGAGCAGGTGCGTCAGCGCATCATCGCCGCCCATCATCTGGACCCGCTGGACGTGGACGAGCTGCGCGCCTACGTGGAGCACCGGCTGAGCTGTGTCGGCTGGCAGGGCAAGCCAAGCATCGCCGAGGATGTCTATGAGGTGCTGCACGAGGCCACCGGCGGCGTCCCGCGGCGGATCAATACCCTGGGTGATCGCCTGTTGCTGTTTGCCGCTATCGAGGAGCTCGATCATATCGCCACCGAGCATGCCGAACAGGTCATGGCGGAGGTCCAGTCCGAGTTGGGTGGTCGCTCCGGCAGCGAGCCGGTACGACTGATGGACACCGATGCAGTCGGCCTTGAAGAGCGCGTGTTCCAATTGGAGGACAGCGCGCAGAAACTGGCCCAGAGTCAGCGCAAGCACGCCTTGTTGTTGAAAAAGCTGCTGATGATGCAGATGGAGATCGATGGTGACGATGCAATCTGAGCATCCCCGACCGGTCAACGCCATGACGGTGGATGTGGAGGACTATTTCCAGGTCTCCGCCTTCGAGCCCTATGTGTCTCGCGAGCAATGGGATAGCGAAGAGTCGAGGGTCGAGGCCAATATGCATCGCATACTCGACCTGTTCGGTGAACAGCAGGTGCGGGCCACTTTCTTCACGCTGGGCTGGATCGCCGAGCGGCATCCGCAATTGATCCGCCGCCTGGTGGATGAGGGGCATGAACTGGCCAGTCACGGCTGGTCGCACGTGCGTGTTACCCAGCAATCTCCCGAGGACTTTCGCGCTGATATCAGCCGCACCAAGGCATTGCTGGAGGATGTCGGCGGCGTGGAGGTAAAGGGCTATCGCGCCGCCAGCTATTCCATAGGCGCCTCCAACCTGTGGGCGTTGGAAGAGCTGCAGGGCGCCGGCTACCGCTACAGTTCCAGCATCTTCCCCATTCAGCATGATCTATACGGCATGCCCGAGGCGCCGCGCTTCGGTTTCAGGCCGCATGGTGATGAATTCATGGAATTCCCCGTCACCACGGTCCGGCTGGGTGGGCGTAACCTGCCTTGCTCCGGTGGCGGCTGGTTCCGCCTGCTGCCCTATGTGATGACCCGTTGGGCGCTACGCCGGGTAAACCAGCAAGAAGGGCAGGGTGCGATCTTTTATTTCCACCCCTGGGAGATAGATCCGGATCAGCCGCGCCGCGATGGTCTGGACGGTCGTACCCGTTTTCGCCATTACCTCAACCTTTCCCGCACCGAGGCCCGTCTGACCCGCTTGCTGCAGGACTTCGAGTGGGGCCGCATGGATGAGGTGTTCTACGCGCCGAGTCAGGAACAGCGCCCATGAGCCTGCAGGTGCGCGCCGTCGCTGACAACGACGGCTTGATGTGGGAGTCCTTCATCAATGCTCACCAGGACGCCAGCTTCTTCCACCGCTGGGGCTGGCGTGAGGTGATCGCACGGGCCTTCGGTCACGACACTCACTACCAGGTGGCGGAAAGGGATGGCCAGCTGATCGGCGTGTTGCCACTGGTCCGGGTGCGCAGCCGGCTGTTCGGCGACGCCCTGGTCTCCATGCCCTTTGGCGTCTACGGCGGTCCGCTGGCAATCGACGAGCCCACCCGTGCTGCGCTGCAGCGCGCAGCCTGCGACCTGGCCGATGAGCTGGGTGTTGATGCCCTGGAGCTGCGCCACCTGCATGCACACAATCCGGACTGGCCAACCAAGCAGCTCTACTACACCTTTCGCAAGGACATCAGCGACGACCATGAGGCAAACCTGACTGCTATCCCGCGCAAGCAGCGGGCCATGGTGCGCAAGGGCATCAAGGCCGAACTGCAGGGTGTCCAAGACGACGGTGTGGATGCCTTCTTTGCCGTCTATGCCGAGAGCGTGCGCAACCTCGGCACCCCGGTGTTTCCGCGCCGCTATTTCCGCTTGCTGCGCGAGGTGTTCGGCGATGCCTGCGACGTGCTGCGCATCCAGCATCAGGGCGAAGACATAGCCGCGGTGATGAGCTTCTGGTTCCGTGACCAGGTGCTGCCTTTTTACGGCGGTAGCCGGCCGGCGGCCCGCGCCCTGGCGGGGAATGACTTCATGTACTGGGAACTGATGCGCCGCGCCGCGGATCGGGGCGCACGGATATTCGACTTTGGCCGCAGCAAGGCCGGTACCGGTGCCTTCAGCTTCAAGAAAAACTGGGGTTTCGAGCCGGAGCAGCTGCATTACGAATATCACCTGGTGCGTGCCGAGACAATGCCCGAGGTCAACCCCAACAATCCCAAGTACCGCTTGTTCATCGACGCCTGGAAGCGTTTGCCGCTGCCCCTGGCCAATCTGATTGGCCCGCGCCTGTCGCCATACCTGGGGTGATCCGATGACCCGTCCGGCGTTGTTGTTCCTTGCTCATCGCATCCCGTATCCCCCCAACAAGGGGGACAAGATTCGTTCCTTCCACCTGCTGCGGCACCTAGCCAAGACCCACCGGGTATTCCTGGGCGCCTTCGTCGATGATCCGGCCGACTATGCCGGTGTCAGTGCACTGGAGGAGCATTGCGAGCAGGTGTTCCTGCGCGATCTGTCGCCCATCCGAGCCAAGCTGCGCAGCCTGACCGGCTTGTTGCGCGGTCAGCCGCTGACGGTGCCTTATTATCGCGACCGTGCCATGCAGGCCTGGGTGGACCAGGTGCTGGCCGAGCAGGACATCGACCGGGTGCTGGTGTTCTCCAGTGCCATGGCGCAGTACGTGCTTGGTGATGACTACCGTCACCTGACCCGGGTAGTGGATTTTGTGGATGTGGATTCGGACAAGTGGCGCCAGTACGCCGGCCAGCACCGCTGGCCCATGTCCTGGCTGTATCGTCGCGAAGGCCGGCGTCTGCTGTGTTTCGAGCGGCGGGTTGCCGCCAGCTGCGACGCCAGCCTGTTCGTGTCGCCGGCCGAGGCCGAGTTGTTCCGCAGCCTGGCGCCGCGGCACGCCGATCGCGTGGGGCATGCCGCAAACGGCGTGGACCTGGATTTCTTCGATCCCGCGTTGAGCCTGGAAAATCCCTATCAGACCGACGAACTGCCGCTGGTGTTCACCGGGGCCATGGACTACTGGCCCAACGTGGATGCCGTGCAGTGGTTCGCCACACAGATACTGCCGCTGGTGCGCGCCAGCCATCCGCAGGCCACATTCCATATCGTCGGCGGAGGCGCAGGACCCGCGGTCCAGGCGTTGGCGGCGGAGCCCGGTGTGCAGCTCGCCGGCCGGGTCCCGGACGTGCGGCCCTGGTTGCAGCATGCGGCGGCCGTGGTCGCGCCGCTGCGGGTGGCGCGCGGAGTGCAGAACAAGGTGCTCGAGGGTCTGGCCATGGCGCGACCCACCGTGGTCACCCCAGCGGCACTCGAAGGCATCGCCGCCAGCTCCGACGAGACCTTGCTGCTGGGCACCGATGCGGCGGCCGTGGCGAAGGCCGTCGTACGGGTGCTGGACGACCCGGCAGCGGCCGCGGCCCTCGGTCAACGCGGTCGCAAACTCATAGAACAGACATACCGCTGGGAAGAAAACATGGCCGTAATCGAACGTGCACTGGTGCAACCTCGCCAGACGCATACGCCGGCAGTACAGGAGATTTCACAGTGATCACAGCCGCAGCGGCCTGGCGCCGCACGCTGGTGGCCTCGGTGGTGATCACCGCGCTGCTGATCGGGCTGTTCTGGTCCACGGTCAGCACCATGCTGACGATCTGGCTGAACATCGAGACCTACAGCCACGGCTTCCTGATACTGCCGATCTCCCTCTGGCTGGCTTGGCGCCGCCGCGACATACTGCTGGCCACCGCGCCGAGTCCCGCGCCCTGGGTATTGTTGCTGTGCCTGGCTACCGGTGCCGGCTGGGGATTGTCGCACCTGCTCGGTGTACAGGTGGTCGAACAACTGGCACTGATTGCGTTGTGGGTGACGGCGCTGTGGGCGCTGCTCGGGCATCGTGCCGCGCGCCTGCTGGCCTTTCCGCTGTTGTTCCTGTTCCTGATGGTGCCGATGGGCGATGGGCTGGTGCCATCGATGATGGACTTCACCGCCGACTTTACCGTGTGGATGCTGGAACTGACCGGCATCCCGGTGTATCGGGAAGGGCTGTACTTCGTCATACCCAGTGGCAACTGGTCGGTGGTGGAGGCCTGCAGCGGGGTGCGCTATCTGATCGCCTCGGTCACGCTCGGCTTGCTGTATGCCTACTTGACCTATCGCAGCCTGTGGCGTCGTGCCCTGTTCGTGCTGCTGGCCATCCTGGTGCCAATTTTGGCCAATGGTGTGCGCGCCTACATGATCGTGATGATCGGGCACCTCAGCAACATGCAGTTGGCGGTGGGCGTGGATCACCTCATCTACGGTTGGATCTTCTTCGGCCTGGTGATGCTGCTGCTGTTCTGGTTGGGCAGCCTGTGGGTGGAGCGTGATGCAGCGCCCTTGGCAGTGCCGGTGCCGGCGGTAGAGCATGCGCATGTCGGACTTGGGAGCACCGTGGCCGTGCTGGTTGGCGCGGTGCTGGTCAGCCTGGCCGTGCGCGCCGGCGTGAACGACCTGGCTGCCGCCTCATTGCAGATGCGCGTTTTGCAGTTGCCGCCCTTGGCCGGCAACTGGCAACGGCATGATCCGCCACGTATCCAATGGCCCTTGCAGCTGAAGGGCCCTGATCAGACCTTGCGGGTGGGTTATGGCAAGGGTGGTGACGAGGTGGCGCTGGTGCTGGGTGTATTCCATCAGCAGCAACAAGGCGCCGAGGTGGTCAGCAGCGAAAACGTGGTACTCAAACGTGACGCAGCAGGCTGGCGCATTACCGGCCATGCTCGCCTGCTGCTGCCCCTTGAGGGCGACGAACAATCCGTGCCCGTGTATCAGCTGAAACAGCAGCAAACCTACTTGCTGGGTGAGAGTGATCAACGGCTGCTGGTGGCTAGCTGGTACCGGCTTGGCAGCCGCAGCACGGCCAACGAGTACATCGGCAAGTGGTACCAGGCGCTGGCCTTGCTGGGCGAGGGCCGTAGCGACGGCGCCTTCGTGATGCTGGCGACTGAAGACGATGCCGAAGCGCCTGAACGACTGCGGACCTTCGCCCGCGAGGCACTGCCTGAGCTGTTGGTTACGCTGGACGCTAGCCAGGCGCGCTGACAGGCAGCGGATCTATGCGGCCTGATCGCCATCCTTGGTCAGGCCAAGCGGCTGTTCATAATAGCCATGGATCGCCATCTGCCGCAGGACATCCTGTATTGCCCTATGCAAGTCTTCGCGGTGCCGCTGCACCAGTGGTTTCGTGGTCCGTCGGCTGTGCGGCTTCACGGTGCCCTGCAGGGCCCAATCCTGGTACACCCCGGCTGATTCGAGCGGCGCGGCCTGCGGAGGCCTGCTGGATGAGTTCGACCGGGGGATGCCGGATCGCAGCCGGGCGCTGTGGCCATTGTCATGCTGGAAGGTTTTTGCGGTGCGAGGCGGCCTGAGCGGCAGGTCTGTCTAGGGCAGGGCGATACCCTCGTTGCCCAGCATGGCCACCAGCCGGATCAGCGGCAGGCCGATCAGGCTGTTCGGGTCATCGCCCTCCAGCCGTTCGAACAGGGTGATCCCATAGCCCTCGGACTTGAAGCTGCCGGCACAGTTGAAGGGCTGCTCGGCGTCCACGTAGCGGGCGATCTGGGCCTCATCCAGCGCACGAAAATGCACCCGGAAGGGTTCTCGCACCACCTGCACCCGATCGTACCCACTGTGGTAAAGACACAGGCCGGTGTGGAAGGTGACCGCCCGTCCGGCGGCCTGCAGCAGTTGCGCGATGGCGTTGTCGCGGGTGCCCGGTTTGCCCAGCACCTGATCGTCGATGCAGGCCACCTGGTCGGAGCCGATGATCAGCGCATGGGGATGCTCGACCGCGGCGGCGCGGGCCTTGGCCTCGGCCAGGCGCATCACCAGGGCCTCGGCCGCCTCGCCCGGACGTCGTTGTTCATCCACCTCGGGAGCGCAGGTTGCAAAGGGCAGGCCCAGCTTTTCCAGCAGCATGCGGCGAAAGGGCGAGGTGGAGGCAAGTACGAGGGGCGGTGCTGGCTGGGCGCGGGTCATCGGCGATCGGGACTTGGCATCGGAGCGCTCAGTCTAGCAGAAGCAGCGGGGCCTACAGCTGCCTGTATAAGCCGATGCTAAGTACTCCATTTTCTTGACAAAAACACCTCCGGCCGGTAGAAATTCGCTCTGCTTTGCGCGCCGTTTTTATGCGCGCCTTCCCGTCAAACGCGACAGCTTGAACGAATTATAAAGAGGGGAGCCGCGTGCCTATCACCGACTTACTGATGACCGGCGTCGAGTTGATGCTGCTGGGGATGGGGATCGTATTCAGTTTCCTGGTCCTGCTGGTTTTCGTATTGAAAGTCATGTCGTGGCTCGCCGGCCGGTTCCTCACCACGGAATCCCCGGCCCCGATGCCTGCAGTCGCCCAACCGGCGGCTGCAGACACCACCTTGATCGCCGTTATCAGCGCCGCCGTGACCCGTTACCGGGCCACGCACAAGCCCTGATAGCCCACTTGCCAAAAGCACTGGAGCACTTTATGACGGCCGGGAAACTCGCCATCACTGACGTCGTCCTGCGCGATGCCCATCAGTCGCTGTTCGCGACCCGGATGCGCACCGAGGACATGCTGCCCATCGCCGCCAAGCTTGATCAGGTCGGCTTCTGGTCCCTCGAATCCTGGGGCGGCGCCACCTTCGACGCCTGTATCCGTTATCTGGGTGAGGATCCGTGGGAGCGGCTGCGCCTGCTCAAGGCCGCCATGCCCAACACCCGCCAGCAGATGCTGCTGCGGGGCCAGAACCTGCTCGGCTATCGCCACTACGCCGATGACGTGGTGGAGACCTTCGTCGAGAAATCGGCCGAGAACGGCATCGACGTGTTCCGCATCTTCGACGCCATGAACGATGTGCGTAACCTGGAAACAGCCACCCGCGCCGCACTCAACACCGGCAAGCACGCCCAGGGCACCATCTGCTTCACCGAGAGCCCGGTGCATACCGTCGATGCCTTCGTGGACATGGGCAAGCAGTTGGAGGACATGGGTTGTCACTCTATCTGTATCAAGGACATGGCCGGCCTGCTCAAGCCATACGTGGCCTACGAGCTGGTCAGCAAGCTGAAGTCCAGCTGCGGCATCCCTATCGCCATGCAGTCCCACGCCACCACCGGCATGAGCACCGCCACTGCTGTGAAGGCGGCGGAGGCCGGCATCGACATGGTAGATACCGCCATCTCATCCATGTCTCACACCTATGGCCATTCCGCCACCGAATCGGTAGTGGCCATCATGCAGGGCACCGAGCGCAATACCGGCCTGGATCTGGGATTGCTGGAGGAGATCGCCGCTTATTTCCGCGAGGTGCGCAAGAAGTACGCGAAATTCGAGGGTGCGCTACGCGGCGTGGACTCACGCATCCTGGTGGCCCAGGTGCCCGGCGGCATGCTCACCAACCTAGAGAACCAGCTGCGCGAACAACACGCCACCGACCGTCTGGACGAGGTGCTGGAAGAGATCCCCCGGGTGCGCAAGGACCTGGGCTATATCCCGCTGGTCACGCCGACCTCGCAGATCGTCGGCAGCCAGGCGGTGATCAACGTGCTCACCGGCGAGCGCTACAAGAGCATCACCAAGGAGGCGGCCGGCGTGTTGCGTGGTGAATACGGCGCCACCGCCGCGCCGGTGAACAAGGCGCTGCAGGCGCGGGTGCTTGAAGAGGGCGGGGAGGTGATTACCTGCCGTCCGGCCGACCTGATCGCGCCGGAGATGGACAAGCTCACCGAGGAACTCAAGGCGGTGGCCGGGGAGAAGGGCATCAGCCTGTCGGATCGGCTGGCCGAGGACGTGCTGATTTACGCCCAGTTCCCCCAGGTCGGCCTGAAGTTCCTGGAGAATCGTAACAATCCCGACGCCTTCGAGCCGGCACCCACTGGTGCGCCGGCAGCCGGCGCCACGTCCGCTGCAGCCGTTCCGGCGGCAACCGGCCCCGAGAGCTACAGCATCAGCGTGGATGGCCGCAGCTACAACGTCACCGTGGCACCGGGCGGCGCCGTGGCGGCCGTAACCCCGCAGGCGGCAGCAGCGCCCGTTGCCGTTCCCGCCACTGCTGGCCAGGCGGTGCCCGCGCCGCTGGCCGGCACCATCTTCAAGGTACTGGTGGCGTCCGGCCAGGCGGTCAAGTCCGGCGACGTGATCATGATCCTTGAGGCCATGAAGATGGAGACCGAGGTGCGCGCGCCCGCCGATGGCCATGTGGCCGCGGTGAATGTGAAGGAAGGTGACGCCGTACAGGTTGGCGACACCCTGCTGACGCTCTCCTGATGGACGTCAGTTTCAACGCGCTGTGGCAATCCATGGGGATTGCCAACATGGAGTGGGGCCAGGTCTTCATGATGCTGGTCGGCTGCCTGCTGGTATGGCTGGCGGTAGCCAAGAAATTCGAGCCGCTGTTGCTGGTGCCGATCGGCTTTGGCGCGGTGCTGAGCAACATCCCGGTGGCCGGAATCGGCGGTCCGGAGGGCCTGCTCGGGCTGATCTACCACGCGGGTATCGAGACCGGGGTGTTCCCGCTGCTGATCTTCATGGGCGTCGGCGCACTGACGGACTTCTCGGCACTGATCGCCCGGCCATCGACGCTGCTGCTGGGTGCTGCCGCGCAGTTCGGTATTTTCGTGACGCTGATCGGCGCGTTGGCGCTGAATGCCATCCCGGGCTTCGAATACAGCCTGGCCGACGCTTCGGCCATTGCCATCATCGGCGGCGCGGACGGCCCGACGGCCATCTTCCTGGCGTCCAGGCTGGCCCCGGACCTGCTCGGTGCCATCGCCGTGGCGGCCTATTCCTACATGGCGCTGGTGCCCATCATCCAGCCGCCGATCATGAAGCTGCTGACCTCCGAGAAGGAGCGTCGGGTGGAGATGTCCCAGCTGCGGCCGGTCAGCCGTGCCGAGAAGATCCTGTTTCCCTTCACGGTGCTGGCGTTGTGCGTGATCTTCCTGCCCTCCGCAGCGCCGCTGATCGGCATGCTCACCTTTGGCAACCTGCTGCGCGAGGTCGGGGTGGTGGAGCGCCTGTCCAAGGCGGCGCAGAACGAGATCATCAACATCGTCACCATCTTCCTGGGGCTGGCGGTGGGCTCCAAGCTGTCGGCCGACAAGTTCCTGACCCTGGAGACCCTGGGCATCCTGGCGCTGGGCGCGGTGGCCTTCTGCATCGGCACTGCGACCGGCGTGCTCATGGGCAAGGTCATGTACCGGGTGTCCGGCGGCAAGGTTAACCCGCTGATCGGGGCCGCCGGCGTGTCCGCGGTGCCCATGGCGGCGCGGGTGGTGAACAAGGTCGGCCTGGAGGCCAATCACCACAATTTCCTGCTGATGCACGCCATGGGACCCAATGTGGCGGGGGTCATCGGTTCGGCGGTGGCGGCAGGCGTTTTGCTGGCAGTGGTGGGTGGTTAAAGCCCTATTGTGGCGGCCTGCACAGAACGCATCGCACTCTTTGACTTAACACGGTGAATTTAATACTATTCCGCGCTTATGTCGTCGGAATTGCCGGACCGTGTAGACCCCTTTCGATTGTGCGATGGCGCGCAGTCCTTTGAAGGCCGTCTGAAACTGGCCGCTCTACCCAGATTGTCGGAGGCCCTGGTCTCGCTGGACGGAGAGGTCAGCTACCGGATCGATTGTGATCGAGACGAACGTCGGAGGGCCCGCCTGCGCGGGACAGCTGACGCAGAACTGGCCGTGGTCTGCCAACGTTGTATGGGTCCCATGCGCCTGCCGGTGCATGTGGAATTCCAACTGGCGGTGGTCACCGGACAAGACGAGGCAGCCTTGCTGCCTGATGAGTACGACCCGCTGCTGCTGGAGGAGGAAACCCTCAGTCTGGCCAGCGTGATTGAAGATGAACTGATTTTGGCCCTGCCGGTGGCGCCGCTACACCCCGTCGAGGAGTGCAGCGTGGATCCGGAAGACTGGTCACTGACAGACATAGAGCCGGAAACGGTTTTGCAGCGGGAAAACCCGTTTGCAGTTTTGGCGGGCATTAAAGGCCCCAAGAAAGACGACTGAGCTGAATTTTTTCAGGAGATACCCAGATGGCGGTCCAACAGAATCGCAAGACCCCTTCCAAGCGCGGCATGCGTCGTTCCCACGACGCCCTGACCGGCGAAACCCTGTCCATTGACAGCACCTCCGGCGAGACCCACCTGCGCCACCACGTGACGCCGGATGGCTTCTATCGTGGCCGCAAGGTGATCGACAAGGCTGGCTGATCTGTTTTGTCGCGCGCCCCAGGTTCTGGGGCGCGCTTCCTTCCCCTTATTATCCGCGATCCCGCCTGGTTACCCGCGTGAGCGAAATGCTTTCCATTGCCCTGGATGCCATGGGAGGTGACCATGGTCCTTCCGTGGTCGTCCCTGCCGCACTGAAATATCTCTCGCAAGACCCGGATGTAGAACTGATCCTGGTCGGGCGTGATGAGGCCATCCGCGAGCAACTCCCCCCGGGCGATTTGCCGGCGCGACTGTCTGTGCATCACGCCAGTCAGGAAGTCGGTATGGACGAACTTCCGTCGCGTGCACTGCGCGGCAAGAAGGACTCATCCATGCGGGTGGCCATCAATCTGGTCAGCAATGGCGTAGCCCAGGCCTGTGTCAGTGCCGGCAATACCGGCGCCCTGATGGCCACTTCCCGCTTCGTGCTCAAGACCCTCCCGCACGTGGATCGCCCGGCCATCATCAGTGCGTTGCCGTCGATCAATGGCCGCAGTTGGGTGCTGGATCTGGGTGCCAACGTGGATTGTTCCGCCGATCACCTGTTCCAGTTTGCCGTCATGGGCGCCGAACTGGTCAGTGCGGTGGAAGGTCTTGAGAGTCCGAGCGTCGGTTTGCTGAACATCGGCCAGGAAGAGATCAAGGGCAGCGATCAGATCAAGCGTGCACACCAGTTGCTGGCGGCCAGTCCGCTCAACTATGTCGGCTATGTGGAAGGTGACGACATCTTCACGGGGAGTGTGGACATCATTGTCTGCGACGGCTTCGTGGGTAACGTGGCGCTGAAAACCGGCGAGGGGCTGGCGAAGATGATTGGCCACTTTCTCAAGGCCGAATTCACCAAGGGGCCGCTGAGTCGCCTTGCCGGGCTCATCGCCCTGCCGGTGCTGCGCAGTCTGCGTCGGCGCATCGACCCCCGCCGCTACAATGGCGCCGCCCTGGTGGGGCTGCGCGGGGTGGTGGTGAAGAGCCACGGCGGTACCGATGCGATGGGTTTCGCCAATGCCATTGCCATCGCCAAGAAAGAGGCCCAGGCGGATGTCGCCGGCCGCATTGCAACACGCGTGGAGCAGCTTTTGGAGCCGTCCGAAGACAGTCGACCCACCGAACAGGTGGGCCTGTGAGCCTGTACGGCCGCATCAGTGGCACAGGCAGTTACCTGCCGGCCAGGGCGCTGAGTAACCACGATCTGGAAAAGATGGTGGACACCAGCGATGAGTGGATCCGCGATCGCACCGGCATCAGCACCCGGCACGTGGCCGCGGACGGTGAAACCACCTGCGATCTGGCCGAGCAGGCGGCTCGTCGCGCCATGGAGACTGCCGGCAAGTCGGCTGACGATATCGACCTGATCATCGTCGCCACCACCACCCCGGACAAGATCTTCCCCAGCACCGCCTGCCTGTTGCAACGTCGATTGGGTGTTCATGGCTGCGCGGCGTTCGACATTCAGGCGGTATGCACCGGGTTTATCTACGCCTTGGGTGTGGCTGACAAATTCATCCGTACCGGTGCCGCCAAGTGCGCGCTGGTGGTGGGTGCCGAGACCCTGTCCCGTATTGTCGACTGGACCGACCGCGGCACCTGTGTGCTGTTCGGTGACGGTGCCGGCGCAGTGATCCTGGAGGCCGGCAGTGAGCCCGGCATCCTGTCCACGCACCTGCATGCCGACGGTGAGTACGAGCAACTGCTGCACGTACCGGGAGGCGGCATATCCCATAAGCCAAGTCCGCTGGATAGCGACGCTGCCTATATCCAGATGAAGGGTAACGAGGTGTTCCGCATGGCGGTCAACACCCTGGGGCGCATCGTCGACGAGACCCTGGAAGCCAACGGCCTGGACAAGTCCGACATCGACTGGCTGGTGCCGCACCAGGCCAATATCCGCATCATCAATGCCACCGCCAAGAAGCTGTCCATGCCTATGGATCGGGTGGTGGTGACCGTAGACCGACATGGCAACACCTCGGCGGCCTCGGTGCCGCTGGCCCTGGATACCGCGGTGCGCGATGGCCGCATTCAGCGCGGTGAAACGCTGCTGCTGGAGGCCTTCGGCGGTGGCTTTACCTGGGGTTCGGTGCTGCTCAAGTACTGATCTGAATAGCGCGCATCATGACAGATAAACTTTGTTTCGTATTCCCCGGCCAAGGCTCCCAGTCTGTCGGCATGCTGGCCGACCTGGCCGCGGCCCATACGCAGGTGCGCCACACCTTCGAAGAGGCCTCCGATGTCCTGGGGCTGGATCTCTGGAACCTCAGCCAGCAAGGCCCCGAGGCCGACCTCAACCGCACCGACAATACACAGCCGGCAATGCTGGCTGCCGGCATTGCAGTTTGGCGGGTATGGCTGGCCCAGGGCGGCAAGTCGCCGCTGGTGGCGGCCGGTCACAGCCTGGGTGAATACAGTGCGCTGGTCGCCGCGGGGCGCCTGAGCTTTGCCGACGCCATTCCATTGGTGGCGCGCCGTGGTCGCTACATGCAGGAGGCCGTGCCCGAGGGGCAGGGCGCCATGGCTGCCGTGCTCGGACTGTCCGATGACGATGTGCGCGCGGTGTGCGCCGCAGCCGCCGCGGGCGAGGTGGTCGAGCCGGTCAATTTCAACTCGCCCGGTCAGGTGGTGATCGCAGGCGCCAAGTCCGCGGTGGATCGTGCCATCGAAGAGGCCAAGACGCAGGGCGCCAAGCGTGCCTTGCTGTTGCCGGTGAGCGTACCCTCTCACTGCAGCCTGATGCTGCCCGCGGCTGAAAAGCTGGCCCTGGATCTGTCCGCCATTGCCATCGCCGACGCGGCTTTCCCGGTGCTGCACAACGTCAACGTGGCCGAGGCCGCGGATGCCGCCGAGGTCCGTGACCTGCTGGCGCGCCAGCTTCACAACCCGGTGCGCTGGGTCGAGACCATCCAGGCGCTGCCGGCGCGTGGCGTGGAACTGGTCATCGAGGCGGGTCCGGGTAAGGTGCTGACCGGCCTGGGCAAACGAATCGATAAAGAACTGACGACCCTGCCGATCACTGATCCGGCCGGGCTGGACGCTGCTCTGGAGGCTGCCAATGCTTGATCAGGAAGTTGCACTCGTCACCGGCGCCAGCCGCGGCATCGGCCGCGCTATCGCCTTGGCCCTCGGCGCTCAGGGCGCCACCGTCATCGGTACCGCCACCTCGGAGAAGGGCGCAGAAGCCATCTCCGCGGGCTTTGCCGAGGCAGGCATCAAGGGCAGGGGCATGTGCCTGGATGTCAATGACGGCGCGGCCGTGGATGCATTGATCAAGGCGGTGGGCGACGAGTTCGGTGGTATCTCCATCCTGGTCAACAATGCCGGCATCACCCGCGATGGTTTGCTGATGCGCATGAAAGACGAGGATTGGGAGGCCATCATCCAGACCAACCTGACGTCGGTATTCCGGCTGAGCAAGGCGGTGTTGCGCGGCATGATGAAGGCGCGCAAGGGTCGCATCGTCAACATCTCGTCCGTGGTCGGGGCCACCGGCAATGTCGGTCAGACCAACTATGCCGCCGCCAAGGCGGGGATCGTCGGCTTCGCCAAGTCCATGGCGCGTGAGGTCGGTAGCCGCGGCATCACCGTCAACACGGTGGCCCCGGGCTTCATCGACACCGACATGACCCGCGAGTTGAGCGAAGAACACCGCACTGCCCTGCTGAGCAGCATCCCGCTGGGCAAGCTGGGCCAGCCTGAAGACATCGCCAACGCGGTGGTGTTTCTGGCGTCGCCAGCCGCGGCTTATATCACCGGCGAGACCATTCACGTCAACGGCGGCATGCACATGGCTTGAGTGATTTATTAAGTAAATCATTCAACCTGCTGATTTATATCATAAAAAAATGTGAGGCTTTTTCACATTTTTGCTTTTCCCCCACGGGGATTGAGAATACAATACGGCGTCATCGCGTGACGCCAATTCACGCAAAATCGGAGAAGAGTACGAAATGAGCACCATCGAAGAGCGCGTAAAGAAGATCGTTGTCGAGCAGCTGGGGGCCAAAGAAGACGAAGTGAAGGCCGAATCCTCCTTTGTCGATGATCTGGGCGCCGACTCGCTGGACACCGTTGAGCTGGTGATGGCCCTGGAAGAAGAGTTCGAGACCGAGATCCCGGACGAGCAGGCCGAGAAGATCACCACCGTGCAACAGGCGATCGACTACATCAACGCACACGGCTGATCGGCATTGCCGTCAGTTGTAATAGCCGCCCATCCAGCCTGGAGAGGCGGCTTTTTGATGAGTAGTGTCGTCTCAAGCGAAGAGGTATGTCCTCGATGTCCAAGCGTAGGGTCGTAGTGACCGGATTGGGTCTGATTTCCCCTGTCGGTCAGACCGTCGAAGAAGGTTGGAGCAATATTCTGGCCGGCAAGAGCGGAATCCAGCCCATCACCCATTTCGACATCGAGCCGTTCAGCGTGCGGTTCGGTGGTCCCATCTATGGTTTCGACCTGGAGAAATACATCTCCAAGAAGGACGCCAAGAAGATGGACCCGTTCATCCACTACGGCTATGCGGCCGGGATCCAGGCGGTGGAAGACGCCGGCCTGGTGGTGACCGAGGAAAACGCCCCGCGCATCGGTGTGGCGGTGGGTTCCGGCATCGGGGGCATTGGCGGTATCGAGCAGGGTTACGGCGCCTACCTGAAGGGTGGTCCGCGCAAGATCTCGCCTTTCTTCGTGCCCGCCAACATCATCAACATGGTGGCCGGCAACCTGTCCATTAAATATGGCTTCAAGGGTGCCAACATCTCGATTGTGTCCGCCTGCAGCACCGGTGCGCACAATATCGGCGCGGCCATGCGCATGATCCAGTATGGCGAGGCCGAGGTGATGGTAGCCGGTGGTTCCGAGATGGCGACCACCCCGACCGGTCTGGGCGGTTTCGCCGCAGCACGTGCCCTGTCCACCCGCAACGACGACCCGCAGGCGGCCAGTCGTCCCTGGGACAAGGACCGGGACGGCTTCGTGCTGTCCGACGGTGCCGGCGTGGTGGTGATCGAGGAACTGGAGCACGCCAAGGCGCGTGGCGCCAAGATCTACTGCGAGCTGGTGGGTTCGGCCATGAATTCCGACGCCTACCACATGACCAGTCCGTCGCCGAATGGCGAGGGTGCTGCGGCCTGTATGGGGCTGGCCCTGAAGGACGCCGGTGTTGCGCCTGAACAGGTGGGTTACATCAATGCCCACGGTACCTCCACGCCGGCCGGCGACATCGCCGAGACCCAGGGCGTGAAGCGCGCCTTCGGTGACCATGCCTACAAGCTGTGTGTCAGTTCCACCAAGTCCATGACCGGCCACATGCTGGGCGCGGCAGGTGGTGCAGAAGCACTGTTCACCGTGCTGGCCATCCGTGATCAGGTGGCACCGCCCACCATCAACCTGGACAACCCGGATGAGGGCTGTGATCTGGACTATGTCCCGCACACCGCCCGCAAGCTCGATCTGGAGGTGGCGCTGTCCAACTCATTCGGCTTTGGCGGCACCAATGGAACCCTGGTGTTCCGCCGCTACGAGGGCTGATTCCTGCCAGAATCCGGTCCTCAAACTGCAGTGATGACAAGCGTTCTCATCGACGGCCGGCCGGCGGATGCCGTGCCGGTCGCCGACCGGGGACTGCAATACGGCGATGGTCTGTTTGAGACCATCGCCGTTTTTCGTGGTGCGCCCTGTCTATGGCAGGCGCACCTGGATCGCCTGGCTGAAGGCTGCAGGCGTCTGGGTATGCCGATGCCTGACGCCAAACTGTTGCACACCGAGGCCAGCCAGCTGACCGCAGGCGTCGAGCAGGGCGTGCTCAAACTACTCATCACCCGTGGCGTCGGTGGTCGTGGTTACAGGCCGCCTGCCGAACCACATTCATGTCGCATCCTGTCGCTGCATCCCTGGCCTGACCATCCGGCTGCATATTGGATCGAAGGCGTGCGCCTGCGCTGGTGCGACACACCGCTGGGTCTTAATCCGCGCCTGGCCGGCGTCAAACACTGCAATCGCCTGGAACAGGTGCTGGCACGTAACGAGTGGGACGATTCCGGCATCGCCGAGGGCCTGATGTGCGATGCCCGCGGCCGGGTTATCGAGGGCACCATGAGTAACCTGTTCGTGCTCAAGGATGGTCGGCTATCCACCCCCAGGCTGGATCAGTGCGGTGTTGCCGGGGTGGCCCGTGCGGTGGTGATGGCGGTAGCTGCCGAACAGGGCATGCCATGCGCGGAAGCGGCCATGATGAGCGAACAGGTCATACAGGCCGATGCCTTGCTGATGAGTAATGCCATCATCGGCTTGTGGCCGGTGGCGGCGCTCGATGATCAGTACTTTGACCGGGTCCATTGGCCACGCGAAATGATGGCCGAGGTCATGGAGCGGCTACGCCGTCCGTGATAACTTTGCCAGCCGGTTTTGGCGCGGTTTTTCTTCATGTGGTATCGCATCCTCGGCATCCTGATCCTGCTTGTTGCTCTGGCGGCAGGCTGGCTGTGGCAGGATTATCAGGGCTTTCTCGAAACGCCCCTTGCGCTGCCTGATGAGGGGCTGGTCTACGAGCTGAAGCCCGGCAGCCACGTCGGCCAGTTGGCCGCCGACCTCGCGCAGCGCAACATCCTGGATCAGCCGCTCTACCTGCGTCTTTACGCCCGACACAGCAAGCTCGCCTCGCAGCTGCGTGCCGGTGAGTACCTATTTGAACAGGGCCTGACGCCACGTACCCTGCTGGCGCTGCTGGTGTCCGGCCGCACGGTGCAGCACCCGCTGACCTTGCTGGAGGGCTGGAGCTTCAGCCAGGTACGCCAGGCGCTGGCGGACAATCCGGTGCTGGTGCAGACCATCACGAACATGGATGACGCTGAACTGATGACCGCACTGGGCTTTCCGGGTCAGCACCCGGAAGGCCGCTTCTTTCCCGACACCTATCGTTTTCCCCGCGGCACCACGGACCTGGAATACCTGCAGCGCGCCCATGCCCGTATGCAGCAGGTACTGGATGCAGCCTGGGAGGGCAGGGAGCAGGGCCTGCCGTTGAAGACGCCCGACCAGGCGCTGGTGCTGGCGTCGATCATCGAAAAAGAGACCGGCGTCGTCGAGGAGCGCCCGGCCATCGCCGGCGTGTTCGTGCGCCGGCTGCAGCGCGGCATGCGCCTGCAGACCGACCCGACGGTGATCTACGGGCTGGGGCAGGGTTTCGACGGCAATCTGCGGCGTGCCGACCTGCTCCGGGACACCCCCTACAACACGTATACTCGGCATGGTCTGCCGCCAACCCCCATCTGCATGCCCGGCGCGGCCGCCATCATGGCGGCGCTGCATCCGGCCAAGGGCAAGGCCCTGTACTTCGTGGCGCGTGGCGATGGCAGTCACCAGTTCTCGGCCACCCTGGCGGAGCACAATGCAGCGGTACGCCGTTACCAGTTGAAGGCCAGAAGATGACCCCGCAACAAGGCCGATTCATCACCCTGGAGGGCATCGAGGGCGCCGGCAAGAGCACCGCACTGGCGCTGGTGCGTGAAGCGGTGGAGGCGGCGGGTCACCCCGTCGTGGTGACCCGCGAACCCGGCGGCACCGCCCTGGGTGAGGATCTGCGCGCACTGCTGCTGGGTCACAAGCACACCGGCATGGCCGACGATACCGAACTGCTGTTGATGTTTGCCGCCCGTGCCGAGCACCTGCACCAGGTCATCGCGCCGGCGCTGCTTGCAGGAAAATGGGTGATCTGTGACCGCTTCACCGATGCCACCTATGCCTACCAGGGTGGCGGTCGCGGCCTGTCCCGGGAACGCATCGCCCAACTGGAGACCTGGGTACAGGGCGAGCGCCGCCCTGACCTGACCCTGCTGCTGGATCTGCCGGTGCTGCAGGGCCTGGAACGGGCGGGTCGGCGTTCAGCGCCGGATCGCTTTGAATCCGAGCAGGCGGCCTTCTTCGAACGCGTGCGGCAAGCCTACCTGGAAATCGCGGCGGCCGAGCCACAGCGGGTCCGGACCATAGACGCCAGCCAGAACCTGCCCGAAGTGAGTACGGCCGTACAGGCTGCCATGGAGGCCTTCCTTGGTTGAACAGGCGGCACAACAGGCAGAGCGACAGCCGGTAAATTGCCGGTTGCCCTGGCATGACCAGGCCTGGTCGCGATTGCTGCAGGCGCGCGCCGACGACCGGCTGCCACATGCCTTGCTGATCACCGGCATCCCGGGTGTCGGCAAGGCCGTGCTTGCCCGTCACCTCGCCCACGTCCTGGTGTGCACCTCGCCCACCGACAGTGGCGACCCCTGCGGCCAGTGCCGCAGCTGTCAGCTTGCCGCCGTCGGTCATCATCCCGACATCCACTGGTACCGGCCGGAGGAGGGCAGCAAGGTCATCAAGGTGGACGCCGTCCGCGCCCTGACCCAGTCCAGCGTGCTGACCGCCGGGGGTAGCGGACGTTCGGTGTACATCGTCGACCCCGCCGACGGTATGAACCCGGCCGCCGCCAATGCCCTGCTCAAGACGCTGGAGGAACCCGCCGGTGGCGCGGTGCTGATTCTGATCAGTGCCAGCCCCGACCGCCTGCCCGCCACCATCCGCAGCCGTTGCCAGTTGGTCGCGCTGGCGGCACCGGACAGGGAAAGCGCCACCGCCTGGCTGGGCGAGCAGGGCATGACCCGCCCCCTGGCCGAGCGGTTGCTGGGTCTCTACGGTGGTGCACCCCTGGCGGCACTGGCAGCGGCCGATACCGACCGCCTGGCCGAACTTGACGCCATGTGGACCAGCCTTGAACGGTTGGCAGAAGGACGTGGTGACCCGGTGGCCCTGGCCGCCAGCTGGGAAAGTCGCGATCTGGCCGAGTTGCTGGACTGGCTGGTGCTGTGGACCCTCGACCTGCTGCGACTGCAGGCAGTGCCAGGCAGCCCGCCACGCTTCGACCCCGCGGCGGCTGAGCGTTTTCAAAACCTGGCGAACCGGCTAGACTGCAGGAACTTACACGGGTTTCTTGATTCCCTGTACGAACTGCAGCGGCGTCTGTCCAGCAACCTCAATGGTTTGCTGGCCATGGAAAGACTGCTGATCGACTGGACCCGTCTTACCGGAAGGACACATTAACCGAACATGTCTGCGGCCAATGCGCCCAAGGCGCGACAGGGCATCCTGTCGCTGACCATCAAGGACAAGAACGCCCTGTACGCGGCCTATATGCCGTTCGTCAAAAACGGCGGTCTGTTCATCCCCACCACCAAGAAGTACCAGGTGGGCGATGAGGTGTTCATGCTGCTCAGCCTGATGGAAGAGACCGAACGCCTGCCGGTGGCCGGCAAGATCATCTGGGTCACGCCGGTGGGTTCAGAGGGCAATCGTGCGGCCGGTATCGGCGTGCAGTTCTCCGACCAGGACGGCGGCACCGCCCGCAACAAGATCGAAACCTATCTGGCCGGCGCGCTGAAGTCGGACAAGCCTACCCACACCATGTAAGCGGGCCGCTGGGCCTGCCGTTCTGTCATGCTGGTTGATTCCCACTGCCATCTAGATCGCGTGGACCTGACGCCCTATCAGGGCGAGTTCACGGGACTGCTGTCCGCCATCCGCGAAGCCGGGGTGGAATCCATGCTGTGCGTGTCCATCGACCTGGAATCCTATCCGGCGATGCTGGCGCTGGTGGACGACCACGACGAGATATACGTGTCGGTGGGCGTGCACCCCAACGACCGCGACCGTCACGAACCGACCCCGGAGGAACTGGCCGAGCTGGCCAGGCATCCCAAGAACGTCGCCATCGGTGAGACCGGGCTGGACTACTTCCGCGAGGAAGGCGACATGAGCTGGCAGCAGCAGCGCTTCCGCAACCACATCCGCGCCGCCCGACTGGCCGACAAGCCGCTGATCATCCACACCCGCGATGCCCGCGAGGACACCATCCGGATCCTCAAGGAAGAGGGCGCCGACCAGGTGGGTGGGGTGCTGCACTGCTTCACCGAGACCTGGGAAATGGCCCAGGCCGGCATGGAACTGGGCTTCTACATCTCCTTCTCCGGCATCGTCACCTTCAAGAACGCCGAGGAACTGCGTGAGGTGGCCCGCAAGGTGCCGCTGGAGCGGATGCTGATCGAGACCGACTCGCCCTACCTGGCGCCGGTGCCGTACCGCGGCAAGCCCAACGAACCGAAGTACGTAGGCAAGGTCTGCGAGCTGATCGCCGAACTGCGCGGCCTGGCCCCGGACGAACTGGCCCGCATCACCCGTGACAACTTCTACCGCCTGTTCAAGGCCGCCAAGCCACCGGCCTGATCCTCGTACCTGTGCCGGCTGACAAGGAGGTCACATGGCACGACGCACCCCGGCCCCGGTCTGGTTCCAGATCCGGCGGTCACGACAACTCATCGCTTACCTGTTGATCGCTCACGGGCTGGGCGTCGTCGGCCTGCTGTTGGCCGATCTGGCGACGCCGATTCGCGCCGGCCTTGGTGCGGTGCTGCTGTTCAGCCTCATCAGGCAACTGTGGGTGCATGGCGCCCACCGTGGTCCAGTCGCGGTGCTGGCGGTGCACTGGCAGGCGGATGGCCACTGGCGGGTGCTCGATGGCCGAGGGCTAGCGCGGACCTATGAGGGCTGCCAAGTGGTATTGGCGGCACCCGAACTGGTGTTGGTGCGATTGCTCGGTAGGGCAGGTCGCCGCTGGCTGCTGCTGGCGGGGGACAGTGCGGACCCACAGGCGCTACGTCTGCTGAGGGTCAGATTGCGTCGCCAGCGAGCCTCTGCTGATCCGGCTCAGGACAACCCGTTGACCGGGACATAGTGGTCCGGTATCAGCACGGTGGGATGGCGCTGGGTCTCGTCCGGCTCAGGGTAGTCCAAGGTGTAATGCAGGCCGCGACTTTCCTTGCGGCGCTGGGCCGAGCAGATGATCAGGTCCGCCACGTCCACCAGGTTGCGCAGCTCCAGCAGGTCATTGGTGACGCGGAAGTTGCCGTAGTACTCGGCGATCTCCTGGCGCAGCAGGTTCACCCGGCGCTTGGCCCGCTGCAGCCGCTTGTCGGTGCGCACGATGCCCACGTAGTCCCACATGAAGCGCCGCAGTTCCTCCCAGTTGTGGGACACCACCACCTCTTCATCCGAATTGGTCACCCGGCTCTCGTCCCACTTGGGCGGGGTCGGCGGGGTGGCGATCTTGTCGATCCGGGTGACGATGTCCTTGGCCGCCAGGTGGGCGAACACCAGGCATTCGAGCAGCGAGTTGCTGGCCATACGGTTGGCGCCGTGCAGTCCGGTATAGGCCGTCTCGCCGATGGCATACAGGCCGCGCAGGTCGGTCTGGGCATTGGCGCCGGTCATCACGCCGCCACAGGTGTAATGGGCCGCCGGCACCACCGGCAGGGGCTCACGGGTCATGTCGAAGCCCAGTTCCAGGCAGCGCTCGTAGATGGTCGGGAAGTGCTCGCGGATGAAGGCGGCGGGCTTGTGGCTGATGTCCAGGTAGACGCAGTCGATACCCAGGCGCTTCATCTCGTGGTCGATGGCCCGGGCGACGATGTCCCGCGGCGCCAGTTCGGCGCGTTCGTCGAAGCGGGGCATGAAGCGGGTGCCGTCCGGCAGCAGCAGCCGGCCGCCTTCGCCGCGCACCGCCTCGCTGATCAGCGAGGCCTTGGCCTCGGGGTGGAACAGACAGGTGGGGTGGAACTGGATGAATTCCATGTTGGCCACCCGGCAGCCCGCCCGCCAGGCCATGGCAATGCCGTCGCCGGTGGCCACGTCCGGGTTGCTGGTATAGAGATAGGCCTTGGCCGCGCCGCCGGTGGCCAGCACCACGCACTTGGCGGCGAGCGCCTTGACGTGACCGGCTTCCAGGTCCAGCAGGTAGGCGCCCACGCAGCGGCGCGGCCCGGTCAGCCCCAGCTTGTCGCTGGTGATCAGGTCCACCGCGATGTGGCGCTCCAGGATGTCGGTGTTGGCGCGGGCCCTGAGGCGATCCACCAGGGTGGTCTCGACGGCCCGGCCGGTGGCGTCGGCGGCGTGGATCACCCGGCGATGTGTGTGGCCACCCTCGCGGGTCAGGTGATAACCGGCGGTGCCGGTGGCCGGGGTGCGGGTGAATTCCACCCCCTGGTCCAGCAGCCAGCCGATGGACTCGGGGCCGTTCTCGACCACCCGGCGCACCGCCGCCTCGTCACACAGGCCGCCGCCGGCGTCCAGGGTGTCGGCCACATGGGATTCCACCGAGTCGCTGGCGTCGAGCACCGCCGAGATGCCGCCCTGGGCATACAGGGTGTTTCCTTCGCACAGGTCGCGCTTGGCGACCACTGCAATGCGCAGGTTTTCCGGGAGTTGCAGGGCCAGGCTCAGGCCGGCCGCACCGCTACCGATGATCAGGACGTCGTAAGGGGCGGGCTGGGACATAGGGCCTTCAATTGCGGCACCGGGGCCATGTGGTCATAATCGCGCGGTACTCGGTACGCAGCGAGCAATCGCTGCCATGCCGGCGGTTTGTTGTAACACCACGGCATCCTAGCCCAGATACCCCAGTGACGAGAACCACGCCCCTTCATCCACAGCCCGCCATGCCCGGATCCAGGTCATTGCAGTGGCCGCGAACTTTTTCCCCTATGCCCAGTCCATACCAACCATGGAAGCGATCGCAAGCCTTGCCGGCCACGGAGCACCCGCGATGACCAGCCGAGAGGCCGACCAGGTGCTGGTCGAGCGGGTGCAGCGCGGTGACAAGAAAGCCTTTGATCTGCTGGTGCTCAAGTACCAGCAGAAGGTGATCAATCTGGTATCGCGTTTCGTCCGTGATCCGTCCGAGGCGATGGACGTCACCCAGGATGCCTTCATCAAGGCCTACCGGGCTCTGCCCAAGTTCCGGGGGGACAGCGCCTTCTATACCTGGCTGTATCGCATTGCGAGCAACACGGCGAAGAACCATCTCGCCACCCAGGGTAGACGCCCGCCCAACGACGACGTGGAGGCGGATACGGCCGAGCAGCTGGATGTGGGTACGCGACTCAAGGAGTACGCCACCCCCGAGCACCTGCTGCTTGAAGAGGAGATGATCAATACCATTCGCGAGGCGGTCGAAGACCTGCCGGAGGAATTGCGTACTGCCATCACCTTGCGGGAACTGGAAGGATTGAGCTACGAGGAGATCGCCCAGGCCATGGATTGTCCCATCGGCACGGTGCGGTCCCGCATATTCAGGGCACGGGAGGCTATCGACACCCGCCTCAAGCCCTTGTTGGAACCTTGAAGGAAGTCAGGCCATGAGTGACGACAAACTGGAAGCCTATTCGGCACTGCTGGACGGCGAATCGGAACTGGCGGAGCACAAACCGCTGCTGGATGCCTTGGCCAACGATACCGCGGCACGCGCCCGGCTGGCGCGCTACCGCCTGATTGGTGATGGCCTGCGTGGTGAAGCGGTTCGCGCCGACGCGCTGGGGATCGCCGACCGCGTCCGCGAACAATTGCAGCGTGAGCCGGTCGTGCTGGCACCGCGCCCCCGCAGTGCCATGCCGCGCATCCCTCGCTGGTGGCAACCGGCCGCCGGCCTGGCCATCGCCGCCTCGGTGGCCCTGCTGGCAGTGGGCCTGATGCCCAAGCTGCTCAGTGACGCCCCGGAGCAGGTGCCGAGCAGCGTGCAGGTGGTCGGTGTGCCGGTGGCCTCGCCGGTATTCGTTTCAGCCAGCGCCAGCGGCACCCACTGGACTCACAGCGACCCGGTGCATGAAAGTCGTCTGACCAGCTATCTGGCGGATCACTCGGAAGTGGCAAGCCAGACCGGCATGCCGGGCATCGTTCCCTATGCCAGCTTCATCAGCTATGACGGCAAGGAATAACCGGCAGTTCCAAGCACTGCTGGCATTGCTGCTGCTGCCGGCCCTGGCCACAGCAGCCGACAGTGCCGACGCCTGGCTGGAGCAGATGAATCGTGCCCTGCACGAACTGAGCTACGAAGGGCGTTTCGTTTACCAGCATGGTCAGACCCTGGAGGCCATGTACCTGTCCCACACGGTTACTGACGGACGCGAGCATGAGCGGCTGATGTCGCTGACCGGCCTGGCCCGCGAAGTGATCAGGGACGAGGAGTCCGTCACCTGCATCGTCGCCGGCCCGGCTGACGATCAGGTCGACAAGCAGCGGTCGGAGCGTCGCTTGGCGCCGGTACAGTCGATCCGTACCGACCGACTGGGCGAATACTACCGTTTTGAACTGGGCGGCCAGCAACGGGTCGCCGGCCGCAATGCCCAAGCCATCTCGATCCTGCCCAAGGATGATCTCCGCTACGGTTACTGGCTATTGCTGGATCAGGCGCATGCACTGCCGCTGGCGGCGGCCACCCTGGACAGTGAGGGACGACGCATCTCCCAACTGCTGTTCACTGAATTGCACGTCGGCCAGTTGCCGGAAGAATCCCCACAAAGCCTGGATGCGGGTGCCGACGTCACCCGGCTGGTACACCCGCGCCGGTTGCTTGAACCCGAGTTGCAGCCGCGCTGGAGTTTCCATGATCTGCCCGGCGGTTTCGTGCAGACTCGTCATCGGCGTCGTCTGATGGGGAGGGACGATCACGAGGTGGAACATTTCATCTTCAGCGACGGGCTGGCCACCGTCTCGGTCTATGTGGAAGAAGAGCGTGCTCCGGCCGCCGCAACCGGCGTGTCCCGCCTGGGTGCGGTCACAGCCTTGCGTCGCGCGCTGCCCGGTTACCAGGTGACCGCCGTGGGCGAGGTGCCTGAGCACACCCTGCAACGTTTTCTCGACGGCATCCGCGCCGAAACCGCGGCGCCATGATTGAGCAACAGGCCCAGGTAATGGCCCTGGATGGCGACCATGCGCTGGTCGCCATCGTCCGCCAGAGCGCCTGTGGCAGCTGCGCGGCCAAATCCGGCTGCGGCACCTCGGTGATCGCCAGCCTGTTCCCCCAGCGCCAGCAGCAGCTGCGCGTATCCAATACCGCCAAGGCCTGCCCCGGCGATCAGGTGCTCATCGGCCTGCCAGAATCCGGTCTGCAGCGCGCATCGCTGTTACTTTACGGCGTGCCGCTGCTGGGCCTGCTGGCCGGCGCCTTGCTGGGCCAGGAGTGGGGCGGATCGGAACCCCAGGCCATTCTCGGTGGTCTGTTGGGTGCCAGCCTCGGGTTGTGGTTCGTCCGTTGGCAATCCAGTCGTGGCTCGGCACTGCAGCCGGTCATGTTGAGACGCCTGTCGACCAGTGGCGTAAGCCTGGCCAGCCTGCAACCCCGGCAACCCTGACTTTTACCGAATCGGAGAGCTGATGAAACACCTCGCACACCCCGCACGCATCGTGCTACTCGTCATCGCCAGCCTGCTGCTGCCGTCGGCGTTTGCAGCCGGCCTGCCGGATTTCACCGAAATGGTGGAGGCCAACGCCCCGGCCGTGGTGAATATCAGCACGACCCAGCACAACAACGTCTCTCAGGGTCTGCCGCATAATTTCCAGATACCCGACCTGCCCGAGGACAGCCCCTTCAATGACTTCTTCCGGCGCTTCTTCGGTGACGGCGAGGGCGGCATGGAAGAGCACGACACCCAGTCGCTGGGATCGGGCTTCATCATCTCCCAGGATGGCTACATTCTGACCAACCACCACGTGGTGGATGGTGCCGACGAGATCGTGGTGCGCCTGGCCGACCGCAAGAGCTACGACGCCAAGGTGATCGGCTCCGACAAGGGCAGTGATGTGGCGCTGCTCAAGATCGAGGCCAAGGGCCTGCCCACCGTGAAGATCAGTGACGGCAAAGACCTCAAGGTCGGTGAATGGGTGCTGGCCATCGGCTCGCCCTTCGGCTTCGATCACACCGTCACCGCAGGCATTGTCAGTGCCAAGGGCCGCAGCCTGCCCAGCGAGAACTACGTGCCGTTCATCCAGACCGACGTGGCCATCAACCCGGGTAACTCCGGTGGCCCGCTATTCGACATGGACGGCGAGGTGGTGGGCATCAACTCCCAGATCTACAGCCGCACCGGCGGCTTCATGGGACTGAGCTTCGCCATCCCCATCGATCTGGCGATGAACGTGGCCGAGCAGTTGCGCACCCGTGGTCATGTATCGCGTGGCTACCTGGGCGTGCTGATACAGGACGTCACCCGTGACCTGGCTGAGTCCTTCGGCCTCAAGCATCCCAAGGGTGCACTGGTGTCCCGGGTGATGGCCGATTCTCCTGCCGCCAAGGCCGGCATCAAGGAAGGCGACATCATCCTCAGTTACAACGGTCACGCGCTGCTCAACTCCGCCCAACTGCCGCCGCTGGTGGGCGCCAGCAGCGTGGAAGGTGCGGCTGAGATGACCATCTTGCGTGATCGCAAGGAACAGACGCTTACCGTAAAGCTGGCTGAACTGCCTGCGGAGGAGATTACCGCCCAGGTTGAAGCAAAGGCCCCGCAGCAGGGCAAGCTGGGCCTGCTGGTAGCACCACTGTCCGACCAGGACCGCAAGCGCCTGGGGATGGAAGAGGTCAGCGGGGTGCTGGTGAAACAGGTGGGTCCCGGGCCTGCCAAGAGCGCCGGCATCCGTCCGGGCGATGTGCTGGTGATGCTCGGCGGCAAGCACATCCCTGATCTGGAGGCCTTCAGGCAGGTGGTGGATGCGCTACCCGCGGACAAGACGGTGGCGGTGCTGGTGCAACGTCGCGAAGGCCCCATCTTCCTGGCCCTGCGAACCCCGGCGGACAAGTGAGCCAGGCCGGTCTGCGGCTGTATTACCGGGAGGGCTGCCATCTCTGCGAGGAACTGGCGGCCCTGCTGTACCGGGGCTGGCCGCAGTTGCTCGATGACCTGCAATGGATAGACGTGGACCGTTCACCGGACCTGGTGGCCCGTTACGGGATGCGTATACCGGTGCTGGAGGCTGACGGGCAGGAGATTTGCGCCCTGCAACCCGATGCCGGGCGACTACAGCTTGTTTTCGGCGCACCCCGTAATCCGGTATGATTCGGCCCTTGCAGGGCCCCCCCGATCGTCGGGGTGTGACCCGGTTGCATCGCTTGCCGGCGCACTCCAGATGACCGACCAAAAACATATCCGTAATTTTTCCATCATCGCCCATATCGACCACGGCAAATCCACCATCGCCGACCGTTTCATCCAGGTCTGCGGCGGCTTGGCCGAGCGCGAGATGGCCGCCCAGGTGCTCGACTCCATGGATATCGAGCGCGAGCGGGGCATCACCATCAAGGCCCAGAGTGTCACGCTGCACTACAAGGCCAAGGACGGTGAGATCTACCAGCTCAATTTCATCGATACCCCTGGCCATGTGGATTTCTCCTACGAGGTCTCCCGCTCGCTGGCCGCCTGCGAGGGCGCGCTGCTGGTGGTGGATGCCGCGCAGGGCGTAGAGGCCCAGAGCGTAGCCAACTGCTACACCGCCATTGAACAGGGTCTGGAAGTCGTGCCGGTGCTGAACAAGATCGACCTGCCGTCCGCCGAGCCGGATCGGGTGACCACCGAGATCGAGGAGATCATCGGCATCGAGGCGGAAGACGCGCTGCGGGTCAGCGCCAAGAGCGGTCTGGGCATTCCCGAGCTGCTGGAAAGCCTGGTGGCCAAGATACCGCCGCCGTCCGGTGACGTGGACGGTCCGCTGCAGGCATTGATCATCGACTCCTGGTTCGACCCCTACGTGGGTGTGTTCGTGCTGGTGCGGGTGGTCAATGGCCAGGTCAGCGTGAAGGACAAGATCCACATCATGGCCACCGGGCGCTCCTACCAGGTGGAAAAGGTCGGCGTATTCACCCCCAAGCGGCTGGACAAGAAGACCCTGGAGACCGGTGAGGTGGGTTTCATCATCGCCGGCATCAAGGATATCGGCGGCGCGCCGGTGGGCGATACCATCACCCTGGTCGACCGCAAGGCCACGGAGCGACTGCCGGGCTTCAAGCAGATGCGCCCGCGGGTATTCGCCGGCCTGTACCCGATCAGTTCCGACGACTACGAGAACTTCCGTGACGCGCTGTCCAAGCTGCGCCTCAATGACGCCGCGCTGCACTACGAGCCGGAGACCTCGCAGGCGCTGGGTTTCGGCTTCCGCTGCGGTTTCCTCGGCATGCTGCACATGGAGATCGTGCAGGAACGCCTGGAGCGCGAATACGACCTGGACCTGATCACCACCGCGCCCACCGTTATCTACGAGGTGATGCTCAAGGACGGCACCGTGATCATGGTGGACAACCCCGCCGATCTGCCGGATCCGAACCTGTTCGAGGAGATCCGCGAGCCGATCATCGAGGCGCACATCCTGGTGCCCCAGGAGCACCTGGGCAACGTCATCACCCTGTGCATCGAGAAGCGCGGCGTGCAGAAGAACATGCAGTACCTGGGTGGCCAGGTGCAGCTGACCTACGAACTGCCGATGAACGAGGTGGTGCTGGACTTCTTCGACCGGCTCAAGTCCACCAGCCGCGGCTACGCCTCCTTCGAATACGAATTCAAGCGCTTCCAGCCCGCCAACCTGATCAAGCTGGACATCATGATCAACGGCGAGAAGGTGGATGCCCTGTCGATCATCGTCCACCGGGACTACGCCGAGAGCCGCGGCCGAGAACTAACCGACAAGATGAAAGAGCTGATCCCGCGGCAGATGTTCGAGGTGGCCATTCAGGCTGCCATCGGTTCCAAGATCGTCGCCCGCTCCACGGTCAAGGCGCTGCGCAAGAACGTCACCGCCAAGTGCTATGGCGGCGACGTCAGCCGCAAGCGCAAGCTGCTGGAAAAGCAGAAGGCGGGCAAGAAGCGGATGAAGCAGGTTGGCAGCGTGGAGATCCCCCAGGAGGCCTTCCTGGCGGTGCTCAACGTTGGCAAGGACAACTGATCGGCCAGGGCCAATCATTCACAAGGAAAACGCATGCACTTTTTTTGGATTCTCGCCGTCGCCGCCGTCTTGGTCTGGGCGGTATTCACGCAGGGCATCGAGACCGCACTGGTCCTGGCTACCCTGATATGCGCCGTGGTGTGGGGTGGTTACGCCCTGTTCGGCCGCAAGCGCGATAGCCATGCCCCGGAGCCGCTGGCACTGGATTATGCGCGCAGCTTTTTGCCGATCTTCCTGGTGGTGCTGCTGCTACGTTCCTTCGTGGTCGAACCCTTCCGCATCCCCTCCGGTTCCATGATGCCGACCCTGCTGGTGGGCGATTTCATCCTGGTGAACAAGTTCACCTACGGCATCCGCCTGCCGGTACTGCGCACCAAGGTGATCGACAACAATGAGCCGGAACGTGGTGACGTGGTGGTGTTCCGCTATCCCCGCGATACCAAGGTGGACTACATCAAGCGCATTGTCGGCCTGCCGGGCGACAAGATCCGCTACTTCCGCAAGACCCTGTTCATCAACGGCCAGCCGCAGGCCATGAGCGCCATCGGCCAGTATCAGGCGCAAGGCTCCGGTGAGCGTGCCAACGGCTTCATCGAAGCCACCGAGCAACTGGGCGAGGTCAAGCACCAGGTGCTGGTCAATCCGCTGGTTCCGGATCTGCCCCATGGCTGCAACGTACTGAGCGATGGCGAGTTCACCGTGCCCGAGGGTCACTATTTCGCCATGGGCGACAACCGCGACGACAGTAACGACAGCCGCTGCTGGGGCGTGGTGCCGGAACATAACCTGGTGGGGAAGGCCTTCATGATCTGGATGAGCTGGGACCCGGCGCGTTCCGGCGTGGTGGCGTGGAATCGCCTGGGCACTATCATTGAATAATTATCAACCAACACGGAGATCGAGCATGGGCGTCAATCTTCCCAAACGTCAGCGTGGCATGACCTTTATCAGCTGGTTGCTGGTGCTGGGTATCGTGGGCATATTCGCCACCATCGCCCTGACTTTGATCCCCATCTACATCGAGCACTATTCGGTCAAGCATGTGCTGGCCCAGTTCGAGAATGATCGGGACCTGGCCAAGAAGAGCACCGGTGAACTCCGTGCGCTGATGCATAAGCGTCTCAAGATAAACGGCGTGTACGGCTTCGACGTAAAGGAAAACCTCAAGGTCGAGCGGGATAAGGATCGCGTCACGGTGCGTGTGCTGTACGAGGTGCGTCGGCCCGTGATGGGTAATGTGGATCTAGTCGTGCACTTTGACGATGCCGTCAGTCGCTGAAACCACTCCCCTTGACCGACTGCAGCAACAACTGGGTTATCGCTTCAGCAACCCGGACCTGTTGCAGCAGGCACTGACCCACCGCAGCGCCGGCGCGCTGAACAACGAGCGCCTGGAGTTTCTGGGCGACGCCATCCTGGGCTTTAGGGTCGCCGAACGACTTTACCAGGACCATAACGACGCGGATGAGGGCTCGCTGAGTCGCATGCGGGCCCATCTGGTCAAGCGAGAGACCCTGGCCAAGGTCGCCCGCGAACTGAAGCTGGGGGACTGGCTGCAACTGGGTCCGGGCGAACTGCGCACCGGTGGCCACAGCCGCACCTCCACCCTGGCAGACGCGGTAGAGGCCATCATCGCCGCCGTATACTTCGACGGCGGCATGGCAGCGGCCAGCAGCCTGATCGACCGACTGCTTGCCAGCCGCCTGGCCGTCGCCTCGCCCGAACGTCAGGGCAAGGACCCGAAGACCCGGCTGCAGGAATGGCTGCAGGGTCGCCAGTACGCCTTGCCCGTTTACGCAGTGCTGCAGGTCAGCGGCGAGGCCCATGACCAGTCATTCCGTGTCGCCTGTGAACTGCCGGAGCTGCAATTACGCAGCGAAGGCGATGGCGGCAGCCGCCGCAAGGCCGAACAACAAGCGGCCGAAAGCATGCTTGTTCAGCTAGGAGAATCCGCATCGTGAGCTATCGCGCCGGTCACGCCGCTCTGGTGGGGAGACCCAACGTGGGCAAGTCCACCCTGATCAACCGTCTGATCGGCCAGAAGGTGGCCATCACCTCGCACAAGCCCCAGACCACCCGGCACAGCATCCTCGGCATCCAGAGTCGCGAGGACGGCCAGATTGTCTACGTCGATACGCCGGGCATCCATAAGCGCGGCGGCCAGGCGCTGAACAAATACCTGAATCAGACCGCCCAGAGCATTCTGGCGGGCGTGGATGTGCTGCTGTTCGTGGTGCAGGCCGGCCAATGGAGCGAAGAGGACGAAGCGGTGCTTGGCGCCGTCGCACGCACCGGCACGCCGGTGATCGCGGTGGTCAACAAGATCGACACCCTGAGCTCCTATGAGGAAGTGTTGCCCTACCTGGCAGAGCTCGGCGCCCGCCATGCGTTCAGCGCGGTGATACCGATTTCAGCCCGCACCGGCAGCAACTGCGACGTCCTGGAGACCGAGGTGCTGGCGCTGCTGCCGGAGGGTGAGCCGATCTATCCCGAGGACCAGCTGAGCAATCGCCCCGGACGCTTCTTTGCCGCCGAACTGATTCGTGAGCAGGTCATCCGCCGTTATCACCAGGAGCTGCCTTACGCCACCTCGGTAGAGATCGAAAAGTTCGAGGAAAAACCCAATGTGTCGGTGATCCACGCGGTCATCTGGGTGGAGCGCGACAGCCAGCGGGGCATCCTGATCGGCAAGAAGGGCGAGGCGCTAAAGGCTGTCGGCATCGCCGCACGTCAGGCGCTGGAGAAGTTCTTCGACACCAAGATCCACCTGGAACTGTGGGTCAAGGTGAAGTCCAGCTGGTCCACCGACGAGAAACAGCTGCACCAGTTGGGCTACGGCGACTGACGCCGTGTCGGGCACCGGGCTGAAACCGGCCTTCGTGCTGCACCGGCGGCGTTACGGCGACAGCAGCCTGCTGCTGGATCTGTTCAGCGAGGCCCAGGGCAGGGTGGTGGCCATCGCCAAGGGCGCCTTGTCCGGTCGCGGCACCCGCGCCGCGGTGCTGCAGCCATTCGTGCCGCTGCTGGCGGACTGGCGCGGCCGCGGCGAGGTCCAGACGCTGGGCAACGTGGAACAGGCCGGCGCGGTCATCGGCCTGAAGGGCAGGGCACTGTACTGCGGCCTGTACCTGAACGAACTGCTGGTCCGGCTGACCCAGCGCCAGGACCCGCAACTGCTGCTGTTCGCCCGCTATGGCCAGACCCTGACGGCACTGGCCGCCGGCGAGGAGGCCGACCCGGTGCTGCGGCGCTTCGAACTGACCTTGCTGCAGTCGCTTGGCTCGGCGGCGGAACTGGCCATGGAGGCGGACGGTCACACCCCGGTGTGCCCGGGACAACGCTACCGGCTCGATCCGGACGCCGGCCCGGTGCCGGCCGGAATGCATGACCGCCAGGCGGTGTCCGGCGAGACCCTGTTAAGACTGGCGGCGGAGGAGTCCTTGCCCGAACCGTTCCGCCGTGAAGCCCGGCAGCTGCTGCGCAGCATCCTGGCGCACCACCTGGGCGACCGGCCGCTCAAAAGCCGTGAGCTGTTTAAGACCATACAACCTGGATAGACGATGACTTCGAGTGACTACGAACGCCTGCTGGGCGTCAACATCGACCACGTGGCGACCCTGCGCCAGGCCCGCGGCACCCGTTACCCGGAGCCTATCCAGGCTGCATTGGTGGCCGAGCAGGCCGGTGCCGATGTGATCACCCTGCACCTGCGCGAGGACCGTCGCCACATTCAGGATCGCGACGTGGAGATGCTGATCGGCATCCTGCAGACCCGCATGAACCTGGAAATGGCGGCCACCGATGAGATGCTCGGCATCGCCCGCCGCATCCGGCCGGTCGACTGCTGCCTGGTGCCCGAGCGACGCGAGGAACTGACCACCGAGGGCGGGCTGGACGTGGCCGGCAACCAGGCCCACCTGAGTGACTATTGCGCCGCGCTGGCCGAGGCCGGCGTGCGGGTGTCGCTGTTCATCGACGCCGATCCGCGGCAGCTGGAAGCCGCCGCGGCGGTAGGTGCCCCGGTGGTGGAGATCCACACCGGTCACTACGCCGACCGCCAGGGCGCAGCGCAGGCCGAGGAACTGGCACGCATCCAGGCCGCGGTGGCACATGGCACCCAGCTTGGGCTGCAGGTCAACGCCGGTCACGGTCTCGACTATCACAATGTGAAAGCCATCGCCGGCATCGACGGGGTGAAGGAGTTGAACATCGGCCACGCCATCGTGTGTCGCGCTCTGTTCACCGGGCTGGTCGAGGCGGTTGCCGAGATGAAGCGGCTGATTCAGCCCTGAGCGTCTGGTGCCGACTCTATCGACACGAACAAGCGTTCGATCTCTGCGATAACGAGCGCCAACTGGTCGTCGATCAGCAGTGATTGCTCCGCCTTGACGGCCTGCTGCAAGCGATTGAGCGCCTCGTGCAGGGCCGGCACCCCGCACACCGCCGCCGCGCCATGCAGGCGATGGATGTGTTGCCACAATGCCGGCCAGTCCTTCGACTGATAGCTCATGTGTATCTCGCCCAGCGCCTCGGGCAGTTCGTTGATGAACTGGTTGAACAGCTTGTCGGCAATTCCCTGCTGGCCGCCGGCCACCCGTAGCGCCTGTTCCAGGTCGCGGGTTGGCAGGTGCAGCGTCTGTAGCACCTCGTCGGGTTCCGCGGAGACAAGCATCTCGCCCGGTGGGTACAGGTTGAGGAACTGGGCCAGCACCTTGCGCAGTTTATGCTCCTCCAGCGGTTTGACCAGATAGGCGTCGAGCCCGGAACGGCTTGCGGCATCGGCATTCTTGCGCAGCACGTCGGCGGTAAGTGCAACGATCACCGGGCGATGGCCACCCGGTCCACCTTCGGCACGGATGCGCTCGCTGGCGGCCAGGCCGTCCAGGCGTGGCATGTGGATATCCATGAAGATCAGGTCGTAGGGTATGGCCAACGCCTGTTCTACCGCATCCTGGCCGTCCACAGCGGTGTCTACCTGGGCGCCGTGCAGCCTGAGCAGGGTGGTCATCAGCTCCAGGTTGATCGGGTTATCGTCTGCCACCAGGAAGCGCCGGCCCCGCAACCAATGATCACCTTCCATGCCCATCGCCGTGTCTGGATCGAGATAGTTCTGCTGCTTGTAATGCAGTCCCAGCGCTTGACTCAAGGCCTTGCGCAGATGTTCGCGACGCACCGGCTTGCCGATGCAGGCAGCGGCAAATTGCCGGCTATCATCCTGCGGGTGTTCACAGACAGCATCCGCCGTGGCCACCAGTACGGGGATCGCCCACTGTTCGGCGGCGTTGGCCACCTCAGTGCGGATGCGGGCCTCACCGGCATGGGCCGGAAAGCCCATGATCAAAATCTCGGGGCGTTCGGGCCGCTGTAGCGCGGGTGGCATGCATTCCACGTCCGTGACGTCCATGCCTTCAGCCAGCAGGGCATTACGCAGTGCGATGCGCGACAGGGTGTGCGGCTCCACCAGCAGCACCCTGCGTCCGGCAAAGGGACCAGGCACAGCGGGCGCCGCAGATGATTCACTCCTGCCCAGCTTCAAGGTCACCCGGAAGCTGGCGCCCTGGCCGAGCTTGCTGGTTACGCCGATGGAACCGCCCATGGCCTTGGCCAGGCTGCGCGAGATACTGAGCCCCAGACCCGTGCCGCCATAGGTGCGTTTACCTACCGGACTGCCCTGGCTGAAGGCGGCAAACAGCCGTTCCTGCTCTGCACTGGAGATGCCGATACCGGTGTCAGTGACGGTGAGGGACAGTCGTATCTGGCTGTCCCATTCCTCATCGAGCATCACCCTGATCACCACCTCGCCATGGTCGGTGAACTTGATGGCATTGCTGAGCAGATTGCCCAGGATCTGACCGATCCGCAACTCATCGCCAACCAGTTCGTCAGGCACGTCGTCGTACACCAGCGCCACCAGTTCCAGCCCCTTTTCATGAGCCTGCGGCGCCAGCAGCGCCAGCGCCCCATCCACGGTATCGCGCAGACTGAATGGCTGATTGTTCAGCACCATCTTTCCGGACTCCAGTTTGGAGAAGTCCAGGATGTCGTTGATGATGGTCAGCAGGTGGCTGGCCGAGGTGGTTATGGTCTCCAGGTAGTCGCGCTGAGCCGAGTCCAGGCTGGTCTTCTTGAGCAGGTTTGCGAAGCCCACGATGCCGTTCATGGGCGTGCGGATTTCGTGACTCATGTTGGCCAGGAACTCGGATTTCACCCGGTTGGCTTCGACGGCGCGCTTGCGGGCCAGATCCAGTTCCACATTACGGATCTCCAGTGCCTCCATGGTTTCCTGCAGGTCGGCGGTGGCCTGCTCGATCTGCAATTGCATGCGCTGGTTGACCGAGCCCAATTCGCCGGCCATTTCATTGAAGCCTTGTTGCAGCGAGCCGATTTCCCCGTCGCTGCTCTGCGCCACACGCACAGCCAGATCACCCTGGCGCAGGCGCATCATGGCGTTGGTGAGGCGGGTGATAGGCTGGCTCAGGTGACGACTGACGGCAATGGCAAACACCGCCGTGACCAGCAGGCCCAGCAGCAGGATCATGCTGGTATTGATGATGATGTGGCGGCGCTCGGCAGCCAGGGCCAGATCATCCATACGCAGCAACACAGAACCGAGACTCGACTGCCAGCCACGTCCATCATCCGTAGCGCCGGGAGTGGATGGCGTGGTGGCCAGTTCGAGCGGCCTGACCGTGGCGCGAAAGCTGCGCAGGCCGGGGTTGTCTGTGCCGCGACCCACACGCTGCTGGGTGACCACGGCATTACCAAGGGCATCCTTGATGAGAATCTCGCGGATGGCTGGGTTGCGCTCGAGGGTGGCATCGGCGAGTCGGCGCAGGTAGTCCCGATTGCCGGTGAACAGGCCGTAGAAAGCAGCGCTGGCCAGTTGCCGTACCTCTGCCTGTCCGCGGCCGCTGACAGCGCTGTCAAGATCAGCCAGGCGGCTGCTGATGATGTAAGCACTGAGCAATAGCGCAAGCGCCATGGCCGGCAACAGGGCAGTAAGCAGGATCTTACTGTGCAGCCTGCGCAGCGCCATTGCTGACTCCTTCGAATCCTAATCGCTTGCGCAGCTCGACGGGGTCTGGCAGTTCGAACCCCAGCGACCGCGCCACGTTCTGATTCACGGCTATCTCGAAATTCCGGCTTGGTCCAGGTTCGGGCAATTTGCCCGACTGGAGGACAAACGCCGCACTGATCTGGGCCAGGTGGCGGCCCATGTCAGGCACCGAAGTGTAGATGGCCAGCATGGCGCCGGCATTGACCAATGATTCCGAGTAACCGATTACCGGGATGCCGGCACCGTAGGTGGTCAGCAAGATGCCATACAGGGTGTCGCTGTTGAAGACCACCGAGTCAGGTACCGCCAGGAGTGCGTCGATCTGCCCGGTCAGTCCCTCCATGGCTGCCCCTACCTTGTCCAAGCTACGCACATGTCGCGCCACCAGCGACATGCCATACAGTTCGGCAGCTTCGCGCAGGGCATCCTCGTGTTGTAGGGATTCAGGCCCAAGCAGCACGCCAATGCGGCGTCGATCTACCGGCAGGGTGGCGGCGAGCATCTGGAACTGGCGGTCTATGGGTTGATCCAGATACACCGCGCTGGCGCTGCCCGGGGCGCTGGGGTGTAGCCGCTCGATCATCTGCCAGGTGCTTTGCGGGATCAGGCCGTACAGCAATTTAGGGGAATGGCTGACGACGGCGTGCAGGGCCGCTTCGTTGCCCACCGCAACCAGCAGGTCGCGGTGAATCGCCGGATGCCAGTCGTCCACCTGGCTGACTCGCACGCTGGGTGTGACGGGGCAGCGGTTGGCGCAGGCCAGACTCAATTCTGCCTGAAAGGCGCCAGCCAACTCCTTGTAATGTGGGCTGTCATCGCTCAGCAGCAGTTCCATCTGGATGCTGTCCTGGGCGGCGGCCGGGCCAAGCAGCACGACGAACATCAGCCAAAGCCACAACCGTGGCCGGCACTGCACGTCTCGTATCTGACGGTCCGTTGTCACCTGGCGGTATTCCTTGGCCTTGTTGCCGAGCGCTCAGTGGCGCACTTCTACCTGACCGTAAATGTGCCTGTCGAACAGGTTGCCGGTCCGGGTATCCTTCGGGAGATAGAAATCGTAATAGCCCCGATTGAACAGGTTCTGCACCAGCAACTCCAGCTTGACGTCGCTACCGAGCAAGCGCATTGAGCGGCCCAGTTTAAGATCAAAGCGGCTGATAGCGCGCTGGTCGTCGCCTTCGCCGCCCCAGATCATCGGATCCACGTAGAACCAGCCGAGGCTGCCGCTCCAGCCGCCGGACAGCCGTTGGCGCAGCAATGCACCGAAGGTATGGCGGGGCACCCGCTCGTTCAGGCTGGCATTGACCACCACCCCGTCCCGAACGCTCTTGAGGCGATCACCGTCCGGATCGGTGACGCTCCAGGCCAGATGCAGGTCGGTGCGGGGGGTCGGTTTCATGTCCAGTTGCAGCTCGATGCCGCGCAGATCCATCTGGCCGCTATTGCGGAATTCCCATAGCGAGAACGGGTAGCCGACCGGGTCGACCCGCACCGTGTCGATCAGATCGTCCAAGACGTGACGGAACAGCTTGATGTCATAGCTGGTGCGCCAGGGTTTCAACTCGCCCACCAGGCCGATCTCGTAGGCGGTGATGGATTCGGGCTTGACCTGATCCGGGCTGGTTTCGACGATGACGGCCTCGCTGCCGTCGGCAATCAGGTAAGCGCCGAAGTTGGCGTACTGTTCGTACAAGGCCGGGATACGGTAGCCGCGCGCCACCCCAAGGCGCAGCGACTGGCGGGGCAGGAAGGTGTGGTTGAGGGTGACGCGCGGTGACAGGTAGCTTCCCAGGCCCTCGAAGTCCTCGGCCATGGCGCCGGCCTGCAACAGCCAGCGCTCGGACAAGCGGTGCTCGCCGTGCATGAACAACCGCAACTGGCGGACCTCGGTGTCCGCGTCCGTGTCGAGTGCGTACCTGGCCTCGCCCTGGTCCATCCGCCAGCCGCCACCGAGCACCAGCCGGGTACCGGGCGCGGGGGACACCCGCCATTGCAGTTCGGCATCATAGCGATGGTTTGTGAAACTGAAGTCGAGGAAGGTGCCGGGCAGTGCCCCGTAATCGTAGGCGTCCTCGCTGGACTGGTAGCTGTGATAGAGCTGCAGCGACAGGTCCGAGCCATCGGGCAGCAGGCGTTGCCAGTTGAGCTGCTGGTAAGTGTGTCGCAGCTCGGTGTCGCGTAGCGGTTGCTCGAAGTCGTCCGGAAAACCTTTATCCACCGTGCTGTCGCGCAGGCCGATCTGGAAGTCCAACTCATCACGCGGCGTAGGCTGATACTGGTAACGGGCATTGAAACGGGTGGATTCGATGCTGTCGTGGCGCTGGATGAAACCATCGTCGTCATGCAGACCGGCGCGCAGTTGCAGGCGATGGACGCCACTCGCCCAGTCCTCGGCGAGGTCGGCCTGGCGTCGGCCGTAGGCACCGGCGGTGATCTGGGCACGTCCGCCCCGGCTGGCAGCGGGGCTGCGGGTGATGATGTTGATGGCGCCCTGGAAGGCATTGGCACCATAGGCGGCAGCGTTGGGCCCCCGCACCACTTCGATCCTTTCCACGTCCTCGAGCGCCAGCGGCAGGGACTGCCACAGCACGCCGCCGAACACCGGGTCGTACACAGAGCGACCATCCACCAGCACCTGCATGCGCCGGCCGAGCTGGTCGGCTATGCCGTGGGAGGTGATGGATTTCTCGCTACCGCTCCAGCTGCCGACCTGGAAGCCAGGCACCAGCCGCAGCAGGTCGGTGATGTCCAGCGCCGGGCTGGCTTCGATCATGGCCCGATCGAAAACCGTGATGGCGGCCGGCGCCTCGTGCTTGGGTTGCACCAGGCGGGCGGCGCTCAGCACCACCGGCATGTCGCCGAGAAAATCCTGTTCGGACAGGGCGTGGGCATCCAGCCAGAATCCCGTCGAAAAAATAAGTGAAAACGCAGTAATCCAGCACCGCGGGCGCCAAGCTACAAGCAGCCCCATGTGACTCTTCCCCGTGTTGACCCACCTCGGCGCGGGCGTATTTTCATTCTGTAGTGGTGCCGATGTTAGCAAGCTCGTCTTGCCCTTGGCGATTGAGTAAACTGCGCGCCATGCAATTCCCCACCATCGAAAGCTTTATCGGCAACACCCCGCTGGTGCGCCTGCAGCGGCTGCCCGGCGCAACCAGTAACCAGATTCTGGTCAAGCTGGAAGGCAACAACCCGGCCGGTTCGGTCAAGGACCGGCCGGCCATGTCCATGATTCAGCACGCCGAGGCCCGCGGCGACATCAAGCCCGGCGACACCCTGATCGAGGCCACCAGCGGCAATACCGGCATCGCCCTGGCCATGGCTGCCGCCATCAAGGGCTACCGGATGGTGCTCATCATGCCTGCCCACATGAGCGCCGAACGCCGTGCCGCCATGGCGGCCTACGGCGCCGAACTGGTGCTGGTGAGCAAGGAAGCCAGCATGGAAGGTGCCCGTGACCTGGCCGACCAGATGCAGGCCGAGGGCAAGGGCAAGGTGCTCAACCAGTTCGGCAACCCGGACAATCCGCTGGCCCACTACGAAGGCACCGGCCCGGAGATCTGGCGCGATACCCGGGGCAGCGTGACCCATTTCGTCAGTGCCATGGGTACCACAGGCACCATCATGGGCACCGCGCGCTACCTGAAGGAACAGCGCCGGGAGGTGCAGATCATCGGCGTGCAGCCGGCTGAGGGCGCCAGCATCCCCGGCATCCGCCGTTGGCCGCCCGAGTACCTGCCGAGCATCTTTGACGCCTCGCTGGTGGATCGCGAGATGGACGTGGACCAGCAGGAGGCCGAGGACATCACCCGCCGGCTGGCGGCCGAGGAGGGCATCTTCGCCGGCGTCTCATCCGGCGGCGCGGTGGCCGCTGCCCTGCGCCTGTCAAGCGAGGTGGAAAATGCCATCATCGTCGCCATCATCTGCGATCGCGGTGACCGTTATCTGTCCACCGGCGTGTTTCCCAGCGGTGATGCCTGAACCGACCAGCCCGATAGTTACTTCACCTTCCTTCAACCCGGTAGTCCGACCATGAACCTGATCGCCTTCGCCCTGTGCAGCATGCCCAACGTGGCAGCCGCCCGCCGCCTGTACGACGTGGACGGCATCGACGATGCGGCCGTGGCCAAGATCCTGTTCCATCGCCGCAAACAACAGGCTGGCAGCGAGACCCTGCGTGCGGACCAGCAGCGCGTGGCGCTGGTGTCGCTGGTCTACGGCGAACCCGAACAGCCGCGTCTGCTGACGCTGTCTGCGGCCAACGAGGACGAAGCCAGCATCCTGCGCCAACTGGGGGAGACCCTGGGCGGCACCGCCCGTCTGGCCGGCTGGCGGCTGAGTAGTGAAATGGCCATCCTGCGACTGCGCGCCGCGGCATTGGGGGTGAGCATCCCGCGGCTGTGGCAGGAGGAGCACGTCGACCTGGCCGAGAGCTGGGGCAGTGAAGCACCACTGGACGAGGCCTCCCGCCTGATGGGCCTGCCCGGCCTGGCCGGCAGCCAGACCCTGGATGTATGGGATGCCTGGCGTGCCGGCGACCACGACCGGGTGCAGGCTTGCGCCGAGCTGCGCGTTCTCAACACCTGGCAGCTGGCCCACAAGCTGGCAGTGGCCCAGGGGCGCCTGACCCCGGCCCACGCCAAGAGCGGCGTGCATGCGCTGATCAAGAAGCTGGCAGACAGCGACAGCGCGCACCTGCGCGACTACGCCGCGGCGCTGGAGGACTGAGCTTGGCCCGTCGACGTCGCAAGGTCCTGCCGCCGGAACCCATCGAACTGCAGATCCACGCCCTCAGCCACGACGGCCGCGGCGTGGCCCGCAATGCCGAGGGCAAGACGGTATTCGTGTATGGCGCCCTGGCCGGCGAGACCGTGATGGCGCGCCTGACCCAGAGTCGCAAGGGTCACGACGAGGCCGATGCGATCGAGGTGCTGTCCGCCAGCCCGGACCGCGTGGAACCCCGCTGCCCCCACTTCGGGGTCTGCGGTGGCTGCAGCCTGCAGCACCTGGATCCGGCCGCCCAGGTCGCCGCCAAGCAGCAGGCGCTGCTGGATGCGCTCAAGCACATCGGCAAGGTCGCGCCGGACACGGTGCTCGATCCGCTGGTCAACGCCAGTCCCTGGGGCTACCGCCGCAAGGCCCGCCTGGGTGCCAAGTACGTGACCAAGAAGGGCAAGGTGCTGGTGGGCTTTCGCGAGCGCGGCACCCCCTATGTGACAGACCTGGGTGAGTGCCATGTGCTGCACCCCAAGATCGCCGGGCTGCTGTTGCCGCTGCAGCAGCTGATCGACGGCCTGTCGATCCGTGACCGGGTGCCGCAGATCGAGGTCGCCATGGACGACAGCCAGCTGGTGCTGATCTTCCGCGTGATGGACCCGCTCAGTGCCGGCGACCATGACGCCCTGGCCGACTTCGGCCGCCAGCACGAGCTGTTCGTCTACCTGCAGACCGGCGGCCCGGACACCATCGCGCCGCTGGGCGAGACCGCCGAGTTGGCCTACGCCCTGCCGGCCTTTGATCTGACGCTGCGTTTTCTGCCGTCCGATTTCACCCAGGTGAACACCGACATCAACCGCCAGATGGTCAGCCGCGCGCTGGACCTGCTGGAGGTCGGCCCGGACGATCAGGTGCTGGACCTGTTCTGTGGCGTCGGCAACTTCACCCTGCCGCTGGCCACCCGTGCCCGTCGCGTGGTGGGGGTGGAGGGCGATGCCGGCCTGGTGGAACGGGCCCGCGCCAACGCCGAGCTGAACGGCCTGGACAACGTCGGCTTCCACGTCGCCAACCTGTACGAAGACCTGGAGCGCCCGCCCTGGCTGGGCGAACACTACGACAAGGTGCTGCTGGATCCGCCCCGCAGCGGCGCGCTGGAAGTGCTCGAACACCTGCCCAAACTCGGTGCCAAGCGTCTGGTATACGTGTCCTGCTACCCCGGCACCCTGGCCCGCGATGCCGGTGAGCTGGTGCACAAGCACGGCTACCGGCTGCTGGCCGCGGGCGTCATGGACATGTTCCCGCACACCGCCCACGTCGAATCCATCGCGCTGTTCGAGCGCCGCTAGGAGCCGGTCATGGCCCAGGAGATCGAACGCAAGTTCCTGCTCAAGTCCGATGCCTGGCGCAATCAGGTGACCAGCGCCCAGCGTATGAGCCAGGGCTATCTGCAGCGCGGCGCGGACAGCGCCATCCGGGTGCGCATCGCCGGCGACCGTGCCTGGCTGAACATCAAGAAGAGCCTGGACGGCATCCATCGCCTGGAATACGAGTACGCCATCCCCCTGACTGATGCGCAGGAGATGCTCGAACAGGTGGCGCTGCGGCCGATCATCGACAAGACCCGCCACCTGGTGCGCATCGGCCCGCACACCTGGGAGATCGACGAGTTCCACGCGGAGAACGCCGGCCTGGTGGTGGCGGAGATCGAACTGGATCATGCCGACGAGGCCTTCGACCGACCGGACTGGCTGGGCGAAGAGGTGTCCACAGACACCCGCTACTTCAACAGCAGTCTCAGCGAGCGTCCCTACAACAGCTGGTGATGGCGATCTGGCGCACCACGGTCGGTCTGCTGCTGGTGCTCTTGCTCAGTGGCTGCGACTCGCCACCACCCGAGGGCCTGCGCTTCGGCCTGGCCAGCGCGCCGCTGACCCTGGACCCGCGCTTTGCCACCGACGCCGCCGGCGAGCGCATCGCCCGGCTGCTGTTCGCCAGGCTCACCGATCACGACGAACAGGGCAGGGCGGTGCCCGCGCTGGCCCGCTGGCAACAGCTTGATGCCACCCGTTACCTGTTCATCCTGGACCCGGCCCGGGCAGGCTTCAGCAACGGCCAGCCGCTGACCAGCGCCGACGTGGTGGCCAGCTACCGGGCGGTGCTGGACCCGGCGATCGGCTCGCCCCACCGTGAGACCCTGCGCGGCATCCGTGCGGTCACCGCCGTGGGCGCCGTGCAGATCCTGTTCGAGCTCGAGCGCCCCGATCCGCTGCTGCCCGGCCGCCTCACCCTCGGCATCCTGCCTGCGGCACAGGCCGCTGCCGCCGGGCGGCTGACGCTGCCCATCGGCAGCGGCCCCTTCGCACTGCTCGACCAGGACAGCGACGGGATTCGTCTGCAACGCCGCCGCGACGGCCTGCCGCTGCGCTTCCTGGTGGTTGGCGATCCCACGGTGCGTGCGCTCAAGCTGTTGCGCGGTGAGCTGGACCTGATCCAGAACGACCTGCCGCCGGAGATCGCCGGCTGGCTTGCCGAACAAGCCGGGATCGGCGTGCAGCGCGCAGCCGGCGACACCTTTGCCTACCTCGGTTTCAACCATGCCGACCCGCTCACCGGCCGCCTGGCGATCCGCCAGGCCATCGCCCTTGGCATCGACCGCCAGGCACTGATCAGCCACCTGTTCCGTGACAGCGCAACGCCAGCCGAATCGGTGCTGCCGCCCGATCACTGGGCCGGCCACCCCGACCTGCAGCCATTGACCCACGACCCGGTCCGTGCCCGCCAGTTGCTGGCAGGCCTGGGTTATGACACCGAGCACCCGTTGCACCTCGGCTACAAGACCTCCGCCGATCCCTTCCGCCTGCGCCTGGCCGCGGCCATCCAGGCGCAGCTGGCCGCGGTGAATATCGCCGTGGACATCCAGAGCTACGACTGGGGCACCTTCTACGGCGACATCAAGGCCGGTCGCTTCCAGCTTTACTCACTGGCCTGGGTGGGGGTGAAGGAGCCGGATATCCTGCGGCACATCTATCACAGTGAATCGCGGCCGCCGGGTGGTGCCAACCGCGGCCGTTATGCCTCGCCGCTGGTGGACCTGGCACTGGATGTGGCCGGCCGGGCCGCCACGACCGATGACATGGCCGCCGCCTATCGCACGGTGCAGGCGCAGGTGCGTGACGACCTGGTTTACGTGCCGCTGTGGTACGAACATCACGTGGTGGCCATGGGGCCGCGGGTGACCGGCTATCGCTTGCGCCGTGACGGTGCCTATGATGCATTGGTCGATGTCTCCATCCGCACTCAACATCAGGCCGACCGTGACTAACCCGCGCATACGCATACACCTCGACCGCCAGCGCCTGGAACTGCTGGGCAACAGCGGCGTGCTTGAAGGCTGGCCCATCTCCACTGCCCGCAATGGGGCGGGGCAGCTGCGTGACAGCGGCTGCACCCCGCTGGGACGGCATCGCATCCGTATCCGTATCGGCGACGGTTGCCCGCTCAATACCGTGTTCGTCGGCCGTCGCCCGACCGGCGAACTCTACAGCCCCAAACTCGACGAGACCCAGCCGGGGCGAGACTGGATCCTGACCCGCATCCTGTGGCTGACCGGCACCGAGCCCGGCCGCAATCGCGGTGGCCCGGTCGATACCCTGTGTCGCTATATCTACATCCACGGCACACCGGACAGCGAGCCGATGGGCATGCCGCTGTCACACGGCTGTATCCGCATGCACAACGCCGACCTGGTGAGCCTGTTCGACCAGGTGCGCGCCGGCGATGTCGTGGACATCCTGCCCTGACATGGGTGACCTGGCGCAGCGGCTGGCCGACACCCTGCTGACCCTGTTGCTGGTGGCCGGGCTGGTATTCCTGCTGATTCACCTGATCCCCGGCGACCCGGTGGACGTGATGCTGGGCGAAGCCGCGTTGGCCGCCGACCGCGTTGCGCTGCGCAGCCAGCTGGGGCTGGACCTGCCGCTGTGGCAGCAGCTGCTGAATTTCTACAGCGGGCTGGTCCAGGGTGACCTCGGTGGATCGTTGCACCAAGGGCGGCCGGTGTCGGCGCTGATCATCGAGCGGCTGCCGGCCACAGCCGAACTGGCCGGGGCTGCACTGGTCTTCGCGCTGCTGCTGTCGCTGCCGCTGGGGGTGCTGGCGGCGCGCCGCGCCGGCGGCTGGCAGGACAGGGTGGCCTCGGGCGTCGCGCTGATCGGGCTGTCCATTCCCAACTTCTGGCTCGGGCCGCTGCTGATCCTGGCCTTTTCAATCGGCCTGGGGCTGACCCCGGTCAGTGGTCGCGACGGTGGCCTGAGCCTGCTGCTGCCGGCACTGACCCTGGGCCTGTCGCTGGCCGCCATCAACACCCGCATGGTTCGCGCCAGCCTGCTGGAGGTGCTGCAGCAACCGTTTGTGCGTACCGCCCGTGCCAAGGGCCTGAGCGAGGGCAGGGCAGTGTGGTGCCACGCCCTGCCCAATGCCGCGCTGCCGGTGCTGACCCTGCTGGGCCTGCAGCTGGGCAATCTGCTGGCCGGTGCCGTGATCACCGAGACCGTGTTCGCCTGGCCGGGGCTGGGCAGCCTGCTGATGGATGCCATACGCCAGCGCGACTACCCGGTGGTGCAGGGCTGCGTGCTGTTCATCAGCTGCGCCTACGTGCTGGTCAACGGCATGACCGACGTGGCCTACGGCTGGTTGGATCCGCGCACCCGGCGGGGCGGATGAGGACGGCGCTGGCGATCCTGCTGCTGTGGCTGGTGGCGGCACTGGCTGCACCGCTGTTCAGCGGCATGGCGGTACGGGTGGACCTGCCCGGCATCCTGGCAACGCCCGGGCCGGACGCCGTGCTGGGGCGCGACGAACTGGGGCGCGACGTACTGGCGCGGCTGCTGGCCGGCGCCGGGGTGGCGCTGTGGGTGTCGCTGCTGGTGGTGTCGATATCAGCGTTGTGCGGCAGCCTGATCGGCTTGCTGGCCGGCTACCTGGGTGGCTGGACCGATCGCCTGGTGAGCCGGGTGATCGACGTGTTCCTGGCCTTCCCCGGCATCCTGCTGGCCATCGCGCTGGCGGCCGCGCTGGGGCCGGGATTGGGCAACCTGGTGCTGGCACTGTCGCTGATGGGCTGGGTGGGCTTTGCCCGGCTGGCCCGGGCCCAGGCCATGTCGCTGCGGCAGCGCGAGCACGTGCAGGCGGCCATCGCGCTGGGGGCAGGGCACGGGCGCATCATCGGCCGTCACCTGCTGCCGCTGACGCTGGCGCCGCTGCTGGTGGAGGTCAGCTTCGGCATCGCCAACGTGGTGGTGGCCGAGGCCGGGCTGTCCTTCCTGGGGCTGGGCGTGCAGCCGCCGGCTGCCTCCTGGGGCAGCATGATCCGCGACGGGGTGCGCTACATGCTGGTGGCGCCGCACCTGGTGCTGGCACCGGGGCTGGCGCTGTGCCTGGTGGTGTTCGCCGCCAACCGCCTGGGCGATGGCCTGCGTGACCGGCTGGATCGCGCCGGCCAGCTGAGCGCTCAGCGCACGTAGTAGCTGGTGAAATACAGGTCTTCGATGAGCGGCTGCTTGGTTTCCTTCTCCATCAGCGTGCGCAGGGCGGCCACCGCCGCCTGACGCAGGGCCTCCTTGCCTTCCGGGGTTCGCAATGTCGGGCCATCCTGTTCGGCCAGCAGCAGGAAAAGTTCGTGGCGCAGCGCCGGGGCGTATTTGGCCAGCAGTGCCTTGTTCTCCTCGCCCCGCACCATCAGCTGTACGTCGCAGCGGATGTACTTGGGGCCGCCGGTGAGGTTGGTCACCAGCGAGGGGGAAAGCTCGTAATACACCGGGTCCGGCAGGGGTTCTTCTTCATCGTCAGCGGCATGGGTGACGAGGGGCAGGCAGAGCAGGGCAAGGTACAGCAATTTACGCATTTTACGGTTCCGTTCTGGTATAAGGTCCGTTGTTCATTTTTCGCAGCGATCATCAAAGATTCATGAATCACGGCCCTGTCATGCTGGACCTCGAAGGTCCGCAACTTACCGCCGCCGACAAGCAACGTCTGCAGCACCCGGCCACCGGTGGCGTGATCCTGTTCAGCCGCAACTATGAATCGCCTGACCAGATCTATCGGCTGGTTAGCCAGATTCATGAATTGCGTTCGCCGCAGTTGCTGGTGGCGGTGGATCAGGAGGGCGGCCGGGTGCAGCGCTTCCGCGACGGCTTCACCCGCTTGCCACCGGCTGCCTGGTTCGGCCGCATCCACGCCCAGCAGAAGAAACGCGGCCTGCAACTGGCCCAGGAGGCCGGCTGGCTGATGGCCAGCGAGCTGCGCGCCTGCGGGGTGGACTTCAGCTTCGCCCCGGTGCTGGACCTGGACCTGGAGCTGTGCGGCGTGATCGGCGACCGTGCCTTCGCCCACACCCCCGATGCCGTCGGCGCCCTGGCCTTCGCCTGGGCCCATGGCGCGCGCGAGGCCGGCATGGCCTCGGTGGGCAAGCATTTCCCCGGCCACGGCGGGGTGCGCGAGGATTCGCACCTGGAACTGCCGGTGGACGGGCGCAGCCTGGACGAGATCTGGAACCAGGACATCCGGCCGTTCCGCCATCTGATCGACAACGGCCTCGCCGGCATCATGCCGGCCCACGTGATCTATTCGCAGGTGGACGAGCAGCCGGCCGGTTTCTCGCGCCGCTGGCTGCAGTCGTTGCTGCGCGAGGAGCTGGACTTCCAGGGCGTGATCTTCAGCGACGACCTGAGCATGGCCGCCGCCCACGTGGCCGGCAGCTATGCCGATCGCGCCCAGCTGGCACTGGATGCCGGTTGCGACATGATCCTGGTCTGCAACAACCCGGCCGGTGCCGACGAGGTGCTCGACGCGCTTGCCGATTACCACGACCCCGTGGCCCAGACCCGGCTGGTGCGGCTGCATGGCCGTCTCGGCCAACCCATGGCCCAGCTGCACGAGTCGCCCCGCTGGCGTGACGCGGTGCAGGCCCTGGCCGCCGCCGAGGCGGACCTGGCCGAGCAGCAGCTGGAACTGGGTTAACCCCCGAATCATTGCAGGAGTTTTCATGGCATTGACTGCCGAACAGGCCCGCGCGGCCCTGGCTCAGGCCGACTGTCTCTACGCGCCTGCCGCCGTAGAACAGGCGGTGGATCGCATGGCCGAGGCCATCACCACCGACTTGGCCGACAGCGATCCGATCCTGATGTGCGTGATGAACGGCGGCCTGGTGCCGACCGCCATGCTGATGGCGCGGCTGCACTTTCCGCTGAAGGTGGATTATCTGCATGCCACCCGTTACCGCGAGCGCACCAGCGGCACCGACCTGCAGTGGAAGAAACACCACGAGGCCGACCTGGCCGGCCGCACCGTGCTGGTGATCGACGACATCCTGGACGAGGGCCACACCCTGGCCGCCATCCTCCAGTACTGCCGCGAGCAGGGCGCCGCCGATGTGCGCAGTGCGGTGCTCAGCCACAAGCTGCACGACCGCGGCGTCGACCTGCAGGCCGACTATGTCGCGCTGACCCTGCCGGACCGCTACGTGTTCGGCTACGGCATGGACTACAAGGGTTACTGGCGCAACGCGCCCGGCATCTTTGCCGAAGGAGAGCAGCAATGACCATCCTGGGCGTGATCGGCGGTTCCGGCCTGGACCAGTTCGAAGGCATGGAGATCACCCACCGCGAGGTGATGTCCACCCCCTATGGCGATCCTTCCGGGCCGCTGCTGATGGGCCAGTACCAGGGCCAGGAGATGGTGTTCCTGCCGCGCCACGGGCCTGGCCATGCCATCCCGCCGCACCTGATCAACTACCGCGCCAACCTGTGGGCGCTGCGCGAGGTGGATGCCACCACGGTGATCGGCATGGCGGCCGTAGGGGGCATCACCGAACGTATGGGCCCCGGCGTGATCTGCGTGCCGGACCAGGTGATCGATTATACCTGGGGCCGCGAGCACACCATCTTCGAACGGGACCAGGTGGAGCATGTCGATTTCACCGAGCCCTATTGCAACTCGCTGCGCGTGCAGCTGCTGCAGGCCGCTAAGGCAGCCGGTATCGACGCGGTGGACGGCGGCACCTATGCCTCCACCCAGGGGCCACGTCTGGAGTCGATCGCCGAGATCGCCAGGCTGGAGCGCGACGGCAATGACATCGTCGGCATGACCGGCATGCCCGAGGCCGGCCTGGCCCGTGAACTGGGGCTGTGCTACGCCTGCTGCGCCATGGTGGTGAACTGGGCAGCCGGCAAGGAAGAAGGCCCCATCACCATGGACGAGATCACCCGCAACCTGCGGGTCAGCATCAAGCAGGCCAAGCAACTGCTGTCACACATCAAGCTCTGAGCCCGGTGTGGCTCAAGTTGACTACGACCGTTGCCGAATACCTGCGTCACCAGGCCAGACAGCACAGTGCCAATAGCCCGGTGGCGACGCCGGGCACAGCAGACTGTGACCGTGTCGCTCCAGGATTGACCCTTGTCTATCTGCGCCTCATACGGCCCATGCCGGACCTGGGGGCACTGCCCGTGTCTGTGGCGATCACGGGTTGATCGCCGCTTGATGGCGGGGTGATGACGGACTGGTTATCGGCTGATAACGGGTCGATAACAACTTCAAGTTCCGAGACCGTTTCGGTCTTGTTACTTGCCTGCTCAAAGTAATCGCCAAACCGGGTGATAACAGTATCGTTGCCGCTACTCAGCAGATCCTGAAGAAATGCGAAGCCGATCGGCTGGTAGTTTAACGCCAGGCGAATGGTGAGCGCGCCGCTGGCAGCAACGGGCAGACGGTAATGCACGGTATCACTGCCGCCCACGAAGTCGGCATCGCTGCCTGCATCTCCCTGCACTGCGATATCGTCAGGCACCTGGGACTTGTCGAAGCCTGCAGGTAGGATACGGTTGTCCTTGAGGTAGTTCGCGGCCCGTAGCAGGCTGTAAGTCACCTTGCCATCGGTATCACCCATCACTGGCTCGTAGACCTGTACCTGGTCCTCCCGCGTAATGGTCTGGTAGTGGGCCTCATAGTTAGTGAGGTTGTCATCAGCTGCGATGCCTACGACGCTCCCATCCGGATTGGAATGCCCGGACTCGAACACCATGTTGCCCGCAGCATCGGTGACGGTAAGGTGCAGGTAGGCACGCCGTGACGGGAAGCCGGTGGGGAATTTATGACCGCTGTGGTTGATCACCTGCACGGCCAGGTCGAGGTTGCCGTTGTCTATGGACGCCGACAGCAGTTCCAGAGCCACACCTTCACGCAGAAAACGGCGACTGTCAGCAATACTGCCTTCAAAATCCGCCGCCGGCACGCCCAATTCAATGGCATGCCTATCGAGGATCTCCAACATCAGTGTGTTGGCGCCAAGAAAACCATGTTCGGCGACGTTGTCTCGCTTGGCCAGCGAGCGAGGCCGCCTGGACAGCGCGACACCATCACGACGCGGCATATGGCAGGACTGACAGCTCTGTTCGCGGGAACCGCCGGGGCCGAAGTCGCTGTTCTCCCACTCCAGGTAGGGCATCTGTTCGGGAAACTCGCGATCCGGCGTGGTGCTGGCAACAACGCCATCGCCGTCCACAAAGGGCGTTTTCAGGGTGTGGCAGGACGCGCATACGCTGGAATCGCTCATGTGCGCGCCATGCGTGGGCGTGAAGCCGGACGAGTTTGCCATTGGATTGCGCCGTGGATTGGTACGGGGACCGAATGCCACGGCACTGTCGGGATCGATGGAGAATTGACCGGAATGCGTTTGCTCAACCTCACCGGGCTGCAACTGATGGCAGGCGGTGCAGCTGACGCCGTCCATGGCGGCGTCGTGCAGCGGATGGCTCGCGTCAAACACGCCATCACCGAAGGCCTCCAGGGTAGATGCCTGCAGCTCGGACTCCATGGATGCCATTGGGGCGTGGCAGCGCAGGCACTTGTCATTAATCTGGTCGGCGAGTTCCGGGTGACGTGCCAACTCGCTGGCCATCTTGGCGCGCCAGAAGGGGTCGCGGGCACTGTTGGCCATCATGGTGGCAGACCAGGCCTTGCGGAAGGAAACCTCGGCGCCATCATCTGCCGTCATGCCGTCGTGACAGCTTGCGCAGTTGCCTGAACCGGAGAAATGGTCGGTGTTGAAATTGGCGTCGCTGACACTTTCGGCGCGCGCGTAAAAGGCGGAAAACAACAGGCAAAACAGTAGCATGAGACTGGTTCGATACTGCATGGCACCCTCGGTGGTCATTACGAACTGGCCAATACTAACGGCTCGCAATCTGGTTTCTTGACCAAAGACTGACTTTTTGTGAGGGCTTTCGCATTTTCCAATCCCGAGCGGGGAGCAGGGGGAGCGGGGTGGCCATGCGATAGGGAGGGCGGACCTGCGTCCAGCAACAGCGGTCAACGGCACAGCGAGGCCACGGCCTTGTCCGGAGCCCGGGTGACCAGACTCACCAGCACCACGGCCAGCAGGCCGGCGGCAAAACCGGGCACCAGCTCATACAGATCGAACAGGCCGCCATCGAGCCGATCCCACACCACCACCACCAGGCCACCCGCCAGGATGCCGGCCAGGGCACCACTGCCGTTCATGCGGGGCCAGTACAGGCTGAGCAGCAGCACCGGGCCGAAGCTGGCACCGAAGCCTGCCCAGGCGTAGGCGACCAGGTCCAGCACCTGGCTGTCGGCGTCACTGGCGATCCAGCCGGCACCCAGGCCCAGCACCAGCACCGCCCCCCGTCCCAGGCGCAGCAGGGTGCTATCCGCCAGGCCGGGGCGCAGCTGGCCGACCAAGTCATTGCTCAGCGCCGTGGCGGCCACCAGCAGCTGGGAGTCGGCGGTGCTCATGATGGCCGCCAGCACCGCGGCCAGCACCAGGCCGGCGAGTAGCGGCGGCAGCAACTCGCCGGTCATGATCAGGAATATCCTTTCCGGATCACCGCCCGGCAGTTCGATTGGAAACCACAAGCGACCTACCAGTCCCACCAGGGTGGCACCCGCCAGGGTGACCAGTGCCCAACCAGTGGCGATGCGTCTGGCCAGGGGGATTTTGTCCGGTCTGCGCACGGCCTTGAAGCGGGCCAGGATATGCGGTTGCCCCAGATATCCCAGGCCCCAGCCGAGCAGCGAGCCGATGCTGATAAGACTCAGTGGTTCACCGTTGCTGTCGCTTAGCCAGTCCCAGTAGGCCGGGTCCAGTTCGCTGCCCCCGCTATCGCCCAGCAGCACCGCCAGCAACGGCACGGTGACCAGCGCCACGAACATCAGGCCGGCCTGCAGGGCATCGGTCCAGCTGACCGCCAGGAAGCCGCCAGCCATGGTGTAGAGCAGGATGGCCAGCAGGCCGAGCCCGACTGCCAGCGCATAGGGAATGCCGAACACCGTCTCGAACAGCTTGCCTGCCGCCACCAGGCCGGAGGCGGTATAGATCAGAAAGAACAGCAGGATCACCACGGCGCTGACCAGGGACAGGGCAGGACTGCGTCCGCCGAAACGCCGGTGCAAATATTCGGGCACCGTCAGTGCATTACCGGCAGCCGCGCTCATGGCACGCAGCCGTGGCGCCAGGATGCGCCAGTTGATCCAGGTGCCAAGCGCCAGTCCCAGTCCCAGCCAAGCAGCCTCCATGCCGGCGGTGTAGGCGTAACCGGGCAGGCCCAGCAGCAGCCAGCCGCTCATGTCCGACGCGCCGGCGCTGAGCGCCGCCACCCAGGGTCCCAGGCTGCGGCCGCCCAGAACGAAATCATCCAGCTGGCGGGTACGCCGCCAAGCGGCCAGCGCGATGACGGTGACCGCAAGCAGATACAGGCCGAAACTCAGCAGCAGGATGGCATCAGGCATGGGCAGTCATTGTTATTGGCCCTAAGATCGGTGTGCAGGCATTGTTCCACAGATATTCCTGAGCGGATGCTGGTCGATGCTCGGCGCATGGCACGGACTGAGACAATACCGGTCCCAAGCCAGGGACCTTATAACGACAACAAGCTGATCACAGGTTTGCCAACACCATGCATGCCGCCACCATTAGTCGCCTGATCGGCCTGCTCTGCCTCGGCTTCGGTGCCACGTTGATTGCGCCACTGCTGGTGGCGCTGCTTTACCAGGACGGCCAGGCGGGAGAGTTCCTGAGCACCCTGCTGATCACCGGCGCAGCGGGCCTGCTGGCCCTGATGGCCAGTGGCCGTGGCAGGATCGCGCTGCGCAATCACGACGGCTTCCTGGTGGTGGCCCTGTTCTGGGTGGTGTTGTGCCTGCTGGCCGCCGTGCCTTTCGTCCTCATCTCCAAGCTGAGCTTCGTGGATGCACTGTTCGAGGCCAGCTCGGGCCTCACCACCACCGGCGCGACGGTAATCACTGCCGTCGCCGAACAACCCAAATCGCTGCTGTTCTACCGCCAGCTGTTGCAATGGATGGGCGGCATGGGCCTGGTGGTGCTGGCGGTGGCGGTACTGCCGCTGCTGGGCATTGGCGGTTCCCAGCTCTACCGCTCAGAGGCGCCTGGCCCGCTGAAGGAAGAGCGCCTGACGCCGCGCATCACCAGCACGGCGCGGGTGTTGTGGGGCATCTATGTGGCCATGACGGTGGCCTGCGCACTGGCTTACTGGCTGGCCGGCATGGACGTGTTCGATGCCGTGTCACACAGCTTCGCCACCGTATCGACAGGCGGCTTTTCCACTCGTGACGACAGCATTGCCGCCTTTGCCGACCTGCGCATCGAAATGGTGGCGATGGTGTTCATGACCCTGGGCGCCATCAATTTCAGCGTGCACCTGGCCGCCTGGCAGGGCAAACGGTTGTGGGACTACTGGCGCAACGCCGAGGTACGGGTGTTCCTGTTGCTGATCATCGGCGGCACCCTGCTGACGGCCTTGATGCTGCGGGTGGAACACGTCACCGACAGCAATCTGCAGGCGCTGCGTATCGCCGGCTTCGAGGTGATCTCGGTGATCACCAGCACCGGCTTCTCCATGGCCGACTTCTCCCTGTGGCCGGCCTTCCTGCCGGTGCTGCTGATCTTCATCAGCTTCATCGGCGGCTGCGGGGGTTCCACCGCGGGCGGCATGAAGGTGCTGCGGGTGCAGTTGCTGGTGATGCAGGGCTGGCGCGAGATCATGCGGCTGATCCACCCCAAGGCGGTGGTGCCGGTGCGCATCGGCGGGCAGACAGTGTCGCCCCAGGTGATCCAGGCGGTGTGGGGTTTCTTTGCCGCCTACGTCACCGCCTTCGTGCTGCTGATGCTGGGCATGATGTATGCCGGCCTGGACCAGGTGACGGCCTTTGGCGCCGTAGCAACCTGTTTGAACAACCTGGGTCCCGGGCTGGGCAGGGTGTCCATGAGCTTCTCCGGTATCAGCGACCTGGCAAAGTCGCTGTCGGTTTTCGCCATGCTGCTGGGGCGACTGGAGATCTTCACCATTGCCGTGCTGCTGACCCCGGAGTTCTGGCGCCGCTGAGCCTATACACGGCAGCCACTGGCCAGCCGTGTTGCTTGTGAATAACCTGTACCGGTTTACTCACAAAACCAGCCACTTGCAGGGCTGCCGACGGAACACTGACATGCTCGCAGATAACGCCCTTCTCAAAACGGCAGCCTATATCGACGGCAGCTGGTGCGCCGCGGACAGCGGCGACACCTTCGCAGTGACCAATCCGGCCGACGGCAGTCCGGTTGCTGAGGTGCCCGACATGGGCGAGGCCGAGACCCGTCGCGCGGTTGAGGCCGCCAATGCCGCCTGGCCGGCATGGCGCGCAAAGACCGCCAAGCAGCGTTCAGGGATCCTGCGCGCCTGGTACGAGCTGATCCTGGCCAACCAGGAAGACCTGGCCCGGCTGATGACGACGGAGCAGGGCAAGCCACTGGCCGAGGCGCGGGGCGAGGTCGCCTACGGTGCCTCCTTCGTCGAGTGGTTCGCCGAAGAAGCCAAACGGGTTTACGGCGACGTGATCCCCGCGCCCTTCGGCGACCGGCGCTACGTGGTCGTCAGGCAGTCGATCGGGGTGGTGGCGGCGATCACGCCGTGGAACTTCCCCATCGCCATGATCACCCGCAAGTGCGCGCCGGCACTGGCCGCCGGCTGCCCGGTGGTGGTCAAGCCCGCCGAGGCCACGCCGCTGTGCGCCCTGGCGCTGGCCGAACTGGCCGAGCGGGCCGGTTTCCCCAAGGGTGTGTTCAACGTGGTGACCAGTTCATCCGGCGCAAGGGTGGGCGGCGAGATGACCGGCAACCCGCTGGTGCGCAAGCTGTCGTTCACCGGCTCCACGGCGGTGGGCAAGCTACTCATCGCCCAATGCGCTGACACCGTGAAAAAGGTATCCCTGGAACTGGGCGGCAATGCGCCCTTCATCGTGTTTGATGATGCGGATCTGGACGCCGCGGTGGCCGGGGCCATGGCCTCCAAGTACCGCAATGCCGGCCAGACCTGTGTCTGCGCCAACCGCCTGCTGGTGCAGGACAGTGTCTACGACGCCTTTGCCGAAAAGCTTGCTGCCGCCGTGGCCGAGCTGCACGTGGGCGAGGGCACGGAAGAGGGTGTCAACCAGGGGCCGCTGATCAACGAGGCGGCGGTGTGCAAGGTCGAGCGGCATATCAGCGATGCGGTCGAGCAGGGCGCCCGCATCCTGTTCGGGGGCAAACGCCACGCCAGAGGCGGTACCTTCTTCGAGCCGACCATCCTGGCCGACGTCACCCCGGCCATGGCCGTTGCCCGCGAGGAGACCTTCGGCCCGGTGGCGCCGCTGTTCCGGTTCCAGACCGAGCAACAGGCCATCCAGATGGCCAATGACACGCCATTCGGCCTAGCCGCGTATTTCTACAGCCGCGACATCGGCCGTGTCTGGCGGGTCGCCGAGGCCCTGGAATACGGCATGGTCGGCATCAACGAGGGCATCATCTCCACCGAGGTGGCGCCGTTCGGCGGGGTGAAGGAATCCGGCCTGGGACGGGAAGGCTCCAAATACGGTATCGACGAGTTCGTGGAGATGAAGTACCTGTGCATGGGCGGGCTGGGTGACTGAACGCGCCGCCCGAGCCCGGCGCCTCACACGCCGCCGCTGTGGACGATCTCGTAATAGCGTTTCTCCAACTCCCTTTTATGTTCCAGTTCCTCCTGGGCCAGAAAACGGAACACGTCCTGCAACGGTCCGGTCGGCACCGCTTCGGCCAGTGACTGGTATTGCTGCATGGCGGTGTGTTCGCGACCGAGGGCATATTGCAGGATGCTCTGGTCATCCGGTGTGTCCGGCAGTTCCGGCAGGTGGATGTAGTTGGAGAAGCGGTGGTCGCTCGGTGGTGCCTGTACGCGCTCGTTGACCTGATCGTGAACCTGCGGGTCGTCCTTCAGTGCCAGGAAGGTCGCGTAGTGTTGCGCCTCTTCCTCGGCGAGTTCCAGCACCAGTTCGCGCATCGGCTTGCTGACCTGGTCCAGCAGCGAGCGGTAGTACGCCTCGGCCGTCTTCTCGAACTGCATCGCCGTTTCCAGAATCTGACCAATGGTCTTCTGGGTCAGCAGTCGCTCATAACCGCTTTGTCCTTCACGATGGGATGTGGCATCGCTCATGTTTTCACCTTTGTCCTTGCAGCCAGGTGCTGGTGGATGCTGTCTGCTACCCGGTGGCCGGCGGCAATGGCATGCACCACGTCGGGACCTTCCACCGCATCACCGGCCGCCCATAACCAGCCTTCGGAGGTGCGACCCTGCGCATCGACCTTGAGCCGGCCGCGTTGCCATTCCAGGCGCTCGGTGAGTGCCGGGCCGAGAAAGTCGTTGTTGGGCGCCTGGCCGATGGCCTCCACCACCATGTCGGCATCGTAGATGCAGACGTCGTTGTCATCGTACTGGGGGTGGAAGCGGCCTTCCTCGTCGAAGATGGACACACAGCACACGGTCTCCAGGCCCGACAGCCCCTGGGTATCGACGATGCATTGACGGGGTCCGCGGCTGCTGATGATGACCACGCCTTCCTCCTCCGCCTCTTCGATCTCATCGGCGGCCGCCATCATCTGCGCGCGGGGTTCCAGGGTGGTGACGGTGATATCCACCTTGCCGTGGCTGCGCTGCTGCAGCCGCAACAGGCTGCGGGCGATGTCCATGGCGACATTGCCGCCGCCGATCACCACCGCACGCCTGGGTATGTCGAAGGATTCACCCAGGGTGATCTTGCGCAGCAGGTCGATGGCGGACACCACCTGGGCGTGGTCCGATCCGGGCACCCGGGTGGAACGCCCCAGGTGCAGGCCGTTGGCGATCAGCACCGCGTCATTGTCCTGTTCGAGCTGCGCCATGCTGATATCGCGGCCCACCCAGGAGTCACAGTTGATCGTGACGCCCAGGGAGGTGATGACGTCGATGTCGTCATCGATCCGGTCGTAGGGCATGCGGTATTCCGGGATGCCGTAGCGCATCATGCCGCCTGGCTTGGGCAGGCCCTCGTAGATGGTCACCTGGTAACCCTTCAGCGCCAGGTCATAGGCGGTGGTGAGGCCGGCCGGGCCGGCGCCGATGATGGCGATGCTGCCGGCGTCCTCTGTGCTGACCTTCTGCCGGGCGACGATGTCGCGGATTCGGTCGTGGCTGACGTGATCCATGGCGTAGCGTTTCAGCCAGCGGATCGACAGCGGCTTGCCGCGCACACCGATGGAGCAGGCGTCCTCGCAGCGATGGGTGCAGACCCGCCCGCACACGTGGGCCAGCGGATTGGTCCGGTAGATGTGTTCGATGGCTTTTTCCAGATCGCCGGACCAGATGGCGCGGATATAGCCCGGCGCATCCATGTGGGTGGGGCAGGCGTCGTGGCACATGCCGCACTGGATGCAGCGCGATGCCTCCAACAGGGCGGTCTGGGCGTCGAAGCCGTCCACCACCTCGACAAAGGAGTCGCTGCGCTGTTCTGCCGCCAGTTGGGGCATGTCCTGGCGCACCAGGTCGATCAGGTCCGCATCTGCGGTCTTGGCCCAGCCCTTCTCGAAATGCTTGCCGTGCATGCCCTTGGGGTCCGGCAGGATGAAGTAACTGTCGATCTGTTCCTCGGTGCAGGTGTGCACATATTCACGGGACAGCGACAGTGAGCCGGTGGGGCACAGGTCCACGCACAGTCCGCACCAGCAGCAGCGGCCATAATCCATGGCGGGTCGCTCGGCGCGGATGCCCTTGACCGGGTCGGCCGTCAGATCCGGGATCGAAATCATCCTGATCGCCTGGTTGTCGCAGATCTTCTTGCAGGTGCCGCAGCCGATGCACTTTTCCCAGTCGTTGAGATGGAAGCCGCGATAGTTTGCCGATGCCGGGCGCGGCACCATCGGCTCGGTGACCGGCTTGCGACCCAGGAAGGCCAGTGCCTTGAAGGGCCGCAGCATGCTGCCTTTGCTGGCGTACTTGATGTCATCCATCAGCGATCGACCTCCGGCGGGCAGGCATCCAGGGAGAACATGGTCTGTGCAATGTCTTCGATACGCGTCCCCACGCTGAGCCGCTCCAGCACCTGCACCGCATGCATGGAGGAGGGACCGCGCACATGCACCCGGTGGGGCCGGTCGCCGCCATCGGACACCAGGTAGAAACACAGCTCGCCCTTGGAGGATTCCACCCGGGGGTAGGCCTCGCCCGGGGGCACGTTCCAGGCCAGCGGGTTGGGCAGCGGACAACGGATGGGGCCGCCGACCTCGGGCAGCCGGGCAACGACCTGGCGCACGATGCGGATGGACTGCACCAGCTCGGCACGGCGCACGATGGTGCGTGCCCAGGCATCGCCGGCGGTCTCGGTGGGGATGTCGAAGTCGAGCTGGTCATAGACCAGGTAGGGGTCGTCACGGCGCACATCGAAGGGCAGGCCGCAGGCGCGCAGGTTGGGGCCGGTGACGCCCCAGGCCAGCGCCTGTTCCTGGGTCAGGGTGCCGACCCCACGCGCGCGATCGATGAACACCGCGTTGGCGAAGAACAGGTCGTCGTATTCGGGCAAGCGGCGATCCAGATAGTCCAGCAACTGGCTGACCCGGTCGAGGAAGCCCGCCGGCAGATCCCGGCGCACCCCGCCGGGCACGTTGTACATGTGGTAGACCCGTCCGCCGGTCATCTCCTCGAACAGGTCGAGGACATAATCGCGGTCGGTGACGCCCCAGAACATGTTGCTGTACATGCCGGTGGTGGCGGCATGCCCGCCGAAGGTGAACAGGTGCGCGGCGATGCGCGACAGTTCCAGCTGCAGCACCCGCAGCCACTGCGCCCGCGCGGGGATCTCGAGGCCGCACAGCTCCTCCACGCCCTGTGAATAGACCACCTCCATGGGCACCGGGTCGGGCACGCAGATGCGTGGCACCAGGGCGATGTTCTGCATCCATAACCGGGTTTCCATCAGCTTCTCGAAGCCACGGTGCAGATAACCGCCGTCGGCCTTGGCCTCGACCACCACGTCGCCCGACAGCTTCACCTTGAGGGCATAGTTGCCCTCGATGCCGGGGTGGTTGGGGCCGAAGTTCAGCTCGTATTCGTGGCTGGCCGGGTGTTCGACGGATTGGTAGTTTTCCGGTCTCATTCGACGATGCCCCCACCGTTGGCGATGATCTCCTGCAGCCAGTCCGGGTTGTAGTCCTTCCAGTCGAAGGTATCGCGCACGAACTGCTCGGTGTCGAAGGACTTCAACATCGGCGGCGGGCCGTTCCATTCGGTAAGGATGAACTTCTCCATGTGCGGCGAACCTTCGAAATACAGCCCATACATCTCGTAGATGTCGCGCTCGAAAAAGCCGGCCGGGGTGAACAGGTCATAGATGGAGATGTAGCGACCGGTCTGCTTGCTGACCCGGGTATGGGCGGAGACGAGGACCTTGGTTTCGTACGACCACACGTGATAGATAAGCTCGAACTCGTCGCTGTCCGGCCAGTCCACGCAGGAGATGCAGGACAGGTGCAGATAACCCGCCTTGCCCTTCAGCAGCTGCAGCAGGGTGGGCAGGGCGTCGTGATCGATGTCCACGCGGATACGGCGAGCGCTCTTCTGGCGCACCTTTGCCCCTTCCATCTCGCCGAGGACTTCATCGAGCAGGGCAGTGGTCATCTCTTGCTTCATGGTATGCCTCTAGCGATTAACCAGTTCGCTCGTGTCCGGTTCCAGCTCGACATTGGTCAGGCCCAGTTCCTGATGGTGCTGCAGGTACTTTTCCAGCATGGCGGTGTGTTCGCCCAGGGTTCCGCTATCGAGTAATTGATAGTGGCGGGCCTCGCCGATGATGTCGGTCGGTGTGTGCCAGTCGTCACCAAACAGGTGCTGTTGATTGCCCAGGTAATGGTCGTAACGCCTGAAATAGTCCTCCCAGGCATTGGCGGCACCGCTTTCGATCTTGTTGCGCAACTGCAGCAGGCCTTCCAGCACTGCCTCGGGCCGGGGCATGCAGCCGGCGATATACATGTCCACCGGCAGGTATTCATTCAGCTGCTTGGCGGTGGCGTAACTGTTCCAGTACATGCCGCCGTTGACGGTGCAGGAACAGATGCCGATGACGTACTTGGGCCCCTGCATCTGCTCATAGGTGAGGATGATGCGCTTGAGGGTCTTGATGGACACGTAACCGGTGATCAGCAGGATGTCCGCCTGGCGCGGGGTCACCATCGGCGATACGCCGATGCGTTCCAGGTCAAAGCGCGAGGTGATGGCGGGCGGCAGTTCGATCGCGCCGCAGCCGGTGCAGTAGTGCAGGATGAACAGCGACCGCGCCCGGCAGAACTCGGCAAAGCCATCCATTGCCCGTTGCAGCAGGCTGTCCTTTTTCGTCGCGCAGGGGGATGTCGTGTCGGCCTGTACCGGGATGACGGGATGCTCTTTTCCTTCACGCATGTCCTGACTCCTTCATTTCATCATCACCGCGGCCAGGCCGACCAGGGCGATACCCGTCGGCCACTTCCACAGCCAGCGGATGACATGGTCGGTCTTGTAGCGCGGGAAGATCACGGTGATGCTCGAGGATATGGCGACCACGGCGAAGATCTTGGCAAGGAAGGACAGCCAGTTTTCGCCGCCACCGAGGAACAGGGTCACGAAGATCACGCTGACCGTGTAGACCTGGAAGCACTGCATGACGAACAGCGCGCCCAGGTACTTGCCGCTCATCTCCACCATGGGGCCGGTGGCGATCTCGGCGGGTGCGACGTACAACTCGAACGGTTCCTTGCCCAGCATGGCATGGCTGCTGATCAGGCCGGCGATGGCCAGCAGCGGCATGATGCTGACACCCCAGCCGCCGATGCCGCCGGCCTGCTGCATCTCGATGATGGTCGGCAGGTTGCTGGTGCCGTACAGCATCACGGCACCGGCGATGACGATGATGAACGGCACGTCATAGGCCAGCATCGAGGTCAGCGCGCGGGAGATGCCGATGGAGCCGTTCGGGTTGGCACATTGGCCGACGCCCAGGGCCAGGCCGAGGGAGGGCACCATCATCAGGTACACCAGGGTGATCAGGTCGCCCTCACGGGCCATGCCCAGCATGCCGGGCACCGGCAGGAACACCTCGGCCGCGATATAGCCGCCGATCACCATCATGACGCCCAGGTCATGCAGCGCGCCGTGGGAGACCTGCGTCTTCTTGCTGTACAGCTTGATGACGTCGTAAAGCGGCTGCAGCAGCGGCGGCCCCACCCGCCGCTCGATACGCGCGCGCAGGCGCCGCATCATCAGCACCATCGCCAGGCCGACCACGAAGGCCACCAGCGGCATCACCAGGAACTCGATCAGTAACACATGCCATTCCATAAACGCCTCGACCTTGGGCCTGGTTTATCTTGTCCGCAGCCTGCTCATGGCAGGCTGACCCAGAGCAGCATCGCCACTACCGTGAACAACAGGTAGTAGGAGGCGAAACGGCTGCGATAGATGCCCAGCGACAGTGATGTTGAAAAAGCGGTGATGGAAACCAGTCCCGATTCCAGCCACTGGATGCTGCCGCGATACCAGGGCCCGATCACCCGCATCAGCCCGGGATAGAAATTGTGGCTGTAGTGATAACGCATGTCGGCGGTGAGGAAATGACCGCCGGCATAGTTGTCGAACTGGTGCACCCGGCTGCTGCGGTTGCCCGAGAAGAACACCAGGGCGCCGATGCCGATGCCCCCCAGCAGGATGCTGACCACCCACAACATGTCCAGGCTGCCACTGGCGGTGCTCACGCCACCCAGGTGATAGTCCAGCGCCGGAATTCCCATGGCTGCCTGCGCGATGGCCACCAGGTCGAGGGCCAGGCCGGGCATGTATCCCGTAATGAAGGCGATGCCACCCAGGGCCAGCATCGGGATCACCATGCTCCACGGCACCTCCTGGACGTTTTCGTGTTCCAGGCGCAGCTGACCCAGGAAGGTGTTGTGGATCAGCTTGTAGACGCTGAGCACGGTACCCAGGGTGCCGATCGAGGCAGCCAGGAACAGCAGCGGCATCTCCTCGGCCAGCAGCGCCTTGTAGACCAGCCACTTGGACACGAAGCCGTTCATCGGCGGCAGCCCGGCCAGGCCGATGATGCCCAGCAGCATGGCGACGAAGGTCAGCGGCATGCGCGTGACCAGTCCGCCCAGGCGATCGAGGTTGGTGGTGCCGGTACGGTAGGCGACGGCGGTGACCGTCAGGAACAGCGCCGCCTGATAGGTGGCGTAATTGAACACGTGCATCAGGCCGCCCGCGACCCCCAGCGGGCTCGCCACCATGATCCCCAGCAGCATGTAGCCGCTCTGACCGATGCCGTGCCAGGCGAGCAGCATGCGGGCATCCGTCTGGGTGAGGGCGATGAAGGTGGGCACCACGATGGTGATGGCGGCGATCCACAGCCACAGGTCGCGGGCCGACAGGAAGGTGTAGGCGATATCCAGCTGGATCAGCCGATCCACCCCGATCAGGTTGATGATCACCGCGGCGATGGCGAACAGCCCCATACGCGATGAGATGGCACCCAGAAAGGCGGCGGCCGGACCGGGGGTCAGGCTGTAGGCCTTGGCCTGCCAGAGATGGAAGGGCACCATCGCCAGCTTGATCAGGAAACCGCTGCCGAACAGCCCGATGAACAGCCACAGCATGTGGGGCGGTGCGCCGGCGAGATAGTCACGCGCGGCACCGTAGCTGAAGGAGCCGGCATTCACCTTGATCAGGATGATGGCAGCCAGGATGGCGACGGCACCGGCCATGGCATACACCAGGTAGCGGAACGCCGCCTGCACGGCCTTGCCGCCGGCCTGGGCCATGATCAGGAAGCTGGCCCAGCTGACCAGTTCCCAGCCGATGAACAGGCTGAGCAGTTCACCACTGCTGAGCAGCAGCAGCATGGCAAACACGTTCAGGGCCATGGCGACCTGATACAGCCGCATGCCCTCGTGATTCAGGGACCAGCTGCCGGCAGCAAACCAGGCCGTGAACACGGCAGCACCCACCGTGATCAGTGCAAAGAACCAGCCCAGACCCGTCATGCTCCAGGACAGGGGATTGCCCATCACCGAGAGCCCGATGCCTGACTGGATCCCCAACCCGGGGCTGTCGGCCAATTGCGTGCCCATCACGGTCAGCAGGATGAGTTGAATGACGTACGACGCCAGTGCCAGCCAGCCGGCCTGACGCTGCTGGCCGAGGCCGAGCATCAGCAGCACGGTCAGCAGTGAAACGCCCAGCAGTAGATCCAGCGAACTGAACATGCTCATGGCAGACTTCTCATGGCCAGCGGGTTGGTATCGCGATAGTGACGGTATGCCTCGCCATCGGTTGCTTGCGCTGCAATCGTGGACAGGCCATCGCCAATCGGCGTGACGCTCAGGGTTGCAACCAGCAGGCAGCCCCCCAGGATCAGGGCCGGAATCAACTCCTGTTTGCCGTGCGGTTCGGGTGGCTGCTCGCCGGGCTCGAACATCCGGCTGCCGATCTTCATCAGGTAGGCCGCTTCAATGATGGTGGTCAGCAGCAGGATGGCTGCCGCCAGGTAATGCAGGGCGTTAACGCCGTCGAACAGCGCACTCAGCAGCAGGTATTTCGCCCAGAAGCCGGGCAGCGGCGGCACGCCGATCATGGACAGGGCGATCAGGAAAAACAGCATCGCAGCCATTTTTGACTGAGCCGACGCGCCACGTAAGGCGTCGAGTTTCCCGCCCCATTTTTCGGCCAGCAGAAACAGGGCGGGTTTGGTCACCAGGTGATGCATGGCCAGGGCCAGGCCGGCGAGCACACCGGCTGTGCCGCCGATCGAAAAGGCGATCGCCACGATGCCCAGCTGCGCGATGGACGAATACGCCAGCACCCGGCGCAGGTCTCTGGCATGGTAGGCGGCGAGTTCGCCGCTGAGCAGGCTGAGCATGCCGATGGTCAGCAGCAGGCTGCGGGCGGCATCGGAATCGAACACCGTCAACAGCAGCTTGAGCAGGATCAGCAGCGCCACCTTGGAGATGACCCCGCACAACAGGCCGGCGACCCGGCTGGTGGTGGCGGCATAGACCTCGGGCACCCAGGTGTTGACCGGGAACAGCTCGGCCTTGACGCCAAAACCGATCAGCATCAGCGCAAAGGCCGACAGCCCCAGCGGGCTGTCCATCAATGCCGGGCCCGCGGTCATCAGGTAGGCAAGGTTCAGGGTGCCGGTCTGTGAATAGACCAAGGCGATACCCAGCAGGGCCATGGCCGAGCCGGTGGCGCTGAGGATCAGGAAGCGCAACGCGGCGATATAACTGTGACCGCTGCCCTGGCTGGCCACCAGCCCATAGGAGGCGACGGCCACCAGTTCGTAGAAGACGAACAGGTTGAACAGGTCGCCGGACAGGGCGATACCGCAACTGCCCGCCATCAGCAGCAGGGTCAGCACCGGTTCCCTGACCGGGTCATGTTCGCCCTTCGGCCACAACAGCAGCGTCAGTGCCGAGATGGCGAGGACCATCAGCAGTGCCATCTGGTCGGCGTAGAACAGAATGCCCAGTGGTGCATTGAAGCCGCCGATGGCCTCCAGTAACGGGCCGGCACTGATCACCTGCTGCCACAACAGCAGGCCGATCACGATGTTCAACGCCACCATCAACGGGCCAAGCCAGCGTCCCGCCGCTGGATTGCCGCGCGCGACCAGCGGCAACAGGAAGGCGGTCAACAGTGGCAGGGCAACCGGCAGGGCAAGGTTCATGATGCGCCGCCTCCGGTGGTGTCCGTTGCCAGCCCGGGGCTGTTGCTGGGCGCCCCTGTCGCCGGCACGGCAGGCGTGAGGGCAGGGGACTTGTCCTGTTCCAGGATGGCGACCAGCTGGCGGAGGCTCAGGGTGCCGTACTGGCGGTACACCTGCAGCGAAATCGCCAGGGCGAGGGCGAGTATGCCTACGCCGATGACGATGGTGGTCAGGATCAGCGCCTGCGGCACCGGGTCGACCATGGATGTCCCGGCCGGCACCGTTGCGCTGACAATGGGTGCGACCGCATCCGCGCGGAAGCCGGCCGCAACCAGCATCAGGTTCACCCCGGATTCGAGCAGCGTCAGGCCGAGCAGGACGCGGATCACATGATCGCGCACCACCACCAGGTACAAGCCGATGCTGATCAGGGCTAGTGCACCGGCATAGAGGATGTAACCCAGCAGCTGGATTTCATTGATGTCGCCCATCATGCGATCCCGCCCTCATCCTCGAGCAGCCTGGCCATCAGCCCGGCGATTTCACTGCCGACCTTGATGCCCACGGCGATGTACAGCAGCGGCAGGCTGCCGGCGGAGAACAGCTCACCCAGCTCGCCGGTGCCGAGCATGGGCGTCAGGAAGTGGCCCTGGCTGCTCAGCGACAGCAGGCCGATGGCGACGAACAAAGCCCCGGCCAGACCCTCCAGCCAGGCGATGGTGTGTGCGTTGAGCGCGGTGTCGGCGCCGGCGAGCAACGGCAGGAAGAAGGCCACCGCCAGGATCACGCCACCCTGAAAGCCACCGCCGGGTGTGAGGTGGCCGTGACTGATGATGTAGATGCCCAGCAGCAACAGGAAGGGGAACAACAGCTCGGCAGCGGTCCTGAGGATGAAGCCGCCATCCTGCAGCGGCTTTGCCGACACCGACCTGCCGAGCACCAGGCCGGCCGCCGTGGCGGCGACGAACAGGATGGTCAATTCACCCAGGGTATCCAGGCCCCGGTAGGCCAGCACCACGGCGGTTACCCGGTTGGCCGCCCCGGTGGCCTGCGATGCCTGATCCAGGATGGCCTGCCCGGTGGGCATCGGGCCGGCGCCGAAAGGCAGTTTGACGAACAGCGCCGCGATCAGCAGCACCAGGCCGGCGGTAAACAGCAGGCTGGTGAGACTACGCATCTTCATCATCGGCCTCCATGGCGGGACCCAGCTTGCGCAGGGTCATGGCGAGCAGCACCCCGCTCAGGCCGGCGCCGACGACGGCCTCGGTCATGGCCACGTCCGGTGCGCGCAGCACCACGAACAGGATCGACAGGGTCAGCGAAACCACCGAGGAGGCGACCACCGCAGCCATCAGGTTGTGCAGCAGCGCCACCGCGATGGCCGCGGCGATCATGACGATGACGCACAGCAGTCCGAGCCAGATCATGCGTCGTCCTCCTTGCCGGCGGCGGCCCACGGCTTGTAGCCCAGCAGGAAGGCCGAACGGGCGATGGTCGACGAACCGACCGGCGAGGTCAGCAGGATGAAGAACAGGATCAGCAGCAGCTTGCCGGCCCATTCGGGATGGCTGAGCAGCACGCTGAGGATCACCGCGATGGCGCCCAGGGTCGCCGCCTTGGTACCGGCCTGCAGACGGGTGTAGACATCGGGCATGCGGGTGATCCCCAGCGCCGCCAGGAACATGAACAAGGCGCCGAGCAACAACAGCAGGTCAGCGATCAGGTTCATGGCTTCACACCCTCCATGGCCCGCGCCACGGCGACCACGCCGACGAAGGCCAGGGCGCCGTACAGGAGTGAAACGTCGAGGTAGATCGGGTTGCCAAACACACTCGCCAACCACACCAGGCCGGCGGTGGTGATGACCCCCATGGTGTCGGCTGCCACCAGGCGGTCATGCACCGTGGGACCGCTGTACAGGCGGTACAGCACCAGCAGGACCGAGGCGGCAATCAGGATGAAGGACAACTGCTGAATGGCATTCATCGGACAAATCGCCCCAATGCAGTCTCGAAGCGTTCGGCAATGATGCGGGTGGTCGCTGCCAGGTCCTCTGCACCCCTGGCATCTATCCAGTGCACCCGCAGGCGGTCCTCGGTGACCTCTACCGTCAGCGTGCCGGGCGTCAGGGTGATGCTGTTGGCCAGCAACAGACGGCCAAGGGGGGAGCGCAGTCGGGTCTGCACCTCCACGATCGACGGATAGATGGGCAGGCTGGGTGAAAGGACCCGTCGTGCCATGTCGATGTTGGATGCGATCAGTGCGCGCAGGAAGACCACCAGATAGTTCGCGACATGCCAGGGCAGCGCCAGGCCGGGCAGCAGGTCATCGAGAAACCGCAGTCGCGCCAGCGACAGGTAGGACACGGTCATCGCTGCCGCAGCGCCAACGACCAGTTCCTGCCACTGCAGGCTGCCCGCCATCAGCAGCCAGGCCGTGAGCAGCAGCAAGCTCGCTGGTACAAAACGCTTGAGCGAAACATCCATGATCTGTCACTGCCCTCTATTCAGTCGGTATGAAAACAGTGCGGTACACAGCTAGCGGCCATCAGCTACGCAATGGCCTGTGCGCTGGTTTGATGCTCACTGCAGCAGCAACTATGCCAAGTAAATATTTACCTCATATTTCATACAGTTATCCGGAAGGCCTTGAATGACCTTCCGTCAGTGATGCCCTGATTGGGGTCACAGCGCTGGCAATGGGCATCAGTTGAGGGCATCAATGCGCGATCCGGCTTGGCGTGCACTGAGGCGATGCTGGCCGATGTGGGCGCTTGTGACTCGCCGCAGCCTGGCGTTGAGCCCGGACAGAGGGCATGCCTGTGGATCGTCGGTGTCACGACTTCGCGAACCCGCCGCCTGAGCGATGCATACCGACGGCGCTTCACCTGGTCATCTGCCTGTTTACGCTGCACTACGGCGCATGGAGTGATATGGATGTAGCCGTGCTCACCGCTCGTTGCGGCGTGCACCGCTCAAGCGCCTGACACGGGTTGCTGCCCCATGACTGTGCGGGCTATGTCGCCGGCGTTGCGCGGATTCGGGCGTAGCTGCCGGGAACCCTTGGCAGTCGTCAAATGGCATATCTTATGCAGCATTGTTTGGGTGTGACGATCGAGACCGTTCAGCCCTTGTTCGGCCCCCTTTGACTTGAGGCGATGCTGCCAACGCCCTCGATGGCGTAATACTCGATACACTGCCTGACCGAATGCAGTGCCTCTATCACTGCCTATTGAAATTGAATGCGACATGCGGGTGTGACATGGCAATTCGTGTAGCGATCAACCATAAGACCGAATACAAGTACGACCGCCTTGTCGAGATGTCACCGCATGTGATCCGCCTGCGGCCAGCCCCGCACAGCCGCACCCCGATACATGCCTACTCCATCCGGATCGAACCCAAGACCCATTTCATAAACTGGCAGCAGGACCCGTTCGGCAACTACCTGGCCAGGCTGGTGTTCCCGGAGAAGACCCGGTCGTTCAGTGTCGAGGTGGACCTGGTGGCCGACATGACGGTCATCAACCCGTTTGATTTCTTTGTCGAAAAATATGCCGAGCACTACCCCTTCAGCTACGACAAACAACTCACCAAGGAACTGATCCCCTATACGGAGATCGTCGAGAACGGCCCGCTGCTGCAGCAATGGCTGGATGGCATCGATCTCAGCAAGAAACACATCGTCTATTTCCTGTTTGACCTCAACCACGATCTGCAAAAGGCGATCGGCTACACCCTGCGCATGGACCCGGGCATACAGACCTGCGAGGAGACCCTTGAGAAGGCCTCCGGCTCCTGCCGCGACACGGCCTGGCTGCTGGTGCAGATCCTCCGTCACCTGGGCCTGGCGGCGCGCTTCGTATCCGGCTACCTGATCCAGCTCAAGCCGGATGAGAAATCGCTGGACGGACCTTCCGGTGCCGAGGCCGATTTCACCGACCTGCATGCCTGGGCCGAGGTGTACGTGCCCGGCGCCGGCTGGATCGGCCTGGACCCGACCTCCGGTCTGTTTGCAGGTGAAGGCCATATCCCCCTGGCCTGTACGCCGGATCCGGTCAGCGCGGCACCGATCACCGGCGCGACCGATGAGGCCGAGGTGGAGTTCTATTTCCACAACGAGATCCAGCGCATCCACGAGGACCCGCGGGTCACCAAGCCGTACACCGATGCGCAGTGGCAGGACATCATGCAGCTCGGTCACGCGGTGGATGAGCAGCTGCAGGCCAACGACATGCGCCTGACCATGGGTGGCGAACCCACCTTTGTATCCATCGACGACATGGACGGTGCGCAATGGAACATCCAGGCCCTGGGCGACAAGAAGCGCGAACTCGCCGGTGAGTTGCTGCTGCGCCTGCGTGACCGTTTCGGCCAGGGCGCCTTCCTGCACTACGCACAGGGCAAGTGGTATCCCGGTGAGCCACTGCCGCGCTGGGGGCTGAACTGCTACTGGCGCAAGGACGGCGTGCCGGTGTGGCGGGACGACGCCTGGCTGGCCGACGAGAACACCGACTACGGCTTCGGCCCGGAGCAGGCCGAGCGCTTCATGGGCAAGCTGGTGAGTTACCTGGGCCTGACCGACGAATCTGTCGAGCCCGCTTACGAGGACGTCCAGTACTACCTGTGGAAGGAGGGCACGCTGCCGGTCAACGTCGATCCGCTCGAAAGCAAGCTGACCGACCCGCTCGAACGGGAACGCCTGCGCCGGCTGTTCGAGCGCGGGCTGGACAAGGTCGCCGGCTATGCCTTGCCGTTGAAATGGCTGGAGAAGCCCGATGGCGGACGCTGGCATAGCAAGGCCTGGGAATTGCGCCGCCAGCATCTGTTCCTGACGCCGGGCGATTCACCCATGGGTTTCCGCCTGCCGCTCAGTTCACTGCCCTGGGTGGCCAAGAAGGATCGCGAACTGCTCGAACAGCGTTGCCTGTTCGATGCCCGTGAATCCCTGGGCGACATCTGGGGCGAGGTCGCCAGCCGTTACGATGCCTTTTCACCCCCTGCAACCGGGGACGCACAGGCGGCGGCCGACCAGGGCAATGGCGAGCATGAGGTCATCCATACGGCGCTGTGTGTCGAGCCGCGCGACGGCAAGCTGTGGGTGTTCATGCCGCCACTGAGCGATCTTGAGCATTACCTGGACATCGTCACTTCCGTGGAGTCCACCGCGGCCGAGCTCGATATGCCGGTGCTGCTGGAAGGCTACCCGCCGCCCCATGATTACCGCATGCAGCATCTGGCCATCACCCCGGACCCCGGGGTCATCGAGGTCAACATCCATCCCGCCACTAGCTGGGAGGAACTGGTCCACAACATCGACGTGCTCTACGAAGAGGCCAGGCTGACGCGACTGGGCACCGAGAAGTTCATGCTCGATGGCCGCCACAGCGGCACCGGCGGCGGCAACCATGTCACCCTCGGCGGGGCAACGCCGGCCGACAGCCCGGTGCTGCGGCGCCCGGACCTGCTGCGCAGCCTGGTGACCTTCTGGCAGAACCACCCGAGCCTGTCCTATCTGTTCTCGGGCCTGTTCCTCGGACCCACCAGCCAGGCGCCGCGGGTCGACGAGGCAAGAGACGACAGCCTGTACGAACTGGAGATCGCCTTCCAGCAGATGCCGGACGGCGAGGTGCCGGCGCCCTGGCTGGTGGACCGGCTGCTGCGCAACCTGCTGATCGACGTCACGGGCAACACCCACCGCTCGGAGTTCTGCATCGACAAGCTGTATTCGCCGGATTCGTCCAGTGGGCGGCTGGGGCTGGTCGAGTTCCGCGCCTTCGAGATGCCCCCGCACAAGCACATGAGCAACGTGCAGATGCTGTTGTTGCGTGCCTTGCTGGCGTGGTTCTGGAAGGAACCCTACACCCGCAAGCCGGTGCGCTGGGGCACCGAACTGCATGACCGCTTCATGCTGCCGCATTTCGTCTGGCAGGACTTCAAGGACGTCATCTGTGCCCTGCAGGATGCAGGCTTTGCGATGCAGAGCGAGTGGTTCCTGCCGTTTCTCGAATTCCGTTTTCCGCACTATGGCCGGGTCAATGAGCAGGGCATCGAACTGGAACTCTGCTGGGCCATCGAGCCCTGGCATGTGCTGGGCGAGGAAGTCAGCTCCATGGGCACCTCACGCTACGTCGACTCGTCGGTTGAACGATTGCAGGTCAAGGTCAGCGGCATGACCGATGGCCGCCACGTCATCGCCTGCAACGGCCGTCGCGTGCCGCTGCACAATACCGGGACCCGGGGCGAATATGTCGCGGGCGTGCGCTACAAGGCCTGGCAGCCGCCGTCGGGCCTGCATCCCACCATTCCGCTGCAGGCGCCGCTGGTATTCGACATCGTGGACACCTGGAACGGCCATTCGATCGGCGGCTGTACCTATCACGTGGTGCATCCGGGCGGGCGGCATTACGAGACCTTCCCGGTCAATGCCAACGAAGCGGAGTCCAGGCGCATTGCACGCTTCTGGCCGTATGGACATACTCCGGGGAAGATGCTGCCGCCCGCCGAAGAACGCAACGCCGAGTTTCCATTCACCCTGGACCTGCGCTACACGCCGGGTTGTTGAGCGTCGGACGGCAATTCGCACAGCTGATGTGTCACTGGATCTGATCGCCCATGCCGGACAATCAAGAACATTCCCAGGCGACGACAGCGCCGTCGGGTCAAAGTCAGACACAGAGTCAGGGCTACCGCTACGCGCCGGATGTCTACGATGAGATGCATTCGGCGCCCGATACGGTGCGGCCGCACTGGGCCTATCTGAGCGAGTGCCTGGACACCCTCGGGCCGCTGGAGCTGAAGCGCCGTTACGGCGAGGCAAAGCGCCTCATCCGCGATAACGACGTCACCTACAACGTCTACTCCGACCCGCTGGGCATGAGCCGTCCCTGGGATCTGGACCTGATCCCCCTGTTGCTGGAAAGCGAGCAGTGGAGCCAGATCGAAGCCGGCCTGGTGCAGCGCGCCGAACTGCTCAACCTGCTGCTCGCCGACCTCTATGGTCCACGCACGGTCATCGAGCAGGGCGTCATCCCGCCTGAACTGATCTTTGCCTTCCCGTCATTCCTGCGGCCCTGTGACGGCATGCTGCGGGAGGACGGCCGTTACCTGCACCTGTACGCCGCCGATCTTGCCCGCCTGCCGAGCGGCGAGATGCAGGTCATTGCCGATCGGGCCCAGGCGCCGTCCGGCGCCGGCTATGCGCTTGAAAACCGCATCGTGCTGTCCCGGGTCATGCCCAGCCTGTTCCGGGATTCCCATGTGCACCGCCTGGCGCCGTTCTTCCGCGGCATGCGCAACACCCTCAATGCACTGGCGCCCAAGGGTGTCGACGAACCCAAGATCGTGCTGCTGTCGCCCGGGGTGGACAACGAGAGTTATTTCGAACACGCCTATCTCGCCAATTACCTCGGCTACACGCTGGTGGAGGGCGCGGATCTCGCGGTCCGCAACGGCTATGTGTGGCTGAAGACCCTGGACCGGCTGCGGCGGGTCGATGTGATCGTACGGCGGGTCGATGATGAATACTGCGACCCGCTGGAGCTGCGCCAGGATTCCTACCTGGGCGTGCCGGGTCTGCTGCAGGTGGCCCGCGAGGGCAATGTCACCATCTCCAATCCCCTTGGCAGCGGCGTGCTGCAAAACCCGGCACTGATGGCCTACATGCCCCAGCTGTGCCGTTTCTTCCTCGGCGAGGAACTGAGCCTGGGCAATGTGAAAACCTGGTGGTGCGGCAGCGCGGCGGACAAGGCTCATGTACTGCAGCATTTCGACCAGCTGGTCATCAAGCCGTTGGAACCGACCAACAATCAACGCACCATTTTTGCCGCGCAGCTCAGTCAAGCTGAGCGGGATGCCTTGATCAAGCAGATCCAGGCCCGGCCGCATCTGTACACCGCCCAGGAGCAACTGGCGCTGTCGGTATCTCCGGTGGTGGGCGAGGGCGACAACCTGGACCCGCGACACGTGGTGTTACGCAGTTACCTGGTGAGCCAGGACGACAGCTACATCGTGATGCCGGGGGGGTTGACCCGGGTATCCTCCGCCAAGGATGACTACCTGGTGTCCAGCCAGCACGGCGGTGCCAGCAAGGACACCTGGGTGCTGGCATCGGAGCCGGAAAAACAGGAAACCCTCATCGTTCCCACCCGCCCGGTCGCGGCGGCCATCAGGCACGGTGGCGATGTGCCGAGCCGCGTCGCCGAAAACCTGTACTGGCTGGGTCGCTATGCGGAGCGTGCGGAGGGGCTGGTACGCCTGTTGCGGGTGGTGCAGCTCAACCTGGCTGACAGCGCGTCGTTCCCCGGCACCGTTCCCGCGAACCAGGCGCTGCAGCTGCTGCTGTGCGCGGTCACCCAGCAGACCATGATGTACCCCGGTTTTGTCGGTGATGATGCGCCGGCCAAGTTCGCCTCACCCGAAGCCGAACTGTTGCGGGTGCTCACCGCAGATACCCAGGGCAGCCTGACCCAGACACTGGGTGCCATGCTGCTGTCGGCCCGGTCGGTGCGGGACCGGCTGTCGGTGGACACCTTGCGGGTCATCAACGACATCGACCTGGAACTGCGCAGCCTGAAGCAGGGCAATCTGCAGCACCTGAATGATGCCGATGACGAACTGGACAACCTGATCACCGCGCTGGTGGGCTTCAGCGGGCTGATCAGCGAAAACATGACCCACGAGCAGGGCTGGCGTTTCCTCGAGATCGGCAGGCGGCTGGAACGGGCCAGGCATACCGCTACGCTGTTCCGGTCGACCCTGGTCTCGGTCATCCCCAGCAATGCGGAATCGGCGCTGATCGAATCCGTGCTGAGCGTCATCGACAGCCTGATGACCTACAAGCGTCACTTCATGCAGGGGCTCGAGGTGCAACCGCTGCTCGATCTGGCGCTGCTGGACGAAAACAACCCGCGTTCGATCGGCTACCAGTTGATCAGCATCCAGCAGCACACCGGCTACCTGCCGGTCGACAGGGCGAAGACACACCTGTCCGGAGAGGAGCGGGTGATCCTGGAGCTGTTGACGGAGCTGCGGGTATCCGAGCTCGACAAGCTGTCGGCAATTGATGATGAAGGCCAGCTGAGGGCCGCGCTGGACACCTTCCTGGCGCGGGTTCAGCAGCAGCTGGCCGAGCTGTCCAATGTACTGACCGCCGCCTACTTCAAGAAAGGGGATGCCATTCACCAACTGGTGCGCATGTATCCGGAGTCACGGCGATGAAATACCGGGTCACCCATATCACCCGTTACAGTTACAGCAAGCCGGTGTCCTACTGCTACAACCTGGCGCATCTGCTGCCACGGGATTTTCATCGCCAGTCCTGTATCAGGACCTCGCTCACGGTGGACCCTGTCGCTACGCGTATGCAAAGCCGCCAGGACTTCTTCGGCAACAACCTCAGCTATTTCAGTGTCGAGACGCCACACAGGGAACTGGTGGTAACGGCAGTCAGCGAGGTCGAGATCAAGCCCCATGGGGGATTACTGGATGCGGCAAGCTCCATGGCCTGTGACGAGATCCAGCCTTATCTCCTGTCCAGTACCCGGCCGCAGGATCTGGACGCCAGGCAATACCTGCTCGAGGCGCCGTTCATCAGTGTCGATCCGGATCTTTACGACTACGCCAACAGCTCTTTCACGCCTGGCCGGCCGATCATGGATGCGGTGCATGATCTGATGGGGCGGATTCACGCCGATTTCAAATACGACCCGCACTTCAGCACCATCGCCACACCGCTGCTGGACGTTTTCAAGCATCGCCGCGGGGTCTGTCAGGATTTCGCCCACCTTGCCATCGCCTGCCTGATCTCTCATGGCATACCGGCACGCTATGTCAGCGGTTACCTGGAAACGCTGCCGCCACCCGGCAAGCAGAAACTGCGCGGGGCGGATGCCTCACACGCCTGGTTCTCGGTGTATGCGCCGAACCTCGGCTGGATGGATTTCGACCCGACCAACAACCAGGTGCCCATGGAGCGTCACATCACCACGGCATGGGGCAGGGACTACAGCGATGTCACCCCGCTGAAAGGCGTGATCTTCGGCGGCGGCAAGCACAAGCTTGCCGTGTCGGTCGATGTGGAAGCGCTGGATGGCGCTGCCGCTAACGGGCGCTAGCGCGAGACAAGCGACCCGTTGCAGACGAGCGGCGCTACGAAGCCGATGATTCGCTGGCCTCTGCCTGAAGTTCCAGCAGTTCGTCTGCAACGCCGGCGGCATGGGTCAACCCGGCCACGTTCTGTTTGGTGAAAAAGCCGTTGAATTCGCCGAATCGCTGCACGTATTCGATGATCAGCGAGGAGTGATCCGAAGCGTTGGAGAATATCTGCTTCAGCCCCTCTTCCTTGGAACCGATGACATCGAGCAGAAAGTCCTGTCCCTCCTGTCTGATCTGGTCGACGACATAATCGATATTGGCGATGCCATCGCGCTCACCGTCACGTACCGCCAGAGCGACGTGATGCAGACGCGGGCCATAGTTGCGCACGAAGGTTTCCGTGGGCGAGGGCAGCTTTTCCAGGTGATTGACGAAGTAGGGCGTGTTGTTGGCGGTAAACACCTTGGCGGGACTGCGCACCTCTTCCGCGTAGTGCACGTTCTTGGTGACATTGGTCGACGAGTTCTGATCCTTGATGTCGTATGAGCCCCAGTAGTAATAGCTGGACAGGGACAGCCATTCGAGGATCGCCACCTCGCGATTCTGACTGTAGACCCGGGTGGCCAGGTGATCGATGGGCATCAGCAGGTCGTCGACCTGACGCTTCTTCTGCAGTTCCTTGGCGGCCAGGTAGGCCTCCTGAACATCGTTGCGGATGGCGCTCAATCCCAGTGCATAAACCCGCAACTGCTCAGGCTGGCGCTCCATGTAAGCGACCACATTATGGGTATAGGGTGATGGCTTGCTGATGGCGACGTTGCCGGGCATCTCCATCTTTCTGATCTGATCCTGGGAGAAGAACCGGAACTCCCTTTCCTGTTGAAGTTTCACCACGCTGTGCAGATCGTCGACGCGCAGTATCTCGCCCATGTAGCGGCTGTTCGGTTTGCGCGACCCAATCGGGTAGACCTCGTTAAGGCTGCGGAAGATGCCGCGGATGTTGGGGTCCTTGACCTCGCGCACCAGCAGGTCGGGGTAGGCCAGGTCGATGCGCAGGATATGCGTCCAGTGCGTCTCGCTCTCCAGGGTGACCAGGTAATGGTAGGGGGTCATCAGGCACAGTTCGGCGACATACTCGACCGAATGCCCCGGGTCGACGGTCATCATGATGGCGTCGATCTCGTAGACCATGCCGGTCAGGCCGACACGATCCCGTTCCTCCAGCAGCTTGACCAGGTACTCTTCGAAAAACGGCGAGTTCTGTTTATCCCCGTACCGCGGAAACTCCAGCGAAAGACTCATTTTCTACTGCCCTGTGATTTGCACAAAATCCGGCAAGCCACGACGCAAGATCTGCGCCAATACGGCAGACGGCATTCCATGTCCGGGCATTGCCGGGAGATGGCGGGGCAGATTGGGAAGCATGCGATGCCGACGGGGCTATTGTCCGAAATCCACGCACCAAGGCAGCGCGCTGAATGTCGCCATGCACACAATAAAGGCATCACGGCGATCGGCCAGGGCGGTATTGCCGAGCCTCACCACCCGGCATTGGTCATCACAAAATTGATAACAGTCGCACTGTCTGGCTGCAACGCAGGCCATTTCCAGCGGTGCCATGACGCGAGTCAGTCTGCATGGACCTTTATTTCACGCCCAACTACCCGGACAGGTTGCCGAGGCAGAGGGGGAAGCGGGGGCATGTCACTCTTATGGCACACGGATTGCTCTTTTTTGTCGGAGACGACGTGCCTCACAGCGGTCATGCGCGTCGACAGATTACCGGCCATTGTGGTGAAAAATGCGCATCAACTGGAAAGACTACGAGGTCGGCGATACCTACGATGAACTCATCGGAGCATCCGGCCGCCCCAGGAAACCCGCCAGCCTGATCAGCAAGTACCTTTCCTCATTGGGCGACGAAGAATTGCAGGAGCGCAGTCGCGCTGCGGAATTCGCCATGAAGGTCATGGGCATCACCTTCACGGTCTACAGCGAGGGTACCGAGATCGACAGGGCCTGGCCCTTCGATATCATTCCGCGCGTGCTTCCGGCCAAGGAATGGGCCCGTATCGAGTCGGGACTTATCCAGCGCGTCAACGCCCTCAACTGCTTCATAGATGACATCTACAACGCGCAAAAAATCGTCAAGGACAAGGTCTTCAGCAAGGCGTTGCTGGCCAATTCAAAGAACTTCCGTAAACAGTGTGTCGGCATCAAGCCGCCATTGGGCATCTGGGCGCACATCTGTGGCAGCGACCTGGTCCGCGACAAGGACGGCCAGATGTATGTGCTGGAGGACAACCTCCGCGTGCCATCGGGCGTTTCCTACATGATCGAAAACCGCATGGTCATGAAGCGCGTGTTTGGAGAGCTATTCGAAGACCACAATATTCAGCCCATCGACGACTATCCCAGCCAGTTATTCGACATGCTGGCTTCGATTTCGCCCAGGCCGATGGATTATCCGACCATCGTTGTTCTGACGCCCGGCATCTACAACTCAGCCTATTTCGAACATTCATATCTGGCTCAGCAGATGGGTGTTGAGTTGGTCGAGGGCGGCGACCTGTTTGTCGACGACGATGACTGCGTGTACCTGCGAGCCATTGAGCGCATGGAACGGGTCGATGTGATTTACAGGCGCGTGGATGATTTGTACCTGGACCCCGAGGAATTCGTGGCCGACTCCATGCTGGGCGTACCCGGTTTGATGCGCGCCTGGCGCAAGGGCAACGTCGGCATTGCCAATGCGCCAGGGGCCGGCGTGGCGGATGACAAGGTCGTCTATGCCTTCGTGCCAAAGATGATCGAGTACTACCTGGGTGAAAAGCCGATCATCCCGAATGTCCATACCTACCTCTGCATGGAAGAGGATAGCAGGCGGTATGTGCTCGAGAATCTGGACAAGTTGGTGGTCAAGCCCGCCAATGAGTCCGGGGGCTACGGGATGTTGATCGGCCCGAACTCGACCAAGAAGGAACAGCAACAATTTGCTGCGCTGATCAAGAAGGATCCGAGAAACTACATTGCCCAGCCGACGCTCGATCTTTCGACAGCGCCGACGCTGTGCGATGGCAAGTTGGAGCCAAGGCACCTTGATCTGCGGCCCTTCATCCTTTCCGGCGAGAACAGCCACGTGACACGTGGCGGCTTGACCCGGGTGGCCCTGAAACGGGGTTCACTGGTCGTGAACTCTTCACAGGGTGGCGGCAGCAAGGACACCTGGGTTGTGAGCGAATAGCAGAGGCGCGAGACATGTTGTTATCGAGAACTGCCGAAACGATCTATTGGATGTCGCGTTATCTTGAGCGCGCAGAAAATGCTGCACGGATTATCAGTGTCAATGCCAATGTGCTGCTCGACCTGCCGAAGGGCATAGCACCTGGCTGGGAGCCATTGCTGGCAATTACAGGGTCCTCATCGTTGTTCTTTACGCGCTATGAGGAGGCTAATGAAAGAAACGTGGTCAAGTTTCTCGTGTCTGACCGGAAAAATCCAAGTTCAATCATTTCATCGCTGTCTCAGGCGCGAGAAGGACTGCGCACGACCCGGGCAGTTTTCCCGCAAGGCGCCTGGGAGATTCTCAACGACCTTTACTATTTCGTTGAAGAAAACAAGGCACAGGGCCTGACACGTAAGGGTCGATATGACTATCTCAAGCATATTGTGCGCAGCTGCCAGGCGATGGCTGGCAACATGAGTGGCTCGATGAGCCACGACAAGAGCTATGAATTTCTCCGCATAGGGCGCTATATCGAACGCGCGGACATGACCACGCGAGTGCTGGAAGTGCGGGCCGTCAACTTAATGCCGGAACAAGTGGACGAGCTTAAGCCCTTCGATGACATTCAGTGGAAAAGCGTGCTCGACAGTCTGGCGTGCTATCAAATGTACCGTCGCCATGTGCATGTTCGCGTTAAAGGTCAAGCCGTATTGAGCTACCTGGTGCAGGACAAGCAATTCCCGAGATCGATTTTGTATTGCCTGGGCGAAGTCGAGAATTGTCTGCGATCGCTGCCTAACAACGAGGCAGCACTGCGCGCAGTGGGTCGCGCGCAACGCCGGGCCGCCGGGATAGATGCGCACGACCTGGCCAAGCAGAGATTGAGCGACTTCTCGGATCAACAACAGATTGCACTCGCCAAGATCCACGAACAAATTGCGGCGTCCTTCTTTCAGATGGATCGACAGCCCCCCCCTAAGACAGGAAAAGCGAAAAGCATCGCTCAGCAAGGCAGTAAAAAGGAAAAAGAACAAGCGGCATAGTGTTGTTTTCTCTGCACCATGACGGTTGTCTCGCAGCATCACTCCGCTTGCGTCACCAGGAACGATCTACAGCTTTTCCAGCGGAGTGAATAACCTGGGCATGTGGTTGGCAACAAAGCCGGTTGCCACCAGGTACTGGATCGGCAAGCACCGTACAGCCTTATCTGAACCAGTCGAAGAACACGATGTATATCAGGCTGACGGAAATCAGGCTGAGCAACGATACCGGCACACCTTTTCGCATCCATTGCAGCGGCGATATCCGGGCGTTTGGATGCTGTGATCGTTCCACTTCCGCGATACATATGATGTTTGCCGTGGCACCGATATGCGTCACGTTTCCACCCAGGCCAACGCCAATAGCCAGCGCCCACCAAAATGATGTCACGCTGATTCCCTGGGCCTCGAGGCTGGCAATGATCGGCAGCATCGTGATGGTAAAGGGAATATTGTCAACCAATGCACTGAGCAGGGCGGCAACCCACATGATGATCAGTGCGCTCCACAGCAGCCGTTCCGGGTCCTCCGCCAAGGCGGCCAGGGTTTGGCCGAGAAGTTCCAAAAGGCCTGAAGAATCAACACCGCCTACGATGATGAACAACGCGGCAAAAAACAGCAGCACCGACCATTCCACTTCGGCAAACAGGGTCTCGGGGTTGGGTCGCGATATCAGCATTGCTATCGCCACGCCGATCCAGGCCACATAGGCCGGATACAAATGCAGTTTGTGATGCACAAAAAACAGGCCGATGACGATCGCCAGCGCCACGCATATACGCACTAAACCGCCATGATCCTTGATGGCCTTTGACTCATCCAGATCAACGCGGACACTTGCCCCGCTGGCGGGACGCAGTTCCCTGCGAAACAACACCAGCAGCAAGAGGGTGGTGGCGATCCAGGCGGGGACCACCATGGGTCCCATGTGCGTCAGAAAAGCCATGAAGTCCAGCCCCGCGGCACTGCCGATCATGATATTCGGCGGGTCACCGACCAGGGTTGCTGCACCACCGATATTGGACAGCATCGCCTCACCCATGAGGAACGGGACGGGGTTGATGTCCAGGATGCGGGTAATCAATACGGTCAGCGGCGCAAAAATCAGCACCGTCGTGACGTTGTCCAGAAACATACTCGCCACACTGGTTGCGAGGCACAGATAAACAAGCAATTTGCGCGGATTGCCACCTGCCATCTTGGCCAGGCGGATACCCAGGTATTCCAGACCACCGGTAGGCCGCAGCATGGCTACCAGCATCATCATCGCCAGCAACAACAGCAGGGTATTGCCGTCGATGGCGGACATGGCCATTTGCTGGGAGTAGAAACCGGACGCGAAGCCCATACCGACCATGACGACCGCGCCGAGCACGGCGGCAATAGTTCGATGCAGGATTTCGCTGAAGATCAACAGGTACGAACCAAGCAGGATGCCTGCCGCAATCGACATCTCCGTGGTCAGCACCATGGTTGATTGCGCAGGAACATCAATCATCGGAAATCATCGCCTGCGCTATTCCCATGACCGACACGACGCCCTTGTAAATGCCATCGTCGATGACGAACAGATAGGTCGTGTCCATGTCCTCCATGATCGCCAGCGCCTTGGAGAAAGGCGTCGTAGATCTGGCTACGGCAATGTCAGACAGAACGAACCCATCCACCTGCAGTTTCAGCAGTCGGGAGATCTGCTCCCGCGAGATCGCCAGATGGTGGATTTCGTCCCCCAGCAGTTTGGCGTGCCGCACCATGAAATCGGGAATGCAGGTCTGTTTCAGGATGTGCCGGATCGACACCTTGCCACTGATATATCCATCCTGCCCCTGAAAGGGGATGCCCGGGACATCGGCGTCCACGCAGATGCGGAACACATCTTCAATGCGCATGCCGGGACTGGCGATGCCGGTGGGTTTTATCAGATCGATAAGTTCCATTGTGTTCCTGTACCTGCCAAGACTTGCGGGCAGCGACTATAGCCGGCGTTGCACACCTGACAGGTGACGAAGCGCCACATGCCATGGCCGTCCGCAACGCACCCGACGGGTGCACAATGCCCAGTTGTGACTCCCAAAAAGGGGCCGCAACAAGCTGCCCGAGCCTTCTGGCATGCGCTGTTTGTTGGGTAGCACGCGCCATGCCAAATCATGCGCAGCGTAGAGGATAAATAAGACATGTTGTCGACACCGGTGCGCCCCGATTGGAGTAGGGGCTCCGGCAGTGCCATGAGCACGGTACCGGTTCGGTTCTGCGACCCGTTTCTTACGTGCACCGGGAAACCGGGGCAGACTGCGATTTGCTGCGCACTTACCTGGTGACTGACGAAATAGCTGTCTGCCGCTGTTGTGCTGTTGCTGGTCTCGCTTCTGCGCCAGTAACGCTGCGATACTCTTTGCTGACGGCAGTTACGGACGCCGGGGAATGCCCGTCATTCAAGAGGCCGGATTTGGAGAGTCACATGCCACAACTGGAATTCCTTGATCGCCAGCCGGAGCATTGGGCGCTGCTGCGAAATCCACACGGCAGTGACGGCAGGTCACTCGCCATCTTTGTACACGGCTTTCTCGGCGACCATCTCACCACCTGGGGCCGACTGCCGGAAATGCTGCGCAATCATGCCTTGGCAGATCCGGTGTTGGCTGAGTGGGACTATCTGTTCCTCGGTTATCCAACCCGTAAGATCGCCAGTTACCTGGACATCGCCCGCCTGATCGCCACGCAATGGACCAAGGCAGCCGGCGGCAAGCCGCCTTTTGCCGGCGCCTATGCACGGCTCGCGCTGTTCGGTCACTCGCTGGGCACGCTTGGTATCCGGCAACTGTTGTGCGCGGAAACCATGCAACCGCCGAATATGCTGCAGGCCCTGCACAGCGTCACACTGTTCGGGACGCCGCTCAATGGCAGCTCCCTGGCCTCGTTCGGCGGCACCGTCGTCGGTGGCGAGATCGCCGAGGCGCTCAAACCGGGCAACCCCCAGCTGCGCATGCTCAGGTCGTGGAATGAGAGCCTTTACCCGCATCTCAAATGGCGTGATGTGCGCGTCGTGCTCGGTACCGACGATCAGGTGGTCGGCAATAAGTACGCCGACCTGATCGAGTTCACTGGCGATGCAAAACCGCCATTCCTGCTGAATTTCGACCACAAGAGCCTCGTAAAACCCACGGCGTGGGATGTCTCGACCATACGCGACGAAATTGTGGGGGCCCTGCAATGACTGACTTATCAAATGAAGAACTGCGCCAGCGACTCGGCGCAATCACTGACGGCCCCTGGACAAGTGGGCTGGAGGAAGCCCGGCGGCGGCTAGCGCCTGTCAGTCGATTCGATGCCGTTTCAATGGGTGCTGAGCCACTCGCCCTGGACCAGATACCGCTATCGGCACCGGACCAGGAAAAAAATGACCAGCTCATGCGGGTACTGCGTTCGCATCTTGAGGGCGAGGGCAGTTTCACCGATCGTTCCGACATCGAAACCCGTGAGGTCCTCGATCAGGCATTGATGGTGCCACAGCTCTACGAGCTCGCGGTGCAGACCGGCTATCTACCTGCCGAAAGGGTGCAAAAGCCCGCGCGGGAACTGTTTACCGAACTGCTGTGGTCAACCGCCGCTCGCGGCTTTGTCGCCAACTACGACTATATCGGCGTGTCGATGCTGGCGGCCCGGATCGGTGTTTCCGGGCTGGACGCCTTGCAGCCGCCACAGCCCAATGAGGACGCTGCCCTGCGGTTTGCCGGGTTCCTGGCTCAACTGCGGGCGTTCTACAGCGACGATCTGATTCAGACCTGGACCCACTTCATGGACGACTACATCCAGGAGCGCAACGAACAGAACAAGGTTTGGGTATACCTGCAGGGCAGGGACTCATCAGCCCTGAAACCGAAGCGTATCGTCAAACTGCTCAGCGGCTGTCAGCTGTTCGTGTCATCGCTCGCCAGTGCCTTGTATGTGCTCGACGATGACGAGCTGGGCCAGTTTGGCCTGATCCACGCCTACTGGCTGCAAAAGTTCTTTGGCTACGAGCTGGAAAACGGCATCTATCGCAAGAGCGTCCGGCTTTGGGGCGACAAGGATTCATGGGCAAATACCGTCGCCAACAGCCCGCATCTGGTGGGGCCGGACACTGACGAGGAGATCGCCGACCTGTATCGCCGTCAGTTTCTCGAGCAAGTGCAACTGCTTGAACGCACCTTTGAAGCAGTCAGAGCATTGGTCACAGCAACCCGTGCGACACCCGCACTGAGGCTGTAAGCAGTAAGTGCGGGTAACCTCCAATCTAAGATTTAACATAATATACATTATGCGCATACAGTACGGGGTGCGCACCTGGCGGGAGGCTCCAGATCATGAGCTTCGACAGCCAATTTCTACAGGACGCCGACCTGGGCGATTTGACCACCCTGCGGTCGCTGCAACTGCGTTGCCGCTTCACCAACGGTCAAGCGCCGGCAAGAAACTCACGTATCGATTTCGTCAACGCTTGCCATTACAGTGCCACGTGATTATTCAAAAAGATCGCCGTTTTGCAGTGCCCCGTGTCATGTCTCTTCTTGCCAACCGATTAGATACCTACGAATAGCCCAGTGAGCCGCTATCAATATGGATCGCTTTACCCGTAACTACCTGGTTTTCCTGGGAGCTATCCTGTCTCTCGTCGTCATTGCCTGGCTGGCAAGCCTGAACCCGCGGGTGTGGGAATTGAACGACCTGCTTGAAAAAGACCCACAATTGAATGCGTACCCCTATCGGTTCCAGGTGCTGTCTGTGGAGAATGGCTTGGCCACCCTGACCACACCACGATCATCACAAGTCCCTGCCGTGCGTTTCCTCGGCATCATCTACCCGCAACTGGCTAACCGGCAGGACAATGATCCGGATGTGATTGAAGCCCAGAAAACGCTCGCCGATCTCCAGGCTCATGCCAGGCAACTGACCTTGTCCCAACCGGATGTGAGCCGCGTGCAGTGGCAGATTGATACTGCCTGGTATGCCAAGCACGGCATTATCATCCAGTAGGTCCCGTAAGCTGCTGCTCGATGGCTGCCGTACTGAATAACAGCAGGCACTCACCATGAGCATCGCAGGATGAGCAGATTGCTAAGCCCACCTGCTAATGCAGTCACTGTCCGCGGGACCGCACGTTTACGATCAGTCCGCTGCACCACGTGCTCAGATACCTCTTAGACGGAATAGCCACGATCGAGGATCTGCCGCACGCTTCGTCCCGAAATTCCGCCGAATATTGTTGGTTGCTCATATCCACCTCCGCAAAGCTCGTTTGTAGCTATGGAGGCTCTACCGGACCGTGGGAAGTCCAAGGAACCGCAATGACTGTCCGCAGTCTGTTAGCTAAGGAAAACATTGGAGATTCAAATGAATAAAACCGTTTTACTCTTGCTGTCCACCTTGGTTCTGACCGGCTGCGCATCGCTGACCGGCACTGACCCTGCCGATGCGCAGCGCATCGCCATCGACAAGGTTGATTCAAGCCTAGCCACCATCCGCATGGTTACCGTGACACCCAGTGAGGCCGGCATCCGGGTCCGTGGTGACCTGACCAGAAAGCCGGCAAGCCGTGGCCCTGTCTATGGCCATGTGCATATCGAGGTGCTCGGCGCTGACGACCAGACCTTGCTGGCCCGCGACACCCATCAGCGACGGCGCAATGCCAAGTCCCGCTCGGCGCAGTTTTCACAGTACCTTGCCGTCGACCCGGCCACGGTGACATTGGTGCGCATCACGCACCACACGCCCTGGCAGCCCTGACCGCATAATCCAAGGATCGCACCATGCCCCGTCTGCATGACGCCTTCGTGCTCGACCCCGATCTGATCTACCTGAATCACGCGGCGGTTGCACCGTGGCCCAAGGCCAGCGCCGATGCGGCGGCGGCATTCGCGGCTCAGAACGCTCACACCGGTGCCGAGCATTACCCGGCATGGCTGGCGGTGGAAGCTCGTCTGCGCGAACGTCTGGCCCGCTTGATCAATGCCACCAGTCCGGATGACATCGCCTTGGTGAAGAACACATCCGAGGCACTGTCGATGGTGGCCAGCGGGCTGGATTGGCGCCCCGGCGATGAGATCGTCGGCATCGCCGGCGACTTCCCGTCCAACCGCTTCGTCTGGCAGGCCCTGACCGATCGTGAGGTGCACTTCGTTCCGGTAGACATCCTGACGGCCGCAGACCCGGAAGCCGCGCTGATCGCGGCCATAGGCCCGCGCACTCGCCTGCTGGCGGTCAGTTCGGTGCATTTCGCCACCGGCCTGCGCCTGGACCTGGAGCGTCTCGGTGCCCACTGCCGGGCCAACGGCGTGCTGTTCTGTATCGATGCCATCCAGTCACTGGGCGTGATCCCCTTCGACGTGGCGGCCTGCCAGGCGGATTTTGTGGCCGCCGACGGTCACAAATGGCTGCTCGGCCCTGAGGGTCTGGCGCTGTTCTATTGCCGGCCTGCGTTACGGGATCAACTGCGGCTGCATCAGTTTGGCTGGCACATGGTGGAGAACCCGGGCGACTACGGGGCCAGTGACTGGCAACCCGCGACCACGGCGCGCCGCTTTGAATGCGGCAGCCCCAACATGTTGGGCATCCACGCACTGGAGGCCAGCCTGGCGCTGATCATCCAGACCGGCGTGGAACATATCTTCAGCCACATTACTAACTTAATTTGCCATCTTATTGAAGAAGCAGGAAAAACAGGCCTCCAAACGGTTCCCGGCAGCGGTCTTGGCGAGCGCGGCTCGGGGATCATCACCCTAGCGTTAAACGGGGCTGACGCCACCACCGTGTGGCAAAAACTGATGGATCAACGCATCGTCACCGCCCCGCGTGGTGGCGGAATCCGCTTTTCACCCCACTTGCACAACACACCGGCACAGATCGACCAGGCCCTCGCCGCCCTCGCTGCCGAACTCAAGTAAAAGTCGTTCCTGATAATTACCCCGTAATTGACTGATATATATAGATATCAGCCATGGTTTTCTGTGTTCTCTGGGCGCTGGCAACAGCCGCCTCTTGTTCCCGCCAAATGTGCCGATAGAATCTGCGCATGACCGCGCCCGGAAAGCGGGTCCGCAGCACCTCACCAAGGAGTAAGCATGTCCCAGCCCAATCAGCTCCACCGCATCGTTATCGTTGGCGGTGGGGCCGGCGGCATCGAGCTGGCCACCAAGCTCGGCAAGAAACTCGGCAGGAAGAAACGCGCTGAAATCATCCTGGTCGACTGCAGTCGCACCCACATCTGGAAGCCCCTGCTGCACGAAGTCGCGGCGGGCACCTTCGACTCCCACGAGAACCAGATCGAATATCTGGCGCAGGCCGCCGACAATGGTTTCCGTTTCCGCCTGGGACGGATGACCGGGGTCGACCGCGACAGGCGGGTCATCAAGGTGGCACCCACCTATAACGAACAGGGCAAGGAGCTGATACCGGCCCGCGAGTTTCCCTACGACACCCTGATCATCGGCGTCGGCAGCGTCAGCAACGACTTCGGCATCACTGGGGTCCGTGAGCATTGCCTGTTCCTGGACACCCACGAGCAGGCCGAGAACTTTCAGCGCAAACTGCTGGAGGCGACCCTGTTCGTGCACGCCCAGGCAGCACCGTCCGCCAGCCACGACCTGGATGTGGCCATCGCCGGTGCCGGGGCAACCGGTGTGGAACTGGCCGCCCAGTTGCACAAGGTGACCCGGCTGTTCAAGGCCTACGGGCTGGACGGCATCACCCCGCAGGACATCAAGATCACCATCATCGAGGCGGCCGACCGCATCCTGCCGGGCCTGCCGCCACGGCTGTCCCAGGCCACCCAGCAGGAACTGGCCAAGCTGGACATCAACGTGCTGGCCAATGAGCGGGTGGTGGAGGCGACGGCGGACGGCATCCGCTGCGAGAGCGGCAAGTTCATCAAGGCCGGCATCCGGGTGTGGGCGGCCGGGATCAAGGCGCCCGACTTCCTGGCCGGGCTGGGACTGGAGACCAACCGCGGCAACCAGCTGGTGGTGCTCCCTACCCTGCAGACCACCCAGGACGAAAACATCTTCGCACTGGGCGACTGTGCCGCCTGCCCGCTGCCGGGCGGTGGTTGGGTGCCGCCACGGGCCCAGTCGGCGCACCAGCAGGCATCGCTGCTGGCCAAGACGGTGTGTGCACGGCTGCGCGGCCGCCCCTTACCGATCTATAAGTACCGCGACTACGGTTCGTTGGTGTCACTGGGCAAGTACAGCACCGTCGGCAACCTGATGGGCAACCTGACCGGCACCGTGATGGTGGAAGGCTTCTTCGCCCGCATGGTCTACCTGACCCTGTACAAGCTGCATCAACTGGCCATGTTTGGCCTGTACCGAACCACCATGCTGTCCATTGCCCACCAGTTCCGGGCCAGCGTGCATCCGGAGATCAAGCTGCACTGAACCGATCAGCCCGCCGGCGTGAAGCTCACGTCGGCGGGCAGCGCGGTGATCAGTCGCTGCGCGACCGCTTCCAGCTCGCCCGGCCCATAGGCCGTGGCGGGCACCCTGCCCCATATCGGCGCCGGCCAGGCCGGATCATTTCTGAAACGCGCCACGTGGTGAACGTGCAGCTGCGGCACCATGTTGCCCAGCGCCGCCACGTTCAGCTTGTCTGGTGTGAACGCCTGTTCGATGGCCTTGGCCAAGGCCACCGACTCACGCAACAGCTGTTGCTGGTCCGCCTCCGCCAGGTGGTGAATCTCCTTGATGTCATCACGCTCCGGCACCAACACGAACCAGGGGTAGTTGGCATCGCGCAGCAGCAGCAGCTGGCAGAGGGGGAAATGGCCGAGCACTGCACAATCGGCGGCCAGTTGGGAGTGTAGCTGGAACATGGTTTCGAATCCTCCGCCTGCAGTCTCGTGTCAGGTGCCGGCAGTGCTGACCTGAATCATTGCAATGGCCGTCGATTATGTCAGGCTTTGACGCCGTAGCTTCAAGCCTTGGGTGAACAGATGGGCAAACACATCTTGCGCTGGTCGGTGATGATCGCCGTGGTGGCGGTAGTGGCCGTGTTGGCGTGGTGGGCCGGTCGCCCCGACCCGGTCGCAGTGACCGTGCATACCATCGCGCGCGGCACTGTGGAGACCACGGTCAGCAACACCCGCGCCGGCACCGTGACCGCCTGCCGTCGCGCCAAGATGTCGCCCAGCATCGGCGGTCAGATCGCCCAGTTGCCGATCAAGGAAGGCGACCGGGTTGAGCAGGGCCAGTTGCTGCTGGAACTGTGGAACCGCGATGTCGCCGCCGAGCTGGAACTGGCGATGCGTGAATGCGCGGCAGCCCGCGCCACCGCGCGCGCCAGCTGCCTGACCGCCGACGAGGCGCAGCGTGACGCCACCCGCCAGCAAACCCTGTACACCCGCCAGCTGGTCTCCGAAGAAACCCGCGACCAGGCCCGCACCCTGGCCAGGTCCCGTGCCGCCGAATGCGAGGCGTCCAACATGTCGTCCCAGGTCCGCGAGGCCCGCGTCACGGTGGTCCAGGCCACCCTGGCCAAGACCCGCCTGCTGGCACCCTTCGACGGCGTGGTCGCCGATATCAACGGCGAACTGAACGAGTACGTCACACCCTCCCCGCCCGGCATCCCCACGCTGCCGGCCGTCGACCTGATCGACACCAGCTGTTTCTATGTCGCCGCGCCCATCGATGAGGTCGATGTCAGCGGCGTAACGGTGGACCTGCCCGCGCGGGTGACGCTGGACGCCTTCGGCAAGGAACATTTTGCCGGCAAGGTCCGGCGCATCGGCGATTACGTGGTGGACCTCGAGAAACAGGCCCGCACCGTGGACGTGGAGGTGGAACTGGTTGACCCGGCCGCCGGCCCACGTCTGCTGGCCGGTTACAGCGCCGACGTGGACATCGTGCTGGCAGTCAAACAGGACGTGCTGCGCATCCCCAGCGAGGCGATCCTGGAAGGCGGGCGCGTCTACCTGTTTGACGCCAAGGCCGGTCGTGTCAGCGAGCGCCAGATCAAGACCGGCGCCAGTAACTGGCAATTCACCGAGGTACTCGACGGTCTGGCAGCGGGTGACCAGGTGGTCACCAATCCCGATGCCGACGGCCTGAGCGATGGCGCCGACGCACGCCAGGTGACCGAGGCCGAGTTGCTGTGATCGAACTGGCCGGCATATCGCGCTGGTTCAAGGTGGGCGATGAAGTGGTGCACGGCCTGCGCGACGTCGACCTGACGCTGGCCGATGGCGAATACCTGTCCATCATGGGCCCGTCGGGCTCCGGCAAATCCACCCTGCTGAACATCCTCGGCCTGCTCGACCGGCCCAATGCCGGCAGCTACCGGGTGGACGGTGTGGAGACCACCGACCAGGACGAGGAAGCCCGTGCCAGGATGCGCCAGAGCCATATCGGTTTCGTGTTCCAGGCCTTCCACCTGATCCCACGCCTGACCGCGGCGCAGAACATCGAACTGCCCATGACCCTGGCAGGCATCGATCCCGATCAGCGCAATGCGCGGGTGGCCGAGGTGCTGGCCGCCATGGACCTGACCGATCGTGCCCGTCACCGACCCAACCAGTTGTCCGGCGGCCAGCGCCAGCGGGTGGCCATCGGCCGCGCCATCGTCATGAAGCCGCAGCTGCTGCTGGCGGACGAGCCTACCGGCAACCTCGACCAGCATTCGGGCAGCGAGGTGATCGGGGTGCTGGAGGCGCTCAACCAACAGGGCATCACCCTGCTGGTGGTCACCCACGATCCGACCATCGGCTCCCGCGCCCGGCGGCGTATCCGCATGCTCGACGGCGCCATCGAGTCGGACACATGAGGGCCTTCGACAACCTGCGATTCGGCCTCGGCGCCCTGGGCGGCGCCCGGGTGCGCACCGTGCTGATGCTGCTGGCGATGAGCATCGGCGTGGCCTCGGTGGTGCTGCTCACCGCCCTGGGTGAAGGCGCACGGCGCTACGTGGTCAACGAATTTTCCGCACTGGGCACCCACCTGCTGATCATGCTGCCGGGCCGCAACGAGACCACCGGCGGCGCCCCGCCGATGCTCGGTGCCACGCCCCGCGACCTGACCCTGGACGATGCCCTGGCGCTGTTGCGCAGCCCGCATATCCGTCGCATCGCACCGCTGAGCATCGGCAATGCGCCGGTGTCCCACGGCGGGCTGGAACGGGAGGTCACCATCCTCGGCTCCACCGCCGAGCTGTTCCCGGTGCGCCAGATCGAGGTCGGCCAGGGCAAACCGCTGCCGGCCGGCGACCCGACCCGCGGCGCCTCGGTGGTGGTGCTGGGCAGCAAGCTCAAGGACGAGCTGTTCGGTCATCGCAAGGCCCTGGGCGAGTGGGTGCGCATCAACGACCGGCGCTACCGGGTGATCGGCGTGCTGGCCGACAAGGGCCAGTCGCTGGGCCAGGACCTGGGCGACATGGCCATCATCCCGGTGGCCAGCGCCCAGGCGCTGTTCGACAATCCGTCGCTGTTCCGGGTGCTGATCCAGGCGCGCAGCCTGGCTGCCATCCCCAGGGCGCAGAAGGCCGCGCGGGAGATCATCCAGGCGCGCCATGAAGGCGAGGACGACGTCACCATCATCACCCAGGACGCGCTGCTCAGTACCTTCGACAAGATCCTGCGGGCGCTGACCTACACCGTCGGCGGCATTGCCGCCATCAGCCTGGCGGTGGCCGGCATCCTGATCATGAACGTGATGCTGGTGTCGGTGTCGCAGCGCACCGCGGAGATCGGCCTGATGAAGGCAGTGGGCGCGGCCAACCGGCAGATCCTGCAGCTGTTCCTAGTGGAATCGCTGCTGCTGGCCGGCGCCGGTGCCGCCACCGGCCTGCTGCTGGCAGGCATCGGCACCGTCGGGCTGCGCTGGCTGTTCCCGAGCTTTCCGCTCGCCGCGCCGACCTGGGCGCCCATCGCCGCCGTGCTGGTGGCACTCGCCGCCGGGCTGATCTTCGGCCTGGCACCGGCGCGGCGCGCCGCCGAACTGGACCCGGTGCGCTCGCTGAGCGGACGCTGAGCCATGCGCATCGGCGACCTCATCGGACTCACCACCCAGGCGGTACGCGGTCAGCGCATGCGCAGCCTGCTGACCGGGCTGGGCATCGCGGTCGGTATTGCCGCGGTGGTGCTGCTGACCGCCATCGGCGAGGGCGTGCAGCGCTTCGTACTCAACGAGTTCACCCAGTTCGGCACCAATCTGCTGGCGGTCACCCCCGGCAAGACCGGCACCATGGGCATGTCCGGCGCCGTGGTCAGCAACGTGCGCCCGCTCAGCCTGGACGATGCCGAGGCCCTGGCCCGGGTGCCACAGGTTCGCGCCACCGTGCCCATGGTGCAGGGCAATGCCGCCGTGGAACACGACGGCCGCAGCCGGCGCACCATGGTGCTGGGCGTCAACGGCCATGTGCCGGACGTGTGGCAGATGCGCCCTGCCCTGGGCCGCTTTCTGCCGCCGGACCCGCCGCGCCGCGCCCGCGCCTACGCGGTGCTGGGCAGCAAGATGCGCGACGAACTGTTCGGCGGACGCTCGCCGCTGGGCGAACGTATCCGCATCGGCAGCGAAAGCTACCGGGTGATCGGTGTGATGGAATCCAAGGGACAGATGCTGGGCTTCGACCTGGACGACACGGTGTTCATCCCGGTGGCCCGGGCGATGGCCATGTTCGACCGCGAAAGCCTGATGGAGATCGACCTGCTGTATGCGCCGGGCGCGAGCGCCGCGAACATCGGCCGCCAGGTGCGCGAACTGATGTTGCGCCGCCACGGCAGCGAGGACTTCACCATCACCACCCAGGACCAGATGCTGGACGTACTGGGCTCGGTGCTGGACGTGCTTACCCTGGCGGTGGGCGCGCTGGGCAGCATCTCGCTGCTGGTGGGCGGCGTGGGCATACTCACCATCATGACCATCGCGGTGAAGGAGCGTACCGGCGAGATCGGCCTGCTGCGCGCCCTGGGTGCGGGACAGCGACAGATCCTGGCGCTGTTTCTGATGGAGGCGGTGCTGCTCGCCAGCCTGGGCGGCGCTGCCGGCCTGTTGCTGGGTGCTGGTGGCGCCTGGGTGCTGGGCGTGGCCATCCCTGCCCTGCCCACCCATATTGCCTGGGACTTTGCCCTGCTGGCGGAAGGCGTGGCGGCCCTGATCGGCATGCTGGCCGGCGTGGTGCCGGCACTGCAGGCGGCCAGGCTCGATCCTGTACAGGCCTTGCGTGACGAATGACACTTGAACATCGATCGTGCGTGCGTTCTCGACCACGGTCATAACAATCTGGAGGTGTGATCATGAGTGCCTACAAACATCTGCTGCTGGCCCTGGACTTCGGTCCCGAACACGAACTGCTCGTGGCGCGCGCCCAGGAACTGGCGCGCCTGCACCAGGCCAGGCTGACCCTGGTGCACGTGGTCGAATACATGGGGCCGGCCTATGCCGGCGACATGCCGCTGCCGGACGACTTCGAGATCGATAAGATGCTGATGGAAAAGGCCATGGAGCAACTCGAAGAACTGGCCACCGGCCTGAAGCTGCCGGACGTGGCCGCCAAGGTCGAGCTTGGGGTGGCCAAGCACGAGATCACCCGGGTGGCCAAGGAGCTGGATGTGGACCTGATCGTGGTCGGCAGCCACGGCCGCCACGGCTTGCAGTTGCTGCTGGGGTCAACCGCCAATGGCGTGCTGCACCTGGCGCACTGCGACGTACTGGCGGTGCGGGTGAAACCCAAGCCATGAACATGGCAGCATTCATCGCAGCACTCTCGGTGCCACGCGATGATCTTACGGCAGGACAGCGCACGTGCGGTCGGCGTTTCGCTGCGATGCTTTACCCATGGTCATCCGGGTCCGGGAAGGACTGACGCACCTGTGCCATCTGATCCATGTTGTCGAGCACCCAGTCGACGATGGTCGGATCGAAGTGACTGCCGCGCTGCTCTCGCAGGAAGGCCTCAATCTCGTGCAACGGCCAGGCCTTCTTGTAGCAACGCTTGCTGCCCAGGGCGTCGAACACATCCGCTACCGCACCGATTCGGCCGTATAGATGGATGTCCTCGCCACTGATACCGTTTGGATAGCCGCTGCCATCCCACTTCTCATGATGATGGCCGGCCAGCATCGCGGCGGCCTTGAGGATTTCGCGGTTTGAACGGCCGAGCATCTCCTGCCCCAGTTCGGCGTGGGTGCGCATAATCTGCCACTCATCGTCATCCAGTTTGCCGGGCTTGTGCAGGATGCTGTCGGGGATGCCGATCTTGCCGAAGTCATGCAAGGGTGCCGCCACCCGCAGGACTTCCGCCTCACGCTCCGACAAGCCAAGACCGCACGCGATCAGCCAGCAGTACTCGGCCACCCGACGCACATGCTGGCCGGTCTCACGCGAACGGGTCTCGATGGCCTCTCCGAGCATGTACACCATGTCCCGCTGGGTGCCTTCGATCTCATCTCGAAGCAGGGCATTCTCGTAGGCGATGGACACGTTGTGCAGGAACAGTTGCACCAGGGTGGAATCATCGTCGGACAGTGGCCGTGAACTGGTGATGTAGATGACGTCCTCGCGGCCGGGCCGGGGCCGGAAGTAACCCACATACACGTCGTCACGCACCACCATGGTCTTGGTATCCAACGCCTCGGTGATCATCGCCAGCACATCATTCGGCAGGCTATCGCGGGCGCGACTCCCGACCATCTCCGCAAACCGACCGGTAGCGGCAACAACGTCGAGCCGCTCCTTGCTGTTTTCCAGCGCGATGGAATCGCAATTGACATACATGGAGTCGCGGTCCAGATACAGCAGCGCGATCAGCTGTTCCAACACGCCCTGGATGAAACCGGTCAGCGCCGGGCGTCCAAACAGTTCACCCGAGGCACGGATCACCTGCTCCAGACCGCGCCGGTTGGCGTCGAGTGCACTCAGATCGCGGTAGGAGCGCAGGCTGGTGAGAACCGTGCTGTACAGTTTCTGGGCCGACAGCTCGGACTTCTCTTTGTAATCGTTGATGTCGTAATCACGGATCACCGTGCGTTCGGGTGCCTGGCCAGGCTGACCGGTACGCAGCACCAGGCGGATCAGGTGATTATCCAGTTCTTCACGGATGTACTGCACCAGTTCCAGGCCGGCATGTTCATGCTCCATCACCACGTCCACCACGGCCAGCGCGATGTCCGAATTCATCCTGAGGATGTTACGTGCCTCTTCCCCCGAATAGGCGTGTAGGAAATCCAGTGATCGCCCCTCGAACTCGAAGCTGGACAGCGCCAGCCGCGTCACGTCATGGATGCCCTGGTCGTCATCGATGATCAGAATCTTCCAGCTACCCTGCCGAGATCCTCCTTCGCGAGACCCTTCATCTTCATCTTCAGGGGCGAAAAACAGATCTTCATTCAATTGGTCCTTGCTGCTCACGCGCGCTGCTCCTTCGAACTCAGGGGTATCTCCATGCGAAACCGAACGCCCTGCCCCGGGTTGCTGCTCATGTCGATGTTGCCGCCAAGGGTCCCGCTCACCAAATTGTAGACAATGTGCAACCCCAGCCCGCTGCCACCGGTGCCGCGCTGGGTGGTAAAGAACGGATCGAAGATCTGGCCCTGTATCTCCTCCGGCACGCCCTTGCCATCATCGCTGTAAACCAGCTCCAGACTGCCGCCGATCGCATGGCCACTTATCCGGATCAGGCCGGGCTGTTCCACATCGAAGCCATGCAACAGAGAGTTGATGATGAAGTTGCTCAATACCTGATAGAGGGCGCCCGGATGGGTATAGATGGACAGTTGCGGGTCACACTCATTCAGCAGTTTGACCTGGGTCTGTTTCCACTTCGGTTTCAGGCTGAGGATGATCTCATCCACGTAGTCGTGCAGATTGAGCCAGCGCCAGTCATCGCTCGATTGATCCACCGCGACCTGCTTGAAGCTGGTGATCAGCTCAGATGCCCGTCGCAGATTCTGCAGCAGGATCTCGCTGGCCTGATCGACGTGCTTGACGAAACCCTCCAGGGTGGAGCGCTTCATGCTGTTGTTGTTGAAGGCCTCCTGCAGTTGCGCAACCTCTTCACGGATATTGGTCGCGGAGGTCACGCCGATCCCCAGCGGGGTATTGATCTCGTGGGAGATGCCGGCCACCAAGCCGCCCAGAGATGCCATCTTTTCAGCCTGTACCAGCTTGTCCTGGGTTTCGGTCAGCGAAGTGACGGTCTCCTGCAATGATTTGTTGGCCTGCTTCAAGGCCCGCTCCGCCCGCTTGCGCTCGGTAACATCGATGCCGGTGGCGATCACGTGTTGCACCCGACCGTTCTGACCGAGCAACACCGCATTGGACCAGGCAATCAGACGGGTCTCGCCGGCACGGGTCAGCCATTCGTTCTCATAGCGGGAGGTCTCAGCGGTCTTGATCAGACGGTCAAATTCACTACGAGCTGAGTCGACCCGCGCGGTGGGAAACAGCTTGCTCCAAAAAGGCACGCCGCGCAGTTCGGCAAAGCTGTAGCCGCTGAGTTCTTCGCAGGCCTTGTTGAATCGGACGATCCGTCCATCACGATCCAGCAACATGACCAGCGCCCCGGCGGTATCCAGTACGGCCTCTATGAAATGCCGCTGGTTTTCCACCTCCTGGGTGCGCTGACCAACACGCTCTTCCAGGGTTTCATTGAGCTGCCGTAGTTTTTCGGCGGCTCGCACCCGCTCGGTGATGTCTTCGACGGTCGACCAGATGTATTGCGCCCCGTCGCCACCGGTCACCAGCACGCCGTTGAGCGCTACCGGCAGGCGATCACCGCCACGCCCCTGCAGTTCGACCTCCACAGGTCCGAAGCGGCCATTGGCCTGAACGGTTTCGAACAGTTTGTCCACCTCACGACGATGCTGGTTCACCACCAGGTCATAGAAGTCCAGCTTGGCCAATTCGTCACAACGATAACCGCTCATCTGTTCCAGGGCCGGGTTGGCCTCCACAAAGCGCCCTCCCAACGGCGACAGCGTGATGCCCAGGGGTGAAAAGTCGAACATGGCACGCAGTTTCTCTTCACTGGCGTGCAAGGCATCGTGTGTGCGTTTGCGATCAGAGATATCCATGCACACCATCAGGGTGCGGATACGCCCCTTGTGCTGAAAGTTGGCCATGGACAATTCAAGATGACCATCGTCATCCCTGGCACCCGAAAGATGGAGTTCGAAACGCTTTATGCCCTCATCCCGGTCTATCTGTGCACACAAGCGATTGCGAATCTTGTCCTGTTCGTTACCTTGAAATAGAGCGCATACCGACGGCATCGCCAGCAGATCCCCGATGCTCATCCTGGCCATCTTGCTCATGGCTTCGTTGGCGAATACCACCTGTTCGCGTTCGAGGATCATCACCCCCTCGCCGACATCGGACTGAGCCTTCAACAGGGTTGAGTAAAAGGCATTCTGATCCCGTAGCTTGTCCAGGATGATGGCGGCCATGGCGATCATCAGCACCAGTACGCCACCGCCGATCACCAGCACCGTCAGAACCGGGCCGCTGATGCCCTTTTGTGTCGCCAGGCACACAGCGTCTTGTGGAAAGCTTGCAGCCGCCATTCCCGTGTAATGCATGCCGGCAATGGCGCAACCCATCACCGCCGCCGCCGCCCCTTGCCAAAGATAATTGCTCACCGTCGCCCGGGCCGTCAGCCGGTAGACCAGTTCCATCGCCACCCCGGAGGCCACAATGGCAATCACCACCGACAGCACCACCAATACCGGGTCGTACACGATGGCTGGGAACATCCGCATCGCCGCCATACCGGTGTAGTGCATCGCGGCGATACCGCACCCCATCAACAGCGCCGCCATATAGAACGGCAGGCTGTGGCGATGACGCTTGCGCAGCACGTACAAGGCAATCGCGGAGGCGCCGATGGCCGGCACCAGTGACAGCGCAGTCAGCGCGCTGTCATAGGCCAAGGGGATTTCCAGGTGGAAGGCCAGCATGCCGACGAAGTGCATGGCCCAGATGCCGATACCCAGGGCCAAGGCGCCGCCGCCGATCCAGTAGCGGACCAGCTTGGCCTCGGCGTTGATCACCCGGCCACCCAGCCCAAGGGCCGTATAAGAGGCCAGCATCGCGATCAGGATCGAAATGATGACCAGCATGGGCTGATAACCGGCAGTCATTGGTAAGCGGGCCTGGGCTATGGTCTCGATAGATTTATGTGCATCAATTTATTGAGTTGTAGCGGTACCAACTCCCTGTCCTTTAAATTCCGCACCCAAGGCAGAATCTTGCCGGCAACCCTACAATTTGTCTGCTGTTCCCGCACAAGGCCCTCACCGCATCAGCGCAATGCACGCCATGGCTTGGCCCGGACTGCCTAGCCACTCTCAAGCAGACTGCGCAGTTCCGCGATCTCCCGGTGCGCACCTTCGATGATCGCCATGGAACCACCGGGTGACAGTTCACCGCCGGCCAGCTTGCGGAAGGCCGGGATCTTGTCGATGCGCGGCACATGCTGCATGCGGGGTGTGCCCACAAAGGCATGCAATTGCGCCAGCAGCACCACGTCCAGATAGTCCGGCACCGCCTCGCCGGCGCGCATCCAGTCCTCGGCACGCGCTGCGATGTCGATGAATTCCCTGTCGAAGCCGAGTTGGCGCATGGTCAGGCCGCCGATCTCACCACGCAGCTGGGCGGTGATCTTGTCGAGCATGTCGATGTCTTCGAGCAGCCGTGGATTTTGGCGTGCCTTGTCCAACACCGGCACCACGCCGATATCGTGGACCAGGCCAGCCAGCAGGGCCCGTTCCGCGTCCAGTCCCGGCGTGTTCTTTGCCAGGATCGAGGCAATCGCGCCGACATGGCAGCTGTGGGCCCACAGCGCCTGCATGCGTTGCTTGAGCTTGGTCGAGTTGGTGCGGAAGATATTCTTTACGATGAAGCTGAACACCAGGTTGCGGATCTTGTCGCGGCCGAGCCGGGACACCGCCTGGGACAGGCTCTGAATGGCGGGGCCGGTGTTGTAGGCCGCGCTGTTGACCACGCTCATGACCCTTGCTGCCAGCGCGGGGTCGGTCTGGATCACCCGGGCGATGTGCTCGCTGGCCGTGGTGGGATCGTCGATGACCATGCCGATACGATGCGCCAGATCGGGCATGCTGGGCAGCTCACACTGGCCGCTCTTCAACTCGTGATAGAAGTCCTGCCAGAGGGGATCTTCGGTGTTTGTTTCCCGCCAGCTGGTATCGGTCTGCGCAGGCACCTTGCCGGCGGCGAGCACCATGAATCGGGCAGGCACCTTAAACAACTGGCTGCCCGTGCTGGCGGTAATGCGATAGTCCGGGTCGCTTGGCAAGGGAAAGGCGCTGGCGGGTTTGCCGGTCTTGAGCACAAATCTGGGGCGCCCTTCGCGCTCCAGGTTCAATTCGCCACGATGCAGGAAAACCAGCGACTCGGGCTGGATCTGGATCACCGCCCTGGCGCGCACGCTCTCGATCACGGAGGCTGCCGCGATGCGATTCAGCGCGGCCTCCTCAATCCCCTCAAAAGGAGCCAGGTTCTGGATATGCTCCTTGCCCGGCTGCTGGAGCTCTTCAACCCCGGTTCCGGCTTTCCGTTTGCCAAAGATGCCCATTATCCCTGCCGTACTTTCAGTTCGTGCTGGCAACAGCGGCCTGAAGAGGCGTTTATTTAGCCCGCCGACCCCAGAGGACAGTGGCATTACCCGGCCATCGAGACCGTACCGCTGTAGCCGCGCGTCGTTCACCCGACACCACCGGCCAGGGACGGATAAATTTCGTTGACAGCCCATCGGGCGGTGCCCACTATCGCGATTTTCCGGCCCGCCCCGTTGCCCCGTGATCAGGGCGCTGCCGGTCCACTCCGCCTCACGGGAAGGTAATGATCGATGCGTTCACTGCAAGTTGTGCTGTTTGCCGCCTTCCTGACGGCATCCGTGGGTGCCGTCCAGGCCGAAGACAAGGTCGTGCATGTCTACAACTGGTCTGACTACATTGCCGAAGACACCCTGAAGAATTTCGAGGCACAGACCGGCATCAAGGTGGTCTACGACGTCTACGACTCCAACGAGGTGATGGAGGCCAAGATGCTGGCCGGCGGCAGCGGCTACGACGTGGTGTTCCCCACCGCCCAGCCGTTCGCCGAGCGTCACATCGCCGCCGGTCTTTACCAGAAGCTGGACAAGACCAGGCTGCCCAACTACGGCAACCTGGACCCGGCCATCCTCAAGCCGCTGCAGACCCCGGACCCGGGCAACCAGTACGTCGCACCTTATATGTGGGGCACCACCGGCATCGGCTACAACGTCGACAAGGTCAAGGCGCTGCTCGGCGACAAGGTGCCGACCAACAGCTGGGCGCTGATCTTCGACCCCGCCATCGCTGGCAAGCTGGCCAGCTGCGGCATCTCGGTGATGGATGACGAGATGGAGGCCATGAGTGCCGCGCTGATGTACCTGGGCAAGGACCCCAATACCACCGACCCGAAGGACTTCGAGGCGGCGGCCGCGGCCTTCAAGAAGGTGCGCCCGTTCATCAAGTACTTCCACTCCTCCCAGTACATCAACGACCTGGCCAACGGCGACCTGTGCGTCGCCCACGGCTATTCCGGTGACGTGCTGCAGGCCCGCGACCGTGCCGCCGAGGCCAAGAACAACGTCAACGTCGCCTACGCCGTACCCAAGGAAGGCGCCATCCTGTGGATCGACGTCATGGTGATCCCCTCCGATGCCCCCCACCCGGCCAACGCACACGCCTTCATCAACTATCTGATGGATCCGGCAGTGATCGCCTCGGTGAGCAACTTCGTCGCCTACGCCAACGCCAACAAGGCGGCCACGCCGCTGGTGGACGAGGCGGTGCGCAACGACCCGGGCGTGTATCCTTCCGAAGAGACCAAGCAGCGCCTGGTGACCATCCGCACCCTGCCGGACAAGGTACAGCGTCAAAAGGTGCGGGCCTGGACCCGCGTCAAGAGCGGTCTCTGATCTGCGACTGCAGCTAGCCTGCACCGGGCGCACCCTGCCAGCCGGCCGGGTGCGCCATTCATTTTAAAGCCGCCCGACCCTGACCATGGCCAAGAGCAAACCCGACCAGACCGTCACCGAACCCTGGCGCGACCCCGAGTCGCGCCCGTTCGTGCAGATCGACAACGTCACCAAGGTGTTCGACAGCACCTATGCGGTGGACGCGGTCAGCCTGGACATCTACCAGGGTGAGTTCTTCTGCCTGCTGGGCGGCTCCGGCTGCGGCAAGAGCACCCTGCTGCGCATGCTGGCCGGACTGGAGCAGCCGAGCAGCGGCCGCATCCTGATCGACGGCGTGGACATGACCCGGGTGCCGCCCTTCGAGCGCCCGGTCAACATGATGTTCCAGTCCTATGCGCTGTTCCCGCACATGAGCGTGGAACAGAACGTGGCCTTCGGCCTGAAGCAGCTCGGCCTGCCCAAGGGCGAGATCCGCGACCGGGTGGCCGGACTGCTGGAACTGGTGCGCATGGACAAGCTGGGCAAGCGCAAGCCGGACCAGTTGTCCGGCGGCCAGCGCCAGCGCGTCGCGCTGGCCCGCTCGCTGGCCCGCGAACCGAAGCTGCTGCTGCTCGACGAGCCGTTGGCGGCGCTGGACAAGAAGCTGCGCGAACACACCCAGTTCGAACTGGTGAACATCCAGGAGCGGGTCGGCACCACCTTCGTCATGGTCACCCACGACCAGGAAGAGGCGATGACAGTGTCCAGCCGCATCGCGGTGATGGACGCCGGGCGCATCGAGCAGGTCGGCACCCCGGCCAGCGTCTACGAGTACCCGGCGACCCGTTTCGTCGCCGACTTCATCGGTTCGGTGAACATGATCGAGGGCAGGGTGCTGGAGCAGCACGGCGAGCGGCTGCGCATCCATGCCGACGCCTGCGGCTGTGAGCTGCTCATGGACCATGCCACGCCCTTGCCCGAGGGCACCGCGGTGGCGGTGGCGCTGCGCCCGGAGAAGGTCACCGTATCGGAACAGCCGGCAGCTGGCGACGTCTTCAACCAGGTACGCGGCATCGTCACCGAGCAGGCCTACCTGGGTGACGTGTCCATCTACCACGTGCGCCTGGACAGTGGCCTGGTGATGCAGGTGCAGCTCACCAACCTGGCCCGCCTGGCCGAGCCGCCACTGACCTGGGACCAGGAGGTGTGGCTGTCCTGGCAGCCCGGCAGCGGCATGGTGTTCCCGGCGTGACCCTGCGCCAGCGCCTGGCCGACCTGCTGACCGGCGCGCAGGGGCGGCGGCTGGTCATCGCCGTGCCCTACCTGTGGCTGCTGCTGTTCTTCCTGGTGCCCTTCGTCATCGTGCTGAAGATCAGCCTGGCGGAGGTGGTGCTGGGCCGGCCGCCCTACTCGGCGCTGTTCGAGTACCTGGAGGATGGCTACCTGCTGCTCAAGCTGCACCTGGGCAACTACGCCCGGCTGTGGGAAGACCCGCTGTACCTGGTGGCCTATCTCAACTCGGTCAAGGTGGCGGCGGTCTCGACCCTGGCCTGCCTGTTGATCGGCTATCCCATGGCCTATGCCATCGCGCGCAGCCCGGACAGGTTGCGGGTGATCTTCCTGATGCTGGTGATCCTGCCGTTCTGGACCAGCTTCCTGATCCGCGTCTATGCCTGGATCGGCATCCTCAAGAACAACGGCCTGCTGAATCAGTTCCTGATCTGGCTGGGCGTCATCGACCAGCCGCTGGCGCTGCTGCACACCGACTTCGCGGTCTATCTGGGCATCGTCTATTCCTACCTGCCGTTCATGGTGCTGCCGCTGTACGCCACCCTGTCACGCATGGACCTGACCCTGCTGGAGGCGGCGGAGGACCTGGGCTGCCGGCCGTGGAAGGCGTTCCTGAGTGTCACCCTGCCGCTGTCCATGCCCGGCATCATCGCCGGCGCCATGCTGGTGTTCATCCCGGCGGTGGGCGAGTTCGTGATACCTGATCTGCTGGGTGGCCCCGATTCGCTGATGATCGGCAAGGTGCTGTGGACCGAATTCTTCGGCAACCGGGACTGGCCGGCGGCCGCCGCCGTGGCGGTGGTGATGCTGTTGCTGCTGGTGTTGCCGCTGGGGCTGTTCCAGCGCGCCCAGGGCAAGGCCGAGGCGGCCCAGGAAACGACCGGCGAGGTACGCCCATGAGCCGGCGCCGGCCCTTCCTGCTGTTCAGTGCCCTGGCCTTCGGCTACGCGTTCCTGTACCTGCCGATCATTCTGCTGATCATCTATTCGTTCAACGCCTCGCGCCTGGTCACCGTGTGGGGCGGTTTCTCCACCAAGTGGTACAGCGAACTGCTGCAGAACGAGCAGATCCTGTCCGCCGCCTGGCTGAGCCTGAAGGTGGCGACCATGAACGCCACCGCCGCGGTGGTGCTGGGGACGCTGGCGGCACTGGCGCTGGTGCGTTTTCGCCAGTTCCGTGGCCGTGGCTTGTTCTCGACCATGGTCAGCGCACCGCTGGTGATGCCGGACGTGATCCTGGGCCTGGCCTCGCTGCTGCTGTTCGTCGCCATGGACAACCTGGTCGGCTGGCCGCACGGGCGCGGCATCACCACCATCACCCTGGCGCACATCACCTTCAGCGCCGCCTACGTCACCGTGGTGGTGCAGTCGCGGCTGTCGCAGATGGACATCTCGCTGGAAGAGGCGGCGATGGACCTGGGCGCGCGGCCGTGGAAGGTGTTCCTGCTGATCACCCTGCCGATCATCGCCCCGGCGCTGCTGGCCGGCTGGCTGCTGGCCTTCACCCTGTCGCTGGACGACCTGGTGATCGCCAGTTTCGTGTCCGGCCCGGGCTCCACCACGCTGCCGATGGTGATCTACTCCAGCGTGCGGATGGGCGTCAGCCCGCAGATCAACGCCCTGGCCACGCTGGTGGTGCTGATCGTCACCCTGTCCATACTGCTGGCCGGCTGGCTGATGTATCGGCGCGAAGCGAAACTCAAGCGCCGGGCAGCCTAGAGAAACGCCGCTTCCAGGCTGACTGCGTCATCAGGGGTTAGCTAGGGGAACTGGGCATAGGGGCCCATCGGCTCCTGATCCGGCGGCAGGTAGCCGGGGGCCGGCTCACCCTTGGGCCCCAGGTAGCGCACGAACTGGTAGATGGCCACCAAGTCCTGGTCGGTCATGGTATTGAGGGTGAACCAGGGCATCACCGGCCGGGCCTTCATGGTCTTGGCGTAATGCACCCAGTCCGCCTGCTTACGGTCCGCCATGAACAAGCGCAGGTTGGCGCCGTAAGTGGTGCCCCAGGGACCTCGCCAGCCGAAGTTGTCGCCGGTCAGCCAGTCCTTGATCGGCACACTGCCCTCGCCCTGCAGGTAGCCCCGGGTGTGGCAGTCGTTGCAGCCGCTGATCTTCACCAGGTAGCGGCCCTTCTCCACCGCCGCCATGTCAAAGCCGGGCTTGGCCGGCAGGGTCGGTGTGCCGTTGTCAGCGGCCGGTAGCGGGCCGCTCAGCAACAGGGTCATCATCACTAGCATCCGTCTCATGGCATCCTCCTTGGAATCACCCACTGTCAGGACAAGCGATTGGTAAAGATTCGATATAGCCGATCATTGGCACGTCCGTACGAGATATTTCGGTGGATGACCGGGGAACGGGCTGGGGATTAAAGTACAACCTCGAATCCTGGCGATCACCAGCGTCCGTTGCCAGCGACAACATCAAAGAATAACCGGGGGACTGAACCACGTGATTGCCCTGCTAGAAGCCAAGGCCGCCGGCCTGTTCGGCCGCTCCCACTGGCTGCCGAACATCGTCTCCGGCGTCATCGTCGGCGTGGTGGCCCTGCCGCTGGCCATGGCCTTTGCCATCGCCTCCGGCGCCAAGCCCGAGCAGGGCCTGTACACCGCCATCATCGCCGGCCTGATGGTGTCGATGTTCGGCGGCAGCCGGCTGCAGATCGCCGGCCCCACCGGTGCCTTCATCGTCATCCTGGCATCCATCACCGCCGAGCACGGCATCGAAGGCCTGCAGATCGCCACCCTGATGGCGGGCGTGATCCTGCTGCTGCTGGGCCTGGCGCGCTTCGGGGCCATCCTCAAGTTCATCCCGGATCCGGTGATCGTCGGTTTTACCGCCGGCATCGGCGTGATCATCTGGGTCAGCCAGTGGAAGGACTTCTTCGGCCTGCCGGCAAGCGGCGGCGAGCACTTCCACCAGAAGGTCTGGCAACTGCTGCAGGTATTGCCGCAGTTCCATCTGGCCACCACCGGACTGGCATTGCTGTCGCTGCTGGTGGTGGTGTTCGCAGCGCGAGTGCCGGGACTCAAGCGGGTACCCGGCCCGCTCGCCGCGCTGCTGTTGGCGACCGGGCTGCAGGCGGTGTTCCAGTTCGATGGTGTGGCCACCATCGGCAGCGCCTTCGGCGGCATCCCGCAGGGGCTGCCGGACTTTCAACTGCCGCAGCTCAGTACCAGTCGTGTCATCGAACTGATCGGGCCCGCTTTCACCATCGCCATCCTGGGCGCCATCGAATCCCTGCTGTCGGCCGTGGTGGCGGACGGCATGGCCGGCACCCGCCACAACCCCAACCAGGAACTTATCGGCCAGGGACTGGCCAACATGGCCACACCGCTGTTCGGCGGCTTTGCCGCCACCGGCGCCATCGCCCGCACCGCCACCAACATCCGCAACGGCGGCACCTCGCCGCTGGCCGGCATGGTGCATTCGGCCACCCTGGTGTTGACCCTGGTGGTGCTGGCGCCGCTGGCGGTGAACATCCCGCTGGCGGTGCTGGCCGCCATCCTGTTCGTGGTGGCCTGGAACATGAGCGAGGTGAAGCACTTCGCCAAGATGGTCCGGCGTGCACCGCACGCCGACGTGGCTATCCTGCTGGTGACCTTCGGCCTGACCGTGTTCGCCGACCTGGTAGTGGCGGTCAACATCGGCGTCATCCTGGCCACCCTGCTGTTCATGCGCCGCATGGCCGGCAGCGTGGAAGTGCAGCAGATGACCGGCCAGCAGGTGCATCAGGAATTCACCCACCAGGGCTTCGTGGATCTGCCGCCCGGGGTGCTGGTGTACGCGGTGGAAGGCCCCTTCTTCTTTGGTGCAGTGGATCGTTTCGAGCACGCTCTGATCAGCACCCACACCGCCCCGCGGGTGTTGATCATCCGTCTACGCTGGGTGCCCTTCATCGACATCACCGGCCTGCAGACCCTGGAGGATGTCATCCAGGGCCTGCACAAGCGCAGCGTGCGGGTGATGCTGACCGACGCCAACCCGCGGGTGCGCGGCAAGCTGCAACGGGCCGGGCTGGTGCAGCTGATCGGCCGCGGCAACCTGTTTGAGAATCTGCCGGCGGCGCTGAGCGTCTGCCGCCAACTGCTGGAGGCAGACGGACAATCGGCCGACGCAGCAGGCAGCGTCATCAGCCAGAGCGAGCCACAGGCGGACGAGCCGCCGAAGACACCCTGAGCGTCTACCTAGACATGCCCTGACGCTGGCGGTTTATTCGACCACCCAGTTTCCAGCGACCAGCAGCCGGTCACCGTCGAAGATCCGGCCTTCGTACACATCCCCTGCGGTCAACGGCCCTACCCCACGGGGGGTGCCGGTCATGACCAGGTCGCCGTCGCACAGGGTGAAATTGGCGCCGATCTCGGCGAGCAGTGCGCTCGGCCGGGTCAGCATCAGGTCGCCGCCGGCGGCCTGTACCGTCTTACCGTTGATGACCAGTTCCAGGCGCAGACCGTCCGGGTCGCCGTCGAAGGGTACAAAGTCACTGAACACCGCCGCGCCGTCGAAGGACTTGGCCCGTTCCCAGGGCAGCCCGGCGTTTTTCAGTGATTCCTGCAGGTCGCGCTTGGTCAGGTCCAGGCCAAAGCCGACGCCGGCAATGTGCCCGGCCTGGATGATGAAGCTGATCTCGCCCTCGTAATGCACCACGGTGTCGGGCACCGCGCGCAGCGTCGCGGAGATGGCCGAGTTGGGCTTGATGAACAGTACCGACTGACTGGGTACGGCGTTGCCGAGTTCTTCGATATGGGCTGCGTAGTTGCGACCCACGCACACGATCTTGGAGGGACGGGGATGCCGCCCCGCAAAAGTCACGCTGTTCATCGGGTTACCTGTTCATTTGTTCCGGGGCACAGGCTAACCGATTCTGCGCCGGCAGGCTCCTCGTCCCGGCAGCGCGGGCACCACAGGCAGGTGACCCTGCCCTGGTGCCTACAGCCCGTCCAGGTAGCCGTAACCCAGTTGTCGCATCTGGGTGCGTATCCAGTCGGCGCGGGACCACAGGTAGTCGCTCGGTGCATCGGCGCGCAGCCGCACCGGGTTGGGCAGGCTGGCCGCCAGCAGGGCGGCCTGTTGTTCGGTCAGCCTGGCGGGATCGACCTGGAACAGTGAACGGCTGGCGGCGGCTGCCCCGTAGTCGCGGGCGCTGAACTGGGCGATGTTCAGGTACACCTCCAGGATGCGCTGCTTGGACCACAGCAGTTCGATCCAGCCGGTCAGGTAGACCTCCATCCCCTTGCGCAGCCAGCTGCGGCCATGCCAGAGGAAGAGATTCTTGGCCACCTGCTGGCTCAAGGTGCTGGCGCCGCGCAGACGGCGGCCGCGTTCGCTGGCGTCCAGCGCGGACTGGATGGATTCGAGATCGAAACCCCAGTGCCGGTCGAACAGCTGGTCCTCGGCGGCGATCACCGCCAGTTGCAGCGTCGGGGCAATCTGCGTCAGCGGCAGCCACTGCTGGCTGATGTGGCTCAGCGGCTGATCCGCCTGCCAGGCGGCAATACGCGCCTGCACGATCACCGACGAGGTCGGCGGCGGCAGCCAGCGCAGCAGCAGGATCAGCAGTGCCGGGCCCAACAGCAACACCAGCAATAGCCGGCGCAGCCAGCGGATGAGAGAAGATCGCTTCGGGCGTGACATGGTGTATGGCGCGATGGCGGTATGTTAAGGGCGGCCGTCAGGCCATCCTACTGCAGCCGGCTCAGGCCCGCCCATACAGTCGCCGCAACTCGTCCTTGGCCTGCTCCAGGATGCGCCGCTGTTCCGGCTCAAGGTTGCTGCCCGCCCTGTTGATGTAGAACACCAGCATCGACATGGCGGAACGGAAGGGTTCCGCCTTGCGCTGTTCGCTGGTGTCGGCCGAATGCTTGAGAGACCGGGCGATGCGACGCGGGTCCTGCCAGGTGAATACCCCCTGCTCCAGCACCAGCGCGTGGCTGTCCCGGGTCACCTTGGCGGACCAGCGGTGCTTATCGGGTGTAGGGGTGTCTTTGGCCAACGCGGGAAGGCTTCCAGGCCGATCGGCGACTCAGTTCGACTTCTTGACGAACTTGGTCAGGATGACGATCTGCTGGCCTTCCACCCGGCCTTCGATATGCTCGGGATTGTCGGCCACCAGCGAGATGCCGCGCACCGCAGTGCCGCGCTTGGCGGTGAAGTTGGCGCCCTTCACGGTCAGGTCCTTGATCAGGGTCACGGTATCGCCGGCCTCCAGCACGGCACCGTTGCTGTCCACATGGCGGACGGCGTCCTGTTCCTCCTGCCCCTCGCCGGTCGCCTTCGCCCAGCTGAGGGTGTCGTCGTCCAGGTACAGCATGTCCAGCAGGTCCTGCGGCCAGCCCTCGGCCCGCAGCCGGGTCAGCATGCGCCAGGCCATCACCTGCACTGCCGGCACCTGGCTCCACATGCTGTCGTTCAGACAGCGCCAGTGGTTGGGGTCCATCTTGTCAGGGCTGTCGATCTGGTCGCAGCAGGTCTCACACAACAGCACGCATTGCTCGGCGCTGCCGTCGGAGCTTGGCGGCACTTCGTAAACGGCCAGGCCGTCGGTGGCGGCGCACAGTTCGCATTTGGATTCGCTGCGGGCGTGCAAGGCTTGTTCTGTGGTCATGATTCTGTGCTACGTATGAAGCGGCGTGACATTATGCCAAAAAGCCCAAAACAAGTGGGGTCTCAGCCGTAACTTACGGCTTACGCTGTAAGCAAAATCGTGCCCTACACTGATGCGCCGCATACCGGCAAGGATGGACCCATGAACCGACTGGACCAGCTCAAACAAATGAGCACGGTGGTGGCCGACACCGGCGACATCGAGTCCATCCGCCAATATCTGCCCACCGACGCCACCACCAACCCGTCGCTGCTGCTCAAGGCCGCGCAGCAGCCGGAGTACGAAGCACTGGTGCGCTCGGCCATCGACTACGGCCGTAGCGTGGCTCAATCAGCCGAGCAACGCGCCCCGGCCGCACTGAAGAAGCTGGCGGTCAACTTCGGCACCGAAATCCTCAAGATCGTGCCCGGGCGGGTGTCCACCGAGGTGGACGCCCGGCTGTCCTTCGATACCGAGGCCACCATCCGCTATGCCGAAGAACTGGTGCAGCTGTATGTCGACAACGGCGTCAGCCCCGAGCACATCCTGATCAAGGTTGCCTCCACCTGGGAAGGCATCCAGGCCGCCACCGAACTTGAAAAACGCGGCATCCACTGCAACCTGACGCTGCTGTTTCATTTCGCCCAGGCGGCGGCCTGCGCCGATGCCGGCGTCACCCTGATCTCGCCCTTCGTCGGGCGCATCACCGACTGGTACAAAAAGGCCGAAGGTGTCGACGGCTATGCCGCCCAGGACGACCCTGGCGTCAAATCGGTCAGCGCCATCTACCACTACTACAAGCGCCACGGCTTCCCGACCCAGGTGATGGGTGCCAGTTTCCGCAACACCGAGCAGATCACCGAACTGGCCGGCTGCGACCTGCTGACCATCTCACCGGAACTGATGAAATCACTGCAAACCAGCGATGGCTTGCTGCCCCGCAAACTCGACCCTGCCAACGCCGCAAGCCGCGGCGCCGAGAGCTCCCGGGTCGATCAGACCGGCTTTCGCTGGCAGCTCAACGATGACCCCATGGCGACGGAAAAACTGGCTGAAGGCATCCGTCGCTTCGCCGCTGACGGCCGCAAGTTGGAAGAATTTGTCCACGGCATGTGTCGCGATTGCGACTGACGCAGTCTAGTCAGGGAGCGTCGTGCGGATACGGGCAATAGCCCTGCCCAATATAGCCACTCAGGATTTCAACCAAACAAGCCACCTGCCTGCCAATCACCAACAAGGAATTGTTATGACCGACATCTTCAGCCCCACCGTCATCATCGCGGTCGTCGTGGCGCTCGCCATCGGCGCCGGCATCGGCGTCGGCCTGTTGTTAATGATCCAGCGCTCCCAGAGCGGCGGCAAGAGCCTGGCCGACCTGCGCCAGGAGAAGGAGGCATACCAGAACGAGGTGGACGCACATTTTGAAAAGACCGGACAGCTTTTCAAGGAGATGACCGAAAACTACCGCACCCTGTATGAGCACATGGCCAGCGGTGCGCAGCAGCTGTGCCAGGGTGAACCGGTCATCAAGCCCCTGGACCTGCCAAAACCGGACACCAAGCCACAACTTGCCAAGGATGCCGCGCCAGCAGAGCCAACGGCCGCAACGGCGGCTGAAGGCGACGCCAGCGTCAAAACCGCAACAGCCGAAAAACCCCCGGAGCATAAGCCTGAGGCAAACAAGCCGGCCCAGGACAAAGCCGCAGAACAAAGCAAAACTGCCGCGTCCGGGCAGCATCCAGAGGCCAGCTCATCCGGCAGCGCGGCCAGGAAAACAGCCGCATCCCCGCAGGATGTTCTCAAGTCATCCCGCCCCGAGCCGGCCGGGAAACCGTCCTAACCGGCCTGGCACGGCGATCAGCCGGCGTAGCCAGAACCTTGCCTCACCCCGATTGAGCCTGCCGGCGGCTTATTTAACGCCCTTGCTGAGGGACTCGGTCGGGTCAGGAATCGCCTCCGGGTTCAGTTCCACGGGCAGGCGGTGCAACGCCTTCAGGCGTGCGTCCAGTTCGTGGATGAACTGCGCCAGCGGTTTGGGTTTGTTGTCCTCATCGCTGCCGCTGGCTACATAGGACAGCACCCTGTTCTCCAGCGCCACGTAAGCGACGTAGGCCTTCTTGTTGTCCTCGATATTCTTGGCTTGCTCGAACATCGCCGGAAAGGCGCCAAAAAAGCCCGCGATACTGGTCATGGTTATGAACACCGCCACCAGGTATGGGCTGGCACTGTCCCAACCCTTGCGGGTGATGAACAGCAAGGCAACGGCGGCGACGATACCGGCAATCGTGGCCAGTGAAATGGCCATGTAATAGCGGCCGTAATAGTAGGCCATGATGTCCAGGTGGGCGCTGGCCCGGGCCCGCAGCTGGTCGTACTGCTGCTGCAGACGCTGCTTCAGTGGGCGTGCAGCCATAGCGTGGGCACTGGCATAGTCCAGCGGCCTGGCCTTGCTGATATCGAAATTGGCAATGTCATTGGCCAGCCAGCGCCTGGCATTGCCTGCCGCATCCTCGTTGAAGCTGTTCACGCCAACACCGAACACCAGCACCAGTTGCAGCAGCACCAGCCAGCCGACCCTGGCGGGTCTGGTGGTGAACAGTCGATTCAGAAATGTCTTCATGGTTGGATTCCGTTCCAGGTTGCAGAGTGAGGCTGTTCAGAATCGCTTACAGCAGGCCGCGCGAGTCCGCGCCCTGGCCGGTCGCATTCAGATTCAGCATTCGCGTGGCCTGGTCAGCCGGCAACGGGCGACTGTACAGGTATCCCTGCCCCACGGTGCAGCCTGCATCACGCAGGAAATCCCGCTGCTGCTCCCGTTCAATCCCCTCGGCCAACACCGTCAGCCCCAGGCCATTGCCCAGCGCGATGATGGCGCGGACGATGGCCTGATCGCTGGCATCGTCAGGCAGTGACTGGATGAACGAGATATCGATCTTGAGTTTGCTGACCGGCAGGTGCTTGAGTCGGGACAGGGACGAGTGTCCGGTGCCGAAATCATCGATAGCCACACCGAAACCAAGCGCCCGCAGTTGCTGCAGCGTGCCGAGGTTGTCCCGACTGGTATCCAGAATGGTGCTTTCCGTGATCTCGATGTCGATGCACTCGGGGGCACAGCCGGTATCGGCAATGATCCCGACGACCCGGCTGTAGAAAGTCTCGTCATGGAACTGCTTCGGCGAGACATTTACGGCGATCTGCCGCAGCGCCATTCCCTGCTGTTTCCATGCGACCATCTGTTGGCAGGCCGTACGCAGCACCCACTCTCCCAGTTCGCTGATCATGCCGGCGTCCTCGGCCACCGGGATGAAGTGATCCGGCGGGATCAGCCCCTTGTCCGGATGCTGCCAGCGCACCAGCGCCTCCATGCCGACGATGCCGCCGCCCGCCAGGTCAAACTGCGGCTGGTAATGCACGATGAACTGCTGCCTGGCCAGGGCCTCCTTCAGGTCCGACACCAGGGCGACATGGCGCATGGATTGGTCGGACATTCCAGGCCGGTAGAACTCAAAGGTCTTGCGGCCCTTGTCCTTGGCATTGAACAGCGCAGCGTCGGCATGCTTCATGATCTCCTGGGCGCTGCTGCCGTCCTGTGGGTAGACACTGATGCCTATACTGATCGACAGATAGAACTGGTGTTCGGCATTCACCAGGGGGGCATCGAGCGCGGCGATCAGGCGCCTGGCCAATTCGGCTGCGTCGACCTGGTCGCCACAGGCGTTGCCCAGCACCGCGAACTCGTCACCACCCAGACGGGTCACCAGACCGTCGTCCTGCACCGCCTCGCGCAGCCGCCCGGCCACACTGCGCAGGATGTGGTCGCCGATGCCGTGACCGACGCTGTCGTTGATGTGCTTGAACTGGTCCAGGTCGATGAAGAACACGTGCAGTCGGCCCTGACAGCTGTCGGCATCGCGCATGGCCTGGTCCAGGCGGTCGAAAAAGTACAACCGGTTCGGCAGCCCGGTCAGGGGGTCATGCTGGGACAGGTGGTAATAGTGCTGCCGCTCCTGGCTGATCTGCGCGGTTCTCAGCCTGACGGTGTAGCGCAATATGGCCACCAGAATCGCCAGCGCAACCAGTGCAATGCCCGCCGCCAGCACCGCCCAGCGGGCCCAGCCAGGTATGTGGCTTTTGTCCAGCGGGGTCAGCCAGCGTTTCAGGCTCCGGTAGTAGATCGAGTCCTTGTCCTGCTTCAGCTGCTTCAGATGCGCATCCGTCGCCCGTCGCAGTTCGCCGTTGGAACCCTTGGGAAAGGCCAGTTTCAAGGCGGATGGCATGATGAGGATGTTGGTTTCCTCGGCACCGTACTGGTCCATGTGCATGGCGCCATAGAAGCGGTTGGCCAATACGTAATCCACCGCCTTGGTCTGCAGCAGTTTGAAGGCCGCATCGAAGCTGGGCACCACCACGAAACGGGGGTGGACATCGAATAGCTCGGTCTGCTCCACAATGTCCAGATACTGAACGCTGTCATTGAGGACAGCGACCTTCTTGTCCTGCAGATCAAGGATCGAATTGATCGCGTCGCCGGCCTGCTTGTACAGCACCGACCAGCTGGACAGCACCACCTCGTGACCGAAATCGAACTGCGCCTCGCGCTCCGGGATATGGGCGACGTCCAGCATGATGTCGAGATCGCCGCGCGCCAGCTGCTCCAGGCAGCGGCTCCAGTCACAGCGGATGTAGTGCAACTGCCAGCCCTCGGCCCGGGCGATGTCGTTGATGATGTCGACGAAAAAGCCGGCCGGCGCGCCCCGCTCGTCCACGAACACCTTCGGCTCGTTCTGGTAGACCCCGACCCGGACATCCCTGGCTGCCATGGCGGGATGCATGAGGCACCCGACGAGCGCGAGAAGCACGATGCGGCTGTAACTGGAAATGGACATCATGTTGAGTCTGCCCGACAGCAGCCTGGGCGTCTGTTACAGGGCAGTGCGTGATCCGTCACTGGTTGCATTGCGACAACGCTACCGCAGCCCGCGTCATGGGGGAAGCGCCTGGCCAGCAGGGGACGTGGCTCGCGCCATCTCCGCAGGCCTCAGCGACTTGCTTGCCGGATGATTGCACGAGAGGCGCATGCAAACGCCAGTACGACCCTTAGCCGCTACTTCTTGTCCTTGAGCAGCGACGCCAGGTCCGCAAAGGGATTGTGCGTGGCACTGTCCTGCGACTTGCCGGTCGCGGCATCGCCATAGCCGGCATCCAGGTAGCGGGAATGCTCGTTGTCATGGCAATACAGGCACAACAGTTCCCAGTTGCTGCCGTCTGGCGGGTTGTTGTCGTGATTGTGGTCGCGATGATGCACCGTCAGCTCGCGCAGGTTGTCGCGGTTGAACTCACGGGTACAGCGGCCGCAGATCCAGGGATACAGTTTCAGCGCCTGTTCGCGGTATCCCTTGTCGCGCATCTCCTGATCACTGCGCGCCTTGGCAACGATACGGTCCAGTTTGTCGTCGGAACTGTCTGCTGGCATGTCTGCAATCCGCTATCAGGTGGCTTTTCGGGGTCCGTTGCCTATTATCACTTATCAGGTATGAAACGTTCATCCGACAATCAGCAAAGACGCCTGCCCGCTTTTTGCCGGCCGCAACACAGCCTGCTGCGCTTGCCGGTCCTGCTTGCAGTCGCCTGTCTGGCGCTGCCCGCCACGGCCGACGTCGACGGGCTGGCGCAGTTGCGCGAACTGGCCCAGCGTCTCGAGCACGCCGAAGGCGTGCCCCGGGACCTGCCCCGTGCCCGGCGCCTGTATTGTCTGGCCGCCCTGCAGGGCGATGCCCAGTCCATGTACCAACTGGGCTGGTTGTACCTGCACGGTCACGGCGTAGCCAGGCACGATGGCATCGCCAAGGACTGGCTGATCCGCGCCCACCAGCAGGGCGATAAGTTTGCCGGCAGACTGCTTGCCGTGCTGCCGAATACCCAACGCCAGCGGGATCCCGACTGCACCCCGCTCGATGCCCGCTCCCCATCGCGGCAACAGATCGAGGGCTGGGTCAGACTGCTGGCGCCCGAATACGGGCTGGATGCCGAGTTGGTGCTCGCGGTCATTGCCGCCGAGTCCAACTTCAACCCCCGCGCATTGTCACCGAAGAACGCCCATGGACTGATGCAACTGCTGCCGGCAACGGCACAGCGCTTCGCCGTCGAGGACATCTGGCATCCCATCCAAAACCTGTGCGGCGGCATGGCCTACCTGGGCTGGCTGATGGCCAAGTTCGACGCCGACCTGAGCCTGTCACTGGCGGCCTACAACGCCGGCGAGCAGGCGGTGCAGGACTTTGGCGGCGTGCCGCCGTATCAAGAGACCAAGGCGTACGTGCGGCGGATTCTTGCGGACTATCGGGGGCCGCGCTAGCAGAACCCCTGCAAGGCCTGACGTTACTTATCGATGCGATCGGCTAGGCACGATCGCCCGCAATCCGCTGTACGCGAACCCGCTGTAGCGTTGGAATCACCTCGGGGCCGAACTGATTGTAGACCGCCACGTCCGCAGCATCCCGGCCATAGCCGATGGCTACGTACCCGCCCCGCAGTTCGGCCTGGGTCGCATCGAAGGTGTACCAACGACCGCCCACGTAGGCCTCGAACCAGGCGTGCAGATCCATCGGCTCCAGCCCGTAGAGATAGCCCACCACCATCCGCGCCGGAATACTCAGACTGCGACACAAGGCGATGCCCAGATGCGCCAGATCCCGGCATACGCCCGACTGCCGCGCATAGACCTCGACCGCTGACACCGGGATCTCGCTGCTGCCGGGCTGGAAAAAGATCGTCGCGCGCAGCCAGCGCTCAATGGCCGCGACCTGGTCGTAACCCAGCAGCTCGCCTGCCGTGATCGAGGTGGCAAGCTGGCCAAAGCGGTCCGACTCACAGTAACGACTGGGCAACAGGTAGCTGAGTACCGCATCGGGCAGATACTGGACATCCACGAATGGCGCCCCAGGCTCCCGATTCACAAAGTCCGCGGTCATCACCTCCGCCGCGGTGTACACATCGAAGGCGCCAGGCGGCGCAATCAGTCGCTGGCACAGATTGCCGTAGCTATCGGTAAATTCGAACGCCGGAACGCTCGGCACCAGCCGGTATTCCTCGCGCGCAATCCATTGTTGAGCCCCGCTGCGCGGCCGCAGCATCAGCACAAAAGGAGTTGGCACCGTAATGTCGAATGACAGGTCACAGCGCGTACGTAACCACATGCGGCAGATCCTTGGGCGGGAACCGATGGAATGGACGAAGTAACGGACCGAGGCCGATTATTCGGAACTATGACTGCTGTTCATGCCAATGGCAAAGGGTGCTTCTCATAAGGGTCGTGTCATATCCCTGTGCACGACATGGACCGAGACACACGGCAGATATGAGCGGTCCCTTCAGAGCATGGCAAATGCCTTCGCCTGATTGCCCGTGGTGGATGCATTGCAGGTCGGCACCATCGTGACATCCTGCTCGGCCTGCCGGCAGGCCCTGGTAGTCGGGCTGACGCAGAACGAATTGGTTGTCGAGGTACTGGGCATCACCGAACTGCTCACCAGGCACCTGGCCTGACGTCAGTCGCCTGACTGGTCGCTTACCTTGTTCTTGGCCTCGATCCACTGCGCCATGTACTGGGTGCTCTTCATGCTGTGGTGGCGCAGCATGGCGCCGGTGAAGTTGTTCAGCCGTTGCTCATCCAGCGTGGCGCACAGCTGTTGCAGCCGTGCCAGCAGCGCCGGTTCGTGGCGGTTGCGATCGTAGACCTGGTTGAGGATCTGCACACCCCGGGCCTGGGCTTGGCGCCAGGCCGCTTCGTCCCGATACAGCGCGACCGCCGCCGTGGCAAATGCCTCGGCATCGTCCTCCACCGCCCCGCCCCACGGCAGATCGCCATGCATGGCCTCGGCGCCGACTGAGGTCGTCACGCTCGGGGTGCCGCAGCGCATGGCATCCACCAGCTTGCCCTTGATGCCCGCGCCGAATCGCAGCGGCGCCAGGCAGACCCGCGCCTGACGCATCACCCGCCCGGCATCCGGCGCCCAGCCCGGCACATGAAAGCCTTCTTTCGGTTTATCCAGTTGCGTGGCCTTGGGGGGTGCGTAGGCGCCGTAGACCTGTAGCTGGGCATCGGGCAGCCGGGCGCGGATGCGCGGCCAGATGTCGTGGCGCAGCTGCAGCACCGCGTCCCAGTTGGGCGCATGGCGGAAATTGCCGATGCTGACGAAGTGCTGCCGCTCGGCAAAGCCGGGCCAGCCGGTGCTGTCCGGGTCGACCGGGGCCAGCATGAAGGGCACGTGGTGCAGCAGTGCCGGCGCCACGCCGAAGCGCTCGGTCAGCAGATCGATCTCGACGTCGGAGATCATCAGTGACAGGTCGCAGCGCAGAATCGCCGCCACCTCGCGCTTGGCCAGGTCGCTGAACAGGTCCGCCGTTGTCATCGGCCGCCCGGCCTTCACCGCCCGGTGGCGGGCATCGCGCAGGCAATGCAGGTCGGATGTCTCCAGCATGCGCAGCGCCTGCGGGCACTGCTGCTCCACCCGCCAGCCGAACTGTTCTTCCATCATGAAGCGATCGAACATGACCAGCTCGGGTGCCAGACCCGCGATGAAGCGGTCGAAGCTGGCATTGTTCAGCTCGATGCTCACCTTGCGCACGCCCAGCGACTCGATATCCACGCTGTGCGAGCTGTCGGCGGCGGGACTGGCAAAGGTGACCTGCCAGCCCTGGCGCTGGAAGAAGCTGATCAGCTGCATCATGCGGCTACCGGCGGCAGAGGAATCCGGCTCCGGCCAGACGTAGGCGATGATCAGTACCTGCATGATGGATGCGGCCGTGACGGCTTGGTGTCCTGTTGCCATGAGTTTGATAGGCGGGTAGACGCCTTAAGCGATCAATCTAGCCCGATGCAGTTGGCATGCCCTACTCACCCGAGGGCTAGAAAACGTGGACTATCCCCTACTACTTCTTGGCAGATGCTAGTCGACAAATCTGACGGCCGTACCAGTGGCGTTGATGTATCCCCAGGTCGTCAAGCCGATACCACTCTTATAGGTCGCATGTATGACTGCATCCGCACCCATGCCCCTGGCTTTCCCGATCAGCGCCGCATTGGCCTGCTCTTTGGTCGGATCCTTGTGAAACAGCGTCAGCTTCTTGACCGACACCTGGAGGTAACCGACTTTCTCGTATTTCCCACCAGGCAAGTCGCCTTCATACACCCTCACCTCCTCACGCATGACTGATCGAGCGGAAGGCGCGGCGTTTACGGTTGAGGGGCGGGCGGGACTGCTGTCGCTAGAGGTGCGGTAGGTTGCGCAGCCTGTCGCCGTGGCCATACCTGCCACGATGATAAGCAGGCCAAGTTGCTTCAACAGCATGGTTAGCTCCGTTGGTGTGTTTCGTCAGGGATGGTTTAGGGCGTAACGCGGAGCGCAGGAACATAGTCCTGACCCATGCGGTGCAATGCCCTCAGTTATTGCGCCCTGCATGGTCCGAGCCATTGAGCCATAAATACAGTCAATTACACCACTGTCGCTCACATGGCACGCCATCGCCATCACCGTCCATCATCACGCCAGGGCAATTGTTCAGATAAAAGATCGCTTCGGAACAAGATGACATTTGTGAGCAATGCACCTTACCGGTGCATTGGAACTGCTGAGCGCTCTTGTATTGCCTGGCCTTAGAAGAAAAGCCAGCCACTGCGCGATCGTACAAAGACGACAAGCTCGATTTCATTCTGACCCACCAACCAGGCGGCGCCGTGCTGACATCATTGATGACGACCTTCTCGCGGTCGATTGCAACTGCACATTCGGTATCGGAATAAACCGTCGAGCCGTTAGCGTCACTGCACTTGTAAATTTCAGCAAATGCGGCATTCGAAAATAAAATGGCGATCAGCACATAAAAGTATTTAATCATAAACGTTATTAAACGGCAGTTTTCAGGCTGACCTCAATTATCCACCCGGTTGTTTCACCGTTGCCGGAACAGGCTCGCCCTTCGGGCCTAGATAGCGGACGAACTGGTAGATCGCCGCCAGTTCTCCGGTCGACATCTCATTGAGCGTGGACCAGGGCATCAGCGGGCGCGCCTTCAGGTGTTTGGCCATGCCGACCCACTCGTCCTGCCCCATGCCGCTGATCGACAGGCGCAGGTTGCTGGCATAGCTGACGCCCCAGGGCCCGTGCCAGCCGAAACTGTCGCCGGTCAGCCAGTCGTCCAGCGGGATGCGGTCGCCATCGGCCAGGTAACCGCGGGTATGGCAATCGTTGCATTCATTGGCAAGCACCAGCTGGCGCCCCTTCTCGACGACGTACATGTCGAAGCCGGGCTTGCCGGGCAGCGGCACGGACGAGCTGCCGGCATGCCAGGCACAGCCGGCCAGCGGCAGCAGGATCAACAGGACCAGTGATTGTGTCTTCATAGCATCTTGTCCACCAGGTAGCCGGGCATGCGGGCGTGATCCCTGCGTCGTCAGGCGGCGGATACTGCAGCCGGGCAAATGCTGGCCTGCTCTCCGCACTTTTCGCCATTCTGCCCGAAAAAACCGGGCACCACGCGTCGCCCCGGCTAGCGCGGCGGGATCTGGCAGAAATCCTCGTCGCGCCGGCCATGGCTGGCGGGGGTGTCCCGCTCGCACAGCGGCGCCGACTTGGTGAAGCTCACGCTCACCGGCTGGTCACCCAGCAGGCCGTCGAGGCGGATGCGGGTGTCGGCCGCGACGACCTCGCAGGTGAAGTTGCTGCCGTTGTCCAGCGGCACCCAGCGCCCCTGCCCGTCCCGCACCACGTCCAGGCCGGCATAGGCGGCGATGGGCACACCGCCCAGGGTGAGCGGCACGCCGCAGCGGTTGTCCACCTCCAGCACCCCGCCATTGCAGTTGTTGACCGCCAGCCTGAGGCAGTCGCTCGGCGGCGCCACGCTGACGTCAGTGACCACGGTGGTGCCGAAGCAGCCACCCGGCATGGGCATGCCGATATAGCGGGTGCAGCCCGGCGCCGGGCTGACATGGTAGGGGATGCCGCAGCCGGCCAGCGTCAGCGCGGCGAGCACCGGCACGAGGATGTTGACGCCGGGCGCCGCCGGTCTCGCTTTAGATAGCGGGTTCATCTCGGATGGGCCTGCATGATGTGTTTCAGGTTCCGTAGCACCGTAGGGCGCTTATCGCGCCCTACGCGCCCTGCCCCGAGTGAATCAGGCCTTGGCCCGTTACTGAAGGGGCATCTCCATCAACTCGGACACCTCGAGCGAACCGCCGATTTCAAGAAACGGACAAGCCTGCGCAATCGTCAGCGCGTCCTTCATCGAGTCCGCCTTGATGATCGAGAACCCGGACATAGCACTGCCCCCGCCTTCCCTTACAGTCCCATCCGGGCTCACTGTATTCGTATCCTTCAGCGGAATCGTGGGGATGACAACCGCGTCGCCGAGCGATGACATCCACGCCATGTATTTGGAAAAATGCTTTTCAGCCTCTTGCGGGCTGGATGGCTGATTGCCGCCCAGATAAGCAAATACGAATTGCTTCACTTCAATTTCCTCATTGAATGACATTTATATTTATTGTGTCGCCTGCCCAGCATCGTAGGGCGCAATAAGCGAAGCGATTGCGCCCAAAGAAGTCCGCCGCAGGGATAACTGCATCCTGTTGCATGGAGTCGGCTAATGGGCAACCCCTTTAGCTATTAACTATTTACCTTCTCTATCATGTGATTGATCACATGGCTGTGCTGCTGCTGAGGGCTGAACATGACAATCTCTGCGTCCTCGTTGACCTTCACATTGTGTCCGGGTGGCCAGTAAAAGAGGTCACTCGTGTTGACGGTCTCCTGTGTGCCGGCAGCGTCCGTCGTCGTGAGTTGACCGCTCAAGACGTAACCCCAGTGTGGGCACTGGCACAAATCGCCATCCAGCCCCTGGAACAATGGGGTGGTATCAACGCCCGCCGAGAGACTGAAGTACTCACCACTGATCTTGCCCAATCCAGTTGCGTCGCCGAAATCCGTACGCTGACGAATCACTGCGCCGGGTATCGCCATCTTAACGTCTATGTCTTCTTTGGCTATTCGCATACTGGCTACTCCCTTGAAATGAAATCGCACCGACGCCTATAGCTTAGTCAATTACACCACTGGCGCTCGCAGGGCGTGCCATCGCCATCGCCGTCCATCCTGACGCCAGGACAGTGGTTCAGATAAAAGACCGCTTCTGCACAAGAGGACATCTGGGAGCAATACACCTTGCCGGCACATTGGAACTGCTGAGCGCTTGGGGATTGCCTGGCTTTAGAGGAAGCACCTTTCCCCGCCCGATCAAACAAAGATGACAAATACTGCTTTGTCTTGGCCCACCAACCCGGCGACTCCACGCTGACATCATTGATGATGACCTTCTCGCGGTCATTTGCAGATGCACACTTGGTATCGGAATAAACCGTCGAGCCGTTTGCGTCACTGCACCTGTAAATATCAGCAACTGCCACATTCGATAATAAAGCAGCGATCAGAACATAAACGTATTTATTCATAGGCGTACATAAACGGTATTTTTACTCTGACCCCAATTGTTTCATGACCCCAATAGTGTGCGTTTCAGTTTAGAAACAGCACGATGAATGAGAAGGCAGGTGCGTTATCGGGGACCGACGTTACTGCAGATGATGACAATCGTCATCAGGGGTAACTGCACCCTGTTGCACGGAGTCGGCTAATGGGCGACCCCTTTAATTCCTTAACTACTAAAGATCAGCTCATGACCCCTGCTTTGTATGTAACAAAGATAATTATCATCAATGAACTTTGCCAAACTGTCTGGTATTCTCGCCCGCGGACCTATGATAGCCATCGCGTTTTTTTTGCCCAGTGAAACCTTTACTTTAGGTGCTTTATTTATTTTAGAGCAGAAATTTTGCGCTTGCCCATGAAGCAGCTTTGCATACTCAACAAAAAACCAAAGCACGTACTTTCCTCTAATAAAACGTTCTTTGCCATTAATTGCTCTGAATTCCTCCTCAACGCCTCGGATAGCATCGAGTTCCGAGGCTGGCTCATTCATAGCATCTGCAACGCAAGCAATCCTATTTTCAATATTTTCATATGCCTCGCGAACCACGATATTGTCATTATTAAAGATGAATATATCATTTAGCTTTATATTATCTAAACAGGCTCTCGACCCATTGCGCCGCCATATAACTATCTGAGCCATTACTGAAACAAGCTCATCGCAAAATATATCCATATTTTTATTAAATTTGTCTACTATTACAGCCTCCTCATCTGCAGTAATATTTGAAACACCGTATATCTCTTTAATAGTCCTTATAAATGTTCCAGGCGTTGCAATTTGATTTTCGAGAGAATATTCGTCGGTAATATATAAATTAGATCCTGCGTGTTCTTCTTTATCAGTAAATAGCGATAAATCCCTGTCCACAAAAAAACAAATTCTTTTATTATCAAATCTATTCCAGTCGAATTGACCAAAAACATCCAATACTTTTTCCTTGCTTCCAGAGCGGATCAATCGAACACTCCATTCGCTTGGAATCCTATTTTCAATCAGCCCAACGTAATACATTGGATCTTCTTTCCCCTCAACAAATCCATAAACCTCTTTACGCATTTCTTTGTAGGCCAAAAGAAACTCATGGTAGATTGTGTTACTGCTTAACAATGCATTCTCATGCACCTGCAACATTCCATTATCCATAGATCTAGATACCCGCAAATTCGCCAATTGAATGCGCGTATTGCCGCAGTTCATTTTCATATATAAATGGCGAGTGCGTTACAGCCACCACGCCTGTGCAGAACTCTCCTTCCTTAATATCTTTAAGAAATCGTCTCTGCCATGGCACGGATAATGATAATTCTGGCTCATCTATCAAGACAAAAAAACTCTTTTCACCAGATAGATATAGATGGCTAAATAGTGAAACTATTTGCTTTTCACCAGAAGATAGATCGCTAAGATTTACTTCTTTGCTATTCCTATCATCCAGCGGCTGAATACTAAACCCAAATGCAGTGCTGTCATATATAAAATGCTTATCTACTATATACTCTGAGCACAGGTCACAGAATGATGTGATGTTTTTCTCTTTGCTTTGAAGCGACTCTTGAAACCCCAGTAGCTTTAAAAAATAATGGTAAATTATTTTTTCATGCTCCGTTGGCTCATCTGCTGTTCTAGCTGAATTAATTACATCAAACAAATGATTCTTATGCTCATTTGTTAGAATACTCTCATGTATTCTATCCAAAACAATTCGAATAGCATCTTCTGAAACTTCAGAAATCCCCGCCAACCCAACATTCTGATATTCACGGTTAACGACATCGCCTAAATAATTGAGAGTCAGATTATTAAGACTCTCTCTTGAGAATTCCTTTAGCTCATCCACAGTCTTTTTTATAGCTACGTCGACATCCTTCATCCCAAACTCGACAAGCTCAACATACGACTCCGAGGAGTTTCTTTGCTTTATACGGCCTCTCTGTCTACGAATGTCGTCTGGCTCGAAACCTTCGAATATACTACCAAGCTCACGCTCGATACGCCTATATGTTGGGAGATAAAGAACCTTTGCACCAATCGCAGCCTGTATTTTTTTTATAGTTTCCTGAATTTCTCTTCGTTTTCCTTTCGGTTTTTCGTCAAATATTTCCATCTGACGAAAAACATCTTCAGGGCTTATCCCGTACCTCAGTATCAACCGCTCAACATCTCCAGGCAATTGATCAATATCCCCACTTTCAATCGCCTCCATTACTCTTCTTCTTATAGGAGGAGGAATATCTCTCAATGTGCGCCGATCAGTCTCTTTTATTGCATTAACTACATCGTTGTGACTAATTGAAAATTCTTGTCCAGAAATAGTTACAGAGAGACTCTCAAACTGGAACTGAACGAGTGAGAGCCAGCGCCCCGATAAAAGATAGAAAAGTATGCGAAGAAAAGTAGTTTTACCTGAGCCATTCTCACCAACAAGAATTAACGTATTGTCTTGTATATCTGCTTCTATATTTCGACTGCCATAAAGCCCTCTAATCGAAAATCGCTCTAAGTTGTTTGGCATTATTTTCTCGCAATATTGTAATGATGAGTAATTGGGGACAGCCCACGTTTTTCGCGGTCTACCCTCACCCCGCCCGCACCTGACCCACTATCCCTTCAAACACCGATCCATCCGGCACATCCCCAAGAATCAACCAAACATTCAGAATCGGGTCCTCAACATCCAGCAACTCTCGAAACTGCCCCTGCTCTTCTTCAGACGATTGCACAAACCGCTCCTCCAGATACCGAAGCAGGATCTCGTCCAGTTCCAGCATGCCGCGGCGGCACTGCCAGCGCAGGCGGTCCATGTCGGATGGGATCTTGTTGTTTTCGGGCATGGGCTTGGGTGGCGACCGGTTTGTATCCGGTCACGCTACCGCAGGTTGGCGGGGTGGGAAAGGGGTTCGGAATTTAAGCGGGGGCTTATTTAACAGGCCTTTGGCCTGTTTTTCCCTCACCCCGACCCTCTCCCGGGGGGAGAGGGGGAACAGCATTTAAACCGAATGCTTGAGCATCAGGTTCTTGATGTTGCCGATGGCCTTGGTGGGGTTGAGGCCCTTGGGGCAGGCCTCCACGCAGTTCATGATGGTGTGGCAGCGGAACAGCTTGTAGGGGCCTTCCAGCGCATCCAGTCTTTCGTCGGTGGCCTGGTCGCGACTATCCGCAAGAAAACGCCAGGCGGTGAGCAGCGCCTGGGGGCCGTGGAACTTGTCCGGGTTCCACCAGAACGACGGGCAGCTGGTGGAGCAGCAGCCGCACATGATGCATTCGTACAGGCCGTCCAGCTTGTCGCGCTCTTCCGGGCTCTGCAGGGTCTCCTGCTCCGGCAGCGGGTCCTTGTGTTTCAGCCAGGGGTCGACCGCCTTGTACTGCTGGTAGAACTGGGTCATGTCCACCACCAGGTCGCGGATCACCGGGCGGCCGGGGAAGGGGCGCACGTCCACCGGCTCCTTCAGTTCGGCGATGGGGGTGATGCAGGCCAGCTTGTTCTGGCCGTTGACGTTGACGCCGTCCGAGCCACACACGCCCTCGCCGCAGGAATGGCGGAAGGCGAAGCTCTCGTCCTGTTCCTTCACCTGCAGCAGCGCCTCGCGCAGCATCATGCCGCGGTGGGTTTCGACTTCGAACTCCTGCATATAGGGTTCGGTGTCGGTGTCCGGGTTGTAGCGGTAGATGCGGAATTTCATCGGCTGCTCTCAGTAGGTCCGCGCCTTGGGCGGGAAGCTCTCGACGCTCAGCGGCTTGGTGCGCACCGGCTTGTAGTCCAGGTGGTCGCCTTCCTTGAAGTACAGGCTGTGCTTGAGCCAGTTCTTGTCGTCGCGGTCGGGGAAGTCGGGGCGCGAATGGGCGCCGCGGCTTTCCTGGCGCTGCGCTGCCGACAGCGCGATGGACATGCCGACGTCGATCATGTTGACCAGCTCGAAGGCCTCCACCCGCGCGGTGTTGAACACCCGCGACTGGTCCTTCAGGCGCACGTCGTCCAGCTTGTCGCGGACGGCTTTCACCTTCTCCACGCCTTCGTCCAGGACGTCCTGCACCCGGAATACGCCGGCGTGGTCTTCCATTACCTTCTGAAATTCCGCTCTGAGTTCGGCCACGCTGATGCCCTCGCCCGCCTGGTCGAAGCGCTGGAAGCTGACCATGGCCTTGTCCAGGCTGGCGGTGCTCATGGGCTTGTGGTTGGGGTTGTCCTTGAGGAAGTCGATGATGTCCAGGCCGGCGGCGCGGCCGAACACCAGGATGTCCAGCAGCGAGTTGCCGCCCAGCCGGTTGGCGCCGTGCACCGACACGCAGGCGCATTCGCCGGCGGCGTACAGGCCGGGCACCGCCTCTTCCGGCCCGTGGCGGGCCGGGATCACCACCCGGCCGTAGCGGTCGGTGGGGATGCCGCCCATCACGTAGTGGGCGGTGGGGAATACCGGGATGGGCTCGTGGGCCGGGTCCACGCCGGCGAAGATGCGCGCGCTCTCGCGGATGCCGGGCAGACGCTTGGCGACGATGTCCTCGCCCAGGTGGTGGGCCTGCAGCAGCACGTGGTCAGCCTTGGGGCCGCAGCCGCGGCCTTCCTTGACCTCGGTGACGATGGCCCGCGACACCACGTCGCGGCTGGCCAGGTCCTTGGCGTTGGGTGCGTAGCGTTCCATGAAGCGCTCGCCGTCCTTGTTGATCAGGAAGCCGCCCTCGCCGCGCACGCCCTCGGTGATCAGCATGCCCTTGCCGGCAATGCCGGTGGGGTGGAACTGGAAGAACTCCATGTCCTGCAGCGGCACGCCGGCGCGCAGCGCCATGGCCATGCCGTCGCCGGTGTTGATGTGGGCGTTGGAGGTGGTGCGGTACACCTGGCCGCAGCCGCCGGTGGCCAGCAGGGTGACCTTGGCCTCGATCAGCAACGGCTCGCCGGTCTCGATCTCCATCACCAGGGCGCCGAGCACCGCGCCCTCGTCGTCGGTCACCAGTTCGACGGCGAAGTATTCGTCGAAGAAGTGGGTGCGGGCGCGCAGGTTCTGCTGGTACAGGGTGTGCAGGATGGCGTGGCCGGTGCGGTCCGCCGCGGCGCAGGTGCGCGCCGCCTGGTCGCCGCCGAAATTCTGGGTCATGCCACCGAAGGCACGCTGATAGATCTTGCCATTGTCCAGCCGCGAGAACGGCACGCCGTTGTGCTCCAGCTCGTAGACGGTGGGGATGGCCTCGCGGCACATGAACTCGATGGCATCCTGGTCACCCAGGTAGTCCGAGCCCTTGACGGTGTCGAACATGTGCCAGTGCCAGCTGTCCGGCAGCACGTTGGCCAGTGCTGCGTTCACCCCGCCCTGCGCGGCCACGGTGTGGGACCGGGTCGGGAACACCTTGGACACCACGGCGACGCGGGCGTCGGCATTGGCCAGCTGGATGGCAGCGTTCAGGCCGGCGCCGCCGGCACCAATGATCAGGGCGTCGAAACGCCTCTTGGTCAGGGACATGTCAGGCCAACCTCGCCAGAATCAGGATTTGCGCGGCCCACAGGCCGCAGGCCAGCAGGGTCAGGGCCACCAGCGCCAGCAGGGTGCCGCGGATGGTGATGGGCTTGACGTAGTCCATCAGCACGTCGCGGATGCCCACCCAGGCGTGGAACAGCAGCGCCACGATGAACACCATGAAGGCGATGCCGATCAGCGGGTCGGCCAGCCACAGCCGCCAGTCCAGCTGGCTGGCCGGCGGGTTGAAGCTGAACTTGGCCAGCAGCACCACGAAGAACACCGCCAGGTAGATGGCGGTGACGCGCTGGATGGCCCAGGCCTTCAGGCCCGATGCACGACGGCTCATAGCAGCACCCCCGTCAGGATCAGCGCCAGCAGCGGCGAGGCAAGCAACACCACCCAGGCGCTATAGCGGTAATAGGGCTTGTCGATGCCGACGTGGACATCCAGGAGCAGGTAGCGGATGCCGGCCAGCAGGTGGTGCAGCAGCCCCCACAGCATGCCGAACACCACCAGCATGCCCAGCCCGGACTGCAGCAGCTGCGCTGCCCGGTCGAAGCCCTGCGGCGTGCGCAGCGACAGGTCGAGCAGATAGATGATGACGGGGGTCGCCAGGAACATCAGCACCCCGGTGATGCGGTGCACGATGGACATGATGCCTGCCACCGGCAGGCGGATCTGCAGCAGGTTGAGATAGACGGGTCGGTTGTGGGCGCCGTGCATGGGTCGCTTCTTGTTAAGCCAGGGTCCTGAAGGACTTTAGTACGCCGGCCCTCCATAGGCCAGTGTATAGGCTCAGTAACTCAGTGGCCGGTCTGTTCGCGCAGGAAACGAAACAGCTTCTTGGCGGCACCGGGCGGCTTGCCCGTTTCCTGCTCGCGCTGGGCGGTCAGGGTCAGCTGGCGCAGTTGCTGGCGATCCAGGTCGGGATGCTTTTCCAGCAGTGCGCCCATGGCCTCGGGGCCCTCGGCGATCAGCCGGTCGCGCCACATCTCCAGCGAATGGAACAGGCGGTTGGCCTCCAGCTGCTGGCTGTGGCGGTTGTCCATGAAGGCGGCGGCCGCTTCCAGCGCGTCGTCGTCGAGGATGCGCGCCAGGTATTTCACCTGCCGGTTGCGCGCGCCGCTGGCCTTGATCTTCTTGCCTTCCAGCAGGGATTTTCGTTCGGTCTCGCCGAAGCCGAGCTTCTCCCATTCCTTGGGCGACAGTTCAAGCACCCGCACCACCAGGGCCTGGCGGTCCTGGGCCTGGCGCTTGAGCTCGCTGCGGGACGGGCCTTGCGGCTCCTCGTCCTCGTAGCCCAGTTGGTCTTCGTCGTCGTAGTCGTCTTGGATCATCATGCGGGTTCCAGGTGTTCCACGCGCAGCTGCAGCGTAACGTTGCCGCGGAACTCGTTGGCGTCCAGCCGGTAGGCCAGGCGCAGGCGGGGCGGAAGCTCGGGGTGCAGCTCCACCTGGTTGAAGGCGATGGCGTCTATGATGGCGCCGTTGTCGGGCGAGCGCAGCACCAGTTTGTAGTGTTTGTCGCCGACGATGCGCTGCCCCACCAGCTCGAACACGCCGTCGAACAGCGGTTCCGGAAAGGCCTGACCCCAGGGGCCGCCCGCCGCCAGCTGGCTGGCCAGCGCCAGGGTCAGCTCGGGGCCGGGTATCTCGCCGTCCGAGGCGATCACCGCCTGTAATGCTGCCAGGTCCAGGTGCTCGCGCACCACGGCGTCGAAGGCAGCCTGGAAGTCGACGAAGCGATCCGCCGCCAGGCTGAGCCCCGCCGCCATGGCATGACCGCCGAACTTGCTCAGCAGGTCCGGGTGACGGGCGGCCACCTCGTCCAGCGCGTCGCGGATGTGCAGGCCGGGTATGGAGCGCGCCGAGCCCTTGATCTCGCCGTTGTCCGCCGGGGCGAAGGCGATCACCGGGCGGTGGTAGCGCTCCTTGATGCGCGACGCCAGGATGCCGATGACGCCCTGGTGCCAGGACGCGTCGAACAGGCACAGGCCCCAGGGCAGGTCGGCATCGTCCAGCGACCAGTCGGCCAAGATGGCCATGGCCTGGTCCTGCATGTCGCCCTCGATGCGGCGGCGTTCGCGGTTCAGTGCGTCCAGCTCGCCGGCCATCTGCAGGGCCGCGTCCGGGTCATTGGTCAGCAGGCACTCGATGCCGAGCGACATGTCGTCCAGCCGCCCGGCGGCGTTCAGCCGCGGCCCCACCGCAAAGCCCATGTCCGACGCCTGGGCGCGGGCCGGATTGCGCCCGGCCACCTGCAGCAGCGCGGTGATGCCCGGCCTGCAGCGCCCGGCGCGGATGCGCTGCAGGCCCTGATGCACCAGGATGCGGTTGTTGGCGTCCAGCGGCACCACGTCGGCCACCGTGCCCAGCGCCACCACGTCCAGCAGCTCGGCCAGGTTGGGCTCGGCGATGTCGTTGTCGGTAAACCAGCCCTGCTCGCGCAGCCGGCCGCGCAGCCCCAGCATCACGTAGAAGATCACCCCCACCCCGGCGGCGGCCTTGCTGGCGAAGCCGTTGTCCGGCAGGTTCGGGTTGACCATGGCGGCGGCGGCCGGCAGCTCGGCGCCCGGCAGGTGGTGGTCGGTGACGATCACCGGGACGCCGGCGGCATTGGCGGCGGCCACCCCGGCGATGCTGGACACGCCGTTGTCCACGGTGACAATCAGGTCCGGCTGGCGGGTCAGCGCCAGGGCGACGATCTCCGGGGTCAGGCCGTAGCCGAACTCGAAGCGGTTGGGCACCAGGTAGTCGACGTGGGCAACGCCCATGGCACGCAGTGCCAGCATGGCCACGGTGCAGCTGGTGGCGCCGTCGGCGTCGAAGTCACCGACGATCAGGATGCGCTGCCGGGCCTTCAGCGCCTCGGCCAGCAGGTCCACCGCCTCATCCAGGCCGCCGAGGGTCTCCGGCGGCAGCAGGCCCTGCAGGCCGCGTTCCAGCTCGGCCTCGTCTTGCACCGCGCGGTTCGCGTAGACCTGGCGCAGCACCGGATTCAGCGACGCCGGCAGTCGGTCGGTGGGCGCCGGCGGACGGCGCACGATACGGGGGGTGACGTTGTCGGGTTGGGCGGACACGGGTGTCGGTACGGAGCTGGCCGGTCGGTTTGGACAGGCGGCCAATCATACCAGCCGCGACCGCCGGGCAGGACTGATAAGATCGATGACCAAGCCCCAAATGTCTTCCCAGCCCCGTGATCGCCCCATGATTTATTGGCAGCCTGTCCACGCCACTCCCGAACTGAGCAGCGACCTTATCCATGTGTGGCGCCTGCCGGTCTGTGTCAGCGCCGCTGCCGAGCACTGGCTGGACGCCAGCGAGCGCGCCCGTCTGGATGCCATGGCCGACAGCAGCGGTCAGATGCGCATGCTGGCCACCCGCGCCGGCCTGCGCCAGGTGCTGTCCGGCTACCTGGGCTGTTCACCCGCCGAGGTGCCGCTGCGACTGGCCGAAGGCGGCAAGCCCCATATCCCGGGCGGGCCGTCCTTCAATCTCAGCCACGGCGGCGAGCTGGCCATGCTGGCGGTGGCGCAACGGGAGGTGGGCATCGACGTGGAACTGCAACGTAGCGTGCCCCGCGCCCTGGCCATCGCCCGCCGGGCACTGGACGCCGACACCGTCGAGCGCCTGGCAACGCTCCCGGCCGATGAACTGGATGACGCCTTCCTCGTCGCCTGGACCGCCATGGAGGCGCGCCAGAAGTGCCTCGGCCAGGGGGTGTTCGGTCGCCGCGTGGGCAGCGACGAAGTCGGCGGCCTGGCGTTTGCCCCTGACAATCTCCACCTGGCGTTCCTGGCCTGGGTGGATGCGCAGCACCAACCGGAGATCAAGTGGCTGGAGCTGGCGTCATGACCCTGCCTTTACACGTCGGTATGATGCGCGCCACTGAACACCGCACAGAAAGGAAACAATAAGCAATGAGCAAGGGAAGCATTCTGGTCACCGGCGGCGCCGGCTATATCGGCAGTCATACCGTGCGCCAGCTGGGGGAGCGTGGCGAGCGCATCGTGGTGCTGGACAATCTGTCCAAGGGCTTTCGCGAAGCCGTGCTGTACGGCGACTTCGTCGAGGGCGACACCGCCGACCAGGCACTGGTCAGCCAGGTGCTGGCCGACTACGACGTCGAAACGGTGATCCACTTCGCCGCCCACACCATCGTCCCCGAGTCGGTGGAACAGCCGCTCATGTACTACCGCAACAACACCTGCGCCACCCGCAACCTGCTTGAATGCTGCGACAAGGCAGGGGTGAAGCACTTCGTGTTCTCCTCCACCGCCGCCGTTTACGGCATGCCGGACGTGGACAAGTGCTGGGAGGACACCCCCACCGCACCGATCAATCCCTACGGCATGTCCAAGCTGATGAGCGAGCACATGCTGCGCGACCTGGGCGCGGCATCACCGCTGCGCCACGTCATCCTGCGCTACTTCAACGTGGCCGGGTGCGACCCCGAGGGCCGCATCGGCCAGTCCACCCCGGGCGCCACCCTGCTGATCAAGGTGGCCGCCGAGCACGCCATGGGCAAGCGCGACGCGCTGTATATCTTCGGTACCGACTACCCCACCCCGGACGGTACCGGCGTGCGCGACTACATCCATGTCGAGGACCTGGCCGACGCCCACCTGAAGGCGCTGGATTACCTGCGCCAAGGCGGCGAGTCGCAGACCCTGAACTGCGGCTACGGCCACGGCTACAGCGTGCGCGAGGTGCTGGAGACGGTGCAGAAGGTGCACGGCAAGCCGCTCAACATCATCGAGGCCGAACGCCGTGCCGGCGATCCAGCCGCGCTGATCGCCGGTGCCGACAAGGTGCGCGAGGTGCTGGGCTGGACGCCCCGCTACGACGACCTGGAGGCCATCGCCGAGCATTCGCTCAACTGGGAACGCAAGCTGGCCGAGGGCGGCAGCCGCTAAATGGACGCACTGCAGATCCTGATCCTGTCGCTGGTGCAGGGCCTGACCGAATTCCTGCCCATCTCCAGTTCGGCCCACCTGATCCTGTCGCCCTACCTGTTCGGCTTCGCCGACCAGGGGCTGGCCTTCGACGTGGCGGTGCACTTCGGTTCGCTGCTCGCGGTGATCGGTTACTTCCGCAACGACCTGCGGCTGATCCTGCGCGACTGGTTCGCTCGGGTGCTGTTCAAGGCAGAGGCCACCGACAACAGCCGCCTTGGCTGGGCGGTGATCCTGGGCACCATCCCGGTGGTCATCGCCGGCCTGCTGATCAAGACCCTGGTGGAGACCGAGCTGCGCTCGCCGGTGGTGATCGCAGCCGCCACCATCGGCTTCGGCATGCTGCTGTGGTGGGCCGACCGCCGCGCCAAGCGCAATCGCGTGATCGAGCAGATCGGCATCCTGGACGTGCTGTTTATCGGCCTGATGCAGGTGCTGGCGCTGATCCCCGGCACCTCTCGCTCCGGCATCACCATGACTGCCGGGCTGATGCTGGGCCTGACCCGCGAGGCCGCCGCACGCTTTTCTTTCCTGCTGGCCATCCCTACCATCCTGATGTCCGCCAGCCTGGTGACGGTGGAACTGGCCATGGACGCCGCACCGGTGGACTGGCGTTCGCTGGGCCTGGGGGTGCTGCTGTCCTGGGTCGCCGCCTACGTCTGCATCCACGTCTTCCTGCGGGTGATCGAGCGCATGGGCATGCTGCCCTTCGTGCTGTATCGGCTCGGCCTCGGCGTGCTGATCCTGTGGCTGGTGTATGCCCGCTGACGAAGGCTGGACCCGATAAGCACGGCTGCCCGATCAGCCTTGATTTGCGGCGGCCGCAGGCTTAAGTCGCACGCCTTGTGGTCGCTAACTTGGCCATGTTCAAGCCCACTTCCCGTATGCGCCAAAACAATGCGATTGACCGGCAAGTAGGCCTCACGCTCATCGAGATCATGATCGTGGTCGCCATCCTGGCGGTGACGGCCAGCATCGCCATACCCCTCTACAACGGTTTCGTGTCCGAGACACGTATCGGCAAGGCGATACTCGACATGCGGTCGATCGAGCTGCTGGTAATGGATTTCGCCGATAACCAGGGCCGCCATCCCGCCGACCTGGACGAGGTGGGCGCCGGCGACATGCTCGATCCCTGAGGCATGCCCTACCGGTACCTGAACATTGCCGATGGCGGTGGTCCGCCCGGCAAGCGACGCAAGGACAAGAAACTGGTGCCGGTCAATTCCGATTTCGACCTGTACAGCCTGGGCGAGGACGGTGTCAGTTCGCCGGCCTTCACCTCCTCACGTAGCCACGACGACATCGTGCGCGCCAACAACGGCGCATTTTTCGGTCTGGCCAAGGACTACTAGTAGATGTCAGGTAAGACCCCGGCCGCCTATCCCGCGCGCTTCGCACGGCGGCTGTTCGCCTGGTTCGCCCTGGCCACGGCAGTGCCCGTGCTGGTACTCAGCGGCATCGTCTTTGTACAGATAAACGGACATCTCGAGCAGGACGCCTACCGGCAGCTGCATCGCGTCGCGAAGGTCATCGGCATGTACCTGTACGCCCGACTGGACGAACTGGACGGCAGGCTCGAGCAGCTGACGCCGGATCAGGCCGGCTCCGGCAGCATTCCCGGCGTGCAGAAGATTGTCCTGCTGGATGATGAGGCAGCCAACGGCTTATCCAGCCAGGACGCGACGAAGCCGGGAGCGGTTCTGTTCATCCGTCCAGCAGCTGGAGGCGGGGATGAGGCATTGCTGATTCCCGCAGCCTGGCGTGCCGGGCACGGCCGACTCCACGCGGCCCGCCTGGCCCCAGACTACCTGCAGGCCCCGGCTGAGCTGCTGCCACCCAACATGGCTTACTGCGTGCTTGGCGATGGCAGGCAAAGACTGATTTGTTCGGAACAACTACCGGCTGGATTACTGGAGGAAGTCGGCGTTGCGCGTCTCGGGCAATCGACCGGGGGCATAGCCTGGAACACGGCTGATGCCGCAGGCCAGGCCAGCTACTGGTCGATTTTCCTGCGCGGGCGATTCATCACCCAGGACTGGGCGGTAGTGGCCAGCCTCGATGATCGGCATATCAAAGCCCCGCTAGCCACCCTGCAAACGATGCTGCCGAGGGTGTTGCTGCTGGCCTTCCTGCTGGCGATGTTGCTGGCCTTCGTACAGTTGCGACTGCGACTGCGTCCGCTGGGGCGCATGGTGGATGCCACCCGCCAATTCGCCAGTGGTGATTACACGGCGCGCGTGGACACCAACAGCCGCGACGAGTTGTCGCTGCTGGCTGACGCCTTCAACAACATGGCCACCCATACCGAACTGCAGTTCAAGCGCCTGGATGGGCTGGCGGAGCTGGACCGGTTGATCCTGTCATCCTTCGAGGAAGAACGGATCATCGATCTGGCGCTGGAGCGGATACGTGAATTGGTCAACTGCGAGCAGGTGGTCTTTCTGGCACCGAGCCGCGCGGATGATTCGGTCGACATGGTGCTGAACAATCGTGACGCGATGCCCAGCCACGGGCGGACCAGCATGCAGGTACCGAACGGCTGCACCGACTGGCTGTCGAACATAGCCGGTCCGGTATCCATTACCGCCACAGAGCTGCACGGCTGGCCAATGATAAACGCCACCGGGTCCCCGACGCTTTTCCCGGTATGCCGCGAGGGGCGCTGTTTCGGCGCCATTCTGGTGGACTGGGTCAACCAGCAGCAGGCTGAGTTCCTCAACGTGTTGCATGAGTTCTCCGATCGGTTGGCCGTTGCCCTGTCCAACGCCGCCTGGGAGGGCGAACTGTTCCACCAGGCGCACTACGACGCACTCACCGGCCTGGCCAACCGCACCCTGCTGACCGACCGTCTTGAGCAGGCGCTGCTGAGGGCAGATCGCACGAATAGCCGGTTTGCGCTGATGTTCGTCGACCTTGACGGCTTCAAGGCCATCAACGATACCCTCGGCCACAAGGCCGGCGACGAATTTCTGGTGATCGCGGGCGAACGCCTGCGCGATGTGACCCGCACCACGGACTCGGTGGTGCGTTTCGGCGGTGACGAATTCGTCGTCCTGGCCTCCGATCTGAACAGTAAGGGCGACTTGGCGGCCGATCTGGCCACCCAGGCCAAACGGATGATCGAAGTGCTGGCGCTGCCGGCCGATCTGGAAGGCCGGCAGGTTTCGCTCAGCGCCAGCATCGGCATAGCCGTCTACCCCAACGACGGCAACGATGCCGGCGAACTGCTACGCAACGCCGATACCGCGATGTACCACGCCAAGGCACATGGCCGTGGCCATGCGGAGTTCTATGCAGAACGGATGAATCGTGACGCCCTGGACATGCTGGCCTTGCGGAATGACCTGGCCGAAACGCTACGCAACAACCGCGGCTTGCTGCTGGAGTACCAGCCCCAGCTGTGTGCCGAAACCGGCCGCGTGATGGGTGTGGAAGCGCTGGTCCGCTGGCAGCATCCAACCCGCGGCCTGATATCACCGGGTGTGTTTGTGCCGCTGGCCGAGGAGACCGGCCAGATCGTGCAACTGGGCGAATGGGTGCTGCGCGAAGCCTGCAGCACCTTCCGCAGCCTGCGCGACCAGGGCATGGACATCCCGCGACTGGCGGTGAACGTCGCACCGAGCCAGTTCTGGGCAGATGGTTTCCTGGATACCGTTATTACCGCCCTGAAAGACGCCGACCTGCCGGTCGACATGCTGGAACTGGAGGTTACCGAAGGAGCGGTGATGCGCGACCTGGAAAGTGGCAAGCGCTTGCTCGCAGAGCTGAGAGCCGCGGGCATCCAACTATCGGTTGATGACTTCGGCACCGGCTACTCGTCGCTCAGTTACCTGCAGCACTTGCCACTGCACACCCTCAAGATAGACCGCGCTTTTGTCACCGGCCTGGGCCAGGAAGGGGCGTCCGACGCGATCGTTGCCGCCATCATCACCCTGGGCAAGCGACTGGGATTGCGGCTGATCGCCGAAGGCATCGAGCACGCCGCCCAGGCCGAGACGCTGCGTCAGCTGCAATGCGACGAGTTGCAAGGCTTCTTGTTCAGTCGGCCGCTGCCGGCAGCGGCCTTGATCGACTGGTACCGGGCACAGCCCGTGCCACTCGCGCACAGTGGGGTTAGCCCACCATCACGTGATACTGCCAAGTCATAGCAGACAGTCATGTCACACCCGATGGCAAGGCAGGCCCGTCAGGGCAACTGACTGTCCGGATTGGCCGGACGGCCCGCTTGCGCAACGCTGAACGGTCACCTGATGCGGAATTTCTGACATTATGTCCGGCAGGGTGAATAGCACGTCATTTGACGTGCCTCGATGAAGGCGTTCCGCGGACACCACGTAGACCAACCCATGCCAGTGCAAGACCGCCCGAAACTTCCCGCCAGCATCTGGGCACTCGGCTTCGTCAGCCTGTTCATGGACATCTCCTCGGAGATGATCCACGCCCTACTGCCGGTATTCCTGGTCACGGTGCTCGGTGCCAGTACCGTGACGGTCGGCATCGTCGAGGGCGTCGGTGAGGCGGTTGCCTCCATCTCCAAGCTGTTTTCCGGCTGGCTGAGCGACCGTTTTCGCAAGCGCAAGCTGTTCACCGTGATCGGCTACGGCCTGGGCGCACTGTCCAAGCCGCTGTTCGCACTGGCGCCGAGTGCGTCGTGGATATTGTTCGCACGGGTTTCGGACCGGCTTGGCAAAGGCATCCGCGGCGCGCCCCGCGATGCCCTGGTCGGCGACCTGGCACCGGCCGGCCTGCGCGGCGCCGCCTATGGGCTGCGCCAGTCGCTGGACACCGTCGGCGCCTTCGCAGGCCCCTTGCTGGCGATGGCATTGATGGCACTGTCGGCCAATGACTTCCGGCTGGTGTTCTGGGTCGCCGTGGTGCCTGGCCTGATAGCGGTTGCCATCCTGGTCGCCGGAGTACGGGAGCCGGCGCGTAGCGCCGTGCCGGACACGCCCCGCGCACCCATCCGCCGCCGGGAACTGGCCACACTCGGCGGCCTGTTCTGGGTCGTGGTGACGGTCGGCGCGGTGCTGACGCTGGCCCGCTTCAGCGAGGCATTCCTCATCCTGAGGGCTGAGGGCCAGGGATTGCCGCTGGCGTTGGTGCCGGCGGTGCTGATCGTGATGAACCTGGTGTATGCGGCCAGCGCCTACCCGATGGGCGCGCTGTCGGACAAGGTCCCGCGGCTGGTCATCCTGGCCGCTGGCTTTGTGGTGCTGATCGTCGCCGACATCGTCCTGGCCATTGCGCCCAACCCCTGGGTCGTCATGCTGGGTGTGGGTCTGTGGGGGCTGCATATGGGCATGACCCAGGGACTGCTCGCGGCGCTGATCGCCGACCACGCCCCAGCTGCACTGCGTGGCACCGCCTTCGGCCTGTTCCATCTGGTCACCGGCATCGCCCTGTTGGCAGCAAGCATCATCGCCGGCGCGCTGTGGGCATGGCTCGGGCCAGCCGCGACCTTCATCGGTGGTGCGGTGTTCAGTGCCCTCGGCCTAGCCGGCGCCCTTGTGCTGTTGCGGACTCAGAAACCCAAACCAGTCTGCTAGCTTGGGCTTAATACAATCAAACCCAACCGCTTTTTGCCGGGCTGTTGGATTCGTGATGCTCCGCCCAGGCAGCGATTATTGGTTTCCGGCCTCGGCCATCAACGCCTTCACAAAGCGCACCGGTATTGCATACGAAATCCCGGTGGGCGTCTCCAGTGCAGATTCCTTGGTGTCCTTCACCAGCACGCTGTTGAGCACGCCGATCACCCGGCCGGTCTGCTGGTCGTAGACCGGACTGCCGCTGTTGCCCGGGTAGGCGGTGGCATCCAACTGGATCACCTCGTAGGGATCGCGCATGGCGCGGATCATCTTGGCGCTGAGTTGCCTGCCGTTGTTCTGCGGGATCGCCACAGGCGAGATGGCGGACACGATGCCGCGGTGAGTCACCGGATACAGGCCCAGAATCATACCGACGGGAAAGCCGGTCAAGGCTACCGTCTGCCCCTCGCGGGGCAGCCGGTCATCGTCCGCCAGGCGCAGCGCCGGCAGGGGGCCACGCTCGATGCGCAGCAGGGCCAGGTCATGCACCGGATCGCTTACCAGCAACCGTGCCAGGTGCAGCGAGGCATGCTTGCCGCGACCGGAGAACACCGCGATGCGTTCATTCTTGGACCCATCAAGCGGAAACGGCAGCACGTGGTGGTTGGTCACCACCAGGCTGCCGTTTCCCACCACGAAGCCGGTACCGCGAAATTCACCCTGGGGTGCGCGGGTGGGCACATAGCTGCCCACGGCCACCACGCCACCACGGATGAAGTCGATCACGTCAGGCAGGTTGTTGGCCTGTAACAGATTGGCGGTCAGACTCAGCCAAAAGATGCTGAACAGTCGGGCAAATGTCTTCATGACGGAAATCTCCTGATAGTGCATCGAGGCTAGCAAAGCCCGGCGCCGAGTGAAACGCGGCCGATGCCGGACTGTGCGCTGTTATACTCGCGCCATCAGGAAGACGCCGATCAAACCATGCCGAGCTTGCTGCATCACTTCATCGAACACAGCGCCCAACGTGACCCTGAGGCCACGGCGTTGCTGTACAAGTCCAGCATCATCAGCTACGCCCGGTTGCACGATCAGGTGCAACAGGCCGCCCGCGGGCTGGCCGCCCTGCTGAATGCCGGCGAGCGCGTGGCGGTTTACCTGCCCAAGCAGCCGGAGGCGGTGATCGCCCTGTTCGGCGCCAGCGCCGCCGGGGCCGTGTTCGTGCCGGTCAACCCGGTGCTGAAGGCCGCCCAGGTGGGTTATATCCTGCGCCACTGCAACGTGCGGGTGCTGGTCACCAGCGCCGACCGCGCTGTCGGCCTGGCCGATGAACTGGCCCAGTGCCACGATCTGCGCCAGCTGGTGATCGTGGGCGACAAGCAGCCGGATATCTCCACCGCCGCCCTGCCCTGGCCTGAACTGCTGGCAGGCGACGGTCGTCCGCAGCGACGTATCGATGCCGACATTGCCGCTATCCTCTACACCTCCGGCAGCACCGGCCAGCCCAAGGGCGTGGTGCTGTCGCAGCGCAACATGGTGGCCGGTGCGCACAGCGTCGCCGAGTACCTCAACAACTCCTCAGCCGACCGTCTGCTGGCGGTGCTGCCGTTCAGCTTCGACTACGGCCTGTCCCAGCTGACCACGGCGTTTTCGGTCGGCGCCTCGGTGGTGCTGATGGACTACCTCCTGCCCCGCGACGTGATACGCGCCATCGGCCGGTACCAGGTCAGCGGGCTGGCCGCCGTGCCGCCGCTGTGGAATCAGCTGGCCGCGCTGGACTGGCCTGACGAGGCGCGCGGCCTGCGCTACATCACCAACTCCGGCGGCGCCATGCCGCTGTCGACCACCAAGGCGCTGCGCGCCGCCCTGCCGGACACCCACGTCTACCTGATGTACGGCCTGACCGAGGCGTTCAGGTCGACCTACCTGCCGCCGGACCAGGTGGACGCCCGTCCCGAGTCCATGGGGCAGGCCATCCCCAATGCCCAGGTGATGGTGGTGCGCGAGGACGGCAGCGAATGCGCCGTCGGCGAGCCGGGCGAACTGGTGCATCGCGGCGCCCTGGTGTCACTGGGCTACTGGAACGACCCGGCCAAGACCGCCGAGCGCTTCAAACCTGCGCCCGGCCAACCGGCCGGCCTGCCTCATCCGGAGCTGGCGGTATGGTCCGGTGACCAGGTACGCCGCGATGCCGATGGCTACCTGTACTTCGTGTCGCGCAAGGACGAGATGATCAAAACCTCTGGTTACCGGGTCAGTCCAACCGAGGTTGAAGAGGTGGCCTTTGGCGCCGGCAACATCGCTCAGGCCGTGGCGCTGGGCGTGCCTCACCCGATGCTGGGTCAGGCCATCGTGCTGGTGGCCCAGCCCGATGCCGCCGGGCTGACCGAGCAGGACCTGCTGGCCCACTGTAAACGGGAACTGCCCGCCTACATGGTGCCGGCGGCTGTGTTCCTGCGTGACGAGTTGCCGCGTAACGCCAACGGCAAGATCGACCGCGCCGCGCTGAGCCGCGAATTCCGCGAGCTGTTCGCCCAATGACCACTGCAAGGATGCCTCGATGAGTGAACGCCCCAGCCACGCCGCACTGACCCAGTTCCCGGTCGTGGACGACGAGTTGATGGTAGGCGGCCTGCCGGTGCGCCGCCTGGCCGAACAGGTGGGCCAGACCCCCTTCTACGCCTATGACCGCGAGGCCATGACCCGGCGGGTACACGAGCTGCGCGAGGCGCTGCCCGAGGGTGTCAGCCTGCACTACGCCATGAAGGCCAACCCGATGCCGGCGGTGGTCGATCACCTGGCCTCGCTGGTGGACGGCCTGGACGTGGCCTCGGCCGGTGAGCTGGCGGTGGCGCTGGACAGCGGCACCCCGCCGTCCGAGATCAGCTTTGCCGGCCCCGGCAAGCGCGACGTGGAACTGCACGCGGCGGTGGCCGCCGGCATCACCATCAATATCGAATCGGCCGGCGAGCTGCACCGGGTCAACCTGCAGGGCGAGAAGCTGGGCATCACCCCGAGGGTGGCGGTACGGGTGAATCCGGACTTTGAACTCAAGTCATCGGGCATGAAGATGGCCGGCGGCGCCAAGCCCTTCGGCATCGACGCCGAGATGGTGCCCGGCGTGCTGGCCGGCATCGGCGCGCTGGGGCTGCACTTTCGTGGCTTCCATATCTTTTCCGGCTCGCAGAACCTGCGCCCGGACAGCCTGATCGAGGCGCAGAGCGCCAGCTTCGAGCTGGCCTATCGCCTGGCCGAGTCCGCACCCGGCCCGGTGGAACTGCTCAACATCGGCGGCGGCTTCGGCATCCCCTACTTCCCCGGCGAGCAGCGCCTGGACCTGAGCACCATCAGCGACAATCTCGAAAATCGCCTGACCGAATGCCGCGCCAAACTGGGTGGCGCCGAGGTGGTGATCGAGCTGGGCCGTTACCTGGTTGGTGAGGCGGGCGTATACGTCACCCGGGTGATCGACAAGAAGGTGTCCCGCGGCCAGACCTACCTGGTGTGCGACGGCGGCCTGCACCACCACCTGGCCGCCAGCGGCAACTTCGGCCAGGTGATCCGCAAGAACTATCCGGTGGTCACCGCCCACCATGTCAATGAAGGGCCACGCGAGACGGTGTCCGTGGTTGGTCCGCTGTGCACACCGCTGGACCTGCTGGCCGACAAGATGGACCTGGGTGCGGCCGAGGCCGGCGACCTGATCGTGGTGCTGCAGTCCGGCGCCTATGGCTATACCGCCAGCCCGCATCACTTCCTCAGCCATCCGGCGCCGGTAGAGGTACTGGTCTAGGGCCTGGCCGTCACCTGATCGAGTATCCCGGCCAGCACCTCGGCGCCGGCGGCCCGCTCGTAGCGCCGCACCACCTCGGCACTGGGCATCGTCAGCGCACCGCCATCAAGTCCGTCGAGAAACACCTGCAGGCCGCGGGCGATATCGGCAGCATCGTCCAGCCGCACGATCTGGCCGGTGCCGGCCTCGACCAGGGTGGTGGCGGTGTCGCCAAGCGGATCGGTCAGCGCCAGGATGGGCCGGCCGGCACGCAGGTACTCGTACAGTTTGGCCGGGATCTGGTGGTTGCAGTTGCTGGCCTGGAACAGCAGCAGGCCGTCGGCGCGCAGCATCTCCGCCAGGGCCTCGCGATAAGCCATGGCCGGGGCCAACTCGACGATGTCGGCGATCCCCAGTTGCTCGAGCATGGGCACATAGCGCTGATCGTGGCCGGTGGCGCGCAGTACGATCTTCAGGCTGGCGGCTGACAGTCGCCCCTCACCCTTGAGCTGCGCCAGCGCCTGGAAGAACGGTCGCGGGTCGCGCTCTTCCGGGTACAGCAGGCCGGCGTGCACCAGCACCCGCTGGCCCGGCCCACCCAACGGCTTGCGATCACCGACGAGTGCCTCGGCGTCGCGGAAGTTCTCCTCGTCGTAGCCATTGGGGATCACCGCCCAGTGATCGGCCGGCAGCTCAGGGTAACGCTCGGCGTACATCTGCCGGGTGCCGGGGGTGGTGAACACGGCACGGTCGCAGGCCTGCACGGTGTCGCGCTCAATGCGCAGGTAGGCGCGGCGAATACGCGGGTCGGTGGGAAAGTCGTCCTCGGTCATGGAGTCACGGAAGTCCGCCACCCAGGGCAGGCCCGACAGCCTGTGCAGCCAACCGCCGATGCGATGGGCGGTGGCGATGGGATAGGTGCTCCAGATGGCATCGGGGCGATACTCGCGGATCATGCGCATGCCGGCCCACACCCCGCCCGGCAGCCAACTGGCGTAGCGGTCCGGCGTGGCCAGAAAGCCGGGATAGCGACCACCGAGGGACAGGTGGCGGCTGGTATCCAGGGCAAAGGCGCGGCGCACCGGCACGTCGGCGGGTATGTCGGCCAGCTGATCCTCGCCGGTCAATGGATAGGCCCGCGGGTGCACCGTGAGCACCAGCGCTTGCCAGCCATGGTCACGCAGGTAACGGGCAAACTTGAGGGTTCGCTGGATGCCGCTGGAATGGCGGATCGGTGGAAAATGGTAGGCGATGAGCAGGACCTTCTTCACCACGAGCGCAGCCACTCCTGTGTCCATGTGCTGACCTGATCCCGCCAGACCTTGCGCGAACAGGTGTGATCGGCAGCAGCCAGATCGCGGCGGGTAAGCGCCCTGCCCTGCAGCCACTGCTGCCAGGCCGGATCGCTATCGGCGTGATCGAGAAATTCCTGTGCCACCAGGTCCTGACCGCTGAGTATCAGCAGTACTGAGCCGTGGAACCGGCCCAGACCATGCAGCATCCGGCCCGGCAGGTCCAGGCCGTCGGGCGTCTGTGCCGAGTCGCCGCCCCGGGCGCGGCGGCGCAGTGCACGCATCTCGCCCATCGACTTACCCAGCTTCACCCCGCCACCGAGCAGCTTGCGCCAGAAGTCCCGTGACATCACACGGCGCAGGTAGTAGTGCCGCAGCACGGTGCGGGCCTCGCCCGCCTGGGTGCGTATCCAGGGATTCACCAGCACCAGGCCCTTGATGCGCGGGTCCCGCCAGCCATGAAAGGCCGCCGCCGAGGCGGCATCGCACAGCCCCCAGATCACGATCTCATCAACCACCGGCAGTGCTTGCTGAAAGGCGTCGATGGCGGCACCGATGTCCTCGCCGACGTCCGAGAAATCCTGCAGCTCACCGCTGCTGTCACCCATGCCCCGGTAGTCGAAGCGCAGCACCGGAACACCCGTGACCGCCAGGTCGCGGGCCAGCAACAGGAACTGGCGATGACTGCCCACCCGGTACTGGGGGCCACCCACCACCAGCAGCACGCCGCGACGGATGGCCGGATCCTTCGCCGGATGCAGGACCCCAAGCAGCGACTGACCGGCACAATCGAATACCAGCGGGGTTTCCAGCGCGACCGTGCTCATGACCCCACAATCTCCTGCAGACAGCGCAGCGAGGCCGTCACCAGTTCCGGTGCATCAACCAGTTCCTGGGTGGACCAGAAGGGATCGCCGGACACGCCGGCCATCATTACCTGGCTGCCCTGCCCCTGCCAGGCATCGATCACCTGCCTGCTGGCCGGCATCACCGGGCGTTCAGGGTCGCGGGACAACTCCAGCCAGTGCAGCGGCAGCCCGGCAGGCGGCGCCAGCTCGGCCAGGTTCTGAGCGGCCATGGCAGCAGCCAGTTCGGCTGGCAACAGATAGCCGGCCACCTCCAGGGATTGGCCCTGATCGAGTTGCTGTTGCAGATCCTTGAGGGTCTCCTTGGCGCCACCGCCCATGATGGCTGCCGCCTGACGCAGCCGCAGGAACTGGGTCAGCTGCTGCTGGCCCTTGGCGATGGGCTGCCACAGCAGGCAGGCCGCAACATCAGGCAAAGCGGCACGGCTGCTCATGGCCAGCAGCGCGCCGTAACGCAGCCCGCCCAACAGCAGGCGCCTGCAGCTGTGCTCGGTCTGCAGCCACTGGGCGATATCGCGCAGGTCCCGCTGCCAGATGGCCATGCTGGCATCACCGAAGTCACCCTCGCTGTCGCCGCTGCCGTACAGGTCCGGCAGACACAGGCCGATGCCATCAGCGGCGAGTGCATAGCCCAGACGCGCCAGCATGCGCCTGGACTTGTTCATCTCCTCCGCAAAGGGCGGGACGAACAGCAGCCAGGTGTCGGTGCCGTGGGCGGGGGCAAAACAGGAAACAAACAATCGTCCCGCGCTGCCAGCGACAAAGGCCGGTTGCAGGACGTGCGACATGGGATCAGAGCTTGCTGTTCACAAAGTCCGTCAGCTGCCCGAGGGTCTCAAAGGTCTCGGCGCTGATGTCATCGTCTTCCACGACGATGCCGAACTGTTCTTCCAGCATGGTGATGACGGATACGACGGCCATGGAATCGAACTCGGGGATGTTCCCCAGCAGGGCGGTATCCGCGGTCAACTCGGTGGTGCGGGCGCCCAACTGCAGCACATCGCCCACCACCTGGCGGATTTCCTCAAGGCTCGCCATTCATCACTCTCCACACAAACAGGTACCCGGCCTGGCCGGACGAATGCGCGATTATACATGCCTGAGTGCCATCGTCAGGTCACCCGGCAACCGCGACAAGGCTGCACCACGACGCGGTGATCAGTACACTTGGGCTCGAACAGGAAACAGGCAGGGACAGCGTGACCGATTCATCCCCCTTCTCCCCCGCTCAGGCCAGGCTGGAGCTGCCGGGCGTGATAGTCACCGCCGGGCAATTGCGACAGGCTGAGGCACCGCTGGCCACCATGCTCGCCGCACTGCCTGCCAGCGCTGCATCGAGCAGCCATACCCAGGGGCACGCCTCCCTCAGCCAAGCAGGTGGCCGCAGCTGGGTTGGCGACGATCTGGTCGTGATCTGTCAGGGCGAGCCCTACTGGCGTGATGGCGATGCCGCAGATCCGCAGAAGATAGGCGCACGTTTCAGGCGCCAGGGTGAGGACCTGCTGGATGCACTGGCCGGTCAGTTCGCTTTGGTGATCAGCGACGTGGCGCGCGGCGAGGTGTTCTGCGCGGTGGACCGTTTTGCCCGCGAACCCATCTACTGGCACGGCGATGGTCAAGGGCTGGCACTGGCCAGCAGCGCCGACGCGCTGCTGGCCCATCCGGCCATACCGCGCCAACTGTCCCAGCAAGGCCTGTTCAACTACCTGTTCTTCCACATGGTGCCGGCACCGGGCACGGTCTACCAAGGCCTGCACAAACTCCCCGCCGCCCATTGCCTGCGCTGGCGGCAGGGATCGATCGATATCCGTCCCTACTGGCTGCCCAGGTTCCACGAGACCAGCGATGATGTCGCGGGACTCAAGACCGGCGTGCTGGGCAGCCTGGGAGATGCGGTGGCCCGCTGCAGTTCGGGCGCAGACAGCGGCAGTTTCCTCAGTGGCGGCCTGGACAGCTCCACCGTGTCCGGGCTGTTGGCGAGAAAACAACCTGGCGCCGATGCTTACTCCATCGGTTTCGATGCCGCCGGCTATGACGAGATCGCCTACGCGCGCATCACCGCCCAACACTTCGGCCTGACCGGTCACGAGTACTATGTGCGCCCCGATGATGTGCTCAACGCCTTGCCCAGCGTCGCCGCGGCCTATGACGAACCCTTCGGCAATTCATCCGCCCTGCCAGCGCTGTTCTGTGCCGGGCTGGCACGGCAGGACGGTAAGCGCCGTCTGCTGGCCGGCGATGGCGGCGACGAGTTGTATGCCGGTAACAGCCGCTACGCCAAGCAGAAGGTGTTCGAGATCTTTCAAGGCCTGCCGGCCGCTGTGCAGGGACTGCTACGTGCTGCCACCCGGCCACTGCCGGACGGCGTGCCGCTGCTGAGCAAGGCCAAGAGCTATGTAACGCAGGCCAGCGTGCCGCTGCCCGACCGTCTGCAAAGCTACAACTATCTTTGCCGCCTGGGCGTGGACACCATGTTCACCCCGGATTTCAGGGCCGGCATCGACAGCGACCAGCCCTTCCAGCTGGACCGGGACATCTACCATCGTCCTGCCGGGGCCAGCAGCCTCAATCGCATGCTCTACCTGGATTGGCACCACACCCTGGCCGACAACGACCTGCGCAAGGTGGGCCGCATGTGTGCGCTGGCCGGCGTGGAGGTCCGCTATCCGATGCTGGACGAGGCAGTGCTGGAGAATTCCCTGCGTATCCCCTCAGCATTGAAGCTGCCGGGCGGACGGCTGCGTGACTTCTACAAGCAGGCTACCAGCGAATTCCTGCCGTCGGCCACCATCAACAAGTCCAAGCAAGGCTTCGGCCTGCCCTTTGGTGTATGGATGGCTGAGCATCCCGGGCTACGCGAGATGGCTGGCGACAACCTGGCGCGACTACGCCGACGCGGCATCCTGCAGGCGGGATTCATTGACCAGGTGCTGACCCTGCATCAGCAGGAGCACGCCCATTACTACGGCGAACTGGTGTGGGTGATGATGATGCTGGAATTATGGCTGACCAGCCGCGGTTTCGAGCCTTAAGCGAGAAGTCCGTAGCGGTTCATCAGCAGCCGCAGCACGAAGCGGCCGTGGGTCTTGTCCCAGGGCGTAAAGCGCGGCAACTGCCAGCGGTCGCTATTCGCGCCTGAAACCCCGGGCGCCGTGGTCACGGCGGCACGAAAGCCGAGTTCCTGTGCCATGCGGGCATGTTGCGGGCCATAGTCCTGTCCCGGCTTGCCGTTGGGATAGGCAAACAGCGTCACCGGTTTATCCAGCAGGCGCTCCAATTGCTGCTTGCCGTCGGCCATCTCCTGGCGCGCCTGGTCATCACCGATCCGGGTCAGGATCGGATGACTGACGGTGTGTGCGCCGATGCCCATGCCCGCTGCTGACAGCTGCCTGAGCTGGTCGCTGCTCATCATCAGATCATCGGGCAGTTGCGGCGCATGCGCGCCGATTGCAGCCACCAGATCCGCCCGCTGCGCCGCCTCGCGGTGCTTGATGGCGGTGATCAGATGGTGGATCAGCGCCGGTCGGCTGCTGGCCGACAACTGATGCACGCCCAGCCCCAGATCGGACAGGTCAAGCTCGCCCTCCGGCAAACGCCTCAGGGTCTCGATGATCGTATCGTTCCACATCCGACCACCGTCGAGAAAACCCGTGCTGACGAAGAAGGTTGCACTGACGCCATGGGACTGCAGCACAGGCAGCGCCTGGGTGGCGTTATCGGCATAGCCGTCATCGAAGGTGATGCTGAGCGAGGCCGGTGGTAAGCGGCCCGCATCCATCTGGTCCAATGCTTCGTCCAGCGGCAGGATGCTGAAATAGCGCTTGAGCATGCCGACCAGGGCATTGAACTGAGCCCGATCAGGTTCGCCCACCAGCAGTGGATCGGTGGCCGGCAATACCCGGTGAAAGATCAGTATCTGATGCCGGGCGCCAACACCACCCGGCGACAGTAATCGGACCATAGGCGCCATCACACGCCGGCCCTCTGCTTGGCCATCTCCTGGACGAAGCTGGTCTTCTGGTGCAGCAAGACACCCTGCTTTTCCAATATGGCGCGCATCAGGATCAGGAAACTGATGATGTGCCAGGGCAGATCGAAGTAGGACATGCTGAGGAAGGCCCCGCCCACGCCGTAGGCGACCAGGGATACCTGCAGCATCCGTGACAGATCCGCCATCCAACGGTGTTCAGGCAAGAGATCGGTGATGCGGCTGATACGGCTTGCCAGGCGCCAGGCGCCGATGAGGATACTCAGGAACAGCGCCAGGCCTATCCAGCCGTGATCGGCAAGTACCGAGAAATAGATGCTGTGTGCGGCATGCACATCGCTGGGGTCCGGCGCCCAGCGGGCAAAGGTCGCTGCGGACCAGGAGTCGAAGCCTGCGCCCATGATCCGATCATTGGCGACGTTGATTGCATACTCCCAGGCATTGAGCCTGCCGGTCGCCGAGCTGTCCTGCTGGTATTCAGTGATGGTGCCCATGCGGTCGTGCCAACCGGCCGGCATGGCAAGAAACAGCACGGGCAGCAGCGGCAGTACTGCCAGGCCCAGCACCAGCCGGTTGCTGGACTTCCACCACAGGAAGGCACTGACAGCCACGATGGCCAGCAGCGCTCCGCGGGAATAGGAGCCCACTACCGAGATGGCGATGAGCCCCATCGATACCACCAGCGCAGCCCGTATCCAGCGACGTGACTCCTGCCGGAACAGGTAATAGCCGATCGGCAACACCATCAGCAGAGCAATGGCCAGGTGGTTGTTGTCCTCGATAAAGGACAATTCCGGCCCCCATACGCGGAAGCTGCCGCCGTTGGCGATGGTGAAGACACCACCCTTGATGCCGAAGAAACCAATGGAGAGATAGATCACCCACAGCATCATCTGGATGCGCTCGCGCGAGTGCATGATCATCAAGGTCAGGAAGATGATGATCTGGATCTTGAGTACCCGGGTCAGGTACACGCTGGCGAAATCCGGGTAGATAGCCGTAGCGGTGGTCAGGCACATCCAGATCACGAATCCAAGCCACACCCAGGTCAGCGGGTACATGGGCGGCTTGCGCACATCCTTGGCGAACAGCAGCGATATAAACAGCGTGATCGCCACCACCTTGGCGAAGGGCATGTCGTAGGCGAAGCCCCAGGTCAGACGATGGGGATTCATGTAGCTGAGCCAGGACCAGACCAGCACCCCGATATACGGCCTGGCCAGGATGAAAGGCAGGCTCCCAAATACCAGGAGAGTTACAAAGTAATCGCGCACGCAGCCCCTTGCGAAGTGAATCCCTGGACGGGATTAGCCCTCAATTTCCTTTTCGATCTGCTCCAGACTGGTGTGACGTACGTCCTTGCCCTTGACGAAGTAGATGACGTATTCACAGATGTTGCAGCAGCGATCCCCGATGCGCTCCAGAGCGCGGGCGGACCAGATGATGTCCAGCACCAGCGGAATGGCGCGCTGGTCTTCCATCATGTAGGTGATGGCATTGCGCATGATGTTCTCGTATTCACGATCGATGCGCTTGTCCTGCAGGACCACCTGCACCGCCGCATCCACGTCCATCCGCGCGAAGGCATCGAGCGCATCGTGCAACATGGTGCGCACCAGGCTGCCCAGATGTTCCACCTGCAGAAACAGGCTGCGGCTGTGATCCGCCGCAGCCAGGCGCACCGCCATCTTGGCCACCCGCTTGGCCTCGTCGCCGATGCGCTCCAGGTCCGCGGTGGTCTTGATGACCGTCATCACCAGACGCAGATCGCTGGCGGTGGGCTGGCGGCGGGCGATGATCTGGGTGCAGCGTTCGTCGATGTCGACGTCGAAGGCGTTTACCTGGTAGTCGTTGGAGACCACTTCCTCGCCCTTCTCGCTCTCACCGGTGTTGAGCGCGCTCAGCGCGTATTCCAACTGCTGTTCCACCAGGCCACCCATGGTCAGCAACGAGGTACGGATATGCTCCAGTTCCGAGTTGTACTGATGAGAGTAGTGATGATGGATTTTCGACTGGTCCATGTTCGACGAGAGCCTCCGACGGCGAGGTTTTAGGGGCGGACAAAGGGATTGTACCCTCAGGCTGTAGCGTTTACCTGCACCACGCCGTTACACACGGGTATCCACAAGACGACTGCTGGGGAAGCGACACCGAAATACGCTGCCCCGCCCCACAACGCTGTCAATGATCAACTCGGCCTGATGATTCTGCAAGGCGTGCTTGACGATAGCGAGACCCAGTCCGGTACCACCGCGCTGGCGCGAACGTCCGGCATCGACGCGGTAGAAGCGCTCGGTCAGGCGCGGGATATGTTCTGCGGCAATGCCCTCGCCGCTGTCGGCCACCTCGAAACAGGGATGGCCGCTGCGATCCAGATACCAGCGGATATGGATATCGCCATCCTCCGGGGTGTAGTTCACCGCGTTCATCACCAGGTTGCCGAAGGCGCCGCGCAGCTGCGCCGGGTCACCGAGCAACCGGCCCTCGCAACGCAGGTCCAGATGAATGCTGGCATGTCCCTCGGGACGGGCCGACTCGGCCTCCTCCTTCAGCTGACCGGCCAATGCCGTCACGTCCAGCGGTTCCTTGATCCGCTGACTGGGCTGGCTGGACTCAAGCCGCGCCAGCGTCAGCAGGTCCTCGACGATGTGCTGCATGCGCTCGGCCTGCTGCGCCATCTGCGACAGCGGGCGCTCCCACTGTGCGGCACAGGCATCGCCCGCGTGTTGCAGGTTCTCGATGTAGCCGGACAGCACGGTCAGTGGCGTGCGCAATTCATGTGAGACGTTGGCGACAAAGTCGGTACGCACGCGCTCCAGCCGGTAGCGCTCGGTGACGTCCTGGGCAAGCAGCAGCCACTGGCCATCGCCATAGGGGATGATGCGGATGGACAAGCGGGTGGGCACCGGCCCCGGCACGGTGACGGCCAGGGGGCGGCTGAAATCCTCCGTCTCGAGGTAGTTACTGAAGGCGGGATTGCGGAACAGGTTGACGATGGGGCTACCCACGTCCTTGCCGGGATGCAGGTCCAGCAGCCGGGCAGCGGCCTCATTGAACCAGCGGATCTCCCAGTTTTCTCCCAGCGCCACCGCGCCGTCCGGCAGGGCCTCGGCGGAGGCGCGGAACTGCGACAGCCAGGCGCGCAGGCGACGCTTGCGGCTCAGGCTGTTGGCCTGGAGCTTGAGCACCCGGTAGTAGAGGTCGCCCCAGACACCGCTTTCGGGGGGGATGTTGTCGCGCCGCGGCGATGCCAGCCAGCGCTGCAGCACGTAGAGGTTGTACAGATACCAAGCCACCCCACCGGCCAGGCCGATCATCAGTGCGGTCTTGACGTGGCCCAGCAGCAGACCCAATACCAGACAGAACACCATGACGCCAAGCAGGCGCCAGACTTCCTGGGTCCAGCTGGAACGCATGATCAGGTCTGGTCGGAGAAGCGGTAACCCACTCCCCGCACGGTCTGTACCAGTTGGTCGAGATGGAACGGTTCCAGGGCCTTGCGCAGGCGGCGGATGTGCACATCCACGGTGCGTTCCTCGATATACACGTTACGTCCCCAAACTTGATCAAGCAGTTGCGAACGCGAGTATACCCGCTCCGGGTGGGTCATGAAGAAATGCAGCAGCCGGAATTCGGTGGGACCGACGTTGACCGGCTGCTCGTTGGCGCTGACGCGATGCTGGGTCAGGTCGATCTGCAGACCACGGTCGGTGCGCACCAGTTCCACCTTGTCGGTGCCGCTGCGACGCATCACCGCTTTGATGCGGGCCAGCAGTTCACGGGTGGAGAACGGCTTGGTCACATAATCATCGACCCCGGCCTCCAAACCCTGCACCTTGTTGGCCTCCTCGCCCCGTGCGGTGAGCATGATGATGGGCACGTCACGCAGCCCCTCGTCACGCTTCAGCCAGCGGGTGAATTCCAGGCCGTTCATGCCCGGCAGCATCCAGTCCAGCAGCACCAGCGCCGGCAGGTTGTCGCCCAGCATGCGCTGCGCCTGTTCGGCGTCGGCTGCGGCCAGGACCCGAAAACCCGCCCCTTCCAGGGTCATGGCAATCAGTTCACGGATCGCGTCTTCATCCTCGACCACCAGAATTAAGGTGTCGGCCACCATGGGTTGCCCTCCGGCAAATTATGTCGGGCGGATTACAACCTGCTTATATGACAAACGCATGAATCTCAACGCAGTGTGCCCGCCGGCGCGCTGATACCCAAGGCATGGGACAGCACCTTGGCCGCACCCACACCCAGCTTTTCCGCCAACCGGGTGGCCAGGTCATCGCGAGCGGTGAAGTCGACGATTTCCTCCTCGCCGATAACGTCCCTGGCCACCTGGCCGGCGCTGGCGATCTCGTCCGCCAGACCCAGGCGGATGCTTTCCTCGCCGGTCCAGAACAAGCCGCTGAACAATTGCGGGTCATTCCCGAGGCGGTCACCACGACCCTCGCGGACCACGCTGATGAATTGCTGGTGGATCTGACCAAGCAACTGATTCAAGTGGGCGCGATCCTCCTCGGTCTGCGGCGAGAAGGGATCCATGAAGCCCTTGTGCTCGCCAGCGGTATTGAGGCGCCGTTCCACACCCAGTTTCTCCAGCGTGCCGACAAAGCCGAAGCCGGACGACAGCACGCCGATGGAACCGACCACGCTGGACTCGTTGACATAGATCTTGTCCGCCGCCGCTGCCACGAAGTAGCCGCCGGAAGCGCACATATCCTCGACCACCGCGTACAGCGGGATATCCGGATATTTAGCCCGCAGGCGCTTGATTTCGCGGTTGATGTAGCTCGACTGCACCGGAGAGCCACCCGGGCTGTTGATACGCAGGATCACGCCCTTGGTGTTGGCGTCCTCGAAAGCGGCACGCAGGCCTTCGCTGACGCGATCGGCACTGGCGTCCTCCTCAGCGGCGATCACCCCCTGCAGGTCCACCAGCGCGGTGTGCGGGCCGGTAATCCGGCTGGCATCCTCGACAATGGCACCCAGCACGGCCAGCAGCAGAAAGGTCACGTAGGCGAAGGTGAGCAGCTTGAAAAAGATCCCCCAGCGCCGTGCGCGGCGGCGTTCCACCAGGCTTTCACCGGCCAGTTTTTCGAGCACCTTGCGATGGTGTCTGTCCGTATCTTCGATCGACATATCCGCTCCAGTCTTCAAACGAGTCAGGCGACCTGTGCCAGCCAGTCGGGCAGGTCGCTCAGGTGATTCAGGCAGGTGATGGCACCGCTGCGGCGCAGGCGCTCAGGGGTATGGACGCCGTGACTGACGCCCAGCGCATGGCTGCCGGCATTGGCCGCCATCGCCATGTCGTACTCGGTGTCGCCCACCACCAGGGTCTGAGCTGCGTCCATCCCGGTGTAATCGAGGATATCCAGCAGCATCTGCGGATGCGGCTTGGAAAAGGCCTCGTCGGCACAGCGGCTGGTGACGAAGTGGTGCCGCAGCCCGGTCTCGTCCAGCACCCGGTCCAGGCCACGGCGGCTCTTGCCGGTGGCCACCGCCAGCAGGTAGCCGGCCTCGTCCAGGCTGGCGAGCAGTTCCCGTGCGCCGTCGAACATGGCCGACGGGGCCAGCTCATCGCCCAGCCAGTGGTGGCGGTAGCGGTCGATGATGGCCTCGGTCAGGGCCGCGTCCGGTGCGCCGAACAACTGCTGCACCGCTTCGGTCATGCCCAAACCGATGATGTCACGGGCCGCCTCGTGGCTTGGCTCGGGGATGCCGGCCTCCCTGGCAGCCACCTGCATGCAGGTGACGATGCGGGCCTCTGAGTCCATCAGGGTCCCGTCCCAGTCGAACACCACCAGTGGATAGCGCATCCTAATTCCGCCCCAGTTTGTCCAGCACTGCCTGCAACTCGTCCGGCAGCGGTGCACTGATATCAAAACGTTCGCCGGTGTCCGGCCAGGTGAAGGCCAGGCTGTGGGCATGCAGGAACAGCCGGCGCAGGCCCAGTTCGCGGAAGGCACGGTTGGCCTCGGCGTCACCGTACTTGGGGTCGCCCAGGATGGGGGTGCCCAGGTAAGCGCTGTGCACCCGGATCTGGTGGGTGCGCCCGGTGTCCAGGGTGACCTCGGTCAAGGTGGCCTCGTTATAGCGATCCATTACCTTATAGAAGGTACGTGACGGTTTGCCCTCCGGGTCGATCCGCACCACCCGCTCGCCACCGGCCAGGGTATTCTTGCGCAGCGGCATGTCCACGGTGGCCTGGCCCTTGCGCCAGCGCCCTGCCAGCAGCGCCAGGTAGCGTTTTTTGATGGCGCCGCGGCGCTGCAGTTCCTGCAGGGACTTCAGGGCGCTGCGCCGCTTGGCCAGCATCAGGCAGCCGGAGGTGTCCCGGTCCAGCCGGTGGGCCAGTTCCAGCTGGGTCAACTCCGGTCGCGCCGCCCGCAGGGCCTCGATCACGCCCAGGCTCACACCGCTGCCGCCGTGCACAGCCCAGCCGCTGGGCTTATTGACAATAATCATGAGGTCATCCTCATAAATTATTGTTTTCAATATGGAAGCCTGCTGGTTGTCGCTGACAATCACGGGCTCGCCAGGCTCCGCCAGACGCACCGGTGGGATGCGTACCTGGTCGCCGATATTGAGCTTGTAGGTAGGCTTGACCCGGCCCTTGTTGACCCGCACCTCGCCCTTGCGCAACAGCCGGTAGATCAGCGTACGCGGCGCGCCCTTGAGGTGCTTGAGCAGGAAGTTGTCCACCCGCTGGCCTTCGGCGGAATCATCCACGGTAACGAGCCGCACGCGGGGCGCGGACTGTGCTTCAGCGGGCAAAATCGGCCCCCATATCAGGCATTTGCTGCATTCGAGTGAGTATTGCTATATTCTGCGGGTCGTGTTGCAGGCCAGCTCCTCGGGAGGACGCCTCGACACGTGAAACGGTTTCCTTTACCGCCCTCGCGAGGACGGTAAGTGGGACGCCGACCGGCGGCTCGACAGGCCCCGGCGCGCTGCCAAGATCCCGGCCTACCCCGCGATCCCCGTCCGCCGCCAGGCAATGCTAACCGACATCCGCTGATCGGCGCCATGCAGGTGACTGCCAAAAGCAGTCGCTACTGAATAAAACCGCGCCCGTCCCCAGCTCTGCACCCGGTGTGCGTTCGGAGCGCCGGCCCGGCCCGCCGCAGCATTCTTGCGCGGTGGTCAGAGGCGGCCCCGGACCCCGGTCACGGCCAAGGCGTGCGCCTAGAGATACTGACAACATGAAACGTATGCTGATCAACGCAACTCAGCCTGAAGAGTTGCGGGTAGCCATTGTTGATGGCCAGAAGCTTTATAACCTCGATATCGAAACCCCGGGACGCGAACAAAAAAAGGCCAATATCTATAAAGGCCGCATCACCCGCGTCGAACCCAGCCTAGAAGCCGCCTTCGTCGAATACGGTGCCGACCGGCACGGTTTCCTCCCCCTCAAAGAGATCTCGCGCAGCTACTTCACCGAAGAGGCGCGCAAGGCCAGCGGCAAGGTCAACATCGCCGAGGCGCTGAAGGAAGGCACGGAGGTCGTGGTCCAGGTCGAGAAGGAAGAGCGTGGCAACAAGGGCGCTGCCCTGACCACCTTCATCTCCCTGGCCGGCCGTTACCTGGTGCTGATGCCCAACAACCCGCGCGCCGGCGGCGTGTCCCGCCGCATCGAGGGCGACGACCGCTCCGCCCTGCGCGAGGCCATGAGCGAGCTGGAAATCCCTGACGGCATGGGCCTGATCGTGCGCACCGCCGGCATCGGCAAGAGCTCCGAGGAACTGCAGTGGGACCTGGACTACCTGCTGCAGCTGTGGAGCGCCATCGAGGAATCTGCACAGAAAAAGTCGCCGTTCCTGATCTACCAGGAAAGCAACGTCATCATCCGCTCCATGCGCGACTACCTGCGCGCGGACATCGGCGAGATCGTCATCGACGACGAGGAAGTCTTCGCCGAGGCGCAGCACTTCATCTCCCAGGTAATGCCCAACTACGAGCGCAAGCTCAAGCTGTACACCGACGAGGTGCCGCTGTTCTCGCGCTACCAGATCGAGTCGCAGATCGAATCCGCCTTCCAGCGCGAGGTGCGCCTGCCCTCCGGCGGCGCCCTGGTCATCGACCACACCGAGGCGCTGACCTCCATCGACATCAACTCGGCCCGCTCCACCAAGGGCGCCGACATCGAGGAGACCGCGCTCAACACCAACCTGGAAGCGGCCGACGAGATCGCTCGCCAGCTGCGCCTGCGCGACCTGGGCGGTCTGTTCGTCATCGACTTCATCGATATGACCCCGTCGCGCAACCAGCGCGAGGTGGAGAACCGCATCAAGGACGCGCTGAAGGAAGACCGCGCCCGGGTGCAGATTGGCCGCATCTCGCGCTTCGGCCTGCTGGAGATGTCCCGCCAGCGCCTGCGCCCCTCGCTGGGCGAGTCGACCCACCAGGTGTGCCCCCGTTGCGATGGCCAGGGCCATGTTCGCGGCGTCGAGTCCCTGGGGCTGTCCATCCTGCGCATCATCGAGGAAGAAGCGCTGAAGGAGCACACCGGGCGGGTACACGCCCAGTTGCCGGTGGAGGTCGCCGCCTTCCTGCTCAACGAAAAGCGCCAGGCCATCGCCAAGCTGGAAGAGCGTCACGACATTACCGTGGTGCTGGTGCCCAACAAGCACCTGGACACCCCCAAGTACGAGATCGAGCGCCTGCGCCGCCAGGATGATGACGAGCACGAAAGCGCCAGCTACACCCTGGCCAGCGTGCCGGAGACCGCAGCCGCACCCAGTCGTGCCAAGGCCGCCGCCGCCCGAAGTGTCGAGCAGGCAGCGGTGCGCAACATCACCCCGCCCGCCGCCCCGGTCACGCAGAAAGCCGAGCCCCAGCCCGTCGCCGCATCGCAGCAGGCCGCGCCACCGGTACCCGTGACCAAGGCCGAGGGCGAGGTCGGTTTCATTCGCCGCCTGTTCAGCAGCATCTTCACACCGCGTGTCGAGACTCAAGCTGCTACCGAGGCACCGGCAGAAACCACCAGCAAAAAGTCCGACAACGATCGCGAAGGCGCCAGCCGCAGCAGCGGCCGTGGTCGCGGCCGTACCCGCGGACGCGGTGAACAGGCCGAAGGTCAGGGCCAGTCACGTGGTCGTGGTCGAGGTGGTCGCAAAAAGGACGACAGCGCCAAATCAGATCAAGACAGCAAGGCCGCAGAAAAACGCGCCAAGCCTCAGGAAGCGCGGACAGCGGCCGGCGACGATGATAAAGAACAGCCCAAGCGCGCCAGCCGTCGCGGCCGCCGCGGCGGCCGTCGCCGTCGCGGTGCTGGTGGCGAGCAAACTGCGGAAGGCGGCAATAATGCCGAGGACAACAGCCAGTCGAACCAACCGCAGGAAGGCGACAAGCCGGCGCGCGAACCCAGGCAGCCCCGCCAGCGTGAAGCGACCAGCGATCAGCCCAAGGCCGACAAGCCGGTCGGCGAACCCAAGGCCCGTCGCCCTCGGCGTGACGATCGCGCCGGCGACAAGCCCGCTGCGAGCCAGGATGCAGCGGCTGAAAAACCGGCCTCTGCGGCCAGTCGTGCGCCGGCAGCACCCGGCGCCCTGAGTCGTATGGCCGAGGCCCCCAGCCCGGCAGCCGCTGCTGCACCTAAGGCCGAACCGGCCGCGGCACCTGCTCCTGCAGCCCCGGCGGCGGCCGCACCGAAGCCCGCAGCGCCCGCCCCGGTGGCGGAACGTCCAGCTGAGCCCAAGCCCGCAGCACCTGCCCCGGCAGCGGAACGTCCGGCTGAGCCCAAGCCCGCAGCACCTGCCCCGGCAGCGGAACGTCCGGCTGAGCCCAAGCCAGCAGCACCTGCCCCGGCAGCGGAACGCCCGGCTAAGCCCAAGCCAGCAGCACCTGCCCAGGCAGCCGAGCAGCCGGCAGAACCCAAGCCAGCGGAGTCGTCAAAGGGCGAGTAAGCCCCTGCCCTACAGGTCGTGACGTCGCCGGATTTCCGCAAGAAGTCCGGCGGCGGCGGCGTCCACCAGATCCAGCACATGCTCGAAGCCCTTGGCCCCACCGTAGTAAGGGTCTGGGACCTCACGCGTACGCATCTCCGGCGCAAAGTCCATGAACATGTGGATCTTGTCGTGCATGCCTTGCGGACAAATGCTGCTCAAACCGTGGTAGTTGTCCTGATCCATCGCCAGCACGTAGTCAAAGCGCGCAAAGTCATCCGACTCAGCGCGACGGGCGCGCAGATCTGACAGGTCCACACCACGGCGACGGGCGGTTTCCATGGCCCGACCATCGGGCGGTTCGCCGACGTGGTAGGCATGGGTGCCGGCTGAATCGATCTCTATGTGGTCAGTCAGACCTTCCTGACGCACCAACTCGCGAAACACACCGTGCGCGGTGGGTGAACGGCAGATATTGCCCATGCAGACGAACAGTACTTTAACCATGCGATTCCAACCTTGTATCGATACGGCCTTAGCGTGATCATCGGAATCCAGCCAGGATGCCTCACGCCATGACCTCAGATGCTCTCATTCAACGACTGCGTGTCCTCACCGGCCAGCGCTTTCGCTACCTCGGTGAGGATTGGTGCCTGATCGAGGTGCTGGGCCACGAGGACGCCCTGGTCCTGGGTGCCCTGTCCGGCAATGCCGGCCAGGTACAGGCCACCCAGTACGGCCAACCCAATCGCCGGGTGCAGCAGACCCTGACCCTGCCGCTGAGCGGTGACCATCAGGACAGCTACTCCGACGAGGTGCTGGAGCTGCTGGCCGGACGCCTGAGCGACTAGCCTGCCAGCAGGGCGCGAACCCGCGCCAGATCCGCTTCGGTATCGACACCTGCCGGTGGCGGCACTGCCGCCTCGATCACGTGTATGCGTTCGCCCTGCCACAGGGCGCGCAGCTGCTCCAGCGCCTCGGCCTGTTCGATGGGCGCCGGCGACCAGCCGCTGTAGCGACGCAGGAAACCGGCACGGTAGGCGTAGATCCCCAGGTGACGGCGAAAGCCGTCCAGTTGCACGCCAGACCGGTCGGCGCCGGCCATGGCGTCGCGCTGCCAGGGGATGCTGGCGCGACTGAAATACAGCGCAAAACCGGCGGCGTCCCGCACCACCTTGACCACGTTGGTATCGGCCACCTGAGCCGGGTCATCCAGCGGCGCGCACAAGGTGCTGATGGCGGCATCCTCGTGGGCGGCCAGGTCCTCGGCCACCTGGATAAGCAGCGCCGGCGGCATCAGTGGTTCGTCGCCCTGCAGATTCACCACAATGGCGTCGTCGGGCAGGCCCAGCTGCTCCACCACCTCGGCCAGCCGGTCGGTGCCGCTGGGGTGATCGGCGCGGGTCAAGCAGACCCGTGCGCCTGCGGCCTCGGCGGCCGCGGCGATGCGGTCGTCATCGGTGGCCACCACCACGCTGTCGGCACCGCACTCGGCGGCGCGCCGATAGACGTGGGCAATCATCGGCAGATCACCGATCGGCAGCAGCGGCTTGCCCGGCAAACGAGTGGAACCGAAGCGGGCGGGAATGATGACGTGGAAGCCGCTCATGCTCAGCCCTCGGCGACCTCTTCGTCGGCGGGCAACTCGCGGGCCTCCTGCGGCAGCATCACCGGGATGCCGTCGCGGATGGCAAAGGCGAGGCGGTCGACCTTGCAGATCAACTCGCCCTCGGCCTTGCGGTACACCAGCTTGCCCTTGCATACCGGGCAGACCAGGATATCCAGTAATTTCTTATCCACGGGGGAACTCCTTCAACTTGTGGTCCAGGGCATCGATGAAGCCCTGCGCCGGACGGGCCTGCACGGTCACCACGTAGTGGTGATCGCGGGCGAATCGCCGGCATTTTACGGCATCCTTGGCAGTCATCAGTAGCGGCCTGTCGTCAGCGAAGGCCAGCTCATCCGGTTTGAAGCCATGATGGTCGGGAAAGGCATGGGCCGTGATCTGCAGACCGGCTGCGGTCAGGGCATCGAAGAAACGTTGCGGATGACCGATCCCGGCCACCGCGTGCACCTCACGGCCAGCCCAGTCGGCCAGCGGTCTGGCATCCCCGCCGCGCAGCGGCTGCACCCGGCTGTCCACCAGTTGCATATCGAATTCACCGTCCCGGGCGCTACCCTGCACCACCACCAGATCGACGTTGTTCAGTCGTGATGCCGGCTCACGCAGCGGACCGGCGGGCAGCGGCAGGCCGTTGCCCAGGCGCCGTGTGCCGTCGACCACCACGATCTCGATGTCACGGCCGAGCGCATAGTGCTGCAGGCCGTCGTCGCTGATGACGATGTCGCAACCCTCGAAGGCCAGCAGCTGCTGCACCGCCGCGGGCCGATCCGGGCCGACACACACCGGGCAGCCGCTGCCGGCAGCCAGCAGCACGGCTTCGTCGCCGACCATCACCGGATCGCTGTCGGGGCGCACCTGCTGCGGCCAGTTACTGGCCTTGCCGCGATAGCCGCGCGACACAATGCCCGGTTTCCAGCCCTGCTCACGCAGGTGGCGCGCCAGCCAGATCACCAGCGGGGTCTTGCCGGTGCCACCGACGGTGATGTTGCCCACCACGATCACCGGCACCGGGAAACGATGCACCCGGCACGGGCCGTAGCGATAACAAAGCCGGCGCAAGGTTGCGAGCAAGCGAAACAACCCGGCCAGCGGCAGCAACAGCACCGCCAGCACATTCCAGTTATCCCAGCGGGTCTCAAGCCCCATGCGCGCAGCCTAGGGCTGGTCGTCGGTCTGCCGATCAGCCACGAAGCGCAGCCGCGACAGGCCGGCCTGGGATGCAGCGTCCATGGCGGTCATGGTGGTCTGGAAAGGCGCATTGCGATCAACCGTGATCACCACCGGCAGCGCCAGGTCGCCATCGGCGGCCTTTTCCAGGGCTCGCTTGATGGTGTTCACGTCGGTGTTGATCACTTCCTGATCATTGACGTAATAACGACCACCGGCGTCGATGGTCAGCTCAATGCGCTTCTCTTCACCCTCGGCCGTCTCCACGGTGCCGGCCTCGGGCAGGTCGACCTTCAGGTGGGTCTGTTTGTCGAAGGTGGTGGACACCATGAAGAAGATCAGCAGCAGGAACACCACGTCGATCAGTGGCGTCATGTCCAGCAGGGTATTGTGGCGGCGACGCGGACGCAGGTTCACGCGGTTTTTTCCCGTTCGCCGTGCATGACCTCCACCAACTTGATGGCCTGTTCCTCCATGGCCACCACCAGCTGGTCGACGCGACCGGTCAGATAGCGGTGAAAGATCAGACTGGGGATGGCCACCGACAGACCGGCGGCAGTGGTGATCAGTGCCTCGGAGATGCCGCCGGCCAGCACGGTGGGATTGCCGACGCCGGCGACGGTGATGGCCGCGAACACCTTGATCATGCCGATCACCGTGCCCAGCAGGCCGAGCAGCGGCGAGATGGCGGCGATGGTGCCCAGGGTGTTCAGGTAGCGCTCCAGTTCATGGACCACCTGGTGCCCTTCTTCCTCGATGGCCTCTTTCATCACCTCGCGGGAATGGCGATGGTTGACCAGCGCAGCGGCCAGGATGCGACCCAGCGGCGAACTGTCACGCACTGTCGCCACATGGGCGGCAGTCAGCTGGTTGGCCTTGTACAGCTTCCACACGTGAGCCGCCAGGTTGGCCGGGATTACCCGCTTGCGCCGGTAAGCCCACAGGCGCTCGGCAATAATGGTCATGGCGGCTATGGAGCACGCGATGATTGGCAGCATCAACCAGCCGCCGGCTGTCACCAGTTCAAACACGGGAGCCCTTCCTCGAAAGTCTTGTTATGTTCCGACATTCAATCCGGCCATGATACTGCACTTGGCCGGTCCTGCCGAAGTGAACCGGTCACGGTTGCCAGTAGTGCCGACGACGATGGGTGTAGACACGCAAAGAACCCTGATTGGCCGGGAAATGCACCCGCACCGCGCCATCCCGGGCGGTATCCCAGCCCGTCGCACCCTGTTCCCGCCAGCGTGCAACCACCTCCGGGCGCGGGAAGCCCCAACGGTTGCCTCGTCCCGTGGCGTAGAGCACATGCCGCGCCGAGAGCAATCTGACGAAATCCCCGGTCGATGAACTCAGGCTGCCGTGGTGGGGCGCCACCACCACATCCGTGTGCCCCAGTTGACCAGCCGTCAGCAATCGTTGCTCCACCTCCGCCTCCATGTCGCCGGTAAGCAGCAGGCTGGCATGATCATTACTGATCAGCAGCACGCAGGAGGCATTGTTGCCCTGCACCTGCCCGTCAGGCAGCGGGGACAGCAGCGCGAATTTCACCCCGTCCCACTGCCAGCCGTCACCCGCTGCACAGTACTCAGCACCGGACACATCGGCCGGCTCACCGGACAACAGCCGGCCCACCGGCAGCCCCTCCCGTACCGCAGACGCCCCACCCGCGTGATCGCTGTCGCCGTGGCTGATCACCAGCGTGTCAATTTCATCAGCCCCAAGCTGGCGCAAAAAGGGCACCACCACCACCGAACCCGTATCAAATCCGGAGCGGAAACGCGGTCCGGCATCATAAACCAGCAGATGACCGGCAGTGCGCACCACCAGGGCCAGCCCCTGACCCACATCCAATAGCGTCAACTCAAACGCGCCCGGCGCCGGCCGCTCCGGCTGACGGGTCAGCAACGGCAATACCAGCAGCAGCCCCAGCCAGCGCGCCGGGACACCACGCGGCGCCAGCAGCAGCAGCGCACCAATCCCCGCCAGACCAACCAGCGCCGGTTGCGGCACCGCCCAGGAGACAGTCACCCAGTCCCATTCGGCAACGGCCTGCAAGACCGACAACGTCCAACGCCCGAGCCACAACCAGCCTTGCCAGGCGAACTCGCCAACGCCGGGCCAGACCAGCCACAGCAAGGTCGCCAGCAACGCCAACGGCACCAGCAGCAGGCTGAACCAGGGGATGGCCAGCAGATTGACCAGGGGTGCGATCAGCGAGGCTTGGCCGAAGAACAGCAACAGCAGCGGCAGCAGCGCCATACCCATTGCCAGTTGCAGCCTCAGCCAGTGACGAGCGGTCGATGATGGCTGACCCGGCAGCAGCACCCACAGAATCACACCTACCGCGGCGAACGACAGCCACAGCCCGGCATTCATCACCGCCATCGGTGACCAGGCCACCACCAGGGCGAGCGCCACGGCCAGGATCACCCCGGGTTGACGGGTGCGACCGCCCAGCAGGGCCGCCCCGGCCACCATCAGCATCAACAGGGCCCGCTGGGTGGGTATGGCGAAACCCGCCAGGGCCGCATAGCCGAGCGCCGCCAGGCCACCGCTGACCACACCGATCTGGATGGCGGGCCAGCGGGCACAACAGCCCGGCAATCGACGCCAAAGCCAGCCGGCCAGCGCCGCGACCAAGCCGGCCACCAGACCCACATGCAGACCGGAGATGGCGACCAGGTGGTTGGTGCCGGTGGCGGTGAAGGCCTGCCAGTGATCACGCTGGAAGCCACGGCGGTCACCGACCACCAGGGCGCGCAGCAGGCTACTGGCCGGCGCGCCCGCATCCTGCGCGGCGATGGCCGCGGACAGATGCTGTCGGACCCGCAGCAGCCAGGCGCCGGAAGCGGCAGTCAGGCGCTGATTGTCCGGATCACTGCGTACGCTGGCGGTATGGGTGATGCCCTGCTGGTACAGCCAGCGCGCATAGTCGAAGCCGCCCGGGTTGCTGTAGCCCCATACCGGTCGCAGCCGCAATCGCAGTCGCCAGCTCTGGCCCGGCTGCAGTACCGGCGCGTCCCGGTACCAGGAAACCTGCAACCGCCAGTCGCCGGCAAACGACCGGCCATCCTGTTCGAGTCGCGTCGTTGCCAGCACAAAGCGACTGCGGCCGGCTTCCCGGTCCACCAGCGAATCCACCCGGCCACTGGCCCACACCAGACGGGTCAGGTCGATCTGGGGCAGCGATGGCGGCCGGGTCAACAAAGCATGGCCATGCGCCCAGGCGAAGCCGAGCACCAGCCAGACGGGTAGCCGCAGCCAGCGCAGCGGTATGGCGCACAGGCCCAGCAGCAGATAGATGCCGAACAGGTCGGTATCGGGGATGCGTGACTGAAACTGAAACAGCCACACCCCCGCGACAAAGGCGAGCAAGATGCGAATCATGGGCCGTCCCTGGCGCACATGGAGTCCGGTCAAGCTTGGCGCGTTACCGCCGAAGTAGTCAACGTGCAGGGCGCGTGTTTCAATGGCGCAGCCTGTTAGCCGCCCCGTGGCAAGTTCAGCCGGTCGTGTCGATGCCGAAGAAATTTCTAAAACGGTTTATCCCAAAACGCGAAACCATCAAGAATCATCGCAACCTCCAGGTATTCGGCAACCTGCTGCATGACTCGAATCTGTGGCACCTGAATCGCCGCTCGGTGGCCGGCGCCTTCTTCTGGGGTCTGTTCTGGGCCTGCATCCCGATGCCCGCGCAGATGCTGGCAGCCGCTGCCAGCGCCATATTCTGCCGCGTCAACCTGCCCATCTCGGTCGCGCTGGTGTGGCTCACCAACCCGCTCACCATGCCCCCGGTGTTCTATTTCAATTACCTGGTGGGCAGCTGGCTGCTGCAGGCGCCGGTCGCCGTGAAGGACTTCCAGTTCAGCCTGATCTGGTTCGAGACGGTGGCTGAACAGATCTGGGAGCCGCTACTGGTGGGCAGCCTGTTCTGCGGAGCGGTCTTAGGCGTGCTCGGCTACCTGGGCATGCGGGCCTTCTGGCGCTGGCATGTGATCCGCCAGTTCAGACAGCGTCAGGCCTCGCGCAGCACGCCGTCCACCAGCTGAAGCACCCGGTCCATGCGCCCGGCCAGCACCGGGTCGTGGGTGACGATGACGAAGGCCGTGCCCTGCTCCTGGTTCAGCTCCAGCATCAGCTCGTAGATACGCTCGGCGGTCTGACCGTCCAGGTTGCCGGTGGGCTCGTCCGCCAGCACGCAGGACGGATTGTGCACCAGCGCGCGGGCGATGGCCGCCCGCTGGCGCTCGCCACCGGACAACTCACTGGGCTTGTGGCGTAGCCGGGCGCCCAGGCCCACCCGCTCCAGGATCGCCTGAGCCCGTGCGGTTGCCTGCGGGATCGGTTCGCGCCGCACCAGCAGGGGCATGGCGACATTCTCCAGCGCGGTGAATTCCGGCAGCAAATGGTGAAACTGGTACACAAAACCCAGTGCGCTGTTGCGTGCACGGCCGCGTGCGGTCTCCTCCAGGCTGCTGAAGGACCGGCCATTCAGTCGCACCTCGCCACCACTAGGCACGTCCAGGCCGCCAAGGCAGTGCAGCAGGGTGCTCTTGCCGGAGCCGGAGGCACCGATGATCGCCACCCGCTCCTGACGCTGAATGGCCAGATCCACGCCCTTGAGCACGGTCACCGGACTCGGGCCGCTGGTAAAGGTCATCTGCAGACCCTGGCAACTGAGCACCGCATCACTCATAACGCAGCGCCTCCGCCGGTTGCACCTTGTAGGCCTGATGGGCCGGGTACAGGGTCATCAGGATGGTCAGCAGGAAGGAGCCGGCCGTCACCATGATCACATCCGACCACTGCAGGTCCGACGGCAGCCTGGCGATGTAGTAGATGCTGGGGTCGATGAAGCGCACGCCGAACAGCGTCTCGATGGCGCCCACCACGTGTTCGATGTTCAATGCCAACGTCACACCCAGCACCACGCCGATCAAGGTGCCCACCAGGCCGATCACCGAGCCCTGAATGATGAAGATGTTGCGGATCTGGCCCGGGCTGGCGCCGAAGGTCTTGAGGATGGCGATATCGCTCTGTTTGTCGACCACCGCCATCACCAGGGTCGCCACGATATTGAAGGCGGCGATTACCACGATGAAAAACAGCAGCAGCCCCATCATGCGCTTTTCGGTATCCAGCGCGGTGAAGAAGTTGCGGTGATAGTCGGTCCAGTTCAGCACCCGAAACAGGCCGTCAAACCGACCGGCCAGTTCATGAGACACCTCGCGTGCGCGGAACAGGTCCACCAGCTTGAGGCGCACACCGGACACGCCATCGTCCATGCGCAGCAACTTGGCGGCATCCGCCATGTGCACCATGGCCACGCCGCGGTCATACTCACCCATGCCGACTTCGAAGATGCCGCTGACCGTGAAACGTTTCATCCGCGGCATGCTGCCCATGGGGGTGACGATGGTCTGCGGTACCAGCAGGGTCAGCTTGTCGCCCACCCGGGCGCCCAGCACGTTGGCCAACTCCTGGCCGAGAATGATCCGATACTCGCCCGCCTGCAGGTCGTCCAGGCGGCCTGCCACCATATGTTCGCCGACGTCCACCACCGCCGGCTCCATGGCCGGATCGATGCCGCGGATCAGTGCACCGCTGACGTTGCTCGACAGGCTGAGCATGGCCTGGGCCTCGACGAAGGGCGCGGCACCCACCACCTCCGGATGCTGGCGCGCCTGCGCCAGCGCATTGCGCCAGTCGTTCAGTTCGCCACCCAGGGCACGGATCTCGGCATGGGAGGCCATGCCGAGGATGCGTTCGCGCACCTCCTTGTGGAAGCCGTTCATCACCGACAACACCGTGATCAGCACGATCACACCCAGTGTGATGCCGATCATGGAAATGGCCGAGATAAACGAGATGAAATGGTTGCGGCGCTTGGCGCGCGTGTAGCGCAGGCCGATAAACAGGGACAAGGGGTGATACATGCCGGGATTAAATCACAATAAAGGGGAAAAGGCCGTTGCAATTTATACGCTTAAGCCAAACTGCTATAGTAAAATCGATTTTCCATACAATCGAGTCTGGCGCCATGTTTAAAGGACACCTTTTCCTCGCTGCGGTTCTTGCCGCCCCGCTGGCCGCACCTGCCCATGCCGAGGTGTTGCTGATTGACGCCATCGAACAGGCGCCGGCCAATGCCCCGGACGGGCTGCCCCGCCCCACCCGCGGCATGACCATGAAGCAGGTGCGCGCCCAGTTCGGCGAGCCAGCCATGGCGCATCCCTGGGTTGGCGAGCCACCCATCACCCGTTGGGATTACCCGGACTATTCGGTGTTCTTCGAGCACGAATACGTGCTCGAGGCCGTCGTTCACCGCAAGCCCTGATGACCGCCAAGCTTGTATCGCGGCTTCCGGCAGAATGGGAGCCGCAGTCCGGCGTGCAGCTCACCTGGCCCCACGCCGACAGCGACTGGGCCGATCGCCTGTCCGAAGTCGAACCGGTATTCGTCGAGATCGGTGCCGCCATCAGCCGGTACCAGCAGTTGCTGGTGGTCTGTCAATCAGCCCCACACGCCCGCCATATCCGCAGCCTGCTGCTGAACGCCGGGGTTGATGCCGACCGACTGCGCCAGGCCATCGCCACGAGCGACGACACCTGGGCCCGCGATCACGGCGCCATCTGCGTCGAACGTGACGGACGGCCGATGCTGCTGGACTTCCAGTTCAACGGCTGGGGCGGCAAGTTCGATGCCGCCCGTGACAACGACATCACCCCCGCACTGAGCCGGGCCGGCGTATTCGGCGACACGCCCTGCTCTACGCTGGCATTCGTCCTGGAAGGCGGAGCCATCGAGACCGACGGTCGGAGCACCCTGCTGGCCACCCGCCACACGCTGGTGACCGACACCCGCAACCCCGGCATGGATACCGCTGCGGTGGAGGCCCTGCTGCGCGAACAATTGGGTATCGAACGTTTCCTGTGGCTGGATCACGGCGACCTGGCCGGTGACGACACCGATGGCCACATCGACACCCTGGCACGCTTTGCCGGACCCGACACCATCCTCTACGCCACCTGTGAAGCGGATGATGTGGATTTTCCGGGGCTGGTCGCGATGGCCGATGAACTGACCCAGCTGCGCAAGTCAGACGGCAGCGCCTATCGACTGATGCCGCTGCCGCCGCCCGGCATACATTTCGACCACGATGGTCGTCGACTGCCCGCCAGCTACGCCAACTTCCTGATCATCAACGGCGCGGTACTGCTGCCGGTATACGGCGTAGCCAACGACCAGTTGGCTATCGGCGTGCTGGCCGATGCCTTCCCCGGCCGTGACATCATCCCCATCGACTGCCGCCACATCATTGCCCAGAATGGCAGCCTGCACTGTCTGACCATGCAGTTCCCAGCCAACCTGCCCCTGCACGACGGCCCCGGTATCGAGACCCCCCAGCCATGAACCAGCGCATGCTCAAGGTCGCCCTGGTGCAGCACGCCAACCAGGGCGCGCCCGAGACCAATCTGACCTATATCGAACAGCAGGTCCGCGTGGCTGCGGCCGGCGGCGCCCGCCTGGTGCTGCTGCAGGAACTGCACAACGGCCCCTATTTCTGCCAGACCGAAGACACCGAGTTGTTCGACCTGGCAGAGAACATCCCGGGCCCCAGCACCGAACGGCTGGGCAGGCTGGCGGCCGAGACCGGCTGCGTGATCGTCGCCTCGCTGTTCGAGCGCCGCGCCGCCGGCCTGTACCACAACACCGCAGTGGTGCTGGACGCCGACGGCCGGCTGGCCGGCAAGTACCGCAAGATGCACATCCCTGACGATCCCGGCTTCTACGAGAAGTTCTACTTCACCCCCGGCGATATCGGTTTCAAACCGATCGACACCGCCGTGGGGCGCTTGGGCGTGCTGGTGTGCTGGGACCAGTGGTATCCGGAAGCGGCGCGACTGATGGCTCTGGCCGGTGCCGAGTTGCTGCTTTACCCCACCGCCATCGGCTGGGACCCCAGCGAGCAACAGGCGGAGAATGACCGTCAGCTGGAAGCCTGGACCACAGTCCAGCGTGGTCACGCGGTAGCCAACGGCCTGCCGCTGCTGGCCTGCAACCGGGTCGGTCACGAGGCCTCGCCGGACAACGCTGCAGCCGGCATCGACTTCTGGGGTCATTCCTTCATCGCCGGCCCGCAGGGCGAGTTCCTGGCCCGCGCAGGAACCGACGCCACCCTCCTGACCGCAGAGATCGACCTGGCCCGCAGCGAGGCGGTGCGGCGCATCTGGCCCTTCCTGCGCGATCGCCGTATCGACGACTACGCCAGTATTACCCGTCGTTTTCTGGACAATTAATCCCTCGCTGGGTAGTTGACTGGGACGGTCGGGAACTTATACTCCCGGCCAGCGTATATCAGGAGTTCCTAATGACCCAGCCCGTCACCGACCCGAATACCGATCCCCAGCTGGTGATGCGTTCCATCATCCAGCGCATCGCCACCGGCCCTGACCTGTCCAAGGACATCAGCGAACAGGAGGCCTATCTGGGTCTCAAGGCGATCCTGGAGGACCGGATCGATCCGGTACAGGCGGGTATCTTTTTCATCGCCCTGCGCATGAAGCGCGAGAGCATGGAAGAGAACAAGGGCATCCTCAGCGCGGTGCATGAGGCGACCGAAACGGTGACCGCCGATGTTGACGAGGTGCTGGATATTGCCGATCCGTATGATGGCTACAACCGCACCCTGCCGGCATCGCCCTTCCTCGGCCCACTGCTGGCCGAGTGTGGCCTGCACGTGGTGACCCACGGGCTGGACAAGGTCGGCCCCAAGAACGGCATCACCCACCGCCACATCTGGGAGGCCCTGGGCGTGCCCGTTGACCTGTCGCCAGTCGAAGCCGCCAAGCGCCTTTCAGAGCCATCACTGGGCTGGAGCTACCTTGACCAGGCCAGCTTCTGCCCCAAGCTGCACGACCTGCTGCCGCTGCGCACCAAGATGATCAAGCGCCAGGTGCTGACCACCGTCGAGGTGCTGGCCAAGCCCATATCCGGCAGGCTCAAGACCCACTTCATGACCGGCTATGTGCACAAGCCCTACCCGCCCATCTACGCCGAACTGGCCCGCCACGTGGGCTTCGATTCGGCGGTCCTGGTGCGCGGCGTCGAAGGCGGCGTGATCCCTTCGCTGCGCCAGGAAGGCAAGTACTTCCACTACCATGACAAGCACGCCGAATCGCACGTGGACGTGAACCCGGCCGACCTTGGCATCGCCCAGGAGCTGCGCTCCGTGGGCTTGCCCGACGACCTGCCCAAGGCGCCCCAGGCTGACGAGATCGAGGTCGGCGTCGATCTGAAGGCCGCGGCGCAACGAGCTGCCGAACTGGGTATGGCCGCTCTGCGCGGCGAGCAAGGCGCGACCTACGACTCGCTGGTCTACGCCGGCGCCATCATGCTGCACCACGTCGGCAAGGCCGACACCCTCAAGGCTGCCGCTGATCAAGTCCGCGCGGTGCTCGATTCGGGCAAGGCCGCCGAGCGGGTGAAATAAGCATGGCCATGGACACACCCTGGGTTGCCGTTGCCAAGACCGATGAACTGGCCCCGGCGCAGATGAAAAAACTCCAGCTGGCCGGCAAGCGACTGCTGCTGGCCAATGCCGAGGGCAAGTACTACGTGGTGGACGAGATGTGCAGCCACGAGGATTACTCGCTGTACCTCGGTTGCATCAAGGACCGCCGCATCAAGTGCTCTCTGCACGGCAGCTTCTTCGATCTGGAAACCGGTGAGCCCACTGTGGAACCCGCCTGCGAGCCGATCCGCACCTACCCGGTGCAAGTGGCCGACGGCAAGATCTGGGTCGATCCGACCTGAACGAGTCGCTGTCAATTCCGCTCCGCCAGTGCTGCGCATACCGGCGCCCTATCTTTATTAGCTTATCCTTCTATTCTTCTGCTAGTTGGCACGCCCGCACATTTGTGTATATATAAGCGCGTTCCTGCACCCTAATAACAACGGCAGTGGTCATAAGAGCCGCGCCAAGCAGGGAACAATGTGCGGAGGTAGAAATGAAATTTGCGCTCGCGGTGTTCATCGCCCTGGGCCTGACCATGGCGTGGCAAGCGTCCGTGGTGGCTGACAACAAGAAGCAACAAGAAATCATGCCGCAGTACACCGCTGACTCAACGGCCTCGCCGGTCGGCATACGCAAGCAACGCGATTAAGGCCTGATTCCTCGCCATCCCCTCCCCAGAGTCATTCGACTCCTGGTCGACGCACGCGCGTCGAAAAAACCGATTCCCTACTAAAGTATATATAAGGCCCCCCGCCAACCTGGGTATGCCGCCGGTTTCGCTGCGCTGAGGTTTTTGCCATGGCCAAGTTCCTGCTGTCCTCCCTGATATTCTGCCTGCCGCTAGTGTGGATCGACCAAGCTGCGGCCCAGGCCAAATATGTCTCCCCGCCGCATGAGGATCCCAAGGCGGTGTTCGAGTTCTACCTGGATGACCCGGCCAAGCTCGGCAGTGCCCTGTACTGGGTGCGCTCCTATATGAATCCGCTGATGGATGCGCCTTACAACCTGGCGCCGGAGTTCATGGACACGGTGATCGTGCTCCACGGCACCGAAATCGTTGCGCTGGCCAAGAAGAACTACGCCCGCTACGAACAGGAGGTGGAACGCCTGCGCTACTACGCCGCACTGGGCGTAAAGGTCCGCGTCTGCTCCCTGGCCATGCAGGACTTCGGCTACACCGCCGCAGACCTGCCCGACTTCGTCGAACTGGCGCCCTCGGCAATGACCGACCTGGTGTACTGGCAGCAGCAGGGCTACGGCCTGATCAAGCCGGAGATCATGGAGAAGCGCTTCAGCGTGGAGGAGATCCGCTAGAAGTAGCGGAACAGCGTGGTCTCGATGTAGTCGTCGCGCTGATATGCCGCCAGCGGATCATCAGCCGGCACATCAAACCAGGCACGCGCCTGGACCTGCAGTTTCCAGCGCTGCCCGAAACGGCGTGACGCCTCCAGATTGAAGGCCTTCGCGCCGTTGTCCCAATCGGTAATCAGGCCGGCCAACAATTCCGTGCTCTGTACATCGTTCGCGGTCCACCGCAGTCCCAGGAACGCATCCCGGTTGAACGGCGTGGTCGCGCTGTCCCCGCGACTGTCGTACATCAGCTCGGCCAGCAGGCCTAGGTCGGCCGCACTGTCGGCGATGCCGACCAAGGTGTACTCGAAGCCGCCCGTCATCGCCCAGAAAGTGCTGCCCTGCCCGCTACGGCGCAACGCCTCCAACTTCCACAGCCAGTCGCCGCGGGTCAGCTGGGCATCCACGCTGGTCTGGTCGATCAGTTCGTACAGCGGAATCAGCACGGGCTGGCCGCCACCGCCGAGGCCGGGCACCAGGGTCGGTTCTCGACCGGTGCCGTGGAAGTGGGCGACGCCGATGTCCAGGTCGTCATAGTAATGCGACCAGCGCAGCGCCCAGTCCCAGTCCCACTGGCCACGTCCATCCTGATAGACCGCGGCATCGGTATCGACCACCAGCGCAGGGCGGAAACGCCCGGCCGAACCAGGGAAGGTGCGCTCGCGGAAGCCCGGTAAGGCGAAGAGTGTCAGGGTGCCCCACTCCCGTTCGGCAGCAAGCTTGAGCATAGGCTGGCCGAGCTTCTGCTCCGCATCCGGGTTAGCCACCAGATCCGTTTGGTTGATGATATCGACCAAGTGGTAGGCCTCGGTGACGCCCCAGAACACCTTCCCGACCCCGGCAGCCAGTTCCCAGCCGTCACCGGCGTGGAGCCAGAGCAGTTCACGGACGTCACCGTAGCTGCGTCGCGAGTCGTGCTGATCCCAGCGGAGGTAGGGTTTGAAACTGAGGCTGTCTTCCTGCCACATCCGGAAAAACTCTGGCTCAGCAACCAGGGATATCCCTGAGCCTCGCTGCCCTGAAAACTGTGCAGACTGCAGGAAACCGCGCCCTTCCGCGGCCATATAGCCGCGCATTTTCCAGCCCGGGGGTTGTGTCTGTGAGGCTGGTGCGGATGTCCGCTGCACGGCGACGACCTGCCGCGCAGCCGCTGGAGGCGAATCTGCCTCGACCACCGCGACGACCGGTTGGCTTGTCGCTAGCTGCTGCGCCTCCGGCGACGCTGGCACAACCGCCAGCGGTGACAAGTCCAGGACGATACGGTGACCGCGGGTGGCAAATGGCCGCAGCTGAAACAGCCGGCCGGCCATACGCTCGCGGGTGTGAATCTGCAGCCGCGCAGCATCGGAGCCATTATCGAGCGCCGCTGCGGATACGATCAGAGCCGAATCGCAACCAAATGGCGATCCGTCTGCCGCCCAGCTCACACCAGGCAAGCGCACCGTATGCGCTGTGCCATCCGCCGTGCTCGTGTGGTCATGACTAGCTGGACCGTCTAAATCCAGCACCATCCGGTATGCCCCGTCCGGCTGCGACGCACAGCGCACCCCAGTCAGTTGTACCGCCCACAGCGTGGACGGCGATAAACCGAGCACGAGGAGCGAACCGAGGATTAGACGACGGAGTGTCATGGGCGCGAATCGCTAGCGCACGCGCTTCAACGCGTTCTTGGTGAAGTCTTGTTCGTCAAGACCTACGCGAAATTTATAGTCGTCCCACGTCAATAGCGTGCTCTTGCCGGTCTGATGATTGATCATGTACATCGCCTGCGCCCGCCAGTACTTGTCCAGATACTGCTGATAGCCGCTAAAGCTGAGCGTCTTGAGCAAGGCGTTTTTTCTGTCATAGAACTCGATCTTGATGGGCCGGTACTCGGCCTGATCGATCCACACCAGTTGCCGGGTGTAGCCGGAATTCTCATCCACCGGGTCACGCTCGACGAGGAACATGGCCTGACCCTCCAGCATCTCATCGCGCAGATAGCGGTAGCCGTACTTTTCGACCTCTTGAGAGGCCAGGTCCTCGTAGGCGAACTCACTGCCCATAAAGGGACCAGACTTGTTACGCGAAGAGATGCGTTTGACCCGCTTGAGTGCCGGCAGGTAGAGCCATTGATCGTCCTCACCCACCTTGTGACTGTAGGTTAGCAGAGCCGTACCGGCTACATCGCGAGGCTGATCAAACACGATCAACGTCTTGTCGCCATCGTCCGCCACCTCCAGCGCCTTGGTGCGCATCACGCGCAGGCTCTCATCGCCCTGAGCATTTTTCAGCAGCATGGTCATGGCCGCGGTGAAATCGTGAAAACCGACGTCACGCCGGTCAGCTTCCACCGCGATGGCCAGACCCCGGTCCTCGGCATCACCAGCCCAAACAGGCAGCGCCAACAGACCGAGCGGAATCAGCAACAACGATTTAAGCATCCTTCTGGTCTCCAAATTTCATCAACAGGGGCGGCAGGAACAGGAAATCGGCGAACAATGCCAGGGCGATGGTAATGGCTGTCAGACTGCCCATCTGAGCGTTCATGGCGAAGTCGGAAAAGGCTAGCACGCTGAAGCCGAGCACCAGCACCAGTGTGGTGACCCAGAGTGCCGTACCCACGGTACTGAAAGCGTAGCGCACCGCCTGCTCTGCATTCAGGCCCTTTTCGCGGCGGGCGCGCAGATACTTGCTGAGGAAATGCACTGTGTCATCCACCACGATTCCCAGGGTCATGCCACTCACCACCGACAGTGCCAGTCCCACCTGACCGTCCACCAGCGCCCACACACCAAAGCCCATGGCGATGGGCAGTAGATTGGGCACCAGACTGAGCACCCCAACCCGCCAGGAACTCAGCGCCAGTACCAGGATGGCGGAGATCACCACTAGCGCCACCGTCGTACCCTGCAGCATGGTGCGGCTGTTGCGGTAACCGATGTTGGCGAACATCACCGACGGGCTGGCACCATGGGTCTGCATGTAGTCCGGCGCATTCGCGGACAGCCAGGCCTGCGCCTGTTCCTCGACGGCCAACAGTTGGTTGCTGGACAGATTCTCCATCGTCACCACCATGCGGGTGGCGGACTTGCGCACGTCGATCTGGTTATTCAGGTCCAGTCCGAACGGCAGCGAGAATTCGTACAGCAGCAGGTACTGGGCCGACAATTCGCGATCGTCCGGCAGGCGATACCAGGCAGGGTCATCACCGTGCAGGTTCTTGTTCAGCCGTTTCATGATGTCGGTCAGTACGTTCACGTGCAGCACCTGCGGCTGATCCCGGTACCAGTTGGCGAAAGCCTCCAGATGGCGCAGGTATTGCGGATCGCTGATCCCACCGTCCCCTGCCGCGGGCAGCGAATACTCGATCAGATAGATGCCGGTCAGGTTGTCGGTGGCGTACTCGGTGGCCTGACGGAAGGGATTGCCGATGTCGAAGTACTTCACGAACTCGTCGTTCAGCGTGTTGCGCGGCACCTGTGCAACCAACAACAACGCCAGGGCCGCCATACCCCAGAACAAGGGCTTGCGACGGCGCACCACGAAATCCGCCAGCCAGGGCATGGCCTGCCCACCGCGGGCGGGGTGCTTCGGGCGGCGGATTGGCAGCACCATCATCATCGCCGGCAACAGGGTGATGGCGAGAACAAAGGCGATAGTCACACCCATGGCGCTCATATTGCCCAGTTCGCGAAACGGTGGCGCCTCACTGAAGTTCAGGCTGAGAAAACCCACTGCGGTCGTGAGCGAGGTGAGGAATACCGGCGTGAGGTTGATGCGCAGACTCTCGAACATCGCAGCACGTCGCTCACCGGACTTGTGAAACCCCTGCAGGAAGTTGCTGAGGATATGCACGCAGTCGGCCACGGCCAGGGTCATGATCACTACCGGCACGCTGGTGGTCGGCGGCGACAGACGGATGCCCAGCCAGCCGGACAGCCCCATGGTGGCAAAGATCATCAGCACAATCACGCTCAGGGTGGCAAAGGTGCCGCCCATCGAGCGCAGCATCACCCCCAGGGTCACCAGCACCACCAGGAACATGGCCGGGTAGAGGGTCATCATGTCCTTCTGGCTGGCCTCGGGGAAGGCGTTGTTCATGATCACCATGCCGGTCAGGCGGATCTCCAGATTCGGGTCGCGGGCCATGGCACGATCTGCCAGGTCACGGGCGAAGGCCGTTACTTCAGGCACCTCGCCCAGGTGCTTGCCCGGCAGCTGGATAGTGACGTTGACCCCGGTGTGGCGGCCGTCCGGCGAGACCAGTCGATGAATCAGCAGCGGCTCATGGGTGGCGATGTCGCGGATACGCGACAACTGCTCGGCAGACAACTCAGCCGGCGCCTCGACCAGGTCGGCCACCCGCAGGTCATCACCTTCGGCTTCGGTATGCTGGTAATTGGTGACTGAATCGACCCGTAGCGAATAGGGCGTCTGCCAGGCCTCCTTGGTCAGCCAAACCAAGCTATCCAATGTCTGCACGGTGAATACATCGCCGTCCTTGGGCGTGATGACGAACAGCACATTGTCGTTCTTGCTGTAGGTGTCCTGCAGCGCCTCGAAGGCCTGCAGCTGCGGGTTCTCTTCGCTGAAAAACATCCGGTAGTCGTTGCTGAAGGACAGTCGAGGCAGCCCGGCAGCCAGTGCCACCATAACCAGCACGCTGAGAAAGATGGTCAACCATGGTCGATCGAGCACCCAGGCAAATAGCCGATCACGCATCCCTGCTCTCCTTGTACGGCATGAGATTTGAGTCCTTGGTCATTAAGGTCTGAGGGAATTCAGATAGGCCAACACACCCTGTCCGCACTGTATCAGTAGCTGACGACTTCGGGCGTTTTTGGCGATGCCTGCGCAGCCTTCGAGGGCACCTACGACGAAGGCCGCCGTGGCTGTCTCGTCGACATCCTCGTGTACCTGCCCGCGCGTCTTGCCTGCAGCCAATGCCTCGGCAATGGCTGCGCACCAACGCTCGAACAGCTTACAGATGCGCAGACGGAAGCCCTCGTCCACTGGCGACATCTCCTGCGCCAGGTTGTTTAGGGGACAACCGAGGGCAATATCATCACCGCTCATATCTCGGCCGGCTTGCTCGATCACATCGATCAGTACCTGCACCGGGTCCGCATCAGCCGCCCGCAAGGGGACCATCCAGCGTGACACCACCATCGGCGCAATGATCTCATCCAGCACCGCGTAGCCGAGCTGCTGCTTGTTGGCGAAGTGATGGTACAGGGCGCCCTTGGTCAGGCCGGTGGCATGAAGGATGTTTGCCAGGCTGGCCGCCTGAAAGCCCTGCCGGTGGATTTCCTCGTAGGCGGCAAACAACACCGCCTGGCGGGTCCCCTGCGGGTCCTTGCTGCGATGATGCATACAATCGTCGACTTGCAGGGTCATGGTTTCAACACCATTGCATCTGTAACATACCGACCAGTATGGTTGTATGCCGACAGATATCAAGACCCGCGTGCGAAGCTGGATTGATAACTCGTTATCGAACTACTTTTGACCACCTTTCCGCAGTGCGAGCCAAACCATGTTTCATTCCTCACACCTGACCCGATATGCCGCCTTCGGCATACACCTTGTCACCAGTCTTGCGATCTTCCTGTCACTGTCCGCGGTGATCGTGCTTTTGTGGTATCCGGGACCGCTGTTCCAGATCGACGGCGGATGGGAGGGGCTGCGCATCGTCGCCTTCGTCGATGTGGTACTGGGTCCGCTGCTGACACTGATCGTCTACCGCGCCGGAAAGCCCGGCCTGAAGTTCGACATGGGCGTCATCATCGCGCTGCAGCTCGTGGCACTGGGGTATGGGATTTTCACCCTGCACGATAATCGCCCGGTGTTGCTGGTGTTCGCCGACGATCGGATCAACGCCGTTCCCTTGGCGGTGGCAGCGGAAATGGACCCCAGCGGCAAGTTACTGCAGCGTTTTGCCGAGCGCCCGGCCCGGGTCGTGGTGGTCATGCCCAGCGACCCGATCGAGCATGCCGATTACATCCTGCAGAGAATGCGCGCACGTAAACCGCTGCACCTCGAGTACCAGGACTATGCCCCGATGGCTGATCACTGGCCCGCGGTGATCGATGACTCGCTGGACATCGAGCACTACGTGCGCAGCAACGATCACTGGCAAGCCGCACTGCATGCTGAAATCAGCAAGCTGGGTAAAACACCCGGGGAACTGGTGTTTCTGCCGGTCGAGGGGCGCTACAAGAGCGGCATCCTGATTGCAGATCCGGATACGGGTGCATTCATCGGCTATCTGGACATCCGCTTCGACCCTGCGCTGGCCCGTAAAAAGCGACTGGTCAGAGATCGCCTGTAATTCGGGACATTCGACATCGCGCAGGCTGGGGCATGGCGTGCAGCTGTGCGAGAATACGCGCCTTTTTCAGCCTTACGATCCAGCAGCCATGGCCAAGGCGACGCCCGCCCCAGCACTGATTCCCACCCCCCTGCCCGACGCCACTGGCGTGCATCTGCAATGGGGCAAGGTCGCCGGCGCCGCGCTGGGGCTGGCCCTGGCGCACGCGGCGCGCAGCCATCCGGCGCCCTTGCTGGTGATCGCCTCGGACGTGCGCGAGGCCGAACGCCTGGAACAGCAGCTGCGCTTCTTCCTCGGCGAGGACGAAGTTCCGCTGCTGCATTTCCCCGACTGGGAAACCCTGCCCTACGACGTGTTCTCGCCGCTGCCGGAGCTGGTGTCGCAGCGCCTGGAGACCCTGCACCAGCTGCCCGGCCTGAAGCGCGGCGTGCTGATCGCGCCGGTGGCCACGCTGATGCAGCGCATCGTGCCGCCAGCCTACCTGCACGCCCACAGCCTGCTGCTGGACGTCGGTCAGACCCTGGACGGCCCGGCCTTCCGCAACCGCCTGGTGGCGGCTGGTTACCAGTCGGTGTCCCAGGTGATGGGCCACGGCGAGTTCGCGGTACGCGGCTCGCTGATCGACCTGTTCCCGATGGGCAGCGACCAGCCGTTCCGCATCGACCTGCTGGACGACGAGATCGACAGCATCCGCCTGTTCAACGCCGAGACCCAGCGTTCCGGCGACAAGGTGGACAAGATCCGCCTCCTGCCGGCCCGCGAGTTCCCGCTGGACGAGTCCGCCATCAAACGCTTCCGCCAGGCCTACCGGGTCACCTTTGAAGGCGACCCCCAGCGCAGCCTGATCTACCGCGACGTCAGTGACGGCCACCCGTCCGGCGGCATCGAGTACTACCTGCCGCTGTTCTTCGACCAGACCGCCACCCTGTTCGACTACCTGCCGGATGACCTGCTGGTGATCCAGCCGCAGATGGTGCGCGACGAGGCGGATGCCTTCTTCGACCAGGTCAGCGAGCGCTACGAGCAGCGCCGCCACGACATCGAACGCCCGCTGCTGGCACCCCAGCAGCTCTACCTGCGCCCCGACGAGCTGGCCGCCGCGCTCAAGCCCTACGCCGGTATCAGTCACCGCCGCACCGAGTGCCACGGCCGCGACAAGGGTTTCGAGGCCGCTCACAACCTGGCCACCCGGCCGCTGCCGCCGCTGGGCCTGCAGGCCCGCGCGACACGCCCGGCCGGTCTGCTGCAGGACTTCCTCGACCAGCAGCCCGGCCGGGTGCTGTTCGTGGCCGAGACCGCCGGGCGGCGCGAGCAGCTGCGCGACAGCCTGCGCGACTTCGGCCTGGCGCCCGTCCCGGTGGAGGGCTGGCACGACTTCCTGACCAGCAACACCCAGCTGGCCATCACCGCCTCGCCGCTGGAAGACGGCCTGTGGCTGGAAGACCCCGGCCTGCTGATCATTCCCGAATCCGCCCTGCTAGGTGAACGGGTGCGCCAGGAACGGCGCCGTCGCAAGGCCGGTCCCGACGCGGAGCTGGCGGTACGCAACCTGGCCGAGCTGAACATCGGCTCGCCGGTGGTGCACGAGGACCACGGCGTGGGCCGTTACCTGGGCCTGCAGACCCTGGACGTGGGCGGCATGACCGCCGAGTTCCTGACCCTGGAATACGCCAAGGGCGACAAGCTGTACGTGCCGGTGTCCTCGCTGCACCTGATCAGCCGCTACACCGGCGCTTCTGATGAAACGGCCCCGCTGCACCGCCTGGGCAGCGACCAGTGGGAGAAGGCCCGCCGCCGTGCCGCCGAGAAAGTCCGCGACGTGGCCGCCGAACTGCTGGACATCTACGCCCGCCGCGCCGCCCGCCAGGGTCATGCCTTCGGCGATCCGGGCGAGGACTACCAGCAGTTCGCCGCCGCCTTCCCCTTCGAGGAGACCCCCGACCAGCTGGCCGCCATCGACGCGGTGGTGGCGGATCTGTCCTCGCCCCAGCCGATGGACCGCGTGGTGTGCGGCGACGTGGGCTTCGGCAAGACCGAGGTGGCCATGCGCGCCGCCTTCGTCGCCGCCCAGGGCGGCCGCCAGGTGGCGGTGCTGGTGCCCACCACCCTGCTCGCCCAGCAGCACTACCAGAATTTCGCCGACCGTTTCGCCGACTGGCCGATCAGGGTCGAGAGCCTGTCGCGCTTCCGCTCCGCCAAGGAGGTGAGCAAGGTGCTCCAGGGCCTGGCCGACGGCAGCGTCGACGTGGTGGTGGGCACCCACAAACTGCTCGGCAGCGACATCAAGTTCAACAACCTCGGCCTGGTGATCATCGACGAGGAGCACCGCTTCGGCGTGCGCCACAAGGAACGACTCAAGGCGCTGCGCGCCGAGGTGGATATTCTCACCCTGACCGCCACGCCCATCCCGCGTACCCTGAACATGGCCATGTCCGGCATCCGCGACCTGTCCATCATCGCCACCCCGCCGGTGGCGCGGCACCCGATCAAGACCTTCGTCAGCCAGTGGAACGACGCGCTGATCGCCGAGGCCTGCCAGCGCGAGATCAAGCGCGGCGGCCAGGTGTACTTCCTGCACAACGAGGTCAGCACCATCGACAAAAAGGCCAGGCAGCTGGAGGCGCTGGTGCCCGGCGCGCGGGTGCAGGTGGCCCACGGCCAGATGCGCGAGCGCGAGCTCGAGGCGATCATGCGCGACTTCTACCACCAGCGCTTCAACATCCTGGTGTGCACCACCATCGTCGAGTCCGGCATCGACGTACCAAGCGCCAACACCATCATCATCGAGCGCGCCGACAAGCTGGGCCTGTCGCAGCTGCACCAATTGAGAGGCCGGGTCGGACGGTCACATCATCGCGCCTACGCCTACCTGATCACCCCGCCGCCCAAGACCCTGACCCCGGACGCGGTGAAGCGGCTGGAGGCCATCGAGTCGCTGGAGGAGCTGGGTGCCGGCTTCACCCTGGCCACCCACGACCTGGAGATCCGCGGCGCCGGCGAACTGCTGGGCGACGAGCAGAGCGGCCAGATCCACGAGATCGGCTTCACCCTCTACACCGAGATGCTGGAACGGGCTGTCAAGGCGATCCGCGAGGGCAAGCAGCCCGAGCTGGACCGGCCGCTGGACCACGGCACCGAGATCGACCTGGGGATACCCGCCCGCCTGCCCGAGGATTACCTGCCGGACGTGCACATGCGGCTGATGCAGTACAAGCGCATCGCCTCGGCAAAATCCACCGAGGAACTGCGCGAATTGAAGGTGGAGATGATCGACCGCTTCGGCCTGCTGCCCGAGCCGGCTCTGACGCTGTGCGACATAGCCGAACTGAAGCTGAAGGTGCAGCCCTACGGCGTCCGTAAGATCGAGGCCGGCCCGCAGGGCGGCCGCATCCTGTTCGACACCGAGCCCAAGCTCGATCCCATGCGCCTGATCCAGCTGATCCAGACCCGGCCGCAGGAGTTCAAGATGGACGGCCCGGACAAGCTGCGCTTCTATGCCGACCTGGCCGAGTCCGGCGAGCGGGTGCAAAGGGTCGGCCACATCCTTGACCTGATACTGGGGCTGCAGTGAACATGGCCGCCTGCAGCAAAGGAACCCCCATGCGATTCGTCAGCCTGTTACTCGTCTTGCTCGCCCTCCTGCCAACCCGCCTGCTGGCCGTCGATGACGGGAATCAGGCACCCGAGTACCAGGTTGAACTGGTGCTGTTCCTGCGCGACGCGCAGCCCGGCGGCGAGTACTGGCAGGCCGATGCCACGGCGCCGAATCCCGCCCAGGCCGTCGCCACGGTGCAGGGAGGACCGCCGCCAGCAGCCACCAGCGCCTTTAGCGCGCCTCCGGTACTGACCACCCCCGCTGCCGTGCAGCCAAACGTGGTCAATCTACCCGTCAACAGCTATCAGCTGCGCAACCATGCCGAAGCGCTACGTCGCAAGGGACTGACACCGCTGCTGCACACCGCCTGGAAACAGCGTGTGGGTGACCGGGACAACAAAGATTGGCTGTGGCTCAACGCTGGTCCGATGTACGGCCTGGTACGCATCAGCCTGGGGCGCTTTCTGCACATCGACACCGACCTGGCGCTCAGGACCGCTCAGGGCGGTGACGGCTTACTGATCCACAGCGTCGATCACCGTCGTCTGCGCAGCGGCGAACTGCATTACCTGGACCATCCGGCCTTCGGCATCCTGGTGCTGATCCACCCCTATCAAGCCCCCGGCAGCGCAACCGAGCCCACGACGCCCGCCGCCGAGGCTCGCTAAGCGATTTTCAGATCATTCTGACAACCATTCGTCACAAAGCTGTGCCATGCTCTACTTTCCGGCAAGAGGGAAGTTGGAGAAGGCATCATGGAACTGGATCGTTTATTACTCGAAGGACTGAAACTGGTCGCCCTGGTGGCGGCCATCACGCTGGTAGTACTCACCCTGCCCGCCCAGCCCTGAACGGGCTGACGCGCGGAATTAATCCGGCTCCCGCGCCCCAGGCTCACCGCCTGGCTGGCGCGGGCGACTGAACAACACCATCACCAGCCCCCCCAGCAGGGCCATGAAGCCCAGCGGCACCAGCCCCAACAGATTGACGGCCTGATGGTCGGCGTCCACGAACATCGCGCCGAACCCGAACACCAGTCCGATCAGATTCAATATCAGCCCCACCCATACCATCCAGGTGCCCAGTCTGTGCATCGCCTGCTCCGTAAAACCCGTGGTCCGCGGCCCGTGCCGCAGCAACCAGCTGCAATTATGACATCCGTCCGCTCAGATCCAGCGTCGAAATCTGAGCCAAAGGGTCAGGCCCAGGCCCAACGCCGACATGCCGCCCAGTAGCGCCCAGAAACCCCATGGCTCGCTCAGTAGCGGCATCGTCTGGAAGTTCATGCCGAACAATCCCGCCAGCAGGCCGAGCGGCAGAAAGACGGCAGATACACCGGCCAATAATTGCATGATCCGGTTTGCCCGCTCACTGGTGGCGGCGAAATGGACCTGCACCAGGGTATTGACGTCCGATTCCAGGACGCTGGCGTGGCGTTCCACCCGTGCCAAGTGATCATCCAGGTCATTGAAACGCACCCGCAGGCCTTCATCCAGTTGCACCACCGAAGTCTGGTCCCGCCAGGCTTCCAGCACCTCGCGCTGCACCGCCAGGTTGGTCTCCAGCCAGCGGAAACGACTGCGCATGTCCATCAACAGTTGCCAGTCACTGAACGGGTCAGTTGGATCCAGCAGGCGCCTTTGCAGTTCACTGAGCTTGTCGCCCATCGGCTGGCGTAGCGCCAGCAGGGCGTCACCCACCCGGTTCAACAGCAGGTACAACAGCCCCGCCGGGCTGGTCGGCTGGCGCTGCGTACCGCTCACCAGACGATCGCGCAGTCCATCGAACATGGTGTCCTCGGGCGGACGCACGCTGACCACGGCGCGGGCGGTGATCAGGAAGGCAATCGGCTTGGTGCGTGGCGCCTCCGGAGGCGAATCAGGATCCGGGGCGCGCACGATGATCAGGTCGTAGTCGTCACTGCCGTCATAGAAAGGCGGGTGGCGCTCGTTACGCAGGTCCGACAAATGACGTTCGTACACCGCGATGCCGAGCAGTTCGCGCACCCGTTCCGGCCAGTCTGAATCGGTGCGTTGTGCATCGATCCAGACCAGCCCGGCACCGTCCATGGCCGCCGCCCCGGATTTCGCCCCTTCGTCGCTCAGCGCATAGATATCCATGTACGCACCCTATCCTCCGTCTGCCGAGATTCATGCGCATGATACGCCGCGACCCGGCTGCATCCCTAACGCAGACGCGGTGCAAGCAGCATCGAAATCCACCGGTTTCACCGGCATCAGAGCCCCGTCCGGATCGCCGGGTTAAACCGGCTTCACCCGCCTGACGATCAAGCCGGTGTTAGTGTCGGCCGGCATCACGGGCGACACTGCATTCACGAGGTGCCGCTGGTTGCTGGCGTGGCTCTGGGAACTGAACGAGACAGGCAATGCCATGCTGCTGGTAGCGCTGCATAAGAACACGCAGCCACTCCCAAACCCGATTGCTGTTCACACAGCCCTCTGCACAAACGCCCGTTGCTGAAAGGAAGAGGCGGAACCGGCAAAAAAAAAGCCCGGCTGATGCCGGGCTTTTTTCGGGATATTGCGCTGGTCCGCTACGGGCGCGTCTTCAGATAGCGACGCCCGGCGGCGACAAAGCCGATACCAAACAGCAGCAGGGTGCCGGGTATCGGGGTGGAGCCGCAGTCACCGTTGCAGCCGGTGCCCGGGGAGCCGGAAACCGCTGAGATCTTGAACTTGTCTTTATTACCGTTTAAGCCGCCGAACACCGGGTTGGCGGCACCGACCAGCCAGTAACGGGAGGATACGCCACCCGCATTGATGGTTTCCGGCGAGTCCTTATTGAGATCGTTGTAGTTGCCGATGTGGATCCAGCCCTGGCCAATCAGGTCATTATAGGAAGCACCCAGGCTGACATAACTGCTCTCACCGTTGGCTTCAGCCGCAATTGCCGCCACGCCGTCCGGCACGTAGGCAAGTACGCTGATGTCCGTGTCATAAGAGCCGTCATTCGGCCAGCCGATGGTCACTTCGCTCAACGCAATGGAGTTGCCGGCACCGAAATCAAACAGTACCGCCTCTACCCGCCCCGAGTTGTCGGTGGAGTGCTGAGGCGACGACGAAGTTTCGCCCTCATGCTGTACACCAATACCGTCCCAGACGTTCACCGTTGCCAGTTGCAAGGTACCCTGGCCATTCTCGCCACCATTGTTGGCGACCCCCTGAATGAGCACGGTGCTGCCGTCGCTGCCACTGTAGGTGCGACTGAAATCCTCGCCGGAACAGTTGTTGTGCCATGAACCGCCGGAGGTGCAGCCAGAAGCGTAATTGAAAGTCCAAGTGGTGGCGGCATGCCCGGTCAGCGGCAACGCCGCCAACAACGCTGCCACAGCCAATCCCTTGAATACACCGTTTCCATTGTTGCGCATGATCGTGACCCTGATCTTCTTGGTTTTGAGCCTCGCAGCAAGGATCTGCTACGGCCACCTCTTCCTTCTATGAGTTCAGATGCATACTTTGTACCGGAATTCGCCGCGTCTATTCGAACAACGCCTTTGCCGACCGGAGTGACAGATAAATATCTATTCGAAACAATGATCTACATCACCGCCTGATATGTTTCCCAGGTGTCGAAACCGTTCGCCCACAACGGCCTTCGACATCCCTCATATCAGACTTTGTAAAAATACCTGACGATTTCATCCTGAAATCTTACGACGCTTGCGTCGCTTTGCCCGGGCATACCAACAGGCAGATAGCATCCCGTGCGTCACAAGCCCCCCATCAGTTGCAGGCGCTGTTCGGCATCCGCCCGCTGGGGAAAATCGCCCTCGCCTTTGAGGGCTTCACGGAAATGTGCCTTGGCCTCGCTGTCGCGCCCCAGTTCCTGCAACGCCACCGCCAAATGATAACGGATCATGCTGGATGACGCATTGCGCGAACTGGCGTCGCGCAGATAACCCAGCCCTTTCTGCGGATCGCCGGTCCGGACCAGTGCCCATCCCAGGGTGTCGATGACCTCGGCCACCTGCGGGGCCCGCTGGTAGGCTTCGAGCGCCAGCTTCAATGCCTGTGGATCACCGACCTCCAGGTACAGGTTGGCCAGGTTGTTGAGCAGCGCTGGGCTGCCGGGGCCTTGACGCAACAATGCCTCGTAGTAAGCCTTGGCCGCGTCCAGTTCGCCACCGGCATGCAGGGTCTCGGCCAGGGCGAGCTTGGCCGCATAGGAACCGGGGTGGCTCTGCACCCAGGCTTCGAGTTGCTTGACGGCCCTGTCCGACTCGTTCTGGGCGGCTACGGCACGAAACAGGCGCAGGGCTATTTCATCGTTGTCGACCTGCTTTGCCACCTCGCGATAAGCCTGTTCGGCCGCCTGCGGTTTGCCCTGCCGCAACGCAAGGTCGCCACTCAACAGCGTGCCGGTTAGATCGTCCGGATGCAGGCGGCGCAGCGTGTCAATCAATTGCGCCGCGTCTTCAAACTGTCCGGTGCGCACCTGCAGTTCCGCCAGTGACGCCAGTGCCGACAGGTCATCCGGGGCGCCGTCCACGGCCTTCTGCAGCGTCCAACGCGCATCGTCCAGCGCGTTGATGCGCAACTGCCAGTTGGCGATGGATTTGAGGTGACCGGTGTTATAGCCCGCGAGCCCCGACATGCGACGGAACTCGGCGCGAGCCTGTTCCTGCTCACCGTTGGCCCAGTAGGCCCGTCCAGTCATTTCCAGTACCTGCAGATCTTCCGGATACGTAGACTTGAGCAGCTGCGCGGTCTGCAAGGCCGCGCCGGTCCAGCCCTGCTGGATCCGCAGCTCGATCAGACGCAGGGCGGGATACATGGCCCGCGGATTGATCTGGTTGATCTTTTCCAGCAGCCGAAGCGCCTGATCCGGATGGCCCTGCGCCTGCTCGAGCTTGGCCAGTTCGAACAGCAAGCGGGTGTTCTCGGGTGACTTTTGCAGCAGGCCCTTGAGGCGCTTGGTCGCGGCGTCCGCGCGGCCTTCCCGCATGTCCAGGTGAGCCAGATTGATCTGCGCTGGCCGGAAGTCGGGATCCAGCGACAACGCCTTGTCGTAACTGGCACGCGCTGCTGCAAAATCCCCGAGATTGGCCTGGGCTGCAGCCAGCAGGTTATGGAATGCGATGTTATTGGGCTGCTGCTCCAGCACGCCTGTAGCCACTTCCAAGGCACGCTGATAATTTCCGGCGCCCAGATGGGCGGCAGTCAGTGCGGCGGCGGTATTGATCGCCTCCGGCCGTTGCTTGATCGCCGCTTCCATGTCTCGAATGGCCGCTTCGCGCTCGTCGGCTATCAGCCGGGCAACGCCCATCTTGGCCAATACATCCGCACGGCCGGGCTCCAACTGGTCCGCTTCACGAAAGGCCTGGATCGCCGGCGCGGCTTGCCCCGCCTGCAGATAGGCGTCGCCGAGCAGTCGCTGAAGGTCGGCCCGATCCGGCGCGATGTTGATGGCAGCCTGCAGCACCGGGATTGCCTTGCCGGGCTGTTTCATCGCCAGCAACGTGGACGCCAGCAACTTACGTGCAATCACGTTGCCCGAGTCCCTGTCCACATAGGCGGAAAGATTCTGGTAGGCCTTCTCCAACTCGCCAGCGCTGAAGTTGATCAGACCCGCCAGCAGCAAGGTGGGCAAATGCCGGGTTAACACCTCGGGCTTGGCGGCGTTGATCATCTCGGCGGCGTGGCCCATCTCGGTCTTGGCGGCTTCCGCGTCGCCGGTCTGGTCGAGTGCCACTGCCAGCAGGTAACTGACCTGTGGATCCCAGGCCGACGTCTTGCGCAGGTTTCGCAGCTCCCGCAATGCGTCGGAGAAGCGGCCCAGGTCCATCAATGCCGAGGCCCTGGATATACGTGCGCTGTAATAGTTCGGTGCCAGGATAAGGGTGCGTTCGTAGTGATGGACAGCCTCGTCGCGATCGCCCCGGGCATAGGCAATGGCCGCCTTGGTATTCCAGGCGTCGGGATTTGCGGGATATTGACGCAACACCTCATCCACAAGGGTGGCGGCGGTGTCATAGCGCCCCTGGCGCAGTTCCAGCGCAGCCAGGCCGATCTTCGGCAATGGCGCAGTCGGCGCGAGCGCCAGCGCCTGCTCGAATTCCGCCTTGGCCGGTGCAAAATCACCCAATTCCAGATGCGCATTACCACGCTCAAACTGGACCTCAACGGCAAGTTGGGGATCCAGGCCATCGGCAGAGATCTGCTCGACCACCTCCTGATACTTGTGCTGATTGCTCAAGGCCTTGGCAAGGGTAATCAGGGTCAGGCTGGGATCCGCCCCAAGCTTCTGCGCGAGGCGTATCTCTTTTTCCGCCGCCGGACTATCGCCATAGTGCAGCTGTGCCCGCCCCAGCAACACTCGTGCCGGGAGATGATTGGGATCATGTTTCAGGGCATTCTTCAGCTGAATGATTGCGGCCTTGTAGGCCTCCCGGTCGAACTGCGCTATGGCGTCCTCGTAATAGCGCGCCGCTTCGTCCGGCGCCGCCGCTGCCGGGGCCGTGACGGCCAGGCAGGCCAGCATAAATAAGATGCTGCGTGAGGTTTTGCTGAACATCATCCCCAACCTTCTTGGTACTCATACCGATGTATCAATGCCGCGACGAGGACCAGGGTCGCCGCCGGCAGTATTGTCCAAGCCTACCGCATCCGCCTACAAGACGTAGTGGCGAGCTGTCTGCGGGCCATAAATTAAGGGTGGCAAGAACAGCGGGGCCAGATTCAGGCGACATGCTTCATCTAAGCAAGGCCACGCACAGCATCCGCAAGGCGCCAATGACCCGCCTCCCTACCAGCCTAGCTGCTTAATGTTCGAATGCCAGCCTGCCGGTGCTGCCCAATCAAGCCGAGCCGCGCGCGTTGGCGACGGGGCATCGACTCAGACATAGCCGAAATCGGTCGATCACTGCGGCTGACATGGCACAGGAAGCACTGTGCCGGGCAAGGGCAACCGACCCCCAAACAACAATGGGATAGGCGACCTGCAGAGACGGCGCTTCAAATGAGGACGTCAGACGGGAAAAGAGCCGGTTGTCTGAAACACACAGAAAAAACCCCGGTCAGCATCAGCTGACCGGGGTTTTTGTTGGCGTCCCGTAGGGGAGTCGAACCCCTGTCGTCGCCGTGAAAGGGCGATGTCCTAGGCCTCTAGACGAACGGGACGTTTAAACTTTTACAACTACATTGTTTGGTGGAGCCAGGCGGGATCGAACCGCCGACCTCAACACTGCCAGTGTTGCGCTCTCCCAGCTGAGCTATGGCCCCGTCGAACGAGGCGCGTATGTTAAGAAACGACCGCGCCTTTGTCTATACCCTCATGCAAAATAATTACGCTTTTTCTGCATTGCCGGCGACGTGACGAACGCGACGGCGGGGTGTCGCCGCGATGCTCGAAAAGCGTTGCGGCAGCCGGGCGGGATTGTACCTTATGCGTCACCGGATTTGGACCACGAATCACGCAGCGTCACCACCCGGTTGAACACCGGACGCTCCGGCGTACCATCCACCTCATCCCGGGTGAAGTAGCCCTCGCGCTCGAACTGGAATGGCTGGCCCGCCTCGGCCTCGACCAGGGCCGGCTCCAGCACCGCGTGCTGCAGGGTCACCAGAGACTCGGGGTTGAGGAATTCCAGGAAGTCCCTGCCCTTGTGACCGTCCGGCGAGGCATCGCTGAACAACCGGTCGTACAGCCGCACCTCGGCCGGGATGCCCTCGCTGACGGACACCCAGTGAATCACGCCACGCACCTTGCGGCCCTCGGGGTTCACGCCCAGGGTGCCCGGGTCATAGGAACAGCGCAGCTCGGCGATTTCTCCGGCCTCGTCCCTGATCACCGCGTCGGCGCGGATCACGTAGGCGTTGCGCAGCCGCACCTCACCGCCCAGCACCAGCCGCTTGTACTTCTTGTTCGCCTGTTCGCGGAAGTCGTCGCGGTCGATGTAGATCTCGCGGGTCAGCTTGAGCTTGCGCGTACCCATGCCCTCGTCCTTGGGATGATTGGGACCGTGCTGGTCCTCGATCAGGCCCTCGGGGAAATTCTCGATCACCACCTTGAGCGGGTTCAGCACCGCCATGCGACGCGGCGCCGTGGCATCCAGGTCCTCGCGGATGCAGTTCTCCAGCAGGCTCATCTCCACCGTGCCTTCGGATTTGGTGATGCCGACGCGGGTGCAGAAGTCACGGATGGCTGCCGCGGTGTAGCCGCGCCGGCGCATGCCGGCGATGGTGGGCATGCGCGGATCGTTCCAGCCGGCCACGTGACCTTCGTCCACCAACTGGGTCAGCTTGCGCTTGGACAGCACGGTGTACTCGACATTGAGGCGCGAGAACTCGATCTGACGTGGGTGGCAGGGGATGGTGATGTTATCCAGCACCCAATCGTACAGCGGACGGTGATCCTCGAACTCCAGGGTGCACAGCGAATGGGTGACCCCTTCCAGCGCATCCGAAATCGGATGGGTGTAGTCGTACATCGGGTACAGGCACCACTCGGCGCCGGTCTGGTGATGCACCACGCCGTGCCGGATGCGGTACAGCACCGGGTCGCGCAGGTTCAGGTTCGGCGAGGCCATGTCGATCCTGGCCCGCAGCACCCGCGAACCGTCCGGGAACTCCCCGGCGCGCATGCGGCGGAACAGGTCCAGGTTTTCTTCGGCGCTGCGCTCGCGGAACGGGCTCGCCCTGCCCGGCTCGGTCAGCGTGCCGCGATACTCGCGCATCTGCTCGGCATTGAGTTCACAGACATAGGCCAGGCCTTTGCCGATCAGTTCCTCGGCGAACTGGTACAGCTGCTCGAAATAGTCGGAGGCAAAAAACAGCCCATCCCAGCGGTAGCCCAGCCAGCTCACGTCGTCCTTGATGGACTCGACGAACTCGATGTTCTCCTTGTGCGGATTGGTATCGTCGAAGCGCAGGTTGCACAGACCACCGAACTCGGCCGCCAGGCCGAAGTTGAGCACGATGGATTTGGCATGCCCCATGTGCAGGTAACCGTTGGGCTCGGGTGGGAAACGGGTCTGGATGCGGGGATGCTTGCCGCTGTCCAGGTCGTCGCTGACGATCTGGCGGATGAAGTTGCTCGGTGCGGTCTTGGATTCGCTCATGATTCGGCTCGGCCCGCGGGCCCTGTCCTTAGAATACGGTGATTGTTCGGCCCGAGGCGCCGCCCGGCAAGGGCCAGCGCGCGGCGTTCAGGCCTGCGCCTGGATATAGGCGATGGCGCGATCGATGCGACGCAGGGTCGCTTCCTTGCCCACCAGCAGCAGTGTCAGGTCAAGATCAGGCGACGGGTGGCCGCCGGTGATGGCCAGACGCAACGGCATGCCCAGCTTGCCGAAGCCCACGCCAAGCACACTGACCGTGGCCTGCATGGCGGTATGGATCTGCTCCCTGTCCCACTGCTCAAGTGCGGCGAAAGCCTCGTGCACGGTCTGCAGTGGCTCCAGGGCAGCCGGCTTGAAGGCCTTGGCGGCGGCCTGCGCGTCATAGGCCTCGAAGTCCTGATAATAAAAGGCACAGATGGTGGCCAATTCGACCAGCGTGGAGGCACGTTCGCGCTGCGCCTCGACCACGTCGGGCAGATGCGGGCCCGTGCTGGGGTCAATGCCCAGGTCACCCATGTGCGACGACAGCAGGTGGGCGATGCGCATCGGATCGCTGTCCTTGATGTACTGGGCATTGAGCCAGCGCAGCTTGTCGGTGTTGAAGGCAGAGGGGGCCTTGTTGACGCCGGACAGGTCGAACAGCTCGATCATCTCGTCGATGCTGAACACCTCCTGGTCGCCGTGGGACCAGCCCAGGCGCACCAGGTAGTTGAGCAGCGCCTCGGGCAGATAACCGTCCTTCAGGTATTCCATCACGCTGACCGCGCCGTGGCGCTTGGACAGGCGCGCACCGTCGTCACCGAGGATCATCGGCAGGTGCGCGTACTGGGGCACCGGCAGGTCCAGCGCCTTGAGCATGTTGATCTGGCGCGGGGTGTTGTTGAGGTGATCGTCGCCGCGGATGACGTGGGTCATCTCCATCTCGGCATCGTCCACCACCACCGTCAGGTTATAGGTCGGCGAGCCGTCCGTGCGGCGGATGATCAGGTCGTCCAGTTCGCTGTTGGCGAACACCACCCGGCCGCGAACCAGGTCATCCACCACCACCTCGCCCTCGGTGGGGTTGCGGAAGCGGATCACGTGGGGCTCCTCGGCGCTGACGTTCTTGTCGCGGCAGCAGCCATCGTAGCGCGGCTTTTCCTTGTTGGCCATCTGCTGCTCGCGCAGGGCCTCCAGGCGCTCCTTGGAACAGTTGCAACGGTAGGCCAAGCCCTTGTCCATCAGGGTGCCGATGACCTCGTTGTAACGCTCGAAACGGTGGGTCTGGTAGAAGGGCCCCTCGTCGTACTCCAGATTCAGCCAGGTCATCCCTTCCAGGATGGCGTTCACAGACTCCTGGGTGGAACGTTCCAGGTCGGTATCCTCGATGCGCAGCACGAACTTGCCGCCGTGCTTACGGGCATACAGCCAGGAGAACAGCGCGGTGCGGGCGCCGCCGACATGCAGATAGCCGGTGGGACTGGGGGCAAAACGGGTACGAACGCTCATGGGGGGCTCAACAACCAGCACGGGAACGGAAGTGCGCGATTCTAGCAAAACCGGAGCCTGGAGAAAGGTTCGCCTTCCCTGCCCGCGTCAGCGGAAGCCCTGCTGGCGCAGATAGGTCGAGAACAGCAGACCGTTGTTGCCGACGTCGGCGATGCGCCAGCCCTGGACACCATAGCGCAGATGAAAATCCAGGCGCTGCGGTGGTCGGTGGCGCCGTAGCATCAGCACGCTGATCAATCCCCGCCCCACCCCGGTGCTCAAGGGCGGCAGCACGCGAATATCCGGCGGCAGCGAATCATACATACCCAGGCTGCGGGCCAGTTCGGCAAACAACCGGTCCTGTAGCCGGTGCTGGTAGTGGCTGCGCGCCAGGATGTCTTGCCGCAGGTAGTCGAAGCCCGCGGTATACCAGGCCATTTCGGCGAAATCGAACTGTCGCGCCGCCAGCTCCTGGGCAGCACCCAGGAGAGTCGCAGGATCACCGGCCTCGGTCGGCCTGCTCATGTCCTGCAACCAGTACAGACCCGCTTCCATCATGTCCAGGCTGTTGGGCAGCGGGCGATAACTGAAGGGGTTCCAATCTGCCAACCCCGGCCCCGCCAAGACAAAGGCCAGCAGCATCAGTCCGAGCCTCCTTTGCCGCCAGTTCCCCGCCACGATCAATCCCGCGCCGGCCGGATCACCTCACCGCTCAACACCACATCCGGCTCCTTGTCCTTCGGTTGCACGGGCGCGGTGGGCGGTACCGTCGGCTCTTCCGGTTGCGGACTACGCTTGCCCGACGGATCGGTGAAATTGTCGTTAAGCATCTGCACATAGTGGTTGGAGTCCGTCACCACCCGGCGTAGGCGCCGCCGGTTGAACCAGCCCCAACCACGCGGGTGCCGCTCGAACAGGCTGCGCCAGAAGCGGGTGTTGTTCGTGAATGCCTGCACCATGTGATCACCGTCCTGCGGGTCAGGCGCCAGGGTGCGACGCACGTGTCGTCCGGCCAGGGTGCGTACCAGGAAGTGCACCGGCAGCAGCACCGCCATGACCCCGGCAATCAGGGCCACGGTACCCCAGGGCGTCGCCGCTACACGGGTAACAAACTCGCGCACCATGCCAAGCCAGTGAATCCCTGCCAGATCCAGTCCCACCAGCACCACCGCCACGGCCAACGCCATCGCACCTTCAACCCGCAGCACCAAGCGACGCCAGCGGCCGATCAAAGCGCGTAATCGCGGTACCTGGACCTCCTCGATCTCCCGGGCGCGCTTCTCCAGGCCGCCAACGATGCGGTAGGCCCGCTCCACCGAGACCTGCTCGATCCGCGCCAGGATGTCGTTGTGATCCTGGTCGCGCTTCCATTCGAAACGGCGACGCAGCGCACTATCGGCGATGGGCACCGCGGCGTCCGGATCATAGATGCTGTAGAAACGCCCGGCAGTCAGGCCCTCACGGGCCAGCGCCCGTTGCCAGGCACCGAACACCTCTTCCGGATTATCTTCACGGGCAGCGGTATCGATCTGGTTGAGCACGTAAAGAAACTTGGAACTGTCCGAACGATCGACGGTGCCGCGCACCAGGTGCGCCAGGGTGTCACTCATGGCGCCGGGTTCCGGATGGCGGGCATCGAAAAACACCAGCACCAGGTCCGACAGGTCAACGATGTGATTGGTCAACCGCAAGGTAGCGCTGCGCTGCGCATCGGCATCGAAGCCCGGGGAATCGATCAGAATGCGGCCTTTGACCTGTTTGGCGTGACAGGTCTTGAGTTGCAGATAGGCATCCAGTCGTCGTCCCTCCCCCGGCGCCACCTTTTCCAGTTCGGCACTGGTTTTGTAAAACGGGAACCTGGGGTCCGCATCCAGCGCAAGACCCGGCAGCACCCGCAGCTTGTCCTCGCTGCTGTAGCAAATCACCGTGAATTTATCATCCACGGCCTGGTTGCCGGTGTCCTGTAGCGGGTAGTGCAGATAGCGATTGATGAAGGTGGATTTGCCGGCGGAAAAGGTGCCGAGCACCGAGATCAGTGGCCACCAGGCGATCTGAGTGGCGTAGGAGTCATCCGGCCCCAGTAAACCCAGCGCATAGCCGACCTTGGACAGCCGTCGATAACTGTCGACGGCGTCGACCAACAGCGGATTCTCATCGCGCAGATGGCGTTCCAGACTGCGTAGCCGCTGTTTAAGATTTGCCGAAGGCCGAGTCATATCGATTGCCTTTGAGCCAAGTGAATGTCCATTTGCCTACCAGGGCATGAAGCTGTTCATGACGCGCATGGGACCGGAGGCACTATGCAGGTTGTAACCCATCACCGAGATCTCCTGACGCATCTCCTGCATGGTCACCGACATGACATGCGCCGACTGGTTGATGGCACTCATCTGGTGGACCATGGTCTTGAGCGATTCGTCCTCGCTGGTCATCACAACGGAGATATGGCGCATCTCGCCCGTCACCGCATCCATTGAACCGGTGATGCTGCCCATGTTTACCGCCACGCTTTCCATGTGCACGGCCACGCCATCGATGCGATCCGCCATGCGGCCGACGTCGGTGGTCAGGCTCTGGATCAGGTAGAAGCCGTAGATCGCCAGAATGATGAACGCCAACAGGGAGGGATAGACAATCAGCTCCCAGCGCCGCGCACTGGCTTCGAAGGTCTCGCGGAACTTGTCCATGCAGGACGACATGCCCTCCATCGGATTGATTGGGGGCGCCTGTAGCGGACTGGGATCGACGCGATCCATCGGTTCCTTGGCGGGTTCCTTCGCTGGCTCCTCGGCTTGCTTTGTGGCTGTCCCCGAGGTTTGCGAGGCCGACACTTTGTCTGCCGACTTATCAACCTGTTGAGTCGAGGCTGGCTTGGCTCCGGCTTCCGCCGGACCCGCGGTCTTTGGCTTGCCAGCGGTACTCGGCTGCGGCGGGCCTCCGGTCATGGCAAAGATCTTGTCTGCCAGGGCCTTTTTATCAGCGGCGGATTTTTCCTTGCCGGCCGGCTCTGCCTTCGTCGCACCTGTAACCTTGTGCGTTGTTGCCTTGTCCGTGGGTGCGGCCGTGCTTTTGCCGGCTGTGCCTGCCTTGACCTCATCCTTGACGGACGCCTTGCTGGTGACATTCTTGGACGCGGACTCGGCCACATTCACCGATGGCTGTGGCGTGGCAGCGCCCTGTTTCACCGGCGCTTTCTTTGCCGGGGCCTTCTTGGCAACTGCTTTCTTGACAGCGGCCTTCTTGGCGACTGCCTTCTTGACAGTGGCCTTCTTGGCTGCCGCCTTTTTGGTGGTCGGGCGTTTATCTGCCATGTCCTTTAACCCTCTTAATCATTGCGCAATACGCTGGCCAGCTGCTGACGTGCGTCGCTCACGGGCGCCCGCTGTCCGGCTGCTGTGCCAAGGCGTCCGCAAGGCTGCGAGCATGCTCTGGATTGAGTCCCTGCAGCACCACCACCAGGTGCTCGGCTGCAGCCCGATCACCCCGGCTGAGCAAAGCCCGCCCGGCGGCCAGGTAGGCGGCCGCAGCCTCTTCCCAGTTGCCCTGTGCGAAATAGATATTGCCAAGTTCACCCTGTACATCCGGCTCGTCAGTGCGCGCGGCCGCCTGCTTATAAGCAGCCAGTGCGCCATCCAGGTCACCGGCCCAATAGGCATTGCGCGCCTGCTTCAAAGCCGCGTCCGCGACACCATCGCCGCTTATCGATGCCGGCGCAGACTGGGATTCGGCAGCAGCATCGGAGCTGGAAGCCTCCGGCCACTGCGGCAAAGCATCATCGGCCACTGACGTGGCGGATGGCTGGGGTGCGACCGCCACGTTTTCATGCTCGACCGGCGCGGAACCCGCCGGCATCGCCGGCACCGGTACGGGCACTGTTTCCGGCGCGGTCCGGGCGGGGCTGTCTGAAGTTGCCGGCGCGGCATCAGTCTGGATTGCCGCGCTGGCGAAAAACTGTGGGAACAATTCAGCCCTGTAGTAGTAGCCGGCCGCCAATGCCAGCAGCAGCAGGATCAACAGGCCCTTGCTCAGCAAGTTGTAGATGAATGCCTTCATACCCTTCTCCATTGCCGCTCGCGGCTCTGCTCAGCGTGCCGCCGGTGCGGCTATCGGGGCTTCCACTTGTCGGTATCCCGCGGGCATCTGGAACAAGGCCGGATCCTGCGGAGCAACGCGGATATCGCGCAGTTCACGGAGGTAGCCACCTGGCAGTTCCTCGCGGATGACAATCTGCAATTCGGTATCGAACCACTGGCTGGACAGCATGGTCTGGCCATCGGTACGACGGGTGACCATCTGCCATTTTTCCGTGGCACGGTTACCCAGTTGTTCATGGCCATTGGGGCGCAGTTCGGTGACTGTGCCATCGGCCCATAGTTGGCGCAGCGGCATAAAACGCTGCTTGTCGATCCAGTACAGCGAACGAAAGCTCCGCCCCTGGTATTTCACGACCATTTCCCATTTTTCCGCCGGCCTGCCGAACAGAGTCTCCTCGCCCAACTTGTTACAGGATGCCTCTGGCACTCCCACACAAGGCGTCGCTGGTCGCTGTGACTGACGGATCTGCTCCATCACCTGCGGTTTTGCCTGCTGGACGCTATAGGTGTGGCTGTCGGGCATCAGCCGCAACGTAAGACCGGCAGTCAGATCGGTGATCTCGATCACTCGTTTGCCACCATCGGTGAATTCCATACGCACTTTGTCCGGCGTCACCGACATGCGTGCCAGACGCTCCGCTTGCTGCGGCACCTGCTGCACTGCGGTAGCGCTGAACTCAGCAACACTGAGTCCCGCCGCATCCGCAGCAGGGATCATCAGCGCCGTCAGCACGGCTAAAATCCGTTGTTTCATAGGGGCCTCGAAGGGCGACGCACCATGCGCCGCCCACCTCTGGATTCCAGGGCAAGGCATAGGACGGCAACGATCGCCGCCCCATGCCATTGCCACCGGTCACTGCTGCGGTGCAGCCGGGGCTGCCGGGGCGTTAGGCGGCGCACCCCAAGGGGCACCATAGCCGGGGCCAGGGCCGTAGCCGTAGCCTGGGCCGTAGCCGGGGTAACCGCCGTAGCCGTAACCGGGGTAACCACCATAGCCGTAGCCCGGATAGCCGTAACCACGACCATAACCGCGACCATAGCCATCGCCGTAGCCACGGCCATAACCGCTACCAGTGCCGCGGCCGGAAAACCCCATATTGAAGCTGCCGCTTCCGTCGCCCATCATGTCGCCAAGGCCGTCGCCCCAGCCGTTGTTGCCCCAGCCGGAACCGGGGTAACCACCCCAGGGACCGCCACCGTAACCGGGGCCGCCCCACCAGGCTTGAGCGGAAGACAGGGGCAGTGCGACAGCACCAGCGATGGCTGCGGCAAGCAGCGTCTTTTTCATCATGCTCATAACGATATCCTCACGTTTTTCCACTTAGCGGCGCAGTACCATCTGCGTCGGGTTTGATCCCTTGTGTCTTCTAACCCACCGACGGATGAAGGGATCGACATCCATCGGCACTAAAACCTTTGTCACCACACCGGTCCGGTGCCCGGCATGCCCCAGGGTGCGGGCGTCGCGCCCCAGTAGCCGGGCTGCATCCCCGGATAGCCTGGGTAGCCCGGGTAACCTGGATACCCCGCGCCGCCCGGGTAGTAGCCCGGCCAGCCCTGCTGCTGCATATCCTGGCTGGAGCCCATCGGCCGATCGTATGGCGCGATAGCGGGCATCTGCTGACTTCGGTACTCCTTGCCTTTTTCCGGCTCCAGTGGCCGGAACTGCGGCATCACCGGCTGCGGCTGTTGCCACATCATTTGCGGTGCCTGCATGGCCCCGCCGAATCCAACCGGCGGCTTTTGCCAGGGGTTTTCCGCGGCCCGGGAACTCATCGTCGGCGCCTGGCCCTGCATCGCCGGGCCCGGCGCCTGCTGCCAAGGCTGCATCGCCATCGGCGGCCGCTGGCTCGGTACACCCCACTGCTGTTGCGGCATCGCCGGCGGCGCATAAGGTTGCTGATATCCGGCTGCACCCTGGTAAGGTTGCTGATACCCAGATGCAGCTTGGTAGGGCGACCCTTGATACTCATTCCGCGGCATCTGTCTGGGTTGCGGCGGCTCTTCGCTACCGCAACCGGCCAGTGCCCCAGTCAGACCCAGCAACGCCAACCCCGGCCACAGGAAACCGCTCGGGAAGCGAAACGCAAGGGTCTGACAAGGCACCAATTCCTTCCTCTCAACTCAGCGCCGACTCAACGGGCCGGTCCGTACGGATATCCGGCACCCTGCCAGGGCGCATAGCCGTAAGGCGCTGGGTAACCGTAAGGGCCTCCCGGAGCGACTGCGGGCGCTTGGGGGGCCGGCTGCTGACCGCTCGGCGTCTGGGCCGGCTGTGCCGGTGCCGACTGCGCACCACGGGGCGCGGTACCTGCAGGCTGGGGTCGACCATATTGCTCGCGGCGCATCTGCTCGAACTGCTCGCGCATCTCGCGATGCTGGGCCTGCATTTGTTCCCACTGGCGATTCATCTCCTGCTCACGAGCCTGGATCTGCTTCCAGCGCTCCTCATGGCGGCTCTGCATGTCCTGCCGGCGCTGCGCCATGTCAGGGTTTTCTGCCGGGGCCTGCGGCCAGTCACCCTGCTGCATCCGCTGCTGATGCTGGGCTTGCATCTCTGACCGGCGCTGTTCGTGTTGCTGGCGCATCTGCTCCGCATCCGGCCAGTCCTGCTGCTGGCCCGCGGGCGGACGGTCAGGCATCTGCTGCATCCGCTGCTGGTGCTGGGCCTGCATCTCGGCCCGGCGCTGTTCGTGTTGCTGGCGCATCTGCTCCGCATCCGGCCAACCCTGCCGCTGCTCCATAGGTGGGCGACCCGGCATCTGCTGCATACGTTGATCCATGGCTTCCCGACGGGCAGCTTGCTGCTTGAGGAATTCCTCACGGCTCATGCCACCGCCGCCGCTGCCCGCCTGCCCGGCCGGCCAACTGCCATAACCCGGCGGAGCAAACCCAGCAGGGGCCTGATCGGGCTGGCCGGACCGGGGAGCGCTATAGGGCCCGGGAGGCGGCGCATTACCCTCCTGACCGGGTGCCGGATAGTTCGCCGCGGGAGCCGGCTGCGCCCATGCCGGGTAACCGGCAGATGCCTGGGCAGCATCCTGCGCCAGTGCCGCGCCGCTACCGAGCAGTCCTACCAGCATCCCGGGCACCAGTAAGGCGCGTTGGGCAATGCTGCGCTGCCCGAGGGAAAACGATTGTTGGGTCTTGTCGCTCATGGTCTGCCTCCGTGGAGTGGCGGCTGTGCCAGCCACCGAGTTCTGTGTCGCATTCATGGTGTTATTCCGCCCCTTCCGTCTGGGGCCCCTGGCGCTTGCCACGCGTAGCCACGTCACCTGCCTTGGCCGGATCGAACTCGATTTCCTCGGCAAATTCTTCGCAGCCACGTTGTTTGAAGTGCTTGGCGGCACTGATGCAACCCAGCGGGATCACCAGCACGGTGAACAGGGTCGCCACACCGGTGCCGAACAGCAGGGTTACGGCCATCCCCTGGAAGATGGGATCGGTGATGATGGCCGCGGCGCCGGCCATCAGCGTCAGCGAGGTGATCAGGATCGGCCGCAGCCGGGTCTGTGCGGCGTTGACGGCGGCCTCGCGGATTTCCTTGCCGTCAGCTGCCTCGAACTTGACGAATTCCACCAGCAGAATCGAGTTACGCACGATGATGCCGCCCAGGGCGATGAAGCCGATCATCGAGGTGGCGGTGAACTCGGCGCCGAGGATCCAGTGACCGGGGATGATGCCGATCAGGGTCAGCGGGATCGGTGCCATGATCAGCCCGGCCAGTGTGTAGTTCTTGAACTCCAGCACGATCAGCGCATAGATCAGCAGCAGCGCCGCGATGAAGGCCAGGCCCATGTCACGGAAGGTCTCGTAGGTGACGGTCCACTCGCCGGTCCACTCGAAGCCGGACTGCAGGTCGTTGTCGGGCGGAGCGATCAGGCCGCCGGGCATGCCGCTGATGGTCACGCCATCCGGGGTGGTGTAATTCTCGAGCAGGTCCTCTACACCGAACATGCCGTAGATGGGTGCGCCCAGGCGGCCCTCCATCTCGCCGGTCACGTACTCCACCGAGCGCAGGTCCTTGTGGAAGATGTAAGGCTCTTCGGGCACCTCGACGAAGCGGCCCAACTCGCCCAGCGGCACGCTTTCGCCGGTGCTGTTCATCAGCGGCAGGTTGGCCAGCCGGGCAATCTGCGAGCGCACCGACAACGGCGCCTGCAACACGATATAGGTCGGCTCCAGCGGTGCAGCGCGTTTCACGTCGCCCAGCTTGTGACCGCCCATGGCCATCGCCAGGTTGCGGTTGATGGTTTCCACGGTGATGCCGTTGCGCGCGGCCTTCTCGGCATCCACCTGAAAGCGCCAGTAGCGGTGCGGCGCGGCCATGTAATTGTCGACGTCGACGATGTTATCCACCTGGCGGAACATCGCGGTCATGTCACGGGCGACCTGGCGACGGGTGGCATCGTCCGGTCCATACACTTCGGCCACCACCGTCTGCAGCACCGGCGGGCCGGGCGGCATCTCCACCACCTGGATGCTGGCGCCCAGCTGCGTGGCGATCGGCGTGAGCATCTGGCGGGCCAGCACCGAGAGCTCATGGCTGCTGCGCTCGCGGTCGTTCTTGTCGACCAGCATCACCTGGATATCCGCCTCCCAGGGCTGCTGACGCAGGTAGTAGTGACGCACCAGACCGTTGAAGTTGTACGGCGATGCCGTACCCACGTAGCTCTGCAGCGCGGTCACCTCCGGCAGCTTCTGCAACTCGCTGGTCAGCTGCTGGGCAACATTGGCGGTCACCGGCAGGGCGGTGCCCTCCGGCATGTTGATCACCACGTTGAACTCGGGCTTGTTGTCGAACGGCAGCATCTTCACCGGCACGACCTTGAAGTAGAACATGGCGCAGGCGATGAAGGTCAGGCCGATCACCCCGGCCAGAAACAGCAGGCCGAGCGGCCGCCGATCGATCAGCGGCTGGATGATGGGGCGGTAGAAGCGACCGATGATCTTCTGCGCGCGCAGTTCGCGCTCCTCCGCCTTGTGGAAGGCGGCGATGCTGGCCGGACGCACCCGCATGGCGAACCATGGGGTGAAGATGAAGGCCGACAGCAGCGAGAAGAACATCGCCGACGAACCCAGCGCCGGGATCGGCCGCATGTAGGGCCCCATCAGCCCGCTGACGAAACCCATCGGCAGCAGAGCGGAAATGATCGTCAGGGTGGCCAGAATGGTGGGATTGCCCACCTCGCGCACGGCGTCGATGGCGATGGTCAGCGAGGTCTTGCCCGCCGCCAGCCAGCGCCGGAAGATGTTCTCCACCACCACGGTTGCATCGTCCACCAGGATACCGATGGCGAAGATCAGCGCGAACAGCGACACCCGGTCGATGGTGTAATCCATCACCCAGGCTGACCAAACGGTGATCAGGATGACGATGGGGATGACGGTCATCACCACGAAGGCCGCCCGCGTGCCCAGCCCGATCAGGCACAGGATGGCCACCGCCACCGCGGCCTCGAACAGCGCGGTCAGCAACTCATTGACCTTGTCGTTGGCGGTCTTGCCGTAGTCGCGGGTGACACTGACCTGCACGTTGTCCGGGATAAGGTTGCCCTTCAGCAGGTCCAGCTTGGCCAGGATGTCGTTGGCCACTGTTACGCCGTTGGTACCTTCCTTCTTGGCCAACGCCACGGTGATCGCCGGCTGGCCATTCGGCGCGACCTCGTCCTCTGCACCGGCCGGGCCGCTGTAGTAGGTGGCGACGCGGGTTGTCTCGGCGGGCCCGTGATAGACATTGGCGATGTCGCGCATGTAGATGGGCATGCCCTTGTAGGTGCCGATCACCAGCTTCGACACCTCCTGGGCCGAGTGCAGGAAGGCGCCGGTGTAGACCGAGAAGGTCTGGTTGCCGTATTCCACCGCACCGGCTGGCAGCTCGGAGTTGACGCTGTGGACCGCCTGGGCGATCTGGTCCAGGCCGATGCCGTAACCGGACAAGCGTTCCGGCTGCACCTCGACGCGGATCTGTTCCTCCCGGCCACCGACCACAAAGCCCTGCCCGGTGCCGGGGATCTCCTGCAGGCGCTGCAGCACGTCCAGTCCCAGGGTGCGCAGCGAGGCGTCGTCGACGTTTTCCGACCACAGGGTCAGGGTCACCACCGGAACGTCGTCGATGCCCTTGGGCTTGACCAACGGCATGGCGACGCCGGGCGGAATCTTGTCCAGGTTGGACTGCAGCTTGTCGTGCACCTTGACGATCGACGGCCCCAGTTCCTCACCCACCCGAAAACGCACCGTGACCATGGAACGACCACGCTCGGTAGCCGAGTAAACGTGCCGCACGCCAGGGATCTCGCTCATGATCCGTTCCAGCGGCTCGGTCACCAGGCTGGCCACCTGGTCCGCCGAGGCACCGGGGTATTGGACGAAGATGTCCACCATCGGTACCGAGATCTGCGGGTCTTCCTGGCGTGGCGTGAAGATCAGCCCGAGCAGGCCGATGGCCAGGGTGGCCAGCATCAGCAGCGGCGTGATGGGTGAATCAATAAAGGTACAGGCCATACGCCCGGCCATGCCCAGAGGGCGCTTCTTCAGCTCCTCCACGCTGTCCGGAACGTCGTTGTTCTGATTGTCCTTTTGCACCGTCATTGCCTTGAATGCTCGCCGTGGATGGTCGGTCAGTTACGGGGTTGACTGCTGGACCAGGCCGAATGGCCGTTGTCCGGCGGCACGGCGAAGATACGTTCACCGATGCGCAGGCCGGACAGCACCGACACCTGTTGCGGCCCCAGGTAACTGCCAAGCCGGATCAGTCGCAGGCTAGGCTGACCGTTGTCACCAACCACGAAGACCGCCGGCAGGCTGCCACGCCAGATCACCGCGCTATCGGGTATGGTGGGCACCGAATTCACCGGAACAGTGATGTCAGGCACCATCACCTCGGCATACATGCCGGGACCACCCGTCACCCCGAGAGGCAGATCGAACTTAACCGTCACGGTGTGACGCTGGGCATTGGCGGTGGGGAATATCTGCGCCACCCTCGCGCTGACCTGGCTATCGCCCACGTCGAGCTTGGCCGGGACGATCAGCCCCTTGCTCAAGCCAGGCATCAGCCGAGATGGCACATCCACCTCAATCTGCAGATAGCTCAGGTCGGCGAACTCCAGCAACGCCTGGCCGGGACTGACGGTGTCACCCTGTTCGACCAGCTTGCGGACGATCACGCCGTCGAAGGGCGCAAACGAGCGTGCGTCGCGCAGCTTGGCGTCAATCTCATCGATCTGGGATCGGGCCGCAGCATACTGACTCTGCGCCTGGCTGAGCTGAGTGCCGTAACCGTGCAGGTCGGCCTGACGGTCCACCCACCGGTCGCCGCCGACATTGCCTGGCATGAAACTCTGCATCGGCTGGGTGAACATCTGATCGAACATGGACGGCATGCCCATGCCGCCGGACCTGGAAATACTGCGACTCTGTGGTGAATACATCTCCCGCGAGTACTGCACCTGAGCGTTGCTGATGGCCGACTGGGCGCTGGCCAGCTGGGCAAGTGCCGCGCGACGCTTGGCCAGCAGATCGTCATCATCGATCGCGACCAGCACCTGATCCTTGCTGAAGTGATCACCCTCAATGCCGGCGATAAACTCCACCGTGCCGGGCAGCTGTGCAGTCAGCATCACCTGCTTGAAGGCGACCACGGTGCCACCGATGGCTACCGACGAGCCGAGCGAGCCTGCCTCGACCATCACCACCTGACCCGCGGCCTGCCCTTGCGGCGGCGTCCCCCAGGTCTGTGCAGCGGTTGGCTGCCCCGCCAATATGACGGCCAGCATCAGCGCGCCTGCCATGCGGCGCGGCTCGATGACCTGCGGTGCTGACTCCATCCTCTCCCCCTATCGAACTGGAACCATGGCGTGTCGCCAGTGGCTTTCCTTCACTCCGGGGGACACCTCGGTACTGCACGAGCGTCCCTTTCCCATCTGCATCGCACACGACCAAGTGCATCAGTGACGGCGATCTGCGTTTATTCAAAGCATTGACCATGCCAGAATTTAAGTCTTTGTATTTATGAGTATTTTTTGCAGGCCCGTCGCAAGCGGCGCAACGGCATATAAAGCCGTGTATCTGCGCTAGATCATTGTTTCTACTAAGAGTCCGGAATTAATCTAGGGTTATCACTAGGTGTTGCAGCAGTGTTGCAACGCTTGTGGGTTGCAACGACTGCAACCGCGGAGCAGGAGGACTGTCTGTGCGCCGTCGGCAACGATGCCGGAACCCGTTGAGGAGCGGGCCTGGAAAGCGGAAACGCCATCGTGCTGATGAACAGGCAGTCATACACAACAAGGCCCAAGGCTGGAGCCCCCTATGACTGCATTGCAGCAACTGACCGCGCTTTTCGATTCTGTCGCAGGACTGGTACACGATGGTGTGATCCTGGCAGACCCGGTAGGTGAAGTGCTCTACCACAACAGCGCCGCCAGCATCCTGCTGGCGATGCCGCGTATCCGGCACCTGCGCGACGTCCAACGGGACGTCGGCATCATGCTGCCTAGATTGACGACAACGGCTGATCAGCAACGCAGATTGCCATCCCAGGAGCACGGCAGCCGCGACGTAGTGCACCTGGAATGCTGGGTAAAGCAGTCCGCGGCAGATCGTCTGCTCGAATTCAACGTCACTCAGCTGGAACTGCCTGAAATGCCCGAGGCCTTGCAGCTGGTGGTGGTAAGTGACAACACCGCGAACCGCCGCCTGGACACCCTGATCGAGCGCTCAGCCAGTACCCGACTGATCACGCAGAACCCCCACATGCGCGGCATCGTGGACACCCTGGAACAGGTCGCCCCTACCCGCGCACCCGTGCTGTTGCAGGGCGAATCAGGGACGGGCAAGACCATGTTCGCCAAGATTATTCACAACAACAGCAGCCGTACCGAGGCACCCTTCGTCAAGGTCAACTGCGCGGCCATACCGGAAACGCTGCTGGAGTCGGAACTTTTCGGTCACGTCAAAGGTGCCTTCACCGGCGCCTTGAACAGCCGCCCCGGTCGTTTCCAGGCGGCTCACGGCGGCACCCTGTTTCTTGACGAGATCAGCGAGATCCCGCTGCATCTCCAGCCTAAACTGTTGACCGCACTGGAAGAGCAGCACTTTCAAATGGTCGGCTCCGACGAAACCGTAGAAGTCGATATCCGCATCATCGCCGCCTCCAACCAGGATCTGGGCGCGATGGTCGAAGACGGCCGTTTCCGGGCCGATCTGTACTACCGCCTGGGGGTGTTCAACATCGAGGTCCCCGCCCTGCGCGACCGGCCGGAAGACATTCCGCTGCTGATCAAGCATCTGTGCGAGACCCTGGTGACGCGCGGTTACCCCAAGAACCTGCAGTGCAGCGAGGAGGCCATGGGCAAGCTGCTCAACTACCCGTGGCCGGGCAATATCCGCGAGTTGGCCAATGCCGTGGAGCACGCCATGATCCTGGCCAAGAATGACATCGTCACCACCGACTGCCTGCCTCGTCACATCCGCGAATACGCGGGCATGGGCGCGGCCAGCGGCATGAGCGATGAGGAAGCGCTGGAGGCGCAGCGCGCCGAGATCCTCAACACCATTGCCGAGGCACAGGGCAACCGCGCAGAAGCTGCGCGCATGCTCGGGATCGACCGCAGCACCCTGTGGCGACGCATGCACCGCTTAGGCATCGCAGAGGGTGAATAGGAATCTCGGTAACACATTGTAAAAAGATTAAAGTCTTCCGGGGCTTGCACGATATATTAGGCGTCACTAATATTTAGATGGGCTGTTAGCCCTGATGTCTGATTTAAGGAGTAAGCCGTGTTCCTTGACGCCTTAACCGTCGCCGGCACCATCGCCGCCCTGGCAATTGCAGTTTCGATCATATTGCTGGGCAACTGCCGCCGTTGCCGTTAATCCCTGAGCGCCTAAGGACAGGCCCTTCCCCATAACATTGACGACACCGCCACGAGCCCCTAGAATGCGCGCCTCGCACGAAATAGCGGGCGCGTAGCTCAGCGGGAGAGCACTGCCTTCACACGGCAGGGGTCACAGGTTCAATCCCTGTCGCGCCCACCAATCCAAAACGCCGACCCTGGTTTCCCCAGGGTCGGCGTTTTTCGTTGCCGCAGGCATTCTAGTCCAGCATGAGTTCAGCGGCGGGTCAGGCGCGCCCGGTAGAGGCGCTCAACCAATCGCCGCCCCGCTCAGCGAAGGACAACTCGGTATAACCACCGCTGCCGCGATGCAACACGCCCTGTGGACAGGCAGTGATGCAGGCATCGCAACGCCCACAGGCAGCCACGAAGGCCGCATCGTCCAATACCCGCGGTGGGCGTACTACCCCACCCTTGGTTGAGGACTTGCCCCGCAGCAGGTTGCGTCGCTCCGGGTTGAACGCAGTGGCCGCCATTGGCCGATTCCTTGCGTCACGATAGTTAAGTGACAAACTAGACGCATCTTTTGGCAATGGCCTTATACGGGTCAAGCAAGGCGTCGCTGCACGCAAGATCTGCCGGGACTGCGCAGGCATCGCAGACGGCGGCGCACCTACACTGGCGCGAGGAAGCAACAGCAAGACTAATTTGAACGCGAAATGACGCTGCCCTGGCAGGCGAGTCACGGTGTAGCGGTTACTGGGAACCAGGCGGCAGAGGACGAGTGATGTTAATGCTGCCCACCGGGCAGGGGCCGACGCAGGCGCCGCAACCATTGCAGTTGCCGGCCATCACCACCGGCACCATGGCACCCTCTTCGGTCGCGCGAAAGCGGATGGCGTAGTTGTCGCAGAACTCTTCACAGGTACGGCAGGGCTCGCCGGACAGCGCCAGACAGCGCTGATCAATGGTCAGCACGAAGCGAAACGGCGGGGCCTTGGCAGCGGGATTGCGGCGCAGTGCACCACGATCACAGGCGGCCAGGCAGGCGCCGCAGAAATCACAGCCACCAAATCGGAAGTCCACCTGCGGCAGGCCATCGGCACCACCGTACAGCACGCCTTCACGGCAGGCATCCACACAAGCCGAGCAGCCATCGCAGCGTGACACAAAGGCCCATTCTGCGATTGCCCAGGGCGGCCGCGGCGGTAAGCCGTGGTCGCACCCGTTGGGCAACATTTGTTTCGGACTGGCGCTCATGCTTGGTTTCGTCCTTGATCGACGTAACAGACTTTAGTCAGGGTGCCTGTCGCGTTGATTGACCCGGATCAACCCACCGCGACGGGAGCCAAAGATACTCGGGTAACCGGCCCGACGAACCTGACAATGCCCATGGTATCCCCCGCGCTTCACCCGCCAGGCCTGATCTTGCGGCCCCTTTTCCTGCTGCCGGGGCCGCCCGGCTGACATTGCTGAGTCATGGACTGGCGCTGTGGCACGAGCACGTCACGGCCTGCCCGGCCACCGCCCTGGCCGCCGGGCACAGCCACGAGATGCTGCTCGGTTATGCAACGACGGTGATCGTCGGCTTTATGCGGATGAGCCTGCCGGCGCCACTACGCGTCCGTGGAGACGGGCTGCCGGACTGAAGCTCAGCTGATGCGGTTCAGCCCGTACAGCGCCGCCACCCGGTAGGCCTCGGCCATGGTCGGGTAGTTGAAGGTGGTGTCGACGAAGTAGTTCAGGGTATTGGCCTTGCCCTTCTGCGCCATGATGGCCTGGCCGATGTGCACGATCTCCGACGCCTGTTCGCCAAAGCAGTGGATGCCGAGGATCTCCAGGGTCTCGCGGTGGAACAGGATCTTCAGCATGCCCACCTCGTGGCGGGCGATCTGCGCCCGGGCCAGGTTCTTGAACTCGGCCCGGCCCACCTCGTAGGGGATGTTCTGGTCGGTCAGTTCCTTTTCGGTGCGGCCCACCGAGCTGATCTCCGGCGAGGTGTAGATGCCCGCCGGCATGTATTCCACCAGCCGCCAATCGCACTCGCCGAAGGCGATCAGCGCGCCGACGAAACGGCCCTGGTCGTAGCTGGCGCTGGCCAGCCCCGGCGGACCGGCCACGTCGCCGACCGCGTAGATGTGCGGCACGGCGGTCTGGTGGCGTTCGTTGATCTCGATCTGGCCGCGGCTGTTGACCGCAATGCCGACCTTGTCCAGATCCAGGCCGTCGGTATTGCCGGTACGCCCGTTGGCCCACAGCAGTATCTCGGAGTTGATCACCTTGCCGGACTTGCAGTGCATGCGCACGCCCTCGTCGTCGACCTCGACCCGCTCGTAGGTCTCGTTGTGCATGATCAGCACGCCCTGGTCGCGCAGGTGGTAGCTCAGCGCATCGGTGATCTCGTCGTCCAGGAACGACAGCAGCCGGTCGCGGGTGTTGACCAGGTTCACCTTCAGGTCGAGGTTGGCGAAGATCGATGCGTACTCGCAGCCAATCACGCCGGCACCGTAGATGGTCACCCGCCAGGGGGTGTTGTCCAGCTTCAGCACGGTGTCGCTGTCCACCACCCGCGGGTGGCTGAAGTCCACGTCCGCCGGCCGGTAGGGACGCGAACCGGTGGCGATGATGATGTGCTCGGCGCGCAGCTTCTCCTGCTTGCCCTCGGCACCGGTCACCAACACGGTGTTGGCATCGGCCAGCGCCGCCTCGCCATGAAACACCGCCACCCGGTTGCGAGTGAAATAACGGTGTCGCATGGACACCTGCTTGCCGATCACGCCATCGGCGGTATGCAGCAGCTGTGGCCAGGTGATGTCCATGGCCCGCACCGTGTGCGAGAACAGCGGATGATGACGGTAGTCGGCCAACAGTTGCACGGTGTGACGCAACGCCTTGCTGGGGATGGTGCCCTGGTGGGTGCAGCCTCCGCCCAGCTGGGGCTGCTTTTCCACCACCGCAACGGACTTTCCCGCCTTGGCCAGCCGCATGGCCGCGCCTTCCCCGCCCGGCCCGGAGCCGATGATGACCACGTCGTAATGCTGCATGTCTGTCCCGCCCGCCAAGTGCCCGATTTGCGTCTTAACTTACCATCCCGAGTGGCGCTCATATACCGCACGCCGTTCAAAGACACAGCGTCCCGGCCGCTAGACCGGATAGCGCACTGCCAGACAGGGGGGCGCCATGCACACCATGCGCGACATGCTGTATCGATACCTGCTGCCCGATCATCTGCGGGACTGCCGCCCGGACCCCGGCAGCCCCCATCGCCGCCGCTTTACCGTCAAGTACCGACGCAAGCGCTGCCTGGTGAAGAACCTCTGGATAGGCGCAGGTTTGCTAGTATTGCTGCACCCGACCCTGGCCATGCTGATGGTCGTCGGGCTGGCCACCACCTTCCTGGCCTTCACCGTGCTGGACGAAACACCCTGATGCCCCACTTCGACACCAACCCCCTCCAGGCCCTGACCCTGCAACCCGGCGACGCCGAGGCCGAGATCGACCTGCGCGGCCTGGACAACCAGACCGCCCTGGCCCGGGTCGCCGAACTGCTGGCCCAGGACCACCAGGACGGCCCGCGCAGCTATCGCCTGAGCTTCGACCCCGCACGCGGCGACGGCACCGAGACCCTGTTCCAGCCGCTCGGCCGGCTGTTGCTGCAGGCCCGCCGCGAACAGCGGCTGCAAAGCTGCCTGCCCCTGGCCGATGGCGCCGGTTACTTCATCCGCTTCACAGACTGAGCATCAACCCCATCCACCGGCCACTTCGGCCAGTAAAACAAAGGCATAGACAAGTTCTCTGATTGTTCTATACTGGCCGGAAACCAGAACCAAGCGAAAACCACCGGTCGACCAGAGGAGAACACCATGGTGCCGCCCAGCCTCACCCGCCGTCAGCAGGAGATCTACGACTACCTGCGTGAACACCTGGACGACTTCCCCCACCCGCCCACGCTGGACGAGTTGTGCGAGGCGCTGGGTCTGAAGTCCCGCGGTTCGCTGCACAAGCAGATGCAGGCGCTGATCGAAAGCGGCCTGGTCGAACCCATGAACAACCTGCGCCGCGGCATCCGCCTGGCCGAGGCCGACCGCCAGCCGGCCGCCGCCAACGACGACGAAGATCCGGAGCAACGCTTCGCCCTGCCCCTGTACGGCCGCATCGCCGCCGGCCGCCCCATCGAGGCCATCGCCAACCAGGAAACCCTGATGGTGCCGCCCAACCTGCGCACCGCCCGGCCCTGCTACGTGCTGGAGGTCAAAGGAGACTCCATGATCGAGGAAGGGATTCTCGACGGCGACTGGGTGGTCATCGAACAGCGCGACCACGCCCGCAACGGCGAGATCGTGGTGGCCCTGGTGGACCGCGAAGAGGCCACCCTCAAGCGCATCGAACAAACCCCCGGCCAGGTCATCCTGCACCCCGCCAACAGCAGCATGCAGCCGATGCGCTACCTGCCCGAGCAAGTGCAGATCCAGGGCGTGCTGGTGGGGCAAATGCGCAGCTACCACTAGCCGCGCCGGCGGCAGCCGCGTTGCCGCCAACCCGCTTCCCTGCACTCGGGTCAAGGACGGCCCGAAGACCGCGCATGGAAGTCGAAAAGACCTTTCGCTCCGGCAGTGACGGCAACAGGCGCTTCATCGAACGCTGCGGCAGCCGCCTGGTCTGCGTGCGTCACCGCGTAGGCCGCCAGCATGGCCTGCGCTACGCCACCGTCGAACTGATCATCGACCACCGGCTGTGCAACAAACATCGCCAGCTAGACCCCAAACCAAAAACGCCAGAACCGCTCCCCGTCCGCATCAGCTGCCAGGAACACATCCTCCTGCGCCAGCAGGTCCGCGCCGCCGGTGGACTCCGGGACCCGCAGCGCCGCGTCTGGCTGCTCAGCGCCGACGCGGTGGACCGTCTCAACCTGCGCGACCGCCTAACCTGACGGGACCTCAACGCATGCCAACCACAAACAGGCCACACGTGAGCGGTTTCTTCCGTCGCGCACAACGGGTGCAGGGCCAGGCCGGTTCACGGTCTTCAAAACGGTCGGCGCTGATGAGCAGGATGCGCATGGCTCAGCCGCCGCTCATGCCCAGGCCGTCGATGGGCGCACCGCAGTCCGGGCAGGCGTTATTGCGGATACGGTTTTCCCGCACCGCGAAGCCGTAGCGCTCGATGAGCAGCGCCTTGCACTGGTAGCACCAGGTGTTCTCGCCGCCCTCGCCCGGCACGTTGCCCTCGTAGACGTAGCGCAGCCCTTCAGCCAGCCCGATGTCCCGCGCACGGCGCAGGCTGTCCACCCCGGTAGGCGGCGTGTCCTGGAGCTTGTAGGCGGGGTAGAAACCGGTGACGTGCCAGGGGATGGTCTCGCTCACCGAATGGATGAAGGCGGCGATGTCGCGCAGTTCCTGGTCTGAGTCGTTGATGCCTGGGATCACCAGGGTGGTCACCTCCACCCACACGCCCAACTGGTGGTACAGGCGGATGGCATCCAGGATGGGCTGCAGCCGCGCCCGGCTGATGTGGCGGTAGCTCTCATCCTTGAAGAACTTGAGATCGACGTTGATGACGTCGAGCACCCCGGCCAGTTCCCGCAACGGCGGCTCGCTGATGAAGCCGTTGCTGACGAAGTTGTTGAGCAGGCCCTGCTCGCGGGCCAGTACCGCGGTGTCGTAGGCCAGCTCGTAGAAGATGGTCGGCTCGGTGAAGGTGTAGGAGATGGAGCGGCAGCCGCTGTCCAGTGCGGCATCGACGATCTGCTGCGGCGTGACCCGCTCGCCAGCCACCTGCCGCGCCATGTCCGCCAGTTGCGGGCAGATGGGTTCGGCATCCTGCCCCGTGGCCTTGTCGATGTGCCTGGGCAGGTGGCCCCTGGGCCACTGCGAGATGTACCAGTTCTGGCAGAAACTGCAGCGCAGATTGCAGCCAACGGTGGAGATGGAATAGGCCAGCGAACCCGGGTGGCAGTGGAACAGCGGCTTCTTCTCGATGGGGTTCACCTCCCGTGCCACCAGCTTGTCGTACACCAGGGTGTACAGCTTGCCGCCGTGGTTGTAACGCACCGCGCAGGCGCCGCGGGCGCCATCGGGGATGTGGCAGTCGTGGGGACACAGGGTGCACAGCACCTTGCCGTCGGGCAGCGGTTGATAGAAGCGGGCTTCGTGCAACGGATTCATTGTGCAAGCCTGTTCAGGTCGGCCGCGCTCAACAGGACGCCACGATCAACGGCACGTACAGCTCCTGCTCACTGAGCCCGCCGTGTACGCCGATCTGGCTGTAGCCGCGTTCATTGAACAGCCGGTCCTTGATGACAAAATTGTCTTTCATGATCAGGGTGTAGTCACCGACCCGTTCGGCCAGGCGCGGATGCGGCGCACCCAGCCCGAAGTAGCCCTCGTTGATCAACTCGCGGCTGGCATGGAGTTCGGCGAAGGCTGCCAGTTCGCTGCGGCAGTAGTGCTCGAAGTCATCCTTGCGGTCCGGGCGCACATAGCAGTAGCTGGCACGGCGCTCGCCGCACAATGGCAGGGTCAGGGTCTCGGCCAGCGCCGGATGATCGGCCAGGTCGATCTCCCGTGACTCGCCCGAATCGATGATGCCGTGGTCGGCGGTGACGATCACCAGGGTGTCGCTGCCGGCCATGCGGTCCAGAAAGGCCGCAAAGGCCTCGTCGATCTCGGCCAGGTGCTGCGCCGCCTGCGCGCTGCCGATGCCGTGCTCGTGGGCGATGCTGTCCAGCTCCGGCCAGTAGGCATACACATAGCTCGGCGTCTTGGCCTCGCGCACCGCCCGCGCCGTCATGGCGAACAACTGCTCCAGGCCGTCATAGGCGCGCAAGTCGGCGCAGCCCTGATGGCTGCGGTTGAAGTCGCTGTGGGCAATGAACGCCGGCGTGACCACGCAGCTGGGGGTGTCCATCCGGTCGAACACCGGCACGTGGCCGTACAGGCGGCCAAGATCGATGCCGGCATCACCCAGCGCCGGGCCGCCGAAACGGGGACGGGCCGGCAGCACCGTCAACACGCTGCCCAGTTCGCGGAACCAGGTATGCCAGCCGGTCAGGCCGTGCTGCTGCGGCGCCTGGCCGGTGAGAAAGGTGGTGATGGCGCTGGCCGTGGTGGTTGGAAACACCGAGGTCATGGCGCCGCTCATATGGGCCCGCAGCGCACTGCCGGCGGCGGACTGCGTCAGGAAGCGATGACCCAGGCCGTCGATCACCAGCAGCACGATGTGCCGGTAGCTCTGCAGCTGATCGGTATCGAGCCAGCGCAGTGGCGCATAACCCAGGCTGGCCCCGCCCCGCGCCTGAATCAGCGTGGACATCAGGTTGACGATGCTGCCGCCTTGGTAGTCGGGCCTCATGATCTCCATGTATACCAGTTGCTATGCCACCAAGACTGCCTGCTTCGGCACGCTTCTGCGAGTTCACCGGTTGAATCCACAGCCCGCAAAAGACCTTCGAACTTCGGCTTGGCAACTTTCCCCTTCCGGGGGTGGTGCTGACATTCACAACCGGAATCCATAGCGGTATTCCGGGACAGTTCTTCGCTGGAAAAGTGGCCGTCAGGCCTGTTCTGCCAGACGACACTCCCTGAAGAACTTTAACGCATCCCCGGCCGACAGGGGCTTACTGAACAGAAAGCCCTGCATGAAGTCGCACTGATGCTGGACCAAGTAGTCACGCTGGGCTTGCGTTTCCACCCCTTCCGCGGTCACTTTCAGACCCAGGTTGTGCGCCAGAGCCAGGGTGGCAGCGCTGATCTCGGCATCGCTGGGGTCCGTTTCGATATCGCGGACGAAGGTCCGGTCGAGCTTCAGCACCTGGATGGGCAGGCGCTTGAGGTAGGCGAGGGAGGAATAGCCGGTTCCGAAGTCGTCGATGGCCAGCTCGATACCGATGTCGCGCAGGGCCTGCAACTGGCCGATGGCACGTTGCGGGTTTTCCATGGCGACCGATTCGGTGATTTCGAGCTCGAGATCGCTACCCTGCAGGCCATGGCGCTTCAACACCGCACCGACCGATTCCACCAGCTCCGGGGAGCGCAGTTGTTGCGCGGAGAGGTTGACCGCCATGCGTATGCCCTCGACCCCTTCGTCCCGCCACGCGCGCAGTTGCCGGCAGGCCTCTTCCAGCACCCAGCTTCCCAGTGCCTCGATCAAGCCGGACTCTTCCGCAATGGGGATGAACTTCAGCGGCGAGATGTCGCCGACCAGCGGGTGATGCCAACGCGCCAGGACTTCCACGCCGAAGCAACTGCCATCGCGGGCATGCACCTGTGGCTGGTAATGCAGATACAGCTCGCCGTTGCGCAACGCCTGGTGCAAGTCGTTCTCCAGTCCCAGACGCTCGCTGGCGATGGCGTTCATCGCCTGCGTGAAGTATTCGACATTGTTCCGGCCGTGGTCCTTGACGTGGTACATGGCGGTGTCGGCATTCTTCATCAGCGTCGGCCCGTCCTCGCCGTCGCGCGGATAGACGGCGATACCGATGCTGGGGCTGGTGTGCATTTCGTTGCCGTCGAAGACGTAGGGTTGGCCGAGCGAACGTAGAATCTTGTCCGCCAGCGGTGCGGCATCCTTCTCGTCCGCGATATGGGTAAGTACGACGATGAACTCGTCACCTCCCAGACGCGCGACGATGTCGCTTTCCCGCACGCTGTCCAGCAGCCGCCGGCCAACTTCGATCAGCAACTGGTCTCCGATGTGGTGACCAAGGGAGTCGTTTATGGTCTTGAAGCGATCCATGTCGATGAACATCACCGCCACACGCAGGTCGTCGCGATGGGCAGAGAGCAGCGCCTGGTCGAGTCTGTTTTCCAGGTTGTAACGATTGATCAGGCCGGTAAGGGGATCGTGGTGGGCAAGGTAGTCGATACGCGCCTCGTTCGCCTTGCGCTCGCTGATGTCGGAATAGCTGGCGATATAGAACATGACCGCCTCGTCCTTATCACGGATGGCGGATATGGAAGCCCACTTGGGGTACACCTCTCCGGTCTTTTTCCGATCCAGGATCTCGCCGCTCCAGTAGCCGTCTTCCTGAAGGCAACGCCACATCTCCTCATACATGACCTTGGGTGTACTGCCGCTGCTCAACACCCCGGGATTCTTGCCGCGGACTTCCTCGAGGCTGTACCCGGTCTGCTCAATAAAGGCGGCGTTGACGTTGATGATTCTATTGAGGTGGTCTGAGATCAACATGGCCTCGCCGCTGCTGTCGAATGCGTTGGCGTACAGGCGCAGTTCCTCGGCCACCATCTCGGCGTCTTTTCGGGCCTTTTCCAGCTCGCTGCGACCGCGTGCGAGGCTTCGGACCATGCTGCCCATGGCATTGGTGAGTTGTCCGACCTCGTCCCAGGCCTGTGAAACGAGACGATTCGACAAGTCGCCATCGGCAATTCGCCGCGACCATTCCAGTAGTTCGGCAATCCGTACGCTAGCCCGCCGCGACACGTAGAAGGCCATCAACAGGAGCATCATGCCCCCGAGCATGTCGATCGAGAAATTGATCTTCAGATTACGGCGGGTTGCCGAGATGAGATCTTCGCGGCTGGCAGCAATATCTTTGATGATGTGCTGAATCAGGTTCTGCATCGACGCCTGAATTTCGCCCAGGTGCATGCTCTCGACCCGGGACAATGATTCGAACGCGGATTCCTTCTCGAATTCCGAACTCAGCATGACGGCCTTGTCGATGGCTGCCAGGTAGGTGGAAAGAATGCTGTTCAGGGCCGCGACTTTCTGTTGCGTTGCCTGGCGCGCGGGCATGTCGTAACCGGCAATGGCCGGCAAAGCGGTCTTGATCTGTTGCGCGACACTGTCCAGCTCAGTCCTGATCTGCTTCATGTCCTGAGCGCTTTCGCTGGCGAGATGCCTAAGGCTCAAGGCCCTGACATTGGCAATCCCCTTGTCTATGGTCTGCAGGGTATCAAGACGCTTGCCGCTGGCCGTGTACATGACACTCAGCTCGTCGATCGAGTGTTGCAGCTTGAAGGCAGAGGCGACAATGGCGCTGGCGCCGATGATCCCAACCATGATCATCGGAAGAATCAGCTGCTTGAACAGCGAGCAGTTTCTGAAGTAGGCGAACATCTAGCCCCGGTCTCTTTGCGCGCTCAAGATTCGTCTCGGTACAGGTGAAACACGCATCAAGCTCCGCTCACGATATAGCCTTCAGCTGCAAAGATTGCCTTGACGGCAGGGCTTTGGATGAAATTCAGGAAGTCTGTGACTTCGCCGTTGTCCTGCGCGGTCTTGAGTGGCGCCACGTAATAGCGAATGGGCTTGTGCAGGCTTTTGTCGACAGTGAACAGTTGTCGCAGCTGATCCGTCAAATTGGTCTTGAACAATATGCCGACCGTGCTCGAACTGGAATCGCCAAGCGTTTGTGCCAGCAATTCGATGTTCTTTCGCGTTTCGATCTTGCCTCTTACGCGCTCCCATAAACCGGACGCTTCGAGCGCTTCTTTTGCGTGGCGACCAAACGGCGCCGTGCTCGGGTCTCCGATGAGTATGGTGGTGACCTTGTCAGAGGCCAGATCCTGCCAGTCGAGCTGCTGTATGGCGCCCTTATTGGACGTTGCCACGACCAGGGCATTACCCCAAGGGCTGGAAACCTGATCCAACGCCACCAGGCCGTTGTTGACAACGTAGTCCATCCATTTGCGGTTGGCTGACACATAGATATCAGCATGCAGTGCGCCGCCACTCAGACCTTTGGCGAGAAGGCCGGACGACTTACAGATGTAAGTCAATTCAACGGCCTGACTCGCGCGATACAGATCGCCGACCATCTTCATGGCAGCACAGGTCGAATTGGCCAAGGCCAGTTTCAGTTCGCCAGCCTGGGCAATCGGTAATAGCGTGGTAGCGATGAGCAAGGGCAATGCAATGAATTGCCGACGACAAAATACATTCCTCATGTCGGCCCCCTCCTTGTAATTTGCTTTTCTTACGGATTGAACTCCCGCATTCGCTTTATCGGCTGACCGAAGGACATCCTGAGCAACGCCCTTGACGCGGGATACTCGCGTACAGCCGGCCACCAGTCTCAGAAAGACCTGAAAATGCAACTTGACCTTTCCGTTCAAGGCTCGCACCCATAGTTGGCGCAGCGAATGAAGCAATCCTGGACGAATGCTGGCGACGGCGGTGCATAAGCGTCTGGGAAGGTCGGGGGGCTGCACTGACTCGAATGACTATCACCCGCTGTCGACCAGATGTGCCATAGCACCGTGCAACGATCCATGGTCGTCTCTTCAACCTTGGCCATCAGTGATGCTCACCTGCAGTTGGGCATCACCGATCTGCAGCAGCACGCCAGGTTGCAACGGTTGCTCACCCTCCACGGGTACATTGCCCTGCAATACACCAAGGCCGTCACTCAGATCCTGCACCCGCCACTGGCCATCCACCCGGTGGATCCGCAGGTGGCGCTCGGCCACCCGTGGGTCAAAGCCGATCACCACGTCGTTGTCGGTACCTCGCCCGATGGTCAGCGACTCGCCATGCAGTGTCGCCCAGCTGCCGTCGGCCGGGCCGTTCATGAAGGTGACCACCACGGTTGCCGTGCTCATGCCCCGCCCTCCCGGGCGATCACGATGCCCTGCCCGTCGACGTCGATGGCCAGCCGGTCGCCGGCAGTGAACTCGCCGGCCACGATGCGGTGCGCCAGCGGCTGCACCAGCAGACGTTCGAAGCTGCGCCGCAGCGGGCGGGCGCCGTACATGGGCTCATGGCCGGCCTCGGCCAGGTGTGCAACCAGGGCGTCGGACCAGCGGATGGCGATCTGCTTGTCCGCCAGGTCGACGCGCAGTTCGTCCAGCAGCTTGACCACGATGCGGGCCAGTGTCGGCCTGTCCAGCGGCTGGAACACCACCACGTCGTCGATGCGGTTGAAGAATTCCGGGCGGAAGAAATTCCGGCATTCGCGCACGATCCCGTCGCGGCTCACCTGCGCGGTCGCATCGGTGGTGAAGCCCATGGCGTGGCTGCTGTCGTACAGCTGCGAACCCAGGTTGGAGGTCATGATGAAGATGGCGCCGCTGCCGTCGGCGGTGCGGCCGTGGGCGTCAGTGAGGCGGCCCTCGTCGAACAGCTGCAGGAAGGCGTCGAACACGTCGCTGTGGGCCTTTTCGATCTCGTCCAGCAACACCACCGAATACGGCTTGTTGCGCAGGGCCTCGGTGAGCAGGCCCGACTCCTCGTGACCGATGTAGCCCGGCGGCGCGCCGATCAGCTTGCCTACCTCGTGGCGCTGCTGGTACTCGGACATGTCCAGGCGGATCAGTTCCTTCTCCGAGCCGAACAGGAACTCGGCCAGCGCCTTGGCCAGTTCCGTCTTGCCGACCCCGGTGGGTCCCACGAACAGCAGCACGGCGATGGGCCGGCCGTGACGGCGCAGGCCGCACAGCGCGGTCTCCATCGCCCGGGCGACCACCTGCACCGCCGCGTCCTGGCCGATCACCCGCTCGCTGAGCGCCGCCGGCATGTTCACCATGCGCTGGCGCTGCTCGCAGGACAGGTCCGCCACCGGCAGCCCGGTCCACTCGGTGAGCACGGTGGCGACCTCCTCGTCCGTCACCCGGATGGCCTGGGCCGGATCACGCCCCGGCAGCGGCGCCTTAACCCGGGCGTAGGCACAGGCCTCGTCCAGCAGATCGATGGCCTTGTCCGGCTGATGCCGGTCGGGCAGGAAACGGGCCGACAGTTCCACCGCGGCCTGCACCGCGCTCGGGTCGATACCCACGTGGTGGTGCTCTGCAAAGCGCCCCTGGATGCCTGACAGGATCGCCAGGGTCTCGCTGGGGCCGGGCTCGTCCAGGCTGACCGGCTGGAAGCGCCGCTCCAGCGCCGCGTCCGGTTCGATGTAGCGGCGGTACTCGTCGCGGGTGGTGGCGCCGATCACCCGGATGTCGCCGCGGGCCAGCGCCGGCTTGAGGATGTTGGCGGCATCCAGGCTGCTGCCATGGGCACTGCCGGCACCGACGATGGTGTGCAGCTCGTCGATCACCAGGATGATGTTCGGGTCCTTGCTGGCGGCGTCGATGATCTTGGTGAGGTTCTCCTCGAAGCTGCCGCGGTACTGGGTGCCGGCGGTGACCTGCGCCAGGGTGATCTCGATCAGGTGCTTGCCGCGCAGCGCCGGGGTCACCTGGCCGCTGGCGATACGCTGTGCCAGCGCCTCCACCACAGCGGTCTTGCCGACGCCGGCCTCGCCCAGCAGCACCGGGTTGCTCTTGGTGGCCCGCACCAGGGTCTGCTCCAGGTGGCGCACCGCCTCGTCGCGGCCGATCACCGGGTTGAGCCGGCCGGCGCGGGCCAGCTCGGTGAGATCGCGGCCGAAGCGCAGCAGATAGCTGTAACCGGCCGACGGCTTCCAGCCATCCGCTGCTTCAGCAGGCAGCTGCGGCTTGGTCTGCCCCATTGACGGTTCGCCACCGGCCAGCAGCAGCCGCAGGTCGATACCCCGATCGCTGAGCACCCGCAGCGGCACGCTGTTGCCCTCGTGGATGATCGCCGCCAGCAGTTCGTGCTCGGAGATGTCGGCACTCATCTCCTCCGCCGCCTGGGGGCAGATCCCCTCCAGGATGGCGCGCAGCCGGGGGGTGAAATGCATGCCAGGCTGGTAGTGGGTGTTGAAGGTGTGGGCCACTGCCTGGCGGACCAGTCCACGCACGGCGCGCGGGTCCAGGTCATGGCGGCAGAGCAGGTTTTCGGTCACCCCGCCGAGACGGCATAGCGCCATGAACAGGTGCTCAACCCCCACATAGGATTGCTGCAGGCGCCGGCTCTCTTCGCGGGCGGCGAGCATGATCTGCACATAGCTGAGGGCAAAATCAGCGGGCATGGATGAATCGGTCGTGTGGCGGACTCGGGTCCATTATGCGCGGCAGTGCCCGCTTAAGCGGTTTGATCGATGTCAGTCGTCGCCTCTTTAGTCGTCGCGGCCCAGCCGGCATTACAGCCAGGCCTGCTCGGCCTGGTCCGACAATTCACCCCACAGCGCCGCCGGCGGGATGTCGAACAACGACAGCGCCCGATGCTGCTGGGCCGGCAACAGTCGCGCCGCCGCCAGCATCACCTGGGCGCTCAGGGCCGCCTCGGAAAAACGCGCCTCCAGCAACAACAGCTGGTGATCGACACCGGCCGCGGTGCCACGCCGTTCGATCAGTATCCCGTGGTCCTCGTCCACCAGCGCGGCCACACTGTCCACCGGGAAGACCAAGACTTCCTCGCCGGTCCACAGCGGGTCCGCCTTGATGGCGGCCTCGACCTGCGCCGCATCGGCGCCGTCGGCCAGTTCCACGTAGACGTAGCGTTGCAGCACACCGGCCGGGCCGGGCTGCTGCATGGCCACCAGATCGTGCACCCCGGGGATATCCCCCGCCAGGGTGGTGTGGTGCAGCTGCACGCCGCTGCGGTGACGCAGGTCGGTATGCCCCTTGGGCGTCAGCAGGGCAAACAGCTCGCGGAACAGCGACAGGGCGCCGGGGTCCCAGCCGGCGCCCACCACCGCCGAGCAGTGGTGGTGCACGGCCACCTTGTCCAGCGCGGCCTTGTGCCGGCGCATGTCATCGCCGTGCAGGTCGACGCAATCCACCACCGCGATGCGATGCTGCAGCAGGTCGTGGGCGACGCCGCGGGCCTGCTCGGTGGGCACGCACACCAGCGCCACGTCCACCTGCTTGAGCTCACTGACATGGGAGACCACCGGCACCTGGGCAAATTCATCCGGCAGGCCCGCCGCCACCCCTTGCGGGCGGCGCACCACCCCGGCCAGCCGGCAATGTTCGTCGTCGCGCACCGCCGCCGCGCAGGCCATCCCCAGCCTGCCGAAACCGATCACCGCCACCTGTTTTTTGGTCACTTGTGTCCCTCGTTGTCGACGTGCCCTGGTCGGCTGATTGGCGCTGTTATGCTCACTGCATGTTAGCGGCATCCCTCATGACCTGCCTTTTCTGTAGCAGCAGCCAGGCGGCACCGGGCCGGCGGTGGCTGCCATGAGGGACGACGACTGCGTGGCCTTCCTGCAATGGGCGCTGCCGCAACTGCAGATGCGCTGGGCGGGATTCCGCAAGGTACACAAACGGGTGTGCAAGCGGCTGGCCCGGCGACTGGCCGAGCTGGGGCTGGATGATCTTGACGGCTACCGCGCCCACCTGGCCGCCCGGCCTGACGAGTGGCCGGTGCTCGATGGCCTGTGCCGGGTGGTCATCAGTCGCTTCTACCGCGACCGGCTGGTGTACGCCGCCCTGACCGATCAGGTGCTGCCGGCGCTGGCCGCCGACGTCCGTGGCACGGACGACGGGACAGTGCACTGCTGGAGTGTCGGCAGTGCCTCCGGCGAGGAACCCTACACCCTGGCGATCATCTGGCGGCAGCTGCTGGCGGCACGCTACCCGGGCGTGGAGCTGGCCATCCTCGGCACCGAGGTGGACGCGCAGTTGCTCGATCGTGCCAGCCGCGCCTGTTACGCGGCTGGCACCCTGCGCAATCTGCCCGAGGCCTTGCGCAGTGCCGCCTTCCACCAAAACGGCGAGCTGTATTGCCTGCACGGTGATATTCAGGCGCTGGTCCGCTTCAGCCGCCAGGACGTGCGCGCCGCCCTGCCCGCCGGACCCTTCCAGCTGATCCTGTGCCGCAACCTGGTATTCACCTATTTCGACGAGGCCCTGCAGCGCCGGCTGCTGGATCAGCTGCTGGCACGCCTGGCGCCGGGCGGCTGGCTGGTGCTGGGGGTGCACGAGGGCCTGCCGGTGCATCCGGCGGAACTGGTGGTGGTGTCGGAACGGCTCGGCCTGTACCGCAAGGCCTCAGCCGTCGCCCAGCACCAGGGTGCGGAAAACCACCTCGACGGTTAGGTCCAGGGTATCCAGTGCCTCGGCGGCCGCCTTGCCCTCGTGGCTGGCGCGGTACAGGTGCGGCGTCATGACCAGCAACCGATCCAGCTGTTCACGCGGCATTGGGCCGGTGCGGAAGGTCAGCGTTTGCGTGTCCACCAGCCGGAAGCCGGCCGCCTCGGCCTTGTCCAGTGCCGGCGGCGGCGAGCGGCGCACCTCCGGGTAGATCACCTCGCGCAGTTCGATCAGGTGCGCGGGACCGGACTCGACCAGCACAATGTGCCCGCCCGGCCGGAGCACCCCGGCAAAGGCCTCCCAGCTGGGAAAGCCGAACAGGCACAGCACCAGGTCCACCGATGCCGGCAGCAGCGGCGGACGCACATTGGTACCCACCAGCCAGGTGATGGCCTTGTTGCGCCGGCAGGCGGCGATGATGGCGGGCTTGGCGATATCCAGCCCCACCAGGTTCAGGGTCTGCTGCGGGTCCGCCGCGGCCAGCTGCTGAAACAACCGGTCAAGGTAATAGCCGTCGCCGCAGCCGGCATCCAGCACGCAGACCTCGTCCTGCGCCGGCAGCACTGCCGCGGCCGACTGCGCCAGCTGCTCGGCGATGGGCGCATAGGCGCCGCTATCCAGGAAAGCGACGCGCGCCTCCACCATGGCCTGGCTGTCACCAGGGTGACGGGACTTTTTGTGCTGCACCGGCAACAGGTTGGCGTAACCCTGACGGGCGATGTCAAAGCTGTGGCCATCCGGGCACAGCAGTTGGCGATCGTGTCGGGTCAGCGGCAGCCCGTCCAGCGGGCAGGCGAGTTGATGGAAGGTTCTGGTCGGCATGGATCGCGGGGTACTTAGCGCGGCATTGCGCCCGGTCAAGTGGATACAACTTGAAACCCATGTGCCGGGCACTCAAGCGATGGAAATGAGCCAAACTCAAGGCCACAAGTTTCACCCAAACCATCGCCGAGAGGAACCGCTCATGTCCCGACCACGCACCCCGCTGATCATCTCCACCCTGGCCTGCGCCCTGGCACTGACCCTGGCGCACCCAGTCCTGGCCGACAAGGGCAAGTCCGGTAAGTCAGCCAAGGACCAGTGGCAGGAACAAAAGCAGAAGACCGAAGAGACCCGCGAACAATACCAGTCCGAACGTGACGGCAGCCGCGAGCGCGAAGAACTGCAACGCGAAACCCGCGAACGGGAAGCGCAACGCAGTCAGCAGATGGACCGACAGGACTGAGACGATAGCAAGCAATCCCGCGAGGAACTGCGCGAGCGCAAGACCGAGCAGGAGCAAAAAGAGTTTGGCAAGGGCTCCGAACAGGGTCAGGAGAAGCGCGAGGAACACAGCCGCAAGTGGTGGAAATTCTGGGAATAAGCCACCCCGACCGGGATCGCTGAAGGATCTGCACCCGCGCGACGGCATGGCGGCCAGCCGGTCCCGTGTCGTCGCGGTGTTAAACGGCACTCGCCAGCGGATGGTTTTTCCGTACACTGCAGCTAACCAAGCTGCCGTTACTGCTCGAATGGACGACCCAGACCTGAACACCCTGCGTGAGCGTATCGCCGAACTACGCACCGAACACCGCGACCTCGACCTTGCCGTGGCCAGCCTGTCCGCGGATCCCTGGCCCGACCAGTTGCGGCTGACCCGCTTCAAGAAACGCAAGCTGCAGATCAAGGACGCCATCGCCAGGCTGGAGAGCATGCTGATCCCCGACCTGGGCGCCTGATCCGAACCAGTGCCTGGGCTCTCCCGGCGTTCCACCCTCACGGTTCGTCCGGTTCCGACACGGCCAACGCCCTGGCCACCCTTGTCGATGCCTTGCTGATTCCCCCGCTGGCGGCAGCTATCGCCGCACCCAGCGTAGCCCGACCTTCATCCTGCCCCGATCACTGCACGACAGCCCATGCCTGCAGCGCACGCCGGCGTCCCCGACCGCTGGCTGCGGCGCCAGCCGGGATGCAGCGTGTAGTCGCTTGCCTGCCTGGATCGACAGGCCCGGCAGCCATGTGACCTGGCTCACGCTGACGAAGGTCCCCCTCAAGTATCTTGCCGTGGTACCGTTATCCTCATAATTCAAAGACATAAACGATAAAGCTGAAGGAATGCCGAAGCATGCAGACCGTAAAGCGCCAGCCAACCGAACACAGCCGTCACGTCTACCGTACACATCTCGCCGCTGCAGCCTTACTGGCCGCCGTCAGTGCCCTGCCCGCGCAGGCCACGCAGAGTCAGCTGCGCCATGGCCTGCTGTTGAGTCAGGCGCCTGCCGGCATGCAGATCGGTCGCGTCAAAGGCACCCGAAGTCAAAAAGTCGCCCGGGCCACCGTTGCATGCCCCGGCCCGCTCGACCTGGTGCATGCAACACCCGTTTGCGAAGACGCACTGGAATTCCATGCCGGGGTCGATACCCTGCCCCACATCAGGGGTGGCGGCGTCAGGCTGCCGGCACCACAGGGCGAACAGGACAGCGCGCTCGAAACCGGTGGCCAGGACGGCACTCAGCTGCCGGGCCTGCGCTACACCTGGCATGCCGTAAGCGCCAGTTACACCTTCGGCCTGCTCGACACCACCACCTTCATCGACACCACCGACGTCAGCGCTGACAGCGATACGCCGTTTTTCGCTCCCGCCCTGGCACGCAACCCCACCATCCAGTTTCCCGACGACAGCCTGGGTGGCGGCATGCACTGGCATGGCAATGAAAACCGTCCGGACCTGTACCTGGCCGTCACCAGCTCACACGGCCTGGGGGACAATCCCAAGGCGAGCTACGGCGAACTGATCGATATTGCCGACGCCGGCAAGGGTGTGTTCGTCGGTGCCGAGCTTGAATGGGAAGGCCGCACCAGCTACCGCCTCGGCGCCTGGACCAATACCGCGGCAAACCCGCGCCTGAGCGGCAATGGCAGGACGGCCAACTACGGCCTGTACGGCGCCGCCTATGGCGACGCCGACAAGACCCGCTGGAGCCTGCGTGCCGGGGTGGCCAACGGCCAGGTATCGGCCGCGGCCTGGTTCCTGTCCGCCGCCATCGACCGCGACCTCGGCCTGGTTACCGCGGGTCTGGGCACCGCCGTCACCGGCGCCTCCGGCGACCTGGGGGCTGGCACTGCCGACAGCTGGACCAGCGAGCTGTACCTGATTCACGATTTCAATGACAGCGTCTTCATCAGCCCGCACCTGCAGTACCAGCGCAACCCGGGCTTCGATGCCAGCGGCGCCAATGGCGGCCGTGGCCAGTGGGTCGCCAGCCTGCAGAGCAACGTGGTGTTCTGAAGGGCCTCGACGAAGCAAGCGACTGGCCTGCCCAGCCGACCTTGAACGCTGGCCGCCAGCGCCGTCATCATGGTCGCCCTAGACGTATCCACCCCGGAGCGACCATGACCCAGCAGGCCACAGCCACCGCCGATCTGTTCACCCCCATCGCCATCGGCCCCCTCACCCTGCCCAACCGCATCGTCATGGCGCCGATGACCCGCAATCGCGCCGAGCCTGGCAATGTCCCTGGCGAACTGTGCCGTGCGTACTACCTGCAGCGGGCCAGCGCCGGGTTGATCATCAGCGAGGGCGCGCAGATCTCGCCCGAGGGCCAGGGTTACCCCGTCACCCCCGGCATCCACGATGCTGCGCAGGTGGCCGGCTGGCGCCGCGTCACCGATGCGGTGCACGCCGCCGGCGGGCGCATGTTTCTGCAGCTGTGGCACGTGGGCCGGGTGTCCCACCCGAGCTTCCAGCCGGACGGCGCCGCACCGGTGGCGCCCTCGGCCATCAAACCCGCCGGTCAGGCCTTCACCTTCGACGGTCTGCAGGATTTCGTCACCCCGCGGGCACTGGCAACGGACGAGATACCCGGCATCATCAGCCAGTACCGTGATGCTGCCCGCAATGCCCTGGAGGCCGGCTTCGACGGCGTGGAGATCCACGGCGCCAACGGCTACCTGCTGGACCAGTTCCTGCGCGACGGCAGCAACCAGCGCAGCGACCGGTACGGCGGCTCGCTGGAGAACCGCACCCGGCTGCTGCTGGAGGTGACCGAGGCGGTCTGCGGTGTATGGGGTGCCGACCGGGTCGGCGTGCGGCTGTCGCCGCTGCAGCCGTTCAACGACATGCGCGACAGCGACCCGCAGGCCACCTTCAGCCATGCGGTGGCGGCCCTAAACGCCTTCGACCTGGCCTACCTGCACATCACCGAGATGGGTGCCGAGAACCCCGGCGCCGCCGGTCCCGCCTTCGACCTGCTTGAACTGCGCCGGCTGTGGAAAGGCATCTACATGACCAACGCCGGCTACACCAAAGACAAGGCCAATGCCGCCATCGCCGCCGGCGCGGCCGACCTGGTGGCCTTCGGCGTGCCCTTCATCGCCAATCCGGACCTGGTGGCGCGCTTCGCCCAGGACGCGCCGCTCAACAGCGCGGACGAGGCGACCTTCTACGGCGGCGGTGCCGAGGGCTACCTGGACTACCCCAGCCTGGACGACTGATCACCCCTGCACGTTAGGCCGCGGCGTCCGGAGGCGGTACCATGCCCGCCCCCTGACGCTGCCACCGCCCCGCCATGCTGCTCGACTTAACCGCCACCGACATCGTCCTGACCGCATTGATCTTCGTCTGGACCGGCTTCGTGCGCTCGGGGCTGGGCTTCGGCGGCGCCGCGCTGGGGCTGCCGCTGATGCTGTTCGTGCTGGACCAGCCGCTGTTCTGGCTGCCGGTGATCGGCTTCCACCTGCTGTTCTTTTCCGGACTGACGCTGCGCACCCGGCTGGACAACGTCGACTGGGGCTACCTGCGCCGTTCGGGGGTGTTCATCGTGCCGGCGGCGCTGGCCGGGGTGTTCGGCCTGCTCAACCTGCCCACCCAGTGGCTGATCGTGTTCATCTACACCGTCACCCTGTTCTACGCCTTCACCTGGGTGATGAGCATGGACATCCGCAGCACCAACCACTGGCTGGACAAGGCGCTGCTGCTGGTCGGCGGCTACATCGCCGGCACCTCGCTGACCGGCGCGCCGCTGATGGTGGCGGTGTACGCCCGCAACGTGGCCGCCGCCCAGCTCAGGAACACCCTGTTCGTGCTGTGGTTCATCCTGGTGAGCATGAAGATGACCACCTTCGCCGCGCTGGGCGTGGACCTGCAGTGGTTGAGCGCCCTGCTGCTGCTGCCGGTGGCGGCCATCGGCCACGTGATCGGGCTGAAGGCGCACGAGCAGATCCTGCACAACGACCAGCTGTTCAAGCGGGTGATGGGTGGCGTGCTGATGGTGATCAGCCTGCTGGGGTTGTGGCAGCTGGTGTGACGACGGCACGCCCCGCTCAGGGGCTTGGCATACGGCCCGCGATGAAGCCCGCCAGGGCCTGTTCGTATTCAGGCTGGCTGAGCACAAAGCCGCCATTGTGGTCGCCACGCAGCTCGACGAAGGCCTTGGGCGGATTGGCCGCCTGGTAGACTGCCTGCCCCAGCGCGAAGGGCATGATCTCGTCCTGCGGGCTGTGCAGCACCAGCACCGGGCAGCTGACCGACTTGAGTGCCGTCGCGGTGTCGAAGCGGTAGCGCATCAGCAGCGCGCGCGACATGAGCGGGAACGCCAGCCGGGCAAAGTCCCGCGCCGAGCTGAAGGTGGACTCCAGGATCAACCCGCCGGCCGGCACCTGGCTGGCCAGATGCGCGGCCACCGCACCGCCCAGCGAGCGGCCGAACAGCAGCACGTCACCGCCGGCAAAACCGCGTTGCTCGGTCAGGTAGCGCCAGGCCGCCTCGGCATCCCGGTACAGCCCGGCTTCATCGGGGCTGCCCTCGCTGCGGCCATAGCCGCGGTAATCGATGATCAGCACGTTCAGGCCCAGGCGGTGGAAGATCGCCAGCGAATCGCTGCGATGGGAGATGTTGCCGGCGTTGCCATGGAAGAACAGCAGCACCTTGCCGGCGCCGGGCTGTGGCAGATACCAGCCGTGCAGGCGCAGCCCGTCGCTGCTGCGCAGCTCGACCTCCTCATAGGCCAGCCCCCAGTCCGCCGGGGTCGCCTGCAGCTCACGCAGCGGGTAAAAGATCATCCGTGGCTGCATCAGATACAGCCAGCCGTTCCACAACGCCAGTCCGACCAGCAGGAAAATCAGGCCATTGATCATGATGCGCTGCACCTTGTTGGTCTCCTGGCCCGCTACCGGTCTCAGCCGCGGGCGCCTGCCCTAGAAGACCTCGGCGCCGAGCAGCGCCTTGATGTGCGCCGCCACCGAGCGTCCCAGCGCATGCAGGGCGTAACCACCTTCGAGGACGGAAACGATGCGGCCCTCGCAATGGCGATCCGCCAGCGCCTTGATCTGCCGGGTGATCCAGCTGTAGTCCGCCTCGTTGAGATCGAGGCTCGCCATGTCGTCTTCGTGATGGCCATCGAAGCCGGCCGAGATCATCACCAGCTGCGGGCGGAAGGCCTCGAGTGCCGGCAGCCAGTGGGTCTCGATGGCTTCCCGGAACGCCAGCCCCAGGGTGCCGGCGGCCAGCGGCACGTTGACGATGTGATCGCTCACGGTGTCCGCCCCGGAGTTGGGATAGAACGGGTGCTGGAAGCTGGAGCACAGCAGCACCCGCGGCTCGTCGCGGAAGATGTCCTCGGTGCCGTTGCCGTGGTGCACGTCGAAATCGACGATGGCCACCCGTTCCAGGCCGTGGGCGGCCAGTGCGTGGGCGGCGCCCACCGCGACGTTGTTGAAGATGCAGAAGCCCATGGCACGGTTGTGCTCGGCATGGTGGCCGGGCGGACGCACGGCGCAGAAGGCGGCAGGCATCTCGCCGCTCATCACCAGATCCACGCCCAGCACCGCGGCACCGGCCGCGCGCAGTGCGGCAGTCAGGCTATGGGGGTTCATGGTGGTGTCCGGGTCGAGGAACACCCGGCCCTCGCCGGGTGACTTGTCGAACACGGACTGCACGTAAGCGGCGTCGTGCACCCGTTCGAGCTGCTCGCGCGTCGCCAGCGGCGCATCGCGGTGATGCAGCAGCGGTTCCAGCCCGGAGGCGACCAGCTGGTCGTTGATGGCATACAGCCGACGCGGGCTTTCCGGGTGATCCGGACCCATGTCGTGTTTCAGGCAGTCTGGATGAGAGATATAGGCGATGGCCATGGGGGCAGCCGCTCCGTTGCGATGTCATCACGCTACCACAAGCCACGCGTCTACTGGTGCAGACAGAAGCGAGGCCGCCACTAATCGGATCATCGTCCGATGACTGCCACTGGTCAGTGAGGCGTACGGCTTGCACACTGTCCACAGCCTGGAAGCATCCACAAGACCACAGCACCGCACCGCATAGGGAAAATCCATGGGACCGCACTACCTCGATCGTCTGTTCGCACCGCGCTCCATCGCGGTCTTCGGTGCCAGTGATCGCGCGGGTTCGGTGGGCAACATCGTGTTCCGCAACCTGCTGGAGGGCGGCTTCGGCGGCCAGCTGTACGCCGTCAACCCTAAGCATCGCAAGGTCCAGAAGCACAAGGCCTACCCCGACATCGAAGCCATCGGCCACCCGGTGGACCTGGCGGTGATCGCCACCCCGGCCGCCAGCGTGCCGGACATCATCCGCCAGTGCGGCGAGCATGGCGTGCACGCGGCGGTGATCCTGTCCGCCGGATTCGGCGAGTCCGGCGGCGACGGCTCCAGGCGACAGGCCGAGCTGCTCAAGCATGCCCGTCACTACGGCATCCGCATCATCGGCCCCAACTGCCTGGGGATCATGCGTCCGCACAACGCCCTCAACGCCACCTTCAGTCACAACATCGCCCGCCCCGGCAAGATGGCACTGGTGTCCCAGTCCGGGGCGCTGTGCACGGCGGTACTTGACTGGGCCGAGGGTCGCGGCATCGGCTTCTCCGCCATGGTGTCCCTCGGCGACGCGGCGGACGTGGACTTCGGCGACGTGCTCAGTTACCTGGCGCTGGATCCACACACCCACAGCATCCTGTTGTACGTGGAAGGCATCGGCGACGCGCGCGGCTTCATCAGCGGACTGCGTATCGCCGCCCGTCTCAAGCCGGTGGTGGTGGTCAAGGCCGGCCGCCATGCCGAAGGCACCCGCGCCGCCATATCGCACACCGGCGCCATGGTGGGCAGCGACGAGGTCTTCCATGCCGCGCTGCGCCGGGCCGGCGTGGTGCGCGCCTATACCATCAAGCAGTTGTTCGCCGCCGCGGAGCTGCTGGCCAGCGGTGACTACCAGGTGCACGGCAACCGCCTGGCCATCGTCACCAACGGCGGCGGCCCCGGGGTGATGGCCACCGATCGCGCCATGGAACAGCAACTGACGCTGGCCGAGTTGAGCACCGACACCGTGGCCCGCCTCAACAAGCTGTTGCCCGAGCACTGGTCCCACGGCAACCCGGTGGACATCCTGGGCGACGCGGATCCCGCGCGTTACCGTGGCGCCGTCGAGGCCTGCCTGCGGGATCCGGCGGTCGATGGCCTGCTGGTGATGCTCACCCCGCAGGCCATGACCGATTCGCTGGGCGCGGCCAGCGCCGTGGTCGAAGCCATCGCCGGCAGCCACAAGCCGGTGCTGACCTGCTGGATGGGTGCCGGCCAGGTGGCCAAGGCTCACGCGCTGTTCTCGGCCCGGCGCATCCCGCACTTCGACACGCCGGAGGCCTCGGTGGAGGCCTTTTCCTACCTGGCCAGCTACCACCGCAACCAACAGTTGCTGCTGCAGGCGCCCGGTCCGCTGGGCCGCCGCAGCGAGCCGGACGTGGAAGGCGCAAGACTGATCATCGAAGAGGCGCTGGCCGAAGGTCGCAGCCAGCTGAGCACCCTGGAAACCCATGCCGTGCTGCGCGCCTTCGGCGTACCGGTGGTGCAGAGTCTGGAGGCCGCCGACGCCAACCAGGCACTGATACTGGCGGAGAACCTGGGCTTCCCACTGGCGATGAAGATCAATTCGCCCGACATCAGCCACAAGTCCGACGTGGCCGGGGTAAAGCTCAACGTCAACAGCGCCGCCGCCGTGCGCAGCGTGTTCAGGGAACTGGTGGAAACCGCCCGCGCCAAGCGTCCGGATGCGCGCATCATCGGCGTCACCCTGGAACCCATGTACAACCGCCCGCATGGCCGGGAACTGATGGTGGGCGTGGTGAGCGACCCGGTGTTCGGCCCGGCCATCAGCATCGGCGCCGGCGGCACCATGGTCGAGGTGATCGGCGACCAGGCCGTCACCCTGCCGCCGCTCAACCGCTACATCGCCCGGCGGGTGATCGAACGCACCCGGGTCAGCCGGCTGCTGGGCGAGTTCCGCGACAAGCCGGCAGTGAACATGACCGAACTGGAAAACGTCATGCTGCGCGTGTCGGAGATGGTCTGCGAACTGCCCCACATCATGGAGATGGACATCAATCCGCTGATCGTCGACGACCAGGGCGCACTGGCGGTGGACGCGCGCATGGCGGTCACCTACCCGGCCTCCGGCAGCCGGCCCTATGCGCACATGGCCATCCATCCCTATCCGGCCGACCAGGTGCACCGCGAGCAACTGCCGGACGGCAGCGACGTCACCATCCGTCCCATCCGCCCCGAAGACGCGCGCATCGAGGCCGACTTCGTGCGCAGTCTCAGCCCCGAGTCGAAATACTTCCGCTTCATGCGCGCCCTGCACGAGCTGACCCCGGAGATGCTGGTGCGCTTCACCCAGATCGACTACGACCTGGAAATGGCATTGATCGCCACCGTGGAACAGATGGATCAGGAGATCGAGGTGGGCGTGGCCCGCTACGCCACCAACCCCGACGGCGAGTCCTGCGAGTTCGCCGTGGTGGTGGCCGACGACTGGCATCACAAGGGACTGGGGGTGCGACTGATGAAACAGCTGATGACCATCGCCCGTGAACGAGGCCTGAAGTTCATGGAAGGCGAGTCGCTGTCCGGCAACAGCCACATGCTGGGCCTGGCCGAGAGCCTGGGATTCAGCATCAGCAACAGCCCGGACGACCCGGGACTGAAGCAGATGCGCCGGCCCCTGTAGCCGCACGGCTTGGCCGGCAGCGCCGGCTCAGCTACCTTTGCCAGGCAGGGCGGCCACGCCAGCTGGTGCAAATCGCGCCGCCTGCAACAGGCCACCGTAGCGCCGTGGCGACCCGTGTCCACCACGAGAAAGGTGCAGCGCATGCGTTCAGAAACCTCTGCCGGCAGCGATCGCCTGGCACGGCTGGCGAACGCCTACCCGCTACTGGCCCGTATCGATCACCCCGACTGGACCCGCATCATCGAACACGCCCATGCCATGCGCATGGATGCACACGCGCTACTGCTGTCCCGGGACACCCGCTGCGAGAACTTCGTGCTGCTGCTCGACGGCACGGTGCGGATCCACCAGCTGGCCGAGGATGGCCGCGAGATCACCCTGTACCGCATCGCCCCGGGCGACATCTGCGTGATGAGCCTGGCCAGCCTGATCCACAGCCAGCCGTTCAAGGCCTTCGCCCAGACCGACACCGCCATCGAGGCGCTGGCGCTGAGCGGGGCCGATTTCCACCAGGCCATGGCGGTGTCGTCGGTGTTCCGTGGCTGGGTGCTGGGCAGCCTGACCCACAGCTTCTGCGAGATGCTGGAGACCTTTCACGGCGCCGTGTTCGACCGCCTGGAGATGCGCCTGGCCTGCCTGCTGGGGCGGCTGTTCGAGCGCGCCGAGGACGACACCCTGCAGATCACCCACCAGCAACTGGCCCAGGAACTGGGCACCACCCGCGAGGCCATCAGCCGCGGCCTCAAGCGCTTCGAGAAGCAGGGCTGCATCGTGCTGGCACGCGGCCATATCCGCATCGTGCCCGGCCAGCACCTGCCCCTCGACATCTGGTAGTGATGCGGCGTTGGCGCAGCCCTTCAGCGTCAGTTCAGAATCGCTGATCCCTGTGTAACCCCGATCACATACAACCCCTCCCAGCGTCTGGTTTATTGCCGTTACAGACCGTCCACGCAGCGGCGCCCGCCGCTGCGTGGACGGCACAGCACACAACCATAAGCCCGCAAAGGGCGCATCCCAGGCCGGAGGGTCAACCGCAGCTTCCCCGCGGAAAATCCGACCTGGCACAAGCCACGGGGCACGCCATGTGCTCCTGTTCTGACCCGAGGAGGATCAATGAGAAGAAGAGAGTTTCTCAAGCTAGGCTCGGCCGGCATGGCGAGCACCCTATTGGGCGGTGCGGGGTTGATCAGCTGGTCACCCAGAAGCCACGCCGCCACCATCCGCAAGACCTTTTACATCACCGACGGCTTCATCACCCAGCCCGATGGCGTATCCGTGTACTTCCGCGGTTTCAGCGCCAGCAGCGGCAGCCTGGACGTACCCGGCGAGGCGCTGGTGGTGCAGAGCGGCGACACGGTGCAGATCACCGTGGTCAACACCCTGTCGTCCACCCGCCAGTTCACCGTGGCCGGCATGAACGTACCGACCATCACCATCCGCAGCGGCCGCAGCGCCACCCTCAGCTTCACCGCCGGCACGCCGGGCAGCTACCTGTACCTCGATCCCAGCAGCGCACCCTACAACCGGGTGGTCGGCCTGCATGGCGCCCTGGCGGTGATGCCTGCCGGATCGGGCAACATCCTGTACCCGGGCAGCCCGACTTTCGTGCAGCAGTACTTCTGGGTGTTCAACGAGATCGACCCGGCATGGAACGCGCGCATCCGTAACGATCAGACGCCCAACACTGCGTTCACGCCACGCTACTTCACCCTCAACGGCCTGAACGGCCGCCCACCGGGCGCACCCGGCAACCACGATCCCGCGGTGGACAGCATGGCCGACCCGCGCACCAAGGTGAATGGCCACCTGGGCGACCGGGCGCTGATCCGCTGTCTCAATGCCGGCATGGCACGACACGCCACCCACACCCACGGCAACCACATGGAGTGGCTGACCCGCAACGGCCAGGTGTTCGACGACATCTGGGAGAAGGACGTGGTGCCGCTGGACGGCAACGGCGGCATCACCGATGTCATCTTCCCCTTCGATCCACCGCCGGATGCCTGGCCACCGCTCACCAACGACACCCTGGTCCAGGCGGAAAGCGACGGCAGGCACGTCGCCTACCCGATGCACCTGCACGACGAGATGACCCAGACCGCCGGCGGTGGGCTGTACATGTTCGGCGCGTTGACCGACTTCTTCTTCCACGCTGACTGACCGGAGGTGAGTGATATGGGACGCAAACGCAGAAGCACAAGCGACAGCACAACAACGACAAGCTCCGGCGGCATGACCGGTGGCGGCGGCATGGGTGGCGGCGGTGGTGGCGGCGGCATGATGGGTAACGCCTGCTACGTCTACGACATCGACCCGGCCGCCATCCCGGCCCTGGACCCGAACCCTGACGTGGTGTTCGACCTGGGTATCGACATGAACGTCCCGCTCACCATGGACGACGGCAACACCGTCACCATGTGGGGCTTCACCGACATGGGTGGCGGCATGGGCGGCGGAGGCGGTGGCATGGGTGGCGGCGGTGGCGGCATGGGCGGCGGCAGCTTCCCCTCGCCCGCCATGCGGGTCCGCCAGGGCGACGTGGTCCACACCCGGCTGCAGGTGGGCATGATGATGTACCACACCATCCATCATCACGGCATCGAACCCGAGTACCGCAGCGACGGGGTCGGCCACCTGTCCTGGGACGTCAACGGCCAGTACACCTACCAGTGGCGCCCGGCCCATGCCGGCAGCTACTTCTACCACTGCCACACCAACACCGTACTGCACGCCGAGATGGGCATGTACGGCGCGCTGATCGTCGACCCGCCCAGCGGTCCCGGCACCGCATTTGAGGGCGGACCGGCCTATGACGTGGAGGCCATCTGGGCGGTGGACGAGATCGACTCGTCCTGGCACACCCTGGGCTGGACCGCCGGCACCTGTGGTGGCGACGTCGGGCTGAATGCACTCAATCCCGACTACTTCGTCATCAGCGGGGTGGATGGCGCCGAGTCGGCGCTGGACGCAGCGGGCGTGGCGGTGACCATGCGTCGCGGTGAGCGGCTGCTGGTGCGCTACATCTGCGCCGGATACCTGCCGCAGCAGATCCGCTTCGGCGGCCTGACCGCCAGCGTGGTGGCCTCGGATGGCCGGCCGCTGCCGCGACCGGTGCAGGTGAACCGCCTCGATGCGGTATCGGCAGAGCGCTACGACTGCATCATCCAGCCAAGTCGGCGGGGCGACTACACCGTCGAGGTCGACATCCGCCACTGGGTCACCGGCCAGGTGCTGGGTACCGCCCGCACCCGCATCACGGTGGTGTAGCTCGAGACACCGGCATCCCCCCGGCAAGGCCCCGGCAACGGGGCCTTTTTGCTGCCGGGGCAATCCCGCTACAGCATGCCTCTGGCTGCCAGCAAGCCCCACAGCCAGTCGCCGATCAGCCACACCGAGGTCAGCCACAGGAAACCGCGCAGCACCCGTTTGTACTGGTCCACAGCAAAGCGGCGCCGCACCCGCATGCCCAGCCACAGGCTGAGCAGCACCAGCGGAATCAGCACCGCGGTGGTCTGCACCACGTCCAGGTCGAAGGCGCCATTGTTGATGTAACCCAGTATCTGACCCGACTTGCTGGTGAGAAAGCTCAGGTTGAAGGTCGCCACCATCAGCTCCGGGCGCATCCGCGTGTACAGCGCGAACACCACCAGCAAGGGCGCGAAGACGTTCACCACCCCGGCCAGCAGGCCCAGGCCGAAGCCCAGCAGCGGCAGGCTCCAGAACGGCGGTTGCGGCGCGTCCTCGTGGCGGCGCAGCCGGTCGGTCACCAGGTAGGCGATCAGCACCAGCGCCAGCAAGGCCCGGAAGGGCTCCGGGTCGACCGCCAGCAACCAGTGGGTACCGATGAAGCTGCCGATCACGCAGAACACCGGAATCGCCCAGTAGGTGCGCAGGGCCTCGCGCCAGTGCCGCTCACCAAGGATGCTGACGGCGTTGATGCTCACCGTGGGCAGCAGCGTCATCAGGATCGCGGTGGGCATCGGCAATGCCAGCGCCAGCAACGGCGTGGACACCAGCGGAAAACCGAAGCCGAAGGCACCGTGCACGAAGGCGGCAAGCAGCAGCACGGGGATCAGGCTCAGTTCGGACATTGGGGACAGGTGGCTCGGCAACGGCGAAGACGGCGCCCAGCATAACGGATGAAATAACCGCGCCGGCAGTGGTTTTGCGCACCCGCCCAGTCTGCTACCTTTGCCTACAGCCCGACCCGATAATTCATAATTACATATGCAGTTCCCATCCCCCGATAGGAGAACCCACCCATGAACAAAGGCACCAAGAACTGGCTGGCCGCCGCCTGCACCGCGGGCGTCATCGGCTTCAGCGCCCAGACCCAGGCCGCCGGCGACTACCTGCTGTCCACCGCCAGCACCGGCGGCACCTACTACCCGGTCGGCGTGGCCCTCTCCACCCTGGTCAAGGTCAAGCTGCAGCCGACGCAGAAGATCAACATGTCGGCCATCAACTCCGCCGGCTCGGGCGAGAACATCAAGTTGCTGCGCGAGAACGAAACCCAGTTCGCCATCCTGCAGGGCCTGTACGGCGCCTATGCCTGGAACGGCACCGGCCCGCTGGCCAAGGACGGGCCGCAGAAGGAGCTGCGCTCGGTGTCCATGCTGTGGCAGAACGTCGAGCACTTCGTGGTGAAGTCCGAGTACGCCAAGACCGGCACCATCGCCGACTTCACCGCGCTGCAGGGGAAGACCGCCGGCTTCGGCAAGAAGAACTCCGGCTCGCTCGGTTCCAGCAAGACCATCCTGGCCAACCTGGGTGTGGACATCGACAAGCAGTACAACCTGTTCTACGGCGGCTACGGCGCCCTGACCGCGGCCGTTCAGGACGGCAAGGCCGATGCCGTCAACACCCCGGCCGGCGTGCCGGTGGGTGCCGTGACCAAGCTGTTCGCCGCCAAGGGCAAGGACGTCACCCTGCTGAGCTTCACCCCGGAACAGGCCAAGCAGGCCGACGGCGGCCTGGGCCTGTGGACGCCCTACCCGATCAAGGCCGGCACCTATCCCGGCCAGGACAAGGACGTGACCACCATCGCCCAGCCGAACTTCCTGGCGGTGCGTGCCGACGTGTCCGACGAGGACGTCTACCAGATCACCAAGACCATCTACGAGAACCTGGGCTTCCTGCAGTCCATCCACAAGGCCACCCTGGCCATGGCACTGAACAAGGCCATCGCCGGCCTGCCGCTGCCGCTGCACCCCGGTGCCGTGCGCTATTACAAGGAAGCGGGCCTGACCATCCCCGATCATCTGATCGCGAAATAAGCCAGGATATCGGCCGCCCTCGGGCGGCCGGTTTTATATCCCATGACAGAATCCCATACCGAGGGCGCTGGCGCGTCCGACCCCAGCCAGTCGCTGGCGGCCGGCCTGCGCAAGCAGCCCTTCATTACGCACTCGGTCTACTGGATCGGCGTGGTGGTGGCCCTGCTGCACCTGGTGATGAACTACACCACCTGGTTCTCCACCCAGTGGCAGGCGACCATCCACTACGTCGGTCTGGGGACGATGTGCGTACTGCTGTACCCGCCGGTCAAGCGCGCCGCGCTCCGTCGTTCGCGCGCGCTGCTGATTCTCGACCTGGCCTTCGGCGCCACGGTACTGCTGGCCGCCGTGCTGGTGGTGATGGCGGAAGACGCCATATATGCCCGCGGCGTGAACATGACCGACTGGGAGATGGGCCTGGCGCTGGTGACCATCCTCGGCGCCATCGAGCTGACCCGACGCACCACCGGCCTGGTGATTCCCAGCCTGATCGTGATCTCGCTCAGCTACGTCAGCCTGTGGGGCAACCAGCTGGACAACATCTTCCGCTTCGCCGGTTTGTCGCTGGAGACCCTGCTGTTTCGCAGCATCTACGGCGACGATGCGCTGTTCGGCAGCATCGCCCAGATCTCGGTCAGCTTCGTGTTCATGTTCATCCTGTTCGGCGCCTTCCTGGTGCGCTCGGGCGCCGGTGACTTCGTCATCGCCATGTCCAATGCCATGGCCGGCCGGGTGGTCGGCGGCCCCGGCCTGGTGGCGGTGATCTCGTCGGGCCTGACCGGCACCATCTCCGGCTCGTCCATCGCCAATACCGTGTCCACCGGGGTCATCACCATCCCGATGATGAAGCGTGCCGGCTTCCCCCCGCAGTTCGCCGCCGGGGTGGAAGCGGCCGCCAGCACCGGCGGCCAGCTGATGCCGCCCATCATGGGCGCCGGCGCCTTCGTGATGGCCAGCTATACCCAGATCCCCTACACCACCATCGTGCTGGTGGCCTTCCTGCCGGCGCTGCTGTACTTCCTGTCGGTGGCCTTCTTCGTGCGAATCGAGGCCAAGCGGCTGGGCTTCAAGGTGCAGCAGGACGACGAGGCCAAGCCCTTCATGCAGATCATGCGTGAGGGCGGCATGGTGTTCATCCTGCCGATCACGGCGCTGATCGCACTGCTGGTGTCCGGCTTCACGCCGACCTACGCCGCGGGGATCGCGATACTCACCGTCATCGGCTCCAGCTGGCTGACGCCGCGGCGCATGGGCTTCAAGGCGATCACCGACGCGCTGGCGCTGGGCAGCCGCAACATGATCACCACCGGCCTGCTGCTGGTGGCGGTGGGGCTGGTGGTCAACGTGATCGCCATGACCGGCATCGGGAACACCCTGTCGCTGATGATCCAGCAGTGGGCCGGCGGCAGCCTGGTGCTGGCGCTGGTGCTGGTGGCGCTGGCCTCGCTGGTGCTGGGCATGGGCCTACCGGTGACCGCCGCCTACATCGTGCTGGCCACCCTGTCCGCGCCGGCGCTGTACAACCTGATGGCCGAGGCCCAGGTGGTCCAGCAACTGGTCGCCGGGGTGCCGCTGCCCGAGGCGGCCGCCGCCATGATGATGCTGGCCGCGCCGGACATGATCCCGCTGCTCGGCCAGCCCATGGACAGCGGCCAGGCGCTGGCCATCCTGGATGCGCTGCGCGCGGTGGACCCGTCGCTGGTGACCGGTCTGTACGACCAGTTGCTGTCGCCGGTGCTGCTGACCAGCATCCTGCTGTCGGCGCACATGATCATCTTCTGGCTGAGCCAGGACTCCAACGTCACCCCGCCGGTGTGCCTGACCGCCTATGCCGCCGCCGCCATCGCCGGCACCTCGCAGATCCGTACCGGCTTCACCGCGTGGAAGCTGGCCAAGGGTCTGTACATCGTGCCGCTGCTGTTCGCCTATACACCCTTTCTGTACGGTGACTGGCCCGCCGCGCTGAACATCTTCGCCTTCGGCATGGTCGGCATGTATGCCTTCGCCGCTGCCTTCCAGGGCCATCTTGAAACCCACCACGGCTGGCCCATGCGACTGCTGCTGGCGGCACTCGCAGTGGCCATGCTGTATCCCAACATCGACTGGCTGCACTGGACCGGGCTGGCGCTGTTCATCGCCGTGTTCACCTGGGACTGGCGCCGCCACCGCCGACAACTGACCGCAGACACATGATCAACGACATCAGCTCCCCCATCCTGGAACAGCAGTTCAAGCACGCCTCGGTGCGTGCCTACATGGACGAGCCCATCAAGCCCGAACTGCTGCGGACCCTGATCCGCGCCGGCCAGGCGGCGGCCACCTCCAGTTTCATCCAGGCCTACTCGGTGGTGCGCGTCACCCGCCCGGCGGCCCGTGCCGCCATCGCCCAGGCCGCGGGCGGCCAGGTTTGGATCGAGCAGGCCGCCGAGTTCCTGGTGTATTGCGCCGACCTGCGCCGCATCAACGGGGCCTGCAGCCGTAGCGGCAAGGGTGAAATCGAAGGCTGGAGCGAGCACGGCATCCAGGCCGTGGTGGACGTGGCGCTGATGGCGCAGAACGTGCTGCTGGCCGCCGAATCGGTGGGCCTGGGTGGGGTGTTCATCGGTGGTATCCGCAACGACCCGCAGGTGGTGGCCGACCAGCTCAAGCTGCCGGACCTGGTCACCCCGGTGTTCGGCATGTGCCTGGGCTGGCCGGCGCAGCACAACCCGGTCAAGCCGCGCATGCCGGTCGAAATGGTTCTGCACACGGATGAATACCGCGACGTCAGTGATGAGGCGATGGCCGCCTACGACGCCACCATGGCCGACTACTACCAGTCCCGCGGCAGCAACGTAAAGCTGAGCGACTGGAGCACCGCTGCCGCCAACGCCATCCAGGGCAAGAAGCGCGAGCACCTGCTGGGCTTCCTGCAGGGGCGCGGCTTCTTCAAGCGCTGACAGCCGTCAGCGGGACTGTCGGCCGATGCGCTCGTACTCGGCGATCACCTGCCCGCCCAGCAGCAGGATGATGGCGGCGAACTCCAGGCTGAGCAGGATCACGATGGTGGTGGCCAGCGAGCCGTAGATCACGTTCACGAACGACAGGGTGGTCAGATACCAGGTCAGCACGTGGCGGGTGATCTCCCACAACAGCGTCGCCACGATGCCGCCAATCAGCGCGTGGGACCACACCAGCCGTCCCACCGGCAGCACCAGGTACAGCGAGGTGAGCAACAGCACCTCGCCCGCCACGCCCAGTACATACAGGGTGACGGCCGTGGTGCGGCTCATGCTCAGCTGCTGCCCCAGCACCGACACGCTGCCACTGCCCAGGCCGGCCAGCCAGCCGGCGACCAGGCTGACCGCCAGCAGGCCCACCGCCAGCAGGCCGATATACACGTAGGGAATGACCGCCGACACCAGAAAGTGGCGACGCTGCACCCGCGCGCGGTGGAAGAAGATCGCCGCCATGGCGTTCTCCAGCACGGTGAAGGCCAGCGAGCTGAAGAACAGCAGGAACAGCACCCCGGCCACGCCCACCACCTTCCAGTGAGCGAGGAAGGCCGCCAGGTCCGCCACCAGTTCACCGGAGCGGGTCGGTGCGGCCAGCTCCAGGTAGGTGCCCACGGTATCCAGCAACAACGTGGTATCGAGAAACTGCGACAGCAGGATCAGTAACAGCGCGAACATCGGCACGATGGACAGCAGGGTGTAATAGGCTACCGCGCCGGCCAGCAGCAGTCCCTGGTTGTCGCGGAAGGCGGTAAGCACCTGCCCGATGAAGGCGGCGGGATGCTTGAGCACGTAGCGGAGCGCGGATGAGGAATCGGCCATGGCGACATTGTGTCATGGGATGGGTTCGAACGAACCGTACGCACCAGCCCCCGCCGGGCGATGCATCGGACGTCACCCCGACCAGCCACCAGGCCGTATAATCCGCCCATGACTGAACTCGGCAAAACAGCCCGCCTGCGGGTCATCAAGCAGCTCGCCTTCGGCGTTTACCTGGACGCCCATGAACTGGGCGAGATCCTGTTACCCAGCCGCTACGTGCCGGCTGGTACCAAGGTCGGCGACGAGGTGACGGTATTCCTCTACCTGGATTCCGAAGACATACCCGTCGCCACCACCCTGCGCCCCAGGGCCGAGGTCGGCCAGTGCGCCAACCTGCGGGTGGTGTCGGTGAACCGGGTCGGTGCCTTCATGGACTGGGGCCTGCCCAAGGACCTGCTGGTGCCCTTCAGCGAGCAGCGGGTGCCGATGCAGGAGGGCCGCTCCTACGTGGTCTACCTGTACCTGGACGACCAGTCCCATCGCATCGCCGCCACCTCGCGGCTGTCCGACCATCTGCAGGAAACCGGCCAGGGTGATTTCCAGCCCGGCCAGCAGGTTGATCTGTTGATCTGCGCGCGCACCGAGATCGGCCTCAAGGCGGTCATCGACGGCACCCACCTGGGCATGATCCTGAAGAGCGATCTGCTGGAGACGGTACGTATCGGTCAGCGGGTGAAGGGCTACATCAAGGGCATCCGGGACGACGGCCGCATCAACCTGCGACTGCAGCCCGCAGGCCAGCAGGGACGCGACGAGCTGTCCACGCGCATCCTGGATTTTCTCAAGGCCGAGGGCGGCAGCTCCACCCTGACCGACCGCAGCGAACCCGAGGCCATCTTCAAGCGCTTCGGGGTCAGCAAGGGCAGCTACAAAAAGGCGCTCGGGCGCCTGTATAAGGAACACCTGATAGAGCTGAGCAAGGAACGCATCACCCTGTTGTAAAGCAGTAGGGAAACCCACACTCAAACGGTCACGCAAAATACGAAACAAAGGCATCGCCATGTGGCGCGGGGTTGGTTATATTGCGGCACAGCAGACGCCCAGTATGTAGTGATTCCGGTAGACCCTCTCGTGTGTGTAGCAGGCCCTTCCGTAAGCTCGTCAGTGATCGCCTGCAACAAAACACGTAATTAATTGATTGAGGTTTTACCCATGGCTACAGGTACCGTTAAGTGGTTCGACGATTCTAAGGGCTTCGGCTTCATCGCCCCGGACGATGGCAGCAAGGACGTCTTCGTCCATCACAGCGCCATCCAGGGCAGCGGCTTCAAGTCGCTGGCCGAAGGCCAGAAGGTGTCCTTCGACATCGAGCAAGGCCAGAAAGGCCCCGCTGCCGGCAACGTCGTTCCGCAGTAAGGCTCGCCCAGGCCGAAACGGCCTGACGCAAAAAAGCCCCGCTTGGCGGGGCTTTTTTTTATGGTCGCTCACAGCATGATAAATGGAGGGCCTCGCCACTGTTCGCTGGCGCGCCGACTGCCGACTACATATAGCTCTTGGCCTCTTCACCCGGGTTGGGCAGACCCGCCACCCGCCAGGCCTCACGCATGCCACTGAACAGCTGACGCCCCTGGTCCCGCCGCAGACCGAACAACCACTCCATGTAGGACATCGGCGGCAGGGTCTGGTGCGCCAGGTAGTGCTCGCGCAGATAACCGATCAACTGCCAATGGTAATCCGTCAGCTCATCCAGGCCATCGGTCATAGCCAGTTGAACCGCCAGGTCCTCATCCCACTTGAACGGATCCTTGAGGAAGCCATCCTCGTCGAACTCGAACATTTCCTCTGGTCTTAAACGCCTGCCCATCTCGCACCTCCACAACGCACTGACACTGGCCAACTGAAACCTTTGACCGAACTACAGAAGCAATAGCAGATTCCGGGGAAATGTGTGGTTGCGGGGGCACATTCCTAACCGCTTCTACAGAACCCACCCAGGATTACCCAGACTCAGCCGGACCCGGTTCCCTGTCTCCCCGCGCTATGGCATAACAGGCGTCAACTGATCACGCTATTCAAGGAAAAGGCCATGCGTTGGCGCGGCGGCAGACGGAGTCAAAATGTGGATGACCGGCGCAGTCAGCGGTCCTCCCGCGCCATGGGCGGCGGTGCGGCATCACTGTTGCCGCTGGTGATGAAACTGGCCGCCACCAAAGGCGGCCTTTTCATCATCGCCATAGGCGCACTGGTGATGTGGCTGAGCGGCGGCAACCTGGGTGGACTGCTCGGACTGGGCGGTATGGCGCCATCCGCTGAGCAACAGCCACTGCGGGAAAGCGCGGCTGAGCGCCAGACCGTGGAATTCGTGTCAGTGGTGCTGGCGGATACCGAGGACACCTGGCATGCCCTGTTCAAACAGGCCGGTCGCAGCTACCAGGAGCCCCGGCTGGTGCTGTTCCGCGGCGCCATCCGCTCTGCCTGCGGCATGGGCGAGGCCGCCATGGGGCCGTTCTATTGCCCCGGGGATCAGCAGATCTATATCGACCTGAGCTTTTTCGACGAACTGCACCAGCGCTTCAAGGCACCGGGCGACTTCGCCCAGGCCTACGTGCTGGCCCATGAGGTGGGCCATCACGTGCAGACCCTGCTGGGCATCTCCGCAAAAACCCACGCCGCGCGCAGCCGACTGAGCAGCATCGAGGCCAACAAACTGAGCGTACGCCAGGAACTGCAGGCCGACTGCTTTGCCGGCGTGTGGGCCCATCATGCGCAGAAGGCCCGTAACATTCTGGAAAGCGGTGACCTGGAGGAGGCGCTGGCCGCTGCCACCGCCATCGGCGACGATCGCCTGCAAAAGTCAGCGCGCGGCTATGTCACCCCGGACTCCTTCACCCACGGTACCTCGGCGCAGCGGGTGAAATGGTTCCGCATGGGCATCCTGCATGGTTCGCTACGTCAGTGCGACACCTTTTCCAGCGCTGAACTCTGAACCGTCCATGACTCGCGACAACGGCTGTCGCTCAACACCAACTGGCCTGGTCCTTCGGGCGGTTTAGCACCTCTTCCACGTTGGCGGCGATCACCTTGTAGCCCACGTTGCCATACAACTTCTGACGGCCATCATTCAGTACATAGGTGGGACTACCCTCCACCTTCAATTCGTCGCGCAGTTCCACGTCCCGGCACAACTGTGCCATGGCCTCGCCATTCTCCATCTGTGCGCGGATCTGATCATCCGGCAGGCCCAGCCCGTCGGCGATGCCCAGCAGGCAGTCCAGTTCCGCCACATTGGCCGCATCACGGAAGAACGCCAGCCGCACCTGCCACACCAGTTCCTCGAACAGGCTGCGGCCGTCACAGTCCGCTTGTGGCGCCGCGCTTATCAGCCCTTTTTCTTCGAGCAACTGCGCCGACTTGAGAAAGTGGTGGCAGCTGGCCGAGGTCTTTGGCGCAGCGCGGGCCCACAGCCGGTCATTGACCGTGACATGGGAGAACTGGCTGCACACCGAACGGGTGTGTTCGCCAAAACCTGCAAAGCCGCCCTTGTCCTGCCAGCCCTCGCCGATGCGGTGATCCGTGCAGCCGAATACCGGTATGAAGTGGTAGCTCAGGCGGATGCGGTCTCCGTAATGGCGTTTCAGTTCGTCCAGGCGGATCTGGGCGGTATAGGCCCAGACGCAGAGCACGTCGGAGAAGTAGGCAATGTGAATAGGCTGATCGGTAGGCATGGGGGAAGACTATGGCTAGAGGTGTCGCAAGGGTAGCAAGTCAGGCCTCGTATTTGGCATAGCTGGCGCCATCCATCTCCACCACCTCCACCGTGATCACCCCGGCCGCCAGTGACTGACCGCGGATGGCCGCCAGCACGGCGGCGGCCAGGGCCTTTTTCTGATCCCCGCTCCGGCCGGGCTTGATGCGCAGCTGGACATGTATGAAGGGACGATCGTCCGTCCCGGTGCGGTAGCAGGCCACAAGAATGGCGCGGGTCTTGATGTGGCCTGTCTCGAACAAACCGGAGGACTGCGCGGCGGTATGGACGACATCAACCAGCGGCGGGAGCTGCGCCGGCGTTGCGGCGTCCTGGGCAACTTCGATAATCAGATGGGGCATCGGCTTTTCCGGCGCGGACCAGGGTGGATTCTAGCGTCCAAACCAGGACTTTCACTGCATCAACAGGCATCTGGGTGAACTTTCAGGCATTCACCATTCTGCAAAACCTGTTCTATACTCGACGACGGTCAAGTCTGACCCAGGAGAATGTATACGAAAGGCCTTGCGGAACAGTTGCTTATTCGGCATAGTGCCGGCATTGCAGTGCTTTCTTGTAGTTTTTCGGCAGTCCCTCTATCCGCAGTGCGTGGCAGACCGACCCTTCCGTAATCTCTCGACAATCGTCTGCATATACAACACGTTCAATCTGATTAAAAGGTAACCGAAATGGCTACAGGTACAGTTAAGTGGTTCAGTGACGAGAAAGGTTTTGGCTTCATCGCTCCTGACGATGGCTCCAAGGACGTCTTCGTCCACCACAGCGCCATCCAGGGCGGCGGCTTCAAGTCGCTGGCCGAAGGCCAGAAAGTGTCCTTCGACGTCGAGCAAGGCCAGAAAGGCCCCAGCGCGACCAACGTCGTAGCCCAGTAATCCTGGGTCGGGCGCTAGCCGCCCGGACTAAGAGCCCCGCCCCACGGCGGGGCTTTTTGCGTTTACGGCCCGCCATGCAATGGCCGGCCGGTGTTCCTACCAAGCCTTTACGCAGGACCTAATTTTGATCTCCACAGCCAACATCACCATGCAGTTCGGCAGCAAGCCGCTGTTCGAAGGTATCTCCGTCAAGTTCGGCGGCGGCAACCGCTACGGCCTGATCGGCGCCAATGGCTGTGGCAAGTCCACCCTGATGAAGATCCTGGGTGGCGACCTGGAGCCCACCGCCGGCAACGTGTCGGTGGAACCCAACAAGCGCCTCGGCAAGCTGCGCCAGGATCAGTTCGCGTTTGAGAATCACACCGTGCTGGACACCGTCATCATGGGCCACACCGAACTGTGGGCGGTGAAGGCCGAGCGCGACCGCATCTACAGCCTGCCGGACATGAGCGAAGACGACGGCATGAAGGTGGCCGAACTGGAGGTGCAGTTCGCCGAGATGGACGGCTACACCGCCGAGGCCCGCGCCGGCGAACTGCTGCTGGGTCTGGACATCCCCATCGAGCAGCACACCGGCCTGATGAGCGCCGTGGCACCGGGCTGGAAGCTGCGGGTGCTGCTGGCCCAGGCGCTGTTCGCCGATCCCGACGTGCTGTTGCTGGACGAGCCCACCAACAACCTGGACATCAACACCATCCGCTGGCTGGAAGACGTGCTCAACGCCCGCAACAGCACCATGGTGATCATCTCCCACGACCGTCACTTCCTGAACAGCGTCTGCACCCACATGGCCGACCTGGACTACGGCGAGCTGCGCGTCTACCCCGGCACCTACGACGACTACATGACCGCCTCCACCCAGGTGCGCGAGCGTCAGTACGCCGACAACGCCAAGAAGAAGGCCCAGATGGCCGACCTGCAGGCCTTCGTCAGCCGCTTCTCCGCCAACGCCTCCAAGGCCAAGCAGGCCACCAGCCGCCAGCGTCAGCTGGAGAAGATCAAGCTGGAGGACATCAAGCCGTCCAGCCGGGTGAACCCGTTCATCCGCTTCAGCCAGGACAAGAAGCTGTACCGCATGGCGCTGGAGGTGAAGGAACTGGCCAAGGGCTACGACGACAAGCCGCTGTTCAGCGACCTGAACCTGGCGGTCGAGGTCGGCGAGCGGGTCGCCATCATCGGCCCCAACGGCATCGGCAAGACCACCCTGCTGCGCTGCCTGGCCGGCAACCTGATACCGGACAGCGGCACCGTCAAATGGTCCGAGAACAGCAACATCGGCTACTTCGCCCAGGACCATACCGACGACTTCCCGGTCGACACCACCCTGTACGACTGGATGGATCACTGGAAGCAGAAGGGCGACGACGAGCAGGTCATCCGTGGCACCCTGGGCCGGCTGCTGTTCTCCCAGGACGAGATCAACAAGTCGGTGAAGGTGATCTCCGGTGGCGAACAGGGCCGCATGCTGTTCGGCAAGCTGATGCTGCAGAAGCCCAACATCATGCTGATGGACGAGCCCACCAACCACCTGGACATGGAATCCATCGAGTCGCTCAACACCGCGCTGGAAAACTACCCCGGCACGCTGATCTTCGTCAGCCACGACCGCGAGTTCGTGTCATCGCTGGCGACCCGCATCATCGAGCTGACCCCCACCGGCGTGGTCAACTTCAGCGGCAACTACGAAGACTATCTGCAGAGCCAGGGCGTTTCCTGAGGCAACCTGCCCTGACGGGATTCATCACCCGCTCAGGGCAGTCCCTTTGCGGCCTGTGCACCCGCCTGCCCGTTAGCGCTTGAGCCCCAGGTAACTGCCGATCTCGCTGATGTCCGGCCGCCCTTCCTCGTTGCCGAAATAGCACACCTTGTGCGCCGCGCCGCTGTCGGCGTCGATGAAGCCCACCGCGAAATCCTGCTCGTATTGCTTGGCCAGGCCGTGGAGAAAATCCAGCGCCTTCTTCAACACCGCCTTCTTGCCGGTGTCGATGCGCATCCCCAGCAGCCACTCGCCCGTGTCCTCATCCAACTGGTTCACAGCCTCGGCCGTGCAGCCACAGTCCGCCACCCAGGCGCTGATGGCCGCTTCCACCTCGGCAGCGATGTCGTCGAGGTCGGTGTTGTCGATATAGATGAAGATTTTCATGGGTGTCCCGTGGATGACTGCCGCCGGCGAAGCATGAGCAAGGGTAAATCACCCCGCTGTGGTTTTCATGCGAAAACACCGCCGCCCACCGCCGTGATAATCCCGTGATATTCGCCTGCTAAAACTTGCCTGGACGGCTGCCATTGCAGCCTCGTGCCCCCGGCGCCGTGTTGTTACACCCTACCCGGTGCGGCATATCGAGCCACACAATGAGGAACACAGCTATGAACAGTAAAAGAAAATTTGTCGCCGCAGCCCTGGCCACCTCGGCCGCCGCGATGTTTTCCATGGCCCCCGTCAGCGCCGCCCAGGCCGCCAGCGCTGAGCCCAAGGTGCACTGCTTCGGCGTCAACAAGTGCAAGGGTCACAACGACTGCAAGACCGCAACCAACGCCTGCAAGGGCCACGCGTCCTGCAAGGGGCATGGTTTCGTGAGCATGTCCAAGCATGCCTGCGATGAGATCGGCGGTTCGGTCGACGAGCCCAAGAACTGATAACGCGTATCGGCAGTGCCGGGATCCCCAACCGCTACCGGCACTGCCGTCTGGAGCCTTCATGAGCAGCACAGACAACGAGCAACGGCCGTTCCTGGGCTACGGCCTGGGGCTGCGCACCGAGCACTACGACGACGTGCTCAATGACCGTCCGCCGGTGGACTGGTTCGAGATCATCTCCGAGAACTACATGGTCGACGGCGGCAAGGCGCTGCACTACCTGGACCGTATCCGCGAACACTACCCGATGGTGATGCATGGCGTGTCGCTGTCCATCGGCAGCACCCAGGCGCTGGACCTGGACTACCTGGACCGGCTCAAGATGCTGGTCAATCGGGTTGAACCGGCCTGGTTCTCCGATCACCTGTGCTGGACCGGCGTGCACGGCGTCAACCTGCACGACCTGATGCCCCTGCCCTATACCGAAGAGGCCATCGCCCACGTGGTGGAACGGGTGCAGCGGGTGCAGGATCACATGGGCCGCCGGATGCTGCTGGAGAACGTCTCCAGCTACGTCAGCTACTGCGATTCGCAGCTGAACGAATGGGAGTTCCTGCGTGAGGTCGCCGAACGGGCCGACTGCCTGATCCTGCTGGACATCAACAACATCTACGTCAGTGCCTTCAACCACAACCACGATCCTTACGAATACCTGGATGCCATACCCGCCGGGCGGGTCTGGCAGATGCACCTGGCCGGGCACACCCGCCAGGACGACCTGATCATCGACACCCACGACCAGCCCATCGCCGACCCGGTGTTCGAACTCTATGCCGCCGCCGTACAGCGCTTCGGCCGTGTGTCCACCATGATCGAACGGGACGACAACATCCCGCCCCTGCCCGAACTGCTGGACGAGCTTGCCCAGGTTCGGCGCATCGCCGAACGGGAACTCGATCAAGTGCGGCACAGTGCCAGACAGCCATTGCACGAGCAGGTCGCATGAGCCGCCTGGCCGAACTGCAGCAGAACTTCCAGCAATGTCTGCTGAACCCGCCGGATGACCTGACCCAGCCCTGGGTACGTGCCGGCGGTCGTGCCACGCCGGCGCGGCAGCTGTCCGCCTACATCCACGCCTACCCGGCGCGGCTCAAGGAGGTGCTGGCGAACGACTATCCGGCGGTGCTTATGGCCATCGGCGAGGATGCCTTCGATTGGCTCGCCCAGGATTATTTGGACGCGTATCCGTCCCATTTCTTCAGCCTGCGCGACTTCGGCAGCCGGCTGGCTGAATTCATTGCTGGGCAGACCAAGCATCGCAAACGCCCCTGGCTGGTGGAACTGGCGCGGTTCGAGTGGGCCCTGGGCCGAGCCTTCGACGCGGCCGACACGCCTGTCGCCGGCATCGCGGACATGGCTGCCATCCCGCCACAGGACTGGCCGGGGCTGCGATTCGACATCCACCCGTCGGCACGGCGGCTGGACCTCAGTTGGAACACAGCGGGCATGTGGTCAGCCCTGACCGCGGAAGAGCCGGCACCCGTCACCGCCACCGCAGGCGAGCCCGTACCCTGGCTGATCTGGCGCGAGCAGCTGACCACCCGCTTCCGCTCCCTGGCGTCCGACGAACAGGCCGCGCTGGACTGCCTCAGTGGCGGCGGGGATTTCGGCGAGTTGTGCCACCAGCTGACCGTCTACGTCGACGCTGACGCCGTGCCGATGCGCGCCGCCAGCCTGCTCAAGGGCTGGCTGGAGAAAGGTCTGATCAGCAGCATTCGTTAGTACTGCAGCGCCTGGTCCAGCCGGGCCGGTGAGCGCTTGGATCAACTGCGGGGAACATGGCCGCCGCGACACTGTGCTTATCCCATTTTGCGCCCCGTCTCGCCTGACATATGTTTAGGGCAGGCTCACCAGAGGGATCGATGGGGCAAGCATGAACAACCGACTCACACTGCTGCTGTTGCTATTGGGACTGCATCTGCCTGCCTTCGCGGCGGATCTCGAACGGGAAAAGCGTCTCGCCGGCGAGATCGTCGATTCGATCATCGACGGTGAGCCGGTCTACCTGCAGGCCACTCAGCACCGCTTCCTCGCCATCGCCATGACCAGCGATGTCGATCAGCCGAAAGGCGCCGCCATCATCCTGCACGGCCGCGGCTACCACCCGAACTGGCCGCACACGGTCTACCCGCTGCGCACCGGCCTGCCCCGGTACGGCTGGCATACCCTGTCGATCCAGCTGCCGGTGCTGGCAAAGAGCGCCAAGTACAACGACTATGTGCCCACCTTTGCCGAGGCAGGCCCGCGCATCGAGGCGGCCATCGCCTATTATCGCCAGCAGGGCATCAGCAACATCGTGCTGATCGCGCACAGCTGCGGCGCCCACATGGCAAACCACTGGCTGGCGCAGACCGACAATCCCGGCATCAGCGCCTACGTCGGCATCGGCATGGGAGCCACGGACTATAAACAGCCCATGCAGGAAGCCTTCCCGCTCGACAGGCTGAAGATGCCGGTGCTCGACATCTATGGCAGCAATGAATATCCGGCGGTGAAACGGATGGCACCCCAACGCCTGGCGCAAATCCTGGCAGCAGGCAATCCCCAGTCCGCACAGCACGTCGTGCCGGGCGCCGACCACTACTTCACCGATGCCGGCGCACCGCTCGTCGAAGCCGTCGCCACCTGGCTGGACGGGCTCGAATAAGCAGATCCGCGAGCAGCCGGGCACCCGCAACCGCTCGACGAACAGGCCGGGCTGGACTGTCTATCTATGCGCAAGCGGCGACTTTGACGCGTTGTGCAAACAACTCAACGCCCACATCAACGATGACGCCGTAGCGCTGTGCGCCGCTCACTACCCAAAGGCAGGATGGCGGCGTGCCTGAACGGGCGGATTACGCCTGCGACAAAACTTAACGGAAGCTCACGATTCGCGGTACAGCTCTGTCCGATCCCGTCCGCTGGCCTTGGCCGTCAGCAGCGCCTTGTCAGCCTGGGTCAGCAGTTGTTCGAATTCCTCTATCGTCGGGCTGATGGTGGCAACGCCGCTGCTGATGGTCAGAAAGATCTCGCCGCTTGCAGTATGCAGCGGCGTCTCCTTGATCCGCCTGCGGATACGCTCGGCCAGCATATAAGCCCCCTCCTCGCTCGAATCCGGCAACAGCAAGACGAACTCCTCGCCACCATAGCGGGCGAACAGGTCTTCATCACGCGTCTCCTTCAGGCATAGCTGGCAGACATGCTGCAGGCAGTCATCGCCGACGTCGTGCCCGTAGTCATCGTTGATCCGTTTGAATTCGTCACAGTCCATCATCACCACGCTCAAGGTCGAGTCATGACGGCGCGCCCGCGCGAACTCCTGCCCGCCCCGCTCGAACAGCAGGCGGCGATTGGCGATACCGGTGAGGTGATCGCTATTGGCCAGTTCCTTGAGCGCCGCGGTGCGCTCGTCAACGATGCCCTGTAAACGGTCACGACTCACCATGGTCTCCCTGAGCTGCTGAGTCATGTGATTGAAGCCACGTGCGATTTCGGCCAGTTCATCCACTGCCGGTTCACGCACCATCGTGTCCAGCCGACCGTTGCTTACCGCAGCCACTGCAGCCTGAAGATCCGGGATAGCGACGCGCAGGCTGCGCGTGATGCGCAGTGACAGCAGGGCGAATGCCAGCGCCATGCCACTGATGATCACAGCAACGCCGACCAGCTGATTGATCAGCGTTTTACTGAGGTTGTTGCGCGCCAGTGTGGCCAGATGAATCCCGTCTTCGCGGATAGTCTCTACCTGCACCAGCAACCGATCGGTGATATGCGCCACCACCTCCGCTTTACCGCCATTGCCATTCGACACACCGCGCAAATGCCGCAGATGATCAAATAGAACCTCTAACCCTTTGCTGTTGGCCATCACGCTATTGAGCAATATCTGCTGTTCTCCCGGCAGCTTCGGTGGCTCCTCAAGCAGTTTAAGCAGGGCTCGGTGGGCGGTCAGCCAGCCATCGGCCGCTGTCGTGGCGCCACTGCTTGAGTAGACGCGCAACCTTGTCTCCAGGTCCAGGACCAGCGGCAACAGCCGTTCGATATAGCTGCCACGCTGCTGAGTGGTGTCGACTTGCACCCAGACCCACGCCACAGACGCGAGCAGCGCTACGATGAGCGCCAGCGACAAGCCGGACAACAGCTGGAGTTGATTGCCGATTTTCATTGGGGTTTGAGGATCTGCTCCATCAATTAGCCATCAGGAGCTAGCGGTAAAGGGTGACTGCAGTCGGCTTGACCGCGGACAGCGGCCGCACATCAATCATGGTGGAAAAATCCGGGCTCGGCATGCCTGCGAACTGACCCGATTGCAGCGCCCAGCGCGCCTGGCTTTCCAGGGTCAGCAGCAACGACCGCCCCAGCGAAAGTTTGAACAGGTAATCCGTCCACACCCAGCGGATGAAATCCTGGTCCAGCCGCAGCCGTTTGCGCATGGTTTGCTGCGCCTCATGAGGCGCCAGGGAAATATGCTCGATGGCCATATCCAACGCCTTGAGGAAGCGCCGGCTCACCTCGCTGTTGTTCTGCGCATAGTCCTTTCTGGCAATCAGATTGAACGTCAGTGGATAGAGCCCCTTGGTTTGAAACACCTTGGCCTTGCCAGCAAACTGGCGGACCACTTCATAGCCGTACGGCTCCCAGGGGACAATGGCGTCCACCTCGCCGTTTTCCAGGGCTTTACCCATATCCTCGGGATTGCTATTGATCATCTGGACCTGCGAGGCATCCACGCCCGACACCCCCAGCCAGAGAGTCAGAAAATACTCACTGGCCGACCCTTTGGTGACAGCCACTTTTTTCCCACGCAGATCCGCTGCATCGCGAATACCGTTGTCTTCGGCAGCGATTATCTTCACATCATTGTCGGACTGGACAAAGGTGGCCAGGTTGACGAAATCGTTACGTATCAGGCCCTTGAACACGATCACCGAATCAGAACTGGCGCCGAACTCTGCCTGACCGCTCATCACGCGTTCAAAACTGCGGCCGCCGCCGATCACCTCGACCAGCTCAACCTTGAGACCGACATCGTCGAAAAAGCCCAACGCATCGGCAATATAGATGGGGGTGGATAAGGGCGTGCGGGACACGGCCACCCGCACCGTCCGCTGCTCTTCCGGGACGGAGTATTCACTAACCGTGAACCAAATCGCCGGTACCACAATCGCGGCGATCAACAATCCCCATAGTGGCCAGCTGATTGCCCGCATACCAATCCCTGAAATGTGCTGTCGTAAGCATTATCGGCCAGACCACCGAAACCTTATCTCAGCAGCAAAATCTCCAGTCACGCACATGGATCAAATGATAGTTGAGCAAAATCCGGCCACCGAGCTGGTATTTCAGCTCGTCCAGCCGGTTCTGGGCGGCACCGGCCATGAAACCAGGTATATCGAATAAGCACCCGCAGGTATGGATTCGCCGCCCTCAGGCACTGCAACCCGCCGGCCGGATTGTTAACGCGGCGTCACACGACGCCCGTCATCGACCTCATCGTTCGGATGATTGATGACCACCTCGCCCTCCGCGACCCCGTCGAGCAGCTGCGCGACCAGCCCGTTGCGCTGGCCGACCTTCACCACACGCCGCACGGCACGCCCGTCTTCCACGACGAACACCGCCCAGCCATCCTGGTGACGGAACAGGCTGCTGGCGGGCACCTGCAGCACGTCATCCTCATGCCACAGCACAAAACGGGCCTCGACCCGGTAGCCGTCGCCCAGCCGCTGCCAGACCTCGGCCGGCGAGGTGAAGTCGACGATCACCAGCACCCGCTGTTCCTCCACCCCCAGCGCGGAAACCTTGGTGATGCCCACCGGCTCCACGGTGCGCACCATGCCTTCCAGCAGATGGTCACCGCCCCAGCGGTCGAACAGCACCCGGGTACCCGGACGGATCTTCACCGCGTCGGCCGACAGCACGTCCACCAGCACCTCCAGCAGGGCCGGGTCGCCCACTTCCAGTAGCGCGTCGCCGGTGCGCACCGGTCCCTCGCACTCGCGTGGCCGCTTGAGCACCCGTCCATCGATGGGCGAGCGGACCAGCACCCGTTCGGCCGGCTGGCCGCTGTCGCGGGCGGCGGAATGGGCCAGCACCGACTGCGCGGCCTCCCGCTCGTGGCGGGCGACCTCGACGGCATGGCGTGCCGAGCGCAGCACCGCATCGGCACTGATCAGGTCCATGTGGGCCTTGTCCAAAGCGTCGCGGGAGATCACGCCCTGCTCCGCCAGCGGCTGCAGGCGGGCAAAGGTGGCGCTGGAGAAATCAGCCTTGGCCCTAGCCGCCTCGGCGTCCTGTTCGCTGGCGGCCAGTGCCGACTCGGCAGCGGCAACCCGCGCCTCGGCCTGGGCACGGCTACGCGGGTCCAGCACCTGGGACTGCAGCGGGGTGATGCCCAGCAGCACCTGGCCCTGCTGCACCGGATCACCGACCTCCAGCTGCACCCGGCAGGCCATGCCGTCCACCGGCGCACTGATGATGTAGCGATCGATGACCCGGGTTCGACCGTCCTCCTCGATGGTCACGGTCATGGGCGCCCGCTGCGCCGCAACGGCCTCCACCAGCACCGGCCGCGGCCAGAAGCCCCACACCAGCAGGGCGACGACCAGCAGCGCGATGACCGCGATTCCGGGATGCTTGCCCAGCGACAGGCGCATGCTCACTACTCCTTGCTCTTCAGTACGGCCACCATATCCAGCCGTGCCAGGTTGCGCCAGATCATCAGCCCGGACACGCAGGCGGAAGCGATCACCACCAGCGCAGCGAAGGCATAGACCTTCAGGCCCAGCACCAGCGGAATACGGTACAGGTCGGTATCGAACTGGAATGCCAGGTAGGCGCACAGGCCGTAGCCGATCAGCATGCCCAGCGGGATCGCCGCCAGGGTCAGCAGCGCCAGTTCGCCGAGCAGGATATAGGCCACCTCGCCGCGCTCGAAGCCCAGCACCCGCAGGCTGGCCAGTTCGCGGTTCCGCTCCGACAGGGCGATGCGCATGCTGTTGTACACCACCCCGAAGGCGATGCTGGCGCCCAGCATGGTCGACACGAAGGTGAAGAACAGCACGGTCTCGGCCATGGTGTCGTAGAAGGCCTGGATGGCCGAGTCCTGCTCCACCACCCCGGCGATCCGCGGCATGTCCTTGAGCTCGGCATACACCTGGCGCCGGTAGCGCTCATCCACCGTAAGCAGCGCACCGGAGATGGCGTCGCCCTCGCGCAGCAGCCGGTTCAGCGCCGGCCGCAGCATGTAACCGTTCACCCCCAGGTACTCCTGGGCGGTGGCAGCCACCGGCACCTGCACGGTGCGCCGGTGGCCCTCCAGCACCTCGACGGTGAGCATGTCGCCGGGACGTATCTGCAACAGCTCGGCCAGGTAGTCGGTCAGCACTACACCGTTCGGGGGCAGTTCGATGACCTGCAACTCGGTATCGAGCAGGCGGGTCAGGCTGGCGCCGGGCTGGATGCCCTGCAACTGGGTGCGGTAGGAACGGTGGCCGAAGCGCAGCCGCGCCGGCACGCTGCGAAAACCCTCGGCGTGCTCCACGCCCTGCAGGCTGCGCAGCGAATACAGCGAGCGGGCCGAGGTGGGCTCGGTGTAGATGGCGATGACATCCTCGCGCTGGCTCATGCCGAACTGCACATCCACCATCTGGTCGATGGCGCCCTCCTGAAAGCCGCCGATCATCATGATGCCGCAGGCCATGGCGATGCCCAGGGTGGTCAGCAGCGACTTCAACGGCCGCCGCTCGATATGGCGCAGCACCATGCGCGTCGGCTGGGAGAACCAGCGCTGCAGGCCGAGGCGTTCCACCACGGTGGCGCGATACACGGCCGGCTGCTCAGGCCGCAGCGCCTGGGCCGGCGGCAGCCGGGCGGCGTTGCGCACCGCGTACAGGGTACCCAGCAACGCAACCCCGGCGCTGATCAGTGCCGCCGCCGCGATCACCTGCGGACGGAGCACGTAGATCATGTACGGCAGGCTGTAGAAATCCATGTAGATGTTGCTCATCCCCTTGCCCAGCAGGATACCCACGCCGATACCACCACTCACCCCCAGCAGCACAATCATCAGCACCAGCTTGGCGTAGTGCAGGCCGACCGCAAGGTTGCTGTAACCGAAGGCCTTCAGGGTGGCGATCTGTTCCCGTTCCAGGCTGACCAGGCGGCTGATCACCACGTTCAGCAGGAACGCCGCCACGCCGAAGAAGATCACCGGGAACACCGTGGCGATGGTCTGCTGCTGTTTCAGCTCTTCGGACATGAAACGATTGGACATCTGGTCCTTGCGCGCGATGGCCCCCACCCCGCCATAGGGTCGCAGCAGTTCATCGAGGCGGTCGATGACATCCTCTTCGTTGGCATCCTTTCTCAGGGTCAGGCTGACATCGTTGAAGGCCCCGTCCATGTCATAGGCGGTGGCCAGCGGCTTGCGCGCCATCCACAGCACGCCGTAACGCGCGTAATCGGGAAACATCGCTCCGGGTGCGATCTGGTAGATGTACTCGGGCGACAGCGCCAGACCGACGATGGTCAGGCCCTTGCGCCGGCCGTTGATGGTGGCACGCAGCTTGTCGCCGGGACGCAGGCCGTGGGCCTGGGCGAACTCCTCGGACAGCAGCACCTCGTTGTCGCGCCCCGGCTCCAGCAGCCGGCCGTTGCGCAGATAGACCTGGTTCAACAGCCCGCGGCTGTTGTCGGGCAGCGACACCAGGTGGCCGCTGACCGGGTCGCCGAAGCCCGCCACGTCGAGGTTCACATAGGCCACCACCCGGGTTTCCACCTTGTCGACCCCGGGGATCTCGGCGATGCGCCCGGCCAGCGACAGCGGCGCGCGCTTGAGGGTGGCGAACACCTGGGCGAAGTGGTGGTCGCGGTAATAGGCGCCGCGGGTCTCGTACAGGGAATCAAGGGTGCTCAGCGACATGATGAAGATCCCCACCCCGCTGACGATCACCATGGCGATGGCCAGGGCCTGCATGCGCATGGCCCACAGCTCGCGCCACAGCTTGCGGTCGATGGCCTTCATGCCCGCGTCACCAGCTCAGCTCGCTGGGCGGTATCTTCACCTTGTTGATCTCCACCTGGCTGATGCAGCCGTCCGCCAGGTGGATGACCCGATCGGCCATCCGCGCGATGCCGGCGTTGTGGGTGATCACCGCGGTGCTGGTGCCCAGCTCCCGGTTGACCCGCTGCAGCGCCTCCAGCACCACCACGCCGGTCTTCGAGTCCAGCGCCCCGGTGGGCTCGTCGCACAGCAGCACGTCCGGCCGCTTGGCGATGGCACGGGCGATGGCCACCCGCTGCTGCTCTCCGCCGGACAGCTGCGCCGGGAAGTGGTCCAGCCGGTCGCCCAGCCCGACCACCTGCAGCGCCTCCTCCGGCGACATCGGGTTGCGCGCGATCTCGGTGACCACCGCCACGTTCTCGCGCGCGGTCAGGCTGGGGATCAGGTTGTAGAACTGAAACACGAAGCCCACGTGGTAGCGGCGGTAGCTGGTCAGCTCGCGCTCGCTGGCGGTGGTCAGGTCCTGGTCACCGTAGAACACGTGGCCATCGGTGGGCGTATCCAGGCCACCGAGGATGTTCAGCAGGGTGGACTTGCCGCTGCCCGAGGCCCCCAGCAGCACGGTGAACTCGCCCTGGTACAGATCCAGGTCGACGCCGCGCAGGGCATGCACCTGTACCTCGCCCATCTGGTAGACCTTGGTCACGCCGTGGACGTGGAACACCACCCCCTCGCCCAGGGGTTCGTGGCCTTGTGGTTGCGCCTTGCCCATTGCATTTTTCCCCATGTGGATCAGCCCGCTGGCCCAGCCTGACCGGCAATCCACCATGCCAGCTGGGACAAATGCGTGATACCGCCCCTGTGTATTCAGCGCTTAAACGGTTGGCAGGACAGCTGCGCAGCAAACACCCTGCCATGGTGCCGCGGCAGCAGCCCGGCAGGGTCTGGGTTATCTTAGAACGATACCCGCCGCAGATGGACACCCCGCCATGATGCGCTCCACGCTCAGTACTGCCTTCGCCTGTCTGTGGGTCCTCGCTCAAGCCGCCCCGGCGGCCGATGCCCGGGCGGCAGACAGCTATGCCGTCCAGCGCGCGGCCATGGTCAGCACCATCGAGGCAGACGTTGCACAGACCAGCCTGTACCTGGACAAGCAGGCGCTGGATCCACGGGTCATGGCGGCCATGGGCAAGGTACCGCGCCACGCGCTGGTGCCGGAGGACCAGCGCGAAGACGCCTACCGGAACCGGCCGCTGCCCATCGGCTACGGCCAGACCATCTCCCAGCCTTACCTGGTGGCGGTGATGACCGACCTGCTCAAGTCCCGACCCGGCGACCGCGTGCTGGAGGTCGGCACCGGCTCGGGCTACCAGGCGGCAATCCTCGCCGAACTGGTCGAGCGGGTATTCACCATGGAGGTCATCGCCCCGCTCGGCGAGCGGGCGCGCACCGCCCTGCAGTCGCTGGGTTACAACAACATCGAGGTGCAGGTGGCGGACGGTTACTACGGCTGGCCGACGCAGGCACCGTTCGACGCCATCGTGGTCACCGCGGCCGCCAGCCATGTGCCGCCGCCGCTACTCAAGCAGCTGAAACCGGGCGGCCGCATGGTGATCCCGGTGGGCAGCAGCTTCATGGTCCAGCAGCTGCTGCTGGTGGAAAAGTCCGCCGATGGCGAAATCAGCACCCGGCAGATCCTACCGGTGCGTTTCGTGCCGCTGACCGGGGATCACGACTAGGTGGCCGGGCAACTTGCCCAGCGGCTGCCGCGCCTGTCGCTGGCGCTGCTGTCGGCGTCGGCGCTGGGCTACGAGATCCTGCTGACCCGGCTGTTCGCCATCATCCAGTGGCATCACTTCGCCTACATGATCATCAGCCTGGCACTGCTCGGCTACGGCGCCAGTGGTAGCTTCGTGGCGTTGGCGCAGCGCTGGCTGCTGCCGCGCTTCCAGCTGGTATACCCGCTGTGCCTGGCCGCCTTCGGCCTCAGCGCGCTGGGCTGTTTCCTGCTCGCCCAGCAGATCCCCTTCCACCCGGACGAGCTGCTGTGGGCGCCCTGGCAGATGACCCGCCTGCTGCTGATCTACCTGTTGCTGGCGGTGCCGTTCTTGTTCGCCGCCACTGCCATTGCGCTGGCCCTGACCCGCTATCGCGATGCGGTGTCGCAACTGTATGCCATGGACCTGCTTGGCGCCGGCATCGGCAGCCTGGGCGTCATCGCACTGCTGTTCGCCGCCCAGCCGACGGCCGCCCTGCAGCTGATCGCTGCGCTCGGCCTGCTGGCGGCGCTGATCGCCAGCCATGAACTTGCCCCCCTGCCACGCGGCATGACCGTGACCATGCTGGCCCTGCTGCTGGCGCTGCTCGCCCTGCCCGCCAGCTGGCTGCCCCTGGCGGTGTCGCCCTACAAGGCGCTGGCCCAGGCGCTGAACATCAGCGGCGCCCGGATCGTGACCGAGCGCAGCAGCCCGCTGGGGCTGCTCACCGTGGTCGACAGCCCCAGGGTGCCGTGGCGTCACGCGCCGGGACTGAGCGTACTGGCCGACCAGGCACCGCCGCCGCAGCTGGCGGTGTTCACCGACGCCGACGCCATGACGGTGCTCACCCGCCAGGTGGCGGACCCCACAGAGCTCGGCTACCTCGACCAGCTGACCTCCGCGCTGCCCTATCACCTGCAACGGCCACGGCGGGTGCTGGTGCTCGGCGCGGGCGGCGGCGCCGAGGTGCTGCAGGCGCGCTATCACGGTGTACCGGCCATCGACGCGGTGGAACTGAACCCGCAGCTGATCGAACTGGCCGAGCAGGACTTCGGCACCTTCACCGGCCGGCTCTACCAGCAGCCCGGTGTGCGGCTGCACCTGGACGAGGCGCGTGGCTTCGTCGCCGCCAGCGACGCACGCTGGGAGCTGATCCAGCTGGCACTGCTGGACAGCTTCGCCGCGTCCAGCGCCGGGCTGTATGCGCTGAGCGAGAACTACCTGTACACCCGCGAGGCCATCGCCGAATACCTGGCGCACCTGGCGCCCGGCGGCCAGCTGGCCATCACCCGCTGGATCAAGCTGCCGCCGCGCGACACCCTCAAGCTGCTGGCCACTGCGGTGGCGGTGCTGCAGGACGCCGGAGTAAAGGACCCGGAGCAGCGGCTGGTGCTGATCCGCGGCTGGCAGACCAGCACCCTGCTGATCAAGAACGGCGCCTACCAGCCGGACGAACTGGCGGCGCTGCAACGCTTCTGCAAAAGCCGCGGCTTCGACCTCGGCTACTACCCGGGGATGCGGCGCGATGAGGCCAATCGCCGCAACATCATGCGCGAACACTATTTCTACGATGCCGCCCAGGCACTGCTGGGCGGCCAGGGCGATGCCTTGCTGCAGCGCTACAAGTTCGATCTGACCCCCGCCAGCGACGACCGGCCGTACTTCTTTCACTTCTTCAAGTGGCGGCTGCTGCCGGAACTGCTGCAACTGCGCGGCCAGGGTGGCATCAACCTGCTGGAGTCCGGCTACCTAGTGCTGGTCACCACCCTGCTGCAGGCGCTGCTGGCCAGCATGGTGCTGATCCTGCTGCCGCTGTGGCTCGCCCGCCGCCAGCGCCAGCCGGTGCTCGCCCGCAGCGGGCGGCTGCCGGTGCTGGTTTACTTCTCGGCCATCGGCGTCGGCTTCCTGTTCGTCGAGATCGCCTTCATCCAGCGCTTCATCCTGTTTCTCTACCACCCGCTGTATGCCATCGCGGTGGTGCTGACCGCCTTCCTGCTGTTCGCCGGCCTGGGCAGCGCCTGGTCGCAGCGCCTGGCGGCCGCCGGCCATAACTGCGCGGGTGTGCGCTGGGCGGTGGCCGGCATCGTGGTGTTCGGGTTGAGCTACCCGCTGGCGCTGGGCCCGCTGTTCAGCGCCCTGCTCGGCCTGGCCATGCCAGCCAAGATCCTGCTGAGCCTGCTGTTGATCGCGCCGCTGGCGTTCTGCATGGGCATGCCGTTTCCGTTGGCGCTGGCGGCACTGGGACAGCACGCGCCAGCGCTGATCCCCTGGGCCTGGGGCATCAACGGCTGTGCCTCGGTGGTGAGTGCGGCGCTGGCCACGCTGCTGGCGATCCATTTCGGTTTCAGCGCGGTGCTGCTGATCGCCCTGGGCCTGTACCTGGTGGCGGCCTGGACCATCACCGCCCTACCAGGCAAGGCCCAGTAAGACGCACACGGGGATCTGGCCCCGCTGGCCCATGCCTGACTCGGATCGCGGTTTAGCTTCTAAGCTGTTCCTTGGCCACCACAGGCCCCAGGCAGCGTTCGATGTCTTCGCGGTGCAGGGTTTCCTTTTCTTCCAGTGCGGCGATGAGGACCTCCAGCTGGCTGCGGTGCTGGTGAATGATCTCCAGGGCCTGCTGTTCCGCGGCAAGGATCAGTTCCCGTACCGCCTGGTCCACCGCCTGGGCGGAATGCTCACTGTAGCGGCGGGGCTGGGCGATCTCGCGGCCGAGGAACGGGTGTTCCTCGCTCTCACGCAGATCCACCGGACCGACCTCATGGGACATGCCCCAGCGGCTCACCATGGCCCGCGCCAGCGCGGTTGCCTTGCTGATGTCGTCGTCCGCGCCGGAGCTGACCGATTCGAGCAGCGCCTGTTCCGCGCTGCGCCCGGCCAGGATCACCGCCAAGCGGTCGCGCAGATACTCCTCCGGCAGGGTATGGCGCTCGTCCTCCGGCAATTGCTGGGTGCCGCCCAGGGTGCGGCCGCGAGGGATGATGGACACCTTGTACAGCGGATCGGCGTTGCGCACGAAGTAGGCAACCAGGGTGTGCCCCGCCTCATGCACTGCCAGCCGATGGCGTTCTTCCGGCTGGATGGCGAGGGTGCGCACGGTACCCATCAGCAGCTTGTCGCGCGCCTCTTCGAAATCCTGCATCAGTACCCGTTCACGCTGGTAGCGCGCCGCCAGCATCGCCGCCTCGTTGACCAGGTTCTTCAGATCAGCGCCGGAGAAGCCAGGCGTGCCGGAGGCGATCTGCTCCAGCGCCACATCCTCGGCCAGCGGCACCTTGCGGGTATGCACCTGGAGGATCGCCACCCGGTCCTTGCGGTCCGGCAGGTCCAGCACCACGTGGCGATCGAAGCGCCCCGGACGCAGCAGCGCCGGGTCCAGCACGTCGGGGCGGTTGGTGGCCGCCAGCACGATGACCGCTTCACGCCCGGTGAAGCCATCGAGCTCCGCCAGGATCTGGTTGAGGGTCTGTTCCCGTTCATCATGGCCGCCGCCCAGGCCGGTGCCACGGGTGCGGCCGACGCTGTCCAGTTCGTCGACGAAGATGATGCTGGGGGAATTCTGCTTGGCTGCGCTGAACAGGTTGCGCACCCGTGAGGCGCCGACGCCGACGAACACCTCGATGAACTCGGAGCCGGAGATGGAGAAGAACGGCACCCCGGCCTCCCCGGCCAGCGCCTTCGCCAGCAGGGTCTTGCCGGTGCCCGGGGCACCCATCAACAGCACCCCGCGCGGCACCTCGGCGCCCAGTTTGCGGAACCGCTCCGGATGCTTGAGGAATTCCACCAGTTCGGTCACTTCGCGTTTGGCGTTCTCCTGCCCGGCCACGTCGGCGAAGGTCACCTCGGGCACCTCCGCCTCCTTGGCGGAGGCCTGGAGAAATTTCTTCAGCTCGTCCGGGCCGCCCAGGCGTCCACCCAGGGTCTTGCTGGTGCGCTGAAAGATCAGGTAGAAGAAGCCGAACAGCAGCAGCCAGGGCAACAGCGACATCACCAGGGTCATCATGGCCCCCTTGCCCGGCTCGTCACCGATGGTCAACTTGACCTGGTGGTCCTCCAGCGCCGGGATCAGGGACTCGTCGCCAAAGTCCGGCAGTCGGGTGCGGAACCGGCTGGCGGTCTCCTGGCGCGGACCGATCGGCGCGGGCGCCGTCAGTCTGCCCGTCACCTCAACCCCCTGCAGTCGCACCTCGCTGACCTCGCCCTGGTAGACGAAGGTCTTGAACTGGCTGTAGGGGATCTCGTAACTGGGCTCCGTCTGACGTATCGAGGTGCCAAACAGCCAGTAATAGAGCAGCCCCATTGCGAGGATGAGCAGCGCGTAATGCAGCCAGTCGGGGTAAGGCTTGGTCGGTTTGGTGGTCTGGTTCATCCGTTTATCGTAAGCGGATTTTGATCCGGATGCCCTAAGGTTACGCCATCTCGCCGCCACGGACCGTAACGGTCGAAGTAAGGCGATGCGCGACCGGGACCGTGCGCACCCCGGCGAACGCCAGCGGCTAGCGCTGCAGCAGCCGCCGCAGCGCCTTGAGCGAACGGGTGTTGATCACGTCGTCAGCCGTCAGCCAGCCACGCCTGGCCTGGTCCACGCCATAGCGCAGGCCACCCAGGCCGGCGCAGCTGTGGGCGTCGCTGGAGATGGCCACCTTCAGCCCCAACCCGCTTGCCATGCGGCAGGCCTCGTCGCTCAGGTCCAGGCGATCGGGCTGGGCGTTCACTTCCATGAAGCAGCCATTGTCCACCGCCGCGCGCATCAGCCGCTCCAGGTCGATGTCGTAGGGCGGGCGGTCGTTGATCAGCCGGCCGGTGGGATGGGCCAGGATGCTGAAGTGGCGGTTGTCCATGGCCCGCAGGATGCGTTCGGTCTGCCTGCGCCGCGGCAGGTTGAACTTGTAGTGCACTGCGCACACGGCCAGGTCCAGCCGGGCGAGGATGTCGTCCGGCATGTCCAGCGTGCCATCCTCGAGGATGTCCACCTCGCAGGACTTGAGCAGCACGATGCCGTCCAGCTCGTCGTTGAGTTTGTCGATGGCATCGAGCTGGGCTGCCAGGCGCTCCGGTTCCAGGCCGTGGGCCACGGTGACGTGGCGCGAATGGTCGCAGATGGCCAGGTAGTCGTGCCCCAGCTCGCGGGCCGCCAGCGCCATGGCGCGCAGGCTGTCGTGGCCGTCGCTGGCATTGGTATGGCAATGCAGGTCGCCGCGCAGGTCGGCCAGGGTCAGCAGCTTGGGCAGCCTGCCCTGCCTGGCCGCCTCGATCTCGCCGCGGTTCTCGCGCAGCTCCGGCTCGATATAGGGCAGTCCCACCGCGTCGAACACCTCCTGTTCGGTGCGTCCGGCGATGCGCTTGTCACCCTTGAACACACCGTACTCGTTGAGCTTCAGGCCACGCTTCACCGCCAGGCTGCGCACCGCGATGTTGTGCGCCTTGGAACCGGTGAAATAGTGCAGCGCGGCGCCGTAGCTGACCTGCGGCACCACCCGCAGGTCCACCTGCATGCCGCTGCGCAGCCGCACCGTGGAGCGGGTGTCGCCCCGGGATACCACCGCCACCACCTCGTCATAGGCAACGAAGCGATCCATCACCGGCGCACCCTTGGCGGCGGTGACCAGGATATCCAGGTCGCCCACCGTTTCGCGGCAGCGTCGGTAGCTGCCGGCCAGCGTCACCTGTTTGACCCCCTTCACGGCGCCCAGATAGGCGAGCAGCGGCGCGGCGATATCCTCGGCTGTGCTGCGGGTGGCGCGGCGTTCGACCTGCGCCTGGCGCTGCAACTGATCGAGGATCTTGGCCTCGGTCTTGGCGCCGAAGCCGGCCAGCTCACGGATGCGCCCGGCCCTGGCCGCCCGCTCCAGGTCCTTGAGGCTGCGCACCTTCAGCTGATCGTGCAGCGCCCGCACCCGCTTCGGTCCCAGCCCCGGGATCCGCAGCATGGCGACCAGCGCGCCGGGGGTGCGCCGCTCGGCCTGCTTGAGTGCCGGCAGCTCGCCGGTCTCCACCAGGGTGCGGATTTTCTTCGCCAGGTCGTCACCGATGCCGGGCAGTTCGCTCAGATCCGCCTGCTGCGCCACGAGTTCGGCCATGGCGTGGGGATGCGCGCGGATGGTCAGCGCGGCATTGCGATAGGCGCGCACGCGGAAGGGGTTGGCGGCCTCTATCTCCAACAGGTCGGCCAGCTTGTCGAAGGCGTCTGCGATCTCGCTGTTGTGCACCGGCATGATGGCTGGTTCCCATCTGACCCGGTCGCGCCGGGCGTTGCTGCAGATGCCGTGGCAACTGGGCCGGGCATGGACGTCCAGTATAGGTGCCAGCCCAGGGAGTTGGGCCAGACCGGTAATAGCGCGACAGAAACGGGGACTGGCCCATATCCCGGCATCTGGACCATACGCTCACCCATCCTGGGGTTTTTTTGGCACACTGCAGTAACGCTTACTTCAAGCCTAATTGCCGTCGCGCAGTCTGCCATGAATCAACTCAAGCCCTTTCTCAACAGAACGCACGTCGCCTATTTCTCGCTGGAGATCGCACTGCGCAACGATATCCCCACCTATGCCGGCGGCCTGGGGGTGCTGGCCGGCGACACCCTGCGCACCGCGGCGGACCTGGAACTGCCGCTGGTCGCCGTCACGCTGATCAGCCGCCGCGGCTACTTCCGCCAGGCGATCGACGCCGAAGGTCACCAGACCGAACTGCCGGACCCGTGGACACCGGAGTCCTGGTTGCTGCCGCTGGACGCCAAGATCGCCGTTCCCCTCAGCGGACATGATGTCTGGGTACAGGCCTGGCTGTACGTCCTGGAGGGCGACTCCGGCCGCAAGGTGCCGGTTATCCTGCTGGACACCGACCTGACCGAGAACCGGCCGAAGGACCGCGAGATCACCCACGACCTGTACGGCCGCGATGACGAGTACCGGCTCAAGCAGGAGGCGGTGCTGGGTATCGGCGGCGCGCGCATGCTGCGTGCCCTGGGCTTTCGCATCCAGACCTACCACATGAACGAAGGCCACTCCGCGCTGCTGGCGCTGGACCTGCTGCGCCGCTACCAGATCGACGATGAAAACCCAGGCACCACCGAGCCGGTGTATGACACCGCGCCGGTGAAGGAACGCTGCCTGTTCACCACCCACACGCCGGTGGAGGCCGGCCACGACCAGTTCTCCTACGAGCTGGTCGAACGGGTGCTGGGCGACTTCATCGAGATGTCACAGCTGCAACAGCTGGGCGGCAGGGGCCGTTTCAATATAACCCTGCTGGCGCTGCACCTGAGCGGTTACGTCAACGGTGTCGGCAAGGCCCATGCCGAAACCTCGCGGACCCTGTATCCCGGCTACCGGCTGCACGCCATCACCAACGGCGTGTATCCCGGCACCTGGACCCACCCCAGCTTCCGCAAGCTGTTCGAAAGCTACATACACGATTGGCGCCACGAGCCCGAGCTGCTGGTACGCGCCGACCAGATCCCGGACGAGGAGATCTGGTCGGCTCACCAGCAGGCCAAGACGGAATTGATCAACACCGTGTATGAGCGCACCCGTGTCCGGCTGGATCCGGAACTGCCAATCATCGGTTTCTCGCGGCGCATGACCACCTACAAGCGTCCCGACCTGCTGTTCTCCGACCTGGAGCGGCTGCGCGCCATCGCGCAAAAACAGCCGTTCCAGATCGTCCTGGCCGGCAAGGCGCACCCGCGCGACATGGCCGGCAAGCTGCTGATCGAGACCCTGCACAACTGGCTCGCCAGCCTGGCCGCGGACATCCCGGCGGCCTTCCTGCCCAACTACGACATGACGCTGGGGTTGCACATGGTGTCCGGCTCGGACATCTGGCTGAACACCCCGCTGCGCCCGCTGGAGGCATCGGGCACCAGTGGCATGAAGGCCGCCCTCAATGGCGTGCCCAGCCTGAGCGTGCGGGACGGCTGGTGGACCGAAGGTTGCATCGAGGGCGTCACCGGCTGGGCCATCGGCGATGACGCAACGCCGGATACCAATGGCGTGGACGCGGACTCCCTGTACGACAAGCTGGAACACACCGTGTTGCCGCTGTACTACCAGGACCGCGCCGGCTGGATCCGGGTCATGAAGGGCGCCATCGCCAAGAACGGCTCGGTGTTCAACAGCTTCCGCATGATGCGCCGCTACGCGGCAGAGGCCTATCTGCGCCGCGAAGGGTCGTTCCTGTAGCCGGCCAGGGCGGCACGACTGCCGGGGCCGTTGCCTATGACCTCACTTCAACAGAAAAGGCCACCGGCCACTAGGTCTGTCGGTTGGCTTTACGCTCGGCGACACACTCGTATTCGCCCATCTCGAACTCACGGCAGATCAGCGGCCGTTTGTCGTAGATCATGCACTTGTGGGTATTGCGATCCAGCGCCGCGCACCAGCCATCATCCAGTCGCGCCATGGTTCGCCCGCCCCATTGATCGGTTTCGACAAGGTGATCGGGCACGCCGGTATCGGTGATCAGCATGACCTCCAGGCGGCAACAGCAGGCCTCGCAGTTTGCGCAGCTCACTTCGGGGTCGGGCGGCGGTGTCATTTCGATGGTCATACGCATGCTGTTTCGTTTTGCAGGGGGGTGCCTTTCGGGCCCGGCGCATCAGCGGCCCCGGTCGCGGGACTGTACAGCATCCGCTCACGCCGGGCTCTTTGGTTGGCTGATGGCCGGTGCCATACTGCCAACCCGGACCGGCCGCGAATGCCGTTGGACTGACATTGATCAAATCCCCCCGCCTTGCCGCTTCCCTGCGCGGCACCGGCCGCTGACAATCCCCGAATCAGCCAGCATCGGCAGCAACGGGGCAGCGCCCTGCCACGCAGACGCCACCGATCATCACGCCACCCGGAGTCCAACCGATGAAACATCGCCTGTTCGCGGCCCTGCTGCCCTTCACCCTGTGCGCGACCGTCTCGGCCGGACCCAGCAACATGCAGCCCGGCCTGTGGGAGATCACCACCGAAACCAGCATGCCCGGCATGCCGATGAAGCTGCCGCCGCAGACCATGCGACACTGCTACACCGCGGCGGACCTGGCACAGGCACAGAACGCGGTGCCCCAGGGCGGCGATGCCAACTGCAAGATTCAGGACTACCAGCTGAACGGCAACACCGCGACTTGGACCATCGAGTGCACCGGCGAGACCACCATGCGCGGCACCGGCACCATGACCATGACGCCCACCAGTTACACCGGCTCGATGAAAAGCGTCATGAGCCACCCCGGCGGCAGCATGGAGATGACCAGCAGCTGGCGTGCCAGGCGTGTGGGTGACTGCCCGTAGCCTGCACCGGCCCGGACAGCGGCTGGCCGGACGTTGACTCAGGCCTTGCGCCGGCAGTCCGCCAAGGCATCGCCCCAGGCGTCGACAAGCACGGCGTGCACCACCGCGTCATCAGTGCCGCGCAGCAGGTACTCCTTGTCCGCGGTCAGCCGGCAGGTTTCCCAGCCCTCCGCCACCGGGCATTCGACGCGGATCTCCCAGTGTCCTTCATGGGGCTCCACCTCGAACAGGTAGGCGTCGAGCCGCAGCTCATCAAGTACCCGGCCGACCACCTCGCGCGCCTGGGCCAATTCGGTCATCGATAGGGTCATGGCAGCCTGCCTCCTGTGAGGATCACCCGGCGAGCGATATAGCGCCAGGGTCACACAACGGTTGTCTTGAATACTGGCGCCAGCCATCCGCCGACGCCGCCTGCACACCCCGCCACCATAATCGCCTGCTGTTTGAACTCCCATCCCCCAAAGCGAACTAAGCAGATGATCGCGATCCCCCATCCCACCCCGGAGTACCCGTCATGCACAAGCTCCCCCTAGCAGCCTTGCTGAGCGTCACCCTGTCCACCACCGTATCGGCGGCAACCAGTGACCTGCAGCCCGGCCTGTGGGAGGTCACCACCGACACCAGCATGCCCGGCATGCCGATCCAGATGCCGTCACAGACCGTGCGCAACTGCTACACCGCCGCGGACCTGGCGCAGGCACAGGATGCGGTCCGCCAGGGCGGATACGCCAACTGCAAGGTGCAGAACTTCCGGGAACAGGGCAACACCGCCACCTGGTCGATCGCCTGCAGCGGCGAACCCGCCATGCGCGGCACCGGCACCATGACCACCACCGCCACATCCTTCATCGGATCCATGGACAGCGTGGTCAATTACCCCGGCGGGGCCATGGCACTGACCAACCGCTGGCGCGCCAAGCGTGTGGGTGCGTGCAAGTAGGCAGTTAATCCGGACCAGGATGGCCGGACACTCAGGCCACCGCAGCCGGCATGGAGCGGAGCGCTCCGCCACCCCGTTTTCATGTCTTCCACCCGGCACACCGCTTGTATAAGCTGACACTGATAAACCATCCGCCCAGGAGCATCAATCCATGCAGCAGCCACAGATCCATTTCATCGGAGGGGAAAAAGGCGGGGTTGGCAAGTCCGTCGTCGCCCGCCTGCTCGCCCAGTACTGGATCGACCAGGAGAAAAACTGGAAGGGCTACGACACCGACCGCTCCCACGGCGCCCTGCTGCGTTACTACGCTGACTACAGCGTCCCGGTGGAGATCAGCCGCGTCGAAGAGATCGACAGCATCATGGAAACGGCACTGGAAGAGGAAGCCAACGTGCTGGTCGACCTGGCTGCGCAGACCGAGGCCCAGCTGCACCAGTGGGTGGAAGACAGCGACGTGCTGGCAATGGCCGACGAGGTCGGCCTGGGCATGCATTTCTGGTACGTGCTGGACGAAGGCAAGGACTCGGTCAACCTGCTGGGCAACTTCCTGGCGCGCTACGGCAACAAGGCCCGTTACGTGATCGTGCTCAACCAGGGCCGTGGTGACGACTTCAGCCTGTTCCACGAGTCCCCGGTAGCCCGACAGGTGGCCGACATGCAGATCCCGGTCGTCGAGCTCAAGGCGCTGCACCGCCCCACCATGCGCAAGATCGACCAGTTCGACAAAAGCTTCTGGGCCGCGGTCAACAACAAGGACCCCGCCCTGGGTGAATGCCTGGGCATCATGGAGCGCCAGCGCATCAAGACCTGGCTGAAGAATGCCTACCGCGAGTTCGAAGCCATCGGGGTTTGATGCCCTGCCATGGGCCCCGGGCCCTGGAATGGCAAGCCGGCCCCGGGGCCGGCTTTTTTCATCCAGCTAAAGCGTGACAATCCGTTATTCACGGGTATGGTTGAAGGCCCTGAACCCCGTTAGGCGCCCCGCTTCCCATGGATGATTACGACTACATCATCATCGGTGCCGGCTCGGCAGGTTGCCTGCTGGCCAACCGCCTGTCTGCCGACCCGGACGTCCGGGTGCTGCTGCTGGAGGCCGGCGGCCAGGACGATTACTTCTGGATACACGTCCCGGTCGGCTACCTGTACACCATCAACAACCCGAAGACCGACTGGTGCTACAAGACCGAGCCCGCCCCTGGCCTGAACGGCCGCATGCTGAACTACGCGCGGGGCAAGGTGCTGGGCGGCTGTTCGTCGATCAACGCCATGATCTACATGCGCGGCCAGCGGCAGGACTATGAACACTGGGCCGCACTCGGCAATCCCGGCTGGAGCTGGGACGAGGTGCTGCCCCACTACCGCCGCAGCGAGGACTACGTGCACGGTGCCGACCAGATGCACGGTGCCGACGGCGAGCTGCGCGTCGAGGAACGGCGCGTGAACTGGGAGATCCTCGACGCCTGGCGCGCCGCCGCGGCCGAGTGCGGCATTCCCCCGGTCGATGACTTCAACCGCGGCGACAACCTCGGCTGTGGCTATTTCCAGGTCAACCAGAAGCGCGGCAAGCGCTGGAGCGCCGCCGACGCCTTTCTGAAACCGGTGCTGGCGCGCCCCAATCTCACGCTGATCACCCGGGCGCAGGTCGAGCGCATCCGCGTGCAGACGCAGGACGGCGTCAAGCGCGCGACCGGCGTCGAGGTGCGGCTGAACGGCGCTGCATCCAGGTTCATCACCGCCAAACGCGAGGTGATCCTGTCCGCCGGCGCCATCGGCTCGCCGCAGACCCTGGAGCTGTCCGGCATCGGCAACGGCGAATTGCTGCAGCAACATGGCATCGCCGTGGTCCACCCGCTGCCCGGGGTGGGCGAAAACCTGCAAGACCACCTGCAGATCCGCATGGTCTACAAGGTGCACAACGTGGTCACCCTCAACCAGCGCGCCAACAGCCTGCTCGGCAAGGCGGCGATGGGGCTGGAGTACCTGCTGTTCAAGCGCGGACCTATGACCATGGCGCCCAGCCAGCTGGGCGCCTTCGCCATGAGCGATGGCTCGCAGCAACGGCCCAACATCGAATGGCATGTGCAGCCGCTGAGCCTGGACAGGTTCGGCGAACCGCTGCATCCCTTCCCCGCCATCACGCCATCGGTGTGCAACCTGCGCCCCACCAGCCGTGGCCAGGTGCACATCCAGAGTCCCGCGGTGGACACGCACCCGACCATACAGCTCAACTACCTCTCCACCCCGGAAGACCAGCAGGTTGCCGTCGCTGCCATGCGCTTCAACCGCCGCATCATGGCGGCGACTGCGCTGGCCGGATATCAGCCGGAGGAATGGTTGCCGGGCGCGGCCACGGACTCGGACGAGGAACTACTGAAGGCCGCCGGCGACCTGGGCACCACCATCTTCCACCCGGTCGGCACCTGCAGGATGGGCACGGACGACATGGCGGTGGTGGACGAGCGGCTGCGGGTGCGCGGCATCGCGGGGCTGCGGGTGATCGACGCCTCGGTGATGCCGACCATCACCTCCGGCAACACCAATGCACCGACCATCATGATCGCCGAGAAGGGCGCGCAGATGATCCGCGAGGATGGGCGTGGTCGAGGCTGAGCAGCCCCTGTCGCAGGGGTCAGACGCCGTCATTCACGGCGAGGATAAAATTCCGCAAGCAAGGGCGCCAGCGCCGGAATCTGCGTGATGAACGCCTCGACGGATTGCTCATGGGCCTGGACGTCCACAACGCGCGGGCCTTCCAGGTCACAGATCACCACCGCCACGGCTGCTTTGCTGGCGCCGAGCCAAACGGCATGCGACTGCTTTTCGGCATGCATCCATACCCGTTCGATAGGGATCAGGGTGATCCCGGCCACGCTGATCGGGGTACCGGCACGCAGCTCGCTCATTGGGCCGCCGCTCTCGCGGTGTGCAGCGCGCGTCGCGTATCGGGCGATAGCGCGAACACGAGCAGCACCCACAGCAGTTGCACAGGGATGATGCGGATGCCGCCCTTGCCGTCGATGTCGAGTGCTTCGGCAGTGAACGCCGGTTCGATGGCAACGCGGGTATTGGAGAGCGATGCCAGCATTGCCGCAAGGGGGCCCACCACCGCCCACAGCCGTCCCGTGTCCGCCGGGTCATCCAGGCCCAGGCGGACCTGTAAATTGAGGTCACGGATGTAGATGCGCCGGAGCAGATCCTGGGCCAGTCTCAGCAGGCGCCAGCCGAACCCTTCAACGCGCAGCAGGGCGATCAACCGGCGCGAGCCGCGGCGGAGTTGATCCCGGCCAGGCTTGGCTTGCGCCGGCTTGGCACGCGCCCGTCTCTTGGGCTTGCCCGGGCGCAGCCGGACCAGGCCGAACAGCCAGCCGAGGGTGACACCACCTTGCTGTTTGCCCGCCTGTCGCTGCACGACGAAGTCCACGTCCACCGGAACGGCCAGCAACGCCAGCAGGCTCGCCAGCAGTGCCACAACCACCCAGACAACCAGCACCGGACGACGCCTCAGTCAGCGCTCTGCCCGCCAGCCCCGCGCACGGTCTTGCCGATGGTCTCGGCCACTTTCTCCAGCACCGAGGTGGTGGCGCCCTTGATCGGCTCCACGCGCACGCCGTCCTTGTTGATGATCAGCAGCGCGACCGGCTTGACGCCGCCACCGCCGCCGGTCGCTCCGCCCGTGCCTTCGCCCACTTGGCCGGCCTTCATCCTGCCGGTTCCACCGCCTGCACCAAAGCCGAAGCCGACGCTGACCAGGGGGATAAAGGTGTTGCCTTCAATGACGATCGGCTCACCCACCACCGTCTTGGTGTTCAGCATCCGCTCGATCTCGCCCATGGCGGTCTTGAGAAGTTGTTCTACGTGTTCCATCGGGTGCTCCGTGACAGGCTGCGTGATTGTCGTCCGCCAACCATAGACAAATTACCTGCGGACGTATTGCGCCATGTCATGTATCGGTGGCGCAGCGAGGAAGACGCCCCTGTTGTTTGACGTCCGCCCGCCCCGTTATCGCTGTACCCTAGCGCTCAGGCGGCACGCAGATCCGTGTGCTTGAGCGGGAACGCGCGCACCCGCTTGCCGGTGGCGGCGAAGATGGCGTTCAGCACGGCCGGTGCGGCCACCGCGATGGTCGGCTCGCCGATGCCGCCCCAGAAGCCGCCCGACGGCATGACGATGACCTCCACCTTGGGCATCTCCGCCATCAGCATCGACGGATAGTCGTTGAAATTCTGCTGCTCGACCGCGCCGCCCTTGAGGGTGCATTCGCCATACAGCAAGGCCGACAGGCCGAACACGAAGGAGCCTTCCACCTGGGCCTCGATCTGCTGCGGGTTGACCGCGTAGCCGGGGTCGGTGGCGGCGACGATGCGATGAATCTTCAGCCTGCCCCCCTCGTCCACCGACACCTCGGCGCAGGCCGCCACGTGGCTGGCAAAGGCCTTGCACACCGCCAGGCCGCGATGCACGCCCTTGGGTGCCGGCTTGCCCCAGCCCGCCTTTTCCGCCACCGCGTTCAGCACCGCCAGGCTCTTGGGGTGATTGGCCATCAGCTTGCGGCGGAATGCCAGCGGGTCCTTGCCGGCGGCATGGGCCAGTTCGTCGATGAAGGATTCCATGTAGATGGCATTCTGGTTGACGTTCACGCCCCGCCAGAAGCCCGGCGGTACCGGCGGGTTGCGCATCGCATGCTCGACCAGCAGGTTCGGCACCGTGTAGCTGATGGCATGGTCACCGTCGGGCAGCAGCCCCTGGAAGGTGAACATGTCGACCCCGTTGTTCATCCAGCCCGGATTGACCGCGGCCAGTATCGACTGCCCCGAGATGCGCACATGCAGGCCGACCAGCTCGCCCTGCGCGTCCAGCCCGCCGACCAGCCGGCACTTGGTGATCGGGTGGTAGTGGCCATGCTGCACATCCTCCTCGCGGCTCCACAGCAGCTTCACCGGCGTGCCCGGCAGCTGCCTGGCGATTGCCACCGCCTGCTTGACGAAATCGTGGAAGGCGCCGCGCCGGCCGAAACCACCACCGAGGTGGATCTTGTACACCTCGCATTGGCGCGCCGGCAGCCCGGCCGCCTCGGCGGCGGCCTGCAGGGCGGCCTCGCCGTTCTGGGTCGGACACCAGACCTCGCAGCGCTCCGGGGTCCAGCGCGCGGTGGCGTTCATCGGCTCCATGGGGTTGTGGCTCTGGTAGGGATAGGCGTAGGTGGCCTCGACGGTCTGCGCGGCACCTTTCAATGCCAGCTTGGCATCCCCGTTCTGGTTACCGACAAAGGCCTCATCGGCGCTCAGCCCTTCATCCAGCATCTGCGCGATCGATGCACTGCTGACCGCCGCATTCGGCCCCCTGTCCCAGGTCACCGGCAGCGCATCCAGCGCCGTCTTGGCCTGCCACCAGGTATCAGCCACCACGGCCACGGCATCCGCCTCGACCCGCACCACCTGGCGCACCCCGGGCATCTTGCTCACCTTGGCGGCATCGAATGATGCCAGCTTGCCGCCGAAGGTCGGGCAGGCCCGGATGGCGGCATTTAGCATGCCGGGCAACTGCAGATCGGCACCGAACACCTGCTTGCCGGTCAGTTTGTCGACCGTGTCCAGGCGCTTGACCGGCTGGCCGATCAGCTTCCAGTCCTTCGGGTCCTTGAGCTCGACCTGTTCCGGCGGGAACAGCCCGGCGGCGGCCGCGGCCACCTTGCCATAGGTGGTGGTGCGACCGGTGGGCTGGTGGGTGATGACGCTCGCCGCCACGGTGCATTCCGCCATTGGCACGCCCCAGGCTTCCGCGGCGGCCTCGATCAGCATCTCGCGGGCGACTGCACCGCCCTTGCGCACGTAGTCATGGCTGCCGCGGATACCCTGGCTTCCGCCGGTCGAGAAGCTGCCCCATATCCGGTCACGGGCGAGATTCTGGCCGGGCGTCGGGTATTCGGTGGTCACCTTCGACCAGTCGCACTCGAGTTCCTCGGCAACCAGCTGCGCCAGACCGGTCAGGGTGCCCTGACCCATCTCGGAACGCGCGATGCGGATGATCACGGTGTCGTCGGGCTCGATGACGACCCAGGCGTTGACCTCGGGTGTCGCTGATGAAGTGCCCTGTGCCGCCACTGCCCCGCGGCGGGTCAGCGGCAGATACAGTCCCAGGGAAAAAGCGGCACCCAGCGTGGCGCTGCCGATGAGGAATTCCCGGCGGGATACATTGACGCGTTGCTTGTCCATCACGACCTCCCCCGCTTGTTGATCTCAACGGCCAGGTGAATGCCGCGTCGCACGCGATTGAAGGTCCCGCAGCGGCAGATGTTGGTCACCCTGGCATCGATATCGGCATCGCTGGGATCGGGCTTGTCATTGAGCAGCGCCGCGGCAGTCATGATCATGCCCGGCTGGCAGTAGCCGCACTGCGGCACGTCGAGCTCTGCCCACGCCTGCTGCAGCGGGTGCCTGCCGTCGGGGGATAGCCCTTCGATGGTGGTGATTTGCTGAGCAGCGTCGAGCGCCGAAACCGGGATGACGCAGGCACGCACCGCTTCGCCATCGATATGCACCGTGCAGGCGCCGCAGATGCCGATGCCGCAACTGTACTTTGTGCCGGTCAGGCCCAGTTGCTCACGCAGCACCCAGAGCAGGGGCGTCGAGTCGTCCACATCGATGTCGACAACCTTTCCGTTTACCTTGAGTTTCGCCATCGCCAACTCCTTGGGTCTTGGGTCCGACATGCCACTTCGCTGAGCATAGGCGGTACATTCAACCTCCACCACCTTGGGTGAGTTACAAGGGTCGCACCGTGTCGATGGTGGCGTGGCTAGCGGCCGATACCCACAAAATACCTGAGTGATTAACTCGGGATTTACTTATCCCCGCATCAGGTATCTGAAATTCCAGCCATTTGCGTGAACCGGTAGGCTTTGACTGGCTTCTAAACCAGCCCCACCGGGCTGCAACAAAAACTACCCGTCAGGAGTCACCATGAGTCCCCAGTCCGATGCCCATTGCGTACGCAACATGTCCCTGATGGCCGGCGGTTTCGTCGCGCTGCTGCTGTCCCTGGTCGCCCTCGCATCCACCATGGTGTGAGCGACCGGCTTCATTGCCCCGGCATGAAGCCAGCACGACAAAGGGCCGGCGTGGATGTCACGCCGGCCTTTCTATTGCGGTCAATAAGGATGCCGCCCCCTTATGCCCTGCTCCCTCTATGTCCCCTATGCAAGTAGAGCCCGCTAGACAACCACCCGCTCCAGCGCCGCCGAACACACCCGATCGCGCCCCAGATCCTTGGCCATGTACAGGCGCTTGTCGGCCGTGTGGATCAGGTCGTCGATCACGCCGCTGCCGTTTTCCATCTGCGCCACGCCAAAACTGGCGGTGATGACCAGGGTGTCGCCGCCCATGTCCAGGCGGAGTTCGGCAACCGCACTGCGGAACCGCTCCGCGATGCTGACCGCCTCCTCCAGGCCGGTTTCATCGAGAAACAGGATGAACTCCTCCCCACCCCAGCGGGCGGCGATGTCGCTGTCGCGCACCCCGTCGTGCAGCACCCGCGCCACCTCGGTGAGCACCTGGTCACCCCGGGCATGACCGTAACGGTCGTTGACCGCCTTGAAGTAATCCACGTCCAGCATGATCACGGACATGGCGTGCCCCTTGCGCACCCCGTTGTTCCAGCGCGGCTGGACCAGTTCGTAGAAGGCCCGGCGATTGTTCATCTGCGTCAGCGGGTCGACCTGGGACAGCTGCTCGGCGCGGATCTTCTGTTCCTGGCTGATGCGGAACTGGTCGGCCAGCGCCATCGCCAGCAGGATGGCATCCAGCATCATGCCCAACTCCACGGCATGGAAGGCAAGTTGCGTGAACGGGATGAAGCCCGACACCGCCAGCGCCACCACCGACGCCGTGCTGACGTGGGCAACAGTGGCGCCCAGGTAGTACCTGGCCGACTTGTCGCCGGCCCGCAGCGCCAGCACGCCCAGCAGGATCATCCCGGTGGAGTAGATAAACACCGAGCCGAAGGACACCAGCAGCGCCGCCAACTGGCTCCCGGCGGCCACCGCCAGCAACTCCGCGCCGCCGATCATCACGCACAGGCCGATGACCATTCGGTTCAGGCGCGGAAAGGCGGTACGGGTATTCAGAAAAGTGGTGGCGAACAGAAAGCCCACCAGGACCACCAGCACCATCAGCAGCGGGATGACAAACTGCTGCCACTGCGGCGAATCCGGCCACAGGTAACGGTGGCCATGCCCGGTGTACGCCATGTTCATCAGCACGAAGGCGCCCAGGTACAGCGTGTAAACCAGGTAACGCCGGCTCTTCAGGCTGAAGAACAGCATCAGGTTGTAGGCCAGCAGGCCGAACAGGCCGCCATACAGCAGGCCGTAGCTGTAGCCCTTGGTGACCTCGCGGGCCTCGGCCTGCGCGATGCTGTTCAGGTAGATGGGCAACACCATGGGATCGACGCCCTCCACCCGGATATACACGCTGGTGATCCCCGGCTGGAACGCCTGGTCCAATCCAAAGAAGCGGCTGGACACGGGCCGGTCGGCGAACGGTAGCCTGTCCCCCAGGCGACGACTGACAACCGGCTGGCCTTCCCTGACCAGGTAGACATCCAACTGGTCCAGCCAGGCGGCCTCGACCGACAGGCGCCGGGTGACCGGCACCGGCTCGCCGTTGCTGACATCGAACCGGACCCACGCCGGCCGGGCGCCGATACCGAAATTCACCACTGCATCGGTCGATGCGGTGAAGCGCCCGGCCGCATAGGCCTGCATGGCGTCGCCAAGTGCCAGCGGCCCACCCTGTTCCTGCATGAACTGCACCGACTTGCCGATGGGGCCGGACGGCATGTCCGACACCACGATCGCTTCCGACCTGGCGCACTGCCCCCAGAGGACAGTCGCAAAGACCATCAGGGCGAGGAGAGGATTCTTCATCGGTGCGGGTGCTTTATCTGCAGGAGACGCGGCCGGAGAATCCACTAACGGCGCGGGTCGATGTTTTCTGAGGCGGGGAATGAGGGTTATTGCCCTTTTCCTTGTCCCTGCCCTTGACCCCAGGTTGGCGGCTGACAGGTCGAAAATACCAGACTTGCCCTGCCCCTTGCGACCCTGCCCCCCATGGCCCGCAAATCGGTATGATGCGCGCCCATCCACCCCGGCCGTCCAGCAGAGAAGCCATGAAAGCCAGCGACATCAAGAAAGGCATCGTCATCGAGGACGATGGCGCCAGTATCTACATCACCGAACTGCATGTGCAGACCGCCTCGTCGCGCAGCGGCAACACCCTGTACAAGGTGCGCGGGCGCAATGTGGTCACCCGGCAGAAATTCCAGGCCAGCTACAAGGGCGACGACATCCTGCAGCCGGTGGATTTCGAGCGGCGCGCGGTGCAGTTCCTGTTCGCCGATGCCGACGGCCTGACCTTCATGGACCGCGACAACTACGAACAGTACACCTTTGACCTGGATGCCCTGGAGGAAGAGCGCCCCTATCTGACCGACGGCCTGGAAGGCATCGTCGCCCTGATGGTGGACGGCGCAGCCGTGGCCATCGAACTGCCCGCCGCCGTCACGCTGCAGGTGGTCGACTGTGCCCCGGCGCTGAAGGGCGCCTCCGCCTCGGCCCGCAACAAACCCGCCACCACCAGCACCGGCCTGATCGTGCAGGTGCCCGAGTACCTGGCGCCAAACGAAAGCATCAAGGTCAACACCCTGAGCGGGGAATTCATTTCACGGGCGTGATCGCCCTGCACTGAAAACGTCGCCCTCGGCAGCCGCCCTGGCAATGTCGGGCGGCACTGACGTGATCCGGCAGGGCAGGCGGTATAATCCGGGGCCTTGCTAAAGACACACAGCCCCGCCTCATGCCCATCACCGATCTGATCACCCACCATATCTCCTGTCAGGCCGATGCCGACACCACGCTCAAGCTAAGTACGGCCGTGGCCCCCGCCGATGAGCGTGCCGAGTCACTGGTCAACGCGCTGAAGAGCAGCTTTTTCTCCCGCCTGACTCGCGAATACGGCAGCTTTGCCACGGAGGGTGACCCCGCACCCCTGCCCCGCGAGCTGGAGGCCTTCAGCAAGCAGCAGCAGGACTTCGTGGCACTGACCACCCGGCTGATGGAACAGTGGAAGGCCCTGCTGGGCCAGGATGCCCAGCCGTTCGATGGCGACGTCATCTGCTTTGCCGAACAGAACGGCGAGCACCACGTCTTCTACCTGCTGGTCGCCGGGCACAAGACGGCCTTCACGGTCAGCAAGGACCTGGCCATCGAATCCACCCAGTACCTGGACCTTGGCCCCGCCCTGTTCGGCATCAAGGTGGACCTGCACGAATGGCTCAAGGCCAAGCACTACGCCTACCTGTCGTTCGTCCCGCCGCGCGGCAACCGCAGCCTTGCCGATGCCTTCACGGCGCTGACCGGCTTCACCGCCGGTCTGGACAAGGCAGACAGCACCGAGGCCTTTCTGACCGGGGTCGAGGCCTTTGCCAAGCACGTGGAACCCGAGCAGGTCGACAGCTACCGCAACCAGGTGGTCGACTACTGCGCGCACCAGGAACAACGGGACGCCCCGGTCGACCTGCGTGAACTGTCGCAGTCGGTGGAAGGCATAGACGGCGACCGCTTCAGCCGATTCATGTCCGACTACACGCCAGAGCGTGACGAGGCCCTGATGATGGACAGGCGCAGCCTGCGCCGTTACGTGAAGTTCACCGGGCGGGAAAAGGACCTGGCGATCAGCTTTTCGTCATCGCAACTGAACAGCCGGGTGCACTACAACCCGGACAAGGACACGCTGAGTATCGATGGCATTCCCCGGGCATTGCGCGAGCAACTGCTCAAGCACCTGAATCAATAACGAGCCGGGGCCCTGCCCCGTGCCTGCGGAGCGCGGATTCAGCCTTCGTCGCGCTTCTTGTCCGAGCGAAGGCGGGCGCGGTACTTGCCCCGCGCCAGGGCCTGCATGTCCGCCACCGTGTCGCGCTCGTCCATGATCTCGCGCCCCAGCAGGGTCTCGATGGCGTCCTCCAGGGTGACAATGCCGGCCATCTGGCCGAACTCGTCCTCCACCAGGAACAGGTGCAGGTGGGTGTTGATGAACTGATCCAGCAGGTTCTGCACCGGCAGCCTCACCGACACCCGGGTGATGGTCTTGGCAAACTGCTTGATCGGCTGATTGCCCTTGCCGCTGCGCTCCGCCTCGAACAGGTCGCCGCGGATCACCTTGCCGGTGATGTCGTCTCTGCCCTGGCCGTAGATGGGGATGCGGGTGAACTGGCGGGTCTGCGGATGGTCCAGCGCCTCGGTCACCGTCAGGTTCTCGTCCAGCATGTGCACCACGCTGCGCGGGGTGAGTATCTGCTCGGTGCGGATCTCGCGCAGGTTCAGCACGTTGGCCAGGTACTCGTTCTCCTGCGAGACCAGGGTGCCGTCGCGGTGCATCAGCGACGCCAGGGCGATGATCTCCTCGCGGGTGATCTCGTTGCCTTTACCACGGCTGAACAACCTGGTCATGCGGGTGGAGATCCACACCAGCGGGTAAACCAGCCGCACCAGCCAGGTGATGACGAAGGCCGCCGGCACCGCCAGGGTCCGCCAGAAGGTGGCGCCCAGCGTCTTGGGGATGATCTCGGAGAAATACAGAATCGCCAGCGTGAGCAATACGGCGATCAGGGTTTCCCACTCTGCACCGAAGATCTGCAGCGCCTGCGAGCCCACCCCCGCCGCACCCATGGTGTGGGCAAAGGTGTTGAGGATGAGAATGCTGGACAGCGATTCGTCCAATCGCTCCTTCACCCGGACGATGGCCTGGCCCGAGCGCGGCCGCTCCGCGGTCAGCTTTTCCAGATAGCTGGGCGTAATGGAAAGGAGAACGGCCTCCAGGATGGAGCATAGGAAGGACACGCCGATGGCAATGACCAGATAGACCAGCAGAAGTGTCATGAACTAAACCGCGGGGAAGCGTCGAATGTGGAAAAGCTAGCATGCCCCACGGACGCAGGCGATAAGTCGCAAAGAGTGCGTGGGTTTTGTGGTGCCAGTGCCAACTGCCGAAAATGGGGTCTGTCCCTGTTATTCACAAAGACAAACACTCCGACTCCTTTTAGCCTTTTAGCCTTTTAGCCCGGGAATGTCCGCTCAAACGAGCCACTCCCGCGCGGTATCGGTGATCGCCGCAACGGCCGGGTGTGAAATGCGTCGCTCCACCGAGATCGCATAGAACTGCTCGGTGACCTGGTCGGTGCGGCCAACCTGTTTCACGCCGTACTGCCGGATGACTTCATCCTCGATCGCGGTAGGCACGATAAAGACGCCGACGCCAGCCTGCCCGAAGGCCTTCATCAACGCGCTGTCGTCGAACTCACCGACGATGCGCGGATAGATGTGCTGGCTGTCGAGCCAGTTGAACAACCGGGACTGAACCCGGTTGATCTCGCTGGGCACCAGCAGCGGTGCGCCGTTGAGACTCTGCGGAAAGTTCTTCTTCAGTGACCTGGCCAACGCCGGTACGGCCAGAAAACTGATGCCGCTGCCACCCAGGGTATGGTTGTAACCCCGTACGCTCAGCCCAGCGGGGATCGGGGTGTCGGCGATCACCATGTCGATCTTATGCAGGGCCAGCTCGGCAAGCAGGCTGTCGAGGCTGTTTTCCCTGCAGATCATCTTGACCGGATCGGGCAGATGCAGGGCCGGTGCCAGCAGGCGGTACGCGATCGACTTGGGAACGACATCCACGACACCGACCTTGAACTCCATGGGTCTGTCGCTGGGCTGGTTTCGCACCATCTCTTCCATCTCGCCGCCCAGCGAGAAGATTTCATCGGCATAGCTGAGCACCAGTCGCCCCGTTTCGGACAGCACCAGGTTTCTACCCACCTTGTCGAACAGCTTTTCCCCCAACTGCTCCTCCAGCAGGGATATCTGGCCGCTGATGGTTTGCGGCGTGATGTGCAATTGTTCGCTGGCGCGGGCAATACCGCCCTGCTTGGCCACCACCCAGAAATAGTGCAGATGCTTGTAGTTGATCATGCGACCTCGATCCTTCGGAAAAGCCGAACCTTCCGCCTAATATATTCGACTATTTCCTGTTTTCAAGCCGCGCTAGCTTTGCCACTGAGTTCTGGAACCGCAGAGTCGTGGAGGTTGTCATGCAGATCGATATCGTTGCGCGCAGGTTTCCCCTGACCGATGCCATGCGTGCCTATGTGAACCGGCGGCTGGAGTTTTCGCTGAGCGTGCGCCACAGCCACATCAAGTGCGTGGTCGTGCGGCTCAGCGACACCAATGGACCACGCGGCGGCAGCGACAAGTGCTGCCGGATACAGGTGGTCGTGCCCGGCCAGGCGGACATCGTCGTCCAGGACACCGAATCGGACCTGTACGCGGCGATCGATCGGGCCACCGATCGCGTCAGCCGGACCGTTGCACGCCGCCTGGACCGCCAGCGCAACTTCAACCGTTATCGCGTCACCGCCCATCGTCCCGAGATGGACGAGCTCGGTGAGTTCGCTCACTAACCCCGAATCTTGTGGAGACTGGACATGAACACCCAAAACATCCTGATCAACGGCAGCGCGAGCCAGAGTGCTGCGCTGTCCACCAACAAGGTCATCCGCAACACCTATGCGCTGTTGTCGATGACGCTGATATTCAGCGCCGTCACGGCGGGCGTCTCCATGGCGCTGAACCTGCCCCACCCCGGCATCGTGCTGACCCTGGTGGGGTATTTCGGCCTGCTGTTCGCCACCGCCAAGTTCAGAAACTCAAGCCTAGGCCTGCTCTTCGTATTCGCCCTGACCGGCTTCATGGGCTACACCCTGGGGCCGATATTGACCGCCTATCTCAGCCTGGCGAACGGTGGCCAGATCGTCATGACGGCCATGGCGACCACAGGTGTGCTGTTCCTGGGCCTGTCGGCCTACGCCCTGACCAGCCGCAAGGACTTCAGCTTCATGGGCGGCTTCCTGATGGCGGGCATCCTGGTGGCCTTCGTGGCCGGCCTGGGCGCCGTGTTCTTCGAGATACCGGCGCTTTCCCTGGCGGTGTCGGCCAGCTTTGTGCTGCTGATGGCCGGGCTGATCCTGTACGAGACCAGCAACATCATTCACGGCGGCGAGACCAACTACATCATGGCCACCGTCACCCTGTACGTCGCCATCTTCAACCTTTTCACCAGCCTGCTGCACCTGCTGGGGTTCATGAACGCACAGGAGTAATTGCGATGAGCATTCAGAATCTACTCAACCAGTTCCTGGGTTCGACGCACACGCAGATCGCCCGGGACGGCACAGCACAAACCCTGAAGACAAGCCTGTCGAACATGACCGGGCAGATCCCCGGCGGCCTGATCGGCGGTGCAGCTGCGGGCGGCATCCTGGCACTGCTGGTCAGCAACAAGTCGGCCAGGAAGCTTGCCGGCACCGCGGCGACCTACGGCGGCGCGGCACTGCTGGGCGGCCTGGCGTACAAGGCGTACAGGAACTGGCAGCACGCCAGCCCGACCGCGCCGGCCACGGAAGTCCCCGAGAGCCTCCAGGCTCCGTCGCCGGATTATCAGCTGTTACTGGTCAAGGCCATGGTTGCGGCCGCCAAGGCGGATGGTCACATCGATCAACAGGAGCAGCAGCGCATCTTCACAGCCATCGAGCAGATGGACATCTCGACGGAGATGAAGGGACTGATCTTCGACCTGCTGCAGAAACCCATCACCCTGCAGGAACTGACCGATGCCGACCTGAGCAGTGAACAGAAGTCCGAGCTGTACCTGGCATCCTGCCTGATCATCGATGTGGACAACTGGCAGGAACGCAGCCATCTCAATGCACTGGCCTCCGCCCTGCATTTGCCGATCGGCCTGGCGATGCAGCTGCAGTCCCAGGCGCAGTCAGCCGTTGCGCAGGCGGCATAGGCGTGTCCAGAGAACCTGCCCTGGTAGCGGGCTCTCTGATTTGGCTGAGGCTTGGTTATTTGAGTCGAGCAAAAGGGGGCGGAGTCATTTTTCGTTTCTGACTGTACAAAATTAAATCACTCCGACCCCTTTTAGCCGCGAGCGTGACGAGGCCCTGATGATGGACAGGCGCAGCCTGCGCGGCTACGTGAAGTTCACCGGGCGGCAGAAGGACCTGACGATCAGCTTTTCGTCATCACAGCTGAACAGCCGGGCGCACTACAACCCGGACAAGGACACCCTCAGCATCGACGGGATTACCCGGGCATTACGCGATCAGCTGTTGCGGCATTTGAACAAGTAAGCCTGCGCGCCGCTGCAAGGCAGTTATGACTCTGACCTCAAATATCCTATGGGCAATGGCGGTTGAATCGGTGTCATGCTGCGCCGCTGCTTCTCAACCCATCGGCAGGAACCTGCACATGTCCGAACAAAGCAACCTGGAAGTCACCTCCGCCACCAGTGCGATCTGGGGAAACCATGTCGCCGTGCCCGACACCCCTGCGGGCTTTACCGTCCGCACCACCTACCCCACCAATCCAGACGGTGTCGAGGTGATGCTGGAGCAATGGCAGGCCGGCAGTGCAGAGCCGCCGCATTCCCACCCCGGTGACGACATGACCGTGGTGATCGAAGGCAGGATGGCCGTGCAGTTCTATACCCGTGGCGATGCCGGCTTGGTGGCGGACGGCGAACCCCTGATCCTCAACAAGGGCGATACCGGTTACATCAAGGCCGGCCGTATCCACGACGCCCGCTACATCGATGACTGCAAACTGGTGTTCGTGCACGACAAGGCCTTCGCCTTCAGCGCCGAAGGGTAAGACTGCCTGGTAAAGGGGGCAGCACCCGTTAAACCGGGTGCTGTAAAGGAGGCTTCTACTCCCCGGAATAAACGCCGGACCTTTTAGCCCATTGATCAGGGCGCCGCGTATCGGCTGGCAATGACGATGGGTATCACGGCCTGCTTCCCCAGTGCCGTTTCAGCCCCGTTGCAGCAGTTCCGGCCTGATCATCCAGTTGATCTGCCAGTGTCCGTCACCATCGTGCTCCAGGCAGACGACACTGCCCGGCTGATAGGCCGTAATCGACCGCCCCGGATCTTCGACAAGCAACAAAGCAACCAGTCTGGCCATGAACGGCAGATGACCGACCACCAGCGCATCCCTACCACCGGTTTCCTTTGCCCAGTCGATCGCCCCGGGATCGTCATTGGGAGCGATGCGGTCGTTGGTCTCCAGTTCGACCAGCGGGGCCACCGCCTGCGCCAGCAGGTCCGCCGTCTGAGCGGCGCGCAACTTGCCGCTGTGGATCACCCGCTCGACCTCGACATCCGCCTGGCCAAGAAAGTCGGCCAGCCGCTCGATGTCTTCCCTGCCCTGGTCGGTCAGGGGCCGCTCCGGGTCGACCTCCTTCGCACAGGCCTCGCCATGCTGAACGAGATAGAGTTTCATGCGCGTCTCCATCGGGCGTAAACGCCATTGCCGACCCACCTAGTCGGGGCAGTAGCACACCTCGTGGCCCCACTCGGGGTGTTCCCGGCGGCCATGCGCGACACAGGCCCGGCGCGCCTGCTCGATGGTCTCGCCATAGAAATGCTCATGGCACGCGCGGCAGCGGCAGAACTTGGGCTCTTTCTTGACCGAATGCCGGGGCGGCTGTTGTTCCCCGGTCATGTCCGCTCCTTGTCAGTGCAGTATGGCAGGCGCCTGGATAAGGAAAATCGCAGTCTGACCCAATTTTCTTCGCCTGCCCATCGCCTGCCTGGGTAACGCCTTGCCTCCGGCATCCTGCTTGACCGACCATAGGCGGTACGCACAGCGACAACCACGCTGTCTGGTTTACGGGAGAGCGCGACGCATCATGAACAGGCAACAGCAGTTACGGGCGGGTGAGCGGGCATGACGGATCACATCGTGCACCGCTTCGACGACGAGTTGCGCCAGCTGCATGGCCAGGTGCTGGCGATGGCCCGCCTGGTGCTGGAACAGACCCGGGCCGCGCTGACCCGGGCGGTCAGCGGTGATGCGCAGGCGGTGGCCGAATTCGGCAGCAAGGAAAAGGCCGTCAACCAGTACGAGTTGCGCATCGATGACGCCGCGGTGTCGCTGATCGCCCGGCGCGGCCCGGTCGCCATGGACCTGCGCACCGTGATGGCCTTTTCCAAGATGGCCACCGACCTGGAGCGCATCGGCGACGAGGCGCTCACCCTCACCGAGCTGGCGGCCCAGTGGTCGGGCGACGGCGCCCTGCTGACGGAGTTCCGCGAAGAGTCGGAATGGGCCAGCACGCTGCTGCAACGCGCCCTGTCGGTGCTGGAGCAACTCGATGTCGACCAGGCCACCCGGATGGAGAGCGACCAGGCCAGGCTGGTGGAGCCGTTCCGCTCCTCCATCGCCCGGCTGGCCGCGCTGGAGCAGCACGAGAGCGCCGGCAACGCCGTGCGCCACGCCCTGGCCATCCGTTGCATCGAACGCATCGGTGACCACACCTGCAACCTGTGCGAGCACGTGGTGTACCTGGGGCGTGGCATCGATGTGCGGCACCAGTCGGACGCAGCCGGTTAACCATAAAGGGGCAGCCCCGTTTGCGCGGGTCTGCCGGTACTGGCGCGGCACCACGACCGACCAGCCGACGATCACCCGCAGACGCACCCGCAGGGCTTGCCCATGACCCCCGCTTCCGGCACCAGACTGAGCGCCATCATCAGCATCGGCCTGGGCGTGGCCGCCATCCTGCTCCCCTACCTGTTCAGCACCGTGGCGGTCATGCTGCTGGCCGGGGTGATGCTGGCCAGCGGCATCGCCAGCCTGCTGTACGTCAACAGCTGGCGCCGGGCGGGCTTTCCAATGAGCGTACTGGGCCCCTGGGTGCAGATCGTCGCCGGCGCGGTGTTGCTGATCTGGCCGGAACTGGCGCTGTGGCTGGTGGCCGTGCTGCTCGGCGGCGGACTGGTGGTCAGCGGCATGCTGGGCCTGGCGGCGCTGAGTGGCGGCCCGTTTACACAACAGGCGACGTTCAAGCACATCGAGCTGTGGGTGACCATCGGCCTGGGCGTGCTGCTGATCCTGATGGGTGCAGCCGGCTCGGCACTGCTGCTGGGCATCATCCTGGGGCTGACGCTGATCAGCACCGGCTGGCAGCGCTGGCGGCTGGCCAAAGACCTGTCCTAAGGCGTTTGTCCGGGCTGCCCTGGGCTGGCCCAGCAAGACCCGGAAACGGCGTCCGGCAATCGGCTCTGCCCCCTGTTAACGCACGCTATGCAGGGCACCGCCGTGCGTACTGCAACCCGGGCAGGGATGCCAGGCGTATCGACTGAATTGCGCAGGCGATGCGGGCGCAGCTACTGCACCATCTGAATCAGTGTTGCGGGCCGGCAAAGCGCCGCACCGCATGCCCCGCCAGCAGCAGTACAGCGCCCACCACCAGCCCCGCAGCCAGGTCGGCCAGCAGGGTCGGCAAGGCCGCCACCAGGTGATGCACCGCAGCGATGTTGTGCACGTACATGCCCCCGCCCACCAACAACATGGCCACGGTGCCCACGACACCCAGCACCCGGATGACATGGGGTAGCGAGGTGACCAGCAGCCGTCCCCCAAAGGCGTACAGCCGGCGCGTTCTGCCTGACACATCCAGCGCCTGTCTCAGCAGGTAGCAGCCCACGTCATCCATCCGCACCAGCAAGGCAACCAGGCCGTAGACCCCGACCGTGGCCAGCAGGGCGATGAAGGACACCACCATCACCTGAATCGGCAGCGTCTGTTCGAACACCGTATCCAGTGCGATCACGATGATCTCGATGGACAGGATGAAGTCCGTGCGCACCGCCGCCTTGATCTTGGTCTGCTCGCGCCGCAGGATCTCCTGCGGATCGCCCGTCTCCTCCGCGGCGATGGGCTTTTTCTCATGCCCGGCAAACCACTCGTAGACCTTCTCGGCCCCCTCATAGCAGAGGTAGGCGCCACCCAGCAGCAGGATGGGCACAATCAGCCAAGGCAGGTAGGCACTGAGCAGAAACGCAACCGGCAGAATGATCAGCTTGTTGATGAATGAACCCCGGGTAATGGCCCAGATCACCGGCAACTCTCGGCTGGCCTGAAAACCCGTCGCCTTCTCGGCGTTCACCGCCAGATCATCGCCCAGCAGACCGGCGGTCTTCTTTGCCGCCACCTTGCTCATCACCGCTGCGTCATCCAGCAGAGCGGCGACGTCATCCAGAATTGCGAAAATACCGCTGGCCATGGTTCCTGTTTCGGCTGCTGGTCGATGCCGGGCAATGTATCAGGAAACTGAAATCGGTTACCGGTGGCATCCCAACCGGGGTATTCAACGCCGTTGGCAAGGCATCCAAGTCGGCAGCGGCTGGCCCAAGATCTGACCCGAGACCTTCGTTCGGGCCACCTGCCCCGATCCGGCCAGACCCGGAAACGGCGTCCGGAATCGAGCGCTGTCCGCTGTCACCTCGTTTCGATGGTTTGACACATATCAAAGCCGTTTGGACGGTCTTTTTTATATTTACATTACCGATCGGGCGCTCAGCTGTACCAGCGCCGGTCAGTCTCGCTAACTGCAAACCACACGGAGGTATCGTCATGACCACATTCAAAAAAACGGTGCTGGCCGCCCTGGTGGCCGGCGCGACAACACTGTCACTGTCCACGGCACAGGCCTGGTGGGGCCCGGGCTGGGGTCATCCCGGCTGGGGCGGCTATCCCGGCTGGGGTTATCCCGGTTGGGGCAACCGCGGCTGGGGCCTGGGCGACGCCTTGGGCGACATGGCCGGCGACATGGACTTCAACGTTGGCTTCAGCGGCCGTGGCGCGGGCCGCGGCTGGGGACGCGGCTATGGTGACTACTACGGTGACTACTACGGCTACCCCGGTTACTACGGCTACCCCGGCTACTATGGCTACCCGGCTTATGGTGGCTACCCGGGATACTGGGGCTATCCGCCACGAGTAGCGGCGCCGGCCGCAGCGGAAAAACCGGCAAAACAGGCTGCCAAGTAACCCAGCCTGCGCAAAAGGCCTGCACCCGATACCGGGGCAGGCCTTTTGTACTGAGTACATAGGGGGCAGACTGCTATTTGTCGTCAAATGCAGTTTGACCCCTATTTTCCACCACCGTGACTGGGGCAAGAGGTGATCATGAGAAACCGCACTATCGGGCGCCAGTTACTGATCGCAGGGCTGGCACTGCTGTTGACCGCCTGTGGCAGCGAACCGGTTTACCAGGAAGAGGCCTTCAGCGCACAAAGCCCCTATCAACGACAGATCCGTGTTGAGCTCGAGCAGGCCTGCGAAGGCGCGCGCTTGGCCCTGCTGAGCCAGGGCTATGTCATCGACGCGACCGACCCCCGGCATATCAAGGGGCTCAAGGTCTTCCAGCCGGACCCCGACGAGCACGCCACGATCGAGTTCCAGGTGGTGTGCGCCCTCCACCAGGGCTGGGCCACGCTGTATGCCACCGCCACGGAGAACCGCTACGAACTCAAAAAGACCAGTGATTCCGCAGGGGTCAGCATACCCTCGGTGGGTTCCATCAGCCTGCCCTTCGGCTCCAGCACCCATTCCCTGGTGAAGGTGGCGGGCGAAACGATCACTGACGAGTCGTTTTACAAACGCTTCTTCGATCTGGTGGAAAGACAGATCGGCCTAGCACCGTCGGGCAGTGGCGACTCAGGGGCGTCGAGCAAGGATGAGCCTGTCGAGGATGTCTGGTAGGCAAAGCGCCGCGTGCGCGGGGCCTTCGCATGTTGCGTGACCGGAATGGTCGCAGCGAGCGCCAGATACCGGGGATAAGGGACCTAAATCACCGGAAAGAAGTGTTTACTCTGACCCCAAATATCCAGCGGGCGGCTCGGCGGCCAACGGCGCCGCGGGGCGTTGCGGCATCAGCGGGTTGCAGTCCTTGATCTTCACCTGTCCCTGCAGCACGTTGCCGCGCGAGTACTCCGAGAAGATGCAGGTGTTGCTGGCGGGGTCGTAGTTTTCCACCCACAGGTTGTCGTCCTTCCAGGTGGCTGCGATGTGGAGTTGCCCCTGCGGCACGCTGATCGACATCACCCCGCCGAAGCGCTTCACGAACATCTGCTGGAAGTGGAAATAGTAGGCGCCCCAGCCGACGGCCAGGATCACGGCCGAGGACACCAGCGCCAGGCGGATGTTGTTCAACCTGCCGGCGAACAGCGTCATGGCGCCGACGACGAGGGCGATGACGACGCCCCAGTAGAGATAGGTGATCACAGATTTATTCCTCTTGTTTCGATAGTCCGGCGAACGCGTCAATCATCCCCAAGGCATTCCCCCGTACGACTCCTGCTTGGCCTGGCTGACACCGGCGATGTCCAGGAGGGCCGCGTCGCTGCGTGTCGAAACCAGGGTCTGTCCCCTATTACTGAGTGAATGAACGGTCTGTCCGCCATCGATGCCTTTTTTCGTAGCGCCAAGGCGAGCTGTGCAACGTCACTTCACCGATCTTCGATTACTATGCGAATAATAGGTTTGCATAAGCATCCGGATAGAGGATCACCCCATGCCAAAATCACTCAGCCAACTGGCCGGGGTCCTACTCTGCTTAACCACGATAACCGCCCAGGCAGCAGACACGCCAGCTGGTTGCATGGAAATGAATGGTGAAGTCCGTTGTATCGAGCGACAAGGCCCGCCGACACCTAAATGGCAGCAAGACTTGCATCAGCTGAACGCCATGAATGCCAATTGCAGCCAATGGCTGGATATCTATAACAAGGAAAAAACAGATTTAAACCAGCAACACATGATTATGGCGTGTGACCGCAGTAGCCAGAAGCGGCGTGAGATCCGGCCTGAAGATGTTGTTCGAGAGGAATTCGGCCTCCAATAAGACCTACACGATTACGCAGGCTCAGCGTGCGCCTATGGCCCCTGCATCGGTCGCGTTCCCTTACAGCGCGGGTACTCAGCACACCCCCAAAAACGCTGCCCGGCATTGGTGCCACGCTTAGCAGGTCGCTCCACCATTTGGCTGCTACAAGTTGCGGAAACAGGGGGCAGACTGCCATTTCGCATTGATAGCAGGCTGACCCCTATTTTCCCTGCGCGGGATATCCCACGGTCTGCGCCAGGATGATCCGCTGATGTTCGCCCAGCCCCAGCTGTGCTGCCAGCGCTTCCCTGTCCACCGAGCCGCGCACCACGGTCGCCAGCCCCTCCGATGCACAGAACAGGTAAACGTTCTGGGCGATAAAGCCGGTATCGGCGGCCGTATACAGGGTCTGTTGTTCCGACCCGGCCCCTGCCATGCGGCTGAGCTCGGCGACATATACCAGGTTCACAGGCGCCTGTGCGACGAAGTCCTGCACCCCCGTGGCGGCGCGCAGATCTTCCCCGCGCACCAGCACCAGGGCGTGGCCATTGGCGTCATAGCGGTACACGCCCTGTGCCAGCGCGACGTAGATGTCTATTTCGCGCCAGTCCCTTGCCGACGGGGCGGTACGTTTACCGCTGGCGGGTCGATTCACCCCGGCCGCCGCCCACAGCAGATTGGACAGCACCTGTTCCGGCAAGGCCCTGGTGCTGTAGTCGCGCGTCGAATGCCGCTCGGCCAGGGCCTGCAGCAAAGGCTTTCCACCCGTCATCGCCGGTGCCGGCAGTCTTACCATGTCATCCGCCTCCGCGTAGCCAACGCCAGTCAGCCCTATCAGGCACAGCCCCACTCCAATAAGCGCGTTTCTGTACATCCTGCACCTCCTTACCCGAATCTGGCGCAAAGACAGCGGCATGATCCAAGACGCCGGGGGGTTATCCCGGTCAGTGCAACGCCGCTTCCGCTACACCGGTGACACTAGCAGGCCCAGTCAGGCGTTTTGGCTCTGGCCCCCAACGAAAACAGCAAAAACACGGAGACGGCCAATGGCTGTCCCCTTTATTTGTGTCGGTTGCCATCGCGCTAGCGATCAGCATGCTGCAGCTCGCGCAGCAGCTCGAGCGCCTTTTCCCGCTGCCGGCGGATGATCTTCAGATCACGCTCGATGCGGCCACTCTTTTCCGCATCCGTCGACTGGAGAAACTTTTCCTCGAGTTCCTTTTGCCGGACCCGCAGCTTCTTCAGCAGCACCCCAAGCTGCTTGCGCTGTTTCTTGCGGTTGCGCATCTTCTCCGACAGCAGATCGCTCAAGTGCTTTATCAGCTTGCTGGTCTTCATCACGCTTTCTCCTTGCCGGCCCCGGTTGCTGGCGGTATCGATCCGACCACCTCTTGTATCTCGCGCTCATCAAGTGAAATGTGCTGCTCCAGGTCCTGGAGTTCGGTTCCGGAAGACGCATAGACCACCCGCGCCATGGACAGCAGATTGCTGGCGACATTGGACACATAGGTGCTGTCATTCATGAGCGACGTGGCCATGTCCGGGCTGATCGCTTCCTCTCTTATCAGTGTGTCCAGGACACCATTGGCCAGCACATCGGAGGCCTGCAGGTCCGCCGCAACGCTATCGAGCGACAGCACCAGCATGTCGGGGTCCTGGTCCTGCATGGGGAGCATGGCGATCTGCTGCAGAACGGTAGCCAGATTCAGCCGCAACAGGTTGTATTGCGCACGTATCTGGTGATTCGGGGACACCAGGAAGCGCACCAGGTTCTTCTGCAGGTGCTTGATGTCCTTGACCGCTTCCGCAATGTCCCGGCTCGCCTGGCGCAGGCGGTAAAGCTCCTCCCGGTGCGCTTGTATGGTCGATGCCGGTATCCGGCTGACAAAAGCCACGATCGCACCGTACAGCGACTTGATGCGGCGTTCGTACTGCTGGTCTATTTCGATTTTTTCCACGCGACGCGGCTCATCCACCAGGGTCCGCACGTCGCGGTCGGTACGCAGCGCCTTGGGCGACAGGTTCAGCGCATGGGCGATGACATCGAAGGCGTTTTCGAACAGATGCCGCGTCTCGTTGCGCACCGCTTGCAGCGCGGCGTCCGGAATCTCCATCACCGCCTCGTTAAGATAGCGCGGCTCACTGACGCCCACCTTCGACTCCACGAACGCCCGCTCAAGAAAGGCCACCAGACGTCCGGTGAGCGGCAGCATCACAACGATGCCGACCAGGTTGAACAGCGTGTGAAACACCGCCAGCTTGAGCGTGTAGTCCTCTGCCGCTATGCCCACGGCGGCACTCAAGGCATCCACCGCGTGCATGAACTGCGCGATGAACACGATGGCGATGATGCCGGTTGTCATGTTGAACACCAGGTGCGCCCCGGCCAGGCGCTTGCCCTGCACGTTGGCGCTCATGGCACCGAGAATGGCCGTGATCGTGGTACCCACGTTGGCACCGATCGCCAACGCCAGGGCATTCTCATAGCTCACCTGCTGCGCCGCGAGTGCGGTGATGGTCAACACCAGCGTGGCGTGACTGGACTGCATGATGACCGTGGCAAGGGCACCCACCAGGGTGAACAACAGCAGCCCCGCCAGGCCGGGCACGTTGTAGGCCGCCAGGTCGATCGACGCCTTGAAGGTGTCGAACCCCTCTTTCATGTAGTGGATGCCGAGAAACAGGAAGCCGAGACCGGCCAGGATGTAGCCGGCTCCCTTGAGTGGCCTGGAACGCTGCATCACCAGGATGATGCCGAACGCCAGCATCGGCATCGCGTAGGCCGAGATGTTCACTTTCAGGCCGAGCCCAGCCACCAGCCAGGCGCCGGTGGTGGTGCCCAGATTGGCACCGAAGATGATGCCCACGCCTTCGGCCAGGCCGATCAGCCCGGCGCTGAGGAACGAGATGGTGATCACCGACACCAGCGAACTGGACTGCATCAGGGTGGTACTGACCACGCCGAGGGTGAAGCTTTTCCACAGACGGTCGGTGGTTCGGCGCAGCAGGCCCTCGAGCATGCCACCGGTGTAGGCCTTGAAGCCTTCTTCGAGAAACAGCATGCCAAACAGGAAGATCGCGACACCTGCCGCGATCTCCTTGAGATCCGGACTCACCCAGAAGCCGTAGGCCAGAATGCCGAAGATGGTGGGCAGGATGATCTTCTTCAGCACGTCGAGACCCCGATAGCCTGTCTAGTCATCGCCAACGTAGCGCCGCACCGACGCCCCTTCAAGGCAGCATCATGCCGCGGATGGTGTAGTACAGGATGGCAGCCAGAACCCCGGATACGGGCACGGTCACCAGCCAGGCCGACGCGATCTTGAGCAACGCGGAACGTTTCACCAGCTCTTGGTGGTAGGCCTTCTTCAGCTCCTTGCGTTCGCGCTTGGTCAGCTCCGCCGGCGCCTTGTGGGCCTTCAACTGGGCGAGCATTTCGCCCTTTTCGTGCAGCGCCACCTGCTCGAAGCGCGTCAGGAAGGCCTCGACCGCCGTCCTGTCCTCGCCCTGGTGATGCAGCTCGATCTCGTGCACCATGCGCGCGTATTTCGCCTTCAGATACTCGCGCAGGAAGCCCACACCAAACACCGCGCCCACCGCGATGTGGGTGGAACTGACCGGCAAACCGAGATGGGTGGCGATGATCACCGTGATGGCGGCACTCAGGGCGATACAGAACGCGCGGGTCTGGTTCAGCTCGGTTATCTCCGACCCCACGGTGCGGATCAGCTTGGGTCCGTACAGCGCCAGGCCCAGGGCAATACCCAGGGCACCCACCACCATCACCCAAAGCGGGATGGCCGCCTTCTGGACGATCTCGCCGGACATGACCGTGTCGTTGATCGCCGCCAGCGGGCCGACCGCGTTCGCCACATCGTTGGCCCCATGGGCGAAACTGAGCAGCGCTGCCGAGAAGATCAGCGGCACGGTGAACAGGCTGTTGACGCCCTGCTTGGAGTTTTCCAGCCGGTTGGCCGCCCGCCTGACCAGCGGTGCCGTGATGGCATAGATCACCACCGCCGCAGCAGCGCCGATCAGCAGCGCGGTGGTGATATCCACCTTCCAGATCTTCTTCAGCCCCTTCATGACCAGGTAGGTGCCGAAGGCCCAGGCCATGACCGCCACCAGGATGGGCACCATCCGTTTCGCGGCCGTGAGCATGTCCGGCCGATAGGTCACGGTGCGCTTGATCAGGTACAGGAAGCCCGCCGCGATCAGCCCGCCCAGCACCGGCGAGATGACCCAACTGGCCGCTATCTGTCCCATCTTGGGCCAGTTGGCAATGCCCCAACCGCCGGCCGCGATGCCCGCGCCCAGCACCCCGCCGACGATGGCGTGGGTGGTCGACACCGGCGCACCCAGGGCGGTGGCCAGGTTCAGCCACAAGGCCCCGGCGAGCAGTGCCGCCATCATCAGCCAGACGAAGGTGTCCGCATCGGCGATCAGGCTCGGGTCGATGATGCCCTTCTTGATGGTGCCGACCACGTCACCGCCGGCGATCAGAGCCCCGCCCGCTTCGAAGATGGCCGCGATGAGGATCGCCCCGGTCAGGGTCAAGGCGCGCGAGCCGACCGCCGGGCCGACGTTGTTGGCCACGTCGTTGGCGCCGATGTTCATCGCCATGTAACCGCCGATCATGGCGCCGATCACCAGCATGTGGCTGACTTCGCCGCCCTGGGCCAGCACGAACAGCACGATGCCGACGATGAACAACAACGCCATGCCCAGCCGGAACAGCTCCTGCCGCCCAACCCAGGTGGCATGTTCGATGGCGGCGATCTTCTCGAGTTCCGTGCTCATAGTGCTATCCCGGTCCAGATTGCGATGTGCGTCGGCTTGCCGATGGAAAGGCACGCCATTATTTAAGGCCCATCCAACAAGCATATGCCGCTCTACCCGATCCCCCTTCGACCGGGATCAAGCAAAAGGCTCTAAGCAAAGGGATCTGCCCCCTTTTTGGTTGGGGGCACCATGGCCGAGGGGTGGATAGTGATGTCCGGCGGGCGCTGGGTAGTGAGCACGGCACCGACGGAGACATCACCCGGAAAGGCTTGAGCGACCCAAGCGCCGAACCCGGTCTGTCCGCCGTGACTCAAGAATCCGCCGCACCCCGCCTGACCGCACCCGGCGACAGCGCCGTCACCCGCTTGAAGGCCCGGCTGAAGGCCGCCTCCGACTGGTAACCCAGGCGGTCGGCCACCTGGGCCACGGTCGCGCCCGGCGCCTGCAGTGCCTCCATGGCCAGGTACATGCGCCAGCGCGTCACGTAGCGCATCACCGGTTCGCCCACCAGCTCGGTGAAGCGCGCCGCGAAGGCCGAGCGTGACATGGCCACCGCGCCGGCCAGCTCGGCCACCGTCCAGGGCCGTTCCGGGTCGCGGTGGATCAGCGCGATGGCGCGGCCGATCTGGCGGTCCTTCAGCGCACCCAGCCAGCCGCTGCGCGCCGCCGGGTCGGTCTCGATCCAGGCGCGGATCGCCTGCACCACCAGGATGTCGCCCAGCCGGGTGATCACCGCCTCGCCGCCGGGGCGCATCTCGCGGGTCTCCGCGGCCATCAGGCTCAGGGTGCTCTGCATCCATTCGTGCTGCGGCGAGCGCAGCGCGTCGATCACCAGGGTGTGCGGCAGCGCGGCGATCAGGTTGCGCGCCGCCGGGTGGCTGAAGCGCAGCGCGCCGCAGATCATGGTGGTGCGCCCGTCACCCTCGCCGTGGCGCAGGATCTCGTAACGCTCGCTGACCTGCTGGCGCTCCAGGTCCAGCACGTCGGGCGTCGCCACGCCCGGCTCGCTCCACAGCCGGTGTCCGCCGCCCTGGGGTATCAGCGCCAGGGCGCCCGGCTGCAGCAGCCGGGCCTGCCCGCCCTCCCCGGTATCCAGCCAGCCCTGCCCCTGGGTCACCACGTGAAACCACAGGTGATCCGGCATGGCCGGCACCGTCGCACCCCAGCGCCCGCACAGCTCGGAGCGGCAGTAGTACAGGCCATCCACGCGCAGGAAATGCAGGGCCTCGCCCAGGGTGTCGACAGGGTCGGACAGGTCGAAGGGTGTCTGCGTGCTCATGCGAGTCAGTCTAGGGGACATCGCAGCAGCCATCCACGCAGCCTGGACGATCGGGCATGAAACGGCGCGCCCCGGCCATGGGAGCGCCGCGGACCCGTTGCCATAGTGGACGACAGGCAACACGCCCACCGAGCAACCCAAACCAGGAGAGAACCATGGCAACAGCAACGACCCTGACTCTGGTAACCGGCGGCACCGGAAAGACCGGCCGCCGCATCGTGCAGCGCCTGCAGGCCGCCGGCCAGCCGGTGCGGATCGGCTCCCGCAGCGCCACCCCACCGTTCGACTGGAATGATCCGGACACCTGGCCGGACGCGCTGGCCGGCGTCGGCGCCGTGTACATCGCCTACTACCCGGACGTGGCCATCCCCGGCGCGGTGGACACCGTGCGCGCCTTCGTGGCCCAGGCGGTGGCCAGCGGCGTGCAACGCCTGGTGCTGCTGTCCGGCCGCGGCGAGGAAGAGGCCCAGCGGGCCGAGCAGGTGGTGCGGGATTCCGGCGTGGCGTGGACCATCCTGCGCTGCAGCTGGTTCATGCAGAACTTCGACGAGAACTTCCTGGTGGACGCCATCCGCGCCGGCGAGCTCGCCCTGCCGGCCGGCGACATCAAGGAGCCCTTCATCGACGTCGACGACATCGCCGATGTTGCCTTCGCGGCCCTGACCGGGGACGGCCATGCGGGCCAGCTGTACGAGCTGACCGGCCCGCGCCTGCTCAGCTTTGCCGAGGCTGTCGGCGAGATCGCCCAGGCCAGCGGGCGGGATATCTGTTACATCCAGCTCACCCCGCAGCAGTACCGGCTGGGCATGGCCGATCAGGGCGTGCCGGACGACTTCGCCTGGCTGCTCGACTACCTGTTCACCACGGTGCTGGACGGGCGCAATGCCGGCCTGGCGGACGGCGTGCAGCACGCCCTGGGACGCGAGCCGCGGGATTTCACGGACTACGTGCGCGCGGCTGCCGGCAGCGGCGTTTGGGACGGGTGATCCGCTGGGTGGCCCAACATCACCACCACGGGATTCAATCACACCTGGCCTTATCGATCCGCGCAGATCAATGCGGCCTGAACCCATGGGCCTTCAGCGTGTCTGAACCGTCTGAGCTTTCCGGGCTGAACAACCCTCATTCAAGCAAGGCAATGCAAGGAGCCAGTCATGCGCGTGGCACTCATCGGCGGCACCGGTTTCGTCGGCAGCTACCTGGTAGACCAACTCGTGCAGGCCGGCCACACGCCGGTGGTGTTGCTGCGACCGGGTAGCGAAACCCGACTGCGACATGCCGACGCCTGCGAGCAGGTCAACGGCGACCTGTCCGATGCCGCCGCCCTGGACAAGCTGCTGCACGGAGCCGACGCAGTCATCTACAATGTCGGCATCCTGCGCGAGGACCGCCGGCGCGGCATCACCTTCGACGAACTGCAGCGGGCCGCCCCGGAACGTGCGATGCAAGCTGCCAGGCAAGCCGGTGTGCGGCGCTTCCTGCTGATGAGCGCCAACGGCGTCGATGCCGACAGCACGCCCTACCAGTCCAGCAAGCTGGCCGCCGAGCGCGCGCTTTGGGCGTCGGGTCTGGACGGCACCGTATTCCGGCCCTCGGTGATCTTTGGCGACCCGCGCGGGCGCGACGAGTTCGCCAGCGCCCTGACCCGCGACATCATCGCCGCGCCGCTGCCGGCGCCCTTGTTCTTCGCCGGCCTCGACCCCCGCCAGGCCGGCAGCTTCAGCCTGTCCCCGGTACATGTCACGGACGTGGCGGCAGCCTTCGTCAGATCGCTCGACGAACCCGACACCATCGGCCAGACCCTGGAACTGGGCGGCCCGGACGCGCTGAGCTGGCGCGCCATTCTCGGCCGGCTCGCCGAGGCCATCGGGCGGCGCAAGCTGATGCTCCCCGCCCCGGCCATCGGCATCGCCGCTGCCGCCACCCTGCTGGATCGGTTCGAGTTCTTCCCCATCACCCGCGACCAGCTGCGCATGCTGCTGCAGGGCAACACCTGCAGCGACGACGCCCTGCGCAAACTGGGCCTGCAAGCCAAGCCCTTCGACAGCGCCCAGCTGGCCTATCTGAAGGACAACCTCGACGCGAGCGCAGCATGACCAAAGAACGCCGCCTGACCACCTCGCGCGCCGGCCGCCTGTCGCAACTCGGCCGATTGGCGGGCAGCCTGGCCGGTGGCGCCATCGCCGAAGGCGCGCGCCAGCTGGCCAGCGGCAAACGCCCCTCCATCGGCGACATGCTGCTGACCCCGGGCAACGCCCACAGGCTGGGCGAACGGCTGTCGGAGATGCGCGGCGCGGCCATGAAGGTCGGTCAGCTGCTGTCCATGGACGACGGCCACATCCTGCCGCCGCAGCTGAGCCAGATCCTGGCGCGCCTGCGCGAAGATGCCCACAGCATGCCCCTCGGCCAGGTGGCCCAGGTGCTGGAGCGCGAATGGGGCGACCACTGGCAGACGCGCTTCAAGCGTTTCCATTTCACCCCGATCGCCGCCGCCTCCATCGGCCAGGTGCACGAGGCGACCCTCAGCGACGGGCAGCGGGTGGCCATCAAGGTCCAGTACCCCGGGGTGCGCGACAGCATCGACAGCGACGTGGACAATGTCGCCACCCTGCTGCGCCTGTCGCGCATGCTGCCCGAGGGCCTGGACCTGGGCCCGCTGCTGAACGAGGCCAAGCAGCAGCTGCACATCGAGGCGGACTACCGGCAGGAGGCCGACGCGCTGAATCGCTACCGGGAGCTGGTCGGCGACGACACCCGATTCGAACTGCCCGGCGTGTTCGACGAGCTGACCAGCCAGGCCACCCTGACCATGCAGTTCCTCGACGGCCAGCCCATCGAGTCGCTGCGCGAGGCCAGCCCCGAGCAGCGCAACGCCACCGGCGGCGCGCTGCTGGAACTGGCACTGCGCGAGGTGTTCCACTGGGGCACGGTGCAGACCGATCCCAACTTCGCCAACTTCCGCTACGCCGCCGATACCCGGCGCATCCAGCTGCTGGACTTCGGCGCCACCCGGGACTATCCGCCACACACGGTCGCCGGCCTGCAACAACTGCTGGCCGCCAGTCTCGACGGCAGCGACAGCGACGTGCTGCGCGCCGCGGCCCGGATCGGCTACATCGCTCTCGACGATCCCGAAGCCTACCAGCGCAGCATCGTCGTGCTGTTGCGCATGGTGACCGAGCCGATACACGGTGGTGAGGATTACGCGTTCGGCACATCCGACCTGGCGCAACGCATCACGGACCAGGTGCTGCAGATGCGTACCCGCGAACGCTTCACCCGCCTGCCCCCGCCGCCGGTGCTGTTCCTGCACCGCAAACTCGGCGGCCTCTACCTGCTGCTCAGCACACTGCGCGCCCGCGTGCCGGTGGCCGAGCTGGCGCAACGGCTGATCGCGCCCGAACCGCCACAGGTGCCGCAGACGGCCAACCCAACGGCTTGATGCCGCGCGGGGCCTGCCCCCAATGATCCGCGATCGGTGAGCACCGGCCAGCAGCCATCGCGCGGGCGCCGTTGGCGGCTTCGCACCGAAGGGGGGATCCGAATTGTCCGATTCTTTGGATGGTTAAAGCCGGGGCGAAAAACCGCTTCGTAGCGGTCCAATCCTGCGGAATCCTGACCATCGATCTACCGGGCGACGGACGCCACCGCCAGTGGAGCGCACGCGGTGACGCCCAAGCGAAACAGAACAGACGCGAGGAAAACACCATGATCTTCAGCCAGATGTTCCACGTCGGCTCATCGACCTACACCTATCTGCTGGCCGAACGCCGCGGCGGAGAGGCGCTGATCATCGACCCGGTGCTGGAAGACGTGCCCCGCTACCTGGCACTGATCGACCAGCTCGACCTGCAGGTGGTGATGGCCGTCGACACCCACACCCACGCCGACCACGTGACCGGCACCGGCAAACTGCGTACCGCGACCGGCTGCACCACCGCCATGGGGGAGCAGTCCAAGGCCGAGTGCGTATCCCTGCGCATTCGTGACGGCGAGACCCTGCGCGCCGGCAAGGTGCAGTTGACCGCGCTGTACACCCCAGGCCATACCGACGACTCCTACAGCTTCCTGATGCCCGACCGGGTGTTCACCGGCGACACCCTGCTGATCGGCGCCACCGGGCGCACGGACTTCCAGAACGGCGACCCGGGCGCCCAGTACGACAGCCTGTTCGAGCGCCTGCTGACGCTGCCCGATGCAACCTGGGTGTACCCGGCACACGACTATGATGGCCGCCTGTGCAGCACCATCCGCAGGGAAAAGCTGCACAACCCGCGGCTGCACGTCGATTCGCGCCAGGCATACATCGACCAAATGGACGCGCTGGACCTGGACCCGCCGCGGATGATGCAGGCCGCGCTACCGGCCAACCGCCACTGCGGGCTGCAACCGGCGGTGTCGAATCGGACCAAGAGCAGCGACGTGGCCTGACGGCGGACGTTCGGACCAAGGGCACCGCGATCCATCACGGCAAACGGGGGCAGTCACCCGTATCATGGCGACAGGTAAAGGGGCTGTGCCCCATCACACCACCACTGGAAATGGCGCCATGAGTGAACTGAAGCTCTACGACTTCCCGCTTTCGGGCAACTGCTACAAGATCCGCCTGCTGCTGTCGATGCTCGGGCTCCCCTACCAGCGGGAGACCATCGACAGCACCCGCGGCGAAACCCAGACCGCCGAGTTCAAGCAACTCAACCCGCGCGGGCAGATCCCGGTGCTGATCGACGCTGACGTGCGGCTGTGGGATTCCATGGCGATCCTGGTCTACCTGGCCCGCCGCTACGGCAACGAACAGTGGTTGCCGGCGGACGCCCTGGGCGAGGCGCAGGTCATGCAGTGGCTGGCCGTGTCCGAAAACGAGCTGCTCTACGGCCTGGCGCGGGCGCGCATCACCGTGCTGTTCAACAAGCCCTTCGACCTGGAACAGTGCCAGCGTGAAGCCAAACCCGGCCTGGAAGCCATGGAGCGGCAACTGGGCGGGCAGGACTGGCTGGCGGCGGACCATCCCACCATTGCCGACATCGCCTGCTATCCCTACGTGGCCCTGGCCGGCGACGGCCGCGTCTCACTGGACGGCTATCCGCAGGTCCAGGCCTGGCTCAAGCGGGTGGAAGCGCTCGATGGCTGGGTGCCGATGCAAGGCGCATAAAGGCCTTACTGTGCGGTGATCGGCTCACTGCGCCGCGGGCAGGTCGGCGGCCAAAGGCGCCGCAGGGCGTGCCGGCATCAGCGGACTGCAGTCCTTGATCTTCACCTGTCCCTGCAGCACGTTGCCGCGCGAGTACTCCGAGAAGATGCAGGTGTTGCTGGCGGGGTCGTAGTTCTCCACCCACAGGTTGTCGTCCTTCCAGGTGGCTGCGATGTGGTACTGCCCCTGCGGCACGCTGATCGACATCACCCCGCCGAAGCGCTTCACGAATATCTGCTCGAAGTGGAAGTAGTAGGCACCCCAGCCGACGGCCAGGATCACGGCCGAGGCGACCAGCGCCAGGCGGATGTTGTTCAACTTGCCGGCGAACACGGTCATGGCGCCGACGACGAGGGCAATGACGACGCCCCAGTAGAGATAGGTGATCATGGGTTTGTTCCTGTTGCTGCGATGGTCCGCCGAACCCGCCCATCATCCGCAGACCACCCACGTACTGCGCCGGTTTGATCTGACCGACGAATCGCCAGATCTGTCAGCGGAAAATGACGCCGGCCCCTTTTAGCCGTCAAGCCGGCACGCCGGGTTATTCCGGTAGAATCCCCTCAAGCGCCGCTCCATCACTACGGCCAAGCTCTTAACAACGCATCCAGGTAACGACACAAGCGACATGGCCATTCAATGGTATCCAGGGCATATGCAAAAGGCCCGGAGAAAGATCAAAGAGAGCATGCCGCTCATCGACATCGTGATCGAGGTGCTCGATGCCCGTATCCCCTACAGCAGCGACAACCCGCTGGTCGATGAGCTGCGGGGCAATCGCCCCTGCATCACCCTGCTCAATAAAAGTGACCTGGCCGATCCCGCAGCCACCAAGGCCTGGCAACAACACTATGAGCGCGAGCGCGGCATTCGGGCCATCGCCATGGTTGCCGAGAAAAAAGGTGAGGCAAAAAACCTGATCCAGAAAATATCCCAGGTGGCCAAAACCATGTTGGGAGATCGCAACCTGGAAAAAAAGCCGGCACGCGTGATGATCATGGGCATCCCCAATGTCGGCAAGTCGACACTCATGAACGGCCTGCTCGGCAGACCCCTGGCCAAGGTGGGCAATGAACCTGCGGTCACCAAGGTTCAACAGAGCATAAAACTGGCGAATGGCGTATTGCTGTACGACACGCCCGGCATGCTCTGGCCCAAGGTGGAAGATGAAGACTCAGGCTTTCGGCTGGCCGTGACCGGCGCCATCAAGAACACCGTCATCGAATTTGAAGAAATCGCCCTCTACGCCGCCAGCTATTTTCTAGAACACTATCCCGAACTGATACTGGCGCGTTACAAGCTCAAACAGCTGCCCGAAGACGATATCGGCCTGCTCGAAGAGATCGGACGACGGCGCGGCGCACTGCGACCCGGTGGCCACGTGGACCTTCACAAGGCCGCCGAACTGCTCATCAATGAATTCAGAAGCGGCACACTGGGGCGCATAAGCCTGGAGACACCCGAGCTGGTCGCGGCCAAAAAGGCCAGGCTGAACACGGTTGACGCTGAATCGGATGATGACGAAAGCGCATGACAATCAACGAGCAAAATGGGGGGAGTTATTTTCCATTTCTGCTTGTACAAAATTAAATCACTCTGACCCCTTTTAGCTTTTTAGCTGCCCCATTTAGCTAAGTCGTTGGCTTTTGCTTCCGGTAGGCACGCGGCGCCACGTCACGACACTTTGCTTCCACTTGGTGTGCAATCCGCTGCACCATCGCTGGCTCAATGGGCTTACCCGCATAGCCGGGAAAGACCTTATCTGGCCGCTTTCCGTTGTATATCAGCACCTTTGCCGGCTTGGTCTGGTTAATGAACCAACCCGGCACAACAACAACAGCCACCACCGGAACCAACTCGCCTACGGCGCTATGCAGCCACTTGCACAGCCATTGGGCCTGGCGTTCGGCCTGCTCTATGGGTGCACGCTCAACCCAGCCGGGAAAATGCAGGGCCTGTCCGTCGTAATCCAGTCGCGCATCCTTGCGACCATCGCCGGTATCCGGCTTTGCCCTGCCCTTGGTTTCAACGGCGAACACACCACTGCGACCGATCACGATGTGGTCGATATTGAAGCCTTCTGCCGGAAAATCGTGGTAGACGCGATAGCCCTGCCGCATCAGTTGGTTCAGTTCCTGACCGACACCCACCTCGCCCTCGTAGCCAAGCCGCAGGCGCCCCAAGGACTCGACTTTTCTGTATGTCTTGAAACCCAACCAGGACAGCATCACCAGGGCTAACAGGCCATAAAAGACCCAGACACCCGCAGTGACGGGCTTACCCATTACGGAGGCCGTTGAAAGCGGGACGGCGATAAACATGAGCGGCAGCAACATGCCCATCATGAAATAACCCATCAGGTCCTGGTAACCGTCATCCAGCTGCGCGGAAAGCGTATGACCCGGCTCACGAAGAAACTGCCCGGTGAAGGGTGACTTGCGCCTTGCACGCCCCAATCTGGCGCGAGCAAGAAAGGCAAAGGCGATAACGATAGCGACGCCCAACATCATGGCCAGCGTGGGTAGCAAACCGCCAATCAAAGAACCCATCGTGCTCACGCCACACGCCAACGGTTAAATGCACATCCCATCAAATCCATAAATTAAATCACTCCGACCTCTTTTAGCGTTTAGTTGAATGCCAGCTTATAGGACCTGCTGCAGTGCCTCGACCCGGTCGAGTTGCTCCCAGGTGAATCCCTGCTCCAGTCGCCCAAAGTGACCAAAGGCGGCGGTCGCTGCATAGATCGGTCGACGCAGATCCAGATCACGGATGATGCCAGCTGGGGTAAGGTCGAAAACCTTGCGCACCGCCTGTTCCAGGTGAACTTCGTCCACCTTAGCCGTACCGTGGGTATCGACCCGGATCGATACCGGATCAGGGCGGCCAATGGCATAGGCGAGTTGCACCGTGGCACGTTTCGCTAGGCCGGCTGCCACCAGGTTCTTGGCCACCCAGCGGGCTGCGTAGGCAGCCGAGCGATCGACCTTGGTGGGATCCTTTCCTGAAAACGCGCCGCCGCCATGCGGGCAACTGCCCCCATAGGTGTCCACGATGATCTTGCGGCCGGTGAGTCCCGTGTCACCGTGCGGCCCTCCGATTTCAAACCGCCCTGCCGGATTCACCAGATACTGGATGCCCGGACTACGCAGTTCGGAAGGAACAACGGGCTTGATGAGTTGCTCAATGACCTCGGCCTCGATCTTCGCATCGGACAAGTCACCCTGCAGTTGGGTCGATACCACCACCGTTTCCACAGCGACTGGCCCTTCATCCTCATAGCGGACCGTTACCTGCGCCTTTGCATCGGGACGCAGCCACGGTAGTCCGCCACTCATGCGCAACTCATAGTGACGCTGCATCAGCCGGTGGGCGAGCTGAATCGGTAGCGGCATCAGCTCTGCCGTTTCATCACAGGCATAACCGAACATCAGTCCCTGGTCACCTGCACCAAGAATCCCGTCTTCTCGTTCCACGCCCTTGGCGATCTGTGCCGACTGACCGTGTACCCGTGTAAGCACCTCGCAGGTCTCCGGATCGATTCCCGGGAAGTTCGCCGTATAGCCTGTTTCGCGCAGCACCTGGCGGACAATGCCGTCCAGTTCAGACGTTACGGTCTCGAAGGCACCCGCCGGGCCCAGCCTGAACTCCCCAGCCACGACCACCAGGTCGTCAGCAAGCAGGGTTTCACAGGCCACCTTGGCATTCGGGTCTAGCGTAAGACAGCGGTCCAGGACCGTGTCAGAGATACGGTCTGCAAGCTTATCCGGGTGCCCGTCGGAAACGGACTCGGAAGTGAAGAGATAAGATGGCGTCATTATTTGGTTTCCTGTTACCCCGATAAAACATCGGAATATATTGGTCTGGGTATGAACACAGATACCGCCGCTTTAGCCGTACTTCTATCCCGCCCGCAAGCCGGAACTTAAATTGGCCGCTGTCCGTACGCCGGATAGGAAGAAACCCGCTCAGCTCGCGCCAAAGCAGATTCTGGCAAATCGCTTGTACGCTACCCCAATACAGCTACCAACTCTGCGATCACCTTCAGACCCATCGCTGATTCTTCGTTGAAGACCATCGCTTCATATTCAGGAAAGCTGGAAACTGGCCTCAACAGAATCCGGGCATGCGACCAACCTTCATCTTCAGCCCCGGTCTTCTCACTCTCATATAGCTTGATCGTGAACTGACCACCTGTATCAGGATCCTGGATATCCCGATGCTGAACGATCACTATCTTCCCCTGCCTCGTGCCACCAGGGTTCAGCTTGAACAGGCACCATGCTCCATTTGGGATACGCCGATTCATGGACTCACCAATAACCTGGGTAACAAATAGGCCGGGTTGTGCTCGGAAGGTGTCCGGTAGCTCTACCCAGTCATAATCGGCTGAATTACAGGTGCCAGTGACTTCCTCTACGGTTTGCAGGTCACTGAACTGTCCAGCCGCCACTTTGAGGTCATATACGGGTACGGCGTTTTCGAATGGCCTTACCTCTTCTGGCGGCAACAGACGTAGCGGTAGATTTGCATACTTATCTTCTAGTGCTTTGCCCTCTTCGCTCATCGCACCTATCTGTTGTGCGAACCACACGTTGGTTTCCTCATCCGTGCAGTAGATGTAGCAACCCTTTGCACCACGGGTCATCAAGGTGCGGTAGGTATTCTTGATTATGGCGTCGGCCTTGGTCTTGGCCGCCTCTGGGTCCTGCTTATAGAGCCCTTTGTAGCCATGAACGGAGCGGTCTTGACTGGAGCGTTTGGCTGCATCCGTGATGACTTCGCCATCACGCACGACCAGGTCAGGTCCGATTATGACGCCCACATAGTCAATCTCCAGGCCCTGGCAGGTATGAATACAACCGACCTCGCTCACGGACTCGGGTTTGAGAATCCATAAGTTGCCGTCACTGGCCAGGTTCCACTTCATGGCGAAGTTATGCTCGGGCATGGTGATGTCCATCTCATTCGAGCCACTCGCTTTCTTGCTGACCCAGTCCCAACAGTAACCAGCCACCAGGCGTGCCTTATTGGCCGCCCTGTTCCTTTCGAAGATGGCATCTCGCAGCGCTGTAGGGGAATCGAACACGCGGAAGTCGTAGTTGATGTCATCCAGCGTTTGGTTCGCGGTTGGTCGAATCTGCAAGGTGTTATCTACCCATGCGAGGTAGCCATCTGACCCGTTGCAGCGGAACTGCGACTCCAGCGCCAGTTCATGCACCGTAGCGCCTAACTGAGTGGCCCAATGCCTGATTTCACGTTTCTCGCCGATGTCCTTGAGGGTGACGCGTTGGTCTTCATCGATAAAGAAGATGCTGCACTTAGCAGCGGCGATGATCTCCTTGATCTGGTTCTCACCCAAGTTCTGATACATGCCAGACTTTTCGTTGAGGCGGTGAGCCTCATCGACGATCAGCGCGTCGAATATGTCTGGTTCGCTTTGCGTGTAGGCGCCAGAGCCTTTGAACAGATTGCTGATGTGACTCTTGGTGAATGAGCCAGTCAACTTGCTTTCATACACGGTGCGTGGTGCTGCATTCTTAGTGACGTACTGTGCAAGCTTTTCTCGATCGGTTATCGCGACGAGTAAATTCACCGCTACCACGGACTTACCAGTGCCTGGGCCGCCTTCCACGATAAGGACGTGCTTGTCCTCTGCAGTTGCCGTGCCGGTGAGTTGCAGGGCTGTCTCGTAGACAATCTTTTGGTCGTCGATCATCACGAAGGCTAGATTGCCCTGCAGCATCGACAGCAGTTGATCAGCCAGGTTGCGTGACGGCCGAATCTTGCCCCGGTCGATGCGGTACATGATTCGATCGTTATCGCCGTATTTGACGTTCTGCTTGATGAAGTCTGTCAGCCGCCCAGCGTCAGACCTAAGGAATACGGGCGCCTTGCGAGTGTGCTCTTCATAGCGCGGATCGTTGATTGCGCTACCTGAAACGCAGTTATGCAGGTAGGCGCAAGGCTTTAGAACGATACCTTCGTCTCTGACCGTTTCGTTGAAGTCTTGCAGGAGAGCGGCATAAGACCATGCCTGATATGAAGGATGCGTCACTTCGCGTACCCCCCGCCCCAAGCGGGTTGTAACGATGGCGTCCTTTGAGGTGACACTGGCCGCTTCCCACTGTTTCAGCTCAACGATGATGGCGGTGTCTTTCCGCTCGGCATCCTTACCCGTCAGGATAAAATCGATGCGCTTAGCTGACTGGGGTAGTTTGTATTCAATGGCAACGCACGCGTCATCCGGTATATCCGGATCACCGAGGACGTTGTTCATGTACATCATGGAATTGCGCCACGAGTCGATCTCTTTTTCCCCAGTAGATCGACCCAGCGCATCCTGAAAGGCAGCGAGAATCTTCTGTTCAATACGATTGGATACGACGTCCTCGGCGAAACCCGCCTTTGTTGACGTATAAACTATCATCGTGGGATGACGCCGTAGGGCGATGGTGACGCAGCCAGGCGAAACAACGCGCCACAGCAACTGCCGGCGCGTGATATTTCGTCTGTGATCCCGACCCAATCGTCCCGGTTTGGGGCCATATTCTTATCCGCTTACCCCTGGCACTAGGATCGAGTTTCGCACAACTTAGTGTTGTTGGCAGCCCATCATTACCACCCCGCCCTAACCAGCTTGATTTCATGATCGGCCACCAGCGGCGGCAGGGCATCGCGCAGGGTCTGCCAGTCGTCCTCCGTGCCGAAGTCTTCCAGCACCGATTCGATCAGGGCGACTTTCTGCCGGGCGATGAGCCTTGCCCTCACCCTAGCCCTCTCCCGGGGGGAGAGGGATATTTGTTACCATCCGGCAATTGTTTGCAGACGCTCCATCAGCATCGGCACCCTGCCCTGGCTCGCCAAATCTGCCGGCAGGTGCCCGGGAATCGCCTGGACGAACCCGCTGTCAGCCAGCAGGGCGGCTACCCGCTCAACCAGGTGATGCCTCAGATCGTCGGGGGCTTGCTGAATTTCCTGCGCCAGTTCCGGCCTTCCATCCAGCACGGCAACCAGGTCCTCCATGTCATGGCTTGCCATGTAGTCGCCCTGCCCCCTGCCCGCAAACGCTGCCAGCTTGGTGGCCACGAAACAGGGCGCGGTGACCATGCTGATTACAGCGCCTGACGGCAGGGACGTTGGCGTCGCCGTCTGCAACGCCAGGGGATACCAGGGATTGGCAAAGCCGAGGATGTCTTCACGTGTTGGCATGACATCCAGCTGGAGTTGCTTTCGAGTCCAGCGGCACAAAGGTGCATCGTCGCTGGTGTCTTCGTGAAAACCGCGTGCGCGTAACTGTTCGGCCAACTGGTAGTAGCCGGCGCGTGTGCCGACCTCGACGATGACATCCACATCGGTGGTAGGACGAACAGGCGGCGCTGCCGGATCTGTTACCAGCAAACCGGTTGCACAGCCGCCGAGGAATACCATCTGCTCGGCCAGCGGCCCCAGGTATTCCACGGTAAGTTCCAGCATGACCAGATTGGGATTCCGTTCCCTAGCCATAGGCTGCCAGTGCCTCCTTGAGATGTTTTTCAGCGAGCTTTCTGTCCCGCGCCCTGCCACCACGCAACGCGTCCACCAAGGCCAACAGCCGGTACAGTCGCGCGTCCTGTGCCGCGGCAAAAGGGGCTGACTTATATAACGGCGAGAAGGCCTGACCGCGCTCCGCACCCTGTGGGTCCGGCCATACCGGCGGTGGCTCATCCGTGGCGACGAATGCCTCGGCCAGGGGCGCGGCGGCATGGGCCGTGGGCATTCCCCGCGTCAGGGCACCCGACTCTGGAACGAATACGTACTGGATACCGTGCGCGAGAAAGTCCTGCAGGTTGCGCAACTGGGGGACGCTGCGGCCGTCCTGCTCAACGGCCAGCTTTGCCTGCGTGGCTCGCTTGATGGCGGCATGGACCTCGGACGGACTCATGCCCAGTTGCACAGCAAGGCTGTTGTAGGACCAGGGCGCCTTGCCGATGGCTACCAGCTTGAGCAGGACCAGGATGTCTTGAGGCTTGAGTATCATGGCTGTACGTTATTCGCGAATCGCGAATAGAGAATACGTCACGACGGTGGATTGTCAAGACTGGCGGCTACAGGGATTCACGGTGCGATCCAGGGTTGCTGGGGCCAAAAGCTAATTTTTGCGGGATTAGCTTTTCGTTAGCTTTTTTCTGCGGAAGGCACGAGCGTTCGCTGTTTGTGCATTCCGAATGGCCAGATTGGCATGGCGGTTTGTACCGGAAGAGCTCGGTCGATCCACTTCGGTGGTGCCGGTGGGTCCCTCACCCCAAACCCCTCTCCCGGGGGGAGTCCCCGAGGGGATAGAAAAGGGGCTTTAAATGATCACCACCCTGCCCTGACCAGCTTGATCTCATGATCCGCCACCAGCGGTGGCAGGGCGTCGCGCAGGGTCTGCCAGTCGGCCTCTGAGCCGAAGTCTTCCAGCACCGATTCGATCAGGGCGTATTTCTGCCGGGCGATGAGCCGCTCCGGGAACACCGGCTGGCCGGCGTCCATCAGCTGGATGAGCTGGGCGGCGGTGTCGGTCAGGCTCTGGCCGCGGGCGGTGGCGATGGCGTCCAGGTCCAGGCCCTGCTGGCACAGGTGCCAGGTCAGGGTCAGCTCGGGCGTCAGGTCGGTGCCCCGCTCGCCGTTGGCGACGCAGTACTCGGTGATGGCGTTGAGGAAGTCGTTGCCGTACTTCTCCAGCTTGTGCTGGCCGACGCCGGTGATGGTGAGCAGGTCCTGTTCGGTCTGGGGCTTTTCGCGGGCCATCTGCACCAGGGTGGCGTCGCCGAACACGATGTAGGGCGGCTTGCCCTCGGCGTCGGCCAGGGCCTTGCGTACCGCCCGCAGTTCGTCGAACAGGGTCTCGTCGCCGGGGGCCAGCTCGGCGGCTGCCTTGGGGCGCTTGGTCTTCTTGCTGGTTTCCTTGATGCGCGGCTTGGCCAGGGTCAGCTTGGTCTCGCCCCTGAGTAACGGTCTTGCGGCCGGGGTCAATTTCAGGACGGAGTAGTTGGCGATGTCCTGTTCCAGGTAACCGTGGTGGATCAGCTGGCGGATGATGGAGGTCCATTCCGGCTCGGTCTTGTCGCTGCCGATGCCGTAGGTGGACAACCGTGTGTGACCCAGGGTGCGGATGCGGTCGGTGTCGGCGCCGCGCAGCACGTCGATGACGTGCTTGATGCCGAAGCGCTGGTCCACGCGGTAGACGCAGGACAGGGCCTTCTGGGCGTCCACGGTGGCGTCGAAGGTTTCCGGCGGATTCAGGCAGACGTCGCAGTTGCCGCAGTGGTAGGCGGCCTTGCCTTCCCCCTTGTCGCTGTCCGGGGACGACGGCGGCAGTGAATCGCCGAAGTAGTTGAGCAGCACCTGCCGGCGGCAGGTCACGGCCTCGGCCAGGGCGACCATGGCGTTGAGCTTGTGGATCTCGATGCGCTGCTGGTCGGGGTTGCCGTTGTTGTCGATCAGCCGCCTGGCGGTCACCACGTCCTGGGCGCCATACAAGAGCAGGGCCTCGGACGGCAGGCCGTCGCGCCCTGCCCGGCCGGTCTCCTGGTAGTAGCCCTCGATGTGCTTGGGCAGGTCGTAGTGCACCACGAAGCGCACGTTGGGCTTGTCGATGCCCATGCCGAAGGCCACGGTGGCCACCACCACGTTCAGCTCGTCCTTCAGGAACTGCTCCTGCACCCGCTCGCGCTGGTCGCTGGGGAAGCCGGCGTGGTAGGCGGCGGCCTTGATGCCCTGGGCCTGCAGCTTGCCGGCGACCTCTTCCACCTTCTTGCGCGACAGGGCGTAGACGATGCCGGCCTCGTTGCGGCGCTTGTCCAGAAAGGCCATCAGCTGGTCGAAGGGCTTGTGCTTTTCCAGCACCGTGTAGCGGATGTTGGGGCGGTCGAAGCCGGTGACGTGGCGCTTGGCGTGACCCAGGCTCAGCACCCGGGCGATGTCGTCGCGGGTGGTGTTGTCGGCGGTGGCGGTCAGGGCCACCAACGGGATGTGCGGGAAGCGCTCGCGCAGGCTGCCCAGGCGGGCGTACTCGGGGCGGAAGTCGTGGCCCCACTGGGACACGCAGTGGGCCTCGTCGATGGCGAACAGGGCGATGTCCACGTCCGCCAGGCGGTCGAGGAAGCCGCCGGATATCAGCCTTTCCGGGCTGATATATAAAAGGTCCAGCTCGTGGTTGTGCAGCCTGGCCAGCACCGATCGGGCGGCGTCCGAGCCCTGGCTGGAGTTGTAGTAGGCGGCGGCCACGCCGTTGGCCACCAGCGCGTCCACCTGGTCCTTCATCAGCGAAATCAGCGGCGACACCACGATGCCCACGCCTTTGCGGTGCAGCGCCGGCAGCTGGTAGCACAGCGACTTGCCGCCGCCGGTGGGCATCAGCACGAAGGCGTCGTGGCCTTCGATCAGGTCCTCGATGATCTCCTGCTGCTGCGGGCGGAAGCTGTCGTAGCCGTAGACCCGTTGCAGGGTCTGGTGGATGGCGCTGGGGAGTTCGGTCTGGGGATCGGTAACGGTCATGGACCGCATTTTACCGGCTGGCGGCGGCCACAGGGCGGAAAGGGTCCGGTTTATTTGTAGGGCTGACCGCACAACCCGACCACACCCGTCCAGGGGTATATGACATTGCCATGACCCGGCCCGCACGCCATCATGGCGCCGCACAGGGAGTGCAGGGCCAGCCAGGGTAAGGGTCCGCCCGCCAGCCAACCGACAACTGCCTGGATCCACCGCATGTCCGATTCCCCCCAGTACGACCTGATGATCGTCGGCGCCGGCGTGTCCGGCACCGCGTTGCTGTACCTGGCCGCGCGCTACACCGACATCGGCCGCATCGGCGTGATCGAGAAATACGCCGCCCCGGCACGGGTCAATTCCATGGCCAGCAACAACAGCCAGACCCTGCACTGCGGCGACATCGAGACCAACTACACCCTGGAAAAGGCCCTGAAGGTGCAGCGCGCTGCGCGCATGCTGGCCAACTACTGCCTGAGCCAGCCGGACAGGGACCAGCTGATCTACGCCTATCCCAAGATGGTGCTGGGCGTGGGCGCCCGGGAATGCCAGCTGCTGCGCGAGCGTTTCGAGGTGTTCGGCCCGCACTACCCGCACCTGCGGCTGCTGGACAAGGCGGCCATCGCCGAGATCGAGCCCAGCGTGGCGGCCGGCCCGGACGGCGGGCTACGCCAGGACGAGATCCTGGCGCTGGGGTCCACCGACGAGCACACCGCAGTGGATTTCGGCGAGCTGTCGGCATCCTTCGTTCGCCAGGCGCAGGCGGTGCCGGACAAGCAGATCGCGCTGCACTACAACCAGACGCTGGCGCACATCCGCCGCGACGGCGAGCTGTTCGTGCTGCACACCGGCGACACCGAATACCGCACCCGCGCGCTGGTGGTGTGCGCCGGCGGGCATAGTTTGAAGCTGGCCCACGACCTGGGCCTGGGCACCCACTATTCCTGCCTGCCGGTGGCGGGCAGCTACTACTTCACCCCGCGGGTGCTGAACGGCAAGGTATACACGGTGCAGAACGACAAGCTGCCGTTCGCCGCCATCCACGGCGACCCGGACGTGCAGGTGCCGGGCAAGACCCGCTTCGGACCCACCGCGCTGATCCTGCCGCTGCTGGAACGCTACAACTACCGCACCCTGCCCGACTTCCTGCGGGTGTTCCGTTTCGACGGCAACGTGGCGGCCACCCTGTGGGGGCTGTTCAGCGTGCCGGACATCCGCAACTACATGCTCAAGAACGTGCTGTTCGAGATACCGCTGATCCGCAAGCTGCTGTTCCTGAAGGACGCCCGCAAGATCATCCCCGGGCTGAAGTTCGGCGACCTGAGCTTTGCCCGCAAGATCGGCGGCATCCGCCCGCAGCTGATCGACAAGCCGAACCGCAAGCTGCTGATGGGCGAGGCCAAGATCAACCCCGGCGACGGCGCCATCTTCAACATGACGCCCTCCCCCGGCGGCACCTCCTGCCTGGAGAACGCCGAGCTGGACATGCGCACGGTGGCCGCGCACCTGGGTGCCGGCATCGACGAGGCCGCGCTCAACCGCGACCTGCAGGGCTAGGCAGGCGCCAAGCCGCCTGGCTGCACGGCGTCGATGCAGTCCGCACTGACGGCCTATCCCGGACTCGGCAAAGCCAGCTGCTGAAAACCGACGCGCTTAACAATCCGGTGCCGCAACCCAAGGCCGGCTTATGCGGGCAATTTGGGCTTCTGATTCGCCTGCAGGCGGCCGGCTGATGCCCGTCGCCGGGGTACGGAAATCCGCGACCGGCTCACAGATACACGCGACAGGATCGTAAATCTGACGCCACTGCTCCCTCGGTCAAGACGTCGCGTCAAAATCCGTTACACTCGTTATGTCACTGCCGAACGCCTTACGCGGCTGACCCGCTGGTCGTATTACGAGGGAACGTAAAGATTATGTTGGTAACAGCAGACCCGCTGTGGGGCGCACCACGCCCTGTACATCCCACCCCAGTATCCGCGGCCGCCCGGCGCCACCTCCCGCAACGCCCAACCCGCCAGCCATGACTCTGCCCGTCGACCCCCAGTTGCTGCTGGATCACAGCCCGGTGGTCAGCTACGTCTATGACCGCAAACGCGGGGTGTTCAGCTACCTGTCCGCCAACATCGACACCTGGCTGCAACTGCCCCACGAACAATTGCAGGACAACCCGGACTGGCTGAGCCGGGTGGTCGAACAAGACCGGGACGCACTGAGCCAGCGTCTTCGCGACGAAACACCGGACGCACACCCGGCCCGCTTCCGGCTGCTGGCCGCCAAGGACCGGGTGGTGCACGTGGAGGATCGCCCGCTGCTGATCGACGCAGGCGACGGCCTGCGCACCGGCTGCTGGCTGAACGTCACCGAGGCCGCCCTTGCCGAGGCCGCCCGCTCCCGCGCCGACCGCGAGCTGGAGGACGTGGTCAAGGACCTGACCGACATCTACTACCGCACCGACCGGGAGGGCAACCTGGTGCGCGTGTCCGGGGCCGCGCTGGACCTGTTTGCCGCGCCCATGGAACAGGTGTTCGGCAGCCGCGTGGCCGACTACTACCTGGAACCCGACGGCCGCGAAAAATTCCTCCAGGCACTGACCGCCGCCGGCGGGCGCCTGCATGCCTACCAGGCGCCCATGCGCCGCCACGACGGCGCCATCATCTGGATATCCACCAGTGCCCACTTCATCTACGACGCCAATGGCCAGATCGACGGCGTGGAAGGCATGGTGCGGGACATCACGGTCCAGAAGGAGGCGGAGGCCGCGTTACGTGCAGAACGTGACTTCATCGGCACCGTGCTCAACACCGTGGACAGCCTGGTAGTGGTGCTCAACCGGGCCGGCGAAATCATCGCCTTCAACAATGCTGCGGAAAAGCTGACCGGCTACAGCTTCGAGGAACTGCACCACCAGGCAATCTGGGACCACCTGATTCTGCCGGAAGAGGTCGAGGGGGTAAAAAACGTGTTCGCCAATCTGGTCAGCGGCATGTTCCCCAACAGCTACGAAAACTACTGGCTCACCAAGACCAACAGCAAGCGGCTGATCGCCTGGTCCAACGCCTGCATGACCGACAGCAGGGGTGCCGTCACTCATGTGGTGGCCACCGGTATCGACATCACCGATCAGCGCCAATCCATGCAGGCACTGAAGGCCAGCGAGGAACGCTTCCGTGAGCTGACCGATAGCATCAAGGAGGTGTTCTGGCTCGGTTCCACGGACTGGCAGGAGATCTATTACGTCAGCCCGGCCTATGAGGCCATCTGGGGCGATTCGCCCGCGTCGCTGTACCAGACCCCCTTGTCCTGGACCGAACGCCTGCATCCGGACGATGGTGAAGCGGTAGCCAACTTCATTGCCGGCGTGGATGCGGACCAGGACGAACTGGAGTTCCCCGAGTACCGCATCTGCCGCGACGACGGCAGCATCCGCTGGATATCCGCCCGCGCCTACCCGATCCGTGACGAGCACGGCACACCGATCCGCATCGCCGGCATCGCCGAGGACATCACCGAGCGCCATCAAGCCGAAGAGCAGTTGCGTCAGTCCGCCGTGGCCTTCGACAACACCCACGAGGCCATCATGGTGTTGGATGAACGGCGGCAGATCATCACCGTGAATCGCGCCTTCAGTGTGATCACTGGCTATAGTCCCGATGAGGCCATCGGCCGGTTACCGGAGGATATGTTCGCCACCGAAAGCCTGCTGCCCGACGGCGTGGACTGGACCGCGGTGTTCAGCGACGGACACTGGCAGGGAGAGACCTGGCTAGTCCGCACCGATGGCGAATGCTTCCCGGCATGGGTCACGGTCAGCCCGGTACAGGATCAACGCGGCAGCCTGACCCACTATGTGTGCCTGTTTTCCGATATCAGCACCATCAAGCAGTCCCAGGACAAACTGGACTATCTCGCCCACCATGACCCGCTCACCAAGCTGCCCAACCGCCTGCTGCTCGGCGCCCGCCTGGAGCATGCCCTGCAGCAGGCGCAGCGCAACGAACACCAGGTGGCGGTGCTGTTCGTCGACCTGGATCGCTTCAAGAACATCAACGACAGCCTGGGGCATACGGTCGGCGACAAATTGCTCATCCAGGCGGCCGACCGACTGCGCGGCCTGGTACGGGCCGAGGACACCATCGCCCGCCTGGGCGGTGATGAATTCGTCATCGTCATGGGCGAGCAGCAGGACTCGCAGGGCAGCATGCTGCTGGCCGACCGCATCACCGTGTTGATGCGCACCCCCTTCGCCATCGATCGTCACAAGCTGCACCTGAGCGCCAGTGTCGGCATCTGCCTGTACCCGCAGGACGGCAACAGCATCGATGCGTTGATGAAAAACGCCGATGCCGCCATGTACCGCGCCAAGGAACACGGCCGCGACAATTACCAGTTCTACACCGACGAGTTGAGCCGCACCGCGCTGCAACGCGTCAACCTGGAAAACGCCCTGCGCCATGCGCTGGAGTATGACGAACTACGACTGTGCTATCAGCCGCAGGTGTCGCTGCGTGACGGCCGGGTGATCGGTGCCGAGGTCCTGGTGCGCTGGGAGCACCCCACCCGCGGGCTGGTGACGCCGGACCAGTTCATCCCCCTGGCGGAGGAGTCGGGACTGATCCTGCCGCTGGGTGAATGGGTGCTGCACACCGCCTGCCAGCAGGCACGTGCCTGGCTCGATGAAGGGTTCGACATCGGCCGGATCAGCGTCAACATCTCCAGCATCCAGATCCGCCGTGGCGACATCCAGCAGGTGGTCGGCGACGCGCTGTCCGCTGCCAACCTCGATGGACATCATCTGGAACTGGAGATCACCGAAAGCACCCTGATGCGCCAGGATGCCAAGACCTTCAAGTCGCTGGAGGCACTGCGCAGGCTGCATGTGGACCTGGCCATTGACGACTTCGGCACCGGCTACTCGTCACTGAGCTACCTGAAGATGCTGCCCATCGACCGGCTGAAGATCGATCGCACCTTCATCAACGACGTGGGCCGTGACCCCAATGACGAGGCCATCGTGCGCGCCATCATCGCCATGGCCCATACCCTGCAGCTGCAGGTGGTGGCGGAGGGTGTGGAGAACGAGACCCATCATGATTTCCTGCGCGAACTGGCCTGCGATGCCGCCCAGGGCCATCTGTTTGGGCGGCCCATGACAGCGGACGAATTCGCGCAATTGCTGCAACTGCGCAAGGGTGGCCTGCTCAGCGGCCAATAGCCCGGCTATCTGGCGCCGGGCTGGTCGCGTACGTAAACCTCGGTCAGCCAGCCGCGGGTGTGTTGCTCACTGGCCAGGTGAAAACCACTGCCCAACAGGTGGACGCGGATCAGCGCAGGATCATGCAGATAGGGTCGGTAGCAGCAATGCAGCCAGTCCAGCAGCCGGCTCATGGCACGCACGCCGACGCGGATCATGCGCCGATCACGGGGATAGGTCAGTGCACAGACGCGACCGCTATGGGCCATGGCCGCATCCAGCAGCCCCTGCCAATCGGGATAGCAGCACACCACCTTGTCGAGGATGCAGATGTCCGCCGGCGCAACCTGCTTGGCCAGTTGCACGAAGTCACCCTGTTGATAGGCACAACGCCCGGCCAGTTCAGCCTTGTCCGCCTCGCGACGGGCGATGTTCAGCATGCCCGCAGACAGGTCCACGCCGGTGGCCCGCCCTGCCCCCTCTGCCAGCAGGGCCTGATGCAGATAGCCGGGACCACAGCCGATCTCCAACAGACTTGCGCCGGCGATGCCCTGGGCCCGGATGCCATCCAGCAGTTGGCACTGGCTTGCCTCGAAGCCGAACAGAAGATGGCGCAGGCGGTTCCAGCGGGCCATCCAGTTGAACAGACGGCCGGTATCGGTATTGCTTAGGGCGCAGCAACTCAGGCTCATAAGCGCAGCCTAGGCGGTCACGGCTCACTTGCCCAGCAGCTGATGCACCTCGGTGGCGTCGTGCAGCATGTTGTAGCAGAGGTTGTAGCCCAGCTCCCGGTAGGCCTCCAGCTGCTCCTGCGCGAAGAACTGGTCGGCGGTGCTTTGGTGCGGGAAGTCCTGGTTGGTGCACTTGTAGCTGTAGATCTCCGGCGGCAGCCCCTCGGTAAGCACGGTCTTGAGGATCACCAGGGTGCCGTAGTGACGCCGACCACCGGGGCGTTCCGGCGGATACTGGATCTGGGCGATGGCATAGCCCTTGTTGGACAAGTCCATCTGCTTGCTGAAGCCCGAGTCGTCGCCGGTGCCGGGCACCATGTTGCGCAGGCTCAGATCCTTGTCGGTGAACAACATCACCACCCCGAAGTCCGCGCGCACCCGTTCGATGGCGTTGGCCAGGTCGTCGATGGCGAAGCCAGGATCCTCACCCGCCTGCGACAGTATGATCAGCGACAGCCGGCGGCGGACCAGTTCGTACAGGCCGGTGTTGTCGAAGTGTCCGCCGTCGGTCAGTTCCAGGTAGTTCGCCTCGCGGTGCATGGCGCGGCCGAACAGTCCCTGCAGCAGACCGGGGCAGAAGAAATTGGGCTGGCCGATGCCCAGGCTGGGATCCCGCCCGACCCGCGGATTGTCCGCCCAGAAACCCAGGCGGATGTTGAAGAACGCCAGCATGAAGGACACCAGGCGGTTGCGGGTGACGCCGTGGCCGCCCACCCCCGCCCGCGGATTGACCGCCGCGCCGGAAATGGACATGGCGGTTGCCAGGCTCATCTCGCCACCCTCGAAGCTGCTGCTGGGATACCAGCCGATGGCGTCGCCACCGCAGTAGGCATGGGACATGACGAAGTTGTCGCCGCCACGGTTGCGATAGCGCGATACCCGCGAGTCGGTCAGCACCACGTGGGCGTTGATCAGGTGATAGGGGCCGGTGTCCTGCTCGCCGCACAGCGCGGTCAGCGGCGTCACATCGGCCTCATGCGCCGGCCGCCAGCGGCTCTTGCTGACCGCCTCGCGGTCCGGCAGGAAGGTCTCCATCAGCCGGTCGCGGTACATGCGGCCGATGCCGAACAGGTTGGTGTTGATGCACAGACCCAGGGTCACGCTGACCGCAAACCACAGCCATACCCCCCAGGTGGGCAGGCCGCCCTGCGCCAGGTAGGCCAGCAGCAGCACGCCGTAGATCAGCAGCGAGGCGGTGATCCAGATGCGCAGCCCGGACAGCATGCCGCCCCCGGCACCGGCGTTGGCCTTCTGCCAGAAGAACTGGTAGATGGCGCCGGCCGAACCGAGCACTGCCGGCAGCACCGCGGCGGCATTGGACAGGTAGGCGTGATCGAAGCGCACCGCGGTGACCAGCGGCAGCGTGCCCAGCACCGCCAGCAGCAGGGTCACCAGCAGCACCCAGCCGAACACGATCTGAAAGCCGATGCGCTGGTTGTAGCCGGCGCTCGCGGTCGCCGTCTTCACCCGGGTGGTGACGGCGATCAGCAGGGTGAGCACCGTCATGACCCCGAACCCCGCCAGCGACAGCCACAGCACCGGGCTGAGCCGCCATGCGCCGAGGGTCTCGCCCAGCCATGGCAGGGCGACCGGGTCGAAGGGCTGCAGCAGCACGTTGGCCGTCCACAGCAGCATCACCAGCACACCGAGATAGACGAAGGCCGAGGTGACCGAGTTGCGCAGCAGCACGCCGAACAAGGCGATGCTGGTCAGATGCTTGCTCGGCACCAGGTAGTTGCCGTGCTCGCGGATGTAGTCCAGCTCGGTGTACAGGCGCTTGTAGTGCGCCTGCAGCGCCTCGCTGATGCCGGTGGCGGCGAAGTCGTAACGCTTGTCCATGCAGAACGGGAACCACCAGCTGTCGCAGCCCTCGCGTTCGCCTGCGGCGGCGTCGCCGATCTCGCTGGCAGCCGCGTCGCCGCTGTCGGTGCCGATCGCCTCGGACACCACCGGCTCCACCGCTTGCTCGGCTTCAGCCGGCTGCGCGGCGGCAGCCGTGGTGGTTCTGGAGCTGGCCGACGGCGTGGCGTGTTGGGCGGCGCGGCGCTTGCGGTGCTGGTAGTTGAACCAGGTCAGCGCGCTGCCGATGTAGCCGCCGCCGGATACCGTGGACAGGTAGTCGAAGCGCCGCAGCAGGTCGGCGTATTCCAGCGCCTGCAGCACCCCCAGGCCGAACGACGCCGAGCGGATGCCGCCACCCGAGATGGCGATACCCGCGCACTGACTCACCTCACCGGCCGGCGGCTGGCAGCGATTGGCCCGCTGGGCATTGACGATGCCGAGTTCCCTCTCCTGCACCGTGTTGAAGCTCGTACCGCTCCATTTGATCTCTGGTCGATGAAACATGACCCGGCCTCCCTGGCGCAACAGCCTGTTGATCAAGTAAATACGCCAAAACAGCGCCGCCCGATAGCGACCCGGGCGCGCAAGGAAGCTTTTTCTTGATCGCCATCAAGGGCGCCCGGTGAGATGGCGCGGGCGGGGACGGCATCGAACCGGCGCGACTACTTGAGGACCTGGGTCTCCTCACTGTCGCTGTTGTCGCCCAGGTCGGGATCCACGCCGTCGGCGCCCACCGTGGCCTCGATGGCCAAGCTGCCCGCCCGCTTCGGCGTCGCCCGCACGGTGACCACGGTGCTGAGATTGCCGGGCAGCTCGCCCAGCGCGCAGTTGATCCGGCCATCGGCATAGGCGCACTGCTCTGCCGGCTCGACCACCGGGGTGCCGCGCACGTCGCCGACCAGACTGGCCTCCAGGCGCACATCGATGCCGGTGGCCGGGCTCTGGTTGGTGACGGTCAGGGTGTAGGTCACCGGCTGCTTGCGCACCACCGGGTCCGGGGCGTCGCTGATGGCCAGCGACAGGTCCACGCCCTCGCCCAGCTCGCTGGCGCTGATGGTGGCCACCGCCGGGTCGCTGTACTGGTCGCCGTCGCAGACCACCAGCTGCACCACGTAGTCACCCGGCAGGTCCGGGATGAAATAGGGATTCACGACGGTTGCATCGGACAGCTGCGCGGCGCTGCCGCTGGGGCGGTCGAGCAGCGACCAGGCATAGCTCAGCGGCGCGCCGTAGGGCGCGGTGCTGGCGCTGCCGTCCAGCTGCGCCGGCGCGCCCAGGCTGACGGTCTGATCGGCCACGATCACCGCCAGCGGCGCCAGCGGCGGCGGATTGAGCACCGCGCCGCCCACCAGGCTGATCTCCGCCACCCTGGCGCCGATCACCGGGCCGGAGGCGCCCTGCAGCGGCCCCATCTTGCGCTCCGCCGACAGCAGCGTGCCGCCGACGTAGCTGTTGGCGGCGAACTGCGCCGGGGTGTTGCCCGGCAGCACGTTGATCAGCACCCGGCTGGGGTCGACGCCGCGGATGGCGGCGTTGGGGCCCAGCACGAACTTGCCGCTGATGTTGAGCACGAACAGGTCGCTGTCGCCGCCCATCAGGGTCAGGGTCAGCGGCGTGCTGACGCTGGAGCGCGCGTAGTCCAGGCCGTCCATGGCGATGACGTTCAGGCCACCCTGACCGTACAGGGTCATGGAGGTGCTGACCCGCTCCAGGACCTGGGTCGGCAACCGGTTGGCATTGCTCTCGGCCGCCGTCAGCGCATCCGCCACGGCGCCGGACAGGTCCTGGGTGAAGCGGTAGCCGGTGACGGTGCCGGCATCGCTGATGATGTCCTGCGGCAGCAGGGTCGGATCCAGGTAGAGGTCACCGTCGATGGTGGACGGGCCCTGGAAGTCCAGCGTGCCGTAAGGTCCGACACCCACGTCGCCGTACACGATGACGGCGGACAGATCGAGCTTGGACTGGCCGTCGGTCTCGGCGGACGGCTTGCCCAGGCTCAGCACCGCGAACTGCCCGGCACTGCCCAGGCCGAAGGCCGGGTCCGGCTGCCAGCCGGCCTGCGCTGCAGACAGCGTCAGCAGCAGGCACAGGCCCGCCATGAGTGAAATGAATCGAGGGATTAGGGTCTGCTCCATGGCGTGCTGCTCCTGCATACGGATGTGCGCTGTTCAGCCGGTCGAACGCGATCTCGCCGTCGCGCTTTACACCTAGCCAGCCGCTTATTTCATTAGATACCCCGCTCCTGCAGCTTTCCTTGACCATCGACAAAAACCGCTACGCAAGCCGGCGGATCAGCATCCCGCGACCCGCTTGTGCCAGCGCCGCTGGCGGCAAACCGTAACGCAGCGGGTGAAACCCGCGCGCCGGCTCAGTCCACCAACGCCACCCGCGCCGGCAGCACCTGCTTGATCAAGCCCTGGATGGCCCGGTAGGCCTGTTCGCGGTAGCTGCCCTTGCGGTACAGCATGCCGATGCGCCGGTTGGGCTTGGGATCGGCGAAGGGGATGTAGCGGATGGGGTCAGACTTGGTGGCTTTGGCCGGCACCGCCAGCTCCGGGATCAGCGTCATGCCCATGTCCTCGCCCACCATGTGGCGCAGGGTCTCCAGGCTGGAGGCGCGAAAGCCGACGTTCTCGGTGGCGCCGGCCATGAAGCACACGTCCAGCGCCTGGCCACGCAGGCAATGGCCCTCCTCCAGCAGCAGCATCTCGCGGTGCTGCAGTTCGCCCAGCTGGATCATCGGCTGGGTGAACTCGCCACTATGGGTCTGGGGCACCGCCAGCTGGAACGGCTCCAGGTACAGGTCCAGCTCGGCGAACTCATCCGTGTCGACCGGCAGCGCCAGGATCAGCAGGTCCATCTCGGCGCGGTGCAGCTTCTCCAGCAACACGCTGGTCTGGTACTCGTGCAGCCATATCTTCAATTTCGGATAGGCCTTCTTCAGCGCCGGCATGATCAGCGGCAGCAGGTAGGGCGCCACGGTGGGTATCAGCCCCACGTGCAGTTCGCCGGCCATGGGGTCGTGGAAGGTCTCGGCCACCTCGCGGATGCCCTTCACCTCGGCCAGGATACCGCGCGCCTTGTCGGCAATGATCCGGCCCACCTCGGTCATCGCCACCTGGCGGCTGGTGCGCTCCACCAGCAGCACCCCCAGTTCCTGTTCCAGTTTCTTCAGCTGTCCGCTCAGGGTCGGCTGGCTGACGAAGCAGCGTTCGGCGGCCTTGTTGAAATGCCGCTCCTCGTCCACCGCCACCAGGTATTGCAGCTCGCGCAGGTTCATCCGGGCCTCCGGCCATAAATTGGTTATGACGATCAATATAGTAGATACAAACGATTTCAACAATGACTGGCGGATGCGGATACTGCATCCCGTGCTCAGCGAGCAACCCATTGCAACCAATTACTGACAACGCTTTTAGAGGAACTGAATCATGCAAAACCGCGAAGGCCAAAAAGTACCCAACGTCACCTTCAAGACCCGCGCCAACGGCGAGTTCGTGGACGTGACCAGCGACGACATCTTCAAGGGCAAGACCGTGGTGGTGTTCTCGCTGCCCGGCGCCTTCACCCCGACCTGCTCGTCCACCCACCTGCCCCGCTACAACGAGCTGGCCGGTGTGTTCAAGGACAACGGCGTGGACGAGATCGTCTGCCTGTCCGTCAACGACGCCTTCGTCATGGACGCCTGGAAGGAAGACCAGGAGGCCGAGAACGTCACCCTGATCCCGGACGGCAACGGCGACTTCTCCGAAGGCATGGGCATGCTGGTGGACAAGTCCGACCTGGGCTTCGGCAAGCGCAGCTGGCGCTACTCCATGCTGGTGAAGGACGGCGTGATCGACAAGATGTTCATCGAGCCGGACGTGCCGGGCGACCCGTTCGAAGTGTCCGACGCCGACACCATGCTGGGCTACATCAACCCGAACGCCCGCAAGCCGCAGGCCGTGAGCATCATCACCAAGCCCGGCTGCCCGTTCTGCGCCAAAGCCAAGGAGATGATGGCCGACAACGGCATGGCCTACGAGGAGATCGTGCTGGGCAAGGACGCCACCATCCGCACCGTCCGCGCCATGACCGGCAAGGACACCGTGCCCCAGGTATTCGTCGACGGCGACTACATCGGCGGCTCCGAGGAGCTGGAAGGCTACATCAAGGGCAGCCGCAAGGCCGCCGCCTGATCGCCTGAGTGAAGCAACGGCGCCCCGGTCAATCAGACCGGGGCACTCCACCCGGCAACCGACTTCTCATAAGGAACAGGACATGAACAAGCATTTCGACTTGATCGCCATCGGCGGCGGCAGCGGCGGCCTTGCGGTCGCCGAGAAGGCGGCCCAGTACGGCAAGAAGGTGGCCGTGGTGGAAGCAGCCAAGATGGGCGGTACCTGCGTGAACAACGGCTGCGTGCCCAAGAAGGTCATGTGGTACGCGGCCAACCTGGCCCACGCGGTGGACGATGCCAATGCCTTCGGCATTCCCGCCCAGCGCGGTGCCACCGACTGGGGCAGGCTCATCGCCGGCCGCCAGCAGTACATCAGCAACATCAACAACTACTGGGATGGCTATGTGGAAGACAGCGGCATCACCCGCATAACGGGTCGTGCACGCTTCATCGACGCCAAAAGCATCGAGGTCGACGGCGAAACCTACAGCGCCGAGCACATCGTCATCGCCACCGGCGGACGGCCCATCGTGCCGCCCGTACCGGGCGCCGAGCTGGGCATCAGCTCGGACGGATTCTTCGAGCTGCAACAGCAGCCGAAAAAGGTCGCCGTGATCGGCGGCGGCTACATCGGCGTGGAACTGGCCGGTGTGTTGCGGGCCTTGGGCTCCGAGGTCACCGTAGTGGCATTGGAAGACCGGGTGCTGGAGCTCTTCGACCCGATGATCGGCGAGGTGTTGATGGCCGAGATGCGCAAGCAGGGCATCGAGCTGCGCATGAGCTTCCAGGTGGCAGGGCTGGCCAGGACCGACGCCGGCATCGCGCTGGACAACGTGCAGGGTGAGCGCCTCGACGGCTACGACTGCGTGATCTGGGCGGTGGGCCGTGCGCCCAACACCCGCGACCTCAATGCAGAGGCGGCAGGCATCGAGATGCGTGCCAACGGCATCATCCCGACCGACGAGTTCCAGAACACCAACGTGGCCGGCATCTACGCCATCGGTGACATCACCGGTCGCACGCCGCTCACCCCGGTGGCCATCGCCGCCGGTCGCAAGCTGGCCGACCGGCTGTTCCGCGACCAGCCGCAGGCCAAGGTGGACTACGACAACATCCCCAGCGTGGTGTTCGCTCACCCGCCGGTGGGCACGGTGGGCCTGACCGAGCAGCAGGCGCGGGAGCGGCATGACAAGGTGACGGTGTACAAGACCGACTTCACGCCGATGCGCCATGCCCTGTCCGAGCACGGCGTCACCACCGCCATGAAGCTGGTGTGTGCCGGCGAGGATCAAAAGGTGGTCGGCATCCACCTCATCGGCGACAACGTCGACGAGATGCTGCAGGGCTTTGCGGTGGCGGTGAAGATGGGCGCCACCAAGGCGGACTTCGACGGCACCATCGCCATCCACCCGATCAGCGCGGAGGAACTGGTGACCATGAAGACGCCGGAACCGGACCCGGTCGAGAATCACACTGTCGACAGCGGCGTGGAATGGAAGCAAGCCGGCTGATCGGCGGCAAGCCTGGCGGGACCTCTACGGAGGTCCCGCCTTTTTGTTTCAGGCGTAGGGCGCAATAAGGCGTAGCCGCATTGCGCCGGATGACATGACGGCGCAATGCGCTGCGCTTATCGCGCCCTACAATTGACGGTCACGAAACGCAATCCATCACCGGTATGAATACGCACATCACCATCCGCCCCGCCACCTTCGACGATCTGCCCGCCATCAACCGCGTCATCGAGGCGGCGGTGATGACCTGGAACCTGCCCGAGCGGGTCAAGCGCCTGACCCTGCCCAGCTACCGCTACAACGAACACGACTTCGAACACCTGCAGATGGTGGTGGCCATCGACCCGGCCGGCAGCATCGTCGGCGTGGCCAGCTGGGAAGCGGCAGAACCACGCGACTGCCCGGCCAACAGCACCGGGCTGCTGCTGCACGGGCTGTACGTGGACCCGGCCGCGCAGCGTAGCGGCATCGGCAGTGCGCTGCTGATGGCCGCCGGGCAGGCAGCCCATGATGCAGGCGTGGACGGTCTGCTGGTGAAGGCGCAGGCGGATGCGGTGGGCTTTTTCAGCCGCTGCGGCATGCAGCCCCTGGCGGTGGAAGACAGCGCCAGGCACTATTCCCACCGATTCTGGAAGTCAGCTATAAGCCATTAAATATACTGGTGTTTGGGTTTAATTTTTCCATTGCCAAGCAGGCCGCAAATAGACATACTGCGAACACTTCTTAATCCAGCGGTCAGGGAAGCGCCGCTGCTGTTTACAGGCTTCCCATGTCTACACCCGCACCCGTCTTCACCATCTACAAACGCAACCCGGCGCAGCGCGAACAGCTGCTGAACCAGGTACGCGACACCGTTGCCCGGCAACGCTACGGCACCGAATACCAGCCCATCATCTGTGCCCGTCGCGGCGAGATCACCGCTTACGAGGCGCTCGCCCGCTTCTACGACGCCGATGGCGAATGCCTGCCGACCCAGAACGTCTTCGAGATCATGCACGACGAACCGGCCCTGCTGCGCCGGGCCGAGTGCGACCTGAAACGGTTGCAGCTGGACTACGCCCCGACGGGACACGACCTGTTCCTCAACCTGGACCCCCATGCCCTGGCCGCGGCCCATGGTCAGGCGCCGGCCTTGTTCGAGCGCCTGATCAATACCCCGGGGGTGGTCGTCGAGCTGATCGAGAATACCGATATCCACGACGCCCGCGCCGCCCTGGAGCTGCACCGCATGCTGTCCAAGCATGGCGTGCGCACCGCCCTCGACGACATCGGCGCACCTCATGCGCTGCTGTCGCTGGACCTGGTCACCGTGGTGGATTTTCTCAAGTTCGATCGCAGCTGGTTCGGCCGCCTGCAGGGCCGCGGTGGCGAGCTGATGTTCCGCGCCATGCTGGACTTCGCCCGCGAGGCCGGCCACCAGACCGTGCTGGAGGGCATAGAGACCGCGGAGATGCAGGCCACTGCCCGACGCTATGGCATCAATCGGCTGCAGGGCTTCCGCTACCGGCCGCTGTTCCGCAACGTCGCACCCTGAAACAAGACCCGCCGCAGCGGGTCTTTTTTTGTCTGCGGCCTAGAGCCCCAGCCTGCTCAGGTCGATATGGCCGTTCTTCACCGGCGGGCACCAGAAGTAGGCGCCGGTCACCGGCCGGGTGAAGCTGAACAGGCCGTCGATGATGCCGTCCTCGCCACCGGTCATGCGGTTGAGCAGCGCCTCGAAGGCGTCGAATGACTTGCCGAAGGCGGTGAACACCAGGCCGGCCGCCATGCCGTCCGCCCAGGGCATGGAGCGACGCACCACGAAGGCCTCGGGGGCAAAGCTCTCCTGGGCGGTGCGCTTGACGTGGGCGGATTCGGGCGCCTCGTCGAATTCCTCGTTGGACACCCGGTGACGGCCGAACACGTTGTCCTGTTCGTCCTCGGACAGCGCCTGGAAGTCGTCCAGCTCGTGCCACCACTGCTGCACCGCCAGGAAGCTGGCGCCATCCAGGCCGGCACCCTGCCCCTGCACCACCGCGGCGTCCACCGCCTCATCGCCGTCCGGGTTCTCGGTGCCGTCCACATAGCCGGACAGGTCGCGGCTGTCCTGGTACTGGAAGGCGTCGATGACCTGCTCGGTGGTGAAGGCCGGCAGCAGCGCATTCTCCACATCCCGCGACAGGTGCAGCAGCTCGCCGCGATCGTCGCCGCGCAACCATACCCACAGCGCGGCCGGGGTGGCCGGGATGTCGATGCCGTGGCCGGAGCGGGCCGGGAAGTCGTGCAGCCCGGCGATATCCGCATCCAGCGCCAGCGCCAGCGACCGGCCGATGCCCACCACCACCTGGTTGCCGTCCGCCAGTCCGGCCAGGTCCGCCAGCGCGGCGCGGACATCAGCGCCAGGTATCTGCACAAAGGTCAGGTAGCGGGCGAGTTGTGGGACGGGGGCAAGGATGCCGGGCTGACAGTTGTTCATTAACTACTCCTGGGATGAATTGCACAGAGGATGCCCAATGACCACGCCCGCGGCAACCGGGCCGATTGGATATAGCTCATGAATGGGATGGGAGGTGCAGGACGGCACAGTCATGAAAAATTCATATTAGAAAACGTGAATATAGCCGCTACTCCCATCCGTATCGCTGCTATTCATCCCCGGGGTTTTAAATGTCGCTCAAGACACGCATCACGTTGCTTTCCGTCCTTACCACCTTCGTGGTCGCCACCATCCTGGTGACCGTCGGGGTGATCAATCAGCGCAAAATGGACGCGCGCATCGCCGATGCCGTACTCACCGGCAATCAGTTGATCTGGGCACAGTTGCTGGCCGACCAGCGCGAGCACATCGCGCCGGCCATCGACGACTTCAACAATGAATTCGAACTGCGCTCGGCCATCAAGGGTGGCGACCGGGCCGAGATCGCCCAATACGCCGACCGCTACGTGAACCTGACCCGCGACAGCGGCCGCTACCAGGTGCTGCAGATCTTCGACCCGCAGCAGACGCAACTATACGGCTCCGAGGACAACCCCACGCTGCAGGGCATCGACATCCTGCTGGCGCCGCTGGTCGAGTCAGGCGAGCTCCAGACCGGCATCCTGGCCACGCCTGCCGGCGAAGTGTTCAACGTGATCGCCTTTCCGGTGCAGTCGCGCCGCAAACTACTGGGCATGGCGATTTATGCCCAGCGCCTGGACACGGTGCTGCAACAGTTCGCCCAGCGCAGCGGCTTCGGTGTGGCGCTGGCCGCGCCTGGCGGCACCATGACGGCGCAAGCGGCGTTCCCCAAGCTGGCCGGTGTCGAGACCCTGCTGCCGGACATCGCTGGCCAACAGGTGACCACGGTAGCGACCGCGGAGCACCAATTCGTGTTCAGTGCCCAGCCGGTGGTCGACGCCAACGGTCTGCCGGTGGCGCACCTGCTGGTGGCCCGTGACGACACCGAGGCACTGGCCGAGTTGCAGACCTTCACCACCCTGTCCTATCTGTTCGCCCTGCTGGCCATTCTTGCCGGGGTCGCACTGCTGTTCTTCACCCTGAAACGCTACCTGGCACCGCTGCAGGCCAGTGCAGTCACCATGACGGGCATCGCGGACGGCGACCTGACCACCCGTGTCACGGTGCAAGGTGTGGCCGAGATCGGCGTCATGGAACAGGCGATGGACGGCATGGTGATTAAGCTGCGCGATATCGTCGGCAACATCGCCCGGATCTCGTCCAGGATTGGTGACTCAGCCAGCGCGATGGGGACGTCGGTGCAGGACACTCATCGTGACTTCGCCGAGCAATCCAGCAAGGGCGAGGCCATCTTCCAGGCACAACGCGAGATGGCGGCATCCATCAACGAGGTGGCACAGATCACCGAGGGCGCCGCGGCGGCGGCCCGCGCCATCGAGCAGGATGCCGACCAGGGCCACAGCCTGCTGCGCCGCAGCGGCGACAGCGCCCAACGACTGTCCAGCGAGATGGACCAGGCCAGCCACGCCATCGAGGGGTTGAATGAACACGTCGAGGCGGTGACCGCCATCCTCAACGTGATCAAGGGTATCGCCGAGCAGACCAACCTGCTGGCGCTGAACGCCGCCATCGAAGCGGCCCGCGCCGGCGAGCAGGGGCGCGGTTTCAGCGTGGTGGCGGACGAGGTGCGCAGCCTGGCCCGCCGCACCCAGGACTCCACCCAGGAGATCGAACAGATCATCACCCAGTTGCAGGACGGCACCAGCAGCACGGTGCAGCGTATCCACGCTGCCCGCGACAAGGTGCGCGACAATGCCGCTCAGGCCGGCGAGGTGCTGACCCGTTTCGACCAGATCAAGCGACGCATCAGCGAACTGGTGACCATGAGCCAGAGCACCGCCAGCGCGGTGGAGCAGCAGAGCATCGTGGCCCGCGAGGTGTCGGACAACATGGCGGGCATCCAGGCGCTGGCCGAACGCAACAGTGGCCGAGCAGGCGAGCTGCTGACCACCAGCCAGTCGCTGAACGAGTTGTCCGGGATACTGCGCGACATCACCGGGCGCTTTCGTCATCAGGCCTGACCTCGGTCACGGTAATCCGAGGCATGCCGGGAGCAACGCCTGGCAGACAGTTATTCCAACTGGCACCGCCATTGCTAGACTGTTGCTAGCCGGACACCGGATGATGCGTCAAACGGCGCCCCACGCCCGGTCAAACCGTGCACCAGCAACAAGAATCCAGGAGTAACAGATGAAGCTCGCCATGATCGGACTCGGCCGGATGGGCGCCAATATGGTGCGCCGCCTGTGCCAGGATGGGCACGAGGTGGTCGCCTACGACGTCGACCCGGCCACCGCCACCACCCTGGCCGGCGAGGCACCCGGGGTCACCGCCGCCGCCGATCTGGCCGCCGTGCTGGCCGCCCTGCCCACGCCCCGGGTGGTGTGGCTGATGGTGCCGCACCAGTTCGTCGATGACTCCATCGCCAAGCTCAAGGATGCCGGGCTGAGTGCCGGCGACATCCTCATCGATGGCGGCAACTCCAACTTCAACCTGACCAAGGCCCGCGGCGCCGCGCTGGCCGAGGCCGGCATCAGCTACGTGGATTCCGGCACCTCCGGCGGCGTGTGGGGGCTGGAAAACGGCTACAGCCTGATGGTCGGCGGCAGCGATGCGGCCATCGCCCACATCACCCCGATCCTCAAGTCACTGGCCCCGGGTGCTGACAAGGGCTGGGGGCACGTCGGTCCCTGCGGCGCCGGCCACTACGTGAAGATGGTCCACAACGGCATCGAGTACGGCATGATGCAGGCCTTCGCCGAGGGCTTCGACCTGATGGCCTCCAAGGACGAGTTCGGCCTGGACATGCAGCAGATCTCCAGGATCTGGCAGCACGGCAGCGTGGTGCGCTCCTGGCTGCTGGACCTGATTGCCGACGCCATGGACCAGGACGTGGCGCTGTCCGGCCTGAGCGACTGGGTGGACGACTCCGGCGAGGGCCGCTGGACGGTGCAGGACAGCATCGACCAGGCCATCCCCACCCCGGTGCTGACCCTGGCGCTGCAGATGCGCTTTGCCAGCCGCCAGCACCCGTCCTACGCCGGCAAGGTGCTCAACGCCATGCGCGCCGGCTTCGGCGGCCACGCCATCAAGCCGGCGGACGCGGACTGACGACATGACAGACACCCCCGTCGAGTCCGTCCTCGCCGCCAGCACCGAGCCGGCCAACATCGTCATCTTCGGTGCCGCCGGCGACCTGACCAAGCGCAAGCTGCTGCCGGCACTGATCAACATGCAACGCGCCGGCCTGCTGCACGCGGACAGCGTGATCATCGGCGTGGTCAACAAGCGCACCCCGGAGCAGTGGCTGGCGCTGCTGCACGAAGGCATCACCGAGTACGCGCCGGAACTGGAGATGGGCGAGGCCGAGTGGCAGGCCTTTGCCCGGCGCATCAGCATGGTGCCCGGCGATCTTGAGGATACCGAGACCTTCAACCGGCTGGCCGCAGCATTGTGCGAGCTGGGCGGCCACAAGAACGCCCTGTTCTACTGCGCCATCCCGCCGCAGTGGTACACCCGCACCGCCGAGGGCCTGCACGCCGCCGGGCTCACCGATCAGACCGAGGGCTTTCGCCGCATCGTCATCGAAAAGCCCTTCGGCATGGACCTGGCATCGGCCAAGGCGCTCAACGCCGACCTGCAGCGGGTGTTCGACGAGTCGCAGATCTACCGCATCGACCATTACCTGGGTAAGGAGAGCGTGCAGAACCTGATGGTGTTCCGTTTCGCCAACTCCATCATGGAGCCGCTGTGGAACCGCCAGTACATCGACCACGTGCAGATCCTGGCGTCCGAGAGCATCGGCATCGAATACCGCGCCAACTACTACGAGCACTCCGGCGCGCTGCGCGACATGATCCAGAGCCACCTGATGCAGGTGATGACCCTGGTGGCCATGGAGCCGCCGGTGGAGCTGACCGACGACGCGGTGCGCGATGAAAAGATGAAGGTGCTGCGCGCGGTGCGCCGCTTCGAACCCGACACCATCGACTGCCAGACCAAGTTCGCCCAGTACACCAAGGGCGAGGTGGACGGCGAGGCGGTGCCCTCCTACGTCAGCGAGGAAGGGGTGGCAGCGGACTCGGTCACCGAGACCTTCGCCGCGGTGCGCTTTCATGTCGACAACTGGCGCTGGCAGGGGGTGCCGTTCATCCTGTGGACCGGCAAACGCATGCAGAAGCGGGTGTCCGAGATCGTCATCCGTTTCCGCGAGGTGCCCTTCAACCTGTTCGACCCCGAGGGCAAAGCGCCCCTGCCCAACGCCCTGGTGTTCCGTCTGCAGCCGGACGAGGGCGTATTCCTGCGCACCAACGCCAAGAAGCCCGGGCTGACCACCGAGATGCAGCGCATGGTGATGCGTGCTCCTTACGCCGAGGACGGCAACGACGTGGCCGAGGCCTACGAGATACTGCTGTACGATGTGCTGCAGGGCGACGCCACCCTGTTCTCCCGGGCCGACGAGGTGGAGGCGTCCTGGGACATCATCGAGCCGCTGCTGGAGCACGCCGGCAAACGCACCGACATCAAGCGCTACCCGGCCGGCAGCTGGGACGTGCCCGACATGGACAGCCTGCTCAAGGGTTGCGTAGGCAAATGGCACAAACCGACATGAACACACTGCATCACTGGCACATCCATGCCGATCCGGACGCCGTGGCGCAGGCCGCGGCGAATTTCCTGGCCGAGCGCATCTGGGCCGTGCTTGACGACCTGGACGACTGCCACATCGCCCTGCCCGGCGGCACCACGCCCGCCGCCTGCCTGCGGCGGCTGGCCGCCATGGCGCTGCCCTGGGGACGCATCCACTGGTACCTGGGTGACGAGCGCTGCCTGCCGTCCGGCGATCCGGAGCGCAACGACAGCCTGATCCAGGACTGCCTGTGGGGGCCGGCCGCCATCCCCGCCGACAACTGCCACCCCATCCGCGCCGAGGCGGGCGCGCTGGCCGCCGCGGCGGACTACAGCGAGTTGCTGGCCCTGGCCGGCCACCTGGATATCGTGTTGCTCGGCATGGGCGAGGACGGCCACACCGCCAGCCTGTTCCCGGACAACCCGGCGCTGGCGCTGACCGATGCCGCGGTGCCGGTTTTCAACGCCCCCAAGCCGCCGCCGGAGCGGGTGTCGCTGAGCGTCCCCACCCTGCAGGCCGCCGGCCTGCGCATCGCATTGATCACCGGCGCCGGCAAGGCCCAGGCGGTGCGGCAACTCAAGGCCGGGGCAGCCCTGCCCATCAACCAGGTGGGCGAGCTGGAGATCTTTGCCGACCGGGCCGCCGCCGGCTGACCCGCAGCACGGCAGGCGGCCATGTGACCTGGCCGGCTGCACCCCGGTCTCATTTATATGCAGACCAGGCCTTCCGCCATCGGGCAGGCATGTGGCAAGGGAGTCGGAAGCATGTTGTTTGGCAAGCCGGTACGCATCAGCATGATGTCCCTGCTGGTCGGGTTCACCCTCGGCATCGCCGTGCTCTATGGCGTGTGGCGCGAGACCCGCTTCAGCTGGTCGGAACCGGTGCTGGGCGACATCCGCAAGACCGGCACGCTGCGGGTGCTGACCCGCAACACCTCCACCACCTACTACAACGAACACGATCAGCCCAGCGGCCCGGAGTTCGAGCTGGCGCAGGCCTTCGCCGACTTTCTGGAGGTGAAGCTGGAACTGGTGGTCAAGGACAGCATCGCCGAGCTGTTCGCTGCCCTGGACGCCGGCGAGGGTCACCTGATCGCCGCCGGCATCACCCGCACCGACGGCCGCGAGAGCCGCTACCGCTTCGGCCCGGACTACCAGACCGTGCAGCAGCAGGTGGTGTGCCGGCGTGACCGGCCACTGCCCGCAGGCCCGGCCGAACTGGTCGGTCGCAGCCTGGCGGTGATCAGCGACAGCAGCTACCTGGAGACCCTGAACCGCTGGCAACGGCAGTATCCCGAAATCACCTGGCAGGCATCGTCCGAGCATTCCACCGAGCAGATCATGACCAGCGTCGCCGAGGGCGTGGTCGACTGCGTGCTGGCCGACTCCAACATCGTGGCGGTCAATCTGCGCTACCTGCCGGAACTGGCGATGGCCTTCGCCGCCAACGAATCGCAACCGCTGGCCTGGGTGCTGCCCGGCGACGGCGCCCGCCTGGAGGTGGAACTGCACAAATGGCTGGACAGCGACGCCGCCGAAACCACATTGCCGGCCATCCTGTACCGCTATTACAGCCACGTGGAGCTGTTCGACGAACAGGACCTGGCGGTGATGCGGGAACGTATCGACAGCCGCCTGCCCGAGTTGCTGCCGCTGTTCAAGAAACACGCTGCCAGGCATGACCTGCCCTGGACCCTGATCGCCGCACTCGCCTACCAGGAATCCCACTGGGACCCGCGCGCGGTCAGTCCCACCGGGGTGCGCGGGGTGATGATGCTCACCCGCAGCACCGCCAAGGCAATGAAGGTCAAGGACCGCACCGACCCGGAACAGAGCATCGCCGGCGGGACCCGCTACCTGGCGCGGATGCTCAAACGCCTGCCGAACACCATCCGCAGCGACGACCGCCACTGGTTCGCCCTGGCCGCCTACACCCTGGGCATGGGGCATGTGCAGGACGCCCGCACCCTGGCGAAGAGCCGCGGCCGGGACCCGGACAGCTGGCACAGCCTGGCCGAGGTCCTGCCGCTGCTGTCGCAGCAGCGCCACTACCGCAAGCTGCCCCACGGCTACGCCAGGGGCAGCGAGGCGGTGCGCTATGTCACCCGCGTGCTCAACTACCAGGACATGCTGCTGCATTCCCTGAAGTGATCGGCGCCCCCGCCGCGGCGAGCAGATGTGACCTGACAGCGTGATGCGCAGTCTTAGGACACATTGCTCACACGCTTTGGAAATCCCAGCATCATGGAAACCAGTTCCAGCTTCATCGCCATCGTCCTGCTGCTGGCGATCAACGGCTTCTTCGTCGCCGCCGAGTTCGCACTGGTCAAGGCCCGCGGGTTTCGCATCGAGGCACTCGCCGCCTCCGGCAGCGCCGCCGCCCGGCTGACCGTGCGCATCCAGGCCAGGCTGGAGGCCTACCTGGCCGCCTGCCAGTTGGGCATCACCATGGCCTCGCTGGGTCTGGGCTGGGTGGGCGAGCCCGCCGTGGCGGCACTGCTGGAGCCGGCCTTCCATAACCTCGGCGTGCCGCCAGAGGCCCTGCATACCAGCGCCTTCATCGCCGGCTTCCTGATCTTCTCCTCGCTGCACATCGTGGTGGGCGAGCAGGTGCCCAAGACCTTCGCCATCCGCATGGCCGAACCGGTGTCGCTGTGGGTGGCCTATCCGCTGCATATCAGCTATCTGCTGGTATGGCCGCTGAACTGGCTGCTGAACAAGGCCACCAGTTCGCTGCTGGGACTGTTCGGCGTGCAGGAAGCCGGCCATTCCGACGTGATGAGCGGCGATGAACTGAAAGGCCTGGTGGCCACGTCCCGGGAACACGGCGAGCTCAAGGACGACAAGGCCGACATGCTGCACAACCTGTTCGAGTTCGATCAGCGCCAGGTCGGCCGGGTGATGATCCCGCGCAACAGCATCCATGCCCTGGACATCAACGGCACCCCGGAGCAGACTCTGGCGGTGATCCGTGACACGGTGCACTCCCGCTTCCCGGTGATCGACGGTTCCCGTGAAGATGCCATCGTCGGCATCGTGCTGGCCAAGGACATCCACCGCGCCATGCTGGCCGGCGAGCAGGCACCGTGGCGCGAACTGCAGCGCTTCTGCCGCGAGGCACTGGTGGTACCCGAGTACCAGCGGGTGTCCGAGCTGTTCGAGCTGATGCGCACCGAGCGTGACCACATGGCCGTGGTGGTGGACGAGTACGGCGTGTTCGTCGGCATCGTCACCCTGGAGGACCTGCTGGAAGAGATCGTCGGCGAGATCCGTGACGAAACCGACGATGCCGAGGCACCCGAGGCCGTCGCCGCCATCGGCGACCGGCAGTGGCAGGCCGATGGCCTGGCCTCGCTCGGTGACGTGGAGCGCGTCACCGGCCTGAGCGTGCCGGACGACCTGGACGCCAACACCCTGTCCGGCCTGTTCATGCAGCATCTGGCGCGCATGCCCCAGACCGGCGAGACCATCACCATGGCCGGCTATGCCCTGACCGTGGTCGACCTGGTGGACCGCCGCGTCGGACGGGTGGTCATCGAGTGCCTGCCGGAACCCGACCTCGATACCGCCATCACCGTGGTGGAGGCCGCTGGCAGTCAGGCAGAGCCGGCCGACACGCCGCCCGAGGCAGACAGCAAGTAACGCCTGCATCCCGCCCTGCCCGACAGCTGGAACCGCGCCATGGACAACACCACCGAACAGCCCTATAGCGATCTGCGCGAACAGGTCTTTGCCGACCTGGAGGCTGGTCGGCACGACGACGTGCACGCCAGCCTGGCGGAGTCCCACCCGGCCGAGGTGGCCAACCTGCTGGAGTCACTGCCGCCGGAACAGCGCCGTGAACTGTGGGAAGACGTGCCGGTGGACCAGGAAGGCGAGGTGCTGACCCATCTGCATGACGAGGCACGCAATACCATCATCGAGGTGATGGAGCCGCAGGAACTGGTCGCGGCCGCCGAGTCCATGGACCCGGAAGATCTCGCCGAGGTGATGCAGGAACTGCCCGAAGACGTCAGCGCCGCGCTGTTGCTGGCCATGGACCAGGATCACCGCGAGCGCCTTGCCGCGGTACTGGTCCACGCCGAGGACACCGCCGGCCGCCTGATGAGCACCGAGGTCATCAGCATCCGTGCCGACGTCAGCCTGGCCGTGGTGCTGCGCTGGCTGCGCCTGCACGAACACCTGCCGCCCCACACCGACGCCCTGATGGTGATCGACGACAGTGGTCGTTACCAGGGCAAGCTGCCCATGGACGTGCTGGTGACCAGTGACCCCGATGCCCTGGTGAGCGACACCATGCGCAGTGCGGAAGACACCGTGCTGGCGTCCGCCAGTGAACACGAGGTGGCGGCGCTGTTCGAGCGTCGCGACCTGATCTCGGTCGCCGTACTGGACGACTTCGGGCATTTGTTGGGCCGCATCACCATCGACGACATCGTCGACGTCATCCGCGAGGAATCCGACCGTGCACTGCTCAACAGCGCCGGCCTGGCCGAGGACGAGGACCTGTTCGCGCCGGTGCTGCCGAGCAGCCGCCGCCGCGGTGTCTGGCTGGGCGTCAACCTGGTGACCGTGTTCATGGCCGCCTGGGTGATCGGCCGCTTCGAGGCGGCGCTGGACCAGATCGTCGCCCTGGCCGTGCTGATGCCGGTGGTGGCCAGCATGGGCGGTATCGCCGGCAGCCAGACCCTGACGCTGACCATCCGCGGACTGGCGCTGAACCAGATCGCCGGCAGTAATGTTCGCTGGCTGACCCTCAAGGAGCTGTCGGTCGGGGCCCTCAACGGCCTGGTGTGGTCGGTTGTGGTGGCCGTGGTGTCCTACCTGTGGTTCGGCAGCCTGGGCATCGCCGTCATCATTGCCGCCGCCATGATCCTCAACCTGCTGGCCGCCGCCCTGTCCGGGGTATCCATCCCGCTGATCCTCACCCGCATGGGCATAGATCCGGCACTGTCCGGCGCGGTAATCCTGACCACGGTGACCGACATCATCGGCTTCCTGAGCTTCCTCGGCCTGGCCTCGATCTTCCTGCTGTGATGTCTCAGGTCTACATGCCGTCGAACAGTTCCAGCAACGGATCGATCAGTTCGATGCGGTGGCTGCGCACCGGGAACACCGCATACGCGGTGTGCTCTATCACCGGGGCGTCGACGACGCGATGAAAGCGCCCTTCCGCCAATTCAGCCTGCACGGCCGACTCGGGCAGATAGGCCGCACCGCCCAGGCTGTGCATGTGGGACAGGGCCATCCTGGCGGTGCCCAGCCGCACCAGCGGTTCCGGGGCATCCGGAAACAAGCGCCGATGGGTCAGCGCATGGCCCAGCCCCCAGTCCACCATCAGGTAACCGGCACCCAGCGCCTGCTCGACGGACAACCCCGCCCGGTCGGCCACCAGTTGCAGCCGCAGCTTGGCCACCGGACGGATATCCAGCACGTCGAGCTGCGCCGGTTCCAGCATGAAGGCCAGGTCCAGCACACCGTCGAGCAGCCGACGGGTCAACACCTCCGGCGAGTGCATCTCGGCGATCACCGCCATGTCGGGCTGCGCCCGCCGCACCTGATGCAGCCAGTCCTGCAGCAGGATGTCCCACAGCCGCAGGCTGCCCCCCACCGCCAACTGGGCGGTCGTACCCCCGGTGCCCACGTCCTGGCGCGCCTTGCGCCACTGGGCGATGAGCAGATTCGCGTAGTACTCCAGCCGGTTGCCCTCCGGCGTCAGGCGGATATCCCGTTTCAGGCGGTCGAACAGCCGTACGCCCAGCAGATTCTCCAAGGTCTTGATCCGCGCACTGACCGCCGCCTGGGTGACATGCAGGGCCTCGGCCGCCTGGCCGAAATGGCGGGTACGGCTGACTTCCAGGAAGGTTCTGAGCAGTTCGATATCCATGGTTAGAACGATAAATTATTTTTTAATTATCGACCATTATTTTTAGTTAGATTAGTCATTGTGATCCCCTTAGGGTGTGCGCCTCGCCGACCCGGAGGGGGCTAGCAATGACGCAAACTCACACCAACACCACCGATCTTCGACCGCAGGACGATGCCACGCTGGTGGCCAGTGCCCAGACCCAGGGCGCGGCCGCGACTGTCGCATTCACCCGCCTGATCCAGTTGCACCAGGGCGCCCTGCTGCGCCGCTGCCAGCTGTATCTGAAGAACCGTGAGGATGCCGAGGATGCCGCCCAGGAGACCATCCTGCGCGCCTATCGCGCCCTGCACGCCTTCAAGGGCGACGCGAGCTTTCGCACCTGGCTGTTCGCCATAGCCGACAACCAGTGTCACACCCTCAGCGCGCGGCGTCGCAAACACCTGCTCAGTGACCACATGCAGGCGCTGATCGAGGTCCACGAGCGCGTTAATCGCGAGCGCGATTGTCCGGATGCCGAGACCGTCAAGCACGTGCGCCGTGCGCTAGAGACACTACCCGCCGCCAGCCAGGACGTGGTGATGCTACGTTACTATCAGGACATGTCCCTGGAAGAGGTCGCCGCCACTACAGGGCTGGGCTTGAGTGCCACCAAGATGCGATTGTATCGGGCATTAAATCAGCTCGGCCGTCACTTCTCCGAGCGCCCGGAGTTACTGACCGCCTGACACCGTTGTGACCTGAGGCGTCATCCGTGCGTCTAACCATCCATAAGCAGAAACAAGCCAGGAGTTACACGCATGAAGATCGCCATCCTGTCCCGCAACAAGAACCTCTACTCCACCAAGCGCCTGGTTGAGGCCGCCAAGGAACGCAGCCACGAGGTGCGCGTGCTGGACCCGCTGCGCTGCTACATGAACATCACCTCAAACCGCCCGCGCATCCACTACAGGGGCGAGGAGCTGGGCCACTTCGACGCGGTGATCCCCCGTATCGGCGCCTCGGTGACCTTTTACGGTACCGCCGTGCTGCGTCAGTTCGAAATGATGGAGACCTTCCCGCTCAACGAGTCGGTGGCCATCAGCCGTTCACGCGACAAGCTGCGTTCGCTGCAGCTGCTGGCGCGCAAGGGCATCGGCCTGCCGGTCACCGGCTTCGCCCACTCGCCTGACGATGTGCAGGACCTGATCTCCATCGTCGGCGGCGCGCCGCTGGTGGTTAAGCTGCTGGAAGGTACCCAGGGCATCGGCGTGGTACTGGCCGAGACCCACAAGGCCGCCGAGTCGGTCATCGAGGCCTTCATGGGCCTGAAGGCCAACATCATGACCCAGGAGTTCATCAAGGAAGCCGGCGGCGCCGACATTCGCTGCCTGGTGATCGGCGACAAGGTGGTCGCGGCAATGAAGCGCCAGGGCAAGGAAGGCGAGTTCCGCTCCAACCTGCACCGTGGCGGCAGCGCCACTGTCATCCGCATCACCCCCGAAGAGCGCGCCGCTGCGGTACGCGCGGCCAAGACCATGGGCCTGAACGTGGCCGGCGTCGATCTGTTGCGCTCCAACCACGGCCCGGTGGTGATGGAGGTGAACTCCTCGCCCGGCCTGGAAGGCATCGAGGGTGCCACCGGCAAGGACATCGCCGGCACCATCATCCAGTTCATCGAGAAAAACGCCGCCAAGAGCAGCACCCGTACCCGCGGCCAGGGCTGAGCCATGGCCCGCGCGTCACTGGAGATCAACGGCCAGAAGATCGCGGCCGGCAGCCGGGCAACCATCGATCTGCCCCTGCCCAAGCTGAACTCGCACACCGACCTCTCCATGTCGGTGCACGTGATCCACGGTCGCCAGGATGGCCCGCGCCTGTTCATCTCCGCCGCCGTGCATGGCGACGAGGTGAACGGCGTGGAGATCATCCGCCGGGTGCTGGAGCACAAGTCCATCAGGCAGCTGCGCGGCAGCCTGCTGGCGGTGCCGGTGGTCAACGTCTACGGCCTGATCCACGAGTCACGCTATCTGCCGGACCGGCGCGACCTTAACCGTTCCTTCCCGGGTTCGGAAAAGGGTTCGCTGGCGGGCCGCGTGGCGCATGTGTTCATGCAACAGGTCGTCGCCCACTGCAGCCACGGCATCGATCTGCACACCGGCGCCATCCATCGCAGCAACCTGCCGCAGATCCGCGCCAATCTCGAACACCCCGAAACCGAACGGCTGGCGCAAAGCTTCGGCGTGCCGGTACTGCTCAATTCAGCGCTGCGTGACGGCTCGCTGCGCCAGGCCGCGGACGAGTTGGGCATCCCGATGCTGCTGTACGAGGCCGGCGAGGCGCTGCGCTACGACGAACTGTCCATCCGTGCCGGCACCCAGGGCATCCTGAACGTGATGCGCGAGCTGGGCATGCTGCGCAAGTCGACACGCCGGCGGGCACCCGTCGAGCCCTTCGTGGCGGATTCCAGCAGCTGGGTACGGGCACCGGAAAGCGGCATGCTGCGCCATGCCGTGGCGCTGGGCGCACGGGTCAAAAAAGGCGAACTGCTTGGTCACGTCAGCGACCCGTACAGCGGCCACGCCGAGGCCATCATCTGTCCGATCAATGGGGTGGTGATCGGCTGCGTCAACCTGCCCATCATCCATGAAGGCGAGGCGCTGTTTCATATCGCCCGCTTCAGCGGTGGCGTGGGTGAGGTGGTCGACAATGTGGACAACTTTCACCAGCATCACTCCGACGACGAACTCTACGACTGAGCCGGTCAGAGCCAAAAAAAACGCCGCGCATTGCGCGGCGTTTTCGTTTTCACATCAGCGGGCGCTGCGCTTACCAGCGCGGGCCGCGGGACGCACCCTCGGAACGGGGCTTGGCCTGGTTCACCTTGATGTTGCGACCGCCCATGGCGGTCTCGTTGAGGCCCTTGATGGCGGAATCGGCTGAGGAGTTATCCCCCATTTCCACAAACGCGAAGCCCTTGGACTGACCGGTGAACTTGTCGGAGATCAGGTTCACGCTGGTCACTTCACCGAAGGCCGCAAAAGCTGCGCGAAGTTCATCTTCGGTGGCGTTGTACGGCAGGTTGCCGACATAGATATTCATTGTCTTGTATTCCTTTTCCGTGTGTTGTTCGAGAGATTCACTACCGTTGAGTCAACACACAAAACGCGGCAGTGATAAGCCATTCCTGGCAAAACAAATCTGTAGACCGATCAGCGCGCATTACCCGGCGCCTGCCGGGCAGTGTTGCGCGGACGACGCTTGCGCTGGCCGGACGGGCCATCGCCGGCTGCCTGGTTGCCACCCTGGCCGGCACCGCGGCGCTGCTGGCCCTGACGGCCGGCACCCGCGCCGCGGGACTGCGACTTGGGCTTGCCCCGGCCTTGCGGCTTGGGCTCGGCCTTGGGCGCAGGCGCCAGCTCCTTGGGCACGAAGTCCGGTACCGGCAGCACCTCGATATCCTTCTTCAGCAGGCGCTGTATGTCCTTCAACAGCTTGACCTCGTCACTGCCCACCAAGGAGATGGCCGCGCCTTCCTCACCGGCACGGCCGGTACGGCCGATCCGATGCACATAGTCCTCAGGCACGTTGGGCAGCTCGAAGTTCACCACGTGCGGCAGACGGTCGATGTCCAGGCCGCGGGCGGCGATGTCGGTCGCCACCAGCACCCGCACGGTGCCGTCCTTGAAGCCCGCCAGCGCCTTGGTGCGCGCGCCCTGGCTCTTGTTGCCGTGGATGGCGGCGGCCTCGATCGACGCACGGTTGAGCTGTTCCGCCAGGCGGTTGGCGCCGTGCTTGGTGCGCATGAACACCAGCACCTGGGACCACTGCCCTTCGTCGATCAGGTGGATCAGCAGGTCACGCTTGCCGTCCTTGTCCGCACGATAGACATGCTGGGTCACTTTCTCGGCGGCGGTGTTGCGACGCGCCACCTCGATCAGTGCCGGGTTGTGCAACAGGCCGTCGGCCAGGCGCTTGATGTCGTTGGAATAGGTTGCCGAAAACAGCAGGTTCTGACGCTGCTTGGGCAGCATCTTGAGCACCTTGCGGATGTCGTGGATGAAGCCCATGTCCAGCATACGGTCGGCTTCGTCCAGGATCAGGATCTCGACGGCGGACAGGTCGACGGTGCCCTGACCGGCGTGATCGAGCAGACGGCCGGGGGTGGCCACCAGGATGTCCACGCCACGGCGCAGCGCATCCTTCTGGGGGTTGATGCCGACACCGCCAAACACCACGGCGGACCGCAGCGGCAGGTGCTCGCCGTAGGTCGCCACGCTCTCGGCCACCTGGGCGGCCAGTTCGCGGGTCGGGGTCAGCACCAGCGCGCGCGGCGCCTTGCCCTTGCGCTCGCGACTGCTGAGCAGTTGCAGCATGGGCAGGGTGAAGGCGGCGGTCTTGCCGGTACCGGTCTGGGCGCCGGCGAGGACATCACGTCCCTCCAGCACGACCGGCACGGCTTGTGCCTGGATGGGGGTCGGACGGGTATAACCCTGCGCAGCGATAGCACGCAGGAGTTCGGCCTGAAGGCCGAGATCATCAAAAGTCATGGATGCTCCAGGTCCAGCCTACCCGTTATGAATGCCGGGGCCGGTCAAGGCGGAGCTTAGTAAGGCGTTCGAGGGAGAGTCTTTCGAGGAGGGAGACGACCGCGAGACAGTGGCGCCGACCGGAGGGCGCCTTGTAGACGTAGCAGTATAGAGGTCCGGCACCGGGAAAGATATCGGCATTTTCAGCAGGCGCCAAGGTGGCCGACCAGGCTGCGGGAAGACATAGGGCCAAGTACACTGGGCGGCGAATTTGCAGCACAGGGCCCGAACTGATCATGTTCACCGCTACCGTCTGGTTGAGTTTCGCCTTCGGCCTCGGGCTGCTGATGCGCCTGATCGGACTGCCGCCCCTGGTCGGCTACCTGGCCGCAGGTTTCATCCTCAGCGCCAACGGCCACGAATCCAACGACATCCTCTACGAGGTCGCCCACGCCGGGGTGCTGCTGCTGCTGTTCAGCGTCGGCCTGAAACTACGCCTGAAGAGCCTGCTGCGCAGCGAGGTGCTGGTCGGTTCGCTACTGCACATGCTGGTGACGGTGTTGCTGCTGGGACTGCTGCTGTACCAGTTCGCCGGTGTACCGCTGGAGACCGCGGCGCTGATCGCCCTGGCGCTGAGCTTCTCCAGCACCGTGGTGGCGGCCAAGGTGCTGGAGGGCAAGCGTGAGCTGCGCGCCTTCCACGGCCGGGTCGCCATCGGCATCCTGATCATGCAGGACCTGGTGGCGGTGGCGGTACTGACCATGGCCGGCGGAGATGGACCCTCCCCCTGGGCCTTCCTGGTGCTCGGCTTCCTGCTGCTGCGACCGCTGCTACACTGGCTGCTGGACCTGTCCGGCCATGGCGAACTGATCGTGTTGTACGGCCTGATGCTGGCGCTGGTGATCGGCGGCGGCAGCTTCGAGCAGTTCGGCCTGAGTTCGGAACTGGGCGCCCTAATGCTCGGCATGATCCTGGCCGATCACAAACGCGCCAAGGAACTGGCCAATGCACTGTGGGGACTGAAGGAGATACTGCTGGTTGGTTTCTTCCTGCAGATCGGCCTGTCCGGCCACCCCACCCTGCAGACCCTGGAACAGGCGCTGTGGCTGAACCTGCTGCTACCGGCCAAGGCGCTGCTGTTCTTCTTCGTGCTGCTGCTGTTCCGGCTGCGGGCGCGCAGTTCGTTCCTGGCGGGTCTGGCCCTGGCCACCTACAGCGAGTTCGGCCTGATCATCGCCAACCTGGGCGTAAAGCAGGGCTGGTTGAGCGAGGAGTGGCTGGTGCTGCTGGCGGTGGCGGTGGCACTGTCGTTCGCAGTCTCCGCTCCGCTCAACCGCTACGCCCACGAGATCTACAAAGTGCTGGAGGGCTTTCTGCAGCGCTTCGAATCCAACAAGCGCCACCCCGACGACGAACCCATCTCGCTGGGCAACTCGCACATCCTGGTGATGGGCATGGGCCGCGTGGGTACCGGCGCCTACGACGAGTTGATGCTGCAGGAACACCGCGTAGTGGGACTGGACTCGGACCCCGCAAAGGTGGAACGCCATCTGAAGGCCGGTCGCCGGGTGCTGTATGCGGACGCCGAGGACCCGGGCTTCTGGTCCAACCTGAACCTGACCGGGGTGGACACCGTGTTGCTGGCCCTGCCCGAGCCGTCCGCCAAGGTGACGGCCGCCCGACAGCTGCGTGCCATCGGCTTCAGCGGCCATATCAGTGCCACGGTGGTGTTCCCGGAAGAAGTGGAGCCGCTGCAACACGCCGGTGCCGACCAGGTCTACAACTACTATGACGGCGTCGGCATGGGCTTCGCCCGCCTCGCCCTCGGCTCACTCGACGCCAGCGCGCCCGCAAAACCAGACTGAGCCGCTAGCCTGGCCGGCTCAGGCGAAGGCGAATCAGCGAGCCGCGGCCAGCTGTTGTTGCAGCTTGGCCAGCGCGTCGATATCCAGCTGACCCACCTGGCACTGGAACACCCCGCTGCGCCGCTCGATCACCGCCATCGCTTCACGGCTCACCAGCTTGGGATCGGTGATGTGCAGCGCCACCGTGCGTTGCACCTTGCGGCCGGCCCCGGCCGGAGCACAGTCGGTTTTGGCCAGGTCCAGCACCAGCATGCCGGTGGCATTGTCGCTGAAGGGCGGGCCCTCGATGCCCGACAATTGCAATGCGCAGCTGTAGCGGGTGCCGCCGTTGACGACCTCGACATTACCTTTGCCCGTCGCATCGAGCAGCAGCTCTGCCTGCTTACTGTCCACCGCACAGCCGGCCTGCAGCATGGCGTCAGCGGCGGCGCTGCCGGCAACCCCCAGGCTGGTCATCAGGATCATGGCGGACAGGACTGGATTGGCGTTCATGGTGCTTCCCCCCAAGGGCGTTAAACGGCGCCCAGCGGGCACAAAGCGGGCGATTCTAACGCAGCTCGGGCCAGTTGTGGCCGTCTGCCAGGCAGTTAAGGAAGCAAAGGCGGGAAGTCCGGCGGGCCCGACTATACGTACTGCCCGGCACACCAACCGGACGCCCACGCCCACTGGAAGTTGTAGCCGCCCAGCCAGCCGGTCACATCCAGCACCTCACCGATGAAGTACAGGCCCGGCACGTCCTTGGCCTCGAAGGTCTTGGAGCTGACCGCGTCGCAATCCACGCCACCGCGGGTCACCTCCGCGGTGCGGTAACCCTCGGTGCCGTTGGGCACCAGTTGCCAGTCCTGCAGGCAGGCGGTGATCTGATCGAACTGGGCGTGAGCCAGGTTCTGCAGGCGCTTCTCCGCCAGTGCAGCCGGGATGAAAGCGCTGATAAGGCGCTTGGGCAGCAGTGTCGCCAGAAAGGTCTTCAGCTTGCTGTTGGGCTGCTGTTGCTGGGCGGTGATCAGCTCGGCCTTCAGGTCCCGGTCCGGCAGCAAATCGATGTGCACCACCTCGCCCGGTTGCCAGTAGTTGGAGATCTGCAGGATGGCCGGTCCGCTGAGGCCGCGGTGAGTGAACAATACGTTGTCGCGAAAACTGGCTTGCTCATTCCACAGCCGGCTGTCCACCGCAATACCGGACAATGTCTCGAAGCGGAGCTTGTCCTCGGGCTTGAGGGTGAAGGGGACCAGGCCAGCCGACGGCGGCCACACCGGGATGCCGAACTGCTCGGCCACCTTGTAGCCGAAGGGCGTGGCACCCATGGTGGGGATGGACAGGCCGCCGCTGGCGACCACCAGCGCATCACAACGCATCTCACCGTTCGAGGTCTGCAAATGGAAGCCGCCGTCCTCCGGGCGGCGTATGGCGGTGACCTCCACCTCGAGTTCTATAGTCACGCCGGCCTGTTCGCATTCGCTCAGCAGCAGGTCGAGGATGTCCTTGGAACTGCGGTCGCAGAACAGCTGGCCGTGCTCCCGTTCGTGGAACGGGATCCGGTACTGATCGATCAGCGCCAGGAAGTCCCACTGGGTGAAACGCGACAGTGCTGACTTGCAGAAGTGCGGATTACGGGACAGGTAGTTGGCCGGTTCAACCGTGTAATTGGTGAAGTTGCATTTGCCGCCACCGGACATGCGGATCTTGTTGCCGGGCTTGCGGGCATGATCGATAACCAGCACCGAGCGCCCTCGCCGCCCGGCCGTGGCCGCGCACATCAGGCCGGCGGCACCGGCGCCGATGATGATCACGTCCCGGTGCTGCATCAGTCGGCTTGCTGGGCCACCAGCAGCGCCAGGCCACGCAGCGGGTCATCCAATGCAGCCAGTGCGCCTGGCTCGCGGTAGCTGCGCACGGTCAGCGTCGGGAACAGTGCCAACAGTTCGTTGGCTGCCAGTCGAAAGGCCGGATTGGTCGGACCGGACGCGCCCGCCACCAGCGGGCCGAAGGTCTGGTAACACAGCAGCCCGCCCGGTCGCAGCGCGGCGGCGATGGCCGGACACAGTGACCGCTCCAGGAAATGGCTGACCAGGATCAGGTCGAAGCCGGCAGGCTCAGGGACCTCGGCCAGCAGGTCGTGCACGCCGGCATCAATCATCAGGTCGCGCTCGGCGGCAGCATCCTGCAGGCGTGCGATGGCCACCGCCGAATAGTCCCAGGCCGACACTTCAAGGCCGCGCTCCGCCAGCCACAGGGCAGCGGCGCCCCGGCCGCAGGCCAGGTCCAGTGCGCGGCCGGCACGGGGCAGCATGTCCTGGTTCAACTGCAGCACGGCCGGCACCTTGCCGAGACCCTCGGCAGCGGCGTGGCGTTCGTCCCAGATGGCGCGGCGGTCCTCGCTCATGAGCTGCCTCAGGCGTCCAGGCCGCGCAGATCACGCTGGATGTCGGCCATGTCCTCCAGGCCCACGGCGATGCGGATCAGGCCCTGACTGATGCCGGCAAATTCCCGCTCTTCCTCTGACAGTCGACCGTGGGTGGTGGTGGCGGGATGGGTGATGGTGGTCTTGGTATCGCCCAGGTTGGCGGTGATGGACAGCATGCGGGTGGCGTCGATGACCCGCCATGCCGCCTCCCTGCCACCGGCCACCTCGAAGGACAGGATGCCGCCGGCGCCGCTCTGCTGGGCCATGGCCAGTTCATGCTGCGGGTGTGAAGCCAGGCCCGGGTAATAGACCCGCTGCACGCCCGGATGCTGCTCCAGCCAGTGGGCCAGCTCGGTGGCGTTGGCGGTGTGCGCGGCCATGCGGATCTTCAGGGTCTCCAGGCCCTTGAGGAACACCCAGGCATTGAATGGGCTCATGGTGGGACCGGCGGTGCGCAGCACGCCGAACACCTCTTCACCGACGATCTTGCTGTCGCCCACCACCGCGCCGCCCATGCAGCGGCCCTGGCCGTCGATGTACTTGGTGGCCGAGTGGATGACGATGTCCGCGCCCAGCTCCAGAGGCCTTTGCAGAATGGGTGTGCAGAAGCAGTTGTCCACCGCCAGCAGGCAGCCCTTGCGATGGGCCAGCTCCGCCAGCGCGCGGATGTCGCCGATATCGGTCAGCGGGTTGGCCGGGGTCTCGATGAACAGCAGCTTGGTGTTGGGCTTGATGGCCCTCTCCCAGGCATCCAGGTCGGTCAGGGATACATAGCTGGTGTCGATGCCGAAACGGGCCAGGTACTTGTTGAACAGCACCACGGTGCTGCCGAAGATACTGGCCGAGCTGACCATGTGGTCGCCGGCGGCAAGCACCCCCATGCAGGTGGCCAGGATGGCGGCCATGCCGGAACTGGTGGCGACACAGGACTCGCCGCCCTCCAGGGCCGCCAGGCGATCCTGAAAGGTACGCACCGTGGGGTTGGTGAAGCGCGAGTAGATGTTGCCCTTGCGCTCGCCGCCGAAGGTGGCAGCAGCCTCCGCCGCACTGCTGAACACGTAGCTGGAGGTCGGGAAGATGGGCTCGGAATGCTCGCTCTCGGGCGTGCGCACATGACCGGTGCGGATGGCCCGGGTGGCGGGCCCCCATTCAGCGTCGAAGTCGTCCATCACAAGCTCCTGGATCAATTGCCTTGAGGGTCCCGCCGGCCGACCGCTGCATCGGGCACAAAAAAACCTGCCTCGGCGCGGCCAAAGCAGGTTGCCCTCGCTTTAGCTGCATTTGTATGGCGCCCGCAATCTAGAGATCAAATCGGCGCTGGCCCTGCCTGGGCAGGTGACAGCCAGTCTAGGCAGGGCATATTGAAGCGTCAAGCGCCACAAACAGAACTGAGGCACGCGGTGCCGCACAGGGAAGAGCCGCATTCGGCGAAGGGTCCTGCGGCCATTTTCAACGGACAACACCGTTGAAAATGCAGGGGCCGGAAAATCACATTTTTTCGGCCCCGTGATTGAACGCGCCAGGAATGGCGCGTTCAATCTTCAATCAGGCATCGTTATGCAGACCGATGACGTTGTGCGCCACCGGGCTGTCCTGCTTGGCGTCATCGTTGCGGCGGCTTTCCAGGTCGACCAGATAGTCGGCGTTGACGTCCCCGGTCACGTATTCGCCGCTGAACACCGAGGTGTCGAAGCGGTCCACGTGGGTCTTGCCCTTCTTCTGCACCGCGTCGATCAGGTCGTCCAGGTCCTGGTACAGCATGCGGTCGGCGCCGATCCATTCGCCCACCTCATCCTCGGTACGGCCATGGGCGATCAGCTCGCTGGCCGCCGGCATGTCGATGCCGTAGACGTTGGGGAAACGCACCGGCGGCGCAGCGGAGGCGAAGTACACCTTGTTGGCGCCGGCGTCGCGGGCCATCTGCACGATCTGCTTGGAGGTGGTGCCGCGCACGACGGAGTCGTCCACCAGCAGCACGTTCTTGCCCTTGAACTCCACGTCGATGGGGTTGAGCTTCTGGCGCACCGACTTCTTGCGCGCGGTCTGCCCGGGCATGATGAAGGTGCGGCCGATGTAGCGGTTCTTGATGAAGCCCTCGGCATAGTTCACCCCCAGCTCCTGCGCCATGCTCAGCGCCGAGGTGCGGCTGGTGTCCGGGATGGGGATGACCACGTCGATATCGTGCTCGCCCCACACCCGCTTGAGCTTTTCCGCCAGCTTGATGCCCATGCGCTGACGCGCCTTGTGCACGAAGATGTTGTCGATGATGGAGTCGGGCCGTGCAAAGTACACGAACTCGAAGATGCACGGCGACTTGACCGGGTTGGCGGCGCACTGGCGGGTGTACAGCTCGCCCTGCTCGGTGATGATCACCGCCTCGCCGGGGGCGATGTCGCGCAGCAGCTCGAAACCCTGGGTATCCAGCGCCACGCTCTCCGACGCCACCATGAACTCCTTGCCCTCCGGGGTCTGCCGCTCACCGAACACCGCCGGGCGGATGCCGAACGGATCGCGGAAGGCGATCACGCCGTAGCCTGGGATCAGCACTACCGCCGCATAGCCGCCGCGACAGCGCAGGTGGACCCGCTCGATGGCCTTGAAGATGTCGTTCTCGTTCAGGTCCAGGCCGCTGGCGCAGCCGATCAGCTCGTGGGCAAAGACGTTCAGCAGCACCTCGGAGTCGGACGAGGTGTTGATGTGGCGGCGGTCGGTGCGGAACAGGTCTTCCTTCAGCTCGTCGGCGTTGGTCAGGTTGCCGTTGTGCGCCAGGGCGATGCCGTAGGGCGAGTTCACGTAGAACGGCTGCGCCTCGGCCGAGCTGGAGCAGCCGGCGGTGGGATAACGCACGTGGCCGATGCCCATGTTGCCCAGCAGCTTCACCATCTGCTCGGCGTCGAACACGTCACGGGCCAGGCCGTTGTCCTTGCGCAGGTGCAGCTTGCCGTTCTGGCAGGTGACGATGCCCGCCGCGTCCTGACCGCGATGCTGCAGCACCATCAGGGCGTCGTAAATCGACTGGTTGACCGGCCCACGACCGACAATGCCGACGATTCCACACATCTCGTACTACCCCCACCAAGACTCGGTAATGCCGGCTGTAGCGGCATATCTGAAACGTTCTGCAATATCCCCGGGCAGCAGGTCGCGCAGCCACAGGGCCAATTCCTCAAAGTAGGGTGCCAGCACCGAGGCCTGCCACCAGGGATCCTGCGGAATCGGCGTCAGACCCGCCAGCAGCACCAGGGCAGACACCAGCAGTACGCCGCGCGCCGCGCCGAAGAGCATGCCGATCATGCGGTCGGTGCCCGACAGTCCGCTGAGTTCCACCAGCTGAATCAGCAGGAAATTGACCAAGCCACCCACCATCAGCGTAACGATCATCAACAGAACGAAGGCCAGTCCCAGTTGCACGGAAGGTGTTTCGATCCATTGACTGAGATGAGGTGCCAGCTCGCGGAAGAAGGTCCAGCCCACCCAGAAGGCCAGCACCCAGACGGCCAGCGAGAAGGCTTCCTTGAGGAAACCGCGCCACAGGCTGATGAGCGCCGAGATGACGATGACAGCGATGATGAGATAGTCGAACCAGGTCATGGTCCCGGGGGCGGCGTGTAGCGGAAAGAAGCCATTCTATCGCCTTAAGCAGGGCCGCGAACAGACTTGAACATTGCGGCGGGATGCTGTCCTGCCACGTCAGCCGGCCGGGTGTTGGACTACGGTGCCATCCAGTTTAAGCGTGTCGCTGATACGCTGGCGCAGCGCATCGGCCCGTGCCTGGGAGCTTTCCGGCCCCACCTGCACCCGGTACACCGGCTGGCCTTCCACCTGGGCCTTTTCGATGACGGTGTCGAAACCGGCCGTGCGCAACCTTGCTGCAACGCCGTCCGCATTGTCCTGCTGACCGTAGCTGCCCACCTGCACCACCCAGGCGCGCAGTGCGGGGGTCGCGCTTTGCGTATCGACTTCAGGACTGGACGAACTGGGCACACCAGCCGCCGTGGGCGGCAGGACATTGGGATCGATGGCCGCCACTGCTGGTTCGGACGCTAGCCGCGCGATGGGCGCGGGCGCCTGCCGGGCCAGGTCGTCATTGAAGGGACCGGTGTCCCGGGACGGGATGACCGCACCGAGGTTCTCTTCGACGGCACGGTTGTCCAGCAGCATGGGGATGAAGATGATCGCCAGCGATGCCAGCACCACCGCACCCACCAATCGACGTTTGAGTTGATCTTTACGCATTCTTCACCCCGGCTATTGAGCCGATTATAACGACCCGGGCGGCGGATTCATCCCCAACCATGCACGGGCCTGGCCAACGGTGTGGAAAGACCCCAGCACCACCACCCGATCGCCCTTCCCAGCCAGGCTCCCGGCCCTTGCCAGGGCGGTCTCCACATCGCTGCAGCATTCGCTGTCCAGTCCGTCCGGCAGGCGCGCCTGCAGCTGCGCCGCCGTCATGGCCCGTGGCCCTTCCAGACCGGCCAGCAGCCAGTGATCGACCCGACCGGCCAGGGCCTGCACCACTCCGGCCGGGTCCTTGTCGGTCAGCATGGCCAGCACGGCATAGGTGCGGCCCGGCACGAACTGGTCCGCCAGGGTCGCCGCCAGGGCACGGGCCGCGTGGGGATTATGGCCGACATCGAGCAGCCACAACGGATCACCCGGCAGCACCTCCATGCGCCCTGCCACCTGGGTCGCCAGCAGGCCCTCGCGTACCGCGCGCTGGTCCAGCGGCAGCCGGTCGGCGATGGCCGCAAGGCCGGCCAGCGCGGTTGCTGCATTGGCCAACTGGTGGGCACCGCGCATGGCCGGCAGCGGCAGGCCACGACGGCTGCCGGCCGGGCTCTCGAAGTCCCAGTGATCGCCACGTCGCACCGCGGCAAAGTCCCGCCCCACGCGCTGCAGCCGCGCATCGATGGCGGCGGCATGGTCAAGCAGGCTGGCCGGCGGCTGGGGATCACCGCAGATGGCCGGCGTGGCGGCGCGGAAAATACCGGCCTTCTCGAAACCGATGGCCTCGCGGTCGTCGCCCAGCCAGTCCTGGTGGTCGAGATCGACGCTGGTGACGATGGCCAGGTCAGGGTCGATCAGGTTGACCGCGTCCAGGCGGCCGCCCAGGCCCACTTCAAGCACGACGGCATCGAGCCCGGCCCGGGCGCACAGCCACAGTGCGGCCAGGGTGCCGAACTCGAAATAGGTCAGCGGGATATCGCCACGGGCGTCATCAATAGCGGCGAAGGCCTCGCACAGCGCCTGGTCGGACACCTCTACGCCATCGATGTGAATGCGCTCGTTGTAGCGCTGCAGGTGCGGTGATGTGTAGGTGCCGACCCGGTAACCGGCGGTACGCAGCATGGCGTCGCAATAAGCCACCACCGAGCCCTTGCCGTTGGTGCCGGCCACGCTGATGACGATGTCCGCAGGCGCGGGCGCGCCCAAGGCGCCCCACACCTGGCGCACCCGCTCCAGGCCCAGTTCGATACCCTTGGGGTTTAGCCCCTCCTGCCAGGCGAGCCAGTCGGCGAGTGTGCGTTGGGTCATTTGTGGCAGGTGCCAGAGAGATGCACCCTTCCCTCCCCATGATCGGGGGTGAGGAAAAGCGAAAGCCCGGCGGGCTTGCGCCGTTTTCCGGACGGGATATGCCCTGGCGAGGTCAGGGAAGGTGTATTCAAAAAGGCTTCAACTAGGATTCGCGCGGCCCATCAGCATACTGAGCACATTGGCCAGGCGATCACGCATATCGATTCGGTTGACGATCATATCCACGGCGCCGTGCTCGACCAGGAACTCGCTGCGCTGGAAGCCTTCCGGCAGTGTCTCGCGCACGGTCTGCTCGATGACCCGGGGGCCGGCAAAGCCGATCAGGGCATTGGGCTCGGCCACGTTGACGTCGCCGAGCATGGCCAGGCTGGCGGACACACCGCCCATGGTGGGATCGGTCATCACCGAGATGAACGGCAGCTTGTGTTCGGCCAGCTTCTTCAGCGCCGCGGAGGTCTTGGCCATCTGCATCAGCGAGAACAGCGATTCCTGCATGCGCGCACCGCCGCTGGCGGAGAAGCACACCATCGGACAGCGATGCTTGATGGCCGCCTCCACGCCACGCACGAAGCGCTCACCCACCACCGAGCCCATGGAGCCGCCCATGAAACGGAACTCGAAGGCCGCGGTAACGATATCCATGCCCTTGAGTTGACCACGCATCACGATCAGCGCGTCCTTCTCACCGGTGCTCTTCTGCGCTGCGGTCAGGCGGTCCTTGTACTTCTTGCTGTCCCTGAACTTCAACGGGTCGGCCGACTCCAGCTTGGCGCCGATTTCCTCACGTCCGTCCGGATCCAGGAAGATGTCCAGCCGGCGACGGGCACCGATGCGATCGTGATAGTCGCACTTGGGGCAGACGTCCAGGTTACGTTCCATCTCGGCACTGTAGAGCACCGCGCCGCAGCCCGGACATTTGTTCCACAGCCCCTCGGGGACCCCCTTCTTGTTGCCGCCCTCGGTACGGATGCGGCTAGGAATCAGGATGTCGTACCAACTCATAGTGGGTAATTCCGGTTATTCAATTGGCATCCATGGCGGCACGCATGCCGCCGATCAGGGCCTTGGCTTCGGCGGCGATGGCGTCCGGCGTGGCGGCCAGGGCCTCGATGCGATTGATCAGGGCGCTGCCCACGATAACGGCGTCCGCCACCTTGGCGACGGCGGCCGCAGTGGCTGCGTCCTTGATGCCGAAACCGACGCCCAGCGGCAGACCGGTATGAGCGCGGATCTCGTCCAGCTTGGCGGCCACCTGGTCAAGGTCCAGGTTGGCGGCGCCGGTGACGCCCTTCAGCGACACATAATAAACGAAGCCGCTGGCCACCGCCGCGATGCGCTTGATGCGCGCGTCGTGGCTGTTGGGCGACAGCAGGAAGATCGGATCCAGACCATGCTGACGGAACAGCGGCACCACGGCCTCGGCCTCTTCCGGCGGCAGGTCCACGGTGAGCACGCCATCAACCCCGGCGGCGGCAGCGGCCTCGGCGAAGGCCGCATAGCCCATCACTTCCACCGGGTTCAGATAGCCCATCAGCACCACCGGGGTGTCGCTATCGGTCTTGCGGAACTCGACCACCATCGCCAGCACGTCGTGCAGCGACACGTGGTGGGCCAGTGCCCGCTCGGTGGCGCGTTGGATCACCGGGCCATCGGCCATCGGGTCGGAGAACGGCACCCCCAGCTCGATCAGGTCGGCGCCCGCCTCGACCAGGGTATGCATCAGCGGCACCGTGACCTGCGGGTTGGGATCACCGGCGGTGACGTAGGGGATCAGCGCCTTGCGGCCGGCCGCCTTCAGCTCGGCGAAACGTTTGGCGATACGGCTCATATGACCATGCCCTCCCGGGCGGCGACGGTGTGCATGTCCTTGTCACCGCGACCGGACAGGTTGACCAGCAGGATCTTGTCCTTGGCCAGGGTGGGCGCCAGCTTCATGGCGTAGGCGATGGCGTGACTGGACTCCAGCGCCGGGATGATGCCCTCGGTGCGGGTCAGGCGATGGAAGGCCTCGAGCGCCTCGTCATCGGTGACGGCCACGTAGTTGGCGCGATGGGTGTCCTTCAGCCAGGCATGCTCGGGGCCGACGCCCGGGTAATCCAGGCCGGCCGAGATCGAATGGGTCTCGATGATCTGGCCGTCCTGGTCTTCCATCAGGTAGGTGCGGTTGCCGTGCAGCACGCCGGGCCTGCCGGCGCACAGCGGCGCGGCATGATGGCCGGTGTCCAGGCCGTCGCCGGCCGCCTCGACGCCGTACATGGCGACGGACTCATCGTCGAGGAAGGGATGGAACAGGCCGATGGCGTTGGAGCCGCCGCCAACGCAGGCGATCAGGGCGTCCGGCAGGCGGCCGGTCATCTGCTGGATCTGCTCACGGGCCTCGCGGCCGATGATGGCCTGGAAGTCGCGCACCATCGCCGGATAGGGGTGGGGTCCTGCAACAGTCCCGATGATGTAGAAGGTGTTGTCGACATTGGTGACCCAGTCGCGCATCGCCTCGTTGAGCGCATCCTTCAGCGTCTTTGAGCCGGAGGACACGGTCTTCACCGTGGCACCCAGCAGGCGCATGCGGTAGACGTTGGCCTCCTGGCGGGCGGCATCCACCTCCCCCATGTAGACCACGCACTCCAGGCCAAGGCGAGCCGCCACGGTGGCGGAGGCCACACCGTGCTGGCCGGCGCCGGTCTCGGCGATGATGCGGGTCTTGCCCATGCGCTTGGCCAGCAACGCCTGGCCGATGGTGTTGTTCACCTTGTGCGCGCCGGTGTGGTTGAGGTCCTCGCGCTTCAGGTAGATCTGCGCGCCGCCCAGCTCGCGGCTCAGCCGTTCGGCGTGATAGATCGGCGACGGTCGGCCCACGTAGTGCTGCAGATCGGCATCCAGCTCGGCCTGGAAGGCCGGATCCTTCATGTATTGCTCGTAGGCCTGACGCAGCTCGTCCAGCGGCTCCATCAGGGTCTCGGCCACGAAGATGCCGCCGTAGGGGCCGAAGTGGCCCCGGGCATCCGGCAGCTGGCTCAACGGGATATCAGTCTTGTCCAACGTGTACACCTCGCATGAATTGCGCGATCCGGGCGGCATCCTTGATGCCCGGTTCCGCCTCGACGCCGCCACTCACGTCCACCGCATAAGGTCGGACGCGGCGCACCGCCTCGGTTACATTTTCCGGATTGAGACCGCCTGCCAGTACCACCTTGCCTGCCAGGTGGGCCGGGATGCGATCCCAGTCGAAGGTCTCGCCGGTACCGCCCGGCACCCCCGGCCGATAGGCATCCAGCAACAAGGCCGATGCCCCGGCGTAATCCGCCGCCGCCTGGTCCAGGTCCAGGTCGTCCTTCATGCGGATCGCCTTCAGCCACGGCAGGCCATGTTCGGCGCAGTAGTCCGGGCACTCCTGGCCGTGAAACTGGATCAGGCTCACCCGGCCGGCCTGCACCGATGCGCGGATGGTCTCGGCATCGGCATTCACAAACAGCCCCACCACGGTGACGAACGGCGGCAGCTGCCGGGTGATGGCCGCCGCCTGTTCCAGGCTCACATAACGCGGGCTGGGCGGATAGAACACCAGGCCGATGGCATCGGCACCGGCGGCGACCGCCGCCAGGGCGTCCGCCTCCCGTGTGATTCCGCAGATCTTGACCCGTGTGCGCATGACCGGTCCGGCTGAAAAGTCCCGCATTCTACCCTCGTTCCCTGCGCTATGGCAGGAAACCGGCCGGCGGCGGCTCGGGAATAGCGAACCTTTCCGGATAACGCACACCCGCAAAGTACAACCCGTCCGGGGGTGCCGTCACCCCGCCAAGGGTGCGGTCTTTGAAGCCGAGCACCCGGGCCGCGTAGTCTTCGTCCTGATCGCCCTTGCCCACCGAGATCAACACCCCGGCGATGTTGCGCACCATGTGGTGCAGGAAGGCGTTGGCGGACACCGCCAGTTCGATCAGGTCGCCATGGCGGGTCACCGTGAGGCTTTCCAGGGTGCGCACCGGGCTCTTGGCCTGGCAGCCCAGCGCCCGGTAGGAACTGAAGTCATGCTCGCCCAGCAGGCACTGGCCGGCGCGATGCATGGCCGTATCGTCCAGCGCCCCATGCACCCAGGTGGCGCGCTTGTGCCACAACGCCGAGCGATAGTGGCGGTTGAGGATCAGGTAGCGGTAGCGCCGGCCGGTGGCCGAGAAGCGGGCATGGAAATCATCCGGCACCTGCCGTGCCCAGCTGACGCTGACATCGTCCGGCAGGTTGACGTTGCTGCCCATCACCCAGTTGTGCGCGGTGCGCTCCGCGTCGCTGTCGAAGTGCACCACCTGGCCGAAGCCATGCACGCCACGGTCGGTGCGGCCGGCACAGACCACCCGCAGCGGATGATTGGCCACCTTCGACAGGGCCTGTTCCAGCGCCACCTGCACGCTGGGCACGCCCTCCTTCTGGGCCTGCCAGCCGTGGTAGTGGCTGCCGTTGTATTCAATACCCAGGGCGATGCGCATGCGTCAGTCACAAGCCGGAAAACAAAACGGGGCGCCTCGCGGCGCCCCGGGGTTCATGCCCGCCAGACGGGCGGATTGGTGTCAGGCGTTGATATCGGCAAGCAGTTTTTCGGCCTCGGCCTGCTGATCACTGCTGCCCTCGGCACGCACCTCGTCGAGGATACTGCGCGCACCGTCCTTATCACCCATCTCCACGTAGGCGATGGCCAGATCAAGCTTGGTCTGCACCTCGTCCTCCTCCGCCATCTGCTCGGCAAAGGGCGGCGGCACGTCCATATCCATGCCGGCATCTTCCGGCATTGCCAATACCTCGGGCTCGGCCGCCGGGGTCGGCTCAGACGTGCCTTCGAAGTCGGCGGTGAGCTGGCTGAGTTCGTCGTCAAGATCGGTGAGGTCGCTCAGCTCTTCCAACTGGGCCTGCAGCGATTCGGCATCCAGGCCGTCATCGACACCCTGCTCCGGGCCTTCGTCGACCAGCGAATCATCCAGGCTGGTATCCAGGTCCAGAATCAGACTGTCATCGCTGACGTCGGAGGCAATCGACTTCTTGGCCGGGTCCTTATCCAGGTCCGGCAATTCCAGTTCGATGGACTCCAGCCCTTCCAGGGACTCGTCATCCTGGGAGATGCTGTGCGGCATCGACAGATCATCCAGGTCCAGGGTCAGATCAAGCTCGTTCTCGGCCACGTGCTCAGAGTGCGCGTCTACCGTCCCCTGGTCGCCGGCCTTGCCCTCATCCAGACTCGGGATGTTGAGGATGGATTCCTCATTGAACGCCGACAGCGGGTCAATTCCGGCTGGCTCGCTGGGTTCAAAATTGGGCAGCGACTCATCCTGCATCGCCACTGCGTCCGCCGAGAACAGCGGGTAGTCCGGAGCCAGATCACGACCCATATCGCAGACCCGCTGCCAGGCACCGGTATCCACACCATCCTGGCCGGCATCGGCCAGTTCCTGGGCGCAGGCCGTAAAGGCCGCGATGTTGCGGTTGGCGTAGTACACCTCCAGCAACTTGAACTTGAGCGCCATGCGCTCCGGCTCGCGGCTGAGCGCCTGACTGAGCAGGTCCTCGGCCTGATCGTAGCGGCCATAGGCGATGTACACATCCGCCTCGGACACGGGGTCGACCTCGCTGGTTTCATCGGCCAGCGAATGCATGTCGCTGGCTGAGAACTCGCTGAGGAAGGAGGTGTCGTTGCCGGCCGGAGCGGCATCAGCCGCGTCCATGTCCAAGGCGTCGCCTTCACTGGGCTCCATCAGGATGCTCTCGTCCAGATCATCCTCGACCAGTTCACTGACATCGTCCTCATCGGCCTCGGGCTTACGACGACGCAGGAACAGCAGCAGACCGAGCAACAGGGCGAGAACAGCTGCAGCAGCACCGGCGAGCAGACCGGTGTTAGACATCAATCGATCGAGCAGACCCTGCATGCCCGAAGTGGCGGCAGGCACTTCCATCCCGGCGGCGGGCTCTGCCTCGGCCGGGGTTGCAGCCGCTTCTTCCTGTACCGGTTCCTGTACCGGCGGCTCGGCAGCGACAGACGCCTCTGCCTCCTGGTCAGCGCCAGTCATATCTGCCGCCACAGAATCGGACGCCTGCAGCGGGGCCGTGACACCGCCGGTGACTGCCGAAGCATCCGTGTCAGGCATCGTGTCGGCAGCAGGTTCGACGGCGCTATCCATGGCCGCAGCAGTGTCGGCTTCGGCTTCGGCTTCGGCTCCGGCTTCGGCTTCGACTTCGGCATCTGCAGGCATCCCATCAGCGGCAGGCTGTTGGCTGCCTTCCTGCACATTAGCCTGCAACTGGGCCAGTTGGTCATCCTTCAGGCTCAGCAGACGCTGCATATCGGCCAGTTGCTGCTCCAGCGTGCTGACCTCGGTACGCAGGTTGTCTGTTGCCAGGCGGGAGGTCTCGGCATTCTCGCGAGCCAGCATCAGGGCGTTCTTCAGATCCTCGGCAGTTGCCGCCTCGGTGGCGGCATCGTCGCCGGCGCCGGCCACACCCTCGCCTTCAGGACGCGGAGTGGCGATACGTAGCTCACTGGCATCACCAGACGGGGCGGCCGAACCGCTGCTGGCAGCGGTGGAACTGCCACTGTCAGCGGCAGCGGCAGCGGCAGCCGCCACATCATCGGCAGGTGCGGCACTGGCAGCAGGCTGCGTACGTGACGCCATGGCGGCGTCCAGCTCTGCGCGGTAGGCAACCTCGGCCTCGCGCCGGGACAGTGCAAACACCTCATCGCGATCAGGCACGCGCAGGATGCGGCCTTTCTGCAAACGGTTGATATCACCCCGCGCGAAGGCATTGGGGTTGGCCTTGTACAGCGCCATCAGGGTCTGGGCCAGGCTCGCGCCGTCCGGACGCAGTTTGCGGGAGATTCCCCACAGGGTCTCGCTGTCCTGCACCGGGCCATATTCATCGGGCATGACCGCCGACGCTGACGGGGCAGCTGTGCGGGGCGCCTCGCTGGGCATAGAGATCGCTGCCGGCGCTGCCGACTGCGGGCGCGCTACCGGGGCCGGACGACGGTCCAGGGTGGTTGGCGGATCCAGCAGCACGGTGTATTCGCGCACCAGCTTGCCCTTGGGCCACTGCACCTCCACCAGGAAGTTCAGGAAGGGCTCACGGATGGGCTTGTCGCTGTGCACGCGCACCACCGTCTTGCCGGCCGCGTTGAGCTGGGGGGTGAACTTGAGGCCGGAGAGAAAGAAGGGGCGGTCGACACCTGCCCGCTGGAAGGCCTCAGGCGGAGCCAGCCGTACGCGGACGCCGTCCAGTTCCGCTGGATCGACGGACAGTAGCTCCACCTCGGCTTCGAAGGCCTGGTTGAGGGCGGAACCTGTCTGAATATCACCCAGGCCCAAGGCCAAGGCAGTGGCTGAAACAGCCATTGTAATCAGAGCCACGGCCGAAGCCAGCTTACGGGCCATGCATCCTCCTTTATGCGCACCCACTGGGCGGGGTGCGCCTTCCGATTTGGTTTGGCACTTTGTTATGCAAATCTTTAGAACGCGCCTGATAATTCCGGCCTAACTATAGCCCAGCCAACGGGTTTCACCAATACACATGGTGACTCGCAGCCACCTTAGAGCCACGCTTCGACCCCGCCCGGTCGCCGAAGCGTGACCCAGTTCACCGCGCCAGCAGGATCTGCAGCATGCGGCGCAGCGGCTCGGCGGCTCCCCACAGCAACTGATCACCGACCGTGAAGGCGGACAGGTATTCGGGCCCCATCATCATCTTGCGCAGCCGACCGACCGGTACCCCCAGAGTACCGGTGACCTTGGCGGGAGTCAGTTCAGTCATGCTCAGGTCACGCTCGTTGGGGATCACCTTCACCCAATCGTTGGCGGCCGCCAGCATGTCATTGATCTCGTCCAGCGGGATGTCCTGCCTGAGCTTGATGGTCAGCGCCTGGCTGTGGCAGCGCATGGCGCCAATGCGTACGCACAGGCCGTCGATGGGGATGGACTTGGAGCGACCGAGGATCTTATTGGTCTCGACACAGCCCTTCCACTCTTCCTTGCTCTGACCGTTGTCCAGCTTCTTGTCGATCCAGGGGATCAGGCTGCCGGCCAAAGGAACCCCAAAATTCTCGGTGGCCAGTTCGTCGGAGCGCAGTGCATTGGTGACGGCGCGGTCGATGTCCAGGATGGCGCTGGCCGGATCGGACAGCATGGGCTCGGCGGCGTCCTTGAGCTGGCCCATCTGGGTCAGCAGCTCGCGCATGTTGCGCGCGCCGGCACCGGAGGCCGCCTGGTAGGTCATGGCGGACATCCATTCGATGTGGTCGCCCTTGAACAGGCCGCCCAGCGCCATCAGCATCAGGCTGACGGTGCAGTTGCCGCCGATGAAGTCCTTGCGGCCGGCATCCAGCGCCTGGTCGATGACGCCGCGGTTGACCGGGTCCAGCACGATGATGGTGTCGTCCACCATGCGCAGGGTGGAGGCGGCGTCGATCCAGTAGCCCTTCCAGCCCGCCGCGCGCAGCTTGGCGTACACCTCGGTGGTGTAGTCGCCGCCCTGGCAGGTGACGATGGCGTCCATCTGCTTGAGGGCGTCGATGTCGGTGGCATCCTTGAGGGCGGGGATGTCCTTGCCGATGTCTGGCCCCGCCTGACCGGCCTGGGAAGTGGTGAAGAACACCGGCTCATCGATCTTGGCGAAGTCGTTCTCCTCGCGCATACGGTCCATCAGGACCGAGCCCACCATGCCGCGCCAACCTACAAAACCAACCCGTTTCATTTCTCGATCCCTTCAGTGAATCGCAATCAATCCGCCCAACCGTAAAAGGCAATCACGACAAGTGTTTAACCCGTGACGAAAGCCCCTGTTGCCTTTTGGCGGTGAGCAATCAATCAAAGTGCGGCGACGATCGCGTCGCCCATCGCCTCGGTTCCCACCTGCTGCATGCCCTCGGACATGATATCCGCGGTACGCAGGCCGTCGTCCAGCACCTTCATCACGGCGGCCTCGATCCTGTCCGCCAGGGCCGGCTCATCCAGCGAATAGCGCAGCATCATCGCCACCGACAGGATGGTGGCGATGGGGTTGGCGATGCCCTTGCCGGCGATGTCCGGCGCCGAGCCGTGAATGGGCTCGTACATGCCCTGCCCTTTTTCGTTAAGGGAGGCGGACGGCAGCATGCCGATGGAGCCGGTCAGCATGGCGGCGCAGTCGGACAGGATGTCGCCGAACATGTTGGTGGTGACCATCACGTCGAACTGCTTGGGCGCACGCACCAGCTGCATGGCGGCGTTGTCCACGTACATGTGCGACAGCTCGATCTCCGGGTACTCGGCCTTCACCACGCGGATGGCGACCTCGCGCCACAGCTCGGTGCATTCGAGCACGTTGGCCTTGTCCACCGAGCAGACGCGCTTGTTGCGCTTCATGGCGATGTCGCAGGCGGAGCGCACGATGCGCTCGATCTCGTGCTCGGCGTAGACCAGGGTGTTGTAGCCCTGCTTCTCGCCGTTCTCCAGGGTGCGGATGCCGCGCGGCTGGCCGAAATAGATGCCGCCGGTCAGCTCGCGCACGATCATCAGGTCCAGGCCGGACACCACCTCGGGCTTGAGCGTGGAGGCATCGGCCAGCTGCGGATAGAGGATCGCCGGGCGCAGGTTGGAGAACAGCCCCAGTCCCGCACGCAGGCCCAGCAGGCCCTTCTCCGGGCGTACCGCGATGTCCAGCGACTCCCACTTCACGCCGCCGACGGCGCCCAGCAGGATGGCATCGGCCTCCTTGGCCATGTCCAGGGTCGTGTCGGGCAGTGGGGTACCGGCCGCATCGTAGGCGGCGCCGCCCACCAGGCCCTCGTCCAGTTCCACGTCCAGGCCGTGCTCGCCGGCGAGCACGTCCAAAACCTTCACCGCCTCGGCGACGATCTCGGGGCCGATGCCGTCACCGGGCAGTACCAGAATGCGTTTGCTCATGATCTTGTCTCTCTTGAATCCGGTTCAGAACAGCCAGGGCGCCTGGGCGCGGCGTTTCTCTTCGTAGGCCTTGATCTCGTCCACGTGCTGCAGGGTCAGGCCGATGTCGTCCAGGCCTTCCAGCAGGCAGTGCTTGCGGAACGGGTCGACCTCGAAGGCGATCTCCGTGCCGTCGGCCAGGATCAGCTTCTGTGCCGGCAGATCCACGGTGATCTGCAATGCCGTGTCGCCGCCGGCCTTGGCAAACAGGTCATCGACGATGGCCGCATCCAGCACGATGGGCAGCAGGCCGTTCTTGAAGCTGTTGTTGAAGAAGATGTCGGCGAAGCTCGGCGCGATGATCACCCGGAAGCCGTAGTCCTCCAGCGCCCAGGGTGCGTGCTCGCGGGACGAGCCGCAGCCGAAGTTCTCGCGCGCCAGCAGGATCTGGGCGCCGGCGTAGCGCGGGTCGTTGAGCACGAAGTCCGGATTGATCGGGCGCTGGCTGTTGTCCATGCCCGGCTCGCCGTGGTCCAGGTAGCGCCACTCGTCGAACAGGTTCGGGCCGAAGCCGGTGCGCTTGATCGACTTGAGGAACTGCTTGGGGATGATGGCGTCGGTGTCCACGTTGGAACGGTCCAACGGGCAGGCAATGCCGGTGAAGATGTCGAACTTTTTCATCGTCTGCTCCTTACAGGTCGCGCACGTCGACGAAGTGGCCGGCCACCGCGGCGGCCGCGGCCATGGCCGGGCTCACCAGGTGGGTGCGACCGCCCTTGCCCTGGCGCCCTTCGAAGTTGCGGTTGGAGGTGGACGCGCAGCGTTCGCCCGGCTCCAGCCGGTCGGCGTTCATCGCCAGGCACATGGAACAGCCCGGCTCGCGCCACTCGAAGCCCGCCGCGATGAAGATCTGGTCCAGACCTTCGGCTTCCGCCTGCTGCTTCACCAGACCCGAGCCCGGCACCACCATCGCCAGCTTGATGTTGTCCGCCACCTTGCGGCCCTTGGCCACCGCGGCCGCGGCACGCAGGTCCTCGATGCGCGAGTTGGTGCAGGAGCCGATGAACACCTTGTCCACCTGGATATCGGTGATCGGCATGCCGGCGGTCAGGCCCATGTAGGCCAGCGCGTGGCGCATGCCGCTGGCGCGCACCGGGTCGGTCTGCTCGTCCGGGTTGGGCACCTTGGCATCCACCGGCACCACCATCTCCGGCGAGGTGCCCCAGGTGACCTGCGGCTGGATGGTGTGACCCTCGATCAGCACCTCCTTGTCGAACTCCGCGCCTTCGTCGGTGTGCAGCTCGCGCCAGGCGGCCACGGCCGCATCCCACTGCTCGGCGGTCGGCGCGTAGGGGCGACCCTTCACGTAGTCGATGGTCTTGTCGTCCACGGCGACGAAGCCGGCGCGGGCGCCCGCCTCGATGGCCATGTTGCACACCGTCATGCGCCCCTCCACGGACAGGTCCTGGATCGCCTCGCCGGCGAACTCGATGGCGTAGCCGTTGCCGCCGGCGGTGCCGATCTCGCCGATGATGGCCAGCACGATGTCCTTGGCGGTGACGCCGGGGCCGACCTTGCCCTCGATGGTCACCCGCATGGCCTTGGACTTCTTCTGGATCAGGCACTGGGTGGCCAGCACGTGCTCCACCTCGGAGGTGCCGATGCCGAAGGCCAGCGCGCCGAAGGCGCCGTGGGTGGCGGTGTGGGAATCGCCGCACACCACCGTCATGCCCGGCAGGGTGGCGCCCTGCTCCGGACCCACCACATGCACGATGCCCTGGCGCAGGTCGTTCATCTTGAACTCGACGATGCCGAAATCCGCGCAGTTCTGATCCAGGGTCTCCACCTGGGTGCGCGAGATCGGATCGACGATGCCCGCCACCCCGCTGTGCCGCTCGACCTCGGTGGTCGGCACGTTGTGGTCCGGGGTGGCCAGGTTGGCGGACACCCGCCACGGCTTGCGGCCGGCGATGCGCAGCCCCTCGAAGGCCTGCGGCGAGGTCACCTCGTGCACCAGCTGGCGGTCGATGTAGAGCAGCGCGGTGCCGTCCGCATCGGTGCGCACCACGTGGGCATTCCAGAGTTTGTCGTACAGGGTCTGCGCGGTCATCGCGATCTCCAAGGCCGAACGGTCAATTGCGGCTAAATCCTCAGTCAGGCTGGAAAGATAGTGCCCGACGTTCTATAAAACAAATTCATATATTTCATCTTATGCATTCCCACGAAGAATCATGATCGACCTCTACGCCCTGCAGGCCTTTGCCGCCGTCGCCCGCTGGGAGTCCTTCTCCACCGCGGCCGAGCACCTGTTCCTGACCCAGCCGGCGGTGAGCAAGCGGGTGGCTGCCCTGGAAAACACCCTGGGCCAGCGGCTGTTCGACCGTATCGGCCGCCGCGTCACCCTCACCGACGCCGGCCGCGCCCTGCTGCCCCGCGCCCGCGCCCTGCTGGACGAGGCCGAGGCCCTGACCCGGGTGGTGGCGGCCGCCAGCGACACCATCAGTGGCCCCCTGGTGATGGGCACCAGCCATCATGTCGGGCTGCGCCGGCTGCCGCCGGTGCTGCGCGCCTTCACCCAGCAGTACCCGGACGTGCAGCTGGATATCCGCTTCATGTCCTCCGAGGCCGCCTGCCGCGCGGTGGAGACCGGTGAGCTGGAACTGGCCGTGGTCACCCTGCCCACCGGCCGCGAGCCGGCGCTGGTCCGCCAGGCCGTCTGGGACGACCCGCTGGAGGTGCTGGTCAGCGCCGACCACCCATTGGCCGGCGCCGCCAGGGTCAGCCTGAAACAACTGGTGGCGCACCCGGCGGTGCTGCCCGGTCCGGACACCTACACCCGCAGCATCCTGATCCAGGCGCTGCGCCCGCATGGCCTGACGCCACGGGTGGTGATGTCCACTGACTACCTGGAGACCCTGCGCATGCTGGTGGCCACCGGGCTGGGCTGGAGCCTGCTACCGGCCGACATGGCCGAGCCCGACCTGGTCGCGCTCAACACCCCGCTCAAGCTGCGCCGGGAGCTGGGCGTGGTGCACCACCGCTCGCGCACCCTGTCCGGCGCCGCCCGGGCGATGCTGGCGCTTCTATAAGCAAGTGGGTCTGGCGTAGGTTGGGCTGACCCAGAAAGCCCAACATTCTGACGGCGTGTTGGGCTTCGCGCTGCTCAGCCCAACCTACAATCACGGAGCCCTATTCGGTACCATGCCGCCCCTGTTTCGCTGTTCAGAGGGCCTATCCGGTGGACGAAGACATCAAGATCGACGCCCGTGACCTGCTCAATACCCAGACCGCCAAGATCGAATGGGAGGAGCTGCAGCGTCACTTCGCCCGCGGCGTGGTGATCAAGGTCGCCCCCGAGTTGGACCTGGTCAATGTCGCCAGTCAGATCATCGCTGACAACAAGACCGAGGTGGAGGCGTGGATGGCAAGCGGCCAGGTGGCCAACGCCAGCGACGACGACGCCCGCGCCTGGACCAAGACCCAGCCCACCTTCTGGGCCGTGGTCGTCGCACCCTGGGTGCTGGTGCAGCCCGCACAGGACGCCTGAACACAGGCCTGGCGGATCGGTCGACGACCGCCAATACCCAGCCATCGCCCCGTCGCCGCATCCTGCGCGACGCCTCCGGGCATCAGCCCCCTCCTCCTTTCATTAGAACGTCACCGGTCCGGCCATAACATGGCTGCCGGCAGCGGTGGTGCCAGCCACCGCCCGTCACCGCACTGACACGAAACCTTCTCGGCCGGGTAACAGAACGGTTACCGGCACGTCACAGTCGCCCCCTAGGCTTCGCTTCACACTTTGTGGAGATGTCTAGATGTCCCTCACCCACATCGAACGCCAGGGCGATTCGCCGCTGTACCGCCAGATCGCCGATCTGCTGGAGCGGGAGATCGCCTCTCACTACGACGCCGGTGACTATCTGCCCGCGGAGCACGAACTGGCGCTGCGCTTTTCCGTCAATCGCCACACGGTGCGGCGCGCAGTGGACGAACTGGTGCACAAGGGTCTGCTGGAACGCCAGCACGGCAAGGGCACCCGGGTTCTGCAACCGGTGCTGCACTACACCATCGGCCGCAACACCCGCTTCACCGAGAACCTCGAGGCGCTGGGCCTGCAGCCGGTATCGCGGGTCACCCGCAAGCTGCTGCTGCCGGCCAGCGGCGGCGTGGCACGCCGGCTCGCCCTTGCCGAAGGTGAGCAGGTGATCCTGATCGACACGGTGCGCGAGATCGACGGCCTGCCCTACTGCCTGATCAGCCACTTCCTGCCCTTCGCCGGCATGGAGGTCGTCTACCAGGATTACCAGGCCGGCTCGCTGCACCAGTTCCTGCGCGAACGCCTGGGCCTGCAACTGCAGCGCAGCGAAAGCCTGGTCACCGCAGTGTTGCCCATGGGCGATGACGCCAGCCTGCTGCAGATGCCCCGCCAGCAACCCCTGCTGCGGGTCAAATCCGTCAACCGCGAACAACCCGGCGATCGCCCGGTGGAGTACTCGCTGGCGCGCTGGCGCGCCGACCTCGTGCAGTTGCACATGCTGCCCTGATTTCCCACACCCTCAACCAGCCACACCGGAGAACACCGATGAACCTGAAGCAGCTGCTCGCCAGCTCCGTTGCCGCCGCCAGCCTGCTGGCGGCCAATGCCCATGCCGCCGACCTGCCCGACGGCAGCAAGGCCCACCCGCTGCGCGTGATGATGGTGCCCGCCGAGACCGGCACCAGCGACACCCTCTCGGACTACAAGCCGGTGTTCAACGCCATCACCGACAAGTACGGCATCCACTTCGACATCAAGCTGGGCGACTCCTATGCCGCCGTGGTGCAGGGCATGTGTGCCAACCAGGCCGACATCGCCTGGTACGGTCCGGTGACCTTCGGCCAGGCCCACAACATGTGCGGCACCGAGCTGCTGGCGGTGGACGTCAAGAAAGGTGACTCGGTGTACTACTCCGGCATCTACACCCGCCGCGGCAACGGCATCAACAGCATCACCGACCTGAAGGGCAAGAGCCTGGCGGTAGGCGACCCCAACTCCACCTCGTCCTTCAACTTCCCCATGGCCATGGTGATCGACGCCAAGGTCGACCCGGTCAAGGACCTGGGCAAGGTGGTCATGGCCGGCAGCCACAGCAACTCCATCGCCGCCCTCAAGGAAGGTCGCGTGGATGCCGCCGCAGCCTCCTTCAACGCCTGGGAAAAGGCCATCAAGAAGGGCGTCATCGATCCCAAGCAGTTCATGGTGCTGGCCAAGTCCGACCCCATCCCCAACCCGCCGCTGGCCATGAGCCGCGATCTGGACCCAGCCCTCAAGGCCAAGCTGCGCGACGCCTTCGAGAACATTCCCAAGTTCGTCGCTCCGGAGATGATCCGCGGCTACGGCGGTAAGAAGGTGGATCGCTACGACGCCCACTACCCGCTCGACAAGATGCTCGCCGCGCTGAACAAGCTGGCTGCCGTCACCAACGAGGTGAAGGCCGCCATCATCGACAAGGCCGGCCAACGCTAAGGCGTCCATCACCGGCGGCCGGCCATGTCGGCCGCCGGTGCAACCTGGGAGAACAACCATGTTGCAGTATCAACAGGTATCCCGCGTGTTTGGCGACGGCACCCGCGCCATCGACGACATCGACCTGCACATCCGCAAGGGCGAATTCTGCGTGCTGCTGGGCCCGTCCGGTGCCGGCAAGTCCACCCTGATGGGCATGGTCAACGGCATGGTGACCCCGTCGCAGGGCAGCGTGCTGTTCGACGGCGAGGCCATCACCCGGCGCAATCTCAAGCACCTGCAGCGCCGTGTCGGCATGGTGCACCAACAACTGCACCTGGTGCCGCGCCTGTCGGTGCTGCACAACGTGCTGGCCGGCACCCTGCCCGATGTCGCGCTGTGGCGCGGCCTGCTCAAGCAGTTCCAGGCGCCGCTGCAACGCCGCGCCTGCCGCCTGCTCGAAGAGGTGGAACTGGAAGAGAAACACCTGCATCGCCGTGCTTCAGAGCTGTCCGGCGGCCAGCAGCAGCGCGTGGCCATTGCCCGCGCCTTCATGCTCGAACCCGACGTGGTGCTGGCCGACGAGCCGGTGGCCAGCCTCGATCCCAACGTCAGCCGCCAGGTGCTGCATCTGCTCAAGCAGGCGTCGCGGCGCCATGACTCCACCGTGCTGTGCAGCCTGCACCAGGTTGAATACGCACTGGAGTTCGCCGACCGCGTGGTGGGCCTGCGCCAGGGCCAGCTGGTGTTCGACGGCCGTCCCGCCGAACTGAGCGATGACCAACTGCGCGCCATCTACGGTGACGAATACCACACCGCCGTGCAGCCCACGGCTGTCGCCACAGCCGTGCCGCCAGCCCCCCGGCCGGTCAAGGTAAACAAGCTGACCCCGGCCCTGGAGTACTGATCGATGTCTGCACCCAACAGCGCCCCGACTCAAGGTCTCGGCGGGCACGAACACTGGCCGCTATACCGCGCCATCACCCCGCGCACCATCGGCATCCTGTTGCTGGTGATGGTACTGCTGGGCCTGTCGGCCCGTAACACCGAGCTCGACCGGGCCGCCGTGGAGACCGGCCAGGCCGTCGCGGCGCTGCTGGGCTTCGGCGACTCGCAGGTGGTGGACGGCGCCAGCGGCTTCATCGCCAAGGCCTTTCCGCTGCAGTTCGCCACCCGGACCGAGACCAATCGCATCGCCGATTTCGATCCCGATAAGCTGCCCTGGCTGAGTCGTGTGGAAGTGATCGAGGAACAGGAATACGACACCCTCACGGACAGCTTCACCACCGTCACCAGCGAGTACCTGGTGCGCCCCTACGGCTACCTGTGGAAGGTGCTGGTGAAGATGTGGGAGACCATCGAGATGGCCTTCTGGGGCACCGTGATCGCCATCCTGATCGCCATGCCGCTGGGCGTGCTGGGCGCACAGAACTACACGCCGCACCGCATCATCTACAGCCTGTCGCGCGGTTTCTGCAGCTTCAATCGCGCCATGCCGGAACTGATCCTGGCGCTGTTCTTCGTGCTGATGTACGGCTTCGGTCCCATCGCCGGCATCCTGGCGCTGGGCATCCATACCAGCGGCTTCCTCGGCAAGTTCTTCGCCGACGACATCGAGAACGCTCCGCCCGGACCGCAGCAGGCACTGCGCAGCAGCGGCGCCGGCCGCCTCAAGGTGCTGCGCTTCGCGGTGCTGCCGCAGGTGCTGCCTCAGTACTACGCCTATGTGCAGTACATCCTGGAGCGCAACATCCGCACCGCCACGGTGCTGGGCATCGTCGGCGCCGGCGGCATCGGCACCGAGCTGAAGGGACGCTGGGACCTGTTCGACTACTCCCATGTCGCCACCATCCTGCTGATCATCTTCCTCACCGTCGGCCTGCTGGAGATCGTCACCCAGCGCCTGCGTGCAAAGGCCATCTGACATGCATGCCGTGATCGAGGCACAACGCAAGCCGCCCCGGCTGCAGACGGTCATCTTCGACCTGGCCGGCACCCTGGTGGACTTCGGCAGCCGCGCCCCGGTGGTCGCCTTCCAGCGACTGTTCGCCGAACTCGGCATCGATGTCAGCGAGGCCCAGGCACGCGCGCCCATGGGCAGTGAAAAACGCACCCATATCGCCCGCATCCTGGCCATGCCCCAGGTGCAGGCACAGTGGCAGTCGGTATACGGCGAGCCCTCCAACGACCTGGATATCGAGCGCCTGTACCGCATCTTCGAGCCCCTGCAGCTGGCGGCAGTCGAGGAGGCCCTGGCGCCCATCCCCGGCGCCGTCGAGCTGATCGGGCAGCTGCCGGCCCGCGGCCTGCGCATCGCCTTCAATACCGGCTATTCGCGCCGCATGGCGCAGCCGGTGCTGGACGCCCTGGCAAACAGCGGCGTCCATCCCGCCTCGGTGGTGTGTGGCCCCGAGGTGCCGCTGGCGCGGCCGGCACCGCACATGGCGCTGCGCAACCTGATCGAGACCGGTGCCGGCGCGGTGGCTGCCTGCGTCAAGGTGGACGATGCCGAATCCGGCATTGCCGAGGGCCGCAACGCCGGCATGTGGACCGTCGGCGTTGCCCTCAGCGGCAACGCCCTTGGCCTGTCGCCCGAGCAATGGCAGGCACTGCCGGCGGACCGGCAGGCCGCACTGCGCGAAACCGCCGGCCGGCAGCTGCAGTCGGCCGGCGCCCACTATGTGATCGACACCGTGGCCGAGCTGCTGCCCTGCCTGGATGACATCGAACAACGCCTGGCACGGGGAGAACGACCATGAGCGCATCCCGACAATGGCAGCGCGCGCTGTCGACCCGACCGGTGGAGCGGCTCCAGGCACTGGTGCGCGAACTGGTTGAACAGGGCGACTGGCAACTGCAGCCCAAGGCCCTGCCGCAGACCGGTCTGGGCATGCTGCAGCTGACCGACAGCGCCCTGCAGGACAACTACAACCTGGGTGAATTCCCGCTCAGCAGCGCCTGGCTGGTGATCAGCCTGCCGGATGGTCGCAGCGTCGAGGGTGCCGCCCAGCTGATGGACGACCGCGCCGGACTCGCCGAATCCCTGGCGGTGTGCGACGCGGTGCTGCGCCACCGCCTGCCCGGCTGGGAGCGTATCGAGGATGAACTGGCCACCGGCCTTGCCGCGCTGGCCGCACAGGACCGGGAGCGCGACGCCATGCTGGCGACCACCCGGGTGGACTTTTCTCTGCTGGATAGCGTTGATGACGATGATGACTGAGGCACTGTGGCAACCCCTGCCGCAGCAGCAGGCGTTCCGCCTGATCATGCAGGCCATGGCCTATCCGGGTCGCGTGCAGCAGCTGGCTGGTGACGACGCCGCACGGCTGGTGCTGGCCACCCTGCTCGACCCGGGCGTCAGCCTGTGCGACCGGCACGGCCTGCTCGCCGCAGCGGACTGGCCGCTGCTCGAGGCCACCCCGGCGGACGCGGCCCAGGCCGACTATCTGCTGGTCGATGGCAGTCGTCCGGTCGACGTCGCACCCAAGCTCGGCACCCTGCCGGCACCGGAACAGTCCGCCACCCTGCTGCTGCGCGTCGCAGCCCTGGACGAAGGTGACACCCAGCTGCGCCTGACCGGTCCGGGGATCGCAACGGAACAGCCGTTGCGCATTGCCGGCCTGCACCCGGACTGGCTGGCACGCCGTGCCGACTGGGTCGCGGCCTTCCCGCTGGGCGTGGACCTGCTGCTGTGCGACGCCAGCCGTATCGCCGCGCTGCCGCGCACCACCCGCGTGGAGATCTGCTGATGGGCTATATCGCGATCAAGGGCGGCGAACAGGCCATCCACGGTGCCGAGTCGCTGCTCGACTATCTGCGCTGTGCCCAGGGCGAGCGGGCCGAGTCACTGACCCTGGACAGCATCGAACACCAGTTGCGCCAACTGCACAGCCGGGTGCTGTCCGAGGGCGGCCTGTATCACCCGCGACTGGCCTCGCTGGCCATCAAGCAGAGCCTGGGCGACACCCTGGAGGCGGCCTTCGCACTACGCGCCTACCGCTCCACCCACCCGCGCCTGCTCGACACCCCGCCCCAGGACGCCAGCCGCATGCGGCTGATCCGGCGCATCTCGTCGGCCTTCAAGGACATCCCCGGCGGCCAGATGCTCGGCCCCACGCCCGACTACGCCCTGCGCCTGCTGCGCATGGAGCTGATCGACGAATCGCCGGACGCCTTCCGCGCCGTGGCGCGCCAGTGGCTCAAGGACCTGCCGGAACAGGCCGTACCGGACAGCTTCCCCAAGGTGCTCGATCACCTGCGCGCCGAAGGCCTGCTGCCGCCGGCACGCACCGCCGTGGCACCAGCCTTCGACATCACCCGCGAGCCGTTGCAGTTCCCGGTCAGCCGCTCCGCCGCGCTGGCCACCATGGCGCGCGCCGAGACCGGCGCGCTGCTCGGCCTGGCCTACTCCAACATGCGCGGTTACGGCGACGTGCACCCGACGGTGGCCGAGCTGCGGGTCGGCTACCTGCCGGTGGAACTGCCTCACCCCATCACCGGCGAGCCGGTGGAGATCGGCGAGGTGCTGATGACCGAGTGCGAGGTGGTGGCCATGTACGAAGAGTCGGACGACGCCCGGGCGCCGATGGGTGCGGACATCACCGCCGGCGCCGGGCGCGCCCGGCAGCTGGACGACAGGCCCACCTTCACCCTCGGCTACGGCGCCTGCTTCGGCCACAACGAGGTCAAGGCCATCTCCATGGCGATTCTCGATCGCGCCCTGCAGAAGGGCATGAAGGAAGGCCCGACCAATCCCTCCGAGGACCCCGAATTCGTGTTGCTGCATATCGACGGCGTGGATGCCATGGGCTTCGCCAGCCACTACAAGATGCCCCACTACGTCACCTTCCAGTCCGACCTGGACCGGCTGCGCGAGACCCGGCGCAAGGCCGCCGCCCCGGACAAGTCCAGCGAGGAGTCCGCGACATGAGTGGCTACAACTTCGGCTTCCTCGACGAGCGCGCCAAGAAGGAGATCCGCCGCAGCGTGCTCAAGGCCATCGCCATCCCCGGTTACCAGGTGCCCTACGCCAGCCGCGAGATGCCCATGGGCCGCGGCTTCGGTACCGGTGGCCTGCAGCTGACCCTGGCGCTGATCGGCACCGACGACTGCCTGAAGGTGATCGACCAGGGTTCGGACGACTCGGTCAACGCCGTCAACCTGCGCAACTTCATCCGCATGACCTGCCCGGGCGTGGACACCACCGCGCGCACCGAGCGGGCCGACCTCATCCAGTCGCGCCACCGCATCCCGGAAAAACCGCTGCGCGAAGACCAGCTGCTGATCCTGCAGGTGCCCTACCCGGACGCGCTGGTGGTGGTGGAAGCCTCGGAGCAGAAGCGCAAGCAGATGCACGGCGAGGCGGACTACGCGCGGCTGCTGGTGAAGCTGTACGAGGACCTGGTGCAGTTCGACGAGATCACCCTGTCGCATCGCTATCCCACGCGCATCGACGGCCACTACGTCATCGATCCCTCGCCGATCCCGCGCTGGGACGTGCCCAAGCTGCATCAGGCCGCCAACCTGACGCTGCTCGGCGCCGGGCGCGAGAAGAAGATCTACGCCGTGCCGCCCTACAGCGACGCCGAACCGCTGGTGTTCGACGACGTACCGTTCCGGGTGGAGGACTTCCACGCCCCCGACGGGCAGCGCCGGAACTGCACGCGCTGCGGTGCCGACGACAGCTTCCTCGACGAGTTTCTCGACGACCACGGCCAGCTGCGCCACCAGTGCTCGGACAGCGCCTGGTGCAACGAACGGCTGGCCATGAGCCTGGCTGACGACGCCGAGGTGATCCATGGATAAGGTGCTTGAGGTCCGCGGCCTGACCAAGACCTACGGCCCCGGCTGCCCGGCCTGCTTCGATGCCACCGGCCCGGAACATGACACCAACGTCTGCCCCCACTGCGGCACCGTGGTGGCGGCCCACGACATCAGCTTCGACCTGTACCGCGGCGAGATCCTCGGCATCATGGGCGAATCCGGCAGCGGCAAGTCCACTGCCGTCAAGCTGCTGTATTTCGACGAACAGCCCGACAGCGGCAGCGCCGTGTTCCACGACCAGGGTCAGCCGCACCACCTGTTCGCGCTCAATGCGGCGCAGCAGCGCCGGCTGCGCAACCAGCGCTTCGGCATGGTCTACCAGAACCCGAACCTGGGGCTGAACTTCGGCATCTCGGCCGGCGGCAACATCGCCGAACGGCTGCTGATGAGCGACCTGCGCCACTACGGCGAGATCCGCGCGCGGGCCCGTGAGCTGCTGGCCCGTACCGAGGTGCTCACCGGGCGCATGGACGAGAAACCCGGCAGCTTCTCCGGCGGCATGCAGCAGCGCGTACAGATTGCCAAGGCGCTGGCCACCCGACCGCCGCTGCTGCTGCTGGACGAGGTCACCACCGGGCTCGATCTATCTGTTCAGGCACGCATCCTCGATCTGATCCTGGAAATCCAGCAGGAACTGGGCACCGCCATGATCGCCGTCACCCACGACCTAGGGGTGATCCGCCTGCTGGCCGATCGCACCCTGGTGATGAAGTACGGCCGGGTCATCGAGGCCGGACTCACCGACCAGATCCTGGAAGACCCGCAACACGCCTACACCCAGCGCCTGGTGGCCTCAGCCTTATGACCCGACACGACACATCGCAGCCCGTGCTCGAAGTGCGCGACTTCGCCAAGCACTTCGTGCTGCACGAACAGCACAAGACCATCCCCTCCGCGCAGCATGTCGACCTGGACGTGCATGTCGGTCGACTGACTGCACTGACCGGACCCACCGGCGCCGGCAAGTCCAGCGTGCTGAAGGGCATCTACCGTACCTACAAGCCGCAGTCCGGCCGGCTGCTGTACCGCCGCGCCGATGGCGAACAGATCGACCTGGCCCAGGCCGACGATCACCAGGTGCTGGCGCTGCGGCGCGGCGAGATCGGCTTCGTCACCCAGTTCCTGCACGCCCTGCCCCGCCAGGCGGCGCTCGACGTGGTGGCCCAGCCGCTGTACCAGCAGGGCGGTGATCGCCACGCTGCCCGCGAACGCGCGGCAGACCTGCTGGCGGCACTGAACGTACCCGAGCGGCTGTGGGAACTGGCACCGGCGACCTTTTCCGGCGGCGAGCGCCAGCGGGTCAACCTGGCGCGCGGCCTGGTGTCGCGTCCGCGCCTGCTGCTGCTCGACGAGCCCACTGCCAGCCTGGACCCGGACACCACCGAACGGGTGATCGCACTGCTCGAACAACTGAAGGCCGACGGCACCGCCATGCTGGCGATCTTCCACCAGCCCGAACTGGTGGCGCGCCTGGCTGACGACGTCGTCCAGCTGCGACCGCCTGCCCCCATCAACGCCATCGAGGATGTGGCATGACCAAGCAATACCTGACCAACACCCGCATCGTGCTGCACGACCAGGTGCTCGAAGACGGCACCCTGGTGGTGGAGAACGGCGTGATCGCCGACATCTGCCCCGAGACCTGCAACGACAGCGGCGCCATCGACCTGCGCGGCATGACGCTGATGCCGGGCATGATCGACCTGCACTGCGATGCCCTGGAGAAGGAGGTGGAGCCGCGCCCCAATGTGCACTTCCCGCTGGACTTCGCCTGCGCCCAGGCGGACAAGCGCAACGCCGCCGCCGGCATCACCACGGTGTTCCATGCGCTGTCCTTCGCCCACGAAGAGCTCGGCGTACGCAACAACGACATGGCCGCTGCCGTGGCGCGCGCGGTACATGCCTGGCAGCCCCATGCGCTGGTGGACAACCGCGTGCACTGCCGCTACGAGATCACCGATCCCCACGGCATGCCGGTACTGACCGAGCTGCTGACGGAGGGCTCGGCGCACCTGCTGTCGGTGATGGATCACACCCCGGGCCAGGGCCAGTTCAAGGACATCGAGGCCTACCGCAACTATCTCAAGCGCACTTACCGCAAGTCCGAGCAGGAGGTGGACGACATCCTCGACCGCAAGCTCGGCGCCGCCACCGAGGCCATGCAACGCATGCAGACCCTGGTGCGCCACGCCCAGCAGCACGGCGTCAGCGTCGCCAGCCACGACGACGACTCGGCCGAGCGGGTGCAGGCCATGGATGAACTGGGTATCCGCATCTCCGAGTTCCCCATCAACCTGGAGACCGCCCAGGCCGCCCGCGCCAAGGGCATGGCCACCATCTTCGGCGCACCCAACGTGGTGCGGGGCGGCAGCCAGTCCGGCTCGATGCGCGCCGTCGATGCAGTACGCGAGGGCGTGGCCGACTGCCTGTGCGCCGACTATGCGCCGGCCACCCTGATCGCCGCGCTGTACCGGCTGATGGACGACACCGGCCTCAGCCAGGCCGAGGCCACCCGGCTGGTGACCGCCAACCCGGCGCGCGCCGCCGGCCTGCATGACCGCGGCGAGATCCGCGTCGGCCTGCGCGCCGACCTGCTGGCGGTGAGCCGACGCGGCAACCTGCCGCACGTGGAGCAGGTGTGGGTCGCCGGCCGCCCCACCCTGAGGCTGCACTGAACGCCGCTCAGCGCGGCCGGCTGTTCTACCTGATCGGCGCCTCCGGGGCCGGCAAGGACAGCCTGCTGGCGGCGGTCCGCGAGGATCTGCCGGCGAATGCGCCGCTGGTGTTCGCCCAGCGCTACATCACCCGGCCGGCCGATGCCGGCGGGGAGAACCACGTGGCGCTCAGCCAGGTCGAATTCCGCCGCCGCCTGACCCTGGACTGGTTCGCCATGCACTGGCGTAGCCACGAGCGCTACTACGGCATCGGCCGCGAGATCGACCTGTGGCTGGCCGCCGGCCTGGACGTGGTGGTGAACGGCTCGCGTAACCATCTGCCCGAGGCCCGGGCACGCTACCCGCAGCAACTGTGCCCGCTGCATGTCCAGGTCGCCCCAGAGCGCCTGCGCGAGCGGCTGCTGGCACGGGGCCGGGAATCCGGGCCGGAGATCGAGCATCGTCTCGACCAGGCCGTGCGGCTGGACAATGCACTGGCCGACCAGCCATTGCGACGCATCGACAACAACGGCACCCTGGCCGAGGCGGCGGCGCAACTGCGGCGGATACTGCTGGACCACACACCATGAACAAGGCAGCCACATGCAACTGACCATCCTCGGCAGCGCCAACGCCGGCGGGGTACCGCTGTACGGCTGCGACTGTCCCGCCTGCGAGCGCGCCCGCCAGCAACCCGCCTACCGGCGTGGTCCATGCAGCGCGCTGCTGCAGACCCCGGCCGGACAGTTGTTGATCGACGGCGGCCAGCCCGAACTGGGCGAGCGCTTTCCGCCCGGCAGCCTGCAGGCCATCCTGCTCACCCATTACCACATGGACCACGTGCACGGGCTGTTCCCGCTACGCTGGGGCAAGGGGCCGCGCATCCCGGTGATCGGCCCCGACGACCCGGCCGGCTGCGACGACCTGCTCAAGCACCCGGGCATGCTCGACTTCGGCATCACCGTCGCCGCCGGCAAGCCCTGCAACCTGCTCGACCTGGATATCCTGCCGCTGGCGCTGCAGCACTCGCGCCCGACCCTGGGTTACCTGTTCAGGCACGGCGGCCGCAGCCTGGCCTATGTCACCGACACCATCGGCCTGCCGCCGGCTACCCTGGCCGTGTTGCAGGCCGAGCCGCCTGATCTGCTGGTGCTCGATTGCAGCTTTCCGCCGCGCCCCGACGGCGCACGCAACCACAACGCCCTCAACGATGCCCTTGACCTGCATCGGGCGATTCGTCCCGGACGCACCCTGCTGACTCACATCGGCCATGACCTGGACAGCTGGCTGATGGCAAACCCCGATGCACTGCCCGACGGCGTGCAGCTCGCTCACGACGGCCAGCAGTTGGCGCCCTGATCCATGCAAGCAGCGCTGCTCGCCATCGGCGGCTCGGTACTGATGCATGTCACCTGGAACCTGCTGGCCCGCCACGTGGATCGGCGCTGCAACTACCTGTGGTGGGGTCTGCTGGCGCACCTGGTGATCTTCGGTCCCTGGGCGCTGTGGTCGCTGGCCCGGGACGCCCACTGGACGCCCGTGCTCGGCATCACCCTGGTGGTCACCGCGCTGGCCAACACCCTGTACTTCCTGGCCCTGCGCCGCGCCTATCACTTTGCCCCGGTGGCGCTGGTGTATCCGGTGGCGCGCAGCTCGCCGCTGCTGATCGCGCTGTGGAGCCTGTGGCTGTTCGATGAACGGCTGGGCATCTGGGGCTGGCTGGGGATGTCGGTGAGCATCGCCGGGCTGTGGCTGATGGGCCGCAGCGCGCGGGGTGGCGACACCGCCCACGCCCTGCCATGGGCCCTGCTGGCGGCACTGTGCACCAGCATCTATTCGCTCAGCGACAAGACCGCGGTGGCCTACCTGCCGGGCTTCGCCAGCCAGATGGGCTTCGTCAGCGTCGGCTATCTGACGTCCTTCATCGGGTTATCGCTGCACCAGCGCAGCCGGCACGGCAGCTGGCGACCGCCCTGTCGTCCGGCCAACGGCTACTGGTTGGTGGGCGGGCTGTTCGTCGGCACCGCCTATGCCCTGGTGATCAACGCCATGCAGACCCTGCCGGCCACCTATGCGGTGGCCTACACCAATGCCGGCATTGTGCTGGCGGCACTGCTGTCGATGACACTGTTCGGAGAACGCCAGGCCTGGCGGCCACGGCTACTGGCCATGACGACTATCTGCTGCGGATTGTTGGTCATGGGGCTGTTCGGGGGCTGAATCGGCGCCATCACCCGCCGACGTTGCCACAGCCTCCCCGACCTGGATGGCGGCCTGCGCGTCCGCCCGTACCTTGCTGGCGAGCACCTGTTCCGGGCGTTCTACCGCGCTCAGCAGCAGGTCAAGGTACTGGGCCGCCTTGGCAACCTGCTGGGCGATACGCCGTACCCGTCGCAACTGTTCCAGCAGCGCCGCCAGCTGGGTGACATTCACACCCACGCGGGCACTGTGGGTCAGCAGGGCCTCCTTCAGCACACGGTAATCGGCGGCGACCTGCTCGGCATCCGCCAGGCAACGCTGCGCGGAAAAGTCATCCAGGCCCGGATCTGCATGAGCCAGCAACTGCGCCGCCTCAGCGATGAACCCGTCAACATCGGCCGAGGCCTGTTCCGGGAGACTCAATTCCCGAACATCGCGCTCGCTGGCATAGCCCAGCGCGATCTCGGAGATCTCCAGGTAATACTGGCCGGTGCGCAGCACTATCGGCAGGTCCCCGGCGACGCCCTCGGGCAGCGCGGTACGCTGCAGGCGGGTCACGAAATCGCCCACCGCGTTGGTCAGCTCCACCACCACCCGATGTTCGGCCTGCACGGACAGCGGCGTCTGCTGCTCGGCACTGAGCACCCCCTGGGCAATGCCGCGGGCGTGGCGACCGACACGGACGGTCTCCAGCACCAGGGCGTTGAGCGCCAGCGCCGGGGTCACCAGCACGTTGGGGTCCAGGTGCTTGGGACGACTGGCGATCTCCTCTTCGGTTCGGAAGCGGCCCGCCAGCCAGTGGCTGAGGCGGCCGCTGAGCGGGAGCATGATGGCCACGCCGAGCAGGTTGAACACCGTGTGGAACAGCGCCAGCGACACCGCCGGTGCATCGTGCAGGCCGAAGAAAGCACCGGTGAGATGCACCAACCACAGCATCAGTGGCATCAGCAGCAGCGCCACCAGGCCCGTGAGCAGGTTGAATGCCAGGTGCGCTGCGGCCACTCGCTTGGCGTTGGGGGTGGCACCGATCACCGCCAGGCCGGCGGTGGAAGTGGTGCCGACATTGGCGCCGATCACCATCGCGGCGGCACTGGCCAGCGGCAACACGCCACCGGTGGCGGCGGTCAGTGTGATGGCGATGGCGGCGCTGGACGACTGGGTCACCAGGGTCATGAAAAAGCCCACTGCCACGTACAACGCCAGCTGCCACAACCCCGCGTCACCCCCATCGTCGAGCTGCACCGTGTCGGCAAGCCCCTCGAAGGCGTCCTTGAGCACGTCCAGGCCGATGAAGAACAGGCCGAAGCCGGCCAGCGCCTGGCCGATGGCACCACGCCGGCTGTCGCCGCCGAGGATACGCAGCGCCATGCCCACCCCGATCATCGGCAGGGCGAACAGCTCCAGCTTGAAGTTGAACCCCACCAGCGCCACCAGCCAGCCGGTCATGGTGGTGCCGACATTGGCGCCGTAGATCACCCCCAGCGACTGGTACAGGGTCATGAGACCGGCGTTGACGAAACCGATGGTCGCCACCGTCACCGCGCTGGAGGACTGCACCAGCGCGGTGATGCCCAGCCCGGCCAGCACGCCGCGCCAGGTGCTGGATGTCCAGCTGCCGAGGATGCCGCGCAGCGCATTGCCCGCCGCCACCTTGAGGCCATCGGTGATCATGCTCACCGCCAGCAGGAACAGCCCCAGGCCGCCGAAGGCGCTGCCTGCGGTCAGCAGGATGCTGCCCAGCTCACCCTCAGCCATTGGCGACTTCCTGCACCGGGCCTGCCAGCTGCGGCCAGCGTGCCAGGATGCGCGCCTTGGCGCCCTCCATGCCGGACAGCAACACCGGCACCACCAGCAGCACCAGGAAGGTGGTCAGCGCCAGGCCGAAGCTGATGGACACCGCCATGGGAATCAGGAACTGTGCCTGCAGCGAGGTCTCGAACAGCAGCGGCGAGAGTCCGGCGATGGTGGTCAGCGACGTCAGCAGCACCGCGCGCAGACGCTGGCAGGAGGCCTCCACCACCGCCTCGCGGATGGCCATGCCCTGCTCGCGCAGCTGCTTGTAGAACACCACCAGGATGATGGAGTCGTTGACCACGATGCCGGACAGGCCGAACAGCCCGAACATCGACAGGATGGTCAGCTCGATGCCCATCAGCCAGTGGCCGAACACCGCACCCACGATGCCGAACGGGATGATGCTCATCACCACCAGCGGCCAGCCGTAGGAACCGAACACCCAGGCCAGCACGATGTAGATCATCGCCAGCGCGAACAGCGCGCCGCTGCCCATGTCGGCCATGGTCTCGGCCTGGTCCTCGGCACGGCCGGTATAGGCCCAGTCCACGCCGTAGCGGGCGACGATCTCCGGCAGGATGCTGTCGCCCAGCTGGGCGCGGATGTCGTTGGCGTTGTTCTGCGCCTTGTCGACGTCGCCGTAGACGGTGACGGCACGCCGCCCGTCGGCGTGACGCACCGCCTTGAAGCCGCGCCGCTCGGTCAGCTCGATGGCCGAGTTCAGCGGCATGCGGCTGCCGTCCTGCAGCACGAAGGTGAAGTCGCGCAACGCCGCCAGCTGGTAGCGCTCGGCGTCGGGCAGCATCACCCGCACCTCGATCTCCTCCTCGGCCTGGTTGAAGATCTGCGCCAGGTGGCCGTCCAGCGCACCGCGCAGCTGACGACCCACCTCGGCCACCGTCAGACCCTGGGACTCGGCCAACGGGGTGAGGCGGAACACCAGCTGCTGCGGCCCGTAGGGCATGTCGTCCTCGATGCCGTGCACCCCGGGCACGCCCTCCAGCGCGGTGGCCAGCGCCTGGCCGGCCTGCTTGAGGATCTCGGTGTCGCTGCCGGTCAGGCGGATCTCCAGGTCGCGGCCCGGATGGCCGCCGCGGCGCGAGGTCAGGGTCAGGTTCTCCAGCCCCGGCGGGGTGCCGACATGCTTGCGCCATTCGGCAAGGAACTGCTCGTTGCGCACGTCGCGGTGGTCGGAGGGAATCAGCTCGGCCTGCACCGTGGCGAACTGGTCCCCCTGCTGGCCCGGGTTGCCACCGGAGGCCGCGGCCTGGTGGTCGAACACCGCCGCGGTGCGCAGCAGGCCGCCACCCAGCGCCTGATCGGTGTCGTACAGGCCCTGCTCCACCTGGCGGATGTAGCCGGCCACCTGCTCGGGCGGCGTGCCCGCCACGAACTGGGCGCTGGCCGTGATGATGTTTCCTTCGACGTTGGGAAAGAAGGTGAAGCCCATGCGGCCGCCCTTGACCAGGCCAGCGACCAGGATCATGGCCGCCAGGGCGGCGGCGATGGTCACCCAGCGGTAATCGACCGCACGGGACACAAAGCGACGGAAGGTGCCGTCACGGAAGCGCGCAAAACCGGCGTCCCAGCGCTGGCGGAAGCGCCCCGGGGTGTCATGGTGCATGCGCAGGAAGCTATGGCGCAGGTGGCCGGGCAGCACCAGAAAACTCTCGATCAGCGAGGCGATGATCACGCAGATCACCACCACCGGGATGTCGTGCAGGATCTTGCCGATGATGCCGCCGATCACCAGCAGCGGGATGAAGGCGGCGATGGTGGTCAGCGACGAGGACAGCACCGGCGCCAGCATGCGCCGCGCCCCGCCCTCGGCGGCCTGCAGCGAGTTCTCGCCGGTCTGGTAGTGAGTCAGCGCGTCCTCGCCCACCACGATGGCGTCGTCGACGATGATGCCCAGTGCCATGATCAGCGCGAACAGCGAGATCATGTTGATGCTGCCGCCGATCAGGTACACCACCGCCAGGGTCAGCATGAACGAGGTCGGGATGCCGACGGTGACCCAGAAGGCCACCCGGCCGTTGAGGAACAGGAACAGGATCAGCACCACCAGCAGCAGGCCGCTGGCGCCGTTCTTCAGCAGCAGGTTGATACGGTCCTGGATCAGCGTCCAGCTCTCGTCGTATACGGTCAGTTCCACGCCCGGCGGCAGGGTCGGCCGCACCTTCTCCAGCCAGTCCTGCATGGTGGCGGCGGACTCCAGCGAGTCGGAGGTGGGCGAGCGCTGCAGCAGCAGTTCGACCGCCGGCTGGCCCTGATAGCTCACAGCCACCTGGTCGGGTCGGGCGCGGCGCTGCACATCGGCCACGTCGCCGACCCGCACCAGCTGGCCCTGGGCATCGCTGACCAGCGGCAGGCGGGTGAAACCCAGCTCGTCACGCTGCTGGCTCACCGCGCGCAGCTCGCGACCGGCCTCGTTGCGGCCCACGGTGCCGGCGGGCAGGTCGCGGGACTCGGCGGCGATGCGCTCGGCGACCTGACCGAGGCTCAGGCCGAGGGCATCGAGCCGCGCCTGCGGCACCTGGATGGCCAGTTCCTCGGCAGGCAGACCGTTGATGCTGACCTGGGCGATGCCGGCGTCCAGCAGCTCGCGCTCGAACTGCCGCACCAGCGGGCGCAGCTCGCGGATATCCGCCGGGCCATGTACCAGCAGCCGCGCCACCGGCTCGTAGCGGATCACGTGGGTGACCTGGGGGCGCTCCGAGTCGGTGGGCAGGTTGCGCACCGTGTTGACCAGGCCGTCCACCCGGTCGGTGGCCTCGCCCATGTCGGTGCCCTCGGGAAACTCCAGGGACACCAGGCTGACGTTCTCCGCCGAGGTGGAGGTCATCTTGTCCAGCCCGTCCACGGTGCGCAGCACCTGCTCCATGGGGATGGTGATGGCGCGTTCGACGTCCTCGGAACCGGCGCCCTGCCAGACGGTGCGCACGGTCACCACTTCCACCTCGAAGTTGGGGAAGAACTGGGCATTGAGCTGGGACAGTGCCCAGGCGCCGGCCAGCAGCATCACCACCATCAGCAGGTTGGCAGCCACCTTGTGCTGGGCGAAGGTGCCCACCAGGTCGTTGCGGTGCTGGAAGGCCATGTCAGTTGCCCGCGGCCGCGGTGGCGCTGACGACGCTCACCTTCAGCCCCTCCACCGCGTTGGGCAGTTGGGTGGTGAGCACGGTGCTGCCTGCCGGCAGGCCGCTGGCCTGCAGCAGCACCTGGCTGGAGCCGTCAGGCAGGCGAAGGTCGCCGACATGACGCACCGGGCGGGCGCGCAGGCGCTGCTCGGCGTCGATCAGGTAGATGCGGTCAAGGCCGTACAGCGCCTGGGCCGGCAGCGCCAGCAGGTCCTCGCGGGGCGGTAGGGTCAGGGTCAGGCGTACGAAACGACCGGGACGCACGCCGTCGTCCGGCTGCTGCACGCGGAACAGCCCGGCGATGCCGCCGCCCTGCCCCACCTCGCCGGCCAGGCGCTGCAGCACGGCCTGCAGCGGCCGCCCATCCAGCTCGCCGCGCGCCGCCAAGGTGGCGCCGGCAGCCATGGCGTCGCGCACCTGGGCCAGCTGGCTGTCGGGGATCTGCGCGCGCACCAGCAGGCTGTCGGTGTCGTAGATGTTCACCAGGGCATCGCCCACCCGAACCCGCTGGCCGGGCGATGCCAGCAGCTGGGCGATACGCCCGGCAAAGGGCGCGCGGATCTCGGTGCGGGCCAGATCCAGGCTGGCCTGGTCGCGGGCGGCTCGCAGCTCCGCCATGGTCGCGTCGTGCTGCAGGATGTTCTGCTCGCGGGCGCTGACCGCGATGGCCTGGCGGTCCACCGCCTGACGTGCGGTATCCAGCGCCGACTGGCTGGCCAGTTTCTTGGTCAGCAGATCCTGTGCACGATCGAGTTCCTTACGCACCAGCGCCAGCAGGCTGCGCTCGCGCGGCAGGGCCTCGACATTGGCCTGGTGACGGGTCTGTTCACTGGCGATGCGCGCCTCGGCCTGGGCCAGGCGCAGGCGCACGTCGGCGTCATCGAGGCGCACCAGCAGCTCACCGGCCGCCACGCTGCCGCCCTCGCGCACCAGCACCTCGGCCACGTCGGCCGCCACCGCGGCGGTGAGCTTGCTGTCCCACTGGGCCTCGATGCGCCCGTACAGCGTCAGTTCCGGCGCCACCCGACCCGGCGTCACCTGCTGCGCCGCCACCGGCCAGGACTTTTCGGTGATGGTCACCGGCTTGGCCTCGGGCTTGGTCTTGATCAGCAACACAAAGATGACGGCTGCCACCCCCAGTACGATCAGCGGGATCAGCAGTTTCTTGATATTCGTTGTCATCTCGCGGGATTCGATTGTCAGCTCAGTCCGGGGTTGGAGCCCTGCGGAGCCCCGAGGTTCATTGTATTGCGCGCGGCGCCACGAGACGATGAAAACCTCATTGCCCGGGCTGCCGCTCCACCACCCGCCAGGCAATCAGGGCGCCGAGCAATGCCGACGCACCCGCCAGACTGTAGGTGAAAAGTGGCCCCAGGCTTTCCCAGGCATGCCCGGCCAGCAGGCTGCCCACCGCACCACCGGCACCGAAACTGAGGCTGGAGTACAGCGCCTGGCCGCGGCCCTTGTGACGTCCGCGGAAGAACTGATGCGCCAGGTGGATGGCCGAACCGTGGAAGGTGCCGAAGGTGGCGGCGTGCATCAGCTGGGCCAGCAGCATCACCCACAACTCGGCAGGGAACACCCCGATCAGCACCCAGCGCAGCGCCGCGATGGCCAGGCTGGCCACCAGCACCCGCGCCGCGCCGAAGCGGTCCAGCAGGTGATGCATGACCATGAAGATCACCACCTCCGCCGCCACGCCCAGCGCCCACAGGCCGCCGATCAGCGTCTTGGTGTGACCGTAGTCGGTCATGTAGATGGTGTAGAAGGCGTAATACGGACCGTGGCTGAGCTGCATCAGGAACACCGCAGCGAAGAACGCCAGCACCGCCGGCTGACGCAGCACCTGGCCGATGGGCGGCTGTTCCTTGGGATGGGGCTCCGGATCCGGGTCGCGCACCGTCAGCGAGGCCAGCCAGATACCCAGGTACACCATCCACACCACCGACAGCACCACGGCCGGCCCCTGCCGGTCCACCAGCCAGCCGAGCAGCAGCACGGTGACGATGAAACCGACCGAGCCCCACACCCGCAGCAGCGCGTAGCGCCGCGCCTGGGTGCCCAGGTAGTTCAAGGTCACCACCTCGAACTGCGGCAGCGAGGCGTTCCAGAAGAAGCTGAACAGGGTCATGGCCCCGGCGATGGCCCAGAAGCTGTCCACCCAGAACATCAGCGTGAAGGTCACCACCGACACCAGCGAAGCGAAGCGCACGATGCGCATGCGGTGCCCCAGGTGATCACCCAGCCAGCCCCAGATGTAAGGCGCGATGACCTTGGTGGCCATCAGTATGGCGGTCAGCGAGCCGATCTCCACCGCGCCGAAGCCCAGCGACTTCAGGTACAGGCCCCAGTACGGCACCAGGGCGCCGAGGGCGGCGAAGTAGAAGAAGTAGAAGGTCGACAGGCGCCAGTAGGGCATGGGCTTCACAGTTTCCGGCAGTTATCCCTCGGCGGTGCGTTTCCGGTCCAGTCTCACTGCCACCAACCGTCAGGCGCTGATACTACCGTCCCTCCCCCGTGGGAATAGCGCCAGCGCGGAGCCGCAGGTGGGGCATTGGATCAGGCGGCAATGGGATCGAGCGGTCAGCCGCCCGCCTGTGACGGGATCACCGGGGTATCAGTGTGCACGTGGCCGTTCTGGCCCCGCTGGCGCAGGGCGTGATCCAGCAGCACGATGGCCAGCATGGCCTCGGCGATGGGCACCGCGCGGATGCCCACGCAGGGATCGTGACGGCCGGTGGTGATCACCTCCACCGGGGCGCCGCTGACGTCCACCGTCTGGCCGCCCAGGCGGATGCTGGAGGTGGGCTTGAAGGCCACCCGCGCCACCACGTCCTGGCCGCTGGAGATGCCGCCCAGCACACCGCCGGCGTTGTTGGACAAAAAGCCTTCCGGGGTCATCTCGTCACGGTGCTCGGTGCCCTTCTGCGCCACGCAGTCGAACCCGGCACCGATCTCCACACCCTTGGCCGCATTGATGCCCATCAGTGCGTGGGCGATGTCGGCGTCCAGGCGGTCGAAGATCGGTTCGCCCCAGCCCGGCGGCATGCCGGTGGCGACCACGGTCACCTCGGCGCCCACCGAATCGCCGGACTTGCGCAGGGCATCCATGTAGGCCTCCAGGTCGTTCACCTGGGCGGCGTCCGGCCAGAAGAACGGGTTGTCCTCCACCGGGTCCCAGCTGAAGGACTTGGGCTTGTTCTCGCCCAGCGCCGACAGATAGCCGCGCACCGTGACGCCGAACAGCGTCTTCAGCGCCACCTTGGCCACCGCACCGGCGGCCACCCGCATGGCGGTCTCCCGCGCCGAGGAACGGCCACCGCCACGGTAGTCACGGATACCGTACTTCTGCAGGTAGGTGTAATCGGCATGGCCCGGACGGAATTTCTGGGCGATATCGCCGTAGTCCTTGGAGCGCTGGTCGGTGTTGTGGATGATCAGCCCAATCGGCGTGCCGGTGGTCTTGCCCTCGAAGACCCCCGATAAAATCTGCACCTCGTCCATCTCGCGACGCTGGGTGGTGTGGCGGGTCTTGCCCGGCCGGCGGCGCTCCAGATCGGGCTGGATATCCGCCTCGGACAGCGTCAGCCCGGGCGGGCAGCCGTCCACGATGCAGCCGATGGCAAGGCCGTGACTCTCCCCGAAGGAGGTCACGGTGAATAGTTTTCCAATGGTATTTCCAGACATGGCGCGCATTGTAACTGCACTCTTGTCGGGTGCCTACGCGCGACTGCCACCCCCCCGGTCCTCGCCTAGGATCAGAGCACGCAGGCGCTCGCCGAACTGCGGCCAGGCGAAGCCAGCGGCAAAGGCACGGCAGCTCTCGGCCGTGACCGTGCCCAAGTCACCTGCCAGGTAGTCACCGATACAGGCAGCCATCTGTTCGTAATCACCGGCCGGGACCAGACTACCGGACACCCCGCTTGACACCGCATCGGCCACCCCACCGGCGGTAAAGGCGACCGTCGGCAAGCCGTGGGCGGCCGCCTCCAGCGCCACCATGCCAAAGCCCTCCACATCGCCGGGCAGGTCCTTGACCGAAAACACGCTCAGGCTCCCTGCGCCATACAGCGACAGTAGCAGTTCGTCGCTCAATTCCCCGGTGATCAGCACATGATTCGCCATGCCGGTCTGCACCACGGCATCGGCCAGGCAGCGCCCCTCGTCCCCCTCCCGCTTCAGGGCGTTGTCTGGCACACCGCCAGCAACCACCAGCAGCAGCTCCGGGTGACGGGCGACCAGCGGCGGCAGGGCCTGGCGGACGAAATCCGCCACTCCCTTGCGAGGCAGCAGGCGTCCGACGGACAACAGCAGTCGCCGCCCTGCGGCCACGGGGAAGCGGGACAGGAACCTGTCCGGATCGGGGCTCTCGCCGACGGCCACGCCCGGATGCAGCACCTCTATGCGGTCGGCCCGGATACCCGCCTCCACCGCTAGGCGCGCGGTATTGCGGCTGTTAGCGATGACCAGGTCCATCCTGCGCAGCGCGGGCAGGCAGGTCGCGCGATATATGCGGCTGTCCACCACCAAGTCGAGACCGTGAACGAAACAGGCCGCCCTCGCCCCGGCGGCCCTGGCAGCGGACCGCACCGCGGGCGCCGCCAAGCCACTGCCGCCGACCACCCAATCCGGTGCGCCACGGGCGGCCAGCCGCCTGGCGGCCCACCAGCTCTCCAGCAGGAAGCGGCCGGCGGAGTGGTGAGATACCGCGACGGCCGGGCCCGGCACCCAGGGTGCGCAGCCCTTCGGCCCCACCACCGCCACATCCGCGGCTTCGGCCAGCGCTCTCACCGATTCCAGAGCGAGCCGCTCCATGCCTCCGACCAGGGGGGGGAAGTTGCGGGTGACGAACAGCATGGCGGTCATCGGCGGGACCCCGTGTCGAGCGTTTCCTCGAACAGCTGCCGGTAGTCGGCAACCATGCGTTCCAGGGTGAAGCGCTGCTCCACCACGGCACGGTTGTACTGGCCCATATTGCGAGCGAGCTCGGGTACATCGGTGAGTTGGCGCAGCGAGCGGGCGAAGGCCGCCACATCGTCGATCGCCTGCAGGTAACCACCCTTTTCAGGGTGCACCAGTTCCGGCAGGGCACTGGCATCCGCTGCGACCACCGGCAGGCCGCAGGCCATGGCCTCTACCACACACAGGCCGAAGCCCTCCCTGACCGAGGGCATGAACAGGGCGTCGACTGATTGATAGAGCACCGGCATATCCCGATGTGCCACGTTGCCCAGGCAACGCAGCTCTGCAGCATCGCCCGCGAGTCTGCCCTTCAACAGCCCGCCGCCGACCAGTCCGGCGGTGTACTGGATCTCGAATCCCCTGCCCAGGGCATTGGCCAGCGGCACCAGCAGGTCAGGCCGCTTGGCGCGTTTCAGATTGCCGCAGTACAGCACCCGGAAGGGCCCCGCTCTGCGCGGGGTTTTCGCGGGTGAAAAGCGCTCGCTGTCCACACCGTTGTGGATGACCCGTACCCGACCACGGAAGCCCAGATCCTGACGCAGCATGTCGGCCACAAAGCGGCTGACGGCAACCACCTGATCCGCCATCGCCAGGCTCATGCGCACGAACAGCCGCAGATCGGTGCGGTAGTGCAGGTACTGCAGCGGGCTGCTGTAGGCGCGCATGAAGCGGTCCAGCATGTAGCCGTGCGCGGTCACCACCAGCGGCACGCGGGGGCGTTTGAAAAAGGCGCCGTAGTCGGCATGGCTGTGTATCAGGTCCACCCTGTCGCTGGAGAAGGCAGGCAGGGCCGGCGGCAGCAGGGTCCACCACGGTGAAAAGGGCCGCACGCGGTAGCCCGAAATGCAGCGGGACAATTCCGTATGAAGCACGTGAGCACCGCTACCGGCCGGGATTGGCGACAAGATTTTCATGGGCATGAACTATCGACCAAGTGGTCAAAATGGCCGGCCAGCCTGCCAGCAAGCACACGCCGTTCAAAACGGCTCGCAAATGCCGCATCCACGTGACCCTCTGAGAGTTCGCCGCGTTGCCACGCTTCGCACAGGCGCGCAATTGCATCTGCGATGGCCCGGGGGGCGTCCGTGGGGTGTTCATGACGCGCCGCGTAGCTGCGAACCAGATCAAGATTGTCGCCCGGCGGACCAATATAGAGGATAGGACGGCCGGCGCGCAGATAATCGAACGTCTTGCCGGCCACCGCCTGCACAGCTGCGTTGGAAGGCGCCTGCATCAGGACCAATACCCCAGCGGCGCTCATTGCAGCTACCGCCTCCTGATAGCTGATCTGGGGGAGCATTGTCACCGCGCCACCAACCCCGCAGGCCGCTATTTCAGCACGCGCCGAATCAGGCTGATCACCCAGTATCTCGAGACGTACGCGGCAACCGTCTTGCCGTGCCATCGCTATAGCAGACAACAGATTAGAAGGTGAACGAGCACCTATCCCAAACCGTCCGGCGTGGATCAATACCAGTTCATCCCCGCCCACTGCGGGCGACGCCTCAGGGAAGGCAGTTTCATCGAAGCCGTTTGGCAGCCAGCACATCTTGTGTGCGTACCTGGGGTACAGCGTCTGATAAGCCACCAGGGCCGAGGATGTATTCAGAATAAGCAAATCTGCCCGACCGAGCAGTGCCCGCTCCATGGATGGGAATAGGTGGCGATACAGGAGTTTCTTCAGGCGACTGCCCTCCTGGTAAGGATCCAGGCTCCAGGCATCGCGAAAGTCCACCACCAGGGGTAACTTTCTGCGCCGGGCAAAGGCCGCAGCCGCAAAGGCCTGGGGAAATGGCGGACAGCTGACATAAACCAGATCGAAGGTCTCATCGATCCGGCGAAGATGACGATGCAGCGCGCAGGCCCAACCATAGGGACCCAACTCGTAGGGACGGCGCCATGGCGTCAGGCTTTTGAGTCGGACCACATCAGGCACCCGCTCCTGCCCGGCATCCAGTGCAAACACCTTTGGAAGCCAGCCAAAGGACGGCAGGTGGCAGGTAAAACTGGCGGAACGGAGACCGCCGCCTATGCCGGCACCGGGCGGGAAATCATGTGCCACGAACAGGACGCGCTTGCGTGACGACGATGCCGAGTGCGAAGTCGTGATATCGACCTGACTCATCGTCTCGGCGTCTTACCGCAATAGATCGCGATACGCTCGAAAAAGGCGATCACGTGCAGCAGGTTCAGGACCCCGATCGCCATCATCCTGGAGCGTGCGGGGGCAGCTATCTTCTGAGTGCGCGCAAGCCTCCATGACAGGACAAGCGGTGGAACGATGGTATTGACCCAGTCACGGATTGTGTAGTGCCGAATGTCAAGTCTCGCCAACATGACCTCACCGCCGGCAAGCCGCCGAGCCTTGGCCATCAAATCCTGAAGGCCGTCTCTTGCCGGATGGCGAATGATGGCACGCTCCGCATACCTCACCTCATAGCCGGCAGTAGCCACCCTGTTGCCGAATTCAAGATCCCCTCCTGAGAAAAGCCTTGCGTCAAAGAAACCGACATCCTCAAGCACTGACCTGGTAGTAAACATGTTTGCGGTAGCGGCGAAACGCTTGGTCTCCACATAGCCTTTCTGGTCAAAGGAAATATATTTCTCGTAAATCTGTGCCGCATTCAGCTGCTTGTCACCGTCCCACGGCAAGACGACCTCTATGCACCCACCCACGACCCCTACCCTGTCGACACTCAACAGAACCCGGAGTCCCTCTGCCAGCCACTCTCTATCCGGCACGCAATCGGCGTCGGTAAATGCCAAGACATCACCCTTGGCATGCTCTATCGCTGTGTTTCTCGCAGAGTAGGAACCGGGCATCTTCTCCTCTATGCAATGGCAAAAATCATATGCCGAAACAAGATCTTCGATCCCTTCGTTTTGGCCATTATCAACAACGATGACCTCGTAACAGTCAGCATCATAGGATTGACGTGACAATGCCTCGAGACAATCCCGCAAACAGCCCATTGCCCTGTGCGCAGGGACAATCACGCTGATGAACTTATTGTTATCTTCCACGCTCATCTCAGTTGCAGGGCACCGTTACACTGACCATGCCCCTTCATTGTCTACGACCGAATATCAGGCGCATCCCTTCAGACAACTCGCCAAAGGTCATAACCAGCGGGCGGCCGATTGCCAGCACCACTGATTGCCAACTGCACCTCTCGGATTGACGGAAAAGCTCCTTATACAGGGCCAGCAGAGGACGACTTAGCAGACGCCTGACACGGCCAAGCATCACGCCAGCTGTCGGGTACTCATCAAAGGTTGCCCAATGGTCTCTGCCAACACTCCAGGCCGAATGCAGAATGGCGCAAAGTGACTGCTTTGGCATGGCTGTCAGATGCTCCACCAGCAATTCTGGATCGCCACCGATGCGCCGCCCCTTTCGCCTCAACTCGATCTGCAGGCGGGTCTCCTCACCATACGCCCGACGGCTACCGGCCATGCCCAACTCTGACCGGAAGCCGCCAGCATCCAAGGCCGCTTGCTTGCGCAGCAAAAAATTGCCGCCGCTGGCATGAATCCCCACCGGCAGGTCGCCGAACCGCTGAATGGAAGATACGTTGCTTGCATAAGAATCTCGGAACCAGGGTTTGCGCCCATCTCTGTACCAAGGCAGATAGACGCCAGCCACGCAGTCGAAGGACCCTTCACTGGCCAGCGCCTTCAGGCGGGAGACATAGCCGGCCAGCGGCTTGGCATCATCATCCAGAAAGGCAATCCAGTCAGCACCTGTCGATGCCAGCGCCTGGTTGCGGGCATGGCTCAGGCCAACCTCCGGCTCCTTCACGCCAAGCCAGTGGGGAAAGCGGGACGAGAAGTCGGCCAGGACCCGGCGGGTGTCGTCCGTAGAGCCATTGTCGACAACAAGCACCTGCACGTCGTGCATGTCTACGAGTTGGCCATGCAGGGCTTTAAGACACTCATACAGCAGCTGCGCCCGGTTACGGGTACATATCGCGATACTGAGCAGGCATGGCTGCACCGCCTTGAGTTCATTCACGCCAGCATCTCCAGGCTGCAACCCACGACGCCCGATCTGCAAAAGCTCGACCGAAAGGCACGTTGTATTGGGGCTCGCGATGTGTTCGAGACAGAAGGGCGCGTCATATCTTCTCGACCGCGCATGTCTTGCACGCCTCCCGATAGAGACTGACAAGCTGACTACCCACAATATCCGGCTGCAGCTGTTTGATCCTTAGCCTTGCTCGCTCACCCATCGCCTGGCGTTCTTCTTGCGTCAGCTTTAGTAGACGACGCAGCGCATCCCTAAGATCATCCGGGTCGTCAATTCGGCACAGCAATCCCGTTTCACCGTCATTGATTAATTGTTCAAAACTTGCGCCGTCAGTAGCGACAACCACCTTGCCGTGAGCCATTGCCTCGATGCATGCATTCGGCAGGTTGTCGACCCGGGATGGAAGCACTACGGCTCGGGCGTGCTCTATAACTGGGTCCAGAGAAGACCGCCCCTGCTTTCCGAGGTAGTGCACACGATCAGCATGGCTTCCGACACACTCGCGCAGATAGTCAGACATGGGAGTGCCACGGTAGTCCAGCTGTTTGCCGACAGCCACGAAATGCAGATCCGGTGATTCCTCGAGAATCAGCGGCAGAGCCTTGGCCAATGTAGGCAGTCCCTTCAATACATTTAGGGTGCCGAAGTACAGCAGATAGTCTTTTCCAGCCAGATGCTGCTGATACAGCCCGTAATCAGGCGCCGTGGCCGGAAGCATCCATGGCGACTCCAGGACCCGCACATCCCGACCGGTCAAGGCGGCCACTCTATCTGCAAGCAATTTGCTGGGAGCAAATAACAGATCACCCCGCTGCAACGCCCACCGTTCAAGTTTTTCGGCGATATATTCACGCAACCTGCGAGGCTTCTCGTTTGCCTCGTGCAGCATGCGCTGGAGGCTGGATAAGCGGATAACGGCCGGGGCTCGGCTGCGGCGGAACAGGGCGACTGCCATATAGCTGCTGTAGTGCAGGACATCAAAAGGCCGCGCTGCCTCCAGGCGGCGCACAGCACGATTGAGCATCCAGGACTGCCACAACCAGCCCAGCGGGATTCGGTGACGCGTCCACCATTCAATTCGGCGGATAATCGGCTGGTTCACCTGCACACGATGAACTTCAATGCCGTCATGCAGCAGCCGTTCATTCCGATCGGATGCGACTACAACAACCGGCGCATGCCCCAACTCGCGCAAGGCACGAACTATGCGAGCAATATATCCTGCGAGGCCACCGTCACAGCTGGACTCGGTGACATACTCCGAAGTAATTAGTGCAATCCTCATGGTTCGACACCAGACACAGGCAATGACGCGTCGTCATAGACAAGCAACCTGTTCCTGGCCCGAGACCAACGACCGGGTACGGCTATGCATCCACTCGGGCTGCCCAGCAATGCAACGGGGTCCTGTAGCGACCGGATGGCTGAATTGCCGAGAAAATCCAGCGATTGGGGATTGTGTTCGAGCACAAGTACACGGCGCGCGGCCATCCGTGCCATATCGAATGCAGCCACCAGTTCACTGTCAGTTGCCCCATGCCCAAGCAGGGCGTGCAGGAAGATGGTGTCGTGTTGTCGGGGGACTTCGGGCTCTTCATGAAGAAAATCAGACAGCAGCCTGTACTCGGCGTTCGGTAACTTGGACCGCCCCCCATCCTCTTCTATCCAGCGCGCAACATTCACGACTTCCAGTGTCCGCCCCGTCAGCAGCCAGCGGCGCACCACCGAGAAACTCTTGTAATGCGGCGTCATGAACCAGCGACCTAACCAGCTCCGCCATTTCAGACCCGTCAGCGGACCCGGGATTCGGCTATCCGACACCACCGACAAGTCAATCTGGGGAAGATCCTTGGTACGTGTAGCCAGCGAGCGGATCGCCTGTGCAGCCGCATGCAAAGGCGGATGCCGGTCAATAAAATAGGGGGTGAATATGTTGGACGCCCACAGGCACAGGCGTTCATATCGGTGAGCCAGCAAAATATCGGTTAGGCCCTGTGATGCATCGGTCAATACACACCTGGGCGTCAGGCTCTTCAGCAATTCCCTGACCTTGGCAAAGACTTCTTCGTCGGCAAGGTAGCCAAAGCCGAATCGGACGGAAAAAGGCGTAGCCTCATATTTGGCTGTATCGATACAGATCAGGGTCAGTATCTGTGACATCATGCCGCCGACAACATTCGAGTACAGCGCGAGGCCGCTTCCGGTCTTTGTTGCACGGATACCGGCCTGCTGATGGAAGAGCGTATCGTCGAACTGCGCATCTCTCCATACGGCATGTTCGACTTCAGCATGACCGGCGCCGGCTTCTGCACCCGCAACCCGCCAGGGATCAGCAGGCCGAAAGTCCAACAGCGCGCTTCTAGCGTTCTTCCCCAGCTTGATACAGAACAGCCGCTCGATGAAATCCAGGCGACTGGTTGACTGAGCGATCAGATCAAACAGCCGTTGCAGATGTGCAAGCTGCCTTGGGTTGTTATCGAAGACAATGCAATCTTTAAGGCTTGCCGCGCCCGATACGAAACCCGCCAGCAGATGCAAGACATCCGGATTGGCCACCCCAACCAGGGTGACATCTCCGCTCACCTGCCGTAGCGGGTCGAGGTCGATGCCATCGTTGCTGAGGTAGTAATAGTCAGATACCTCCGGGTGTTTCCGTGCAGTATCCATCCGACTAGGCACGCCTCTCTAGACCCAGCACCCCGGCAAGTTGATCAATTCTGCGTGACATGGCGTGACGCGACTGAATCAGGGCCCGGCCATTCCGGCGAATCGCCAGGTAATCCTCTGGGCAGCGATGATATCGTTTCAGTTTTCGACGGAATGACCAGCGTGAAAATGCCAGCATGTTGGATGCGTCGAAGCCCAGCATTTCCAGGTCCGGGCAATGCTGCCCGAACAGCAGGGCGCCAGCGGAAGCTATCTCGAAATATTTTGGCGTGACTAGTTGGTAGCGGCGACTTGCAGAGCCTGCCGCAATCACTGCGTCGAGATTGTGTAGCCAATCGAAATAACCGGCTTCATTGAATTGCTTGTTCTCCACGCCTGAATTGTCGAAGCTGCAGACACCTTTCTGCCGTCGGCACCAGTTGCGCAAGGTATAGGCGTCACTGGCAGCGGCACCGAAGACTGCCACCTCGCTCGATGCCTGTCGTCGATCAATTTCTTCCTGGTATATGTAGGCGTCCGGCACTGCCCATGGAAAGTGCACAAACCTGTCTTGCGGAAAATCCGGGAAGTGATGAAAAAACGGGCTGTAATACTGGGACAGTACATGGCTGATGTTGTTCGCCTGCACATAGTCCTGGAACCAACTCGTCTTATTATGCGGATCGCTGACCAGTACAGCCGCCGGATGCCGTCCATTAAAGCGCAGACGCGGCGCCGCCCAACCCGGCTCCATGGATATTGCCGCCACCAGGTCATCCGCCGCCTGGTCATATTCCTGCTGCGAACTGATGATCACAGGATCGAAGCGGGCGATGATTCCATCCACCAGGTGCGGCGCAAAGATACTCACCCAGCGTCCTGCCTGGTGAAAGTCCCAGTCGATCACCAAGCCGAGTCGTGCCGGTTCGGCAACAGCGCCACGCTGGCGGTGCATGGAGCCTGGATGCAACGCCCGCTCAGTCACTGCGCTTGACCATCCAGTTGCCACCCACCACCAGCTTCGCGCGGAAGGTATCGTTGGCATAGGCGGCGTTATGCGAAGCTGTCTGGATCGGACGCAGAGGCGCGCTCACCCCATCGCCAGTACAGCTGCGAATATTGAAGATAGTCGCCCGTATCACAAGCCTGTAGTCCACCGGGCCGAGCAGGCCTGCGGGGATGTGTCCTGTCGCCGAGTAGCTCCCCACATCAAACACCGAGCGCGAGTCTGCATACTCGTCGTGAAAACTGCGCAGCAGAACCGCCCCGTCTGCATCGCACAGATCGAAATAGATACGTAACCCCCGAACCCTTTCCTTAACCTTGAAATCCACGCGGATGTCTAACGTTTTATCTGTCTCCGGCTCCTCAGTGCTTCTGCCATCTTGGCTGACACTCACCGCCTCGAACTGCACCGCTGGGTCGAACGGCAGACCAGCGATCTGTTCCGCAATGCCGGCGCCACCGCCTTCGCTCATAGCCATATCCAGATAGGACTTTATTGCGTTATCCACAGTGTGGTCCGCAACGATACGCCCATCGGAGAGCACCAGCGCACGGTCGCACAGGCGCTTCACTGCCTGCATGTTGTGGCTGACAAACAGCACCGTGCGTCCCGTCTCTGTGACCCCTTTCATCTTGCTCAGGCATTTCTTCTGAAAGGCCAGGTCTCCGACCGCGAGCACCTCGTCTACGATCAGAATATCCGAGTCCAGATGAGCTGCCACCGCGAATGCCAGACGGGTATACATGCCGGATGAATAACGTTTAATCGGGGTGTCGAGGAAACGTTCGACCTCGGCAAAGTCGACGATTTCATCGAAGCGCTGCTGCACCTGACGGCGACTCATGCCAAGAATGGCACCGTTGAGATAGATGTTTTCACGGCCGCTCAACTCGGGATGAAAGCCGGTGCCGACCTCCAGCAGGCTGGCGACCCTGCCACGTATCGACACCATCCCGGAAGACGGTTCGGTAATACGGCTAAGCAACTTGAGCAAGGTCGATTTGCCCGCCCCGTTGCGACCGATGATGCCCACGCGTTCGCCTTCCCGCACCTCGAAACCCACTTCCTGCAGCGCCCAAAAAGTCTCTTCACTCACTGTCGCGCGGCTGCGGCCAAGGTTATGGAACACGGCAGACAGCTCATCCCTCACCGTGGTGTATTGGCGGCTCTGCTCGTGCTGAATGCGATAGCACTTTCCAAGATTTTCGACACGAATCACTGCCGTCATTCCATATCATCTCGCGACGCTTGCCCGGTGGTCGCACAATGATTCGCCAGCTCGTCACGGTCGAAGCCTAGAATCCTCATTGCTCAGGAACCCGATATACGCCGATCCAGGAGTCGCGGAGATGAAAGATTCTCCCCTGTACCGCACCCTTGCGACAGAGGCGCTCAACCCCGTCGCACACCGAAGCTATCCAATGGAACTTTTTCGCCAGCGCCGGATTGAAGTCATGCCACAGAATGAAGCCGCCAGGCCGCATGTGGGCCAGCACCTTCAGGGTGTCACGAATAACGAAATCGGTGTCGTGGCAGCCATCGATGAAGGCCACGTCGATAGGTCCGATATCCGGTTCCCAGGTAGCGGTATTGGCAAGGATCTGCACCACGCTGGTCAATCCGCGGTCCCGGTACGCCTTGCCGATCTCGTCCACACTCAAGGCATTGGTGGTGAGACTTCCACCGGCCCCGCTGGCAACCTCTTCAGGAGGGATGTTGACGGTGTAGAGCGTTGCTGCAGGTGCATTCACGGCCATCAGTACCGTGCCCATGCCGTTCGATGTACCAATCTCCAAGGCGACCTCAGGCTGCGTGTTACGCATCACCGCACCCAAGGTCTCGGCGTCGCGTACTCGCCGTTGGTTCACGTCTTCGACGTACTGAAAATCGTGGATATCGGGGCGCGCCATGAGCGCATCCTGCTTCCAGCCAAACACCTTCATCAGTTCTGTGACTGAATTAAGTTCGATGACCTGTCTGTCAAGAGATCGATACTCAAGCGGAAAGAACCTATGTTTCAGTTCCATCAGCATGCATTCACTCCAATGATGAGATCAGGAATTGGAACCACTAGGCCGCTATGTCGAGTCGACACAATGTTGAAAATTGAATGTTCGCCCATCAGATCACATCCGCAAAGGTCTTCTCGACTCGCCTGAAATAGCGAATGCCGAACAACAGGAGAACGACAGCGAACATTAGGCTACTCAACAAGGCGCCACCGGAAATAGGGTAGACACCGCCCAACAGGCACCATCGAAAACCCTCGATAATTCCCACAATAGGATTCAAATCGAAAAGCCATCTCCACTTATCCGGTATCTCTGCAGCACTGAATCCTACCGGTGAGAGGTACAGCCCGATCTGTACTACAAATGGAATCACGAAACGCACATCACGATAGCGCACGTTTAGCGCCGCCAAACCAATACCCGCACCTAGGGTGATCAGAACTCCCAAGATCAAAAATGCGGGCAGCAGCAACATCTGCCAGCCCGGCCAATGACCGAACCAGGCCATCAGCGGAATCAGCAGCAGCAGCGTCACCAGGAAGTCCACCAGCCCCGCTAGCACGCTGCTGATCGGGATAATGATGCGCGGGAAGTACACCTTGGAGATCATCTGCGCATTGCCGACCAGGCTGTTGCCGGAATCAGCGAAGGCCGCAGAGAAGAACTGCCAGGGCAGCAGGCCAGTGAACACCAGCAGCGCATAGGGCACCGGGCTGTCCTTGCCCAGGCTGGCGATATGGTGGAAGACCACCGTCAGCACCGCCATGATCAGCAGCGGCCGCAGAACCACCCAGGCCACTCCGATCAGGGTCTGCTTGTAACGGACCTTCACGTCCCGCCAGGCGAGGAAGTACAGCAGCTCGCGGTAGCGCCACAGATCACGCCAGTAGTGACGTTCGGCACGACCGGCCTCGATCACCAGTTCCGGCACGCCGCCGCTCATCCTTCAGCCTTGGGCGCGCAGCGCCACAGCAACAGGCTCGGCTGCAGCTGCCCTGCCGCCTGCATCGTCCGGAATTCCTCGTCCGGCAACACCAGGGTGCGGATCCGCCGCGCGATGTAGCGCTCGGTCTTGGTGACCAGGTCGTTCAGGTTGTGGCGGTTGATATCGCCGACCAGCACTAGGTCGATGATCCCGGTATCCCGGCCATCCGCGTAGTCGCCGGTGAGGTAGGCGGCCTCCAGCTGACCAAGCCGTTCGATCAGGCTGTCCAGGATGCGGTCCATGCCGAGCGCCTTGCGCACCATCGACTGCAGCTCGGGGAACAGCGGATGCGAGCTGTCCGCGCGGTACTGGATCTGACGACCGTCCTTTTCGCTGCTAAGCAGGCCAGCCTCGCTGAGCTGCTGCAGTTCGCTGCGCACGTGAGCAGGGGAGGCGTGGAACTCCTGGGCCAGCTCACGCAGGTAGGCACGACTGTCCGGGTTTAGGAACAGTCGCATCAGGATATGCACCCGCATCTTCGAGGTAATCAAACTCCCAAGCATGGCGCTATTGTTCTATTTAATAGAACAAAAATACAGTGAATCCTGTCACGTTACAGGACCGGGACCGCCGTGTCCGGCGCCAGGAACCCGATACGCTGATGCGCGGTGTTACCCTAGGGCCCGGTTTGAATCGCTGGGAAATATCCATCTTGTACCGAACCCGCTGGCTGCTGCTGCCCCTGATCCTGCTGGTGACGGTTCTGGTGTACCTGCCTGGCCTGCCCGGGCCATTTCTGTTCGACGACCATGCCCACGTATCGAGAAATGTCCAGGTCCACATCACGGACCTCGGCCCCGCCTCTCTCGCGCAGGCGTGGAACTCGTCACTGGCAGCCGGGCTGGGGAAACGCCCGCTCGCCCAGCTGAGCTTCGGCATCAATCACGCCCTGGCGGGTCTGGACACCTTCAGCTACAAGGCCACCAACCTCGCCATACACCTGCTGTGCGGCTTGCTCATCTATGCCCTAGTCCGGCAGCTGACGCGCAGTCTTGCCCACGGCCGGGAGCCCCTGCGGCAGCAGGGCGAGTCGCCTTGGCCCGCGCTGCTGGTCACCGCGCTGTGGCTGCTGCACCCACTTAATCTCACCCCGGTGTTGTACGTGGTGCAGCGCATGACCTCGCTGTCGGCCCTGTTCGTGCTCGCGGGCTTGTGGTGCCATGTCACCGGCCGCCTGCGCATGGCCACGGGCGACGGCCGCGGCCTGTGGCTGGCGCTGGCTGGCCTGCCGCTAGCCGCTATCGGGGGGCTGGCCAAGGAATCTGCTGCCTTGTATCCGCTGCTGGTGCTGGTCCTCGAATGGACGCTGCTGCGGCAGCTCGCCGCGCCCCGCCGCCGGCTGCTGATCATCCTGACCGCGCTGCTGCCGATCCTGCTCGGCGGCCTCTACCTGCTAAGCCATCTGGGACTGATGAGTTACAGCTCGCGCGAGTTCACACTGGAGCAGCGCCTGTTGTCGGAGGCCAGGATCCTGTGGATCTACCTGCAATGGCTGCTCTGGCCCGACCCTGCTGCGCTCGGGCTCTATCACGACGACATTGCCACCAGCCTTGACCTGAATACCCCGTGGACAACCCTGCCGGCGGTCGTCGGATGGCTGGCCCTGATCCCGCTGGTGATCCTCGGCGCACGGCGCTGGCCGGTGGCGAGTTTCGGGCTGTTGTTCTTCCTGGCTGCTCACCTGATGGAGTCGACAGTGTTCCCGCTGGAACTGGTTTTCGAGCACCGCAACTACCTGCCCAGCCTGGGACCGCTGTTCGCCCTGGGCTGGCTGCTGTCGAGCCAACAATCAGCCGTGCTGCGCCGGTGGCTTGCTCTGAGCGCAGTGCTGCTGCTCGTCGCCCTGGCCGCCATTATCCAGCTGCGTGCGCAGCAGTGGAGCGAAGCGGACCGTCTAACGCTTACCGAGGTCCTGCATCACCCGCAGTCGCCACGCGCCAATTTCCGCACCGCCCAGTTGATGATGGACCGCCTCCGCACCGCCGATGATCCACAGGCCACCTACCTGGCGGCACGGCATCACCTGCTGAAGGTGCGCGAGCTGAAACCGGACAACACCAATGCATTGTTCGGCCTGATGTTTCTGGAGCTGTTCGTCACCCGTGAGCCGTCAGCTGATCTGCTCGATGCCCTTGTTCTACAGTTGCGCGACGACCCGGCAGGCCCCACCAACCTGTCGATAGGGAACTTTGCCTATCTGGTACGCTGGCTGGAGGTCAATCACGACAGCCTGCCGAGTCAGCGCGTGCTGGCGATCATGCAGGCGGCGATCGAAAATCCCCGTCTCAAACCCCAGGGCAAGGCCGCGGTACTTTCTGCGCTACGCGCCTACCACGACCGGGTACGGAATGACCTGCCGGCCGCACTCCCCTATGCAAGACAGGCGGTGCGCACATGGCCGAGCAGATGGCACTATCACTATCGGCTAGTACAGCTGTTGATCCGTCTGGGACAATGGCAGGAGGCGCAGGCGGCCTTCGACAAGGCCGCCGTTCTGTCCAGTGCAGCCTTGAATCCCGAGCAGCGCGCCGAACTGGCCGCCGCGCTGCGCCAGCAATCCGCCGAGAACCTGCAAATCCATGACTGACCTCCAGCAACATCGCCTAAGCATCGTGATCCCCGCTCGCAACGAGGCCGGCACCCTACCGGACTTGGTGCGTGCCTTGGCGGAGCAGTTTCCGGATGCCGAGATCCTGGTGGTCAATGACGGGTCCACCGACGACACCGCGCAACAACTGGCTAACCTACCCTGCCGCGTGATCAGCAACCCCTACTCCATGGGCAACGGCGCCGCCATCAAGCGCGGCGCCCGTGAGGCCAAAGGCGACGTACTGGCATTAATGGATGCCGATGGTCAGCACCGTCCTGATCAATTGATGCGGCTGCTGAACACGTTTCACTCCGCCGACTACGACCTGCTGGTGGGCGCCCGTCGCCCGGAGCATCACGCCAGCCCCTGGCGCCGTGCAGCCAACAACTTCTTCAACTGGCTGGCCAGCTGGATGACCGGACAGCAGGTACTGGACCTGACCAGCGGTCTCAGGGTCACCCGGGCTGAGCGCTTTCGTGAATTTCTCTACCTGCTGCCTAACGGCTTCTCCTACCCCACCACCAGCACCATGGCGTTCTTCCGCTCTGGCTATACGGTGGGCTATCAGGAGATCGAGGTGGAGCAGCGCTCAGCCGATGCCAGCAGTCACATCCGCCCGCTCCAGGACGGAATGCGTTTTCTGATTATCATCCTGCGCATAGGCTCGCTGTATTCGCCGCTGAAGCTGTTTCTGCCGGTGAGTGCTCTGCTGTTCACCATCGCCAGCGTGCTCTATGGCTACACCTACTTCACCGCCGGACGCTTCACCAACATGAGCGCCTTGCTGTACACCACCTCGCTGCTTACCTTCATGATCGGCATGGTCTCCGAGCAGATCACCACCCTGATGTTCGCCCGGCGCAGCCGCGACTGAACGTAACTCGAGCACCTTCGGCATCGGCACAAAAAAGGGGCAGGGTCGCAAGACCCCACCCCTTTTTCACAGCGCGTCAGACGCGCCGGCTGATTACTTCAACCAGTCGTTGACCTCCGCCAGGTCACCCGACGATACGGTACCGGCGGCCTGTTTCAACGCCAGCAGATTCAGCACATAGTCATAGCGTGCCTGCGCATAATCACGCTTGGCGCGGAACAGCTCGCTCTGGGCGTTCAGCACGTCCACCAGGGTACGGGTACCGACATCGAAACCGGCCTGAGTGGCCTCCAGGGCACTGGCAGCGGACACGGTGCCGGCCTTCAACGCTTCGACCCGACTGATGCTGGCCTCCATGCCGCGGTAGGCGTCGCGCACCTGGCGGGAGGCTGCACGGCGCTGCTGTTCCAGCGACTCGCGGGCCGCATCCAGGTTGAAGCGCGCCTGGCGGGAGGCGGCTGACACGCCACCACCACTGTACAGCGGCACCGCCAGCTGCACGCCGACACTGGCGCTGTCGGTATCGCTGGACAGGTTGGCGTCGGAACGGGACAGCGCGTAGCCGCCCACCAGGTCCAGGGTCGGATAGTGACCGGAGCGCTGCACCTCGACCTCCTGTCGGGCAACCTCGAGCTGCTCGCGGGCAGCCACCACCGCCGGGTTGGTGTCCAGGGCGATCTCGCTCCAGCGGGCCAGGTCGGCAGGTTCGGGCATGGTCAACGGCAGGGCGTCATCGGCCAGCAGCAACAGGCTGCCGATCTCGCCACCGACGATCTCGCGCATCACCTCCAGGGCATTGTCCACCTGGTTACGTGCGGTAATCACATTGGCACGGGCGGCGTCATATCGGGCCTGCGCCTCATGCACGCCGGTGATGGCGATCAGGCCCACCTCGAAGCGTCGCTTGGCCTGGTCCAGCTGGCGGGCGATGGCCTCCTGCTCGGCCTGGGCGAAGGTCAGGGTGTCCTGGGCAGCCAGCACACCGAAATAGGCCTGCGACACACGCAACAACAGCGCCTGCTCTGCCAGCTGCAGGTTGGCTTCGGCCTGGGCGATCTGCGCATCCGCCTGGGAATAACGGATCATCCGGTCGCGCCGGTAGATCGGCTGGGTGACCGACAGCGCCGCGCTGCGGCTGTCAAAACTATCGTCGCCGCTGCCCTTAATCTGCTGATCGATGTAGTTCAGGTCGGCGCCGATGCTGACATTCGGCAGCAGGCCACTGCGGGCGATGGGCTTGGCCTCATCCGCCGCCAGGCGGGTGGCGCGCGCGGCGCGGATCTGCGGATCGTTGTCCTGGGCACGCTGGTAGAGCTGCACCAGGTCTTCGGCCGATGCCATCTGGCAACTGGTCAACAACAGTGCCGCCGTCACGATACGTTTCATGTCGTTCGATTCCTCTCGCGGACCATGCCCGCTTCTGATCACTAAGACTAAATCAATGTGCTGCCGGCTGCCCGGGCATGGGCCCCACCAGCAGTTGCGGGTCGATACGCTTGTCGCGCAGGTTCATGCGCCAATCCAGGTGCGCGCCGGTTACCCGGCCGCTGGCACCCACCTCGGCAATCAGCTCACCCTGCTTCACCCGCTGACCCTCCTTGACCAGGATGCGGCTCAGGTGCAGAAAGCTGGATGACAGTGCCAGGCCGTGATCGATGATCAGGGTAGCGCCCGAGTAGAACATATCCGGGTGTGCCAGGGTGACAATACCATCGGCTGGGGCGACCACGGGCGCGCCGACGGGCGCCGCCACATCGACGCCGAAATGGGGCCAGCGGGGTTTGCCGTTGAGTATCCGCTGGCTGCCGTAGACCCCGCTGATCGGCCCCTTGGCGGGCCAGATGAAGCCGGTCATGAAATCCGTGCGCGGGTCGTCGCGATCACGAGCCTGGCGGGCAGCGGCGATGTCCGCCTTGATGCGCGCCTGGTCCTCGGGCTTAGGGGTCACCTTGCGGGGCGGCAGGCCGTCGATGCGCTGGATGCGGTACTCGCGGCTGGTCACCGCCAGGGTCTGCTGCAGGGTCTCTCCCGCCGGCGTCATCACCTCCAGCACGGATTGATCGCCGTCATCCCGCCCGAAGCCGACCAGGAAGATGCCTTCGGGCGACACATGCACGGTCTTGCCGTCCTGGCTGACCCGACTGCCCGGCGGCGCATGGCCAATCACCATGCCGCCCTGTACCAGGGGACCGTCGAGGCGCAGCTCAAGGCCCCAGGCAACCGGTACAACGGCCAAACAACCCAGCACCAACAGGGCATAACGCAACATCAGGGGACACCTCTTAAGACTGACGGATGAGAGTAAGCCAGCACCCAGTCCGTGACAACCGCGCCCAGCCCCTTGATACACTGACAGACATGCCGACCCCATCCCCCGTTCCCGCCGCGCCGCCAAGCCCTGCCGATGCCGTCCGCAGTCAGCCCTACAGCTGGCGCGAACTGATCCGCATGGTGCTCAGCCACCGCCGTGAACTGGTGGCGGCCAACCTGATCGCCATCCTGGGTGCGCTGGTGTCGGTGCCGGTGCCGCTGCTGATCCCGCTGCTGGTCGACGAGGTGCTGCTGCACCAGCCCGGCCAGGCGGTGGACTGGATCAACCGCCTGTTCCCGGATGCCTGGCACGGTCCGGTGTTGTACATCGGCGCCATCCTGCTGCTCACCCTGCTGCTGCGGTTGCTGACCCTCGTGTTCGGTGTGTGGCAGGTGCGCCAGTTCACCCGTATCGCCAAGGACGTCATCTACCGCATCCGTCGTGATCTGCTGCTGCGGCTGGAACGCTTCTCCATGGCCGAGTACGAAACCCTGGGCTCGGGCACCGTGGCCTCGCACCTGGTCACCGACCTGGACGCGGTCGACCAGTTCGTCTCCCAGAGCAGCTCCAAGTTCATCGTCGCCGTACTCAGCGTGGTCGGCACCGCGGTGGTGCTGCTGTGGATGCACTGGCAGCTGGCGCTGTTCATCCTGCTGATGAACCCGCTGGTGATCTATATCACCACGGTGTTCGGGCGCCGGGTCAAGGAGCTCAAGAAAAAGGAGAACAGCGCCTTCCAGGCCTTCCAGGAATCCCTGGCCGAGACCCTGGACGCCATCACCCAGATCCGCGCCAGCAACCGCGAGCGCCACTACATCGCCCGCACCATCGACGCCGCGGCGCGCATCCGCACTCACTCCGCTGCATTCACCTGGAAGAGCGACGCCGCCAACCGGCTGTCCTTCATGGTATTCCTGTTCGGCTTCGACATCTTCCGCGCCCTGTCCATGGGCATGGTGCTGTTCTCGGACCTGAGCATCGGCCAGATGCTGGCGGTATTCGCCTATCTGTGGTTCATGATGGCGCCGGTGCAGGAGATCCTCGCCATCCAGTACGCCTACCACGCCGCCCGCGCCGCGCTGGGACGTATCAACGCGCTGATGGATGTCGGCCTGGAACCCCGCTATCCGCACCGTCACAACCCGTTCGCCGGCAAGACCACCGTCGGCGTCAGCGTGCGAGATCTGAACTTTGCCTATGGCGACGGCCCACTGGTGCTGAATGAACTGAACCTGGATATCGCCCCTGGCGAGAAGGTGGCCCTGGTCGGCGCCAGTGGCGGCGGCAAGACCACCCTGGTGCAGGTGCTGCTCGGCCTGTATCCGCCGCGCAGCGGTCAGGTGCTGTTCGACGGCATACCGCTTGAAGACATCGGCCTGGACGTGGTGCGCGACAACGTCGCCACCGTGCTGCAGCACCCGGCGCTGTTCAATGACACGGTGCGTCACAACCTGACCCTGGGCGCTGCCCATGACGACGCCGCCATCTGGCAGGCCCTGCACATCGCCCAGCTGGACGATACGGTACGCGAACTGTCGGCCGGCCTGGACACCCTGATCGGCCGCAACGGTGTGCGCCTGTCCGGCGGCCAGCGTCAACGGCTGGCGGTGGCGCGCATGGTACTGGCCGATCCCAAGGTGGTGATTCTGGACGAGGCCACCTCGGCACTGGATACCACCACCGAGCGGCACCTGCACGAGGCGCTACAGCAATTCCTCAAGGGTCGCACCACCCTGATCGTCGCCCATCGCCTGAGTGCCGTGCAGCAGGCCGACCGTGCGCTGGTGTTCGAGGACGGTCACATCGTCGAACAGGGCAGCCACGCACAGCTGATGGCCGGTGACGGCCTGTACGCCAGCCTGTACCGCCGCCAGGAGCCGCACGGCTGATGCCGCTGGTCGATTCGGGCTTTCGCCCCGCCTGGTGGCTGCCCGGCCCTCACCTGCAGACCCTGTGGCCCTTTCTGTTCCGCCCGCCGCCGCTACGCGATGGCGAGGTGGAAAGGCTCGACACCGCCGATGACGATTTCATCGACCTGGCCTGGTTCGGCCCGAGCGACCGGCCGGTCGTGTTGCTGCTGCACGGCCTGGAAGGTGGACTCGGCTCGCACTACATCCGCCGCAGCGTGACCGCCCTGGTCGACGCCGGCTACCGCGCCTGCGTGATGCAGTTCCGCGGCTGCAGCGGCGTACCCAACCGGCAGGCGCGCAGCTATCACAGTGGCGACACCGCCGATCTGGCCTTCGTCCTGGATCACCTGCGCGCCAGTGGTCGTGCACCCTGCGCCGCGCTGGGCTTTTCGCTGGGCGGTAACGTGCTGCTCAAGTGGCTGGGCGAACAGGGCGACGCCAGCGGCCTGGGCTGCGCCATGGCGGTATCGGTACCGTTTCAGCTTGGCGATGCCGCCGAGCGCATGGCGCGCGGCCTGTCGCGCATCTACCAGAAATTCCTGATCGACAGCCTGGTGGCCAAGTGCCGGATCAAGTTCAGCCGGCACCCCGCACCGACCGCAACGCCACTCAGGCAACTGACCACCTTCCGGCGGTTCGACGACCAGGTCACCGCGCCGCTGCACGGCTTCGCCGGGGTGGATGACTACTACGCCCGTGCCAGCAGCCGCCAGTACCTGCCGCATATCCGCACCCCCACCCTGATCCTGCATGCCAGCGACGATCCTTTCATGTACCCGGACACGCCGCCGGGAGCAGCAGAACTGCCCCAGGCAGTGCAACTGGAACTGACCGCCAGCGGCGGCCACGTGGGATTCGTGACGGGGACATGGCCCTGGCGGGCCCGTTGCTGGTTCACCGCACGCCTGCTGGCGTGGTTGTCTGAGCACCGCCGCTGACACCCGGGCCTGTTGCCCGGGTATCGCCGGGATCACTTGAAGATGGCATCCACCGAGAAGCCTTCCTGCTCCAGGATGCCGCGCAGCCGCTTGAGCGCATCCATCTGGATCTGACGCACCCGTTCGCGGGTCACGCCCAGTTCGTTTGCCACCTCTTCCAGGGTGGAGTTCTCATAACCGTGCAGGCCGAAGCGACGCTCCACAACGGCACGCTGCTTGTCGTTGAGCTTGTTGAGCCACTCGTCCAGGTGGCTGTTGATGCCGTTCACCTGCAGGTGATCGGCGGGGTCCGAGGCGTTCTCGTCGGCGATGGTGTCGAGCAGCGGCTTGTCCGCATCCTTGCCGTAAGGCGTGTCCACCGAGGTGACCCGCTCGTTCAGGCCCAGCATGCGCTTGACGTCACCGATGGGCTTGTCGAGCAGTTCGGCGATCTCGTCGGCGGAGGGTTCGTGGTCCAGGCTCTGGGTCAGCTTGCGCGCGGCGCGCAGGTAGACGTTGATCTCCTTCACCACGTGGATCGGCAGGCGGATGGTGCGGGTCTGGTTCATGATCGCCCGCTCGATGGTCTGGCGTATCCACCAGGTGGCATAGGTGGAGAAACGGAAGCCGCGCTCCGGGTCGAACTTCTCCACCGCCCGGATCAGGCCCAGGTTGCCTTCCTCGATCAGGTCCAGCAGTGCCAGACCACGGTTCATGTAGCGCCGCGCGATCTTCACCACCAGCCGCAGGTTGCTCTCGATCATGCGCTGGCGGGCGGCCATCTCGCCCTTCTGCGCCTTGCGCGAGAAATAGACCTCTTCCTCGGCAGTGAGCAGCTTGGAGGCGCCTATCTCGCTCAGATAGATGCGGGTGGCGTCGAGTTGACTGTCGGGGATGGCACCGGCGCTGTAGGTCTTGGTAGCGCTGTCTTCACAATCTTCGCTGACTTCAGAGTCCGGCTCTGAATCCTCATCGACCGTTGCTTCCTCATCAACGGTTTCTGCGGCGCGTGCGACGACCTTGCGTTTATCGTCGCTTTGCTTGGGCGGCATGATTCCCTCCTTCGTTTCGAGATGACGAAACCCGTGTCAAACGAGATCGACTCCTTGTCATGCTGGCATCCAGCCAATCCTTATCGCCGGGGTAGCAGCGCCAACGGGTCAATAGGCCGACCCTCACGCCGTATCTCGAAATGCAACATCGGCCGCCCATCATTGGACCGGCCCATGTCCGCAATATGCCTACCCCGTGCTACTTGATCGCCCTCCTTGACGAGAAGTTTAGCGTTGTGCCCGTACGCGCTCAGATAGTTATCGTTATGTTTGATGATGATGAGCTGTCCATAGCCTATCAAGCCACTACCGCTATATACCACCCGTCCGGCCTCGGCGGCGAGGATTGACTGTCCGATCTTGCCGCCGATCTTGACGCCCTGGCGGGTGGCGTCCTTCGCTGAGTACCTGGCCAGCACCACCCCGCTTGCCGGCCACTGCCAGCGCAACGAGCCATCGCTGGGCTGCGCTTCGGCACGGGCGGGTGCGACGCGATGCGCCGTGGACTTGCGCTCGACCTGGGGTTTGGGCGGCGTGCTGCGCGAGGTCTGGGTATGCGATTTGGGTGTCGGTTTGCTGCTGCTGGTTGGCGACGTCAGCCTGAGCAACTGGCCGGGATAGATGGTGTAAGGCGAGCGGATGCCGTTCAGCCGCGCCAGCCCGCGGAAATCCTGGCCGGATCGCCAGGCGATGCTGTACAGCGTGTCGCCCCGCTGCACCCGGTAGGTCTGGGCGCGGATGGCGGGGCGGTCGCGGGCGGTACTCTGCTGGCTATACCGCGAGGCATCGCCGCGATGTTCCATGGGCGCCTTCCAGCCGGCACTGCAACCGGCCAACAGAATCAGCAGGAATGCCGGCAGCACCACGCCAAGGCGGGTCAATCGGGCTGCTGTTGTCATCGGCACCCCGCGTCCACCCCCCTCAGAAGCGACTGGCCAGAACGGCCAGCGCAACTACCAATACCGTCAGCCAGCCGAGCAGATCGATGTGCTGGCGCAATTTGGCCTCCATCGCCGGGCCGCCCTTGGCCATCAGCAAGGCCACCAGGAAGAAACGCCCGCCCCGACCCACCGCCGAAGCCAGCAGGAAGGCCGGCAGGTTCATGGTCACCACCCCGGCACTGATGGTGAACAGCTTGTATGGAATGGGCGAGAAGCCGGCCAGGAAGATGGCCCAGAAGCCCCACTGGTCGAACCATTCACGCACCTGCAGATACTTGGCGTGGTAGCCGTAGTCGATCAGCACCGGCTCCACCCACTGGAAGGCCAGCAGACCGATCAGGTAACCGGCCACGCCACCCAGTACCGAGGCCAGGGTGGTCAGCAGCGCATACCAGCGCGCCCGCTCCGGCCGGGTCATGCACATGGGCGCCAGCATCACGTCCGGCGGGATGGGAAAGAACGACGACTCGGCAAAGCTGAGCATCGCCAGGTACCACTGCGCGTGGGCATGACGGGCCCAGCCCATGGCGCGGTCGTAAAGCGGCCCGAACCAGCGCATCACAGCACCCCGCTGAGCATGGGGACGAAGCTGACCTGTTCCAGTACCTCGCGGTCGTAACCGTCCTCGGTCTTGGTCACCCGCACCAGGGCCTGCAGGCTGCTGTCACCGATGGGCAGCACCATTCGTCCGCCCGGGCGCAGCTGGTTGACCAGGGCACGCGGTATGCCTTCCGGTGCGGCGGTGACGATGATGCCGTCGAAGGGTGCATATTCCGGCCAGCCCATGCCGCCATCCACGTGGCGGGTGCGGATATTGCGCAGCCCCATACCGCGGAAGCGGCTACGCGCCAGGACATGCAGTGCCTCGATGCGCTCCACCGTGTAGACCCGGCGCACCAAGGGTGCCAGCACGGCGGTCTGGTAGCCGGAACCGGTGCCCACCTCCAGCACGTTCTCCAGCGGCCCGCCTTCGAGCAGAATCTCGGTCATGCGCGCCACGATGTACGGTTGCGAAATGGTCTGGTTGTTGCCGATGGGCAGCGCCGTGTCCTCGTAGGCGCGGCTGGCCAGCGCCTCGTCAACGAACAGGTGACGCGGGGTGTTGCGGATCTGGTCCAGTACCCGCGGGCTGCGGATGCCTTCGGCCTTGAGCCTATCGATCAGCCGCTCGCGGGTGCGCTGGGAGGTCATGCCGATACCACGGTGCACGCTATTCACCCTCCAGTTCTCCCGCGCCTGCGGCCAGCCAGTCGGCCAACCCCGCCACCGCCGCGTGGCGGGTCAGGTCCACCTGCAACGGCGTGATGGACACGAAGCCCTCGCGCACCGCGTAGAAATCGGTGCCGGCACCTGCATCCGCCTCCGGACCGGCAGGTCCCACCCAGTAGATAGCCCGGCCGCGCGGGTCTTCGGACTTCACCACCGGCTCGGCCTTGTGACGATGCCCCAGGCGGGTCGCCTGCAGGCCGCGCAGCTTTTCGTAAGGCACGTCCGGCACATTGACATTAAGGATACTGTCGGCCGGCAGCGGATCCCGCTGCAGCCGCTCAATCAGCTCCCGCGCAACCCGCGCGGCGGTATCGAAATGGCTGGGCGTGTGCGAGGTCAGCGATACAGCGATGGCCGGCAGCCCCAGGAAGCGCCCTTCGGTGGCGGCTGCCACGGTGCCCGAATACAGCACGTCGTCACCGAGGTTGGCCCCGGCGTTGATACCGGACACCACCATGTCGGGCTCTTCGTCCAGCAGCCCGGTGATGGCCAGGTGGACGCAATCGGTCGGGGTACCCTCGACGCTGAAAAAGCCGTTGGGCTGCAGACGGGCGCGCAGCGGCTGTTCCAGGGTCAGCGAATTGCTGGCGCCGCTGCGGTCGCGGTCCGGCGCCACCACGGTGATATCGGCCACCTCGCTCAGGGCGCTGGCCAATGCCGCCAGGCCCGGGGCCTGATAACCGTCATCATTACTCAACAGGATGTGCATACAAGGGTCAGCTGGCCGGCCGTTCAACACCGGTTAAAGGGATGGCCAACTATACTGCAATCCCCTGCCCCGCTCACCTTGAACCGGTCGCCCATTCAGGCTCCAATGGCCGCCATGAACGGCGGCAACAAGATACCCGAGGACGATCAGGAGCTATTCCGCGACGCCATGGCGGACGTGGATCCGCTGGCCTCGGACACCGTCGAACCCCACCGCAGCCGCCATCGCCCGGTGCCGCTGAACCTGCCGGTGGGCGACGAGGAAGAAGATCAGCTGGCCGATTTGAACATCGAGACGCCAGAGTTCCTGGAATTCGTCCGTCCCGGTATCCAGAAACGCCTGTTCCAGGACCTGCAGCGCGGCGTCATCGAGCCCGAGGCGACTCTGGACCTGCACGGCATGCGCGTGATCGAGGCCCGCACCGCCTTCAGCCGCTTCATCGACCAGAGCCTGCAGGCCGGGCGTCGCTGCGTGCGCATCATCCACGGCAAGGGCCGCGGCTCCGAAAGCCAGCAGCCGGTGCTCAAGCAGAAAACCAACCAATGGCTGCAGCAGCTGGATGCCGTGCTGGCCTTCAGCGCCGCGCCGCGCTGGGACGGCGGCACCGGTGCGGCCTATGTGCTGCTGTCGAAAAAATACGGCCAGGCTAAATAACCCGAAGCCCTCAAATTAGGCTGAGCAACGCGAAGCCCAACACCTGCGAAGCTCTCAACTACCGGCACTTACTCCTGACGCACCTGCAACAACTCCCGCACCACCACCGTGGCATAGCTGCCCGACGTCAAAGCAAACGACAGCAGCAGGTCGTCGCCATCCCACTCCCAGGCCAGTTCATCCACCCGCAGCCGCAATGGACGGCGGTCGGCATCGACGCCGAGCCGGGCCAGGCCGTCAATCCAGTCGGCCCAGTCGCGTAGTGCCTGGGTCTCCAGCCAGGCGGCCTGGCCTTCGGGTACCAGGGTGCGGCAGGCGCGGCCGGGCAGCGGGCCGCTGGGATGGATGTCGAATTCGGCGGCGCGGCGGATCAGCTCGTCGTCCACCGTCTCGGCGATGAACTGCCGGCCACTGCCTTCCAGCAGCAGCACGTCACCGCCGATCACCTTGTCCCAGTTGCCCGCCTCCACCCGCGTGGCCAACACCTGGTTGAACAACTGCGAGCGGGCGGCGGACAGCAGGATGCCCTTCTGCTCGCGTTTCATCTTGCGCAGTTCACCCGTCAGAAGAAGGTGGGCCCGTCTCAAATTAGCCCCATCGTGGCCGAAGCGCTGGCTGCCGAAGTAGTTGGGCACGCCGTGGGCGGCGATGGCCGCCAGGCGCTGCGCCAGCTGTTCGCGATCGGCCACCACCTCGCGCAAGCGCAGGCGGAAGGCGTTGCCGCGCAGGCTGCCGCGACGGATCTTGCGGTTGTGCCGGGCGACGGACAGCACCTCGATGTCCTCGTCCGCCAGGATGGTCCAGTCCGGGTCCGGCTTGCCGGGCAGATGCACGCTGAAGGCCTGGGTGGTCACCGCCACCCGGTCCTTGAGCCCGGCATAGCCGACGTCCACCTGGCGGACACCGCACAGCTTGGCGAGGCTGCGGGCCAGGTCGTGGGTGTTGGTGTTGCGTTTGCGGATCTCCAGGAAGGCGTGTTCACCCTCGCCGCTGGCGCTGTAGCCGAGCCGCTCCTCGACCACGAAATCCTCGGGCACGGCGCGCATCAGCCCCTGGCCGACGGGGCCGCCATGGGTGCAGGGCAGATCACGGGTGGGGTCGCCCTGGGGCAGCTGGATGGCGCTCATCAGACCGCCAGCAACAGCGCCACGGCATGGGCGGCGATGCCCTCGCCCCGGCCGGTGTAGCCCATCTTTTCGGTGGTGGTGGCCTTGACGTTGACCTGGCCGGGCTCGACCTGCAGGTCCGCCGCCAGACGCACGCGCATATCCGGGATATGCGGTCCCATGCGCGGCGCCTGGGCGACCACGGTGCAGTCCACGTTGCCCACCCGCCAGCCGGCATCCTGCAGGCTTTCCACCACCCGGCGCAGCAGCACGCGGCTGTCGATGCCCTGATAGGCGTCATCGGTATCGGGGAAATGGCGGCCGATATCGCCCAGGCCGGCGGCGCCCAGCAGGGCGTCGCACAGGGCGTGGATCAGCACGTCACCGTCCGAATGAGCAGCCAGCCCCTGGCCGTGCGGAATGCGCACCCCGCCGATAACCACATGGTCGCCGTCACAAAAACGATGGGCGTCAAAGCCGTGTCCGATACGCATGCAGGGACCTCACGAAAACAGGCGGCGATCTTAACATGGCGGCCCGGGCGGCCGGTCTGGGTAGAATGCCCCCATGCGCCTGTACGACACCCACTGCCACCTGGACGTCGAGGAGTTCGACCCCGACCGCGACGCGGTGATCGCCCGCGCCCGCGCGGCCGGCGTGCAGGACTTCCTGGTGCCGGGCATCCACCGCGACGAATGGCCGGCATTGATCGACCTGTGCCACCGTGAGCCCGGCTGCCATCCGGCGCTGGGTCTGCACCCTGTCTATCTTGACCGTCATACCGACGCACACCTCAACGACCTGGATGCCTGGCTGGACCGCGAGCGACCGTTGGCGGTGGGCGAGATCGGCCTGGACTTTGCCCTCAAGCAACTGGACCGCGACCGCCAGCTGCAGCTGTTCGAGGCCCAGCTGGCCCTGGCCAACAAGCATGACCTGCCGGTGGTGCTGCACTGTCGCAAGGCCCACGACGCCATGCTGGACAGCCTCAAGCGGATCCGGGTGCCGGGCGGCATCTGCCACGCCTTCAACGGCAGCATCCAGCAGGCCGGACAGTACATCGCACTGGGCTTCAAGCTGGGCTTCGGCGGCATGCTGACCTTTGAGCGATCCAGCAAGCTGCGCAGGCTGGCCGCCGAACTCCCGCTGCAGGCCATCGTGCTGGAGACCGACGCACCGGACCTGACGGTGGCCAGTCACCAGCACCAGCGCAACAGCCCCGAGTATCTGCCCGAGGTACTGGCTGCGCTGGCAGCAATCCGCGACATGGACCCCGCGAGCCTGGCTGCACAGACCACCGCCAATGCCGAACAGGTGTTTGGTCCGTCAGACCTGCCGGCGACCACCCGCTTGACGTAACCTAGTCATCCTCGTCCCAGACAACGGAGCCCCCACCCCATGACCGACACCCCCGTCGTCGAGCCCCAAGCGAAAGCCGGCGAGGACCAGGATCCGCTGCGCATCGCCCAGTCGCGCTTCCACGCCGCCACCGGTTACCTGTCCACCTTCAAACGCGGCCTGATCGACTTTTTCGCCTACCCAAAGCGCAGCATCGAACTGTGCTTCCCCATCGAAATGGACGATGGTTCGGTGCGCAGCTTCTGGGGCTACCGGGTGCTGCACAACACGGTGCTGGGGCCCGGCAAGGGCGGTATCCGCTACCACCCCGAGGTCACCCTGGACGAGGTGCAGGCGCTGGCCGCCCTGATGACCTGGAAGTGCGCCCTGATCGGCGTGCCCTTCGGCGGCGCCAAGGGCGGCGTGGTGTGCGATGCCAAGAGCCTGTCGGCCAACGAACTGCGCCGTATCACCCGGCGGTTCATCGCCGACCTGGGCGACGCCATCGGCCCCCATACCGACATCCCCGCACCCGACATGTACACCAACGAAGAAACCATGGCGTGGATCTACGACACCTATGACCGCATGCATCCGGGCGAGAACAACCGCCCGGTGGTCACCGGCAAACCGCTGGGACTGGGCGGCTCCGAAGGGCGTCACGACGCCACCGGCAACGGCGTGGTCTACGCCATCGAACGCTTCCTGGAACAGGGCGGCGTGGAGGGGCTGCACAGCCTGGAAGGCGCCCGGATCGCCATCCAGGGCTTCGGGAACGTCGGCCAGGCTGCAGCGCGGCTATTTCGCGCCCATGGTGCCCGCATCGTGGCGCTGTCCGATTCGGCTGGCGGCATCGCCATGGATGGAGACGGGATGGGCATTGACCCGGCTGCCGCCCTGGTCCACAAGCAGGAACATGACAGCGTGGTGGGCCTGCCCGGCACCCGCAGCATCACCAACGAACAGTTGCTGGCCTGCGAATGCGACATCCTGGTGCCGGCGGCGCTGGGCAACCAGATCCACGCCGACAACGCCAACAAGGTGCGCGCGCGGCTGGTGGCAGAGGGCGCCAACGGCCCGGTGACCCCCACCGCCGACCTCGACCTCGCCGCGCGTGGCATCCCGGTGCTGCCGGATATCCTGGCCAACGCCGGCGGCGTACTGGTGAGCTACTTCGAGTGGGTGCAGAACAACCAGAACGATCAGTGGGACGCGGAGTTCATCGAACAGAAATTGCGCCGCAAGCAGCACCTGGCGGTGGATGCCGTGCTGGCACGCAACCGCACGCTTTGCGCAACCTGCGCCCCGGAGGACGTTAACGGCACCCTGTTGCGCACCGCCGCGCTGGCGTTGGCGGTAGAGCGGGTTGCACAGGCCACCCTGCAACGGGGCATCTGGCCCTGAACCGGCAGACTCAGGGCGACATTAACGAGCAATAAGCGTCCAAAGCAGCTGTCCTACACCTCAGGGTGGCGCTGTAGCGCTGGTACCGCCTGCACCCTTCATCCCGCCTGCGGATAGGTCACCACCTGGTTGCGACCAGCGTCTTTCGCTGCATACAGCGCCTGGTCTGCCCGCGCGATGCTGACATCGGCGTCGCTGTCCACGGCCAGTTCAGCCAGACCCACCGAGACGGTGACCCGCAAGGTCTGCCCACCATCCAGGGTGATGTCATGTGCGGCCAATTCCGCGCGCAGCCGGTCCATGATACGCGCCGCCTCGCCCAGCTTGACCTGCGGCAGGCAGGCCAGGAATTCCTCGCCACCATAGCGACACAACAGATCGTAGCGACGCAGATTGCGGAACAGGAACTGGCCTACGTCACGCAACACCCGATCGCCGGCCAGATGACCATAGTTGTCATTCACCTGCTTGAAATGGTCCAGGTCCAGCAACGCCACCACCGCAGGTTCGCCGCTGCGACGAGAACGCTCCATCTCCGCGGCCAGCAACGGCATGAAGGGCTCGCGGGTCATCACCCCGGTCAGGGTGTCGAAAGAAAACAGGTAATCGCGCAAGCGGTCGCGCAAGCGCCGCAGGGTCTCGGCAAACAGTTCCTGGCGATCCAGGAACAAGTCATAGCTCGCACCCGCCACGGGTTCACAGGCATTGTCGCGCAGAGCGATCTCGCGCGCACTGTCATGCATGACCCGGTGCAGCACTTCCAGCGCCAGATACTCGGGGTGGTCATGCAGCAGTTCCTTGTCGTTGTGGTAATACCACTGGCCGAAACGGCAGTTTCGATGCGCATCCTGACCCAGCACGTCAGGGCCCAGGGCGCGGCCGCATACCAGGCCGCCATGCACCACGCGCAGCCAGCGCCGATGGTTCTCTTCGGCCGCATCAAGATGCTCAATCACCTCGGCGATCTCGATGTCTGTCAGCCTGTTTTCCGGTTTCTGGGGCATCCCTCTCGCTCATGGCTCAACTGCTGCAACATCACATCGTACCGCCCTCACACCGCGCGGGCGACAGCTGCGGCGGCGGGGAACAATGGCGCTTGTTATGCGCGATAGCGGCCTGCCGGGGACAAACTGATGCGGCGCCATTGCCCCGCATGCCAGCTGCTGGCGATAATCCGCCACCTTTCATCCCTCGCGCGGAACCATTCTGTGCCCCGAGCCGCTTAGAGAACCCAGATGTCCGAATTCAATAACGTCACCGTCGTCAAGGCCGCCAACGTGTACTTCGATGGCAAGGTCACCAGCCGTACCATCAAGTTCGCCGACGGCAGCATCAAGACCCTGGGCTACATGCTGCCCGGCGAATACGAGTTCGGCACCGCCAAGCCGGAGATCATGGAGATCCTCGTCGGTGACCTGGAGGTGCTGCTGCCCGGTGAGACCACGTGGCGCGCCATCAAGGGCGGTGAGTCCTTCGATGTGCCCGGCGACAGCAAATTCCAGCTGCGCATCAAGACCGCTACCGACTACTGCTGCAGCTTCGTGGACTGAGCCTGCGCGGCCGGGCATACAATGGGCTCCACCCCGACCGGTCCGTTGCCATGCTCGACTACAGTGAATACACCAAGATCCTGATCGGTCTGCTGGCCATCATCAACCCTATCGGGGCCATCCCGATCTTCGTCACCCTGACGGGCGATGCCACCCCTGCCCAGCGGCGCCAATTGGCGCAGGTGGTGGCGATAGCGGTGGCGCTGATCCTGTTCACCGCACTGTTGCTGGGCGAGCGACTGCTGGGTTTCTTCGGCATCACCATCGACGCCTTTCGGGTGGCCGGTGGCATCCTGGTGCTGCTGATGGCCATCTCCATGCTGCACGCCCGCCAGAGCGAAGTGCGCCAGACCGAAGAAGAGGCCGACGAGAGCGCCAAACGCGCCTCGGTGGCGGTAGTACCGCTGGCCATGCCGCTGCTGGCCGGCCCCGGCGCCATCAGCACGGTGATCCTGTACGGCCACCGCGGTCATGGCATCAGCCACTACGCGGCCATCGGCGCGGACATCGTGCTGATCAGCCTGTCACTGTGGGCATTGCTAGCGTTGGTGCCACTGGTTTCGCGGCACATCACCCAGACCGGCATCAATATCTTCACCCGGGTGATGGGCCTGATCCTGGCGGCCATCGCGGTGGAATTCCTGGCCAATGGTCTGAAAGGACTGTTCCCTGTCCTGGGTCCCTGATGATCCGGCCCGCCACCGCGTTATAATCGCGCCATTGCACTGCACGCCGATAAACCGCCGGCCATCTGGAGCACCGTCCCATGTCCCACGCCCACAACGTCGATCCCGCCGAGATCAGCAAGTTCGAGGAACTGGCCGCCCGCTGGTGGGACCCGGAGAGCGAGTTCAAGCCGCTGCATCAGATCAACCCGCTGCGCCTCGATTACATCGACCAGCGCAGCGGTGGGCTGACCGGCAAGACGGTACTGGACGTGGGCTGCGGCGGCGGCATCCTGGCCGAATCCATGGCAGTGCACGGCGCCAAGGTCACCGGCATCGACATGGGCGAGGCCAACCTGCAGGTGGCCCGCCTGCACCTGCTCGAGACCGGCCAGCAGGTCAACTACGAACGCATCCCGGTTGAAGAGCTGGCGCGCGAGATGCCCGGCCACTTCGAGGTGGTGACCTGCATGGAGATGCTGGAACACGTGCCGGACCCGTCGTCCATCGTGCGCGCCTGCGCCACCCTGGTGAAACCCGGCGGCACGGTGTTCTTCTCCACCATCAACCGCAATCCCAAGGCCTACCTGATGGCGGTGGTCGGCGCCGAGTACCTGCTGCGCCTGCTGCCCAAGGGCACCCATGACTACAGCAAGTTCATCAAGCCTTCGGAGATGGCGGCCTGGATCCGCGAGGCGGAGCTTGAACTCGATCACCAGTGCGGCCTGCTGTACAACCCGCTGTCCGGCCGCTTCCGCCTGGACGAGCGCGACGTGGACGTGAACTACATGCTCGCCACCCACAAGCCGGCCTGAGCATGGCGGTGCTGAACGACATCGGCGGCGTGCTGTTCGACCTGGATGGCACCTTCGCCGACACCGCCCGCGACCTGGCCTTCGCGCTGAACGAGACCCTGCGCCACTTCGGCCAGCCGGCGCTGCCCTTCGAGCACATCCGCCCGGTGGTGTCCCACGGCGGCGTGGCGCTGATCCGGCTGGGTTTCGATCTCGGCCCGGACGATGCCGGCTACCAGCCGAGGCGCGAGCACCTGCTCAAGGTCTACCAGCACAACATCGCCCGCGAGACCCGGCTGTTTGACGGCATCGAGCAGGTCATCGAATCGCTGGAGACCGCCGGCATCCCCTGGGGCATCGTCACCAACAAGCCGGCCTGGCTCACCGACCCGCTGATGGCCGCGCTGGGCCTGAGCGAACGGGCCGGCACCATCGTCAGCGGCGACACCTGCGCCCACAACAAGCCGCACCCGGAACCCATCGAATACGCCTGCCGTCAGATCGGCGTGGCGCCCGCACGCTGCCTGTATGTTGGCGACGCCCAGCGCGACATCGATGCCGGGCGCGCTGCCGGCAGCCCCACCGTGGCGGCGCTGTTCGGCTACCTGATGCCCGGCGAGGACCCTGCCCAGTGGCAGGCCGACCACCAGATCGCCCATGCCCTGGACCTGCTGCCCCTGCTGGGGCTGGACCCCATCGCCCGCCATGCCGGCTGACCCGCTGACCGAGCTGCCGCCCGGCAGCGCGCCCTACTATGTGGTGCGCTTCACCCGGCCCGAGCACCGGCCACAGCTGAGCGCCGCCTTCGCCTTTGCCGCCGAACTGGAACGCAGCGTGGCCCGCTGCAGTGACCAGGGGGCCACCCGATTGAAGCTCGACTGGTGGCGCAATGCACTCGCCGAGGCCAGGCAGTCGGCCCATCCGCTGATTCAGCGACTCCGGCCGCTGGCTGCTCAGCCGGACGGACTCGCGGCCATGTGGGCCATGCTCGATGCGACCGAGACCGATGTGATCAAGCAGCAACCGCCGGATGTCGATGCCTTCATCGCGCACTGCCAGCAGGCCGGCAGGCTGGCCGACCTGCTATGCCTGGCCAGCGGCGGACGCTGCTACGCCGGCCCGCTGGGCAGCTATGCCGCGGCGGTGTACCGCGTCCAGGGCATCGGTTGGCAGCTGCAGCGGGATTACAACCCCCTGCCTCGTGACCTGCCGCTGACATCGAACCACCCAGCTGAAGCTGACCACGTCCTGGCCGACAGCTGCCGGGCACTGCTGGAACCCCTGCGGGCATCGGCAGAGCTTGCCCTGCAGGACCGCGCCCGGGACACCCTGCCCGCCCGCCGCTGGGCCAGCCAGGCCCGTGCCCTGCACCGCTTGCTGGAGCGCGAAAACTACCCGGTGCAACAACAGCACCTGGACATCACCCCGCTCGCCAAGCTCTGGGCGGCCTGGCGTGTGCGATAATGCGCCCCCTCCAGACCTGACCACAGAATGCCGTACATGAACGATTACCAAGCCCCCACCGATCTGCTCGCCGAGCGCGTCATCCTGGTCACCGGTGCCGGTGACGGTCTAGGCCGCGCCGCCGCCATGGCCTATGCCGCCCATGGCGCCACCGTGGTGCTGCTGGGCAAGACCATCAGCAAGCTGGAAGGTGTCTACGACGCCATCGTCGCCGCCGGCGGCCCCGAACCGGCCATCTACCCGCTGCACATGGAAGGCGCCACACCCCATGACTACGAGGAGATGGCCGCCAAGGTCGAGGAAGGCTTCGGCCGCCTGGACGGCATCCTGCACAATGCCGCCAGCATCCCCTGGCTGTCGCGCATCGACGATTACGATGCCGACGCCTGGGCCAAGATGCTGCAGGTCAACCTGACCGCGCCCTTCCTGATCACCCAGGCCTGCCTGCCGCTGCTGCGCAAGTCGCCGGATGCCGCCATCCTGTTCACCACCGACGAGGTAGGCCGGCAGGGCAAGGCCTACTGGGGCGCCTATGCCGCCAGCAAGGGCGGGCTGGAGCGGCTGATGGAGACCCTCGCCGAGGAGCTGGAAAAGAGTGCCATCCGGGTCAATGCCATCGATCCCGGCCCCACCCGCACCGCGTTGCGCAAGCGGCTGTATCCGGGCCTGGACCTGACCGATACGCCCACCCCGGAGTCGCGCATGCCGCTGTATCTGTGGCTGATGGGCCCTGACAGCGCCGGCACCCGCGGCCAGCGTCTGAGTTGCGAAGAACCGGGAATCTCTCACCTGGTGTAGTAAAAACGGCGGCCAGTTGGCCGCCGTTTTTTTATCAAGTCCGGTAAGCCGCTACTCCATCAGGTCCACCGGGAAACCGCGCGCCTGCAACTCCTCGTTGCGCCGCTGCAGAAAGCGCTGGAAGTTCGGCTGGTGCCGGTAGGCACCGCTGACCACGTAGTCCATCGCGCCATGCAGATGGAAAGTGCGCAGATAGGCCTCGGTACGGAACACCTCCTTGCCCGCCTGATCGAAAAACACCAGGCTGGGGGTGTACTGCACGCCCAGTTGCTTGGCCCAGGCGCTGGCCGTCAGGGTCTTGCCGTCGGGCGTCTGCAGCGTCTGGCTGCTGCCGATGTCCACCTGGGCCACGTCCAGGTTGGTCATGGATGTCGCCAGCGCCCTGTTGTTAAGGGCCTCTCCATGCAACTCGTCGCAGGGTGCGCAGTTGGGCTGTTCGAACAGCACCAGCAAGGGTCGGTATGAAAAGCGCCGGTTTTCCGCCAACTGCAGCGGCTGCGGCAGGGCATCCGCAATCGGGGTGATCTGGCCCTTGGCGGCGGTCGGTGTCGTCTTTGCCAGGTAGCTGGCGAAATTGTGCTGCGCTTCCTGTTTGGTCGCCACATATTCCAGCGCGGCCTTGAATTTGTGCGGCGGGAAGTAGCCGTTGACCCGCAGCGCCACCCGGCCCTGTTCATCGAGGAAGATCAGCGTCGGTGTGTACTGCACCTTCACCGCCGCGGCGAAGTCCTTTTCCGACAGCGTCTGGCCATGCAGGTCGGTGACCTCGCGGTCACCCCACATGTTCAGCGCCACCACGTCGAAATGCTGCCGGGTGTAGTCGACCAGTTGCCGGTCGCTGAAGTTCTCGCGCAGTAGCTTGGCGCAGTAAGGACAGCCGTCCTGGTAGAAATACAGCACCACCCGGTGACCAGCGACACCGGCTTCGGCCAGGTCTTCCCGCAGATCGAGGAACGAGGACTTGAACCAGGCCGGTTTTTCCTCGTAGCCCGGGTTCACCAGGGCCTCACCCAGACTATCTGTCCCGGCGGCCCAGGCGTGCACACTCAGTCCCAGACACAACAGCAGTACCCGTAAGCTGACGCTCATGACCCTCTCCTTCGCCCGGACGCCGTCCCGGCTCATCTGATTTATCCCGCAGCCCGCCTATTGCAGCGCCATCCCGGCGTGCCACGCAAGCGGCAGGCATTGCCGCCCGTGGCGACGGCTTTTTGTCGAATCGGAAACTAAGCCCTTAACGGCGGCCGTCGGGTTTCCCACGCCGCCATGGATAATCAGATGCAAGTATTTGTTTTTATTATGATCAATGTCAAAACTGCGGTACTCATCACAATGATTGGCACAGCTCTCGCATATAGCCAGTCAAGCCAAGCAGCGCCGAGTGACTACGAAGATGATCCAGAGCCCACAAACCATGAGAAGCCTGAGCATGCCCGTACACTCTGACGTACGACGCACCGTTCAACCCAGTGTCCCCGCGGCCCTGGATAGCAGCGTTCTGGAATTGACCAGCCTGCTCCAGACCACCCTGGAACTGGAGCAGCAGATCGGTCTGTTTGCCGATGCGGCACACCGCGAGCTGGACACCCACGCCCTGCGCTATCGCCACGACAGCGAGAAACTCGAGCTGACCATCGGCAGCATCGGTGGTCACAAGGCCGATTACGACCTGGTGATCGAGCAGGAACTGCTGGGCAACATCGCTTTCTATCGCGACCGCCCCTATACCGAGGTGGAACTGCACGACCTGGAAAAGCTGCTGTGTGCGCTGATCTACCCGTTACGCAACGCCCTGACCTACCGCTGTGCGGTCGAGCGGGCACTGCGTGACCCCCTCACCGGGGTGCAGAACCGCACCGCCCTGAACGCAGCGGTGGAGCGCGAGATCGAGACCTCACGCCGCCACAGCACGCCGCTGTCCATGCTGGTACTGGACATCGACCACTTCAAGCATATCAACGACACCTACGGCCACAGCTTCGGTGACGATGTGCTGCGTGCCGTTGCCCGCACCGCCGGCACCACCATCCGCCGCTGCGACGAGATCTTCCGCTTCGGCGGCGAGGAGTTCGTGGTGCTGGCCGGCTACACCGATGAAGAAGGCGCCCGCCAGCTGGCGGAACGCATCCGCCGCGATATCGAGGCCATCGGCACCGTCAATGGCATGGATGTATCGGTCACCGTCAGCATCGGCATCGCCGTTATGCCCCCGGGCAACGACAGTCACAGCCTGTTCGACCGCGCTGACCAGGCGCTCTACCAGGCCAAACAGGGCGGTCGCAACCGCTTCGTGTTGGCCGGCTAAAGGCGCTGTCGGCAAGACGCCGCCAGACAACATTGCCGGCAGCGTGGCTTGACCGCACAGGCGGTCTTGGCATGTTCCACGATCAGGCCGTGATAGGCCTTGTAAAGATCAACGTCAGGCTCCAGCGCCCGTTCAAACCCCAGCCGCAAGGCGTCATAGCTCTCATCCCCGCGCGCCAGGCCGTAGCGCTTCAGCAAGCGGCGCGTATAGGCGTCGATGACGAACACCGGCCGCTCGAAGGCATACAGGAGAATGTCGTCACAGGTCTCCGGCCCCACTCCCTTAACCGCCAGCACGGCGGTGCGCAGCTCCGTGGTCTCGCGGCGTGCCAGCGCCGCTTCGCCACCGGCTTGTTGCACAAACCGGCACAGCTGCTTCAGGCGGTCGGCCTTGATGTTGAAATAACCGGATGGCCGGATCAACGCGGCGAGCTCAGTCTCTGGCAGGGCGAGGATGCGCTCAAGACTCAGCGCATCGGCAGCCTTGAGCTGGCCCAGCGCCTTCTCCACGTTGGTCCAGGCAGTGTTCTGGGTGAGCACCGCGCCGATCATGATCTCTAAGCGGCTGTCCCCGGGCCACCAGGCCAGATCGCCGTAGGCGCCCAGCAGGGCTTGGTAGATCGTCATCAGGTCGGCGCGGGAGGGCTGGAATCGATCGCTACACATCAGGGGGTCGGACAACACAGAGACAGAATGCTGCGGCACTGCAATGCAGCATGGCTGCGGGGCTATTTCATACCGGAGGGTAGCGTGATGGTCTCACCAGCCACCATGAAGGCACCCCAGCCACGGTGGTGCAGAGTGCGCGGATTATCCATTGCCCGGTCTAGTCGGGCCTTGAGTACCTCAAGGACGAAAAAGTTGTATTGGTCGGCCAACTGGGTGTCCGCAACCCGGCATTCCAGGTTGGCGTAGCACTCCTTGATCAGCGGCGCCTGCACGCAGGATGCCGCGGCCCGGGTGAGGCCGAAGGTGGCGAACTTGTCGGTGTTGCGCCCCGAGGTATTGCCGCAGCCCACCACCTGCTCGGCCAGTTCCACCGTGGGGATGTTGATCACGCACTCGCCGCTCGCCTGCAGCAGCTCAAAGCTGTAATCCTGCGCACTGACCACACAACCAACCAGCGGCGGCTCGAACTCCATCATGGTGTGCCAGGACAGGGTCATGACATCCGACCGGCCCTGCGCGGCGGTGCTCAGCAGCACCACCGGGCCGGGCTCCAGCAGGCCATAGACCTTAGACAAGGGGAAGGACCTTTTAGCCATTGAGATCGGCCTCGTCACTGCATTGTTAGACCGGCTGGCGTGCGTCGCAGCGCCGTGCCGTGCCGTGCCACTCGACGTGCTGACGACCTGCCGCGCTAGCGCCGTTTGCCGGCCTGGCGCCACACGTTGCGTGACCCGCCTTTGCCACCGCCCTTTCCTCCACCCTTGCCGCCGGTTGCCGGCTTGCGGTCACCCGACTTGCGGTGACGGTCGCTGGCGGTGGTACCCCAGGGCTGATCGTCCTTCAGCCCGGCGACCGCCAGCAGGGCCTTGCCCTCCTCGCGGTCCAGCTCGCGCCATTTGCCGACCTTGACCGAGCTGTCGAGGATGATCGGTCCGTAGCGCACCCGCTTGAGGCGGCTGACGGTGGCACCCACCGCCTCCCACATGCGCCGCACCTCGCGCTTGCGGCCTTCCATGATCACCAGGTGATACCAGCGGTTGGCGCCCTCGCCGCCCGATTCCATGACGTGCTCGAAACGCGCCGGGCCGTCTTCCAGCTCCACGCCCTTGACCAGCTGCTTGACCATGTCCTCGCTGACCTCGCCGTGCACCCGCACCGCGTACTCACGCTCGATCACCGAGCTGGGATGCATCAGCTTGTTGGCCAGTTCGCCGTCGGTGGTGAACAGCAGCAGGCCGGAGCTGTTGACGTCCAGCCGACCCACCGCGATCCAGCGGCCGCTGCGCAGGCGCGGCAGGTTCTGGAACACCGTCGGCCGACCCTCGGGGTCCTGGCGCGACACCATCTCGCCCTCGGGCTTGTTGTACATGATGACGATGCGCTCGGTGCCGCCCAAGCGCTTGGCGCTGATGGGTCGGTCGTCGATGGCGATCTGTACATCCGGGCCGACCCGGTCGCCCAACTGGGCCAGCTTGCCGTCGACCTTGACCCGGCCCGCGGCGATCCAGCCCTCGATCTCGCGGCGCGAGCCCAGACCGGCATTGGCCAGCACCTTCTGCAGGCGTTCGCCGGGCGGGGTGCGCTTGTCTTCAGTCATGTTTCTTTCCGGGTTCGGCGTCGCGTTGCAGTTCGGACTGGACCAGTTCCTCTTCCAGTTCCTCGGCCAGTTCGTCGGCCCAGCCGCTTTCCGAGTCGGTCACGACCACGCTGTCGTCGTCCACCACCTCGTCCCAGTCGGCCTCGAACTCGGGCAGGATATCGTCGAAGTCGCCCTCGTCCTGGCTGTCGGTCGCCTCGCTGCTCGACGGCGCCGCATCATCGAGCTGCGTGGTGTCGATGGCCGACGTCGCTTCGTCCACGCCAGCCTCGACGGCGGCACCGGCCAGCTCGGTCACGTCGCCCTGGGCGTCCGGGGTATCCTCGCCCTCGGCCATCTCCTTCAGCCGGTCCGGATCATTCAGGTCCAGGGTGCGGTTGATCTCGTCCAGGTCGCGGATCTCCGCCAGGGTGGGCAGCTCGTCCAGGCTCTTGAGGTTGAAATAATCCAGGAAGGTACGGGTGGTGCCGTACAACGACGGCCGGCCCGGCACGTCGCGCTGGCCGACCACCCGCACCCACTCGCGCTCCAGCAGGGTCTTGGTGATATGGCTGCTGACCGACACGCCACGAATCTCCTCGATCTCGCCGCGGGTGATGGGCTGGCGGTAGGCAATGAGCGCCAGGGTCTCCATCAGCGCCCGCGAGTAGCGGCCGGGCTTCTCGTCCCACAGCCGTGATACCCAGCGCGAATAGTCGCTGCGGATCTGGATGCGCCAGCCGCTGGCGACCTCGACGATCTCGATGCCGCGGCCGGTGTAGTCGTCGCTCAGTTCGTTGAGCACGGCGCGCAGGTCCTTCTTGTCCGGCTGCTGGTCCTCTTCGAATAGGGGCAGCAGCTGGTCCAGGCTGAGCGCCTTGCCGGCAGCCAGCAGGGCCGCCTCGACGATGTTCTTCAGTTGTGCGTTGTCTGCCATGTCCGCTTATCTTGCCTTCACATGGATGGGGGCGAAGGATTCGGCCTGCACCAGCTCCAGCAGCGACTGCTTGATCAGCTCCAGTACGGCCATGAAGGTGACCACCACGCCCTGGCGACCCTCGCTGATGTCGAACAGGGTGGTGAATTCAATGAACTTGTCGGTACTGAGGCTCTCCAGCACCCGGCTCATGCGCTCGCGCAGCGACAGCGCCTCGCGGGCCACGTGGTGACTGGTGAACATGTCGGCACGGTGCAGCACGTCGCGCAGGGCGTGCAGCAGTTCGCGCAGGTCCACGTCCGGCGGCTTGCGGTCGCTGTGCTTGTCGAGCAGCTCGGCGCTCACCGGGTAGGTGTCGCGGCCCAGCTGCGGCAAGGCGTTCAGGTCCTCGGCGGCCTGCTTGAAGCGCTCGTATTCCTGCAGCCGGCGGATCAGTTCGGCGCGCGGATCCTCGCCTTCGTCCTCCTCCTCGGTCACCCGCGGCAGCAGCATGCGCGACTTGATCTCGGCCAGCATGGCGGCCATCACCAGGTACTCGGCGGCCAGCTCCAGGCGCAGCTCGGCCATCATCTCGATGTACTGCATGTACTGCATGGTGATGTCGGCGATGGGGATCTCGAGGATATCCAGGTTCTGCCGGCGGATCAGGTACAGCAGCAGGTCCAGCGGGCCCTCGAAGGCATCCAGGAACACCTCCAGCGCGTCGGGCGGGATGTACAGGTCCTTGGGCAGGGTGTATTGGGGTGCGCCCTGCACCACCGCGAAGGGCATCTCCGACTGCTGGGGCTGGGCAGCCGCGGGCTCGGCCGAGGCCTGTTCAGTGGCCTCCGCTGCGGCGTTCGCGGGCTGTTGCTCAGCGGTCTGTTCGTCCATTGCTGTCGGCGGGATCTCTGGCGGTTTCGCGGCCGGGTCGGCCAAGGGGTGAGTGTGCCACAAGCGAGGGGTCCAGGCCGAGCGCCGCACCACGGTGCGCGGCCTGACCCGACTGCCGGACCTGGCCGCGTGTGCGGGATCAGGCAGGCTCAGGCCAGGTGCATGGCATGACGCACCTCTTCCATGGTCTCGCGGGCGGCGTCACGGGCCTTTTCACAACCCTCGTTGATGATGTTGCGCACCAGGTCCGGCTGGGCCTCGTACTCCCGGGCACGGGCCTGGATGGGCGCCAGTTCGGCCAGCACGGCGTCGATCACCGGGGCCTTGCACTCGATGCAGCCGATACCGGCCGAGCGGCAGCCCTGCTGCACCCAATCCTTGACGCCGGCATCCGAGTAGACCTCATGAAACTGCCACACCGGGCATTTTTCGGGGTCGCCCGGATCGGTGCGCCGTACCCGGGCAGGATCCGTCGGCATGGTGCGCAGAGCCTTCTCGATCTCGTCCGGCGCGGCGCACAGGGCGATGGTATTGCCGTAGGACTTGGACATCTTCTGGCCGTCCAGGCCGGGCATCTTGGAGGCCTTGGTCAGCAGCGACCGCGGCTCGGGCAGGATCACCTTGCCGCCGCCGTCCAGGAAGCCGAACAGGCGGTTGCGGTCGGAGATGCCGATGTTCTGCTGCGAATCCAGCAGCGCGCGGGCGGCGGCCAGTGCCTCGTCGTCGCCCTGCTCCTGGTAGGCCTTGCGGTACTTGGCGTAGACCTTGGCGTTCTTCTTGCCCATCTTCTTCATGGCCTCTTCGGCCTTTTCCTCGAAATCGGGCTCGCGGCCATAGATGTGGTTGAAGCGGCGCGCCACCTCGCGGGTCAGTTCAACGTGGGCCACCTGGTCCTCGCCCACCGGCACCAGGCCGGCGCGGTAGATCAGGATGTCGGCCGCCTGCAGCAGCGGATAGCCGAGGAAACCATAGGTCGCCAGGTCCTTTTCCTTGAGCTTTTCCTGCTGGTCCTTGTAACTGGGCACCCGCTCCAGCCAGCCCAGCGGTGTGATCATGGACAGCAGCAGGTGCAGCTCGGCGTGCTCGGGCACCCGCGACTGCACGAACAGGGTCGCCTCGCCCGGGTTCACCCCGGCGGCCAGCCAGTCGATGACCATGTCCCAGACGTGGCCGGGGATGTCACCCGGATCGTCATAATGGGTGGTCAGGGCGTGCCAGTCGGCGACGAAGAAGTAGCACTGATACTCGTGCTGCAGTTCCACCCAGTTTTTGAGCACCCCGTGGTAGTGACCCAGGTGCAGACGACCGGTGGGACGCATGCCGGACAGGACCCGGGCATGTTGTGCAGAGACCGCGTTCAAGACGACTTCCTCATATTCATTTAAAAAACAGCTGAATCACCAGCGGTGCGCCGGGCAGCAACAGGATGGCGTACACCACCAGCGGGAACATGATGCGGCCCAGCAGACCGGTCACCAGCAGTCCGACCACGATGAACAGGCCGTAGGGCTCGAGTTTCACATAGTTGCGCGCGGCATTCAGCGGCAGCAGGCTGGTGACCACCCGGCTGCCGTCCAGCGGCGGGATAGGCAACAGGTTGAGTACCATCAGGATGGTGTTGATGAGCACCCCGAAGGCGCCCATGTAGATCAGCGGCTCGGCAAACCAGGGGCCGGTCTGCAGCAGCGACTGGCCCAGCACGATGCCGAAGCCCCACAGCACCGCCATCAACAGGTTGGCGCCGGGGCCGGCGGCCGCTACCAGTGCCATGTCGCGGCGTGGCCGTCGCAGGTTGCGCGCGTCGATGGGTACCGGCTTGGCCCAGCCGAACATGAAGCCGGTCAGCGCAAACATGCCGAGCGGCACCAGCACGGTGCCGATGGGATCGATGTGCTTGAGCGGGTTGAGGGTGACCCGACCGAGCATGCGCGCGGTCCGGTCGCCCAGGCGGTCGGCCATCCAGCCGTGGGCCGCCTCGTGCAGGGTCACGGCAAAGATCACCGGCAGGGCCATGATCGCCAGTTTCTGGATCAGACTCAGTTCTTCCATCAATGCAGTATACCGGGCTAGTCGCCCGCCCCCTCGAACAGACTGGGATCGCCCTTGCCCACCCGGCCCAGGGTCACCTCGCCGTCGTGCATGTGCACCACGGTGGTGGCCTCGTAGCCGCAGTAGCCGCCGTCGATGATCAGGTCCACCTGATTACCCAGGGTGTCCTTCATGTCGTAGGGGTCCATCAGCGGCGTGTCGTCACCGGGCAGGATCAGGGTGGTGCTCATGATCGGCTCGTTCAGCTCCGCCGCCAGGTCCAGGGCGATGCGGTTGTCGGGGATGCGAATGCCGATGGTCTTGCGCTTGGCGTGCATCAGCCGCTTGGGCACTTCCTTGGTGGCCGGCAGGACGAAGGTGTAGGCCCCCGGGGTCAGGCTCTTGATGATGCGGTAGGCGGTGTTGTCCATCTTGGTGTACTGGGACACCTCGGACAGGTCGCGGCACACCAGGGTGAAGTTGTGCTTGTCGTCCAGCCGGCGGATCTGGCGGATACGCTCCAGCGCATCCTTGTCGCCGATGTGGCAACCCAGGGCATAGCTGGAGTCGGTCGGATAGATGACCACCCCGCCGCCACGGATGATGTCCACCGCCTGGTGGATCAGCCGCGGCTGCGGATTGTCGGGATGAATCTGAAAGAACTGCGCCATGCGGGGATGCTTCGCTAGGGGGTGTCAGGTGCTTGATGCGCCGCTTCAGGCGGCGAGATCCCAGTCCTGCCATACGGGCCGGCAACCGGCCGGCAGCTCGGGCAGGCGGCCGAGCGCCACCCAGGGATTCTCGGGACCGTGATAGTCGGACCCGGCGGAGGCCGCCAGGCCGAAGTCGGCCGCATGACGGGCCATGGTGAAATACTCGTCCCTGGAGTGGCTGCCGGATACCACCTCGATGGCCGCGCCGCCCAGCGACTGGAAGGCGCCGATCAGCTTGCGCAGCTTGCTGCGGGTCATCCGGTAGCGCGCCGGGTGGGCGATCACCGCCACGCCGCCGGCACCCTGGATCCAGCCCAGCGCGTCCTCCAGGCTGGCCCACTCGCCGGCCACGTGGCCGGGCTTGCCGCTCACCAGGAATTTCTTGAACACCTGGCCGACGCTGTCGGCATGCCCCTGCTGCACCAGGAAGCGGGCGAAATGGGTGCGGCCGATCAGGCGGCCGTTGGACAGCGCCCTGGCACCCTCGAAGGCCCCGTCGATGCCGGCCTTGGCCAGCCGCGCGCCGATCTCCCGGGCACGCCAGTCGCGGTACTCCGCCAGGCCGGCCAGGCCGGCGCGCAAGGCCTCGTTGCTGCGATCCACGCCCAGCCCGACGATGTGCACGGTCTGCTTGTTCCAGCTCACCGACACCTCCACCCCGGGCACGAAGGTGATGCCCTGCTCGGCCGCCGCGGCTGTCGCCTCGTCCAGTCCGGCCAGGGTGTCGTGATCGGTCAGCGCCATCACCTCCACCCCCGCGGCGGCGGCGCGGGCCATCAGCTCGGCAGGCGTGAGGGTGCCATCGGAGGCGGTGGAATGGGCATGAAGATCATAAGGACAGCTCATGGCGCGCATTGTACCCGATCGGTGGCGGTGAAACGCGCCGCACAGGCGGCACATTCAGCGCAGATGACATAGAATCGCCTCATGGAAATACCACCCGCGGACATCGGCTACATCGCCGAACACCTCGCACCCCTTACCGAGGTCCTCATCGACAGCTGGGACAGCGACGACGCCGGCAAGCTGCCGGTGGCGCCCACTGCCCTGTGCGAGGCCATCGAGCAGTTGCTGGTGGTGCTGCGCGGCCACGAACAGAGCCTGCACGGCGGCGATGAAGACTTCCGCCTGGCCGACAAGGAACTTGCCGAACTGGTGGGCTACGGCATCCAGCTATTCGCCGAGGCCGCCGATCAGGCCGCCCAGCAATCCCTGACCGACACCGCCGAGGCCATCGAGTCCCTCAGCCTGCCGCTGGCCCTGTGGGGCGCCCGGCACGGCAGCGAACTGGCCGAGCTGGGCCCGGTGGTGAACACCCTGGAACGGCTGGCCAACCGGCTGCGCGAACCGGACACCATGACCCGGCTGTACCAGACCATGAACAGCATCGCCCTGGCCGCCAGCCCGCGCATCAGCCAGGCCGACCTGAGCGACGCCAGCCATCCCTGGCGTATCCTGCTGCTCAACCGCGCCATCGTCGCCACCCGCAGCCATCAGCCGCAATTGATGGAACCCGCCTTCGATGCCATCGTCGAATCCCTGCCGGAAGAGGCGACGCGCTTCTTCGCCGAGGGCATGGGCCAGATGGACATCATCGGCTACCCCGACCCGGTGCGGCGGGTGATGCAGGACTACTACCTGCGTCACGCCGGCCACCGCACCCTGCACTGAATCGAGACCCGTCATGAAGTTGCTGTTCGATCTGTTCCCCGTGATCCTGTTCTTTGCCGCCTACATGCTGGGCAAACAATTCGGTGATCCCGCCGAGGCCATCTACCTGGCCACCGCCGTGGCGATCGTCGCCGGTGTCGTGCAGGTGATGTGGCTGAAGCTGCGCCGCCAGCCGGTACAGACCTCGCACTGGATCACCCTGGGGCTGCTGGTGGTATTCGGTGGCATGACCCTGCTGCTGCACGACCCCACCTTCATCAAGTGGAAGCCCAGCGTGGTGAACTGGCTGTTCGCCGTTGCCTTCCTCGGCTCCGGCCTGTTCATGGAGCGCAACCTGCTGCAACGCAGCATGGAGCACGCGGTCAAACTCCCCGCGGCGATCTGGACCCGGCTGAACCTGGCCTGGGTGCTGTTCTTCATCCTGATGGGCGTGGCCAACCTGTACGTGGCCTACAACTTCGCCGAGGAGACCTGGGTCAACTTCAAGCTGTTCGGCATGATGGGCCTGACCCTGCTGTTCCTGCTGGGCCAGGGCTTCTACCTGTCGCGCCACATGCAGACCGAAGAACAACCCATCGAAAAACAAGCCGTCGAAGAAAAACCCACCGAGGACTGACCCATGCTGTACGCCATCATGGCCACCGACAAACCGGATTCACTGGCCGACCGCCTGGCAGCCCGCCCCGCCCACCTGGAGCGCCTGCAGGGCCTGCAGGCCGAAGGCCGGCTGGTGCTGGCCGGCCCGCACCCCGCCATCGACAGCGACAACCCCGGCGAGGCCGGCTTCACCGGCAGCCTGGTGGTGGCCGAGTTCGCCAGCCAGGCGGACGCCGAAAGCTGGGCGGCTGCGGATCCTTATGTGACCGCCGGTGTCTATCACAACGTATCGATCAAGCCTTTCAAAAAGGTTTTCCCGGCGGCCTGAACCGCCGCCCACCTTCCCCCAAGGAGAAGTTCGTGACATTCCGATCCCTGAACCTGGCCCTGGCCGTAGCCCTGGGCATGAGCGCCGTCGCCCAGGCCGAACAAACACAAACCCCACGCACCCTGGTGGAGGTCAATGGCGAGGCCGTCAAGGACACCCACTTCCTGGTGTATCGCGCCCAGCGCGGCGCCCAGGGGCAGCAACTGGACCAGCAGGCCCAGCTGGGCCTGCTCAACGAACTGGTGAACACGGTGATGATCGCCCAGGCCGCCGCCAAGCAAGGCCTGGACAAGCACCCCGAACTGCAGGCCGCCGTCGACGTGGCCCGCTATCGCATCCTGGCCGAGGCCGCCGTCGAGCAATACCTGCGCGACCACCCGGTGGAGGACAAGGACATCGAGGCCCTCTACCAGGCCAACTACGCCGACGCCAAGCTGACCGAATACAAGGCCCGCCACATCCTGCTCAAGACCGAGGACGAGGCCAAGGCGGTGATCGCCGAGTTGGGCAAACAAGGCGCCGACTTCGCCGAGTTGGCCAAGCAGAAGTCCACCGGTCCCAGCGGCCCCAACGGTGGCGACCTGGGCTGGTTCGAAGGCGGCCAGATGGTCAAGCCCTTCGCCGATGCACTGGCCACCATGAAGAAAGGCGAGCACTCGGCCCAGCCGGTACAGACCCAGTTCGGCTGGCATGTGATCAAGCTGGAAGACACCCGCCCGCAGACCCCGCCCGCGCTGGCCGAGGTGCGTGGCCAGTTGGCCGAGGACCTGCAGCGTGACCATGTGGCCGATTTCATCCGCGGTATTCGCGCCGAGGCTGACGTGAAGATCATGGAACAGAAAAAGGCCGAGACTAAGCCCGACCCCATCGCCGTACCCACCAAGTAAACCGGCGCCCCGCGCTGGTAAAAATGCCCCGCCGGCCGTCACGGCCGGCGGGGCATTTTTTATGTGCGTCGTTTGTCGGTCCGCTGCATGCGGCGACCGAGGACGCTAAACAGAACGGCCGCAGACGGCGTGGCCCCGGGCCACCGCTGTCGCGGCCGTGTACCCCGTGCGGGGAAGGACGGGCTTATTGGTCGTCTTTCTTCTTGCGGGTGATCTTGTTGATGGACACCACCTCGGCGGCCGGCTTTGCATCGGTGTAGAAGGGCCGCTCCTGGGCCAGGCCGGCGTCATCTGCCAGCTCACGCTCGCGGGCCGAGATCAACCCCAGGCACTGGCGCACGTCCTCGATGGTCGCATTGCTCAGCGGGTGCTTCATCGCCCGGCTGGGCGGCGTGGTGTCCTTGATGATGGAGGCCAGGACCTTGCGCATCACCTTCAGGATCTCGCGTTCTTTGCTGGAATCTTGACTCATGGGGCTCACCTGCAGTGCGCGGCGGCTATTTGGCCGCCGAAAATTGGCCGGCTAGCATAGCGGAAAGCCAGCCACGCTTACCACGGGGTTTTCCAGGCCATAACAGCCCTCAGGCGTCCGCCGGGTCGGCGCATAACAGCGCCATCCGCACCAGTTCCGCCAGGGAACCGGCCTGCATCTTTTCCATCACCCGGGCGCGGTGCGCCTCCACGGTCTTGGCGGATACCCCCAGATCGCTGGCGATCTCCTTGTTGGACTTGCCATCGGTGACCATGTCCATCACCTCCCGTTCCCGCGGGGTGAGCTGCACCAGCCGTTCGGCCACCTCCGCCCGTTCCAGCTGCAGATGACGCTGACGCTCATCCTGGCTGAGGGCACGGCGGATCGATTCCAGCAGCAGCTCGTCGTTGAAGGGCTTTTCGATGAAGTCGACGGCGCCGGACTTCATGGCCCGCACCGCCATCGGCACGTCACCATGACCGGTGATGATGATCACCGGCACCGTGATGCCCCGCTCGGCCAGCACCTCCTGCAGTTCCAGCCCGCTCATGCCGGGCATGCGCACATCCAGCAGCAGGCAACCGGCCCGGCCGGGCTGATGGGCGCGCAGGAACTCGTCGGCGGAGCCGAAGCATTCCACCCGCATATCCACCGAGCTGATCAGCCATTTGAGTGAATTGCGCATGGCCTGGTCGTCGTCGACGACGAACACGGTGGCTTGAGTGCTGATCTGGGTCATGAGGCAAGACTCTGGGTGGTGTCGGCAAGCGCCGGCAGTTCAATGGTAAAGCTGGTGCCCTTGCCCGGCCAGGACTCGGCGCGGATACGCCCCTGGTGGCCGTCGATGATGGTCTGGGCAATCGCCAGCCCCACCCCCATACCGCTGGGCTTGGTGGTGAAGAAGGGGTCGAACAGCCGCTTCATCACCTCCGGGTGGATGCCGGGGCCGCTGTCCTGCACGGTCACGAACACCCGTCCTTCCGGGCTCACGCCGCTGGTGAGGGTGAGCTGGCGCCGGACGACCGGCACCTCCTGCAGGGCATCCAGGGCGTTGCGCATCAGGTTCAGTACCGCCTGCTCGATCTGCACCCCGTCCACCCGCACGTACAGCGGCTCGGCGGCCAGGCGGACATCCAGTTGCACCTGCAGCTTGCGTATCTCGTGACCCAGCAGCGCGCACACCTCGCGGATCAGCGCATTCAGGTCGCTGTCCTCGCGCACCGGCTGCTGCCGTCCCACCATGCCGCGCAGGCGCTTGATGATCTCCCCCGCCCGGTTGGCCTGGCCGGCGATCTGCTGCAACGCGTCGAGCATCTCCTCCTCGCCGCCGTTGCCCTGCCGCAGCCGCCGGGCACAGCCGTTGGCGAAATTGACGATGGCCGACAGCGGCTGGTTCAGCTCGTGGGCGATACCGGTGGCCATCTCGCCCATGGTGCTCAGGCGCGACACGTGGATCAGTTCGTTCTGGCGCTGCCGCGCCTCGGCCTCGGCGGCGCGCATGGCGGTGACGTCGCGGGCATAGATGTTGACGTAACCGAGGGTGCGGATGGGCGCCAGCAGCATGGAAAAGACACCCTCGTCGGTCTGCAGTTCCAGCTCCTGGGTGCGGCCGCTGTCCAGCACCGCCGACACCTGCTGTTTCCAGTACACCGGCAGGGGCTGCAGGCGGCCGCAGCCCCAGTGGCGCAATAAGGGCTCGCTGGGGCCATTGGCATAGATCACCACCCCGGGTCGGTTGACCCGCAGCATGGGGATGGGGCTTTCACTGGGGAAGGCGGCCAGGCTGGCGATCTCCGCCTCCTGGCGTTTGCGATCGGAGATATCGTGGATGTACACCGTCTGCAGCCGGCTGGCATCCAGGCGCAACGGCTTGATGGCGATCTCCACCGGGATAACACTGCCATCCTTCTTCACCGCGTCCAGCGCCATGCGCACCGCCTCGCCGCCGCTGTCACGGCGCCCAATCGACTCTTCCAGTCGCTGGTTGAACAGCGCCCTTGAACCCGGCGCCAGCAGCAACCGGTCCAGCCGCTGGCCCATCGCCTGCTCACGGCTGTGACCGAAGGTCAGCTCGGCGGTGGGATTGAACTCGGTGATATGGCCGCGCCCGTCGGTGGTTATGATCGAGTCCAGCGAGGCATCCATCAGGCTGGACTGCAGCGCCTCGCGTTCGAGGATCTCGTGCTCGTGTCGGACCCGCATCTCGTCCCGGGTGATCAGCACCATCTGGATGAACTCGCGAATCCACTCCTCCAGGATCAGCAACTGGTTGCCGCGTCGCGGCGCCGCCTGCTGGATGCCCAACGCCCGCCAGGCGAATTGCGACACCCGCTGCAGCACCCAGTTGATGCGTGCCGACAGGGCCACGAACAGCAGCACGAAGGCCAGGATGATGACCACAGCGCCGACCAGGCGCTGACGACGCTCCACCTCGATCACCCGCTGTCCCGTGGCCGCCACCCCCTCCAGCGGGGTGAAACTGGCAAACATGAAGTTCTGTTCAGCCTGCCCATAGCCCGGCAGCGCCTGCAGCGTGACCATGTAACTCGGTCGCAACGCATCCACAGTCGTGCCGGCGGCAATGCGTTGCGGATCGGAGATGCTTAAGATGCGCTCCTCACCATCCACCAGACCAAACTCGGTATCGCCACCAACACCTTCACCCCGCGCCTGAGAGGCCATCAAAAAACCCTGATCCACCGGCACAACCACCACCAGGCTACCCATCAGGTTATAGCTCTCATCCTCGATAGGCTCTGCCGCGACCAGGTGCAACTGGCCCTCGCGCAGGGTCAGGAAGGGGTGCGAAACGCCACTCGGCAGGGCCAGTCGCCCCTCTACCGCCAGATCCAGCGGCAGCCCCGCACCTTCACGGGCCTGGTAGGCCTCCCGCACCACGCCCTTGGCGTCCACCAGCAGCATGTGGACCGGCGTTGCGGCATGCTGCCAGATCGCCAGTTCCGGCAACCAGGGTGGTCGACCGCCCACATATACCCGCACCGCCGGGCTGCCCTTTGCCGTCCACACCAGGGGTTCCAGATAGGCAGCCATGCGCCGATGATTGGCCAGCAGGCGGGTGGCAGCGGCATAGGTATCGATGAACTGGGAGAAACGGATCAGGGACACACGGGCCTGCTGCTGCACCCGGCTGCCCAGTTCCTGGCTAAAGATCTCGCCCAGGGCGCGGCTCTGCACGCGGTCCAGCGCCATCCACACCAGCAGACCCACAGACAAACCCACCAGGGCGGCGAGTACCGGGATGGGCATGCCACGCAGCAGGCGCCGGGTGACGGAACGGGTCTTTCTTGGCATGGGAAGCCCTGAGATGGCCTTCCTTGATTATGGTGCCTGACGGCCTGACCACCAAGCCGGACACAAATCAGGCATGCAGCGCCAAGTCCTCTTTGAGACCGATCATCAGGGTGCGCAGGGCCTCCGCACAAGCGGGCTCCAGGTCATCAAACATCAGTCCGAAGGCATTGCCACGCTGGTGAATGACCATGCCCTTAGCCTGCATGCAGTGCCTGGCATCATCCGGATCGGGCTGAAAAGACACCATTACCGGCGCATGCATCGGGATCAACACGCAGTCGCTCTGCACCTTCATGCCACCCAGGCTGACGTCGCGGGCAAGGCCGCGGAACAGTCCTACCCGTGGGCAGGTCACCACCACACTGAAGTCGACTGGCTTGCGCTCGGTATAACGGTGTTCCATGCTCCGGCCTCCAATAGAAACGCCACCTGTTCCCCAGCCTCTGCCTGCCATGGCAAACGGACTTCTAGTATGGCAACTGCCGGGGCACTCGGTATGGGGGCAACCACGCGTTTTGCTCAGGACATTCCCCAATACCAGAAGAATTTAATGACTAAGCCGACTGCTACCCATCTTGATCAGGCCAGCACCCCCAGCCTGCTGCGCCGACTGGCCGCCATCGCTTACGACGCGGTGCTGGTGTTCGGCGTACTGCTGCTGCTGTGGACGCTGTATTACTTCGCGCTGTCAGCGTTAAGCGGACAGGAAGACGTCGGACACAGCCCCCTGGCCCAGTTGTACTGGCCGCTGGCCCTGCTGGCGATGGTGGGCTTTCACGTTTGGTTCTGGAGCCACGGCGGCCAGACCCTGGGGATGAAGAGCTGGCGGGTGCGGGTGGTGACCGAGGGCGGCAATGACCCGGGCCTGCGCCAGGCGCTGCTGCGCTATCTGTGGGCCTGGGTGTCCGCTGCCGCGCTGGGATTGGGATTCCTGTGGGCACTGTTCGACCGCCAGCAGCTGACCTGGCACGACCGCATGTCCGGCACCCGGCTGGTGATGACGGTTAAACGGACCAAAAAACCGGGTTCATTGGGCGCGCCTTAAGGCGACCAGCGCCAACGCCAGGAACAGTGCCGCCGGCACCATTGCGGTGGCCAGCGGACTCAGGTCATAGGCCACAGCGCCATAGGACATGGCGCGACTGAGCAGGTAATAGCCGCTGCCCAGCAGGGCCCCCAGAAACACCCGCTGACCACGCCCGGCACTGCGCAGGCTACCCAGCACGAAGGGCACCGCCAGCACCATCATCACCAGGGTCGCCAGCGGGGTGGAAAGCTTGTTCCAGAACGCCACCCGGTAGGCCGTCGCGGACTGGCCGTTGGCCTCCATGTGACGGATATAGCGCTCCAGGTCCCAAAGCGGCAGCATGACCGGCTTTGCCACTACCAGGGCCAAGAGCGTCGGGTCCAGTACCGCACCCCATTCACGCTGCGCCGCCGGCTGGCTGACCACCCGGTCCTTGTCCAGGTAGGTCTCGCGCACATCCAGCAGTTGCCAGCCGCCTTCACGATATTCACCACGCGCGGCATGGGTGGCACGCAGCAGTTCCCGATCACTGTTGAACTGGTAAAGGGTGACATCCTCCACCGCGGCGCCTGGCAGGATGCGGCGAATATTCACGAAGTTCTCACCATCCCGGGCCCAAAAACCGTAGCGGGTCTTGAGCACGATCTGCTCGTGCTGCTTTTGTGCCTTTAGCTGCACCGCCGCACCCTCGGACACCGGCGCCAGGAATTCGCCCAGGCCCAGCACGATGAGCATCATCAGCAGGCCAGTCTTGACCACCGCCAGCACCACCCCCAGCAGGCTGATGCCGGCAGCGCGCATGGCGATCAACTCCCCTCGCGCGGCCAGGCCACCCAGGCCCAACAGGCTGCCCAGCAGGGCAGCTACTGGAAAGGCCTCGAAGCTCAGTCGCGGCGCCGAATACAGCGCCACCAGGAAAGCATCCAGGGCGCGATAGCTGCCCTGCCCCACGTCATCCAGTTCGTCCACGAAGTGCAGGAACACCAGCAGGCTTAGCAGCACCACCAGGGTCATGGCCGAGGCGCGGATCACCTGGCCGGCGATGTAGCGTTCCAACCGGTTCATGCCACACCTCGCCGACGTCGCAGCCACACCCGCCAGCCTGGTGAGTCATAGGCCAGCACGCCCAGCGCAGCCAGCGCCAGCAATGCCGGCACCCACCACATGCCCAGCCAGCCGGGGGTCACGCCGGTCTCCATCCAGCGCTCACCCAGCCGCTGCAGATTCATGAATACGAAGTAGATCAGCACCGCCACACCCAGCCGGCCGTAGATGCCCTGACGCGGCGTGGTGCGCGCCAGCGGCACCGCCACCAGAGTGAAGGCCAGCACCGCCAACGCCAGCGACAGGCGATACTGCAACTCGGCCTGATAGACGGGATTGTCCGAATCCAGCAGCGCCTGCCAACCGACGGCACTCAACGGTAGCCGGGTCAGATCAAGCGGCACCTCGGGGATGCGGAAGGCGTATTCGGCAAAGCTGCCCACCTCCACCGGCCGGCCAGCGTCCAGCCCCTCGTAACGGTGTCCGTTGACCAGCACGACATAGCGGGCGCCGCTCGCCGGGTCGGTCTGCTGGCGGGCGCGGGCGGCAGTGACCACGCCGGGGGTACCCTGCAGGCGGTCCTGCACGAACACGCCTGCCAGCTGACCGTCCGGACTGACATGTTCGGCGAACACCACCAGCTCGCCACGGGCGAATTCGTTGAATTCACCGGCCCGAACCGCCGCCAGCTCGGTGCGGTCGCGCTCCGTGACGCGGATGGTCTCGTAGGCGAGCTTGGCCCAGGGCACGACCACCAGCATCAGCCAGACCACCAGCAGTGCCAGCGGCAGCGCGGAATAGAGAAAGGCACGATAGATGCGCAGGGTACCGACGCCAGCGGCCTGCAGTGCCAGCATCTCGCCGTCCCGGTACAGTCGACCGAGCACCCACAGCACGGCGAAGAAAAACGCCGGCGGTATGAGCATGCCCAGGGTCTTGAGCAGTTCCAGCCCGACCAGGGCCAGCAGGGCATCGCCGCCAATGGCGCCGCTGGCCACCATACCCAGGAACTTCACCAGATTGCTGGCCAGCAGCACCATCAACAGCACCGCAAGGATCACCAGCAGGGTCTTGGCGACCTCCTTGAGCAGCCAGCGGTCAATCAGCGAAAGCACGAAGTCTCCGACGGGAAGCACGGCCTGCAGGCCGTGAAAACGCGCCGGATCGTTTCATTACCGGCGGGTTTCGTTACACTTGGCCGCCAAGCATACTCGATATGCCGCGGCCACTGCAGTGCGCCGCGATCAATCCACCACCTGCCCGGATCACTTCATGGACTTCAGCGTCAAGACCAACCATCCCGCCCAGCTCAAGACCGCCTGCCTGGTGGTCCCGGTGTTCAGTCGCCAGCATCTGAGCCATGCCGGCCAACTGCTCGACGAGGCCAGCAGCGGCGCCCTGACACGCGCCCTCAAGCGCGGCGATCTGGACGGCAGCAGTGACCAGACACTGATGCTCTACGACATCCCCAACATCCTGGCCGAGCGCGTGCTGCTGCTCGGCTGTGGTCCGGTCAAGGAGCTGAGCACCGTGCAATGGGGCCGCTGCGTGAGCAAGGCCATCCAGGTGCTGGACCAGGCCAAGCCCACCGAGGCGGTGATAGCCCTGCCCGAGCGCGACGACAAGTCCAGCCGCTACGCCGATGCCCGCGAGACCGTACTGGCGGCAGCCGGTGGCAGCTATCGCTTCAACCAGTGCAAGAGCAAGGACAAGGAAAAGCCGCGCCACCCGCTGCGCAAGCTCGGCCTGCTGCCGGCCGACGGCAAGACCGCCGTCACCGTCAAGAAAGGCATGAGCCACGGCCAGGCCATGGCCACCGGCATGCAGCTGGCCAAGGATCTGTCCAACCTGCCCGGCAACATCTGCACCCCGACCTACCTGGCCGAGGAGGCCAAGAGGCTCGGCCGCAATGCCGGCAAGCTCAAGGTCACGGTGCTGGAAGAGAAGCAGATGGAGAAGCTGGGCATGGGCGCGCTGCTGTCGGTGTCCCGCGGCAGCCGCCAGCCGGCCAAGCTGATCGTGATGGAATACAACGGCGGCAAGGCCGGCGCCAAGCCGGTTGCGCTGGTCGGCAAGGGCCTGACCTTCGACGCCGGCGGCATCTCCATCAAGCCCGCCGCGCAGATGGACGAGATGAAGTACGACATGTGCGGCGGCGCCAGCGTGCTCGGCACCATGGCTGCCTGCCTGGCACTGGATCTGCCGCTGAACGTGGTCGGCGTGATCCCGTCCTCGGAAAACCTGCCCGACGGCGACGCCAACAAGCCCGGCGACATCGTCACCAGCATGTCCGGCCAGACCATCGAGATCCTCAACACCGACGCCGAGGGCCGGCTGATCCTGTGCGACGCCCTCACCTACACCGAGCGCTTCAAGCCCGCTGCGGTGGTGGACATCGCCACCCTCACCGGCGCCTGCATCATCGCCCTGGGCAGCCACGCCAGCGGCCTGCTGGCCAACGACGACAGGCTGGCCGAGGAATTGCTGGCCGCCGGCCAGGCCAGCGGCGACCGTGCCTGGCAGCTGCCGCTGTGGGAGGACTACCAGTCCCAGCTGGACAGCAACTTTGCCGACATGGCCAACATCGGCGGCCGCCCGGCCGGCAGCATCACCGCCGCCTGCTTCCTGGCCCGTTACGCCAAGAAGTTCAAGTGGGCCCATCTGGACATCGCCGGCACCGCCTGGATCTCCGGCAACGGCAAGGACAAGGGCGCCACCGGCCGTCCGGTGCCGCTGCTGACCCAGTTCCTGCTCAAGCGCGCCCACCTGGCCGAGTGAGGGGCCAGTCGTGACCCAGGTGGATTTCTACATCCTGCAGGACCATGCCCGGGACGACCGTTTCGGGCTGGCCTGCAGACTGGCCGAGAAGGCTTGGCGGCAGGGCCGCCGGGTGCTGCTGCATACCGGCAGCGCCGAAGAGGCCCGCCACCTGGACCGCCTGCTGTGGACCTACCGGGACGGCAGCTTCGTACCTCACGGGCCGCTGGGCGACGCCGACCCGGCGCTCAATCCGGTACTGATCTGCCGGCAGGGCCAGGAACCGGCCGAGGAACATGACGTGCTCATCAACCTGGCCAGCGAAATACCGACTTTCTTCAGCCGCTTTGATAGAGTGGCCGAATGCGTGGATCACGACGAGGCCGCCAGGAAGGCGTGCCGCCAACGCTACCGTTACTACCAGGAACACGGATACCCCTTACAGACCCACGACATCGCTTAGCGGGGGGCGCGGCGAAAGGGATGGAGATAATCTATGTCGGCACAACCGGACAGCCTCAACGCCCATGCCGAAAGCCTGGCCCTGGCGCTGGAACAGCAGCTCAACCCCATCATCAAGGAAGCGATCCGCGACGCGGTAAAGGACAGTGCCCGCCGACTGGCCCGTGACCTGCGTACCCGCATGGAGGCCGAGCTGGCACTGATGGTGCGCGAGGCCGTCGATCAGGCCCTCAACGGCAATCCCCGCCGCCGCTGACCACGCCTTACCGCTCGCGGATGCTCCAGTGGCCGAGCAGCCAGCGGGAACACAGGGCGGCGGTCAGATAGACCGCCCAGAAGGCGAACACCACATCGCTGAGAAAATGGCCGCCCTGGGCCATCCGTCCCAGGCCCACCACCGCACCCACTGCAATGCCGGCCCACAACCAGCGACGATCGCGAAACACCCAGGCCAGCGCGATGAAAAAGAACCCCATCGAGGCATGACCGCTGACGAAGGAGCAGTTCTTTTCACACTGGTCGGCCATCACCAGCGCCGGGGTGAATATCTTGTCACCACCGAATTCCACCACCTGGGACGGCCGCGCCCTGCCCCACTCGCCCTTCAGCACCACGTTCACCAGCAACCCCGGCCCCAGTGCCAGCACCAGCAGCAGGTAGGCCATGCGGCGGCGTAGACCCGCCTCGGCACGGCCTCCCCAGATCCGGCTGGCGATCCACAACCAGGCCAGACCCAGCAACACGAACAGATGCACCCGTTTGAAGCTCTGGTAGCTCAACTGCACCCACCAGTCATCACGCGACACGAAGCCCGCGTCAGGCTGATACCAGGCGCCGGCGGCGATCAGGTCGAGCTCCGGCCAGCCCAGGAACAGCACCGCCGATGCCAGCACCAGCCACAGGTCCCAGCGACGCCACGCGCTCACAGCCCGTACCCCATGAAGCCGGTCATCTCGTACACATGGATCCGCAGCGTCAGATCCGGGTAGACCTGCACCTGCAGCTCACCCCGCGCACGTGCCTGCTCAAAGCGCGACAGCACCGTGTCATCCAGCGGCTGGCGGGACACGAACACCACCCGCCGGCCGGCCATCTGCAGGTCGTGACGTTCAAGGTCGTACTGGCTGATCACCCTGCCATCCGGATTCCAGCGCGCCACCACGGGCGGCCAGTCAACCGCGTAATAGCCCAGGTAGGCCAGCAGCTTGCGGTCCTCGCTGACCAGCAGGCTGCTGTCAGACTCGGCCAGGATGGGGTGCAGCTGGGCACCCAGTGCTTCCCAGCCCAGCCGCTTGCGGTACGGGTCCTGGCGGGCGGTCAGTTCCACGCCCAAGCCGTCGGCGAGGGCATGGTAGTGATAGGCCACCGATAACAGCAGCAGGTTGAAGGCCACCGCGATCACCAGCCAGCCGCGGCGGGTCCGCCACAGGCAGCTGCCGGCCAGCAGCCCCAGCCCCACATAGGCCGCCGACGCCCAGTTGATATTGGCCTCGGCCAGCAGCGCCTGCAGACTGATCACCGCCAGCATCGGCAGCGACACCCACAACAACAACCGGGCGCCCTCGTCCCGACAACGGCCCAGCTGCCAGATCAGCAGCGGCGCCAGCAGCAGGCCGAACATCGGCCACTGCGGTCCCAGGAAGGCCAGCAGTTCGTCCGGGCGCAGCAGGGCCTGATCGAGTTGGGAGATCTCAGCGGTGTGGCGGAAGCTGATGAAATCGTGCTGGGCGTTCCACCACAGGTTGGGTGCCCACACCAGGGCGGCCACCAGGATGCCCAGCCACAGGCCGGGGCTGCGCAGCAACGGGCGCTGCGCCGGCGTGCTCAGCAGATAACCCAGCAGGCCGATGGCCATCACCCCCATGGTGTACTTGGACAGCAGACCCAGGCCCGCAGCCAGCCCGGTCAGCAGCCACCAGCCCAGGCGGTCAGAGTCCCGCGCGCTTACGAAGGCCCACAGGGTCAGCGCCCAGAAAAAATGCAGCGCGGCATCGGTCGAGGTGAACAGCGACAGGGTGCCGATGATCGGCAGGCTGTAGAAGGTCAGCGCGCCGGCCAGACCGGCCGCCGGCGACCACAGCCGCCGGCCGGTGTCATAGATCAGCAGCGCCGCGAGGCTGTGCAGGGTCAGCGACACCGACTTGACCACCAGCGGCGTCACGCCGAACAGCTCGGTGAACAGCGCCAGCAGCCAGGCCACCATGGGCGGCTTGGAGTAGTAGCCAAGGTCAGGCTGTGTCGACCAGTACAGGTAGTAGGTCTCCTCCAGGTCCATCGGCGGCTGCAGTGCCCACAGTACCCAGAAACGGTACAGCACCAGGCCGGCCAGCAAGGCCCAGCCCCAGCGGATCATGCGCGCGTCATTGCTCACGGCAGTCATCGGCGGCAGGACGTCCGCTCAGGCCGATTCATTCGGCTGCGGCATCTGCCAGCCGGCATCGGCGTCGGCATCGGCCAGCACGTGATACGGCGTCTGCCCGGAGGACTCGAAGAAGGTGCGGCTGAGCAACTCGGCCAGCACACCGGTGGTCAGGAACTGGATCGACATCACCACCAGCAGCACCGCCATGAACAGCAGCGGCCGGCCGCCGATGGCCTCGCCGAGGAAAACCTTGATGAAGAACAGGTAGGCCAACGCAGCGCCACCCAGGGCACCAAATGCCAGGCCGATACCGCCGAAGAAATGCCCCGGCCGCGCGCGAAAACGCAGGAAGAAGAACACCGCCAGCAGGTCGACGATGACCCGGAAGGTGCGCGACAGGCCGTACTTGGACATGCCGAACTCGCGGGCACGGTGATGGACCACGGTCTCGCCGATGCGCGCCGGTGAGGTGACGCCGGCCACCCATACCGGGATGAAACGATGCATCTCGCCGAACAGGCGGATCTTCTTCAGCACCTCGGCGCGGTACACCTTCAGGCTGCAACCGTAGTCGTGCAGTTTGACCCCGGTGATCTTGGCGATCAGCCGGTTGGCCACCCGCGACAGGAACTTGCGGGTGGACTCGTCCTGGCGCTGCTTGCGCCAGCCCTGCAACAGGTCCAGGTCGCGCTCTGCCATCTCCTCGATCATGCGCGGGATGTCGGCCGGGTCGTTCTGCAGGTCCCCGTCCAGGGTGGCGATGACCTCACCGCGTGCCGCATCGATACCCGCCTGCATGGCGGCGGTCTGGCCGAAATTGCGCCGCATGCGGATGCCACGCACGTGGCTGCCGTATTCCGCCATCGTCGCCTGCAGTCGCTGCCAGGTGTCGTCGCGGCTGCCGTCATCGACGCAAACCAGTTCCCAGGGTCCCGGGTAAGCCGCCAGTCCCGCATGGACAGCGGCCACCATGGGCGCCACATTGTCCGCCTCCTGGTACATGGGGATGACGACGGAAAGAGACTGGGTCCGCGAATCTGACATGCGTTCTCGCTCGAACTGGATTAGAAAAAGAGGCCTATTATGCCGCACCCGGCGGGGCGGCGTACGCGGCCTGGCCACCACGAAAAAAGGGGCCAAGCGGCCCCTTTTTGCGATCGCTGGCGCCGGGCTTACTCGCCTTCGGTCACAGCCTTCATGGACAGGCGGATACGGCCCTGCTTGTCCACTTCCAGCACCTTGACCTTGACGGTTTCGCCCTCGGACAGCTTGTCGCCCACGTTCTCCACCCGCTCTTCGCAAATCTGGGAGATGTGCACCAGGCCGTCCTTGCCGGGCAGAATGGTGACGAAGGCGCCGAAATCCATCAGGCGGGCAACCTTGCCCTCGTAGATCTGGCCGACCTCGACGTCCGCGGTGATCTGCTCGACGCGCTTGCGCGCCTTGTCGCCGGCAATCTTGTCCACCGAGAAGATCTTCACGGTGCCGTCATCGGTGATGTCGATGGTGGCGCCGGTCTCTTCGGTGATGGAGCGGATGGTTGCACCACCCTTGCCGATGACGTCGCGGATCTTGTCCGGGTTGATCTTGAAGGTGTCGATGCGTGGCGCGTATTCGGACATCTCTTCACGCGGGCCAGCGATGGCCTTGTTCATCTCGCCGAGAATGAACATGCGGCCATGCTTGGCCTGCTCCAGGGCGATCTCCATGATCTGCTGGGTGATGCCCTGGATCTTGATGTCCATCTGCAGCGCGTTGACGCCTTTCTCGGTACCGGCAACCTTGAAGTCCATGTCACCGAGGTGATCCTCGTCACCTAGGATGTCGGTCAGCACCGCGAAGTCGTCACCTTCCTTGATCAGGCCCATGGCCACGCCGGCCACCGGCGCCTTGATGGGCACACCGGCGTCCATCAACGACAGGCTGGTGCCGCACACCGAGGCCATCGACGAGGAACCGTTGGACTCGGTGATCTCGGACACCACGCGGATGGAGTACGGGAACTCCTCCATGGTCGGCATGGAAGCGGCCACCCCGCGCTTGGCCAGACGGCCGTGACCGATCTCGCGACGCTTGGGCGAACCCACGCGGCCGGTCTCGCCGACGCAGAACGGCGGGAAGTTGTAGTGCAGCATGAAGGATTCCTTCCGCTCACCTTCCAGCGCATCGATGATCTGCGAGTCACGGGCGGTGCCCAGGGTGGTCACCACCAGGGCCTGGGTCTCGCCACGGGTGAACAGCGCGGAGCCGTGGGTACGCGGCAGCACGCCGGTACGCACGGTGATCGGGCGCACGGTCTTGGTGTCGCGACCGTCGATACGCGGCTCGCCAGCCAGGATGCGGCTGCGCACGATCTTCTTCTTCAGTTTGTCGATGGTGGCCTTGACCTGGTCGGCGCTCCACTTGGCATCGTCACCGGCGCACAGCTGTTCGACCACCTGGGCGGTGATCTCGTCGGTGCGGCCGTAGCGCAGCATCTTGTCGGCGATGCTGTAGGCCTCGGTCAGCGCGTCCTTGGCGGCAGCGGCAACGGCCTCGGTCAGTGCGTCATCCTGGACGGCAGGCTTGTGCTCCCAGATGTCCTTGCCGGCCTCGGCGGCCAGTTCCTCGATGGCGGTGATCGCCACCTGCATCTGCTCGTGACCGAACAGCACGGCGCCGAGCATGACCTCTTCAGACAGCTCGTTGGCCTCGGACTCAACCATCAGCACTGCGGTCTTGGTGCCGGAGACGATCAGGTCCAGATCGCTCTCATCGGACAGGCCGGTCTTGCTCTGGTTGAGCAGGTACTCGCCATTCTTGTAGCCCACGCGAGCCGCGCCGACCGGACCCTGGAACGGCAGGCCGGAGATGGCCAGCGCCGCGGAGGTACCGATCAGGGACGGGATCTCGGGGTCTACTTCGGGATTCAGGGACTTCACCGTGCAGATGACCTGCACTTCGTTGGTGAAGCCTTTGGGGAACAAGGGGCGGATCGGGCGATCGATCAGACGCGAGGTCAGGATCTCCTTCTCCGAGGGCCGTCCCTCACGACGGAAGAAGCCACCGGGAATCTTGCCGGCCGCATAGGTCTTTTCCTGGTAATCCACCGTCAGGGGGAAGAAATCGCGACCAGGATCAGCATTTTTGGAGCCCACCACGGTGCACAGCACCACGGTGTCACCCATGTTGATCATCACCGCGCCGTCTGCTTGACGGGCGATCTCGCCGGTTTCCAGGACAACTCTATGGGCGCCGAACTGAAATTCTTTGCGGATTGGCTTCACGTCGTGCGTTCCTCTTTTATTAAGGTTTTGGACGGTTAGCGACGCAGGCCCAGGCGCTGGATCAGGGTGCGATAACGCTCCACGTCCTTGCCCTTCAGGTAATCCAGCAGCTTGCGGCGGGAGTTAACCATACGCACCAGACCCTGACGGGAGTGGTGGTCCTGCTTGTGCTCCTGGAAGTGACCGGTCAGCTCCTGGATGCGGGCGGTCAGCAGCGCGACCTGCACCTCGGGGGAACCGGTATCACCTTCGCCACGGGCGTAATCGGCCACGATGGCTTGCTTTTGCTCTGCGCTCATTGTCATGACATTTACTCCTGTCTAAATGGCCTGCCCGCATGGGCGTGGCTCCCCCAACAATGAGTCCAGGTGGAGCCGGCCGGTGGCCCGATGGGACGATTCCCGGGTGGGCCAGTTGCATAATGGCCACGCCCAGGTGATTCCTGGGCGCGGCCGGATATTTTGGTGGCGTATTGTGGCCTATTCGCCGGGGCCTGTCAGCCTCCAGCCATCATCCGTCGCGGCGCGATGCGACCGTCGTCGTCGACCTCGCCCACACCCATGAAGGCGCCATTGGCATCGTACAGACGCACCCAGCCTTCGGTCGGGGCCTTGGGGACCAGCACCGGCTGGCCCATCTTGACGTAATAGGTCGAGTCTTCGTTCAGGTGCACCGCCGGCCAGTTGGCAAGGGCGCTGTCGATGGGGATCAGCAGCTTGTCCAGCTGGAACTTGTCTTCATCGAAGATGGCGTTGAGCTGGTCCAGGGTGACCATGCCCTCGGTGGTATAAGGCCCCACCCCGGTACGGCGCAGGCCGATGACGTGGGCACCGCAGCCCAGCGCCTCGCCCATGTCCTCGGCCAGGGTACGGATATAGGTGCCCTTGGAACAGTGCACCTGCATCTCGAACATGCCCGGCTCGAAGTGGGTCAGCTCCAGTTCATGGATGGTGATGGTGCGCGGCTTGCGCTCCACTTCCTTGCCCTCGCGCGCCAGCTTGTACAGGCGCTGGCCCTCATGCTTGACCGCCGAGTACATGGGCGGCAGCTGCTCGATAGGGCCGAGAAACCTGGGAATCACCGCGCGCACGTCGGCTTCGGTGATGTGCTCCGCCGGGCGGGTCTTGACCACCTCGCCTTCGGCGTCCTGGGTGGTGGTGGTCTCGCCCAGCTTGACCCGCACCCAGTAGTACTTGTCGGCATCCAGCAGGAAGGCAGACAGCTTGGTGGCGTTGCCGAAGCAGATCGGCAGCAGGCCGTCGGCCAGCGGGTCCAGGCTGCCGGTGTGGCCGGCCTTCTGGGCGAAATACAGCCGCTTGACCTTTTGCAGGGCATCGTTGGAGGTGATGCCCAGCGGCTTGTCCAGCAGCAGGATGCCGTCTACCTGACGGCCACGGGGACGGCGCGGGCGACCCATTAGTCGTCCTCGTGCCGGTCGGCCTTGACGGCCTTGTTGATCAGGGATTCGAGTCGCATGCCTTCTTCTACCGAGGTGTCGTATACAAAATGCAGTTGCGGCACCACGCGCAGCATCATCAACGCGCTCAGGCAGCGGCGCAGGTAGCTGGCGGCCTTGTTCAGCACCTCGGTGCTGGATTTGATCTCGTCCTTGTCCATGACGGTGAAATACACCTTGGCCTGGGACAGATCGCGGGTCACCCGCACCTCCTGGATGGTGACCATCCCGAGGCGCGGATCCTTGATCTCGTCCCTGATCAGCTGGGATAGCTCCCGCTGCATGGCCGCGCCGACGCGATCCGACCTGCCGTAACCCGCCATGTGCTGTAACCCGCCGCCTTAGAGTTCGCGCGCCACTTCGATGCGCTCGAAGACTTCGATCTGGTCGCCTTCTTTCACATCGTTGTAGTTCTTCATGCCGATACCGCACTCGGTGCCGGCCTTGACTTCCTGCACCTCGTCCTTGAAGCGACGCAGAGATTCGAGCTCACCTTCGAAGATGACCACGTTGTCGCGCAGCACCCGGATCGGGTTGCGGCGCTTGACGGTGCCTTCCAGCACCATGCAGCCGGCGATCGCGCCCAGCTTGGAGGAGCGGAACACGTCACGCACCTCGGCCAGACCGACGATGTGCTCGCGGATCTCGGGGCTGAGCATACCGGAGATGGCCTGCTTCACGTCGTCGATCACCTCGTAGATGATCGAGTAGTAACGCAGGTCGATACCCTTGTCCTCGATCACCCGACGAGCGGATGCATCGGCACGCACGTTGAAGCCGATGATGATGGCGTTGGAGGTCACCGCCAGCATGGCGTCGGACTCGTTGATGCCGCCGACACCGGAGGCAACGATCCTGACCTTCACGTCGTCGGCCTGGATCTTCAGCAACGATTCCTTCAGCGCTTCTGCAGAACCCTGCACGTCTGCCTTGACGATGATGTTGACGTAGGTGATCTCGCCCTTGCCCATCTGGCTGAACAGCAGATCCAGGTTGGCGGCCTTCTGCTCCGCCAGGCGGGTGTCACGGTATTTTTCACGACGCAGGTCCGCCACTTCACGGGCCTTCTTCTCATCGCCGACGGCCACCAGGTCGTCACCGGCATTGGGGGTGCCGGACAGACCCAGCACCTGCACCGGGATGGAGGGACCGGCGCTCTCTACCTGTCGGCCGTTCTCGTCGAACATGGCGCGCACGCGGCCATACTCGCTGCCGGACACCACCGGGTCGCCCAGCTTCAGGGTGCCGGACTGCACCAGCACCGTGGCCACCGGGCCGCGGCCCTTGTCCAGACTGGATTCGACGATGGTGCCACGGGCCTGGCCATCGACCACCGCCCGCAGCTCCAGCACCTCGGACTGCAGCAGGATGGCCTCGAGCAGCTGATCGATGCCATCGCCGGTCTTGGCGGACACCGGCACGAACTGCACGTCGCCACCCCAGTCTTCCGGCACCACTTCCTCGGCCACCAGTTCCTGCTTGACGCGGTCGACGTTGGCTTCCGGCTTGTCCATCTTGTTGATGGCCACCACCAGCGGCACGCCGGAGGCCTTGGCATGCTGCACGGCCTCCTTGGTCTGCGGCATCACGCCGTCGTCGGCGGCCACCACCAGGATGACGATGTCGGTCACCTTGGCACCGCGGGCACGCATCGCCGAGAAGGCAGCGTGACCCGGGGTGTCCAGGAAGGTGATCATGCCGTGGTCGGTCTCGACGTGATAGGCACCGATGTGCTGGGTGATGCCGCCGGCCTCGCCCGCGGCGACGCGGGTGGTGCGGATGTAGTCCAGCAGCGAGGTCTTGCCGTGGTCGACGTGACCCATGATGGTCACCACCGGCGCACGTGCGACGCGCTCGCCCTGCTCGTGTGCCTCGTCCACCGCGGCCAGCACGGTCTCTTCCACGTCACCGCCCGCGGCAAACACCGCGGTGTGGCCCATCTCTTCGACCACCAGGGCGGCGGTTTCCTGATCCAGGGCCTGGTTGATGGTCACCATGGTGCCCATCTTCATCAGGGTCTTGATCACCTCGGAGGCCTTCACCGACATGCGCTGGGCCAGGTCCCCGACGCTGATGCTCTCGGGGACCTCGACATCCTTGATCACCGGTGCGGTGGGACGCTGGAAGCCATGCTGCTGATCGCCCTGGGGCGCAACGGCACGACGGCCACCCTGCTTGCGGCCGGGCTTGCGCTTGCCGCCCTTGCCGGCGGCCACGTGCAGTTCCTTGCGGCCACGGATGCCTTCACCCTCGTCGCGGGAACGACGCTGGACATCCTTCTTGTGCGGTTTCTTGGCCGCCTTCTCCTGCTTGGCTTCAGCGGCCTCGGCCTCGGCAGGCGTGACCGGCTCGATCGGCTCGACAGCCTCCACCGGGCGGTTACGGGCCTCTTCCTCGGCCTGCAGACGGGCTTCTTCCTCGGCCTTGCGGCGTGCCTCCGCTTCGCGCTGCTCGCGATCGGACGCTTCGCTGCGGCGACGCTCCTCCTCGGCCTTGCGACGGGCCTCGTCGGCAGCCTCGATCTCCTTACGCTGGGCCTCCTGCTCGGCGAGGGCCTTGCGGGCCTCCTCGGCCTGCTTGAGCACCTCTTCGTCGGGCGCCTCGGGGGTTTCACCGCGCTTCACGTAGGTGCGCTTGCGGCGCACCTCGACGCTGACCGTCTTGGCCGGGCGTACCGCGGCGCCGCGGGGCGCACGGGCGCCGGCGGGCTGTTTCAGCTCGGTGGTGGTCTTGCGCTTGAGGGTCACCTTGCGCGGCGCCTCTTCGGGCGGCGCGGCTTCGTCCTTGCCGTGGCTGCGACGCAGGTAATTGAGCAGGCTCATCTTCTCCTGCTCGGAAATCACGTCATCAGCACTGGATTTCTGGATGCCGGCATCGGAGAGCTGCTGCAGCAGCCGCTCTACGGTGGCACCGACATCGGAGGCCAATTGGTTGACTGTTACTTCACTCATATACGGCCCCCATCACTCAGTGTCAGCCCCGGCTTCTTCAAACCAGGGTGCGCGCGCGGTCATGATCAATTGAGCCGCACGTTCTTCGTCCATACCGTCGATTTCCATCAACTCGTCGGTGGACTGCTCGGCCAGGTCTTCCATGCTCACCACACCGCGCGCTGCCAGCTTGTAGGCCAGCGCGTTGTCCATGCCGTCCATGCCCAGCAGGTCTTCGGCCGGCTCGGCGTCGGACAGCACCTCTTCCTTGGCGATGGCGCGGGTCAGCAAGGCATCCTTGGCACGCTCGCGCAGCTCGTTGACGATGTCCTCGTCGAATTCCTCGATGGCCAGCATCTCGGGCAGTGGCACGAAGGCGATCTCGTCGATGCTGGTGAAGCCTTCCTGCACCAGGATGACCGCCACCTCCTCGTCCACGTCGAGCTGTTCCATGAACTGCTCGACGAAGGCGCGGGCCTCGGCCTCGGTCTTCTCCGATGCCTGCTCCTCGCTCATCACGTTCAGTTCCCAGCCGGTCAGCTGACCGGCCAGACGCACGTTCTGACCACCGCGACCGATGGCCTGGGACAGGTTCTCTTCCTGCACCGCGACGTCCATGCTGTGGCTCTCCTCGTCCATGACGATGGACACCACATCCGCCGGCGACATGGCGTTGATGACGAACTGCGCAGGGTTGTCATCCCACAGGATGATGTCCACGCGCTCGCCACCCAGTTCGTTGGATACCGCCTGGACGCGGGAGCCGCGCATGCCGACACAGGCACCCACCGGATCGATACGCTGATCCTTGGTGAGCACGGCGATCTTGGCGCGCAGGCCCGGATCACGGGCGGCGCCCTTGATCTCGATCAGGCCGTCACCCACCTCGGGCACCTCCAGCTTGAACAGCTCGATGAGCAGCTCCGGGGCGGTGCGGGACACGAACAGCTGCGGGCCGCGCGGCTCAGGGCGCACGTCGTACAGGTAGCCGCGCAGACGGTCGCCGGTGCGCACCATCTCCTTGGGGATCATGTCGTGCTTGGACACCAGCGCCTCGGCGTTGCCGCCCAGGTCCAGGATGATGCCGCTGCGATCGACACGCTTGACCACCGCGGTGATCAGCTCGCCAATGCGATCCTTGTAGGCTTCCACCACCTTGGCGCGCTCTGCCTCGCGGACCTTCTGCACGATGACCTGCTTGGCGGTCTGGGCGGCGATGCGGCCGAACTCGATGGACTCCATGTCGTCCTCGATGTAACCACCCAACTCGATCTCCGGGTCCACCGCCTGCGCGGCTTCCAGGGTGATCTCGGCCAGTGGATTCTCCAGCGCCTCGCCTTCGGGCACCTCTACCGCCTGCCAGCGACGGAAGGTCTCGTAGTCGCCGGTCTCGCGGTCGATCTGCACCCGCACCTCGATGTCGCCGCCATGCTTCTTGCGCGTGGCAGAGGCCAGAGCCGCCTCGATAGCCTCGAAGATGATCTCTTTATCAACGCCCTTCTCATTTGAAACCGCGTCAACAACGAGCAGTATCTCTTTGTTCATTGCTCTAGCCTTCCGCCTAAAACTCGGGAATCAGTTTGGCGCTGTCGATCTGTTCGAAATCGATGCGCACCAGTTGTCCGTCGACCTGCAAAAGCACCTCGTCACCTTCGACGCCGCTCAGCACGCCCTTGAAATTGCGCCGCCCTTCGAGCGGCCGGCCCAGCTTCAGCTTGGCCTGCCGGCCAGGGAAGCGGGCAAAATGCGCCAGTTCAAACAGCGGCCGCGCCAGCCCGGGCGAAGACACCTCCAGGGCATACTCGCCCTTGATGGGATCCTCCACATCCAGCACGCCACTTATCTGATGGCTGACCGCCGAGCAGTCATCCACCAGGATGCCGCCCTCGCGATCTATATAGACGCGCAACACTTCACCGCGGCGCTCGCCGGCGACGAGCTCCACACCCACCAACTCATAGCCCATGGGCTCTACAACCCCGCGGACCAGATCGGTAATCGCTTGTGGTGCTTTGTGCATCCGCTCCAACAAAAAATGGGCCCAGAGGCCCATTTCCCATACGGCCATACCCGAAGGCATAGCGCATAACAAAAAACCCCGATAACGGGGCCTCTGGCATTGTGCCGACCAGCCAAACTGCCCGTCGCACTCCAACTGCGCGGGGATTCTAATGGAACCCCCCCGTGCCGTCAAACCGATACGCGATCCGACGGAAGGCCGCGCAGTCCCGAAATGGGAACACACTTCCCTGCCATGGACACCGGCTCAGCGCGGCCCCAGACCCAGCGGGTCATTTGGATCCAGACCATCCATGAAGGGCTTGAGGCGATCAGAGTGGGTAACCTGATAGACCAGGCCTATCCAGTTGCCCAGTACCGCCTCGGCGGTATCGTGCCAGGTATTGTCCAGCCGCGGCGTCACCAGGGCCTCGGGGAATTCCGGCTGCGTGCTGCCAGCCGCCAAGGCGACCTCCAGCCGGCCATGATACTCACGCAGCAACGCCTGCTCCTGGGTCGGCACGTAACTGGCCGGGAACGGCGGAAAATCGGCGCGTTTGCCGGCGGCATACAAGCCCACCTCGCGCTTGTACTCCTTGAGCAGCGACACGGTGTCGTATTCCGGGTGCCCCTGGAAGAACACGAAGCGGATACCGTCGCCGCTGGTGGCCAGGTGCACGCCGGCGGTCTGGCTTTCCACCAGCACCCGCAGACCTGCGGCGTCGAACTGCGCGCGGTGGATGGCGTTCCAGCGCGAATGGGGCACATCGAAACGGGTGTTGACGTCGTTCACCAGCGGATGGCGCTTGTCCACCACCCGGTGCGGGAACACCCCCCACAGCTTGTCGCCGCGGGGGACGCGCTGCTGGCCGTAGCGGAACTCCAGCACCGCATGGGTGGCCAGGCAGGAACACAGCGTCGAGGTCACCGACTCGGCCGCCCAGTCCACCACCTCGCGCAACGGCGCCCAGAAGGGCTGGGTCGACAGCTGTGGGCCGACCACGTTGGCGCCGGTGATGATCAGCGCATCCAGGCCGGCCTCGCGTACCTGGTCGAAGGTCTCGTAGTAGCGGTCGACGTAGGCCTGTGCCTTGGCACCACGCTGCAGTTCCGGCAGCGAAAACGGGTGCACGTAGAACTGGGCAATCGGGTTGCTCTCCCCCACCAGGCGGAAGAACTGCCGCTCGGTAGCCGCCAGCGCGGCATCCGGCATCATGTTCAGCAGGCCGATGTGCAGTTCGCGGATGTGCTGGCTGGCCGCTCGCGCCGGCGCGAGCACGGTCTGGCCCTCCTCGCGCAGGCGCGCAAAGCTGGGCAGATCATTGTGGGCGACCAGTGGCATCGATGCGTTACCTCTGTGTCCGGTTAGACAGTACGGGCGATGGCTGTTTCCAGCAGCGCCAGGAAGTCGGCCTCGTCGCGCACCTGGGCCACCTCGCGGGAGGTCACGGTGTAGCCGTGCGGCTTGGCGATGGCTTCGTAACGCGGGATGCGCGAGCGGAACAGGCGCGGGAACACCCAGCGGGTGAAGCCGTCCGGGTCGAGCTCGGCGGCGTACTGCAGGCCGTTCTCCTCCAGGTAAGCCTTGAGCTGTTCCTGCAGGAAGTCCGGCCGGTAGTAGAGCGGCTTGGGATCGCTCTGGGCGCGACTGATCAGCTTGTCCTCTTCCTCCTGGTCGGTGACCTGGATGTACAGCACCAGGGTGTGCTCGACCAGCAGCTCGATGACAGCCGGGTCCTCCAGTTCGCACAGCGAACCGCCCACGTCGTTGACGAAGTGCTGGTAGCCGTAGATCTCGCGTGCCTTGTGGATGAACGCCGGCACGTCGTGCATGGCGGCAATCTCGGCCTCGCGGTACTGCGCCTGGCGGCGCACGAAGTCGTCCAGCTGCACGCCACCCAGTTCCGGGTTACCCAGCTTGCCGACGAAGGACAGCACCGGCCCCAGGTCGCGCACCTTGATGTTGTTGCGGATGTAGATCCAGTCCTTGCGCAACAACTCGCGCAGGAACGGCACCTGCATGGCCTGCTGCTTGATCAGGTCCAGGATCGGCTCGTCCAGGTAACGGGTACCGATGCGGTAGTCACCGGAGTAGTGAAACCAGTTGTGGTCGCGCAGCATGGACGAGATGTGGGTCTTGCCCACCCCCGACATGCCCAGCAGGGTGACCTTCTTATGGTCCCAGGCGCGAAAATCCTCGACGGTGAACTTCACAGGGTGCTCCAGACGCGTGACGTGACCCGGCATTATCTTTGATCCGGCCCGCCGTGGGAAACCCCGCCGCCATCACGCCGGCCCTGCTCACAGCCGCGGGCCGCCGCGACGGTTCTTCAGTCGGCTCATCAGGGTCTTGCAGTCGACGCTGCGCACGTGCTCGCGGCCGAACAGGTGGCCGCTGCTGAACTGCTCCAGTTGCGCCATGTCCTCGGTCAGGGTGTGCATGTGCAGGCTCTGCATGTCGTTCATGATGTACAGGCTGACCACCTCCGGCTGCGCGGCCAGCTCCGCCGCCACCTGCTGGATGCCCTGCGGCGCGACCTGCACGTCGAAGAAGGCCGACACCGCCTTGCCCAGTTTGTCCGGGTTGACCACCGCGGTGAACTGCTCGATCACCCCCTCGTCGATCAGCTTCTGTACCCGCTCGCGCACATGGGCGCGGGACACGTTGAGGGCACGGGCGATCTCGGCGAAGGATGCCCGGCCATCCTTGATCAGCAGGCCCAGTATCTTGGTATCCAGTGGCGACACGGTCAGCTCCTTGGGTTCGAAGTTCTTGATGACTGCGAACGCAACAACCGTACCAGCCGCCCGGATCCCGCCGATCGTACGGTGACGCCGTACATACGGGCACAGACAACCCGCGCACGGGGTGCATGAGCATCCGCCGCGCACCAGTGCGGTGCACCTTATCCGCGTCCATTCAAGCCGAATGTCAGGCGTCGACCCGGTATTCGATCGAATGTCAGCAAACGCCACCGGCAGGCGCCCGACATTCGCTCACCACAGCGTCTTGCAGGCTGTCGGGCGTCACCGATTGTTCAGTCCATCAGCGCTGCGCCAGCGGAGTGCGCAATGGCCGAATGTCAGCTCACCCCAAACACCCTCCCCCCAGCAGTTTTCACTTTCATGGCAGCGACTTAGCGTCGAACCACGGTTATTGGCATGGCCGTTGCTCTACCGATGGCACGGCGCTGCCCGCCGCGGACTGAACATTCGGCGGGCAACGCACCACCACCGACCAACCAATAACGGGGAGACCCTCAATGACCATGGATCGACGCAAGTTCCTTACCGCCGGCCTCGGCGCTGCCGCTGCCGCAGGCACCCTGGCCGCACCCGGCCTGGTGAAGGCCGGCGAGAAGACCTACAAGTTCAAGATGACCTGCGCCTATCCCGGCGGGGCGCCCTTCTATTCCACCGGCCCGGGCAGCGCCACCGACTTCATCAAGCGGGTCGAGGCCATGTCCGCCGGCCGCATCAAGATCAAGTTCTATGCCGCCGGCGAACTGATTCCCGCGCTGGGCGGTTTCGATGCCGTGCGCCAGGGCACCGTGGACATGAACTGGGGCAACGCCTACTTCTGGTCCGGCAAGTCCTTTGCCGCCCAGTACTTCACCGCCGTGCCCTTCGGCATGGACGCGCTGGGCATGAATGCCTGGCTGTACGAGGGCGGCGGCCAGGCCTTGTGGGACGAGGTGTACGAACCCTTCGGCCTGAAGGCGCTGCCCGCCGGCAACACCGGCATGCAGATGACCGGCTGGTTCCGCAAACCGATCAACAGCATCGAGGACTTCGACGGCCTGCGCATGCGCATCCCGGGCCTGGCCGGCAAGGTGTACGAGAAGGTGGGCGTGAGCGTGAAGCTGCTGCCCGGTGGGGAGATCTTCCCCGCCCTGCAGCGTGGCGTGATCGACGCGGCCGAGTTCGTCGGTCCCTTCCAGGACCGCAAGCTGGGCCTGATGAATGCCGCCAAGTACTACTACATGACCGGCTGGCACGAGCCGTCCAACGTCAGCGAGTTGTTGATGAACAAGCAGATGTGGGAGGGCCTGCCGGAAGACCTGCAGGCGGTGATCGAGAACGCAGCGGCGGCCACCAACCAGGCCGGCTTCGTCTGGTCCAACGCCAACAACGCCGAGGCGCTGGACGACCTGGTGAAGAACCACGGCGTCATCGTCGGCGAGTTGTCCGATGACATCATCGAGACCCTGCGCAAGCTGACCTTCGAAACCCTGGATGAACTCACCGCCAAGGACCCGCTGGCCAAGAAGGTCCACGACCATTACTTCGCCTTCAAGGCCAAGTCCGATGCCTGGCTTGCCAGTAGTGAAGCCGTGGTCCTGAACAAGAAGCTGTAAGAGACCCCATGGATAACTTCCAGGAAAAACGGGGCGGGCCACGCTGGCTCGCGCCCAATCGGGTGGCGCAACTGCCCGATGTCGGCGGCGTTGCCGGCTTCCTCGACCGCTGGGTGGGTCGCATCGGGCGGGCCACCGCCTGGCTGACCCTGCTGCTGGTACTGCTGGTGGCCGGTGACGTGCTGTTCCGTTACGTGTGGCACGTCAGCTCGGTGGCGGAACAGGAGTTCGAATGGCATGTGCTGGCGGTGATCGCGCTGATCGGCGCCAGCTACACCCTGCAGCAGGGCGAGCACGTGCGGGTGGACATCTTCTACCAGCGCTACAGCGTGCGGCTGAAACGCTGGATGGACATCCTGCTGCCGGCGCTGATCGTGGTGCCGAGCATGTTGTTCATCGCTTGGCAGTCGCTGACCTTCGTCGGCATGTCCTGGGAGTTTTCCGAAGGCTCACCCGACCCCGGCGGCCTGCCTGGCCGATACCTGATCAAGGCCTTCGTGCCGCTGGGTTTCTTCCTGATAGCCGTGCAGGGCATCGCCATGACCCTGTATGGCATCACCCAATTGAATACCCCGGAGCCTGCCGAAGATGAGTGAAGAAAGCCTCGCCATCGTCATGGTGGTGGCCCTGTTCGGCATGATCCTGGGCGGCATCCCGGTGCCTTTCGCCCTGGCCGCCAGCGGCCTGATATTCGGCATTGCCGGCTTCGGCCTGGACCTGTTCAACCTGCTGCCGCTGCGCCTGTTCGGCGTGGCCACCAACTATTCGCTGCTGGCCATCCCGCTGTTCGTGTTCATGGGCGTGCTGCTGGAAAAGTCGCGCATGGCCGAGCGCATGCTCGACGTCATCGGCCACTTGGCCGGCAAGCGTGCCGGCGGCATGGCCATGGCCATCGTGTTCGTCGGGGTGCTGATGGGCGCCTCCACCGGCATCGTCGCCGCGACGGTAGTCACCGTGGGCCTGATCTCCCTGCCCACCCTGCTGCGCCGTGGCTACAACCCGCGCATCGCCTGCGGCACCATCTGTGCTTCCGGCACCCTGGGACAGATCATCCCGCCCAGCCTGGTGCTGATCCTGCTGGCCGACATCACCGGCGAGTCCGTCGGCACCCTGTTCGCCGCCGCACTGGTACCTGGCCTGATGCTGGGCGGGTTGTACTTCGGTTACATCCTGCTGATGGCCTGGCGCGATCCGGAAAGCATGCCGCCCATCTCGGCTGAGGAACGGGACAGCGTCAGCCGGGGCCAGTTGCTCATCGACCTGGTCAAGGTGGTGGTGCCGCCGCTGACCCTGGTGGTAGCGGTGCTCGGCTCCATCATCGGCGGCGTGGCCGCGCCCACCGAGGCCGCCTCCATGGGCGCACTGGGCGCGCTGCTGCTGGTGACCTTCACCGGCCGCATGTCCTTCAAGGTGCTGCACGAGACGGTGGACAGCACCTTCAAGATCACCGGCATGACGCTGTTCGTGTTGATGTGCGCCCAGGTGTTCAGCCTGAGTTTCCGCGGCCTGGGCGGCGATGACCTGATCGACCAGCTGTTCGAGTTCCTGCCCGGCGGCATGTGGGGCGGGCTGGTGTTCATGATGCTGCTGCTGTTCGTGCTGGGCTTCTTCCTCGACTGGATCGAGATCACCTACATCGTGCTGCCGCTGCTGCTGCCGTTCTTCCACGAGCAGGGCACCGACATCATCTGGCTGTGCATGCTGGTGGCGATGAACCTGCAGACCAGCTTCCTGACGCCGCCCTTCGGTTGGTCGCTGTTCTATTTGAAGGGTGTGGCGCCGCCGCAGGTCACCACCGGCGACATCTATCGCGGCGTGCTGCCGTACATCGGCATCCAGGCCTTCGGCCTGCTACTGGTGATGATCTTCCCCGCCATCGCCACCTGGCTGCCCAACGCGATCGGCTGGTAGGCTGCCGCGCGATACGAACTCGAGCGTATACATGAACCTATACACAGAATCCCGCGGCGGCCTGGCCGTGGCCCCCCATGCCCAGGCGGCCGAGTCCGCTGCCGCGGTGCTGGCCGAGGGCGGCAACGCCATCGAGGCCTGCGTCGCCATGGCCGCCACCCTGTCGGCGGTCTATCCGCACATGACCGGCCTGGGGGGTGACAGCTTCTGGCTGCTGCACCAGCCGGGTGAGGCCGTGCAATCCATCCTCGCCAGCGGCCGCAGCGCCGCCAGCGTGGACCGGCAGCTGTACGCGGACGCCGGCTACAGCAGCATCCCCTACCGCGGCGGCGATGCGGCCATCACCGTAGCCGGCACCGTGTCGGGCTGGGATGCGGCGCTGGAAACCAGTACCCGTGACTGGGGCGGCGGGGTGCCGCTGTCCAGGCTGTTGCGCGATGCCATCGGCTACTGCCGTGATGGCTACAGCGTCACCGCCAGCCAGGCCCGCGCCACCGCCGGCAAGCTCGATCAGCTGGCCGACCAATCGGGCTTCGCCGAGGTGTTCCTGCGCAACGGCCAGCCGCCGGCGGCAGGAGACATCCTCACCCAGCCCGCCCTGGCCAACACCCTGGAGCAGCTGGCCCGTGCCGGCCTGGATGACTTCTACCGCGGCGATCTGGCCGACGCCATCGCCCTCGACCTGGCCCGCGCCGACAGCCCGCTGACCCGCGGCGATCTGGAGATGCACAAGGTCCGGCGCGCCGAGCCGCTGCGGCTGCGTCGCGGCGACACCGACATCTACACCACCGCCGCCCCCACCCAGGGCGCGGCCACGCTGATGATCCTCGGCCTGTTCGCGCGCCGCCCGGCCGGCGTCGCCACGGCAGACGACGTCGACATGGTGCACTGGCTGGTGGAGGCCACCAAGCAGGCCTTCAAGATACGCAACCGCGAGATCCGCGACCCCGAGCTGATGGTCGAATCAACCCAGACGCTGCTGGACGACGCCCGGTTGGACGCCCTGGCCGCCGCCATCAACGGCAAACACGCCGCCCCCTGGGGCGAGGCCACCAGTCCGGCGGACACCACCTGGTTCGGCGCCATCGACGCCAAGGGCCGCGCAGTAAGCTGCATCCAGAGCATCTACCACGAGTTCGGCAGCGGCCTGGTGCTGCCACAGACCGGACTGGCCTGGCAGAACCGCGGTGCCAGCTTCTCCCTGCAGGCCGGTCACCCGCTGGAACTGCAGCCCCGTACCCTGCCCTTCCACACCCTGTGTCCGTCCATGGCCCACTTCGACGATGGCCGGCGCATGGTGTTCGGCACCATGGGCGGCGACGGCCAGCCGCAGACCCAGGCCGTGCTGTTCACCCGCTACGCCGACTACGGCCAACGGGTGGATCAGGCCGTGTCAGCGCCGCGCTGGGTGCTGGGCCGCACCTGGGGCGATCACTCGGACAGCCTGAAGCTGGAGTCACGCTTCGACCCGGCACTGATCGATGAACTACGTCGCCGCGGCCATGACATCGCCCTGCTGGACGCGCTGGACGAGACCGTCGGCCATGCCGGCGCCATCGTGCGTCACCCGGACGGCAGACTGGAAGGTGCAGCCGACCCGCGCAGCGACGGTGCAGCGATGGGCGCGGATGCGGGGAGACCGGCATGATCGAGACCCAGGAACTGTGGCTGCTGGTACCGCTGCTGCTGGCCACCGGAATCTTTGCCGGGGTGCTGGCAGGCCTGCTCGGAGTGGGCGGCGGCATCATCATCGTGCCCATCCTGTTCCACCTGTTCAGCGGCTTCGGTGTCGACACCGCCCTGGCCATGCCCCTGGCAGTGGGCACCTCGCTGTCCACCATCGTGCTGACTTCGCTGGTGTCGGCCCGCAACCACTATGCCAAGGGCGGGGTGGACATGGACCTGGTGCGACGCTGGCTGCTGCCGGTGCTGATCGGCGTGGCGATCGGCTCACTGGCGCCGACGATGGTCGACGGCGCCCAGGTCAAGACCGTGTTCGGCATCATGCTGGTGGTGGTGTCGCTGCACATGCTGGCCAGCAGCTTCCGGCCACTGCAGTTGCTCGATCACCTGCCCTTGCCGGGACTGCAGTTTCCGCTGGCGGTGCTGGTGGGCGGATTGTCGGCCCTGCTGGGCATTGGCGGTGGCACCCTGATGGTGCCGCTGCTGACCCTATTCGCCTTTCCCATCCACCGAGCGGTGTCAACCGCGTCGGTGTTCGGCCTGATCATCAGCGTCCCGGCCACGCTGGTCTATGTCGCCAACGGCTGGGGCCTGCCCGATCTGCCGCCGCTGACCACGGGTTACGTCAACTGGGCGGCCTTTGCCATCCTGGTACCCATGACCATGTGGTTCGCGCCGTTGGGCGTGAAGCTGGCCTATCGCCTGAACGTGCCGCAGCTCAAGCGCGCCTTCGCGGTGTTCCTGTTCCTGGTGGGGATGAAGATGGCGCTGACCTGAGTGATCGAATCGCATACCAGTTGACCTGAGCCACACGGCCAGGGCTTTGGGCTTTACAATCGCTGTCGCAGAACCCAGCCTGATACCGATCCGCGACCGCAGGACAATTGTTTGAGCCCGCATCCCGTTCGCAACAGCTTGCGCGCCATCGCCATGACACCGCTCTGGCTGCTGCAGCTGCTGTTCACCAGCAAGTCCTACGAACGCAATCCCATCCTGGGCTGCCGACTGCTGAACCGGCTCGGCCTGCACGTGCTGCGGGTGTTGCTGGCCCATGGCATCACCCGGCTGCGGGGGCTGTTGCTGCTGCCCCTGCTGCCACGGGCACAACGCCGCGCCTTCCATGCCCAGGGCTACCTGCTGATCCCGAACCTGCTGCCCGCGGCCGACTTCGCCGCACTGGATGCCGAGGTACGTGCCCACCGGGGCGAAGTGCGCGAGTGCATTCAGGGCGATACCCAGACCCATCGCACCCTGCTCGACCCGACGACTCTGGAAACCCTGCCGGCCTGCCGGCGCCTGCTGGCCAACCGCAGCTACCGCGCCCCCCTGCAATGGGCGGCGGTACGCTACGGCCTGCCGCTGGTATTCATCGAACAGGTGCGCAACGGCTACCAGGCGGATGGCGGCGACGATCCCCAGAAGCAGCTGCACGCCGACACCTTCCACCCCACCATGAAGGCCTGGCTGTTCCTCGACGACGTCGCGCAGAACCAGGGGCCGTTCAGCTATGTCGCCGGCTCCAACCGGCTGACCCTGAAGCGGCTGGCCTGGGAATACCGCCAGAGCGTGCAAGGGCGCGACCTGCCCGACCGCTATGCACGCCGCGGTTCGCCACGACTCACGGAACAGGACCGCATCGAACTGGGACTGCCCGAACCGAGCCGTTTCGCGGTACCGCGCAATACCCTGGTGATCGCCAATACCTTCGGCTTTCACGCCCGTTCGCCAGTGGCCGCCCCCTGCACCCGGCTGGCCATCTATGCCGACAGCCGCACCAACCCCTTCAACCCCTGGCCGGGCGTCGACCTGCCGTGGAGCAACCGCCTGAAATACCGTGCCGTGCTCTGGTACCGCGCCCGTCAGGACCGACTGGCGGCACAGCGCGGCACGCGCGCCAGCTGGCACCGGGTCGAACAGCCACCCGCCGATGCCACACCGAAGTCCGATGACTGAGGCCAGCCCGACGTCCAGCTCAGCCCATGCAAAAGCTGAACTGGCGATCACCTATTCGGGCGGCATAGCGCGCCTGCCGGGTATCGCCGGGCTGCTCGGGGTCAACGTCGTGCAGCGACGCCTGCCACTTCCCGGCCTGCCCTGGCGTGAACGGCGACCCGCGCTGGTGGTGGGCTGGGGCATGAAAGCCAACACCCGGCCGGCGCGGGCCTTCGCTGCACGGCATGCACTGCCCTACCTGACGCTGGAAGACGGTTTTCTGCGCTCGGTCGATCTCGGCATACGCGGCGCAGCGCCCTACTCGGTGGTGGTCGACGACGTCGGGATCTACTACGACGCCCGCCGGCCATCGCGCCTGGAGCAACTGCTCAACGGCGAGGCGCTGGCCCCGCTGCCGGGCGCCGCTGCCGGCAACGACCTGGACGATGCCGCGACCCTGGCGCGCGCGCGCCGCTGCATCGACGCCATGGTTGCCGCGCGGCTGTCGAAATACAACGTCAGCCCCGACCGCGAACTGCCAGAAGCGACGCGACCCCGGGTGCTGGTGGTGGACCAGGTCGCCGGCGACCTGGCCATCGAACATGGCTTGGCCGACGCCGCCAGCTTCCGCACCATGCTGGCCGCCGCGCGCCAGGAAAACCCAGACGCCGAGATCCTGATCAAGACCCATCCGGATGTGCTCAGCGGCAAGAAACGCGGCCACTTCTCTGCTGCCGACGCCGATCCACGCACCCGCCTGCTGCCCGACGACATCAATCCCATCCATCTGCTGCAACAGGTGGACAGGGTCTACGTGGTGTCCTCCCAGCTGGGCCTGGAGGCGCTGCTGGTGGGCCGCCCGGTGAGCTGTTTCGGGGCGCCCTTCTACAGCGGCTGGGGACTGACCGACGACCGCTGCCCGGTGCCGCGCCGCCGGCAGCGTCGTTCGCTGGAACAGCTGTTCGCCGCCGCCTACCTCGACTACGCCCGCTACCTCGACCCCGACACCGGCCGGCGCTGCGAGATCGAGCGGGTCATCGAACACCTGTCGCTGCAGCGGCAGTGGTTCCAGCGCAATGCCGGCACCTGGCTGGGCTTCGGCATCAGCTGGTGGAAACGCTGGCACGTCCGCCATTACCTGTACTCGCCGTGGAATACGGTGCGCTTCTACCAGCGTGCCGTGGCCATCCCCGCCGGGCTGGACCCGGCCAGCACCCGGGTGCTGGTGTGGGGACTGCGCGACACGCCGGCGCTGCGCGCGCATGCCGCGGCCTGCGGCTACCCGGTGTGGCGCATGGAGGACGGCTTCATCCGTTCGGTGGGCCTGGGTACGGACCTGACCACGCCGGTATCCCAGGTGATCGACAGCCGCGGCATCTATTTCGACCCGCAGCGGCCCTGCGACCTGGAGCAGTTGCTGGCCGATACGCACTTCACTGCAGACGAACTGGCCCGCGCCAGGGCGCTGCGCGCGCAGCTGCTCGCCACCCGGCTGAGCAAGTACAACGTCGGCGAACGCAACCGGCCGCTGGCCCACGACGCCAGACTCGGCCAGGCCATCATCCTGGTGCCCGGCCAGGTGGAGGGTGACGCCGCCATCCGCCTCGGCTGCCGGGACATAAACAGCAACGCCGGGCTGCTGGCCGCGGTGCGCCGGCAGCGGCCTGACGCCTACATCCTGTACAAGGCCCACCCGGACGTGGTCAGCGGCAACCGCCGGGGCGACAGCGTGGCGCCGGATCCGGCCGACTATGACCTGCTGATCGGCAACACCGACATCGCCAGCTGCCTGGAAGCGGCGGACGAGGTTCACACCCTGACCTCGCTGGTCGGCTTCGAGGCCCTGCTGCGGGGCAAGACGGTGGTAACCTATGGACTGCCGTTCTACGCGGGCTGGGGACTCACACAAGACCGCCACAGCATCGCCCGGAGAGGTCGGCAGTTGAGCCTCGACGAACTGGTCGCCGGCGTGTTGATCCGCTATCCGCGCTATATCAACGATGCCAGCGGCGAATTCACCACGCCGGAACGGGTGGTGGAACGGCTTGGTCAGGCATTGCAAGCACGTTCGGCCAAACCACTGCGCCACAATGTCGTGGCGCGTATGGCCCGTACCGCCGGCGCCTTTTGCCGCGGCGTGTTCCGGGAACTGCTGGCCATGCGGCGCCAGTCGCCGAACGACAGACCGAACAGGTAGTCAGCGAACAACATGCAGCGTGCGTTTCTGTTTTTGCAAGGGGTGGCCAGCCCGTTCTTTCCGCGCCTGGCCGACCGCCTTGCCGCTCGCGGACACCGCATCCTGCGGGTGAACTTCTGCGCCGGCGACGCCCTGCTGTGGGGGCGTCGCCCGGCCCGGCACTACCGCGCCGGCGCCGCCGGCCTGGCGGACTTCTATGCAAACCTGTTCAGCAACGAGGCCATCACCGACCTGGTGCTGTTCGGCGACGAACGCCCGGTACACCGCCCGGCCATCGCCCTGGCGCGCCGCCTCGGCATCAACATTCATGTGTTCGAGGAGGGCTACCTGCGGCCCAACTGGTTCACCCTGGAACAGGGAGGCGTCAATGCCAACTCGGCCCTGCCCGGTGATCCGGCCTGGTATCTGGCAACCCACGAAGACCTGCCCAAAGACACCAGCACACCCGCCCCTGGTGGTCTGAAGGCCCGCACCTTGTTCGACATGGCCTACCACCTGGCCAATCTGCTCAACCCGCTGGTCTATCCCGGTTACCGCACCCATCGACCGCACCAGGCCGGTATCGAATATCTGGGCTGGGCCAGACGATTCATGCCGCTGCTATGGCACCGCTACCGCGATAGCCGCGCCATCGAGCGACTTCTGGATCAACAGCAACGCTATTACCTGCTGCCGCTGCAGTTGAGCGCCGACACCCAGATCACCCGGCATTCACCCTATCGGGACATGCCTGAGGTACTGGAGCAGACGATCAGCGCTTTTGCACGCTCCGCCCCGCACGACAGCTGGCTGGTGGTGAAGAACCACCCGCTGGATACCGGGCTCTATCCCTACGCCCGCGAGATTCGCAGGCTGGCCAAACAATTGGGCATCGCCGGCCGCATCCGCTACCTGGAGACCGGCCACCTGCCCACCCTGCTGGACCACACCTGCGGGGTGATCACGGTCAACAGCACCGTGGGCATCTCCGCACTGCTGCATGGCGCGCCCACCATCGCGCTGGGCGAGGCGATCTATGATCTGCCGGGCCTGACCTTCCAGGGCCATCTGGAGGATTTCTGGCAGCAGGCCGCCCCACCCGACACGGTATTACTCCAGGCCTTTCTCAACACCGTGCGTCACTACACCCAGATCAATGGCAACCTCTACACCCCCCAAGGCATCGCCATGGCCCTGAATGCCTGCGTGCAACGTCTGGAACACGCAGCCAGGCTCCCGACCAGCAAGCCTGGACGCCCCGCGGCCGGCACCACGCCTGGTTCACCAATGGCTGCCCTCGGAGCCGGCCTTTGACCGGCCGGGTCGCCCCGAGCCGGGTGCTGATCACCGGTGCCAGCGGCGGCATCGGCCAGGCGCTGGCACTGCACTACGCGGCGCCGGGTCACACCCTGCTGCTGCACGGTCGCGACGCCGGCAGGCTGGAGGTGCTGGCCGGCAAATGCCGCGCGCAGGGCGCCGAGGTACAGACCCTGCCCTTCGACCTGGCGCAACGCGACGCCCTGCCGCAATGGCGCCTCACCCTGTCGACACTGCCGCCGCAGGACCTGGTGATCGTCAACGCCGGGATCACCAGCAATATCGGCAGCAACGGTGAAGGCGAATCCTGGGATGCCATCCAACGCACGCTCGATATAAACCAGTACGCTGCGATGGCGACCGTGGACGCCGTGTTGCCTGCCATGCGTGCGCGCGGCCAGGGTCAGATCGCCCTGATCAGCTCGCTGTCCGCCTGGTATGGCCTGCCGCTGACGCCGGCCTACTGTGCCGCCAAGGCCGGGCTGAAGGCCTACGGCGAGGCGTTGCGCGGCTGGCTGGCCAGTGAAGGTGTTGCGGTGAACGTGGTACTGCCCGGCTTCGTCGCCACCGACATGAGCGCCAGCTTCCCGGGGCCGCGTCCCTTCATGTGGTCGCCCGACAGGGCGGCACGGCGCATCGCCCGCGGCCTGGCACGCAACCAGGCCCGCATCAGCTTTCCTTTTCCGCTGAGCCTCGGCATGTGGGGGCTGGCGGTGCTGCCCGCCGGGCTGTCGCAACGCATCCTGCAGTGGCTGGGCTACGGCCGTTGAACCGCTGATGAACGATTTCGCCGGCATCCTGCTCGCCCCCTGGCCGGCGCTGTGCGCAGCGCTGCTGCTGAGCCTGCTGCTCGACCGGCTGGTTCGGCCAGCGCAAACCGCCAGCCAGCGCGCCGCGGCAGGATGGCTGATTCAGCTCGGCCTGGTGATGCTGGCATTCACCCTGCTGCTGGCAGTCTGCCAGCGCCCCTGGTTCGCCGCCGCCCTCACCCTGGCCGGCCAGTTGCTGGTGGTGCTGGTGAACAACGCCAAGTACCAGGCACTGCGCGAACCCTTCGTGTTCACCGACTTCGGCCTGTTCAGCCAGGCCATCAAGCATCCCCGGCTGTACCTGCCCTTCCTCGGCGTGCTGCCGGCCATGGCCGGCGTGCTGGCCTTTGGCCTGACGCTGTACCTGGGCCTGGCATTGGAATCCTCGTTGCTGGCGGATGGTTTGCTGCGCGCCTTTGCCCTGGCCGTCGCCCTGCCGCTGTCGCTGGCCGGCGTGCTGCTGGTCATCGGCACCCGGCTGGCTGCGCCAGCGGCGCTCGATGCCACTGCCGACCTGCACCGCTTCGGGCTGCTGGCCAGCCTGTGGCTGTATCGCCTGGCCGAGTGGCAGCATGATCTCCATCATCCCGAGCATCCGGCACGCAATGCAGCCGGCTTCAACATCGCTCCGGCGTCGGACACCCCGCTACCGCACATCGTGGCGATACAGAGCGAGTCCTTCTTCGACGTACGACGCCTGCACCCGGCCATCCGTGCCGAGCTACTGACGCATTTCGATGCGGCCTGCCAACAGGCCGCCGCCCACGGTCGCCTCAGCGTGCCCGCCTGGGGCGCCAATACCATGCGCACCGAGTTCGCCTTTCTATCCGGACTGAGCGACGAGCAGCTCGGCGTGGACCGCTTCAACCCTTACCGGCGTTTCGCCCATCACCCCTGGCCGACGCTGGCGTCGGAGCTGCGCGCGGCGGGCTACCGCACGGTATGCGTCCATCCCCACCCCGCCAGCTTCTTCGCCCGCGACAGGGTCTATCCACAGCTGGGCTTCGACGAATTCATCGACATCCGCGCCTTTCCCGGGGCACCCAAATGCGGCCCCTATATCAGCGATGCGGCGGTGACCGCCAAGATCCGCGCATTGCTGGCGGACGCCACCCAGCCGACCTTCCTGTTCGTCATCACCATGGAGAACCACGGCCCGCTGCACCTGGAACAGGTGTCGGCAGCCGACAGCGATCGCCTTTACCAGGCGCCGCCACCGGTCGGCTTCGACGACCTGACCGTGTACCTGCGCCACCTGCACAACGCCGATCGCATGATCGGCGACCTGGTGACCCTGCTGGAGGATGCAGACGACGACGCCGTGCTGTGTTTCTACGGCGATCACGTGCCCAGCATGCCGCAGGTGTATGCAGCCAGCGGCTTCGAGGATGGACGTAGCGATTACCTGATCTGGCGTCGCGGCGCGGCGGCTGGCGCAACCCAGGACCTGAAGGCCGAGCAACTGGGACAACGGCTGCTGGCAGTCGCCGGTCTTACGCCAGCCAGCTAGGGACGCCGGACGGACCCTGCCTGTCAGGCCCGGCCGAGGTCACCAGCGCGCATGGCACGCAGGTCCGCGGCACGTACCAGACGGCCGCCATCCTTGACCAGTGCCTGCACCTGCTCGGGGGTCGGCCAGGAGTCGTAGCTACCGGCACCGACCTGCGGCGAGCCGGGATCGCCGACCAGCACCTGCTCCAGATGCTCCAACAGCAATCCCGCGCCCCGCTCGAACAAGCGGGCGGTGCTGGCCAGCACGCTGTCGTCCGACGTCACCGGCACCTCGGCCTGTGCCAGCACCGCACCGGCATCCAGTTCCGCCGCCACCCGATGCAGGGTGACACCCAGCGGACGGATGCCACGCAAGCGGGCGAAGAACACCGGGTCGACGCCCTTCAGTGCCGGCAGCAGCGAGGGATGAATGTTCACCGCACCGGCGGCCGGCCGGGTAAAGATATGCGGCGCGATGCGCTGGTTGAAAAAGGCCGACACCAGCAGATCCGGCGCACAGCCGTCGATGAAGGCGCTGCCGGCTGCGTCATTCAGGTCACGAGTGACATGCAGCGGACAACCCAGGACGGCGGCCTGTGCCGGCACCGACGGCAAGGTCGAACCGCGCCCCAGCAGCTCAGCCAGACCGGTGGCGGCCCACAGGTACAGCAGATAACGCAGCCCGCTCAAGCGATACTGGGCCCACGCGCCGCGCAACCAGCCGTAGTCCTTGCGCAGCACCCGCGATGACAGCACCACGCCAACCATCTGCACCCGCGGATCCGCAGCCAGGCGGCGCATGACCAGCGCGCCGTACAGGCCGCCGCTGGTGCACAGTACGATGCGCACCGGGGTGCGGATGTTGGGCCTTAGCAGGGGATCGGTCACGAAGCCCGCACTCAGAGCCGGTCCAGTTCCTCGGCCAGCACCGCGACCGTGTGACGGATCTGCTCCTCGCTGTGCTGGGCGCTGACGAAGAAGCGCAGCCGCGCCGCCTTTTCCTCCACCGCCGGGTAGAGGATGGGCTGCACATTGATGCCGCGCTTGAACATCGCCTCGGCCAGCCGGCCGGCCCGGATGGAGCTGCCGGTGATGGCCGGGATCACCGCCAGACCCTGGCTGTAGCCGGTGTCGATGCCGGCCGCGCGGGCCAGTTCCAGGAACAACGCACCACGCGCCTGCAGGGTCCGCACCCGCTCGGGCTCGGCCAGCAGCAGTTGCAGCGACGCCAACGCTGCTGCGGCCACCGGTGGGGCCATGCCGACGCTGTACAGAAAGCCGGGCGCCGCCAGCTTGAGCAGCTCGACCAGCGCCCGGTCACCGGCGATGTAGCCACCGCAGCTGGCCAGCGCCTTGCTCAGCGTGCCCATCCAGATGTCCACCTGGCGGCCGTCCACGCCGAAGTGCTCGGCAATGCCCATGCCGGTGGCGCCCATGACGCCGAAGGAGTGCGCCTCGTCCACCATCAGGAAGGCGCGGTGGCGCTGCTTGACCTCGATGAAGCGCGGCAGCTCCGGGTAGTCGCCGTCCATGCTGTAGATGCCTTCGATCACCACCAGCACCCGCTCGAAGCGGCGCCGCTCGCGGGCCAGCAGGGCGTCCAGCGCCTGCCAGTCGTTGTGCGGAAAAGACAGCCGCTTGGCGCCGGACAACTGGATGCCCTGCAGCACGCTGTTGTGGATCAGCGCATCGTGCACCACCAGGTCCTTGGGGCCGAACAGGTAGCCGATGGTGGTGACGTTGGTGGCATGGCCACTGACCATCACCACCGCGTCATCGACGCCGTGGGTATCGGCCAGGATCCGTTCCAGCTGGCGGTGGATCGGCCGCTCGCCCGATACCGGCCGGCTGGCCGACGCCGAGGTGCCGTAGCGGTCGATGGCCGCCTTGGCCGCGGCATTGACCACCGGGTCGCCGGCCATGCCCAGGTAGTTGTAGCTGGCGTAGTTGAGGTAGGTCTGCCCGCCGATCAGCGCGGTGCTGCCGGAGGTCCCTTCATGGGCCTTGAAGAACGGGTTGGCGATACCCAGCCGCTGGGCGCCTTCGCGCACGATGCGCAGCTGCTGGTAGCCCGGATGCTGGTCGAAGCGGTAGAAGCGTGCGGGGATGTCGGCGCTGGCCGTGACGTCGTCCGGCAGCGGCGCCTCGTCCTGCTTGCCGGCCTGACGCACACGCCGTTCCAGGGCCTGCTTGATCAGCTGCTCCTTGATCTGGCCTGTCAGGCCCTGCCCGCCGCGTCGCTTCATCAATCGTCCGTCAATGACCCGTGGTCGTTACTGCCCCGGTCCACGGCCCTGGCCACATCGGCCATGATCGCGGCATCGGCAGGGCTGGCATGCTGGGCCGCCAGCCTGGCCACCGCCTGCTCGGTGGTGTCGCCGGCATCCGCCTGCGGCGCGCGCAGCTGGCGCACGATGCGTTCCACCAGGCGCGCCACGGTCGGCCCCTCGCTGAGCGCCATCACCGGCAAGGACACGCCCATGCGCGCCTCCACCGCGGCGACCAGCTCCATGCCCATCAGCGAATCCATGCCCAGATCATACAGCGAACGTCCATCCTCGATGCGCTCGGGCGATACGTGCAGGATCTCGCCGATCTCCTGCTTGAGCAGTTCAGCCAAGGCCGCCGCAAGTTCGTCGTCGTCCATTTCCTCCAGCCAGCGCTGCAACTGCTCCAGGCCCTCGGCATCGGCGCCAGCCTCCTCGGCCTGCTGCGCCAGGTCCTGGAACTTGGGCGACAACGCGGTGGGCAGGAAGCGCCGCAGCGCGCCCCATTCCAGATCCATCACACCCAGCCCGGACAGATCCCGGGTCAACAGCTGCTCCAGGGCGTCCAGCGCCTCGGTCGAGGACAGCGCCGCGCCACCCATGCGCGACTGCAGCGCCTCCTTGATCTCGGTGTTGCGGGCGAGATAACCCACGTCGTCGATGGCGCCCCAGCTCACGCTCAGGGCAGGCAGCCCGGCGGCTCGACGGGCGTGCGCCAGGGCCTCCAGGTAGCGGTTGGCCGCCACGTAGCTAGCCTGGCCGGGATTGCCGAACAAGGTGGTGGCGGAGGAGTACAGCACGAAGAAATCCAGCGGCAGGTTGCGGGTCAGCGCATCGAGGTGGCGGGCACCCTGCACCTTGGGTGCCAGCACCTTGCGGATGCGTTCCGCGGTGAGACTACGGACCAGGCCGTCGTCGATCACCATGGCGGCATGCACGATGCCCCGCAGCGGCGGCATGGTCGCTGCGATGTCGGCCAGCACCGCCGCCAGGGCGGCCTGGTCGGTGACGTCGCAGGCCAGCGCCCGCACCTTCACGCCGTCGGCCTGCAGCGCCTCGATGGTCGCGGCGCCCTCCTCGTCCGCCGCGCCGCGGCGACTGAGCAGCACCAGCTGCCGGGCACCCTTGCGCGCCAGCCAGCGGGCGGTCTCCAGGCCGAAGCCGCGCATGCCGCCGGTGACCAGGTAGGTTGCCTGGGCGTCGAGCTGCAGGCTGCGCCGCTCAGGCGCCGGCAGCGCCACCGGGCCCACGCCATCATCGAAGTTCAGCACCACCTTGCCGATCTGTCGCGACTGCTGCATGTAGCGGAAGGCATCCACCGCCTGGGCGGCCGGGAAGGCCCGGTACGGCAGCGGCTTGAGGGTGCCTTCCTCGAACAGTCCCATCAGCTCGGCGAACAGCCGCCGGGTCAGCGCCGGACGCTCGGCCATCAGCTGGTCGGCGTCGATACCGAAGTAGGAGATGTTGTTGCGGAACGGCCGCAGGCCGATGCGGGTGTTCTCGTAGAAGTCGCGCTTGCCCAGCTCCAGGAAACGGCCGAAGGGTCGCAGGATGCGCAGGTTGCGGTTGATCGCCTCGCCCGCCAGGGAGTTGAGCACCACGTCCACGCCCTGGCCGTCGGTCAGCGCCAGCACGTCGTCGGCGAAGGCCAGCGAGCGTGAGTCCAGCACGTGATCGGCACCCAGCAGCCGCACCACGTCGCGCTTGGCGTCACTGCCGGCGGTGGCGAAGATCTCCACGCCCATCGCGCGGCCCAGCTGGATGGCAGCCAGGCCAACGCCGCCGGCGGCGCCATGGATCAGCAGCCGCTCGCCCTCCTGCAGCTGCGCCAGGTGATGCAGCGCGTAGTAGGCGGTGAAGAAGGTGGTGGGCACGGTGGCCGCGGCATTGAAGGACCAGGCAGCCGGCTTGCGCGCCACGGCGCCGGCCGGGGTCAGCACCCGCTCGGCGAAGCTGGCCGGGGCAAAGGCGATGACCTCGTCACCGACGACGAGATCCGTCACGTCGGGACCGATCGCCGTCACCACGCCGGACAGCTCCATGCCCAGGGTCGGGCCGGCGAAACCGTGTTCCACCGCCTCGTCGGAGAGCAGGCCCATGGCGTACATGACGTCGCGGAAATTGAGACCGGCGGCGCGTACCGCAATCTCCACCTGCTCGCCGCTTGGCACAGGCAACGCGTGCGATCGCCACAGCAGGTGCTTCAGCGGCCCAGGGGTGGTGAAGTCCAGCCTGGTCACCAAGCGTTGCTGTGCGAGCGGCGCATCCTCGTCAACCAGCTCGGCCAACGCAGCGGTACGCAGGCGCGGCACATAGCGGCCAGCGGCGTTGTAGATCAATTCATCCTCGACGTCCGGCGCCAGCAACTCGGCTGCGATGGTGCCGGCGGTGGCCTCCGGGTCATGGGCATCGGCCAGTTCCAGCAGGCGTATACGCAGGTCCGGGTACTCGTTCATCAGGGTGCGGCCGAAGCCCCACAGGGTGGCATCGTCGATGCAGACCGGGACGGCCTGCGCCGGCGGCGACAGGTCTGCGGCGGCACCGGCCGTCACCAGCAGCAGCTGCGGCGAAATGCCGGCGGCCTCGCAGGCCTTGGCCAGTTCGGCGGCAATGACACAGCGCCGGCTGCCGACTGGGTCGATTGACTCATCCACCAGCGGCAGACCGTGCAGCAATACGATGCCTAAGGGCGCGCCGTGGCTCTCGGCAAGCTGCTGCAGTAACTGATGCAGCTCGTCTGCGTCATCCAGGTGGAGTTCGCAGCCATTGCTGCCGTGACTGCGGAAGGCCTGCCCCGCAGCGGCAAGATAAGGGCGCTGGCCGGCGGCGCGCAGTTCCGCAGCCAGCAGGTCGGCCAACACCGCCCCTTCGCCATCGGCGTCCTTGAGGATCAACCAGCAGGCCGCATCGGCGCGCTGGCTTGGTACGGCGAGCGGTGTCGTTTGCGAGCTGCGGGCAACCAACAGATAGGGGCCGTCCTGTCGATCTGGCAGGTCATGTATCAGCTGCGCATCGGCGACCCCGTGCCGTGCCAGCAGCTCGCGCCAGCGCTTGGCCGGGCGCAGCCGCGCCACCGATCGGTCGTGGGTCGCGCTACGCCACCAATCGGGCAACAGGCCGAACACCAGGTCCGACCAGCGCGCCGGAGGCTGCTCAGCCACCACCAGCGCACCGCCCGGGACCAGCCGCGTGGTCAGTGTTGCCAGCAGCGCATCAGGATCACCCGCCGCTGCCAGTTCCTGGCCAAGCAGCACGATATCGAAACACTGTCCGTCAGGGCATCCGGCATGCTCGGGATCGATGACCCGGGCCTCCACCGTCGGGAAGCGTTCCAGCAGAAACTCAACCGCCTCCAGCACTTGCTTGGCCGGCATGGCCAGCTGGTAGTCGCAGCGATCCATGTCCAGCCGCGGCAACAGCTGGGCCGCCAGTTGCGAACGACCGCTGGTGTAATCCAGCACCCGCAGCCGCGCGCCCGCCGGCAGCGCGGCCTGCGCCTCGACCACCAGGTCGGCCACTGCATGATTGAACGGCATCAGCGAGGGAGAACCACTCAGGTAATGGGCCAACACCGGGTGGGCCGCGTCGGAGGGCACCAGGGCATCGGCAGACACCTCGCCGGCGAGCACTTGCGCGAGATGTTCGCCGACCCGCCCCAGCAGCAGCACCTCGGCCGCATAGTCGGGATAGTCACCCAACAGGCTGGCCCAGATGTCGGCCGGGGCGGGCAGCGCGATGTCCGATGACCAGGTCATGCCCTGCCCCTGCGGTTCCAGCACCCCGTCCTCTTTGAGCATCGCCAGCAGGCGCTGCAGATAGGGACGGAACTCGGGACGCACCTTGCCGCTGGCATGCAGCTGCTCGGCGTCGACGGTATCGTGACCGGCCGTCAGTTGCTGCAGCGCGCGTTGTGCGAAGGCTGCGCACAATACGTCCAGCAGCGGCTCGACTTCATCGTAGTACTGGCTGCGCAGCTGACAGCGTTGCGGCTGGTGCAGATAGCGGGCGCCGGCGGCGGGCAAGCGACCATTGGCCGGCAGGGCCGGGGATGGCATGGCGGCGTGGGGACGGGGTACTGCGGCGAAACGCAGGTAGCCGGTGTGTTCGCCCAGGGTGCGTCTGAGCAGCACGCCGCGGAAACGCACCTCGTCCAATTCGGCGACCAGCTGACCGGTGCTGTCATACAGACGGAAGCGTGCCACCACCGAGCGCGGACTACGCCGCAGCAGCTCCGCGTGGGCATGGCCGATGTCGGCGCCCGGTTGGTACAGCCGCAGACGCCCCACCTTGACCGGCACAAAGGCCACCCCACCCTGCCCGGTGATCTCGTCGCGCAGGATGTCCACCAGCAACTGGAAGCAGCCATCAAGGAAGGCGGGATGCAGGTGATAGTCATCCAGTTCATCGCTGACCTGGGTTGGCGCGCCCAGGCGCGCGGTCACCTGGTCGCCGGCCAGCCACACCCCGGTCACCGCCTGGTAGGCCGCCCCGTAGTTCAGCCCGACCTTGCTGGTCAGTGCATAGTGATCGGCGCCGGTCAGCTGTGGCGTACCAGCAGGCATTGTCAGGCGCGTGGCGCCAGCGCCACCCTGTGGCGCGCCCGGCAGGCGGCCGACCACGTGCAGCGACCAGGGATCGTCGCTGAGACGCTCTCGGCTGTGAATGGTGAAACGCCCATCGCTCGCATCAATGGCGAACCTGACGGTTTTCGATGGCTCCTGTTCCAGCAACAGCGGCGTGAGGATCTCCAGTTCCTCGACCTCCTGCGCATCACCGCCGTGCCACAAGCCTGCTGCTGCCAGTGCCATCTCCACAAAACCCGCGGCGGGAAATACCACCGCCTCGCCCACCGCATGGTCGGCCAGGTTCGGGTACAGCACCGTGTCCAGATGGTTCTCCCATTGGGTCTGGTTCTCGTGCAACCGGTAGCCGAGCAGCGGATGCTCCTTGTAGCGGTTGATGAGGTTGTAGCCCTCGGAGGTCAGCGGATGCCAGTAGCGTTCGCGCTGCCAGGGATAAGTGGGGATGTCGACGAAACGACCCTTTGCAGGAAACAGTTTTTCCAGCGGGATCTGCGCACCTTCGGCCAGCGCCTGAAAGAACGCACCGTTCAGTCTATCCAGCCCGTCATCGCCACGCTGCAGGGTTGGAATGACCCGCCCATCGCGGGAGGCCGCGCGTAAGCCGTCATTAACGTAGTTGCGCAACACGGCATGGGGACCCACTTCCACGAAGAAGTTAAAGCCATCCTCAATCAGGCCATCGACGGCCGGTTGGAACAGTACCGGCTCGCGGATATTTCGCCACCAGTAGTCAGCCGTCAGCTCCTCGCCACCCAGACGCCTTCCGGTGACAGTAGAGAAGAACGGGATGCTGCCTTGGCTTGGCACGATGGCTGCCAGATCCGCCAGCAATGGCTTGCGAATCGGATCCATCGCAGCACTATGGAAGGCATAATCCAAATCCAGGCGGCGATGGAAAATCTCGCGCTCAGCCAGCACCTGTTCCAGGCGGGACAGCACCGCCACATCACCCGCCACCGTCACGCCACGGGCGCTGTTTACACCCGCGATTGTGACCTTGTGCCGCAATTGCAGCTCTTCCAGCAGGGCGACGCACGCCCGCTCGTCAAGGCCTATTGCGGCCATGCCCCCGGAGCCCTTGCAATAGCCCTGCTGGGTGCTGCGCTCATGGATGACCTGCACAGCCTGCTCAAGTGACAAGGCACCGCAAGCCCAGGCGGCGGCCACTTCACCCACACTATGGCCCACCACCGCGGCTGGCATCAGGCCCTTGCCACGCAGCAATTCCGTGACGCCGACCTGGATGGCGAACAGCAAGGGCTGGGCGATCTCGGTCAGTTTCAGGCGGCTGTCCGCCGCATCGACACGCAGTTCCGCTTCGATTGAAAAGTCGGCGTAGCGCTGGAAGATGTCATCCACCCTGCGCATCGTGTCGGCAAAATCCACCGACTCGTCCAACAAGGCGCGCCCCATGCCGGCCCATTGAGAACCGTTACCCGAGTAGACAAAAACGACTGGCGAGGCATCGGGCAATTGCGCCCCAGCGACCAGCGCCGCGGGCTGCCTGCCAGCCGCATGGGCCTCGAGATCCGCAATTTGTTGCTGGCGGCTGTCGGCGAAGGCGATGACGCGATACGCATGCAGTTCGCGATGGCGGGCCGCACTGAAAGCAATGTTGTACTGCGACTGTTCGGGATGGGCGATCAGATGTTCCGCATAGGCCGTGGCGGCTGCCCTGGCCGCGGCCTCGGTGCGGCCGGATAGCAGCAGCGGCGCACATCCGGCGCCGTCCTTGTGCTGCGTCCCACTCGCAGATGGCTGTGCAGCGAGATCCGCACTCTGCAAAACCACGTGCGCATTGGCACCGCCGAAACCGAAGGAGTTGATACCGATGGTCAATTTCTTATGCGGATCCAGCGGCGTGTTTTCTGTCGCCACCTTCAGATTCCACTCATCGAACTTGATGTTCGGGTTCGGCGTCTTCAAGTGGATGGTCGGCGGGACCGAGCGGTGCTGAAGGATCAGCAGCGCCTTCACCATGCCCGCGACACCGGAGGCGGTTTCCAGGTGCCCCATGTTGCTTTTGACCGAGCCGATCAGCAGCGGCGAATCGTCCGGGCGCAGCTGACCTAACGCGCTGCCCAACGAATGGCATTCAATGGGGTCTCCAACGGCTGTGCCTGTGCCGTGCGCCTCAACGTAGTCGATATCGGCGGGGTCAATGCCTGCCCTGCCATAGACATCGCGCAGCAGGGCGGACTGGGTTTCCGCTCCCGGAACAGTGATGCCGTTCGTACGCCCATCGCAATTGACGCCTGTCGCCGCGACGATGCCATAAACGGTGTTGCCGTCTGCGATGGCCTTGTCGAGCGACTTCAGTATGAAGATGCCACCGCCTTCGGAACGCACGTAGCCATCGCCATCCGCGTCAAAGACGTTGCAGATTCCCCTGGGCGACAACATGGAGGCGCGCGAAAAGCCAACGAAGGCATAGGGATGCAGATGCAGACTGATGCCGCCGGTCAAGGCGAATTCCGACTCGCCAGTCTCGATGGAGCGACAGGCTTGGTGAAAGGCCACCAGCGAAGAGGAACAAGCGGTATCAACCGCAACGCTCGGGCCGGTCAGGTCAAAGTTATACGAGATCCGGTTGGCCGCGACGCTCCCCGTCTGCCCCGTCATGGACGTGGCATCGAGGGAACACAGGTCATCAGCCCGACGATACGACCAGTCCGAACCGGAAAAGCCGATGAATACGCCGCCAGCCTGTTTGCGCACGGAAGAAGGCGCAATTCCCCCTGACTCGAATGCCTCCCAGGACATCTCAAGCAACAGGCGTTGCTGGGGGTCGAGTTGTTCTGCTTCGCGGGGGGAGATTCCGAAGAAGGCCGCATCGAAGCGACTGACATCGCCAATGGTACCAGCCGCCGATGAATATGCCGTTCCAGACTGATTCTTATGAGGGTGGAAGTTAGAATCTTGTGCCCACCGATCAACGGGGACCGTACCTACCAAATTCCTCTCATTCCAGAGGTCAGGCCAAAGATTCGTCGAGTTAGTGCCAGGAAGCCTGTACGCATAGCCAATGACTGCAATCTTGTTACTCATTCAGGCACTTCCGTCCCGCTTAAAAACATCGCTGGGCCCTTCGCAAGAGCCGCTCAATCGGCTTCATGAAGGATGCTGATGGTAAGAAAAGCCCGACTCCAGGACTGCCAATAGCGGATTCTATCGCAGCGCTCACTCGCCTCCTAGGCGAACGCAACATCAATCGTCTGATCCGTGAACTGACCGAATCCAATCATCCGCCGCGAAGCTTGCGATACGTGGCCTGTGCCTCTGCATTCAGCACTTCCACGCGTTCAATCGCCGATGAATGCATCCTGTCTCGCAGATCCGAATCGCGCACCAGGGTGAGGATTGCCTCGACCCAACTGTTCGGATCATTGTCGAGTAGGTAGCCGTCGCCCCCGTGGCGAATCACATCCAGAAATGCCGGATGCCTGCTGTAGATACCCACTGCACCGCAGTGGGTGATATCAAAGAATTTCGTGTATGAACGGGCTTGATTGAAGCGCCCGTCCAGCAGCGGGGCAAGCCCGATATGTCGTCCACTAAGGTCACATAAAGCACGATATGCCGGCCATTTCATGGGATGGATGACTGTAACCCCAGGAAACCGCTTCCATCTTCGATGTACAGCCGCGTTACCCACTATCTCGAACCGGACACGTGGGTCCGCCTGTAGAACCGGTTCCATTACCTGCTTCAGCCAACGAAGCTCTGCGCCATGCGACGCAGAGCCATGATAGAAGATTCGCGTTACTTCTTCCGCCGCAACCGCCGGCTCACTCGGCAACACCAACTGGGCAGGCCAGCCCTTATATTTTTCATGTAGATATGGCGTAGAAACCCAAAGAGCAGCTCCCTGGCTACGCAACCAACCACACTGGCTGCTCGAAAGGTGCCAGAGCTTCCATCTGTAACGCCAAGACATCCCGAGCGTTACTCGGCTATCCAGCAGATCGTCATCCATGAAAAGCACCACACCGTTCAACTTTTGCCGGTTTTCCTCAACCCATTTACGCCAGGCTTTCGGCACATATCGAACAAAAATCACCAAAGCATTATCACCGTGCTCTGGCAATTGACAGAAATTTAGTCGCTGGACTGGGCTGCGGATAGTCAGGATCGCCGGCATTACATAAAAATTGCTCGACGGATTATCCCTTTCCTCCACCACATAAATTATGGACGGTTTTGTCACGATTTTATCGAACCTCCAACAGCAATCGCGTCAAAGTCGTTGCAAATTACTCTAGGCGAAAGCATGCATCCACGGGAAAAGCCGACGAAGGCATAGGGATGAAGAGGCAGGCAGATACCATTGGTAAGGGCTAATTCCGACCCACCCGTCTCGATGGAACGGCAGGCCTGGTGAAAGGCCACCAGTGACGACAAACAGACGGCATCGCCGCAGCGCCCAGCCCAGTTAGACAAATAGTGTAGGAAATCCTGTTGTCCGCGGCGCTACTCGTCTGTCCCGTCATTGAGGTGCGTCAAGGGAAGACAGATCATCGGACCGACAATAGGGCCAATCTGAGCCTGAAAACCCGATGAATACCGCCCTTTTGCTGACACACGGATAAAGGCGCTATACCACCGGACTCAAATGCCTCTCAAGAAATTTCGAGCAAGAGCCGCTGCTGCGGATCCAATTGCTCGGCTTCTCACCGGGATATGCCGAAGAAACCCGCATCGAAGAGATCCACTTGGCCCAATGTTCCAGCGCTCGTCGAATACGTGGTGCCGGCCGTCCGTGTGCTACGATGTTCGTAAGCAGCCAGCGCCCATCTATCGCTAGGGACCTGACTCACACAACTTTCTGATTGCTTGAGACTAGCCCATAACGAAGCTTCACCGCTCCTTGGCAGCCGCCAAGAAAATCCCACGATCGCTACTCATTCGTCCATCATTTACAACTGCGCTGCTCAGAGTGTCACCCCCATCGGGTTGCGGGGCCGGTCGAATTCTCACACACTTGATTCTGGCATTTCTCCGCCTGAGCGCCTACGCCGATTGACTGACGCGGGATTCGATAGACTTCGAGGCATATTTCGAGAGAAAAAATAGGTTGGCGGGGTTGCACGGGTTACGTAAACCAGCTCGCTGACAGCCAAATCGGCGTGAATGGGGTACAAGCCTAGCTCTCCATCACGCGACTCAACGACCACGTAGCCTCCCCCAAAATTTTCACACAAACAGGGCACGACGTCCTCATAAGCCTCGTCGTATACCTCAATCTGGACCGCCCCAATGTTCCCATTGCCCAGAGCCGTTCTTGCACCAGAAAGAAATGCTGTCTCGCTACCTTCTATGTCTACCTTGATGAAATCGACGTAGATATCCTTAAACAGGTCGTCGTATGCTATACTAGGACATTTAATACTTGACAAGTTTGCCCCGAAGACAGTCGGAAACCTTCTGACCATGGTGATCTCTGTCGTGTTACCCTGCAGATGGGTTGATGATTTGTATAATCGAACGTTACCGGCCATCTCTCCAACGCAATACTGGTAAAACTTGATCCGTTTCGGGTCAGCATGCTTAAGCCGATAGACCTCAGGTACCGGTTCAAACGCGTAGACACGAGATACACCAGTCATCGAATAGAACCAAGTCAAGAACCCAACGTTTGCGCCCACATCGACTACACTCTCCGACGCCCCCACCCAAGACTCGTATAGATACGTATCTATCGACCATCTAGCCAATACGATTTCGAGAAAATAGCCGAGTTGGTGAACATCGTTTAATGTCAGGTTTAGTCGTCCAGCACTCCCGGTTACCCCCACCACCTCGCCATGCGCTTCGATGTCGACCTTGCACTGATGGTAGGAGAAGCTCCATTGTTGTCGCTGCCTCCCCACACGGCTCTGACCAAGCGCCTCCACCAACTGCATAAGCACTCTCTGTAACGTCCTCAGCTGGCTTCCCTTGGCATTTCTCACCCCCAAGATTACGGCCAAAAGACAATCCAAACGTTCGCTCTCCAAACGGAGCTGCGCCCCAGCTTCTCCTCCACCAAAGTAGTGGAGTGCCTCTGTAACTTTTCTCAGTTCTCTAGCGACGCGATCTGCGAGATACATAGGCAATTAGCCTCTTAATAAATCCCTTTGTTTTACTCGTAGGGCGCCGTTCTTCGTCAAATCCATATGACCTTTTCTGCATCCCTCCATCCCGCACCATGTCCTTCAGTATCGGGTAGAACCGAGCGACGATCTGCTCCGAATCGAAATGCTCCTTGGCAAATCGTTGGCCTGCCATGCCGACTTTTCGACACAACTCCTTGTCAAGCGTCCTCTCCATCACATCTGCCCATTCGTGCGCACTATCAGTCAAAGTAAGGAAGGCATTCTCTTCCGACTTCAGACTTTCGCCAAAGCCACATCCAAACGTGAACACCGGCTTCCCTACTGCCATGGCCTTAACCAGTCTGGACGGTAACCGGTACTCATTAAACTCATCACTGAAGCCCGGGGCACATATAACATCTGCCGCCATCATCATACCTAAGTACTCTTTGTCTTCTGGGATACCCATAGATCTGAAATAGACCGCCCCCTTTAGTCGACGTTTTGCTTCAGACGCCAACCCAGAACGCGATCGACCAGATATAACCAAGGCTAGCGGCCCAGTAACCCTCTTTTTCAACAGCAGTAATGCGTCAATGAAGACACTGAACTCTGGAGTAAAATCATAGACCGTCCCGTTGATGAAAAAGACATGGGCACTAGCAGGTATCTTATATCTGGAGAGCATTTCGCTCTTGTTATCTTCAGATGATTCCGCTTCCACGAAGTCTGTCATCCTGATGAATGGCGGAATAACGAATGTCGGCTTCTCAAATCTTCTCTCTAGCCTCTCAACGATCGGAAACCAAATTCCGGTATGCATTTCGGCTAGCCGGTAACATATTATTCTCAGCAGGGGATCAACCCAACGATAATGCGATGGGAACAACAAAACCCTCATAGTGAACGCGAGGTTCAACCGCCCCATGAACGACAACACATCACGGAAGGAGACCTTGGGCTTGTCTAACATCTCCAGCAATGCCATGTCGGCGTGCGGATAATGACGCCGATAGGGAACGAACTCGTCATCCTCTGCCTGCACGATGAAATGAGCACGAGTCATCAGAAACGCCTCGAGTGCAGCCCGCATCGACTTTGTTCGCACCCCCACTTGAAAGATCACGTTAGGCGAAAATTCTCGAATCGCGCTCGCGATGTGATCACCAAGTAAAGCACCATTGAACTCCAACTTCATCCACCGAACGCCTTCAGAAACGGGTGGACAACTACCTTCCGAAAGAACAAGAGCGCGCCCGCCACACCGCTCTATCTCCCGCGCTAACTCCTGAAGATAGTAGCCAGACCCACCGAATCTCGGAGACGGGTGAACAAGTAGCATGCGGATATCAAGTTCTGCTTGTCGGTCCTGCTGGCTCGGCGCTACGAGAGGGGCGAAAGTCCTCGCCAAGCTATCTTGCGACGAGCCTATTCTGTGCAAATAGGAAAACAAAAATTCGTGGAGATAGGCTAAACACTTGACGTGCTCGCCGTCGGTAAGACTCGGAGCGACGATTAGTTTTTCTATCGCCGACTCGAGACTACCATGGTCTAGTAACGACACACCAAAACCATGCTGCGCATAGAATGCCACTCCTAATGTGAGAACATTCTTGCCTTTGGACAACATTTCCAAACCGGCCTGCGAGTTAATCGTTACACCGCAGTTGCATTCATCCATCAGGCTATAGACATTTAAATCATTCGCACCACCAACAATTCTAACATTTCGATAATGCTGAGCAATATTCGCAACCCGGTCCTGGTACTCCTTCTTGTCCCCGGGGTGCAGCTTAACCAGCACGTTCACATCCATGTCTCGACACACATCGAAAACATGGCGATAAGCATCAATCGCGCCCTTGAAAAAAGGGTTATCCATGTTGACTACTGTGTCTTTATAACATTGCGCAAGAAGCAATATATTTAGCTTACTCTCATCGATAAGCTCTTTCTTCTGAGCGCGACTTATACCCGGCGGCGGCTGAACAGATGACTTGCCGTAATAGTTATTTGCAACCCAGGCCCTAACCGCCTTCAACTCTTCGTCAGATTTCGGCGGGACAATGAGGTGAGCACCGGCCATGGAATGGCGATTGCCAATAACACCACTGTCATCACAGTAGAACCTTTGCTTGTCGAAAGAAAACTCGATCGCATAGCAGGGGAGATCATGTTCAAAGCAGAAATCTCGGACAACCCTCGATTCAAAAAACATCCCTCCCCATATCACGGCACCGACGATATCACTAACTTCAGCAAATACACTGCTTACGAACTTCCTGTACTCTACGTAGCGCCCTATAACACGCCACTTTACATCTTTCCCGTCCCGGCTATACAGGCAGTCTGGATTCTCATATGCAATATTTCCCAAACACTCTTGATACACAGATATGCCATCAAGACGGTAGTCTTCAACGTTCCCGCTTTCGGCTTTCAAACCATCGAAGGTGTCGCTGTATGAGAAGGGGATATGATAATCTGAAAAGCCTTCATTACAACCAATTACGCAGACCTCCAATCCCACAGCTTTAAGAGCCTCGGCGACCTCACGCTTAACCGAAGCCCCGTGCTGCTGGACGTTGTCCATTAAGACAATTTTTCTGGACATGGATGTCTCCCGCTATCTAGGGCGCATAAGCGCCAACAGCTCCCTGGACTTTAATATGGAGAAGCAATATTGACCCGCTAAAGTAGACGCAGTTTCATACCATATGCCTCCGCTCATAGCTGGGGGAGCAGCATCCCAGCGCTGAGCGTAGTCGCACGCTGTTGTAGATCGGTCATGCCCTTGATCCGGGCATCTGGCAGCGAACTGAACTGCACTGCTGCGGCCTTAAGTTCATCCCCGTACTGCTGCTTTCTCTTTGGTCCTGCCTTGTGCATGGGACACCTCCATCTTGATTAGCTCGGGGCGCCTGCTTTTTCGGGTCAAAATTCCGAGGGGAATCTACTTGCTTGTTAAATCTTTGACGACGGCCTCTTTCCCATGGTGGGCTTTTGCCTTGCCCTTCCTAGCACGCTCACGAAGAATTTCAGGGCTCTGAATCCCGTCCCAGTAATCATCAACCCACTGTTCATTTAAAGACTTACTCGCTTTGGTAGCAGAAAAAACAGCTCTACCAATTTTGCGCTCACATGACTGATCCAGGGCAGCTTCATCAGTAGAAAGACGCTCATGCGCACCGCCAACATGACGAATAATAGAGTCCAGCTTAATATCGACGAAGCCCATAGACTGAAGCGTGCATTTCATCCCAGTGATATTAAAAAATGTGCAAGATGTAGGATCATATGGGCCCTTCACCTCCCCTGCGGGACAAAACATCATAGGCAACTGATTCATCGATGCAAGGATGCCTGTCTCTATCACCAATATGCCGCCTGGCTTTAGACAGCTCTGCAGACTTTTCATTACCCAAAATGGATAGCGCAAATGATAAAGAACACCCGCAAAAATAATTACGTCGAACGTTCCAAATGTGTCTTGCTGTAAATCATTGACATTCATTTCAACCATCTTTACTTTTGACTTTCGAGCAGGAATTACGACATCTACTGCACCAGTAGAAATCAAATTGTCAATAGCAATGACTTCCGCTGCACCCCTCTCCTCAGCAAAGAAACTAAAGAGCCCATCTCTACAACCAACATCAAGAACACGCTTACCTCTAAAATCTATTTTTTCAAGAGATTCGATAACTATATCCCACATGTATTTAAAATGAGCCCTTCCTGGAGTCTTTAGGCCATTCGGCAATTCTATGATATGATAAAAATCATGTTGTTTTAACTCATCTTCTAGATTGCCCATCATGATCTTCACTCCTTAACCTATTTAGATATAAACGATAAAATCTTGAATATCGCTCAAGCCACCTTGCTTTCAACTGATTATGGCTATATGTCCAATAATTTAAGTATTGCGTTTCAGCACCGATCCCAGAAATACGTTATACAATAAATATACGTATTCCTTAGATTTATTTATCTCGACAACACTCGCGCTCACGTCCTTGATCTGGACATCTGGCAACTCACTGAGCTGCACTATCGTGGCGCCGAATTCCTCGCTAGACTGCTATGTCCACTTGGGCCCTGCTCTAACCATGGGACACCTCCACCTTAGTTAGGTCGAGGTCTTTGCTTTTTCGGGGTAACACTCCCATTGCCCAGTCGATGTTGTTTGCAAGCTACGAGAAATAGCAAGCTTCGTACGCCTCGAGGACCATACGCAGGCACCGGCAACATGTCAGACATTTTGGCGCTCCTTTTCTTCAACATCGCGCCAAGGGAAGGCTTGCCCTAATAGCTCTATGCCTCACCAATCACGCCTCAACACGCGCCGCTTCTTGGCGATTTCGCTACAGGCCTAGGACAACCTTCGCACTCACCGCTATCTGGTAAAGAATCTGCGTCAAGTCCTTTGCTATCTGTCGCGACTTCACATCGATCTTCGGCAACACGAGAATCTCGTCGCCAGGGCGAATATCAGTTGTGGCGACAGCGTCCTGCTCTTCCCACCACACGGAAGTACCGAAACCATCGCTTGACGCACTCGAATCAGCCTCGCTGAAGCTGCCATCTCGGTGAGCAATGATCAGGCGTGCGGCGTCCGCGTTCTGGGTATAGCCACCAGCGCGCTCGATATAGGCAGCGATAGACAGATCGGGATCGAAGGCGACGGCGTTGGGGAACAGCACTTCACCGCTGATCAGTACCAGGCCGTCCTTGGCTGGCACCCTGACGATATCGCCGTTTTCCAGGAGCAAGCCATCACGATCAGTCGCTTGAGCGATCAGCACCTGGCCACGCGGCTCGACCTTCCTGGCACGCGCCACCCACTGCAGGATCAGGTCGGCCTCTTCCTTGCGTAGGCGGGCCTCATCACTGGTGCCTGATCGCGCCGTCAATGCGGCGGCTTCGAGACTCTTCAGGGAAGCCTCAAGCAAGTCCTTCTGGCGCTCTTGTACGCTGCGGCGAAACAACTGGATACTTTGCTGATCAGACCGTTGGGAAAACTCGACCTGCTTCATCAGGTCACCCAGGGTTGCGCCATAGGCCAACACATACTCCTGGGCGCTGTCGTGTTCACCCTCGACCCGGACGCTGATGGTTCCGGGCTTCTTGTCAGCCGTGAACTCCAGTTCGTCGCCATTCTGTAAACGTATCTGTGCAGCATCACTCAGCGGGAAGTACTCGACGTTACGCACCGTTCCGGTATTGCGGACGACCCTCGCGTGGGTTGCCTGCGCAAGTGGCTTGGCGATCGCCATCAGGTCTGCGACAGTCTGGCCTGAACCGCTGAATTCAAAACGCTTGGCATTCTCGGCCAGGCCGGAAACCTTGACCGTGTGCTGCCGCGCCGTGACAAAGATGACGTCACCGTCGCCCAACTGCACCAGCGGCAAACGGCCGTCAAGCAGGAAGTCATAGAGGTTAACCTGGGCACGCACCTGGGCGCCCCGCTTCACCTGTACGTCGAGGAACGAGCCACGCTCGGCATCGATACCGCCCGCCTGGTCCAGGTAGTGCAGCAGGCTGTCCATGCTGGTGCCGTTGTACAGACCGGGACGGTGGACGAACCCGCTCACGAAAACCCGTACCGGCTGAGCAGCGGCTAGACTGGCGTAGCTGTTCACGTTGGCGCGGAACACCTTGCTCACCGCCGAATCGACCACGCGCTGTAGATCCTGGTTGCGTACGCCCAACACCTGCACCGGTCCTACGTGTGGCAGGAAAATATTGCCCTTTGGATCCACGCTCAGCAGGCCATCGTATTCGAAGGCCCCCCAAAAACGAACCTGAATCCGATCACCCGCTGCAACCACATAGTCGGGGTTGAAGCGCGTCGCACCTTGTCGGGCAAAGGCGCCGCTGAACAGTTGCGCACCGAAGACGTCACTCTCCAGGTTGACCGAATAGTCAAATTCCGGCGAGACCTTCGGCTGTATAGTCTCGGCAGTCGTGGAGGCACGGTCTGGAGCTGGCTCGCGAGTACTGCTTTCACTGCTGGGCAGGGAGAGCGCCTGCTCGACGCCCAAAAAGTCAGCATTCGCGGCGAGCACCTGCACAGGGAGAAGAACCAATAGAACTGCGTAAATCAACCTCTGCATGGGTTAGTCCTTATGGTCACGGATGATGGCGGCAATCAGGTGCGCGATGCCGGCGAGCAATAGCGCAACGAGTACGAACACCACCGTGTTGTAAATACGACGTGGTTCCAACGGGTATTGGGGATGGGTCGGGCTTTGCAGTACCGATACCTTTTTCAGGGTGCGGGTGGCCTCGATACGCCCCTGTTCCAAGGCTGCCAGGGCGGTCTTGTAAACCTCCTGGGCGAATTCCGCTTTCAACTGCAATCGTTGGAATTCTTCGACAATGGCATTCAGGGTCTGCCCCGCAGGCGCAGTCAGACGGCGTTGCTCGCGAGCGATCTGCTTTTCAATCGCAGCGATCTGCAGGTCGAGTTCCACGATGTCTGCGCTGTCTTCCATGAGGTAGCCGAGCATCGCACTACGGCGCGCCTGCAGCGAGACACGTTGTGTTTCGAGATCGTTGATGATGCCGGCGAGATTCTCCGCCGAGCCCTGTGGTGATAACAGGCCATGCTGATCCTGAAAGGCCAGTACCGCTTGTCTTGCCTGCAGGGAACGCTGATACATCTCCAGCACCTGCGTGTCTAGAAAATCGACCTGCTCCTGTGCCAGACGGTGCGCCATGCTATTCATGAATCGCTCACCTTCTTCAACCAACATCGCAGTGATGGCGTGGGCGGTCTCGGCATCGTAGGCCTGTGACTTGATGACAAGAACACCGGCATGCTCATCGTAGTCGACACTCACGCGCGACAGGTAATAGCGATGGAACCATTCCATCGGTTCCTGCTCGTCCCACATGCGTGACAGCACGTCGCGTTGCGTGTTGCTGAAATGGGCTCGCAGGTTCAGGCGGGCATCCAGCGTCTGCAGCATGTCGACCGACAGCAAGTGATCGCGCAACAGTAACTGGTCCGAACCGCTAGTACCGCTGACGCTGCCCAGCAGGCTCGACAGTTCAACGCTCGGCGCAACGGCTAAGTCCGTCTTCTGCACAATGACGTGCGCCTCGGAAACAAAGCGGTCTGAGGCGATCAGCCCCCAATAAACGGCGGCCAGCAGGCTTGCGATCACGGCTACGCTCAGCGTGCGGCGCCGCAGGAATGCCGGCGTGAGCCAGCCTTGGCGAAGCTTGTCGATCATGCGGTCAGGGTTTCCTTGTACGCCTTGAGGGCGTCATCGATGTCGTCGAACCAATGGGCGCGGCCTTCGTGCAACCAGATCCCCGCCGTACAGAACTGTCTCAAAGTCCCCTCCCCGTGAGACACCATGATCAAGCCCGCACGATCAGCAAGATCCCTGAATGCCTTTGCCGCCTTGTTGCGGAAGGCGGCATCGCCGGCCGCGGTGACTTCATCGGAGATGTAGACATCGAAGTCAAACGCCAGGGACAAGGCAAACTGCAGTCGCGAACGCATGCCCGAGGAGTAGTGCATGATTGGCTCGTCGAACGCATCACCAATCTCGGCAAATGCCTGAATGAACTCCAGGCGTTCCGGGATATCGTCCTGATGACCGTGGATCCGACACACGAACTTGGCATTTTGGCGGCCGGTCAAAGACCTCTGCAGGCCGCCGCCAAAACCCATTGGCCATGACACCCGGCAGTGCCTCTCCACCTTGCCCTTGGTCGGTTCGTCGACGCCACCGATCAGCCTGAGCAGGGTCGATTTGCCGGCACCATTGGCACCGACCAACCCCACGTTCAGTTTGGGGGGAATGACAAAGGAGACATCTCGAAGCACCCATTGACCGGGGCCGTGCTGGGTCTGATAACGCTTGTGCACGCCCTCAACCGTGATCATTGGGTCGTCAACCTGACGCTGAAACGCACTTGAAGCGCCAAGCCCAGAAAAATCATCGTAAGGGCGAAACCATAGAGATACGCCACGCTCAATTCGGGTACAGCATGGTAATAAGGCGCGAAGCCCAGACGCGCAGCTTCCAGGCCATGGGCGACCGGATTGAACATGAGCCATTCGCGGTAAGGCTGCGGAGCTGCACCCAGTGGGAATATCACGCCGGAGATGAAGTAGAGGGGCGTCATCAACAACATTATCATCTTGCCGATCTCCGGCACCAGTTCCCGCACGACGGAGGTCATCAGGCCAAACCCGACACCGAGTAGCCACAATCCGAAAAAGGCTTCCAGAACCGCCAATGGATCTGCGGGAATGATGGCTATTCCGAACAGGCCGGCGCCGGCGAACAGGGCGATAGCCACGATGACCATCAGGAAACCCTCAACACCCGCCCGGCTGAAGACCGTGTCGACCGGCCGCACCTGCCGGTATACGAACAACGCCATGTTCGATCCCACCGCATTCATCGCCTGGATACCGGTACGCCGGAACATGAAAAACGCCAGCATGCCGATCATCAGCCACAACGCGGTATCGATCCCACCGATGCTGCGCAGCCGAATCACGGTAAACAGGAACATCAGAAAAACGATGTGAACGATCGGCTCGAGCAGCAGCCAGACCCAGGCGACGCGGTGGCTGAACAGACGATACACTGCCTCGCGCAGGAACAACGCCTTCCATACAGACAATGTGACACCAGCTGATGAACGCACGGTCGCCATAAAAATGGTCACCCAGCGCTAATTATTCTGGAAAACAAACACATCCCACGAGGCATCCTACCGACCAACGATTGAACAAACTTTCATAACTTGTCTTTTTATCACACCCGGGGGACCGGCAACATGACGCCGAGGAGCTTCCGCTGATGAGACCGGAGCACTGGGCGCATACGGCCAGCGACGTCGGAAGCCGCAAAAAGCCAAAAAAAAAGGCCGCCAATGGCGACCCTTTTTCGACTGATTTGGTAGCGGGGGCAGGATTCGAACCTACGACCTTCGGGTTATGAGCCCGACGAGCTGCCAGACTGCTCCACCCCGCATCTGGTGGAGCGCATACTACGGATGAGCCCCCTATCCGTCAAGTCCGATGACGGTTTTTAGACACCGAAAGCGGTCCGGCAGATTGCCAACAGGCCAGCAGGGAACAGGCCTAACAGCAGCACCGCCACGCCGTTGATGCTCATCACCATCTGGGTATCCGTGCTCGCGGTAATGGGGGCATCGTCCAGCGGCTTGTCGAAGTACATCGCCTTGATCACGCGCAGATAATAAAAGGCGGCAATGAAGGAGAAAAATACCGCCACCAGTGCCAGCCAGGTCATGCCGGCACTGACCACGGACTCCAGGATAAACAGCTTGGCGAAGAAGCCGACCGTGGGGGGCACGCCGGCCATGGAGAACATGATCAACAGCATCATCCCGGCCAGCCAGGGACTGCGCTCATTCAGACCCTTCAGGTCGTCCAGTTCCTGGGCCTCGAAACCCTTGCGACTCAGCATGGCCAGCATGCCGAAGCCGCCGGCGGCCATCAGCGCGTAAACGATGGCGTAGAACATGGCCGCCGCATAGCCCTCCCCATCCACGGTCAACAGCCCCAGGAAGATGAAGCCCATATGACCGATGGTGGAATAAGCCAGCATCCGCTTGACGTTCTTCTGTGCGATGGCCACCACGTTGCCCAGCGCCATGGACAGCACCGCCAGAATGACCAACATCCCCTGCCAGCCTTCCCAGCCGCCCTGCATGCCGCCCAGGCCTTCCACCAGCATGCGGATAGCCAGGGCGAAGGCGGCAATCTTGGGTGCACTGCTCAGGAACAGGGCAACCGGCGTCGGGGCGCCGTGATAGACGTCGGGCACCCACATGTGGAAAGGCACCGCGCCGAACTTGAATGCCACGCCGATGACCAGGAACACAAGGCCGAATATCAGCACAGTGTCCTTGGCCTGGTCGGTGTGGACCAGCGCCTCGGCGATACCGGGGAAGTCCAGCGCGCCGGTGACGCCATAGATGATGGAGATGCCGTACAGCAGCAAGCCTGAGGACAGCGCGCCCAGCACGAAATACTTCACCGCCGCCTCCGCACCCCGCGGGGAGTCACGGTCAAAGGCCACCAGGGCAAACAGGCACAGCGACAGCAGTTCCAGTCCCAGATACAGGGTCAGGAAGCCATTGGCCGAGATCATCACCAGCATGCCCAACACGGCGAACAGGCCCATGACGAAGTACTCGCCCTTGAGCAGGTCGCGATCGCGCAGGTAGTCCTTGGCGTAGACGAAGGCCATCACCGCGATCAGGCAGGTGGCGATCTTGAGCGCATCGGACATCGGGTCGCGGATGTAACCGCCGGACCACAGGATCTCGGTGCTCTCCTGGCTACCCCACAGCGTCAATGCCGCCGTGCCCAGCAGGCTGACCAGGGCGAGGCCGTAGGTGGTCAGGCGATAGCGTTCCTTGATGAAGATATCGATCAGCAGGACCACGCAGGCGGCACTGGCCAGAAAGATCTCCGGTGCCAGTCCGAGCAGGTGTGCAGCGTCGAAGCCCATGCGTTTACCCCAGCTTGCAGCGTCGTGTCATCACAGCTTGGACACGGCGACATGATTGATCAGATGTAGCACCGAGGTCTCCATGACCTCGATGAGCGGCGCCGGCCACAGGCCCAGCACCAGTACGGCCACGGCCAGCGTGCCCAGCACCAGGAACTCGCGCTTGTTGATGTCCTGCAGCTTGGCCACGCCGTCGTGCACCACCTCGCCGAACACCACCCGCTTGACCAGCCACAGGCTGTAGGCGGCACCCAGGATCAAGGTAGTGGCGGCCAGGAAGGCATACCAGAAGTCGGCCTGGAAGCTGGCCAGGATCACCATGAACTCGCCCACGAATCCGGAGGTGCCCGGCAGGCCGGCGTTGGACATGGTGAAGAACACCATGAAGGCGGCAAACCAGGGCATGGTGTTGACCACGCCGCCGTAGTCGGCGATCTGGCGACTGTGCATGCGATCGTAGAGCACGCCGACGCACAGGAACATGGCTGCCGAGATGAAGCCGTGCGACACCATCTGCACCATGCCGCCCTCGATGCCCAGCGCCGCGCCGTCGCCGCCATTGCGCAGCAGGATGAACACGATGAAGAAGCCCAGGGTGACAAAACCCATGTGCGCGATGGACGAATAGGCGATCAGTTTCTTCATGTCCTGCTGCACCAGCGCCACGAAGCCGATGTACACCACGCCCACCAGCGACATCAGGATCAGCAGCCAGTCCAGCTCGCTGCTGGCGTCCGGGGTGATGGGCAGCGAGAAGCGCAGGAAACCGTAGCCGCCGATCTTCAGCATGATCGCCGCCAGGATCACCGAGCCGCCGGTGGGCGCCTCCACGTGGGCGTCAGGCAACCAGGTATGCACCGGCCACATCGGCACCTTCACCGCGAAGGCCAGCAGGAAGGCAAGGAAGATCAGGATCTGCTCGGTCAGTCCCAACTTCAGGTCATGGAAAGCCAGGATCTCCATGCTGCCGGACTGGAAGTACATGTAGATCAGCGCCACCAGCATGAACACCGAGCCCAGAAAGGTGTAGAGGAAGAACTTGATGGTGGCGTAGACCCGGTTAGGGCCGCCCCACACGCCGATCACCAGGAACATCGGGATCAGCATGGCCTCCCAAAATACGTAGAACAGCATGGCGTCCAGCGCCGAGAACACGCCGATCATCACCCCTTCCATAATCAGGAAGGCGCCCATGTACTGGTGCGGCTTGTGCTGGATCACTTCCCAGCCGGCGATAACCACCAGCAAGCTGATGAAGGCGGTCAGGATGACCAGCGGCATGGAGATGCCGTCCACGCCCAGGTAGTACCAGGCGTCGAAGGTCGGCACCCATTCGGAACGTTCCACGAACTGCATGACCGCGGTGCTGCTGTCGTAGCCGGTCCACAGCGGCAGGGTGAGCAGCAGGGTCAGCATGGCGACGGACAGCGCCAGCCAGCGGGTCACACCCGGCGCCTTGTCGCCACTGCCCAGCACCGCCAGGCCACCCAGGATGGGCAGCCAGATGCACATGCTCAAAATCGGCCAATCCGCGGTCATTGCTCAGCTCTCGTTGTTCTGTATGTCCGGTTGGTCACTGCGCAGCTCACAGGAACACGAACCAGGTCATCAGGGCCAGCAGCCCCAGGATGATGGCGATGGCGTAATGGAACAGAAAACCGGTCTGCAGGTGACGGGCCACCCCGGCCAGCACGCCCACCGAGTGGGCCGAGCCGTTCACCGCCAGACCGTCGATCAGTGCGCGGTCGCCCACCAGCCAGAACAGCTTGCCGATGAATCGACTGCCGCCAGCGAACACCGCCTGATTGAATTCGTCGAAGCCGTACTTGCTGTCCAGCACCCGGTACAGCAGCCCCGCCCTGGCCTTGATGGCGCCCGGCAGGTTCGGCTTGAGCCGGTACAGCACGAAGGCCAGGATCAGGCCGCCCATGGCCAGCCAGAAGGGTGCCGCCGACATGCCGTGCTGCATGAAGCCGACCTGGCCGTGATAGCCCTTGCCCATCTGGCCCAGGGTGTCGTGGATGGCGGCCACGTGGATCACGCCGTCGAAGAAGTTGCCGAACAGCATGGGTTCGATGGCATACCAGCCGATGAACACCGACGGGATGGCCAGCAGGATCAGCGGCACCGTCACCACCGCCGGCGATTCCTTCAGGTGTTCGGCGGCATGCTTGTCCCGCGGCTGATCGCCGTGGAATACCAGGAAGTACATGCGGAAGCTGTACAGTGCGGTGACGAACACCCCGGCGGTCAGCAACCAGCCGGCATAGTCACTGCCCCACAGCGCGGACAGGTGCACCGACTCGATGATGGCGTCCTTGGAAAAGAAGCCGGAGAAGCCCGGGAAACCGATCAGCGCCAGCGAACCGATCAGTGCGGTCCAGTGGGTGACGGGCATGTACTTGCGGATGCCGCCCATCTGGCGGATATCCTGCGCATGGTGCATGCCGATGATCACCGAGCCCGCTGCCAGGAACAGCAGTGCCTTGAAGAAGGCGTGGGTCATCAGGTGGAACAGGCCGGCGGCATAGGCCGAGGCGCCCAGCGCGGTGATCATGTAGCCCAGCTGCGACAGCGTCGAATAGGCCACCACCCGCTTGATGTCGTTCTGCACGATGCCGATCAGGCCCATGAAGAAGGCGGTGGTCGCACCGATTACCATGATGAAGGACAGCGCCGTCTCGGACAGCTCGAACAGCGGCGACATGCGCGCCACCATGAAGATACCGGCGGTAACCATGGTGGCAGCGTGGATCAGCGCCGAGATCGGCGTCGGGCCTTCCATGGAGTCCGGCAGCCAGACGTGCAGCGGCATCTGCGCCGACTTGCCCATGGCACCGATGAACAGCAGGATGCAGATCACCGTCATCACCGACCAACTGGCATCACCCCAGATGGTCATCTGCGCACCGGCCAGCTCCGGCGCCTTGGCGAACACCTCGGCGTAGTCCAGGCTGCCGAAGTACATCACCACCGCGGCGATGCCCAGCACGAAACCGAAGTCACCGACCCGGTTCACCAGGAAGGCCTTCATGTTCGCGAAGATGGCGGTCTCTTTCTTGAAATAGAAGCCGATCAGCAGGTAGGACACCAGGCCCACCGCCTCCCAGCCGAAGAACAGCTGCAGGAAGTTGTTGGCCATCACCAGCATCAGCATGGAGAAGGTGAACAGCGAGATGTAGCTGAAGAAGCGCTGGTAGCCGTCCTCGTGGGCCATGTAGCCGACGGTGTAGATATGCACCATCAGCGACACGAAGGTCACCACCGCCATCATCATGGCGGTCAGATTGTCGATCAGGAAGCCCACCTCGAAGCGGATGCCCTCGCTGACCATCCACACGTACACCGATTCGTTGTAGATCGGCGCACCCTGGAAGGCGTGCAGCCAGAACACATATAGAGACAGCACGCAGGACAGACCGACGCCCAGGATGGTGATCCAGTGCGCGCCGGCACGACCCACCTGGTTGCGCCACAGCCCCGCGATGACCGATCCAGCCAGGGGCGCAAGTACGATGCTGAGCAGGATAGCTTCCATCAGATCAGCCCTTCAGAGAGTCCAGGTCGGCCACGTTGATGGTGCGCCGCACGCGGAACAGCACCACCAGGATGGCCAGGCCGATGGCGGCCTCTGCCGCCGCCACCGTCAGAATGAAAAACACGAACACCTGCCCCGCCGTGTCGCCCAGGAAATGCGAGAAGGCCACGAAGTTGATGTTCACCGCCAGCAGCATCAGCTCGATGCACATCAGCAGGATGATGACGTTCTTGCGATTGATGAAGACCCCCGCGATGCTCACCGAGAACAGGATGGCGGCGACGATCAGGTAATCGGACAGTGCAATCATCAGCCCTTCTCCTCGGATTCCATCTTGATCACCCGCAGGCGGTCGCTGGCCTTGACCTGCACCTGGCGGGCCGGGTCCTGGTACTTGGTATCCGGCCTGCGACGCATGGTCAGGCCGATGGCGGCAATGATGGCCACCAGCAGGATCACCGCGGCGATCTCGAACGGATACAGGTATTCGGTGTACAGGACGATGCCCAGCTCACGGGTGTTGCTGAAGTCCATCGGCGCCGGCGGCGGGGCCGGAAATTGATCCAGGCCGAACAGGCCCGGGCCTACCACCAGGATCATCTCCACCACCATGATGGCCGCCACCAGGATGCCCAGCGGCAGGTTGCGGATGAAACCGGCACGCAGTTCGGCCAGGTTCACGTCCAGCATCATCACCACGAACATGAACAGCACCATCACCGCGCCGACGTAGACCAGCACCAGGGTGATGGCCAGGAACTCCGCCTCCGCCAGCAGCCACAGCGCCGAGCAGTTGAAGAAGGCCACCACCATGAACAGTGCCGAGTGCACCGGGTTGCGGCGGGTCACCACCATCACCGCTGCGAACAGCAGGATGGCGGCGAACACGTAGAACAGGAATTTTTCGAAATGCATGGGTTAGTCGACTCCGCGCCTCAACGATAGGGCGCCTGGGCGGCGCGGTCGGCGGCCAGCTGGGCCTCGACCTTGTCGCCGATGGCCAGCAGCTTGTCCTTGGTCATGATGTTCTCGCCACGCTCCTCGAAGTGGTACTCGTAGATGCGCGTCTCGACGATGGAATCCACCGGGCAGGATTCCTCGCAGAAGCCGCAGTAGATGCACTTGAACAGATCGATGTCGTAACGGGTGGTACGGCGCGAACCGTCATCACGCGGCTCAGCCTCGATGGTGATTGCCAGCGCCGGGCACACCGCCTCGCACAGCTTGCAGGCGATGCAACGCTCCTCGCCGTTGGGATAGCGGCGCAGTGCGTGCAGCCCCCTGAAGCGCGGCGACTGCGGCGCCTTTTCCTCCGGATAGTTGAGGGTCACCTTGCGCGCGAACATATAGCCCCCGGTCAGACTCAACCCCTTGAGCAGCTCGAACAGGAACAGGCTGCGGATGTATGTGATGACGGTTTTCATCCTTGCGCCCTCCTCAATCGAACCACCAAGGCATGTGACCGACCTTCATCAACGCCACCAGCACGATCCACACGATGGTGATGGGAATGAACACCTTCCAGCCCAGCCGCATGATCTGGTCATAGCGATAACGGGGGAAGGTGGCGCGGAACCACAGGAACACGAACATAAAGAAGAAGGTCTTGATCAGCAGCCAGAAGAAGCCCGGCACCCAGGCGGTCCAGGCATCGAGCAACGGCACGTTCTGGAACGGCGACAGCCAGCCGCCGAAGAACATCAGCACGGTCAGCGCCGAGATCAGGATCATGTTGGCGTATTCGGCCAGGAAGAACACCGCGAAGGCCATGCCCGAATATTCCACGTGGAAACCGGCGACGATCTCGGACTCGCCCTCGGCCACGTCGAAGGGCGCGCGGTTGGTCTCGGCCACGCCGGAGATCCAGTACACCAGGAACAGCGGCAGCAGCGGCAGCCAGTACCAGTGCAGCGCGCTACCGCTCTGGCGCATCACGATCTCACCCAGGTTCAGGGTACCGGCCGCCACCAGCACCCCCACCAGGGCGAAGCCCATGGCGATCTCGTAGGCGACGATCTGCGCCGCCGAGCGCATGGCGCCGAGAAAGGCGTACTTGGAGTTGGACGCCCAGCCGGCGATGACCACGCCGTACACGCCCATCGAGGTCAGCGCCAGGATATACAGCAGCCCGGCGTTGATGTCCGCCAACACCATGTCCGCATCGAAGGGGAACACCGCCCAGGCGGCCAGCGCCGGGCCGATGGTGATCAGCGGCGCGATCAGGAACAGCAGCTTGTTGGCGCCGGTGGGGAGGATGATCTCCTTGAACATCAGCTTCACGGCATCGGCGATGGGCTGTCCCAGGCCGAGCATGCGGAAGCCGAAGAAGCCGACCCGATTGGGGCCGACCCGCACCTGCATGGCACCGATCACCTTGCGTTCTGCATAGGTGTAGTAAGCCACCAGCACCATCAGCGGCACCATGATGGCGACAATTTTCGCCACGATGGTAACCGTCGTTTGAAACCACAGCGGAAACCAATCCCAGATGGCGATCAGCCAGTCCATCACCATGCTCCTGCGGATTGTTTGTTCATGAACACACGCACTTGGATCGATCCTTTGTTCGTTGTCATGCCTTGGTCAGGGACACTTGGCCAAAACCACTGCTCAAGTTCTCGCTGCCCGGCACCCCGGTGGGCAGCCACAGGCAGTCATCGGGTACCCGTTCATCCAGCCGCACCGTCACCGACAGCGCGCCGCCGGCCTGTTGCAGCATGGCGGAATCGCCATTACCCAAGCCCAATGTGGCGGCAAGCTTGGCATTGATGCGGACGTCGCCGGTCCAGGCATCCGGGGTGCGCTGCAGGGCACCGGCGCGACGCACCAGGGCGTCGACGCTGTATATGGTCACGCCGCCGATGCGCTCGATGCCCGGCTGGCGGTCCAGTTCGATGGTCAGTGACTCGCTCGCACCCAGGGCGTTGGCGGGCATCTGGTCACCGGTCAGGGCCAGCAGTTCGTCGCGCACCTCGTCCGGACCCTGATATTCAAAGCCCTCCAGATCCACGAGGTTGCCCAGCACCCGCAGCACCTTCCAGGCGGGACGAGCCTCACCCGGTGGGTTCACCACACCGGTGAATACCTGGCGGTCACCTTGAAAATTAATTTGACTACCACCGCTCTCGCCCAGGCTGCCGATGGGCAGCAGGATGTCGGCATGGGCCTCCAACCAGGGACTCTTGAAAGCGGTCAGCGCGATGACCTGATCGGCACCCTGCAGGGCGGCCTGCATCAGCGCCGGATTGGCGGTGTCGAATTCGGGCTCCACACCCAGCAGCAGCAGCGTCTTGCAGTTGCCGGCCAGGATGCCGGTGGCATCCAGGCCAGGCTCGGCGATGCCCTCACCCGCCGGGCCGCGGTGCGGTACCGCACCGGCCAGCCAGGCACCGGTGGTGTTACCGCCATCGGGTAGCAGGCCCAGGCTGACGTCGGCGGCCGCGGCGATGTTCGCCGCCAGCCGGCGCAGCAGGCTGAAATCGGGGTGGGCGTGGGCAAACACCCCGAGCAGCACGCTGCCCAGCTCCGCCGCCTTGAGACGGCCGGCGATGGCCTGAGCGGCAGCATCCGGGTTGACGCTGACACCCGCGGTATCGGCACCCAGCGCGGCCGCGACCCCGGCCAGCGCCTGCACCAGGCCGGATGGCGCGGCGACGATCTGCTCGGCCAGTTCGTAGTTGAAGTCATAGGCCACCGGATTGATGGCCATCACCACACCGCCGTTCAGCACCGACTGACGCAGGCGATGGTTGAGCAAAGGCTGGTCCTTACGCAACCAGGAGCCCACCAGCAAGGTGGCATCGTTTTCGGAAAGACTGGCGAAGCTCTGCCCCAGACCGGGCAACACCGGATCGGCCAACCGATCGCGGAAGTCACCCTGGCGCAGACGGTGATCGATGTGGCTGGAACCGAGACCACGGCTCAGCTTCTGGGACAGGTAGCATTCTTCCAGACTGGCACTGGGCGAAACCAAGGTGCCCAGTTGCTTGCCGGCGGCCTTGAGCGCATCAGCTGCGGCGCGCAATGCCAGTTGCCAGTCGGTCGGTTGCAGCTGCCCGCCCTGGCGCAACATGGGCTGGGTCAGGCGGTCCTCGCTGCGCAGACCTTCGCAGCCGAAGCGGTCACGATCACTGATCCAGGTCTCATTGACGGCCTCGTTCTCGCGCGGCACGGCCCGCATCACTTCGTTGCGGCGCACATGCAAATACAGGTTGGCGCCCACACCGTCGTGGGGGGAGACACCCTCGTGCTGGCTCAGCTCCCAGGCGCGGGCCTCGAAGCGTGACGGCTTGGCGGTCAATGCACCCACCGGGCACAGATCGATGACGTTTCCTGAAAGTTCGGAACTCATGGAATGCTCGACGAACACGCCGATGCGCATATGCTCGCCGCGGCCGGTGGCGCCCAGCTCGCGCAGGCCGGCAATCTCACCGCCGAAGCGCACACAGCGGGTGCAGTGGATACAGCGGGTCATCTCGGTGGCGATCAGCGGGCCGATGTCCTCGTCCCGGATCACGCGCTTGCGTTCGCTGAAGCGCGACACGTCACCGCCGTAACCCATGGCCACGTCCTGCAGCTCGCACTCACCACCCTGATCGCAGATCGGGCAATCCAGCGGGTGGTTGATGAGCAGGAATTCCATGGTGCCCTGCTGCGCCTCGCGGGCCAGCGGCGAGCGGGTGAACACCTTCATGCCGTCCATCACCGGGGTGGCGCAGGTCGGCAGCGGCTTGGGCGCCTTCTCCACTTCCACCAGACACATGCGGCAGTTGGCCGCTATCGACAGTTTCTTGTGATAGCAGAAGCGCGGCACCGTGATGCCGGCGGCATCCGTGACCTCGATCAGCATCTGCCCCGGCTTTGCCGGCAGCTGCTGTCCGTCCACTTCGATCATGATGGTCTGGTCTTCGGCCATGTGTCTCGATATCTCGGTTACAGGCTAGGCGCCGCCCGCATCAGACCAGGCACTTGCCGTGGTCGATGTGGTACTGGAATTCGTCGCGGAAATGCTTGATGAAGCCGGCCACCGGCATGGCGGCGGCGTCACCCAAAGCGCAGATGGTGCGGCCCATGATCTTCTTCGCCACATCGTCCAGCAGGTCCAGGTCTTCCTGGCGGCCCTTGCCGGTCTCGATGCGGTGCACCACCCGGTGCATCCAGCCGGTGCCCTCGCGGCAGGGGGTGCATTGGCCGCAGGACTCCTCGTAGTAGAAATAGGAGATGCGGTCGAGCAGCCTGACCATGCAATTGCTGTCGTCCATCACGATCACCGCGCCAGAGCCCAGCATGGAGCCGGCACCGGCGATGCTCTCGTAATCCATGTTCAGGTCCATCATCACCTCGCCCGGCAATACGGGCGCGGATGAGCCGCCGGGGATGACGGCCTTGAGCTGGCGGCCGCCGCGCACGCCGCCGGCCATCTCCAGCAATTCGGCGAAGGGAGTGCCCAGCGGGATCTCGTAATTGCCCGGCCGGGCGACATTGCCGGAGATGGAGAACAGCTTGCAGCCGCCACTCTTCTCGGTGCCCAGATCATGGAACCACTGCGGGCCCTGACGCACGATGTCCGGGATCGAGGCCAGGGTTTCGGTGTTGTTGATCACGGTCGGACGGCCGTACAGACCGAACATGGCCGGGAACGGCGGCTTGAAGCGCGGCTGACCCTTCTTGCCTTCGAGGGATTCGAGCAGCGCGGTCTCTTCGCCGCAGATGTAGGCGCCGCCACCCAGGTGACTGTGCAGATCGTAGCTGAAGCCGGAGCCGAGGATGTCGTCACCCAGCAGGCCGGCGGCGCGGGCCTCTTCCAGGGCCGCCTCGAAACGCTCGTAGGGCTCCCAGAATTCACCGCGGATGTAGTTGTAACCCGCCTTGGCGCCGATGGCGTAGCCGGCGATGATCATGCCCTCGATCAGCGCGTGGGGGTTGTAGCGCAGGATGTCGCGGTCCTTGAAGGTGCCCGGCTCGCCCTCGTCCGAGTTACAGACGATGTACTTGTCGCCAGGCGCGGCGCGGTTGATGAAGGACCACTTCAGGCCGGTGGGGAAACCGGCGCCGCCGCGACCGCGCAGGCCGGACTGCTTGACCATGTCGATCAGGTCGTCCTGCGGCATCTTGTCCGCCAGGATCTTTTTCAGTGCCTCGTAGCCACCCGCCGCCTGGTAGGTGGACAGCAGCCAGGGACGATCCTGGTCCAGGGTGCGGAAGCAGACTTCGTTCGCCATTATTCGAGCCCGTCCAGGATGGAATCCACCAACTCGGGGGTGAGATTCTCGTAATACTTGGTGCCGATCTGCATCATCGGGGCGCCGCCACAGGCACCCAGGCATTCCACCTCTTTGAGGCTGAAGCGGCCATCGTCGGTCATCTGGCCGAAGCCGATACCGAGGCGCTTCTTCAGGTGATCGAGGATGCTGTCGGAGCCGTTGATCATGCAGGACACGTTGGTGCACAGGCAGATCTTGTGACGCCCCACCGGCTTGTGTTCGTACATGGAATAGAAGGTGGCCACCTCGTACACCGCGATGGGCGGCATATCCAGGTAATCGGCCACCTGATCCATCAGCTCCTGGGTCAGCCAGCCGCCGTTGGCGTTCTGCACCTCCATCAGCGCACCCATCACCGCGGACTGTTTCCACTCGGGCGGGTACTTGGCGATCCACTTGTCGATGGCGGCACGAACTTCCGGGCTGAACAGGCCGGACTTGTCAGCCTTCTTGTCCACCCGCTGCATGGGTTCGCTGCGCATGCTCATATGAGCCCTCCCGCATTCAACTGGCTCATCGGTCGATCTCCCCGAATACCACGTCCATGGTGCCGATGATGGCCACCACGTCGGCCAGCATGTGCCCCTTGGCCATCTCGTCCATGGCGGCCAGGTGCGCAAAACCGGGCGCACGCACCTTCAGCCGATACGGCTTGTTGGCACCGTCGGACACCAGGAACACGCCGAACTCGCCCTTGGGCGCCTCCACCGCGGCATACACCTCGCCCGGCGGCGGGCAGAAGCCCTCGGTGAACAGTTTGAAGTGATGGATCAGCGCCTCCATGTCGTCCTTCATATCGGCACGACGGGGTGGCGCGATCTTGTGGTCCTCGATCATCACCGGACCCGGGTTGGCACGCAGCCAGTTGACGCACTGTTTGATGATGCGCGCCGACTGGCGGAACTCCTCCATGCGCACCAGGTAGCGGTCGTAGCAGTCACCGTTGGTGCCGATGGGGATATCGAAATCCAGCTTGTCATACACCGCATACGGCTGCTTCTTGCGCAGATCCCAGGCGATACCGGAACCGCGCAGCATGGGACCGGTAAAGCCCAGCCGCAGGGCTCGCTCTGGCGACACGGTGCCGATACCCACGGTGCGCTGTTTCCAGATGCGGTTGTCGGTAAGCAGGGTCTCGTACTCGTCCACCAGGCCCGGGAAGCGGTCGACGAAGTCCTCGATGAAGTCCAGCAGCGAGCCGTCACGATTGACATTGCGGCGCTTGGCCTCGCGCTCACTGGTCCACTGTCCCGACTCGTAGCGCGGCATCTGCTCCGGCAGGTCGCGGTACACCCCGCCCGGTCGATAGTAGGTGGCGTGCATGCGCGCACCCGAGACCGCCTCGTAGCAGTCCATCAGGTCCTCACGCTCGCGGAAGCAGTACAGGAACATGGTCATCGCGCCCACGTCCAGGGCATGGGTGCCGAGCCACATCAGGTGGTTCAGGATGCGGGTGATCTCGTCGAACATCACCCGGATGTACTGCCCCCGCTCCGGCGGTTCGATGCCCAGCAGCTTTTCGATGGCCAGCACGTAGCCATGCTCGCTGCACATCATGGACACGTAATCGAGCCGGTCCATGTAACCGATGGACTGGTTATAGGGCTTGCTCTCCGCCAGCTTCTCGGTGCCGCGATGCAGCAGGCCGATGTGCGGGTCGGCGCGCTCGATGACCTCCCCGTCCATCTCCAGCACCAGGCGCAGCACGCCATGTGCGGCCGGATGCTGGGGACCGAAGTTCAGCGTGTAGTTGCGGATCTCACGCATCGGCTTCGCTCTCCTCGGCCGGTGCCTCGGGCTTCCAGCCGGCCTGGTAGCGGCCGTCCTCACGGATCACCCGCGGCACCAGGATGCGCGGCTCGATGCTGACCGGTTCGTAGATAACCCGCGCCTGCTCGGCGTCGTAGCGCATCTCCACCTGGCCGATCAGCGGGAAGTCCTTGCGGAAGGGATGACCGATGAAGCCGTAGTCGGTGAGGATGCGGCGCAGGTCGGGATGACCACGGAACATGATGCCGAACAGGTCGAAGGCCTCGCGCTCGAACCAGTCGGCGCTCTGCCAGATACCCACCACGGAGTCGACGATGGGCTCGTCCGCGTCAAGAAAGACCTTCACCCGCAGTCGCACGTTATGGGCGATGGACAGCAAATGATAAACAGCCGCAAAGCGATTCTCCGGCTGCATCCCGGCCACCTCGCGGGTGGCGCCGCGACCGAAGCCGCTGTTGGATGCCGCGGTGGTGACCCACTCGGACTGGCCGTAGCTGGCGTAATCCACGCCACACACGTCGATGCACTGCTCGAAGGACAGCGCCTTCTTCTCGCGCAAGGCGACCATGATGGGCAGCAGCTCATCACGGGAGACGACCAGGGTCAGCTCGCCTTTGGCGCGCTGCCGGTCGCAGTCGAAGTCCTCCAGATGTTCCTCGAGGGCTTCTTCTAGCTCATCGAGCCGTTCTTCAGGCGTCATGCTCGGGGGGCACTCCGTTCAGTCAGCGGGCGATGGTGTTGGTTCGCCGGATCTTGTTCTGCAACTGCAGGATGCCGTACAGCAGGGCCTCGGCGGTGGGTGGGCAGCCGGGGACATACACGTCCACCGGCACGATGCGATCGCAGCCCCGCACCACCGAGTATGAATAGTGGTAGTAACCGCCGCCGTTGGCGCAGGAACCCATGGAGATCACCCAGCGCGGCTCGGGCATCTGGTCGTAGACCTTGCGCAGGGCCGGGGCCATCTTGTTGACCAGGGTGCCAGCCACGATCATCACGTCGGACTGACGCGGGCTGGGGCGGAAGATCATGCCGAAGCGGTCCATGTCATAGCGGGCCGCCGCGGCGTGCATCATCTCCACCGCGCAGCAGGCCAGGCCGAAGGTCATCGGCCACATGGAACCGGTACGGGCCCAGTTGATCACCGAGTCTAGGCTGGTGGTAACGAAGCCCTTCTCGAGAACGCCTTCTATTCCCATTCCAGCGCTCCCTTCTTCCATTCGTAGATGAAGCCGACCACCAGGATGCCCAGGAATACCATCATCCCCCAGAAGCCGACCATGCCGATCTGGTCCAGGGCCACCGCCCAGGGAAACAGGAAGGCGATCTCAAGATCGAAGATGATGAACAGGATGGCTACCAGGTAGTAGCGCACGTCGAACTTCATGCGGGTGTCTTCGAAGGCCTCGAAGCCACACTCGTAGGGGGAGTTCTTTTCTGCATCCGGCTTGCTGGGCGACAGGCCCATACCGATGGCCATCGCGGCGACGCCGACGAATATCCCGATCAGGATAAACAGCAGGATGGGCAGATAGTTTGCGAGCACGCCCTGATTTCCTCCCGATATGGCTTGTTTTGCGGATTTAACAACAATCCTTATTAGGCTTTGCAGTCTATGCCAGCACCCCCCGGGTGTCAATTGAGGAGACTGTCACAACTAATTGTTTTCATTGATTATTTTGTATTTCTGCAGGCATAAAAAAACGGTATCGCCAATTAATGGCGATACCGTTACGCATGGTGCCCAAGGCCGGACTCGAACCGGCACGGCTTACGCCACTACCCCCTCAAGATAGCGTGTCTACCAATTCCACCACTTGGGCTGAAACTCTGTGACCGGTGATGGCCATCCACCGGAATCGCATTAACTTACTCGGCTGGCGTCGGGACGACCGGAAGATCCGAGGCCGGGGCTTCGGGAATCGCCCCACCCAGGTCCGGCAGATCACTGGCGGCGGGCTTGACCACTTCCTGCTCGATCACCCGATCCATCAAACCGGCATCACGCGCGGTGTTCATGGCGAAATAGGCCAACGCCAGGCTGGTAGCGAAAAACAGCGCCGCCAGGATAGCGGTGGTACGGCTCAGGAAGGAACCGGAACCGCGCGAACCAAACACCGTGGCCGAGGCACCGCTGCCGAAGGCGGCACCCGCGTCGGCACCCTTGCCATGCTGGATCAGCACCAGGCCGATCAGGCCCAGCGACAGCAGCAGGTGTACGACGATCAAAACAGTTTCCATCAGTTAACCTCGAATGGCCGTCCCGACGCCTCAGGCGTTGGCGGCAGTGCAGATGGCCAGGAAATCCACGGCCTTGAGTGAAGCGCCGCCGATCAGACCACCATCAATATCCGGCTGGGCCAGCAATTGGGCAGCGTTACCCGGGTTCATGCTACCGCCATACAGGACCTGGACCTTGTCGGCCACCGCCTGGCTGTGGGCAGCGATGCGGCCACGGATGAAGGCATGCACGTCCTGCGCCTGCTCCGGACTGGCGGTCATGCCGGTACCGATGGCCCACACCGGCTCATAGGCGATGACGCCCTTGCCCAGGGTGTCCACGCCACAACGATCGATCACCGCATCCACCTGGCGAGCGATCACCGCCTCGGTGGTGCCCTGCTCGCGCTCTTCCAGGGTCTCGCCGATGCAGAACAGCGGGGTCAATCCAGCCTTCAGCGCGGCTTCAAACTTCTCGGCCACCAGTTCGTCGCTCTCACCGTGGTAGGTGCGACGCTCGGAGTGACCGATGATCACGTACTTGCAACCAAAGGCGGACAACATGCCACCGGCAATCTCGCCGGTGTAGGCACCGGCGTCATGCACCGACAGGTCTTGGCCACCCCAGGAAACCGGCGTGCCATCCAGCGCATCACGGACAGCAGGAATGAACACCGCCGGCGGACAAACCGCCACCGCTGCCGTCGTCACCTCGGCGATTCCCGCCTTGATACCTACCAGCAGCTCCGCCACGCTTTCGGGCGAGCCGTTCATTTTCCAGTTGCCTGCGACCAGTGGTTGACGCATCGAATCCTCCCGGGGAAATCAGGCGGCGTAGCTTACCCATGGACCCCGCTTAAATCAATGAAAACGCGGCCTGTGGGCCAACTTCCAAGCCCTGGAGCGATTGCGTATAGTTGCCGCACCCGGCCGCAAGAGCCGGCAGTAGAACAATCATAAGGAGGAAACATGCCTCGCACTCGCCGTTTTAGCCCCGCGCTCGGAGCCTTACTGGTCGCCGCCGGCCTGCAGGCCGGATGCTCGTCCCTGCCATCCATGCCCTGGTCCAGTGACGACGACAATGGCGCCGCCAGCCAGAGCAACGGGAAGCAGATCGAGATCAGCTCCAACCCCGCCGGCGCCGAGGTGCTCGCCAACGGCCGTCAGATCGGCATCACCCCGCTGACCGTCACCCCCGCGGACATCTGGAACACCGGCCTGGTCACCGCCAAGGACTACGGGGTGAACTATCAGTACACCGGCACCTTGGCCATCCGCATGCCCGGCTGCAAGGAATACAGCGCCAAGGTGGACGACTATTTCCTCAGCAAGGACATCGCCGTACAGCTCGAATGCGGCGCGGACTACCAGCCGTTGACCGCTGCACCGGGCCAGGCGCAACCGGGCCAGGCGCCGGCCGCTGGCAACGGCGACTATAAAACCTCCGAAGAAATCATGGCCCGCCGACTGCGGCGCCTGGAGGGCCTGCGCAACCGCAGCCTGATCACCGAGGAGGAATACCAGCGGGTACGCAGGCGCATCCTCGGCGAGTTGTAAGACCTATCGCCACTGCGCAAAAAAGCCGGGCTCAGCCCGGCTTTTTTTATGCCCGTTTGGGCACGAACACTCAGCGTGACAGGTCTTAGTCCATCTCCCGGTCCAGGCCGCAGCAGTGCACCCCGGCTTCGGCGGAAGCGCTTGCCGCGGTCAGAATCGAGCCGGTCACCGGGTTGGGCCGAAAGGTGGTGCAGCCCTTGAGCCCCAGTTCGAAGGCCTGCTGGAACACCCCTTCAAAAGCCCCGAAGTCGATGCCCTCCGGCACGTTGACCGTCTTGGAAATAGCGCTGTCCACATAAGGCTGCAGCGCCGCCTGCATCGCCAGGTGATCAGCGGGTGTCACCTGCAAGGCATCGACAAAGCCGGCCGGCAGCGCCTTGCCCGGCGCCATCCGTTCCCAGCGATGCGCCGCATAGTCGATCACCTCATGGCTGCAGCTGCCCTGCACCTGGCGCACCTGACGTCGGTAACGGTACTGGAAGATCGGCTCGATGCCGCTGGAGATATTGTTTGCCAATAGGCTGATGGTCCCCGCCGGGGCGATGGCGGTGAGATGGGAATTGCGAATACCCCAGCGACGGATGCCGGCCTGGATATCCTCCGGCAGATGCCGGATAAATGGCCTGGCAAGGTAGGCATCCGGCTCGAAAAACGGGAACGCGCCCTTCTCCCGCGCCAGCTCCACCGAGGCGGCATAGGCACCGTGGCAGATAGCCCGCATCGCTTCGGCGGCTTGAGTACGGGCTTCCGCGCTGTCATACCGCGACCCCAGCATCGCCAGGGCATCTGCCAACCCCGTGATCCCCAGGCCCACGCGCCGCGAGCCACGTGCCTGGGCCGCCTGCTCGGGCAGCGGGAAACGCGACAGCTCAATGACATTGTCCAGCATCCGGGTGGCAGTACCCGCTGCCGCACCCAGCGCCGCCAGATCGAAGCCCGGCCGCTCACCGAACGGGTCACCCACGAAGGCGGTCAGATTCAGCGAACCCAGGTCGCAGGCACCATAGGCCGGCAGCGGAATCTCGCCGCAGGGGTTGGTGGCACTGATCCATTCACGGTAGCCGAGATTGTTCTGATCATTGATGCGGTCAATGAACAGCACACCGGGTTCTGCGGTGTCGTAATTGGCGCGCAGCATACGCTGCCAGAGCTCGCGGGCCGGCATCCGTCGCCACACCACACAGGACACCGGGCCGTCCTCTCCCGACCAACGCCGTTCCACGCGCTCGGGGTGCCGTGCCTGGTCCGCCGCGCCAAGCTGCGCAGCCGGAAACACCAGCGGCCAGTCGGTATCGTCGGCGACCGCCTGCATGAAGGCATCGCTGACCAGCACCGACAGGTTGAAGTTGCGCAGCACATGCGGATCGCGCTTGGCATCGATGAAGGCCGCGATGTCCGGATGGTCGCAACGCAGCGTGCCCATCATGGCGCCGCGCCGCGCTGCAGTGGACAGCAGCGTGGCGCACATGCTGTCCCAGATGCCCATGAAGGACACCGGCCCGGAGGCCATGCCGCCGACCCGGTCGCCATGAGCGCCAGCAGGCCGCAGGGTGGAAAAGTCGTAGCCCACCCCGCCACCCTGCTGCATGGTCAGGGCGCCCTGCTTGAGGGCATCGAAGATCCCCGCCATGTCATCCGGCACCGGGCCCATGACGAAGCAGTTGAACAGCGTCACCTCGCGATCCAAGCCGGCACCGGCCAGGATGCGACCACCGGGCAGGAACTTAAATCCCTGCAGCAGTTCCAGGAAGGCGCGCTGCCAGTGGTCCTGCTGGTGCGGTTCAACCGAGGCCAGGGCCGCCGCAACCCGCCGCCAACTGTCTCCGATGGCGGACTCCCCGGGCGCGCGATAGCGGGTTTCCCAGATCATGCGGGACAGCGGAAACAGGAAAGGATCGACGTCGGTCACCAGCAGCGCCTCAGGGTCTGACGAACAAGCTTCCGAAATTACGCCGAATTGACGCAAGCAGCGGCCAGATCGCTCATAAACACATCAAAATCAGAACCTAGAGTGCTATGGTTTGCGGTGACAAGCCAGTCCTTCACACGGCCCCCGGCTATACCATCAACCAACCAGGCCTCACGGATCGATGCGCCCCCCACCCAACCACAGCGCAACCCCAGCCACACTGAAGCACTCGCTGCTGGTATTGGTGCTGCTCGGGATAGCGGCCCTCGCCAGCCCGGCATGGGCGGAGACCCAGGGCCTGGAGATGGTGAACCTGCAGTTGCGTTGGCATCACCAGTTTCAGTTCGCCGGCTATTACGCCGCCCTGGAACAAGGCTACTACCGGGAAGCCGGTCTGGACGTCCGCATACACGCCGGTGCGCCCGGGCGCACTCCCGTAGATGAAGTCCTGTCCGGCCGTGCCCAGTACGGCGAGGCCAACAGTGAACTGCTCTACCAGCGACTGATGGGCAAGCCGCTGGTTGCACTGGCCAGCATCTTCCAGCATTCACCGTCCATCCTGCTGGCCCGCAGCGACAGCGGCATCCTCTCGCCGCAGGACATGGAAGGCAAAAAGGTCATGCTCATCGGCGATATCACGGATGCCGACTTTCAGGCCATGTTCCAGAACGAAGGCGTGGCGCTGGCGACTCTGCAGATCCAGCCGAGCAGTTACAACATCGAAGACCTGGTGACCGGCAAGACCGACGCCTTCAACGCCTACCTGACCAACGAGCCCTACTATCTGCAGCAGCGGCGCGTGCCCTACACCATCATCGATCCACGCCGTTACGGCGTCGACTTCTACAGCGACATCCTGTTCACCACCGAACAGGAACTGCGCGACCACCCGGACCGGGTGCAGGCGTTCCGCAAGGCCACGCTAAAGGGCTGGGAATATGCCATGGACCATCCGGATCTGATCATCGATCTGCTGATCGACAAGTACGGCGTGACCAAGAGCCGTGCGCACCTGATCTACGAAGCCACCGCCATGCGCGGCCTGATCCTGCCGGACCTGATTGAGATCGGCCATATGAACCCCAGCCGCTGGCGCCACATGGCCGACACCTTCGTCAAGGTGGGCATGGTGCAGCCGGACTACAACCTGGAAGGCTTTCTGTACGATCCGGACCCCACCGTGGAACTGGCCAGGCTGAAACGCATCGCCACTATCGCCATACTGGTCATTATGGTGCTCGGCCTGCTGACCGCCATCTTCTATGGCCTATACCTGAAGTTGCGCAGGGAGGTCGCCCTGCGTGAACAGGCCGAACGTCGCATCCGTGAACTGGCCTACTACGACAGTCTCACCCAACTGCCCAACCGCAACCTGTTCTATGACCGCCTGAATCACGCCATCGCCCAGGCCACCCGCAGCGAGGGCGGTTTTGCGCTGTGTTTCATTGACCTGGATGGCTTCAAACACATCAACGACCAGTACGGTCATATGGCCGGCGATGAACTGCTGCAGGCCGTCGCCACCCGCCTGCGCGAGACGGTCAGGGAATCGGATACCGTGGCCCGCTTTGGCGGTGACGAATTCGTGGTGCTGCTCGAAGAGGTGACCACCACGGCAGACGTAGCGCATCTTACCCAGGTCCTGCTCAACGCCATCCGTCAACCCTACACATTGAACGAGAAGCCGGTACTGATCTCATCCAGCATCGGGGTCACCCTGTATCCGCAGGACGAGCAGAATATTAGGGATCTGCTCACCGCTGCCGACGCAGCCATGTACCAGAGCAAGCAGGCCGGCAAGAACCGCGTGGTTCTGTCCCGCGACGTCAAGCGCGCAGGGACAAACTAAGACAGCTCAGTTCGACAGGTCGCGCACCACATCGGCGATGCGGTTGGCCAAGGCAAGCACCTGATCAGCCTCACGCCCCTCGACCATGACCCGAATCAATGGCTCGGTGCCGGAAGGACGCAGCAGCACCCTGCCCTGATCACCCAGCACAGCCTCCACCTCGGCCACTGCGGCACTGACGCCGGCAGCCGCCATGATGTCGCCGGGGCTGACCTGCCCCAGGCGCACATTGATCAGTTCCTGCGGGTATTTGCGCATACCGCCACGCAGCTGCTTCAGGCTCTTGCCACTGCTGTGCATCTCCGCCAGCACCTGCAGCGCAGACACCGTGCCGTCACCCGTCGTGGTGCGGTCCAGGCAGATGATGTGTCCGGACGGCTCGCCACCCAGGTCCCACTGCTGCGACGCCAGCCGTTCAAGGATATAACGATCCCCCACCTGGGTGCGTTCAAAGCCGACGCCCAGATCGGCCAGTGCCAGTTCCAGCCCCAGATTGCTCATCTGGGTCCCCACCACCGCGCCCCGCAGGCCGCCATTGGCGAGCCGCGAACGGGCGATGATGTAAAGGATTTCGTCACCATCGAGCAACTCACCGTCTTCGTCTACCAGCAGCACCCGGTCGCCGTCGCCGTCCAGGCCGATGCCGATGTCTGCGCCGTGCTCACATACCGCCGCCTGCAACGCTTCGGGATGGGTGGAGCCCACATCGCGGTTGATGTTCAAACCGTCCGGGTCGACGCCAATGGCGATCACCTCGGCACCCAGTTCCTCCAGCACATCCGGCGTGATGTGGTAGGTGGCACCGTTGGCGCAGTCCACCACCACCTTCAGGCCGGTGAAGCTCATGCGCGACGGGATGGTGCTCTTGCAGAATTCGATGTAGCGGCCACGGGCGTCCTCCACCCGCTTGGCCTTGCCCAGACGCTCAGAGAGCGCGCAGGTCAGCGGCTTGTCCAGCTCCGCCTCGATGGCCAGTTCAACCTCGTCCGGCAGCTTGCAGCCGTCGCCGGAAAAAAACTTGATGCCGTTGTCCTGGTGGGGATTGTGGGAGGCACTGATGACGATGCCCGCCTTGGCGTGCAGGGTACGGGTCAGATAGGCGATGCCCGGCGTGGGCATGGGACCGAGCAGACGGATGTCCATGCCGGCAGCCACCAACCCTGCCTCCAGCGCAGACTCGAACATGTAACCGGATATGCGGGTGTCCTTGCCGATGAGGATCTTGCCACCATCATCGCCTCCCAACACCCGGCCGGCGGCCCAGCCCAGTTTGAGTACGAACTCGGGGTTGATATGACCCTCACCCACGGTGCCGCGGATGCCGTCGGTTCCGAAATACTTGCGTGTCATTATTGTTTCTCCATCCCGGCGACCTGTACCGCCATCAGCAACTTCAGAGCGTCCATGGTTTCGGCGACATCGTGGGCACGGATAATGGCTGCGCCATGCTGAGCAGCCAGCACCGCGGCTACAACGCTGGGCACCAGTCGCTGTTCCACCGGTCTATCCAGCAAGGCACCGAACATGCTCTTGCGCGACAAGCCCACCAGCAGGGGCAAACCCAGCTCACCCAGCTCACCCAGGCGCGCCAGCAGGCTGAGGTTATGGCTCAGGGTCTTGCCGAAACCAAATCCCGGGTCCAGCAACAGTCGCTCGCGGGGAATGCCAGCCGCCTCGCAGGCCGCTATACGCGCGGCCAGGTAGTCCTTGATATCAGCCACCACGTCGGAATACTGGGGGTTGGCCTGCATCGAGCGGGGCTCACCCTGCATATGCATCAGACACACCGGCACCGCCGCCTCACAGGCTGCCGCCAGCGCCCCCGGCGCGGTGAGCGCACAGACATCGTTGAGCAACCCGGCGCCGGCACGTACCGCCTCGCGCATCACCTCCGGCTTACTGGTATCCACGGAGATGGGCACCGGCAGTTCTGACACCAGTGCCTCGACCACCGGGATCACCCGATCCAGCTCCTGCTGCACCGATACCGGTGCGGCACCCGGCCGGGTGGACTCACCGCCCACGTCTATCAACGCGGCACCGGCCTGGTACATGGCCATCGCCTGGGACACTGCCGCGGTCCGTGCCACAAATAGGCCACCGTCGGAGAAGGAGTCGGGGGTGACGTTGAGCACCCCCATGACCCGGGGCCGACTCAAGTCCAGGGGTTTTCCGGCGCAGTCGAGCTTCATGATGATCCTGACAAAAACAAACCGGGCGCGGCTCTCGCCACGCCCGGTCTGATTTTAGCCCGGCAAGCTGCCGGAAGGGGAAGGCATTTCCCGACCGTCAGTGCTGACCGGCAGGGTCACCGACCGGACCCTCGGGCTTGTCGCTCTTTGCCTCGCCTTCAGCGCCGGTCTTGAGACCGCCGCCATGGTGCGAGTCGTCATCCCAGCCGGAAGGCGGACGCGGAGTACGGCCCGCCATGATGTCGTCGATCTGACCTGCATCGATGGTCTCGTACTTGATCAGCGCCTCGGCCATCGTATGCAGCTTGTCCAGGTTGGTCTTGAGGATGTCCTCAGCTCGCGCGTAGTTGCGATCGATGAACACGCGCACCTCTTCGTCGATGGCATGCGCGGTGTCGTCGGACACATTCTTGTGCTGGGTCACCGAACGGCCCAGGAACACCTCTTCGTCCTCTTCACCGTACAGCAGCGGCCCGAGTTTGTCGGACAGGCCCCACTTGGTGACCATGTTGCGGGCGATCTCGGTGGCACGCTTGATGTCGTTGGACGCGCCGGTGGTGACGCGCTCCGGGCCGAAGATCAGTTCCTCGGCGATACGACCGCCGAACAGGCTGGAGATCTGGCTCTGCAACTGCTCCTTGCTGTTGCTGTAGCGGTCATCTTCGGGCAGGAACATGGTCACGCCCAGGGCGCGGCCACGGGGGATGATGCTCACCTTGTAGACCGGGTCATGGGACGGCACCAGGCGGCCGACGATGGCATGCCCCGCCTCGTGATAGGCGGTGAGCTTCTTCTCTTCTTCCTTCATGACCATGGAGCGACGCTCGGCGCCCATCATGATCTTGTCCTTGGCCTTTTCCATGTCGTCCATGTCAACCAGGCGCTTGTTGGCCCGCGCGGCGAACAGCGCGGCCTCGTTCACCAGGTTGGCAAGGTCCGCACCGGAGAAACCGGGGGTGCCACGGGCAATCAGCGACGGCTTGACGTCGTCGGCCATGGGCACCTTGCGCAGATGCACCTTGAGGATCTGCTCGCGGCCACGCACGTCCGGCAGGCCAACCACCACCTGGCGATCGAAACGGCCGGGGCGCAGCAGTGCCGGATCGAGCACGTCCGGGCGGTTGGTGGCAGCGATGACGATCACGCCCTCGGTGCCCTCGAAGCCGTCCATCTCCACCAGCAACTGGTTGAGGGTCTGCTCGCGCTCGTCGTGACCGCCACCCAGGCCGGCGCCGCGATGGCGGCCGACGGCATCGATCTCGTCGATGAAGATGATGCAGGGCGCGTGCTTCTTGGCCTGCTCGAACATGTCACGCACGCGGGATGCGCCGACACCGACGAACATCTCCACGAAGTCGGAACCGGAGATGGTGAAGAACGGCACCTTGGCCTCGCCGGCAATGGCGCGCGCCAGCAACGTCTTACCGGTACCGGGCGAACCGACCATCAGCACGCCCTTGGGGATCTTGCCGCCCAGCTTGGTGAACTTGGACGGTTCACGCAGGAAGTCGACCAGCTCCTTGACCTCCTCCTTGGCCTCCTCGCAGCCGGCCACATCGCCGAAGTTAACCTTGATCTGGTCCTCGCCGAGCATGCGTGCCTTGCTCTTGCCGAAGGACATGGCGCCGCGACCGGCACCGCCACCCTGCATCTGGCGCATGAAGAATATCCACAGCGCAATCAGGATGAACAGCGGGAACCAGTTGATGATGATCTGCCACAGCAGCGAGGGCTGCTCCAGCGGCTTGGCGTTGATCTGGACGCCGGCGTCAAGCAGGTCGGCCACCAGACCAGGGTCACTGGGGGATTCCGTGGTGAACCGGCTACCGGAGCTGGTCTGGCCTTCAATGCGGCCGCTCTTGTAGATGTCCACCTTGCTGACATTGCCCTGCTTCACCTGTTCGAGGAACTGGGAATAAGGCACAGCGGGCGAGGCCTGCTGCTGGGAGGTGAAATTGTGGAATACCGTCATCAGAACGATGGCGATAACGACCCACAAGATGATGTTCTTGGCCATGTCATTCAAGGCGCTGTCCTCACTGCCAGTTACGGCTCTTAGCTATAGCGGCTGCGGGCTGAGTCACTTGACCGCCCGAACGCATCCGTTAATTAGTAAACCTACTACGAAACATAGTTCCCAGCCACCAGGTAAACCTCGCGGCTTTTCGGTCTGGATGCCTTGGGCTTGCGGGTTAACACTTTGCCAAAGCTGCTTCGTACGTCGCGAATAAGTTCGTCAAAACCTTCGCCCTGAAAGACCTTCATGACGAGAAAACCGCCCGGTTTGAGCACCTGGCGGGCGAAATCCAGTGCCAGCTCGCACAGATACATGGAACGGGGCAGATCCACCGCAGCATTACCCGTAACGTTGGGGGCCATGTCCGAGATCACAAGGTCCACGGCACGACCATCGAGGCGGGCAAGCAGCTGGTCCATCACCGCCTGCTCGCGAAAGTCGCCCTGCAGGAAATCCACATTGGGCAGCGGATCCATGGCCAGGATGTCCATGGCGAACATCATGCCGCTGCGACCCACCAGCTGACCGGCCACCTGGGACCAACCGCCGGGAGCCGCGCCCAGGTCGACGACCACCTGCCCCGGCTTGATCAGGCGGTCTTTCTCCTGCAGCTCCAGGAGTTTATAGGCCGCACGGGAACGAAAGCCCTCGCGCTGGGCGCGCTGGACATATTCGTCGTTCAGGTGACGCTGCATCCAGCGCCTGCTGCTCTTGGTCTTTGGCATCTGCCCGGGTAGCGTAAAGTTGGGAAACCGTTAAAATGTGCGGCCATTCCCGCATAACTCAAGTCTTCGAGGCACCGTGGCACTCAGCAATCTGCAAAAACGTCATCTGCGCAGCCTGGCGCATCACCTCAAGCCCGTGGTCATGATCGGCCAGCACGGCCTGAAGGACAGCATCCTGGATGAACTCGAGATCGCCCTGGACGTCCACGAACTGGTCAAGGTGCGGGTCAGTGCCGAGGATCGCGACGATCGTACCGAGATGATCGAGCGCCTGGTGGCCGCCAGTGGCGCCGAGCTGGTACAGACCATCGGCCATATCGCGGTGCTGTTCCGTCGCAACGCCAAGAAACCGAAGATCGCCCTGCCCTCCGCCTGATCCTCTGCGGCCGAACAAAACAGAGGGGCGGGGTCCTGGACCCCGCCCCTCTTTGCTTATGTCACTCGTAACGCACTTCCAGAATCTCGAATTCGCGCACGCCGCCCGGCGCCTGGAATTCCAACTCGTCGCCCTCGACCTTGCCGATCAGGGCACGGGCCAGCGGCGAGGTGATGGAAATCAGCCCGTCTTTGATACTGGCCTCGTCCTCACCCACGATCTGGTAGGTGGACTCCTCGTCGCTGTCCAGATCCATCACCACCACAGTGGCACCGAATACCACCTTGCCACCGGCATTCAGGCTGGCCACCTCGATGATCTGGGCATTGGACAGCTTGGACTCGATCTCCTTGATGCGGCCCTCGATGAAACCCTGCTGCTCGCGGGCGGCGTGGTACTCGGCATTTTCCTTCAAGTCACCGTGCGCGCGCGCCTCGGAGATCGCCGCGATCACCTTGGGACGCTTCACCTGTTTCAGTTCGGTCAGTTCGGTGCGCAGCTTCTCGGCACCGCGCGCGGTCATTGGGGTCTTGTCCATGATGGCTACCTATGTCTCTGACCCGAAGGTTCAACCGTGCAGTTCGCGCAGGCTGTGCACGACCATGTCTTCGGGCTGCTTCAGCGCCAGCACCGCGGCCTCGGCCCCGGCGATGGTGGTGGTGTAACTCACCTTGTGCTGCAGCGCCTGGCGACGGATGGAGCGGGAGTCGTCGATCGACGCCCGGCCCTCGGTGGTGTTGATGATCAGTGAGAACTCGTCATTCTTGATCATGTCGACGATGTGCGGGCGACCTTCCTTCACCTTGTTGACCGCGGTGCAGGGTGTACCTGCGGCATTGATCACGGCGCAGGTGCCGCGGGTGGCGTAGATCTTGAAGCCCAGTTCATGCAGCTCGGCGGCCACCTTGATGGCGCGCGGCCGATCCGCCTCGCGCACCGAGATCACCGCCTTGCCGGAACGGGGCAGACGCACGCTGCCGCCTTCCATCGCCTTGGCGAAGGCCTCGCCAAAGGTGCGGCCGACACCCATCACCTCGCCGGTGGACTTCATCTCCGGGCTCAGCAGGGTATCCACGCCGGGGAATTTCACGAACGGGAACACCGCTTCCTTGACGAAGTAATCCTTGGGGATGATCTCTTCGGTCACGCCCTGCTCGACCAGGCTCTTGCCTGCCATGCAGCGCGCGGCGATCTTGGCCAGCGGCATGCCGGTGGCCTTGGAAACGAACGGCACGGTACGGGAGGCGCGCGGGTTCACCTCCAGGATGTAGATGTCATCACCCTTGATGGCGAACTGGGCGTTCATCAGGCCCACCACGTTCAGCGCCTTGGCCATGCGGCGCATCTGGTCGCGCATGCGGTCCTGGATATCCTTGCTCAGGGTGTAGGGCGGCAGCGAGCAGGCGGAGTCACCGGAGTGCACGCCGGCCTGTTCGATGTGCTCCATGATGCCACCGATCAGCACGTCCTTGCCGTCGCAGATGGCATCCACGTCGACCTCGATGGCGTCGTCCAGGAAGCGATCCAGCAGCACCGGGGAGTCGTTCGAAACCGACACCGCGGTGCGCATGTAGCGACGCAGGTCATGCTCGTCATAGACGATCTCCATGGCGCGACCGCCCAGCACGTAGGACGGGCGCACCACCAGCGGGTAGCCGATCTCCTCGGCCAGCTTCACCGCCTGCTCGTCCTCGGTGGCGGTGCGGTTGGGCGGCTGCAGCAGACCCTCGGCCTCGACCATGTGCTGGAAGCGCTCGCGGTCCTCGGCCAGGTCAATGGAATCGGGACTGGTGCCGATGATGGGCGCGCCAGCGGCGTGCAGGTGCTCCGCCAGTTTGAGCGGGGTCTGGCCGCCGTACTGGACGATGATGCCGGCCGGATTCTCCTTGTGGATGATCTCCAGCACGTCTTCCAGGGTCAGCGGCTCGAAGTACAGACGATCGGAGGTGTCATAGTCGGTGGACACGGTCTCCGGGTTGCAGTTGACCATGATGGTCTCGTAGCCGTCGTCGCGCAGCGCGAAGGCCGCATGGCAACAGCAGTAATCGAACTCGATGCCCTGACCGATGCGGTTCGGGCCACCGCCCAGCACCATGATCTTCTTGTTGCCGGTCGGCGCAGCCTCGCACTCCTCCTCGTAGGTGGAGTACATGTAGGCGGTGTTGGAGGCGAACTCGGCAGCGCAGGTATCGACGCGCTTGTAGACCGGGCGCACGTTCAACTCGTGACGCTTGGCGCGCACCTCCGCCTCTTTCAGGCCCAGCAAGTCGGCCAGTCGCGCATCGGCGAAGCCCTTGCGCTTGAGCGCCCACATCCGGTCGCGATCCAGCGCGGCCATGCCCTGCTCGACCACCCTGGCCTCTTCGGCGACCAGGTCCTGGATCTGCACCAGGAACCAGGGGTCGATCATGCAGATCTCGTGGATCTCTTCCATGCTCATGCCGAAACGGAAGGCGTCGGCCACGTACCACAGGCGCTCGCCGCGGGGCAGGCGCATCTCGCGGGCGATAACGTCCTTGGCATCGGCCGCCTTCAGGTCGGCAATGGGGTCCAGGCCGAACTTGCCGGTCTCCAGGCCGCGCAGGGCCTTCTGCAGCGACTCCTGAAAGGTGCGACCCATGGCCATCACCTCACCCACCGACTTCATCTGGGTGGTGAGCTTGTCGTCGGCCTCGGGGAATTTCTCAAACGCGAAACGGGGCACCTTGGTGACCACGTAGTCGATGGACGGCTCGAAGGAGGCCGGGGTCACGCCGCCGGTAATGTCGTTACTGAGCTCGTCAAGGGTGTAACCAATGGCCAGCTTGGCGGCCACCTTGGCGATGGGGAAGCCGGTGGCCTTGGAGGCCAGCGCAGAGGAACGGGACACCCGCGGGTTCATCTCGATGATGATCATGCGGCCGTTTTCGGGGCTGATGGCGAACTGCACGTTGGAGCCGCCGGTATCCACGCCGATCTCGCGCAGCACCGCCAGCGAGGCGTTGCGCATGATCTGGTATTCCTTGTCGGTCAGGGTCTGGGCCGGGGCTACGGTGATGGAATCACCGGTGTGCACACCCATCGGGTCCAGGTTCTCGATGGAACAGATGATGATGCAGTTGTCGTTGCGGTCACGCACCACCTCCATCTCGTACTCTTTCCAGCCGATGATGGACTCTTCGATGAGCAGTTCCTTGGTCGGCGACAGGTCCAGGCCGCGCTCGCAGATCTCCTCGAATTCTTCCCGGTTGTAGGCGATGCCGCCGCCGGAACCGCCCATGGTGAAGGACGGCCGGATGATGCAGGGGAAGCCGATGGACACCTGCACCTGGTTGGCCTCTTCCATGGAATGGGCGATGGCCGAGGTGGGCATGTCCAGGCCGATCTTGCGCATGGCCTGGCGGAACAGGTCGCGATCCTCGGCCTTGTCGATGGCCTGCTTACTGGCACCGACCATCTCCACGCCGAACTTTTCCAGCACGCCGTGCTTGTCCAGGTCCAGCGCGCAGTTCAGCGCCGTCTGGCCGCCCATGGTGGGCAGCAGCACGTCCGGCTTTTCCTTCTCGATGATCTTGGCAACCGTCTGCCAGGTGATCGGCTCGATGTAGGTCGCATCGGCCATCTCCGGGTCGGTCATGATGGTCGCCGGGTTGGAGTTCACCAGGATGACCCGGTAGCCCTCCTCGCGCAGCGCCTTGCAGGCCTGGGCACCGGAATAATCGAACTCACAGGCCTGGCCGATGACAATGGGGCCGGCGCCGATGATCAGGATGCTGTTGATGTCAGTACGTTTTGGCATCTTTCCGCTTCGTTACTTGAGTGGGGCGCTCGGTGCACCGCGCTGCGACCGGGACGGTCGCGATCGTGGCCCCGAGGGGCCACGCCTACAATCTTGATTCAGGCCTTGGCCGCCATCAGCTCGATGAAATGATCGAACACCGGCGCCACATCGTGTGGCCCCGGGCTGGCCTCGGGGTGCCCCTGGAAGCTGAAGGCCGGCTGGTCGGTGCGATGGATACCCTGCAGCGAACCATCGAACAGCGACTTGTGGGTCGCCTTCAGGTTGGCCGGCAGGCTGACCTCGTCCACGGCAAAGCCATGGTTCTGGCTGGAGATCATCACCGTGCCCTTCGCCAGGTCCTGCACCGGGTGGTTGGCGCCATGGTGACCGAACTTCATCTTCACCGTCTTGGCGCCGGACGCCAGGCCCAGCAGCTGATGTCCCAGGCAGATGCCGAAGGTCGGCATGCCGGTGGCGACGATCTCCTTGATGGCGGCGATGGCGTAGTCACAGGGCTCGGGGTCGCCCGGGCCGTTGGACAGGAACACGCCATCCGGCCGCATCGCCAGCACCTCGCTGGCGGGCGTCTGCGCCGGCACCACGGTGAGCTTGCAGCCGCGATCGGCCAGCATGCGCAGGATGTTGCGCTTCACACCGTAGTCGTAGGCCACCACGTGGTATTTCGCCTGGTCGGCCGGCTTGACCGGATGGCCCTCGCCCAGCACCCAGCTGCCCTCGTCCCAGCCGTAGGCCTTGTTGGTGCTGACCTCTTTGGCCAGATCCATGCCCTTGAGGCCGGGGAATGCCTTGGCGGCGGCCAGCGCGGCCTCCTCGGTGGCGGCGGCACCGGTGAGGATGCAGCCGGCCAGGGCGCCCTTCTCACGCAGGATGCGGGTCAGGCGGCGGGTGTCGATATCGGCAATGGCCACCACGCCGTTGTCGCGCAGGTAGTCCGGCAGGCTCTTGGTGTTGCGCCAGTTGCTGGCCAGCAGCGGCAGGTCGCGGATCACCAGGCCGGCAGCATGCACCGCGGAGGACTCTTCATCCTCGGGATTGGTCCCGGTGTTACCGATATGGGGATAGGTCAGGGTGACGATCTGGCGGCTGTAGGAGGGATCGGTGAGGATCTCCTGGTAACCGGTCATGGCGGTATTGAACACCACCTCGCCCACGGTCTGACCGCTGGCACCGATGGAACGGCCGCGGAAAGTGGAGCCGTCCTCTAGAACAAGTATTGCAGAATCAGTCATCTAGGCACACAAAAGGGGCTGAGCCTGCATCCCGAGGCCCCTCCCACAGAGACTTGAATTGGCGGTTTACGCGGCAGCGCGCAAACCCTTGTCACGGCGCAAATTGTAGCCGTTTGCGGCCCCGGGTGTCTACGCGCGCCCGGCGCCGGGGAGGTGTTGACGGGTCCAGCGGACGATGGTTGCCGCGTCCACGGCACCGGCCTGTCGGGCCACCTCGCCTCCCTGTTGGAACAATGCCAAAGTGGGGATGCTGCGGATCCCCAACCGGCCCGACAGGGTCTGCGCCTGCTCGGTGTTGACCTTCAGCGACAGCACAGAGGGGGCCAACTGGGCAGCGGCCTGCTGGAAGGCCGGCGCCATCATCTTGCAGGGCCCGCACCAGTCGGCCCAGAAGTCCACCAGGATGGGGCGCTGGTCACGGCTCAGAATGCGCTCGAAGCCGGCCTCGTCCACCGCCAGCGGGCCGGCCGGAACCAATGCCGAGCCGCAGCGGCCGCACTTGCCGCCCTCACCCAGGCGCTCGGCGGGGACACGATTGACGCCGCCACAGGCGGGACATACCAGGTGCAGGGAATTGCTCATCTCGGACTCCTTGGCCATCTCGCCATACCACGTGCGGTCAGCGCCGCCGATTTCAACGCCTGACTTGCATTGCCGCTAGAATGCCCCACTTTTCCGCCGTCGAAGAATCGATACCAGGAGCCCTGATGACCGACTCCCCTTACATCGTCGAAGTCACCCCGGAAAACTTCGCCCAAGTGCTGCAGGCCTCCCAGCGCACCCCGGTGCTGGTGGACTTCTGGGCCGACTGGTGCGGCCCCTGCAAGCAGTTGATGCCGCTGCTGGCCAAGCTGGCCGAGGAATACCAGGGACGCTTCCTGCTGGCCAAGCTCAACACCGAGGAGCACCAGGACCTGGCGGCCCAGTTCGGCATCCGCAGCATCCCCACCTGCAAGCTGATCGTCGGCGGCCAGATCGCGGACGAATTCAGCGGCGCCCTGCCCGAAGCTGCCGTGCGCGAGTTTCTCGACAAGCATCTGCCCCGCCCCTCCGATGGACTGGCGGCCCAGGCACTGCAGGCACTGCAGTCAGGCGACACCGCCACTGCTCTGACGCTGCTGCAGCAGGCCAAGCTGGAAGATCCAGGCAATACCCGCATCGACATCACCATCGCCCAGGCGCAGATGGCCAGCGGCGACAGCACGGCGGCCCAGGCCACCCTGGACGCACTGCCGGCGGACCAGCAGGACGACCCCGACGTCAAGGCCATGCGGGAACAGTTGCACTTCGCCGCCGAGGCAGAAGGCCTGGCCGATCCCGAGACGCTAACGCAACGCCTGGCTGCCAACGCCAACGACAGCGAGGCGCGCTATCAGCTGGCCATCCACAAGGTGCTGCAACCCGATTACGAGGGGGCCCTGGACCTGCTGCTGGCGCTGATGCGTGACGACGGCGGCTACAACGATGGCGCGGCCCGCAAGACGCTGTTGAAGATCTTCGACCTGCTGGGCGACGATCCGCTGACCGCCCGATACCGTCGCAAGATGTTCACCCTGCTGCATTGACCTGACGCCCGACCGGAGACAAGAAAAGATGGACGATAAGACCCGCACCGAGATCGAGGCCGCCGCCTGGCGCAAGCTGGTGGGCCACTTCCAGAAACGCACCGACGTACAGAACATAGACCTGATGAACCAGGCCGGCTTCTGCCGCAACTGCATGTCGAAGTGGTACATGGGCGCCGCCCAGGATCGCGGCATCGACATGGACTACGACCAGGCCCGCGAGATCATCTACGGCATGAGCTATGACGAATGGAAGACCCACTATCAGGGCAAGGCCACGCCGGAGCAGATGGCCAAATACAACAGTCTCGGCAAGGACGACATTACCGAGTAGCCAAACCCACGCTCGCAGCGGAGTTCCTGTCGCGGACCTAAGGGGCCGGCTCCACCGCCAGCACCTCCACCACACCGGCGTCGATACGAAAGCGCAGGTTCACCGCCGCCAGCCGCATGCCGTAGACGCGCTCAGCGTCATCGGCCTGATAGGCCGGGCGCGGATCCTGGGCCAGCACAGCACTGATCATGTCGCGCAGCGCCGGGGCGTCGGCCACCGCGTCCTGCGCTGCCGGCCCGAAGCGCACTGCCAGCGCCGCGGGTGCCTGCGGGGCAAAACCGCCGCGGGCATCGGGCAGCGCATCCACATAAGGCACATAGGGCTTGATATCCAGCACCGGGGTACCGTCCAGCAGATCAGCACCGCGCAGCCGCAGGCTGACCGGCTTGCCCATTTCCACGCCCAACAACTCCACCACCGACAGGCCGAGATGATTGGGCCGGAAGGGCGAGCGGCTGGCGTATACCCCAATCCGGGTATTCCCGCCCAGTCGCGGCGGCCGCACCCGGGCACGCCAGCCCTGATCCACACAGGCATGGAACACGAAGGTCAGCCACAGGTGGGAAAAGCCCGTCAGGCCTTCCAGCATCTCGGGCCGATCGAAGCCGGGTAACAGTTCCAACCGGGTTTCCACATCCACCAGCCCCGGTTGCCGCGGAATACCGAATTTCTCCTTGTAGGGCGAACGCATGATGCCTATCGGCTCCAGGCACCAGGCGGCTGGGGTGTCGGTCATCGCGTCCGCATCCATCAAGGCGCCACTGGCACCATATCAAGCCCTGACCGCAACGCCCGGCAGGAGGTTGCATACCCTGGATGTCGCATCATCTCGATACCGCAAAGAATTGAATGTAAAGACGCTGCAGCTTGCCGCCACTTGCCACCTGGATGCCGATCACACCCGGGCTGCAGCTAATGATAACCTGCATTCTCAACTCCCTACCGGCGTCACGGAAATACTGCCAGTGGGCCTTGAGTCATCACCAGCCACAGGACATGACCATGCCAATCACACGCCCCTTCACCCTGTTGCTCACCCTGTTCATGCTCGCCGCTGCCCCCGTGCAGGCAGGCTGGGATCCACGCGAGAAAGCGGAACTGGAACACCAGGCCCAGGAGACCGTCCGCCTGTTTCGCCAACGCGACCCCAGCCTGAACGCCTTCTTCGATCGTGCAGCCGGTTGGGCCGTGTTCCCTACCGTCGGCAAGGGCGGTTTCTGGATCGGCGGCGCCTATGGCGAGGGCGTGGTCTATGCCGGCGGCAAGGCCGTCGGTTACAGCGAACTGAAGCAGGTCTCGGTGGGATTTCAGTTCGGCGGCCAGGCTTATAGCGAGATCATCTTCTTCCGCGACCAGGCAGCGTTGCAGCGCTTCCAGTCCGGCAAGCTGGAATTCGATGCCCAGGCATCCGGCGTGGTGGCCGACAAGGGTGCCGGCGCCAACGCCGACTATCACAAGGGCGTGGCCATCTTTACCCTCATCAAGGGAGGCCTCATGGCCGAGGCATCCGTCGGCGGGCAGACCTTCAGCTTCCACCCCCGCTGATGCGCTGAGCATTCGCCGCTGGGGAGGGACATATCCCTCCCCAGCCCCGGCCTCAATATTTGACCCGCCAAGCCGCTAGCAGACGCACACATCAAGTACGCCGTAGCTTAAACAGCCGCGGCCGAAAAGACCGGCAAGGCCGCCAGAAAAACTGACTTGGAGCGTCAGCAGCAAACTGCACCGTTAATAACGAGAATAACAAAGTGCAAAAAATCAGCTGTTTTCACCCCCCCTCACAGAAGGACCGTGCCGGGATCCCAGGGTGCCGTGATGACATGCCACTTCCAGAGCAAGCGGCATGACCATTCAGCGCGGCCAAATTCGCTTCGGCATTCGTCACAAGATGCTCGCCATCCTGATGACGGTACTGCTGGTCGCGCTCAGCACCAGTGGCTGGCTGACTCTGCAAAAACAAGAACAGGACCTCTACGACGCCATCCAGATACGGGGCCAGGAGGTGGTCAAACACGCCGCCCATGCCATTGCCCTGTACGCCGTCAGTTACGACTACCACAGCATCCAGATCCTGCTGGACGAGATCATCACCAGCCCGGACATCATTCACACCCATGTCACCAGCGCCAAGGGCAACATCATGGCCACCGCCGGCCCTACCGCTGACAGCAACGAATACCGCCCCACCTTCTTGCGCAGCATTCAGTTCGACAGCCGACCAGTGGGTGAACTGACCATCCAGCTCGACCCCCGCGACATCGTGCGAAGGGTCGAGGAAAACCGGAATGAACTGCTGCTGCGCGAACTGGTGCTGATCGTGCTGGTGGCCATCGGGGAATTCATCGCCCTGTCCTACTTCATCGCCCGCCCGGTATCGGTGATCAGCGACTCACTGGAGGCGAACGTCGATCAAGATGGGCGCATCCGCAACAAGATTCCCATCCACTCCAACGACGAATTCGGCCGGCTGTCCGGCCAGTTCAACTTGATGCGCGAACAGCTCAACAAGGCCCACAAGCAGTTGCACTCACGCATCGAGGCTGCCGACGTCCGGCTCATCGAGACCAATAAGGCACTACTGGAACAGTCTGAAGAACTCACCAAGGCAAACCGACGCCTGATGGAACTGACGGTCACCGACGATCTCACCGGCCTGTACAACCGGCGCCACTTTGAAGAAGTCATGGATCAGGAAATGACACACAGCCGGCGGCAGAAACAGCCCTGCAGCCTGATGATCATGGACATCGACCACTTCAAAAAGATCAATGACACCTACGGCCACGCTGTGGGTGATGAGGTCCTGCGCAGCTTCGCCCAGATCATCCGCGACACCATTCGTCAGAATGACATTCCCTGCCGCATCGGCGGTGAGGAATTTGTGGTCGCCTGCCGGCAGACCAGCAAGAACGAAGCCATGCGCCTGGCCGAACGACTGCGCAAGGCCGCCGAATACACTCCATTTCAGCTGGATGACCTGGCCATACCCTTTGCCATCAGCGTGGGCGTGACCACCACCAGTTCCGACGAAGATACGCTGGACAGTGTTTTCAAACTCGCCGACCGGGCCATGTATCACAGCAAGCAACACGGCCGGAATCGCGTCACCCACTACGCTGAGCTCGAAGACCAGGCACAACAGGCCTAGAGGTTGTACATGCAAAAACTCATCGTCATCGCCCTGTGTACATTGCTCTGGCTCGGCACCGCACAAAGCGCGCCCAAAGAGCTGGTGTTCGGCTCCGTGGCCATGGATATCCCGGCAGAGATGCACAAGCGACTCACCCCGCTGACCCAGCATCTGAGCAAGGCCCTGGGCGTTCCGGTGCGTCTGCATCTGTCGCCAAACATGAAGAGCGCCATCAATAAGCTGGCGAACGGCGAGGTGGATTTCGCGTACCTGACGCCGGTGTCCTACCTTGAATCACACGAACGCGGCCAGGCCAAGCTGGTGGTAAAGACCATCACCAAGGGACGCGGGTCGTTTCAGCTGATGATCGCCGCGCGGGCCGACGGACCGGTCAAGACCGTTGCCGACCTGAAGGGCCGCAGTTTCGCCTTCGGCGATCGCAAGGCCCTGCTGCAGCAGGCGGTGGTGTTGGCCGCAGGCATCCAGCTTGAAGAGCTGGGTGAATACGCCTTCCTGGGACACTACGACAACATCGCCCGTGGCGTGTCGGTAGGCGACTTTGACGCCGGCATCCTCAAGGACACCAAGGCCTTCGCCTGGGAAAAGCAAGGGCTGAAGATCATCCACGCCTCGGCGCCTCTGCCGCCCTACAACATCGCCGCGCGCAAGGATCTGGATCCGGAGATCTACGATCAACTGCAGAGCGTCTTCCTTGCGCTGAACGCCGACAATCCGCAAGACGCCCTGGTGATCCATACCCTGAGCAAGAACTACGACGGCTTCGCGAAGACCTCTGACAGTGAATACGACGTGGTACGCCAGCTGATCAAGCCCTTCCGCTGAAACCTTCCAGCATGACCCTGGGCGGGGCTTCCTGCAGGGCCGGGGTCAGATGCAGGCGTGCGCGATGCAGCACCAGCTGCTGCTCGTAGAAACGGATCATGGCCTTTTCGTAGGCGCAGTCACCATCGCCCAGGCGTCGCAGGCGTGACTCCATCATCACGATGGCCTCCTGCAGCACCTTGGGGTCCTCGGGCAGTCGTCGCTGGGCAATCTGCTTGTGGGTGCGTTTCATAGCTTGGCCGTCCTATGCAAAAGTTCGCAGCAGCCTATGCAGGGCATGTGACCGGCGTATGACGCTCAATCTCTGCGCAATTCATCACTGACCGCGATGGGCGTGGGAAAACGCAGCACCACCAGGTAGGACGACACCAGGAAGGTGATCAGCGTGGCCAGTTGGATCAGGTAGCTGGCCTGCTGGCCGATGGCACCATGCTGCACCGCCAGCACCGCCAGCAGCAGCGAGAACTCGCTCATCTGCCCGAGCCGGAAACCGATCTCGCGCGAACGTGTCTCAGACTCGCCGCTGCGCACCAGCAGCAGGCGGAACACCGGCGGCTTCAGCACCAGCATCAGCACCGCCAGCAACACCGCCGGCAGCGCCACCTCCGGCACCATGTCCAGGTTGAAGCCGGCCCCCAGCGAGAAGAAGAACAGCACCAGGAAGAAGTCGCGTAGCGGCTTCAGGCTTTCGGCGATGTACAGCGCAATGGGACTGGATGCCAGGGTTATGCCCGCGATGAAGGCGCCGATCTCGTGAGACAGCCCAACCGCCGCCGCCAGCTGCGCCATGCCCAGACACCAGCCGATGGCAGCCAGGAAGATGTACTCGCCGATCTTGTCGAACTTGCGGATCAGGCGGAACAGCACATAACGCTCGAAGCCCCAGGCAAAGGCAATCAGCAGCGGCAGTGCCATCAGCAGCCAGAGGATCTCGCGCAGCGGCGACACGTCCACCGAGGCCCCCTGCAGCACCACCAGCAGCACGATGGCCACCAGGTCCTGCAGCAGCAAAATACTGATGATCACCTCGCCCATGCGCTGGTGATGCAGCACCGTGGTGGGCAACAGCTTGAGTCCGATGATGGTGCTGGAGAAGGTGGCCGCGCCGCCCACCAGCAGGGCCTCCAGCGGCGTGAAACCGAAGGCCAGCGCGATGCCGCCACCCAGCAGCGCAAAGATCAGGGTGCTGCCGATGGTGACCAGGGTGGTCTTCTTCACCATGCGCAGCAGTTCCTGTGGCTGCAGATTGAGACCCAGCAGGAACAGCAGGAACACGATGCCGAAGCTGGCGATGTCGCCGATCAGTGCCGAATCGTTGACCAGGCCGGCTCCCCAGGGTCCCAGCGCCACCCCGAGCAGGATGTAGGCCACCAGCAGCGACTGACGCGCATACAGCGCCAGGGTGGCCAGCACGGCAGCACCGGCAAAGATCAGAAAGATGGTGAAGACGATGGGATCGTGCGGCATGCGAGTGGTCGGTCCGTAGGTTACCCGGTGCCCGGGACTGACCTACAGCATATAGAAAAACACCCGCCGACTGGCGGGTGTCTCGAACGGGCTGCAAGGCGCTCAACTGTTCGGCGGCGACGCCTGCCCGGCAGCCTTGGTCGCCGGCTTGCCCGGCGACTTGATGCGGCAATAGGCCGCCACATCGCGACCGTCCTTGCGGGTGTAGCCCTGCACCCAGTTACAGCTCTCGGTACCGTCACAGGCCTGCTTTGACAGTCCCTTACAGGCATTGGCGGCACTGGCCGGCGTGACGGACAGCAGGGTCAGGGCGGACAACAGCGGCAATAGCGTGAATTTTGCGTTCATGACATCTCCTTGTCGTGGAATCCAAGCAAAAGGCGCACTCCCTGTGCGCCAGACCAAGCTAACCAGTCGGCGGGATCCGCTGCTATCGGCTATTCGCCCGACTGGCTGTCAGCCAAGGTTTCATGCAGGGTCACCGGCAGGCGCCGCGACCCCCAGTCGCCGGGCTTGTCCTCGAACACCCCGGCGATGGCATGGCCACAGTGGCTGCAGTGACCATCGGCGGTGATGTTCCACTCGCCAAGCTCGTACCAGTCGCGCTCGATGACCCGCTTGCCGCAGCCCGGGCAATAGGTGCTGTCGCCCTCCGGATCATGCACGTTGCCCACGTACACGTAGTGCAATCCCGCCTGCATGGCGATGCGCCGCGCCCGCCGCAGGGTCTCGGGCGGCGTCGCCGGCACGTCGGTCATCTTGTAGTCCGGATGGAAGGCGGAGAAGTGCAAAGGCACGTCGGGGCCGAGGTGTGCCATGTACCACTCGGACAGACGCTGGATCTCCTGCTCCGAATCATTGTGGCCGGGAATCAGCAGGGTGGTGACCTCCAGCCAGCAATCGGTCTCGTTGTGGATGTACTCCAGGGTGTCAAGCACCGGCTGCAGATGGCCGCCGGTGAGCTTGTGGTAGAAGTCCTCGGTGAAGGCCTTCAGGTCCACGTTGGCCGCATCCATGTGGGCGAAGAACTCCTTGCGCGGCTCCTCGCAGATATAGCCGGCAGTCACCGCCACCGACTTGATGCCGCGTTCGTGGCAGGCAATGGCGGTGTCGATGGCGTATTCAAGGAAGATCACCGGATCGTTGTAGGTGTAGGCGACGCTGCGGCAGCCCAGGCGCTCGGCGGTGGCGGCAATGGTTTCCGGCGAGGCGCTGGCCGCCAGGGTGTCGATCTCCCGCGACTTGCTGATGTCCCAGTTCTGGCAGAACTTGCATGCCAGGTTGCAGCCGGCGGTGCCGAAGGACAGCACCGGCGTACCGGGCAGGAAGTGGTTGAGCGGTTTCTTCTCGATGGGGTCGACGCAGAAGCCGCTGGAGCGGCCATAGGTGGTCGACACCATCTGGTCGCCTTCGCGGGCGCGGACGAAGCACAACCCGCGCTGCCCCTCGTGCAGGTGGCAGTAGCGCGGGCACAGATCGCACTGAATGCGCCCGTCCTCCATCATGTGCCAGTAACGCCCGGGTACGGTGCCTGCGGTCAAGAGCCTCTCCCATCGCTTGAATTTTGCGGCTGAATAGCCAACTGTAGGTTTTATAGCTCAGCCAGAGGCAGGCAGTCATGATGCAGGTCAAGCCCCCCGCCGTGGCGGGACTGTTCTATCCCGCCGATCCCGATGAACTGCGCGCCATGCTGCGCGGCATGTTCGCCGCTGCCCACAGCGACGCCAGCGAACGCCCGCTGGCGCTGATCGCCCCGCATGCCGGCTATCAGTACTCGGGGCCCATCGCCGCCAACGCCTATGCCACCCTGACCCCCTGGGCGGAGCAGATCAACCGGGTGGTGGTACTGGCACCTTCTCACCGGGTGCCTTTTATCGGCATCGCTGCCAGCAGTGCCGACGCCTTCCAGACCCCGCTCGGCAATATCCCGGTCGACCGCGACGCGGTGACGCGCCTGCTGGATGACCCCGCGGTGCAGGCCCTGGACGCGGCCTTCGCCCAGGAACACGCGCTGGAGGTGCAGTTGCCCTTCCTGCAGACGGTGCTGAGCGATTTCACCCTGGTGCCGCTGATCGTCGGCGAGGCCGATGCCGAGGACGTCAGCCGGGTGATCGAGGCGCTGTGGCAACCGGATACCCTGATCGTGGTCAGTTCGGACCTCAGCCACTACCTGGACTACCACAGCTGCCAGCAGCGGGATCAGGCCACCAGCCGCGCCATCGAGGACATGGATGCCGCGCATATCGGCACCTACGACGCCTGCGGTGCCTACCCCATCCGCGGCCTGCTGCGCAGCGCCGAGCACCATGGCTGGCGGGTGCGCACCCTGGATCTGCGCAATTCCGGCGACACCTCCGGCGACAAGTCGAAGGTGGTCGGCTACGGCGCCTACGAGTTTTTCGCATGAGCGACGAACCCGCGGCCGACGAACTCGGCCCCGCCCAGCGCCGCACCCTGCTGGATGTGGCCCGCCGCTCCATTGAGCATGGCCTTGACCATGGCCAGCCGCTGCCCGTTTACCCTTCCGAATATCACCGCGACCTGAAGGCGGTGCGCGCCAGTTTCATCACCCTGAATCTGCACGGCGAACTGCGCGGCTGCATCGGTCACCTGGAGGCGGTGCAGCCGCTGGTGGTGGACGTGGCGGAGAACGCCTTCGCGGCCGCCTTTCGTGACCCGCGCTTCGCGCCGCTGAGCGCCGCTGAATGGCCGACGGTGAAGGTGCACATCTCTGTGCTCAGTACGCCAGAACCCATGCAGTTCCAGGATGAACAGGAGCTGCTGGAGCAGATCCGCCCGGGCGAGGACGGCCTGATCCTGGTTGACGGCCCCAACCGCGGCACCTTCCTGCCGTCGGTGTGGGAGAGCCTGCCGGACCCTGGGGACTTCCTGACCCATCTCAAGCTAAAGGCCGGGCTGGCGGCCAATCACTGGTCGGACCGGGTCGAGGTGTCCCGCTACCGCACCGAGAGCTTCGGCGACGACTAAGGCGCAGGACCCGGGCCACAGCCGCCCAGGGCGTTTTCGGCGCAGGTCCGACCGTCGGTCCATACCGCACCGTGCAAGCGGGCCTCCCTCAGGTCCGCACCACCCAGGCGGGCACCACGCAGGTCAGCGAAGGACAGATCAACATCGTTGAGCACCGCGTAGGTGAGATCGGTATCGCGCAGGTCGGCGCCCTTCAGGGTGGCACCACCCAGCCGCGTATAGCTGAGATCCGCGCCGCGCAGGTCGGCATAACGCAGATCAGCCGCCGCCAGGTCGGCACCCCGTAGCTGAGCGCCCGGCGCCGCCCCGTTGCTGAGCACCACGCCGCGCAGATCGGCCTGCGGTGCGGACAGCCCCGTAAAACGGCAATCCTGCCAATTCACCCCGGGTGCGGCGACAGCACCGCAGTCAGCATCACTGGCCTGCGGCCGATCCAGCCACAGCACCGTGCCGAACACCACCAGCAGCAGTACCAGCACCACCGACAACGAGACCATCGCCTGGCGATGCTGACTCTGACGCTCCACCAGCAGTTCCTGCTCATCGGCCGGATCGACGCCCCGTAATTGCGGCGGCACCACCTCCGGCACCTCGGCCAGACGCAGCCAGACGGCCTGGTCATGGCTCACCTGGTCGTCGAGGGTCACTTTCCCCTGCAGCACCAGGCGCCGGATTTCAGTGCTGCTAAAGGGCCCTGTCTGCTGTCCAGCCGCACGCAGATACCATGTTTCCACCATGTCGCGATGGGCGACCGCCCTCTCCTCTTCGCTGCTGCCATACCTTGATACTGAAGGTATCGGCCAGCTGGCCGATATCTGCAACATGGACATCAACCTGTTGCTGCGGGGCGACCGCCTCAACCAGGTTCTCGAGCGCGCGCTGCCCGGGGACAAGCTGGCGCGCGAGCTGCTATCCAGTCTGCGCACCGGGCAGTCCCTGCAGGCCCAAGTGCTGGCGGTGCCCCGCGCCGACCTGGCCCGACTGTTGATCAACGACCTGACCATCACCGCCCGTACCGGTCGCCCACTGACACCGGGGCAGACCCTGACCCTCACCGTACTCAAGGGCGGCGCCACCCCGGAGCTGCAGGTTCAGTCCCCGCAACGGCCGCCCAACGGCCAGGACGTCCTGCGCCTGGCACTGCCTCGCCAACAACCCCTGAACAGCACCCTGAGCGGACTGGCCCAGTTGGCCGAACGCGCCATGCCGTTACTCAACGGCCCCGCCCGCAAGGCCCTGCTCGGCTTGCTCGCGCGCAGCGTTCCCTTGCGGCAGGTATCACCGGATACCGTACGACAGGCGGTGAAGGACAGCGGCGTGTTCACAGAGGCCCGCATGGCCAAAGGCCAGCCGCCAGCCCCGACCGACCGCAAGGCCTTGCTGCTGCAACTGGCAGCTGCACTCCCGCAACGTCAACCAGCCCCGTTGGACAGACCGGCCGCTGACGCCGCCTTGACCCGCGCCACCCTGGCCACCGCCGGCGCACCGCCCGCACCCCTGACCCGCGCTACGCTGCTGGCCGGCGGTTTGCTAAAGACCAGCGGCCTGACGCTCACCTCCCCTACAACAGCTGCCGCACCCACTGCCATGCCACCAGCGGAGCAGGCGGTACTCGATCGCCTGTGGCGCCTGGTGGAAGCCAGCCTGGCCCGCATCCAGACCCACCAGGCCGCCAGCCTGCCCGTCGATGACAATGCCCCGCCCGCCTGGCAACTGGACATCCCCCTGGCCCTGCCCGGCGGCCTCACCCAGGCGGTGGAGCTACGTATCCAGACCGAACCCGAGAGCGATGACGAAGACGCCAATGAGGCCGGCTGGCTGGTTACCATCGGCTTCATCTTTCCCGAACTGGGCCCGGTAAAGGCCGGCGTACGATTGGCCAACGGCCGTATCTCCAGTACCTTCTGGTGTGAGCAGCCGGCCGCAGCCGCCATCTTCGATCGTCACCTGCCGGAATTGCGGGCCGCGCTGGAGGCAGCGGGTCTGGAGGTGTCACACCTGGCCGCCAGCCAGGGCAAGCCACCGCAGGCCCAGAGCAATGCAGCCGATGACCGACTCCTGGACGAACGGGTATGAAGGGACACACACCCAGAGACTATGACCTGACCGACCTGGCCATCGCCCTGCGCTACGATGGCGACGGCGCACCTCAGGTCACCGCCGCCGGACGCCAGGGACTGGCCGAACGCATCCGTCAGATGGCCGCCGAGGCCGGCATCCCCGAATACCCCGACCCCGAACTTGCCGAGATCCTGGCCCAGGTCCCTGTGGGTGAGGAGATCCCCGAATCCCTCTACCTGGCCGTGGCCCAGGTGATCGCCTTCGCCTTTTATGTCTCCGGTCGTACCCCACCCGGTTACAACCCTGCCGGGCACGAATAGATGCAGGATTACGGCCGACCGACTCATCGCAAACCATGGCAGGCGCTGTCGCTCGGCCTGCTGATGCTGTTGTCGGCACTGCTCATGGCGTTCTCGCCCCAGGGCAATGCCGCAGGTGACGAATCGCAGCTCATCGAGGTGCGTATCGGGCTGCGTGCCCACCGCGGTGCCGAGCGCGCCCTCAAGCGCTGGGGGCCGACGGCAGATCATCTGACCGCCAGCATCCCCGGTTACCGTTTCGTCATGATCCCTTTCGAGAGCATTGCGGAACTGAACGAGGCGGTCAGTCGCGCCGAATTCGACTTCGTACTCGCCAGTCCCGCCGCCTATGTGGAATACGAACAGCGCTACGGCGTGCGTCACCTGGTCACCGTCATCAACAATCGCCAGGGGCGCGGTTATACCGAATTCGGCTCGGTGATCTTCACCCGCGCCGATCGCACCGACATCAATACCCTGCAGGACCTGAAGGGCAAGACCTTCATGGCGGTGTCCGAATTCGGCTTCGGCGGCTGGCGAGTGGCCTGGTACGAGATGCGCGAACAAGGCATAGACCCCTACCGCGACCTGGCCAGGGTGATGTTTGGCGGCGGCATACAACCCGACGTGGTCAAGGCGGTACTGAACGGTGAGGCGGATGCCGGCTCTGTGCGCACCGACATGCTGGAGCGCCTGGCCGCTGCCGGCAAGATTCAGACGACGGACTACAAGGTACTCAACCCCAAGCAGACCGACGGCTTCCCCTTCGCCCACAGCACCCGGCTATACCCCGAATGGCCCTTCGCGCGGCTGGCCCACACCGACGACAACCTGGCGGAACAGGTCACCCGGGTGCTGCTGAACATGACCGCCGACCTGCCCGCCGCCCACAGCGGCCGGTATCTGGGCTGGCATACCCCGCTGAACTACCAGCCGGTACGGAACCTGTTGAAGGACCTGGGCGTCGGCCCCTACACGGGTCACGCCACCATCACCTTCGGGCGACTGCTCCAGGACTATGGTCCCTGGCTCGGGCTTGGCCTGCTGATACTGCTGCTGCTGAGCGCCATGATGGTGCGGATGAAGCTGCTCAACGCCCGGCTGCTTGCCACCGAGGTCCAGCTGAAAGAGATGGCCATGCACGACGGCCTGACCGGGCTGGCCAACCGCCATCGTCTGGACGGATTCCTGGCCCAGGAATGGCGCCAGGCCGCCCGCAAGCGGCGCGAGATATCGGCAGTGCTGTTCGACATCGACCACTTCAAGCAATACAACGACCACTATGGCCATGTGGCGGGGGACCACTGCCTGCGCCGGGTGGCGGAGCTTGCCGCTGGTCTGTTCCGGCGGGCCAACGATCTGGTGGTGCGCTACGGCGGCGAGGAATTCCTGATCATCCTGCTGGACACCGGCCTGGATGATGCCCTGCGACAGGCGGAGGAATTGCGCGCCAAATTAGCCGGGTTGCGCATCCCCCATAGCGCCTCTGCGGTGGCCGACCACCTGACCATCAGCATCGGCGTCACCACCTGCTCACCCAGCCCAAAAATCATGCCCGAGCGCCTGATCCATGCCGCCGACACCGCCCTGTATCAGGCCAAGTCCACAGGTCGAAACCGGGTGGTCAGCGGCCAATGCAACAAACTCGGACTTGTAAGCAGCACGCAAAGCAATGTGGACAACTCCAGCAGCTAGACGCGACGGTCTCATCACTGTCCGGCCCCGCTGGCATCGACCAATGCAGCGCTGTGGCGACAGCCCGCTCAACCAAAACGAATTCGCCGTTGTGCGGGCCGCGTCGCCCAAGGCCCACAGACAGCAGGCGGTCAACCCATCCGCTAGACTGCGCATCCCACAGGATTCACCCAGGTAAAGGTATGACACCGCGACGTCGATTGTTCCAGATGCTGGAGGCACCCGAGCGCGACGGCGCCACAGGTCGGCTGCTGGATGGGGCGCTGATCCTGTTGATCATGCTCAACCTGGTCGCGGTGGTGCTCGAATCCGTGCCGGAGATACGCCACGACTGGCAGGCTCAGTTTCACGCCTTTGAGATCTTTTCCATCGCCGTATTCAGCATCGAATACCTGCTGCGCGTGTGGTGCAACGCGGATAACCCCGACTTCGCCGCACACGGTCCGCTGGCCGCGCGGCTTCGCTACATGCTCACACCACTGGCGGTGGTGGACCTGCTGGCGATCCTGCCCTTCTACCTGGCGCTGCTGATCGGCATCGACCTGCGTTTCCTGCGTGCGCTGCGACTGCTGCGGGTGTTCAAACTGACCCGCTACTTCTCCGCCATGGGGGTGCTGCTGGAGGTGCTGCGCGAGGAGGCCCGCGCCTTCGGCGCCGCGCTGTTCGTGCTGATGGTGATCATGATCCTGGCCTCCAGCGGCATGTACCTGTTCGAGCACCAGGCGCAGCCGGAGGCCTTCGGCAGCATCCCGGCCGCCATGTGGTGGGCGGTGGCCACCCTGACCACCGTGGGTTACGGCGACGTTACCCCGATCACCGCGGGGGGCAAGGTGTTCGGCGCCTGCATCACCATCATCGGCATCGGCATGGTGGCCCTGCCCGCCGGCATCCTGGCGTCCGGTTTTTCCGATCACCTGCACTCGCGGCGACTACGTTTTCAGCAGCAGGTGGACATGGCTCTGAGCGACGGCATCATTTCGGAGGAAGAGCACCAGCAGTTGGAAATCAGCCGCGAGACCCTGGCGCTGAGTGCCCGCGAGGCCAACCAGATCCGTGAGCGATCCGTTCACCACCACCAGGCAACGGACCGGCTATGCCCCTGCTGCAAACGGCCACTGAACGATCCCGAATAGCGCCCGCTTAGAGATCGGCCAGCAGCGCCTGCAGGCCGGCCTCGTCCAGTACGGTGACGCCCAGGTCCTGGGCCTTGGTCAGCTTGGAGCCGGCCGCCTCGCCCGCCACCACGTAGTCGGTCTTCTTCGATACGCTGCCCGCCACCTTGGCGCCCAGCGCCTGCAACTCGGACTTGTAGTCGTCACGCGGACGGCTGAGGGTGCCGGTGAGCACGAAGGTCTTGCCGTTGAGCGGCAGCTCCTCGGGTGGCGGGGCCGCCTCGCCCTCCTCCCAGTGCACGCCGGCGGCGATCAGCTTGTCGATCACCTCGCGATTGTGATCCTGGTGGAAGAAGGTCACCAGCTGCACCGCCAGCACATGACCGACACCCTCGATCTGGCGCTGCGGCTGATTGGCCAGGTCCTCGGCCGGCACGGCACGCAACTCGCCCAGCTTGTTGAAACGTTCGGCCAGCATCAGGGCGTGTGACTCGGTGAACCACTTGGGTCCGCCCTTGGCCATCACCAGGCGCGTCACCGCGGCGCTGTCCGGCAGTCCGCAGCTCCCGGCCCACTCACCGAGCTTGCGCGCCTGGCTGGGCTTGATCTCGATGAGGTCGGACAGGCGCAGGGCCATGATGGCATCCAGCGAACCCAGGCTGCGTGCCAGGGTGACCGCCATGGTCTCGCCGATGCCCATGATGCCCAGCGCGTACAGGAAGCGAGCGAGCGTAGTCGCCTTTGCGGTCTCCAGTGCATCGAGCAGGTTCTGCGCCGACTTCTCAGCCATGCGCTCCAGACCGGCGAGATCTTCGAGCTTGAGCGAAAACACGTCGGCCGGATCGTGAATCAGCCCCTGCTCCACCAGCTGTTCCACCAGCTTGTCGCCCAGGCCCTCGATATCCAGCGCCTTGCGCGAAGCAAAGTGCTTGACCGCCTCCTTGCGCTGGGCAGCGCAGTACAGGCCGCCGGAGCAGCGCGCCACCGCCTCGCCCTCGGGCTTGATGACATCGGAACCGCATACCGGGCAATGTGCCGGCAGGGTCACCGGCTTGGCGCCGGGCGGGCGACGGTCCAGCATCACCGACACCACCTCGGGGATCACGTCACCGGCACGGCGCACGATCACGGTGTCGCCGGCACGCACGTCCTTGCGCGCCACCTCGTCCATGTTGTGCAGGGTGGCGTTGCTGACGGTGACGCCGCCGACGAACACCGGCTGCAATCTGGCCACCGGGGTCACGGCCCCGGTACGGCCCACCTGGAACTCCACCGCCTCGACGACGGTGAGCTCTTCCTGGGCGGGAAACTTGTAGGCGATGGCCCAGCGCGGCGCGCGGGACACGAAACCCAGCGCCTGCTGGGCACTGTAGTCGTTGACCTTGAACACCACGCCGTCGATGTCATAAGGCAAGGCATCACGACGCGCGCCGATATCGGCGTAATAGGCCATGCAACCGGCCACGTCCTGCACCACCTGCAACTCGGGTGATATCGGCAGGCCCCAATCCTTGAGACGAGCCATGGTGGCGGCATGGGTGGGCGCCGGCGAGCCGCCTTCGACCTCTCCCAGGCCGTAGCAGAACATGGCCAGCGGCCGGGTGGCGGTGATCTTGGAATCGAGCTGGCGCAGCGAGCCGGCGGCGGCGTTGCGCGGGTTGACGAAGATCTTCTCGCCGGCCTTGCGGGCACGTGCATTGAGCGCATCGAAGCCGGCCTTGGGCATGAACACCTCGCCGCGCACCTCCAGCACCGGCGGCCAGTCGTCACCGCGTAACTTCAGCGGCACAGCCTTGATGGTGCGCACGTTGCGGGTCACGTCCTCGCCGGTGCTGCCATCGCCGCGGGTGGCGGCCTGCACCAGCTGGCCGTGCTCGTAACGCAGGCTGATCGCCAGGCCATCCAGCTTGGGCTCGGCGGCATAGTCGACGGTGGACTTGCTGCCCAGCCGGTCGCGCACGCGCTTGTCCCAGGCGGCCATCTCGTCCTCGGAGAAGGCATTGTCCAGCGACAGCATCGGCAGCTTGTGCACCACCTCGCCGAAGGCGGACAGCGGTGCGCCGCCCACCCGCTGGGTCGGCGAGTCCGGCGTGATCAGCTCGGGGTACTCCGCCTCCAGCGCCTGCAACTCGCGCAGCAGACGGTCGTATTCGGCGTCGGGCACGCTGGGTTCGTCCAGCACGTAGTAGCGGTAATTGTGCTGGTCGATCTCGTCGCGCAGGGCCGCGATGCGGCCCTGCGCGTCCTGCTTGGCTGTCATGTCAGCGCCTGCCTCGTTGCTTGTCGCCGGCCTGACGGAGCTTCAGGGTGATCTGGCGCTTGTGCTCGGCGATGCGCTCGCGGGTGTGCTCGATGGTCTGCTTGGTTAGGGTGCTGCGGCTGTCGTCCTTGAGCCGCGCGTCCAACAGGCGTGCCAGGCGCTCGGCCACGTACAGCATGTCGGAATAGACCAGCAGGCCATCGCGGGGGCCGGGCAATTGTGCGAACAGGGTCAGTCCCGGGGTGGAGAAATCCTTCATCTTCTTCAGCGGAAAGGTGCCCGGCTCCACCAGGCTGGCCAGGCTGAACAGGCTCTTGCGCTTACCCTGGTTGTCATAGCGATGGAAGATGTTGTGCTCGCCGGCACGCATCTCCACCTGGTCCATGGCCGCGAGGATCTGCTCGCCACTGAACGCGCCGGCGCGGGCGATGATATTGATCTGCACGATCAGGTCGGGCAGGTCCACGCTCACTTCCTGCAGGTCCTGGTCATCCACCGCGCTGAAGCCCAGGTCCAGGTCGATCTGGTCCTCGTCGAGACGGATGTTGATCGGTTCGGCCTCCGGCTTGGGCTTGGGGGCCTCCTTGGTCTTGGCCCGCGCGGGCCGCACCGCCTCCACCGGTTCAGGCGCCAACTCCAGCACCGGGATCTCAGGCTCCCGATCCGGTGACAGCATCAAGCTGGGCTCGTTCGGCTCGACAACGGGCGGCAGATCGGCCGCGGCGGGCGTTGTGAGGATAGGCTCTGGCGTGGGCTCAATGGCCGGCGGCGGCGCGGCAGGCGCCTTGACAGTCGGCCGTGTCTCCGGCGCACGGGCCAGCGGCTCGCTGACTGCGGCCATGACAAAGGCCGGGATCACCGGCTCGTCGGGACGTATCCAGGCAGGTTGATGCGAGAGGCTCGGTGTCAGCGGCCCGTCATCAGGCTCGGCGGGCTCGCTGTCGGCATCCACCGGCTGCGCTAACGGCAGCTGCTCGTCCGCATCCTCGAAGTCGTCGTCACTGTCGTCGTCAGGATGCAGATACAGCGTGGTGCTCGTATCGGACCCGTACTCAGGCGCGTGGAGTTCGTCGTCGTCAACATCCTCGGGCGGCAGTTCTTCCTGGTCACGCAGCCGCACCATGGGCGGTTCGCCGCGGCCACGATGCCAGCGGTCCCACAGCCAGATACCGGCCACCAGGGCAATACCCAGGATCAGCAGGATCAGCCGGATGAAATCCGCATCCATTCAGTGCATCCGTCCGCTCAGCCGGCCGCCGCCAGCTGCGCGGCCTGTTCGACGTCGACGGACACCAGCCGCGACACGCCCGGCTCGTGCATGGTGACGCCGGACAGCTGGTTGGCGATCTCCATGGTCACCTTGTTGTGGGTGATGAAGATGAACTGGACCTTGTCCGACATCTCCTTCACCAGGCGCGAAAAGCGCCCCACGTTGGCGTCGTCCAACGGCGCATCCACCTCGTCCAGCATGCAGAACGGCGCCGGGTTGAGCTGGAAGATGGCGAACACCATGGCCACGGCGGTGAGCGCCTTCTCGCCGCCGGACAGCAGGTGGATGCTGGAATTGCGCTTGCCGGGCGGGCGGGCCATCACCGACACGCCGGTGTCCAGCAGGTCCTCGCCGGTAAGCTCCAGGTAGGCATGACCGCCGCCGAACAGCTTGGGGAACAGTTCCTTCAGACCGGTGTTGACCTTGTCGAAGGTTTCCTTGAAGCGGGTGCGGGTCTCGCGGTCGATCTTGCGGATCGCCTCTTCCAGGGTCTCCAGCGCATTGGTGACGTCGGCGTACTGCTTGTCCAGGTACTCCATGCGCTCGGACTGTTCCTTGAACTCGTCGATGGCCGCCAGGTTGATGGGGCCGAGGCGCTGGATCTTCAGCGACAGGTCGCTGACCCGCTCCTCCCAGTCGGACAGCCGCGCCTCTTCGGGCAGGTGTTCTTCGAGTTTTTCACGCTCGAAACCGGTCTCGGCCAACTGCTCTTCCAGGGTGTTGGCGCGCACCACCACCTCCTGGCGGGCCATGCGGGCGCTATCCATCTTGGTGCGCTCGTCCTGCACCCGCTGTTCGATGTGATGGCGGCCCTGCTCCAGTTCGCGCAGCGCGTGATCGATGGCTTCCAGGCCCTTGCGGGCCTCGGACAGCTGACCCTCCACCGCGACCCGGCCGGCCAGCTTGGTTTCCAGTTCCTGCTGCTGCAGGGCCAGCGGCTCGGCGGCATTGGCCAGGTTGTCGCGCAGTTCGCCGACGCGCAGCTGCAGCTGTTCCAGCTGCGAACTGGCGCGGTCCAGGCCGGTGCGCAGCGACTGCTCGGAGGAGCGCATCGACTCCACCCGCAGGGCGATCTCGTGGGAGGCGTTGCGCACCTGCTGGGCGCTGTTGCGGGCCTCGTCCAGCTGACGACGCAGTTGGTCCCGACGCGCCACCAGGGCCTCGCGCCGGGTGCCCAGTTCCTCCATATCGGCGAGCGCCTGGTGCAGCTTGCTGCGCGCCGACTCCATAGCCAGGGCGCCGCTCTCCAGCTGTTCATGCAGCTCGGCGGCATCCGCCTCCAGCGCCTCCAGGCGGTGGCGCAGCTGCTCGGCGCGGGCACGCTTGCCGGACAGCTGGGCGCGGATGTCGGCCAGCTGACGGTTGGCCGCATCCTGGGCACGCTGGTGCTCCTCGCGCTGGTGCTCGGCCTCGGCCAGGGTCTGCTGGCCGGCGGCCAGCGACTGGGCCAGTTCGTCGACCTGGCCCTCCAGGGTCTCCAGGCGGCCGCTCAGCTCACGCAGTTCCTGTTCGCGCGCCAGCACGCCGGCGCTGGCGTCGGCGGCCTTGTGATAGCGCAGCCAGCCCTGACCCAGCCAGATGCCTTGCGGGGTGACGATGGACTGGCCGTCGCTCAACTCGCCGCGCTGCGCCAGCGCGCTGTCCAGGTCAGGCGCGGTGCGCACCTGGCCGAGCAGGCCGGACAGGGCCGCGGGTCCGCGCACCACCGCGGCGAGGGTGCCGGACTGGGCGGCGATGCTGCCGGACTGCTCGATCAGCGTCAGGCGACCGCTGTCGAGCCGGGTCACGGCATCACTCAAACCATCGAGGTCGTCCACGCACAGCGCCTGCAGGTGGTGGCCCAGCACCGCCTCGGCGGCGGTCTGCCACTGACCGTCCACCTCGATGGTCTCCAGCAGACGCCTGGCGTTGCTCAGCCCCGCGCCGTCCAGCCATTGCTTGAAGCTGTCGTCGCCGCTGCCCATGGCGTCCTGCTGCAGCGCATGCAGCGAGGCATGGCGACCCTTGCCGGTCTCCAGCTCGGTACGCGCCTGGTTGAGGCGCTGCTGCTGTTCGGCGTTCTGCTCGCGCAGCCGCGCGATGGTCTCGGCGGTCGCGGCGGTATGTTCGGCGAGCTGCTCGACCTGGGCCTGCTGCTCGGCCTCGCGGCGCTCCAGCTCGTTGATCTCGGCCTGCAACTGCACATCGGCCAGGCGCTGACGCTCCTCTTCGAGGCGCTCCAGACGACGGCGCAGGTTGCCTTCCTGTTGTTCCAGGCTGTTGATGCGGGTGCGTTCCACCTGGGCGGTCTGGGCCGGCTGGGTGGCCTTCTCGTTGAAGGCGTCCCACTCGGCCTGCCAGTCCTGCATGGCGGACTCGGCCTGGGCCTGCGCCTCGGCGGCGGCCTCGACGCGACCCTGGGCCTCTTCCAGCTGCGGGCGGTCAAGCTCCAGCTGTTCGGCCAGTTCCTCCAGCCGCGACTGGTCGCTCTGACGATGGGACTGGGCCTCGTTCAGGGTGCGCTCGGCCTGGGCCAGGTCCTGCTCGTGCTGGCGACGGCTCTCGCGGGCGTACTGGATCGCCTCCTCCAGTCGGGCAATCTCGGCACCGGCCGCGTAGAAGCGCCCCTGCACCTCGTTGAAGCCCTCGTTGGCCTCGGCGTGGGCGCCACGCTGGGCCTCGATATTGGCCTCCAGCTCACGCTGCTTGGCGATGGCCTCCTGCAAACGGTTTTCCTGATCGGCGATGCTGCGGTCGCGCTTGGCGATGTCCTCGCCCATGCCGCGCAGCTTGAGCGCCAGCAGCTCGGCGCGGGCCTGCCGCTCCTCGGTCTTGAGGCCCTTGTACTTCTCGGCGGTGGCAGCCTGACGCTCCAGGTGTCGCAGCTGCTTGGCGACCTCCTCGCGCAGGTCGTTGAGGCGATCCAGGTTTTCGCGGGTGTGACCGATACGCCGCTCGGTTTCCTTGCGGCGCTCCTTGTACTTGGAGATACCGGCAGCCTCTTCCAGGTGCGCGCGCAGATCTTCCGGGCGCGCCTCGATCAGCCGCGAGATCATGCCCTGCTCGATGATGGCGTAACTGCGCGGCCCCAGACCGGTACCCAGGAACAGGTCGGCGATGTCGCGGCGGCGGCAGCGCACGCCGTTCAGGTAGTAGCTGGACTGGCCGTCCCGGGACACGCTGCGCTTGACCGATATCTCGCTGTACTGGGCGTACTGGCCGCCGGCGCTGCCGTCGGCGTTGTCGAAGACCAGCTCGATATTGGCGCTGCCCACCGGCTTGCGGCTGGATGAGCCGTTGAAGATGACGTCCGCCATGGATTCGCCGCGAAGCATCTTCGCCGAACTCTCACCCATCACCCAGCGAACGGCGTCGATCACGTTGGATTTCCCGCAACCATTGGGGCCCACCACCCCCACCAGGTTGCTGGGGAAATGGACCGTGGTGGGGTCCACGAATGACTTGAATCCGGCGAGTTTGATTTTATCCAGGCGCATGGGCGCAAAAGATACCGGAACGCCCTGCCCCCCACAAGCGGAAACGCGCTGTCGATCAGCCCAGGAATGCTTTTCAAGTCATTGTTTTTTGGTGATTTTTAGCACCCACACCCGCAGGGGGTAATAAAGCTGCCGGGGTCTGGCTTATAATCGCGCCCCAACCCCGTTCCAGGAGCCCGCGCCGATGTCGTCGCAACCGTCCAAAGACCTCGAAACCTTCGCCAATCCGCGCCCCGGCCGCGACTACACCATCCGCATCCGCATGCCCGAGTTCACCTGCCTGTGCCCCAAGACCGGTCAGCCGGATTTCGCCGAACTGGAACTGGAATACGTGCCCAACGAGCAGTGCGTCGAACTGAAGGCGCTGAAGATGTATATCTGGTCCTTCCGCGACGAAGGCGCCTTCCACGAGGACGTCACCAACCAGATCCTCGATGACCTGGTGAAGGCCACCGCACCCAAGTTCATGCGCCTGACCGCCGACTTCAACGTCCGTGGCGGCGTCTACACCAAGGTGGTGGCCGAGCATCGCGACCCCGCCTGGACCGCACCTGCACCCGTCGTCCTGCCCTGATCGCAGCTTGAACCGCCCGGCCGCCTTTCTCGGCGTGGACCTGGGCACCTCCGGGTGCCGCGGCATCGCCGTGGATGGCGCGGGTAAGGTGATCGCCGAACGGCATGTAGCCCTGCCCCCCTCGCAGCGGGAGGATAAGGGCGGCTCCACCCAGCAGCCCGAGGACTGGTGGCAGGCAGTCAGTACCGTGCTGCGCGCCCTCGCCAGCCAGCTGACCGCCTATCATCCGGCCGTGCTGGCCATCGACGGCACCTCCGCCAGCCTGCTGCTCACCGACGCCCTCGGGCGCCCTTTGACGCCGGCACTGATGTACGACGACAGCCGCGCCAGGGCACAGGCCGCTCGACTGGCCGACAGCGCACCGGCCGACAGCGCGGTGCACTCGGCCAGCAGCAGCCTGGCCAAGCTGCTGTGGCTGCAACAGAAGCTGCCGACCGGTGCCGCCCATGCACTGCACCAAGCCGAATGGGTTGCCGACCGGCTCACCGGCCGCTGGGGAGTGGGGGACGAAAACAACTGCCTGAAGCTCGGCTATGACCCGCTATCCGCCAGCTGGCCAGAGTGGCTAGCCCGGCTGCCGGTCGATACCCGCTTGCTGCCCAAGGTGCTGCCTGCCGGTCAGCCACTGGGCAGCCTGCTGCCGGCGCTGGCGCAGGACCTCGGGCTGCCGATGCAGCTGCAGGTTGTAACCGGCACCACCGACAGCATCGCCGCCGCGCTGGCCTGCGGCCTGACCGAGCCCGGCGACGGCGCCACGGCACTGGGCAGCACCCTCGCCATCAAGCTGCTGTCGCCACTGCCGGTGTTCGCGCCCCAGTACGGCATCTACAGCCACCGCATCCTGGGCAACTGGCTGGTGGGTGGCGCGTCCAACAGCGGCGGCGCGGTGCTGCGGCAGTTCTTCAGCGAGACGGAGATGGCCGAACTGGAAGACCAGTTGGACCCGGCCCAGCCCACCGGGCTGGACTACTACCCGCTGCCCCGGCCGGGTGAACGTTTCCCGCTCAACGACCCCACGCTGCAACCGCGGCTGACGCCACGTCCGGCACAAGCGGCGGTCTTCTTTCAGGGCCTGCTGGAGGGCATCGCCGCCATCGAGGCCGCCGGCTACCGGCGCCTGGCCGAACTGGGCGCCCCGCCGCTGCGGCGGGTGTTCAGCACCGGCGGCGGCGCAAAAAACAAGCCCTGGCGGGAGATCCGCCAGGGCCTGCTGGGGGTGCCGGTAACAACGGCCGCACAGGGTCAGGCGGCCTATGGGGCCGCGCTGCTGGCCCGACAGGCCGCAGACTGAGTCAGCTCAATCCTTGAGCTGATCGCGCAGTTCCTTGGCCGGCGCCATCCACCGGGTGTCGGGATGATCGGCAATGATCCGCTCCACCAGGGGACGGGCTTCCTTGTCACGACCGCTGAGATGCAGCGCCTCGACCACGTGCAGTCCGATCTCCGGGTTGCGCGGCGCCAGCACCAGGGCCTGTTGCAGCAGGCTCATGCCCTCGCTGCGCTTGTCGCTGTTGAACATCACCCAGCCGTAGGTATCGACGATCTCGGCACGCTCGGGCGCCATGTCATAGGCCTTGCGGGCGTATTCCACTGCACGGATGTCGCCCTTTTCCAGGAACAACCAGGCCAGGTTGTTGAAGATTACCGGGTTGGGCTCGCCGTCCTTGAGCACCTGCAGGTAGGAAGCGATGGCATCGTCAACCTGACCGGCCTGTTGCTGCAACAGTCCCAGGGTGCTGCGTGCCGCCGCATCCTCAGGATGGCTGCGCAGCCAGTCTTCCAGCAGAGAGGTCGCCTTGGACGCCTTGCCGGCTGCCGCCAGGGTGTGAGCGAACAGGTTGACCCGCTTGGAGGTTCCCTCTGCCCGCACGGCCTTCTCCAAGGCCTCCAGGGCCTGGTCAATATGACCCATGCCGCGGTAGGCAGCCGACTCCAGTTCAAACCCTGAAGGATTGGTCGGGAAACGCTCCTGCAACTGGCTGGCCACGCTCAGAGCCTCATCCCAGCGCCGGGCCTTCAACTCCAATTCGCCCAGCGCCATCAATAACAACGGCAGCTTGTGCTCCTGATCCAGTTCAAGCGCATGCCTGAAGCTGTCCCGGGCGGCACTCAGGTCGCCCGATGCTGCCTGGGCGCGCCCCAGCTGGAACCAGCCTTCGATATAGTCCGGGCGCTTTTCGACCAGCTGCTGCAGACTGCGTACTGCGTTGCTGAACTGCCCCGCCTGAATCAACGCCATACCGCGCATACGCAACACCTGCGGGAGGGACTGGCTCGCTTGCGGCAGGCCGTTGAGCAATGCCATCGCCTTGAGGGCTTCACCCTTCTGCAGCAACAACTCCACCAGCAGGACAGCGGGATGTGCCGAGTCCGGGTTGGCCTCATGGGCACGGCTCACCCATTTCTCCATCTCGGCCTTGTCGCCCCGCGCCTGGGCCAGCGAGGCCAGGCCCAACATGGCCGCCTCGTGACCCGGTTGTTTCTTGAGGATGTCCTGGTAGTGACGGGCGGCCTGCTCCGGCTTTTGCATCGCCAGTGCCAGGCGCGCCAGATTCATGTCCGCCACCAGGAAGTCGGGGTCCAGCTTCAGGGCGGCGGTAAAGGATTCTCGCGACTTTTCGAAATCCATGGCACTGAGATAGGCAAGACCGAGGATATTGGCCGGGATGGGGCTGTCGGGCATGCGTTTGCGCAGCCGCTGACCCACCTCCAGCGCCTTGCCGGTGTCACCGGCTTTCAGGTAAGACAACACCAGCAACACATCGGCCTGCAGCACGTCCTGTCCCAGCTTGACCGCCTGCTCCAGCTCAGAGATGGCCGACGGTGTATCGCCCGACGCAAGTTGCCCCACTGCCAACTGGGTGCGCAACAGTGCCTGGTCCGGTGCAATCTCCACCGCCTGCCCCATGAATTCGGCACCCTTGGTGTTGTTGCCGGCCTGCATGTACGCAGTACCCAGCAGGGCCATCAGTTGAGCGTCCTTGGGGTTATTGGCGCTCATGCGCTCGAGCACGACGATGGCACGCTGGGGATCGTTGAGCTTCATGCGCGTCGCCGCCAGCAGCTTGCCCACCATGACCTCGTTGGGCATCTGGCTGTGGATACGCGTCAGATAGTCTTCCGCCAACTGGTAGTTTCCTTGGGCGTAATTCACCACGCCGTAAAGCAACTGGGCCTGCAACTGATCCGGGATGGAACGCAACACCAGTTGCAACTGCTCGGAAGCAGTATCCAGATCGCCCTTCTGGTAGGCGGCCAGGGCATGGATGTAGCTGGCGAAAGGGATATCCTTGAAGCGCTTGCGCATGGCGGCGACATCGGCCAGTGCCTCATCCGCCTTGCCCTGGGCCACGTGAACCAATCCCAGGCCCACATGGCCGCGCACATTACCGGCGGCCAGTTCCACGGCACGCTTGAAGTGGCTCTCAGCCAGGTCCAGCTGCTTGAGCCGACGGTGCAACTCGGCCTTGATCAGATGGCCCTCGGCATTGTCCGGATAGGCCTCAACCATGGCGGCAGCGTCGACCAGGGCCTCGTCATACTTACCGTCCTGCATCAGCATCTGCACCCGACCGTGCAATACCAGCACGTTGTTCTCATCGAGTGCGAGCGCCGCATCGTAGGCGGCGACGGCCTTGTCGCGCTCCCCCTGGGCCAGCAGCGTCTGGCCGCGCATGGCCAACACCGCAGCCCGCGTCGCGGGCTCCAGGCTTTCATCGGGCAGCAGCTTGTCCAGCACCTCTTGGTACTTGTTCTGCATCAGCAGCGCCTGCCCGTAACCGAGCAGCCATCGCTTGGGTTCAGCGCCCAACTGGCTGGCGCGGCCAAATTCCTTTTCCGCCGCCGGACCGTCGTTCAAGCGCAGATACAAGGTACCCAGCAGCAGTCGCGACTCGATATGACCGGGATCCTGTTGCAAGGCGTTCTTCAGCTGAATGATGGCCGAGCGGGCTTCGCCCTTGGACAGGTAGCTGCGTGCCTCGTTGAAGTATTCGTCGGCTGCGGAGGCGCTATGCGCCAGCGTCGGTGCCAGGCCGATGGCAGCAGCCATCAGTGCCGCCCCCAAGACGTTATGCCAGCTGCGGCTCAGGTTCATTGGCGTCCTTGTTCGCATGTAGATATCTTCCGACCGAAAGATCAGGCCTTGATGCTGTATTTTCGCATCAGGTTGTAAAGAGTCGGCCGAGTCACCCCGAGCATCTCGGCGGTCTTGGAGACATTGCTGTTACTGCGACTGAGTGCGAGCAGGATGGCGCGTGATTCGGCCTTTTCACGCACCTCGCGCAGATTGAGAGGTTCCTGACTGGAGGCCTCCAGGACGTCTTCCAGTTCCAGGTCTTCTACCGTGACCCGCGCAGTGTCGGCCATGATCACGGCGCGCTTCACGCGATTTTCCAGTTCACGCACATTTCCCGGCCAGTTGTAGGCCTCGATGGCTGCCACCGCCTCCGGGGTAAAGCCCTTCACCGGCCGTTTCAGCTCGGCGGCGAAACGCTCCAGGAAGGCACGGGACAGCACACTGGCGTCGCCGGGGCGGTCACGCAACGCCGGCACCGTCACGGTGGCTTCATTGATGCGGTAGTAGAGGTCTTCGCGGAAGTCGCCGCTCTGGATCAGTTTCGGCAGATCACGGTGGGTAGCGCAGATCACCCGCACGTCTACCGGGATCTCCTTACGGCCACCCACTCGCTCGATCACCCGCTCCTGCAGGAAACGCAGCAGCTTGGCCTGCAGCGGCAGCGGCAGATCGCCTACCTCGTCGAGGAACAACATCCCGCCGTCGGCGGACTCGATCTTGCCCAGCGTGGTCTTGACCGCGCCGGTGAAGGCGCCCTTTTCATAACCGAACAACTCGCTTTCGAGCAGTGCCTCAGGGATAGCAGCACAATTGATGGCAACCAGGCGGGCTGCGCGTCGCTCGCTGAGCTGATGCAGTGCCTTGACGAGCAGCTCCTTACCGGTGCCGCTGTCGCCCAGAATCAGGGTGGAGACATCCACCGGCGCCAACTTTTCGATGGTACGGCAGACCTTGAGCATCTCCGCGCTGGCGGCGATCAGGCCCTGCAAGGCGACATCGGAGCCGCATAGCTCCAGCCGACGGTTCTGCTGCTCCAGGGCATGTACCTTGGCGGCCCTTTGCACCGCCATGGCCAGCAGTTCCGGATCAATGGGCTTTTCGAAGAAGTCGTAGGCACCCATGCCGATAGCCCGCACGGCGTTGTTTTTATCGTCGTGACCGGTGACCACGATCACCTTGGTGTCAGGGGCCAATGCGAGGATTTCCTGCAGGACCGAAAAGCCCTGCGACACTCCACCCGGGTCTGGCGGCAGGCCGAGATCAAGCGTGACCACCGCGGGCTCAAGGCGACGCAGTTGCGCCAAGGCGCTATCCCGATCTTCGGCAACAGCGACCTCGAAATCCTCAAAGCTCCAGCGCAACTGGCTCTGCAGCCCCGGATCGTCTTCCACTACCAGGAGTTTGCTCTGCACGCCCCCACCTCAGTGTTATTTGTAGTTATCCCTAACTGACAGCCGTCAGCGATCCACCTTCAGCGAGCGGAATCATGACGCGGAACAGGGTGCCCTGCTCTGGCTCGCTGGTCACCTCGACCTGGCCACCCAGCGCACGGACAAACTCGCGGCACTCGTAGGCACCTATGCCCATGCCGGTCAAACCCTTGGTGGAGTCGAACGGGCGGAACAACCGCTTTTCGATGAACGCCTTGTCCATGCCGCTGCCCGTATCGCGAACATCCACTATAGCCTGATCACCCAGCAACCGCAGCCCGACTTCGACCTTGCCGTGAGGCGGCGTGGCATCCTGGGCGTTCTGTACCACGTGGCCGATGACCGCAGCCAGGCGGTCCGGCTCCGCCATCACCAGTGCCTCACTCACTTCAGCGCTCAGGGTGGGTGCTGGACGGGCGCCCTGACGTGCGGCAACCAGGTCCCGCAACAGCACCACCAGATCCACCCGACTGCCCAGCTGCCCCATGGCGTCTGCGCTCTTGAGCTGCCCCATCAGGCGGTTCATCTTGGCCACCGCGTTCTCGATGGTCTTCACGGCATCCTCCATGAACGCGGGATTGTGCTTATGACGTTCGGCATTGCGCACCACCAGGGACAGCTGGGCGATGAGGTTCTTCAGGTCGTGCAGCACGAAGGCCGACAAGCGATTGAAGCCCTCGAACTGACGGGCCTCTGCAAGGGCCTCGGCCGCCTGACTGAGGGCCAGGTAGCTGGCCGCCTGCATGCCGGCGGTCTTGAGCAGATCCAGATTTTCGTAGTTCAGCTGCTGCGGGGAACGCGGTTCCAGCAGCACCACAAAACCCTCCACACGATCGTCATGCAACAGCGGCACCAGCAGCCAGGCCGCCTCTATCTGTTGCAGCCAGTCCGGCAGTTGCAGGCCGTCGTAACGGTCCGGCTCGCTGGCGTACTCACTCAGGCTGATGACCCAGTGACGCTGCCGCATGAAATCCACCACCGGCGCATCTTCGCTCAGACGCGGGAAAAGCTGGTGTGGATAGCCGAGCATGGCGGCACAGCGGAAGCTCTCACCATCACGGGTCCACAGCAGCCCTCCCGGGCTTTCCACGATCTCGCCGATGGCCCAGATCACCCGCTCCGGCAAGGGGGTGGCGGTGGCGCGACCGGACAGGGTGCCAATCAGCCGCAGCCATTCCTCACGGTAATCGTAGCGGTAGCGGAAGAAATGCTTGTTGAAGAACACCTTGGTACGCGCACGCAACTGGCCGGAGAACAACATGGCCAGCAACAGCACCACGGCGCCAAACAGGAATACGATCTGCAGTGCGACGCCCCATTGCCCACCCCACAGCTGGATGTAGTAACCCGTCAGGGCCATCAGCAGCATGTACACGCCGGCACTGAGTAGCGCCGTGGTGTGGAACACCATACGGCGGGATACGAACAGCTCCAGTTGCAGTGTCGGGTTGCGCGCTACCGACAAGCCGATCAGCGGCACCATCAGGGCATTGACGCCACCACGTGCAGACCAGATGGACGGGTCCAGGCGCTGGAACAGCAGCGCGTCGGTATACAGGTAAAAGTCGTAGGCGAATACCGCACCCAGACCGAAGCACAGGTACTTGATCATCCAGCGCTGTTCCAGCGGACTGTTGCGGAACAACTGCTCCACCAGGATCAATCCGGCCACGGCGAACAGCAGATGACCGATCAGCCGCCACTCAACCGGCAGCCAGTTGATGGCCCAGGGGCCCTCACTACCGAGCAGCGACACCAGCATGACCAGCGCAATCAGGATACCGCCGCCGCGCATGAACACCAGCAGGCCTCGGTAACGCAGGTTGCCTTTGGTCAGTGGCAACAGCATTGTGTAGAGAAAGCCCAGCCACAGCAGCGGGCGCATAACCTCCAGCGCCCAGACCAGTTCCACCCCCATGCCGCTGTCCACTGATTGCACCGCCACCAGCCCCGCCCAGGCAGCACTGAGCCACACGGCCAGCAACAGCAGATGACTACCGCCCGGCTTGCGCCAAGTGGTCAGCAGCAACAGGCCCAGCAGGCTGTACAGCAGGGCGGAAAGACCATAGCCGGCGAGCGCAATCTGTGCCATCTGTGCTCGGCGCCCTAACGGGCGCCCTTGCCCCACAGGACCACTTCCACCGTCTCCAGCAAAATGATCAGGTCGAGGAAGAAACTGGTGTTCTTCACGTAGTAAAGGTCGTACTGCAGCTTTTCGCGCGCATCGTCTTCCGACGAACCGTACTGGTAGCAGAGTTGGGCCCAACCGGTCAGTCCGGGCAGAACACGATGGCGCTCGTTGTAGAAATTGATTGTCTGACTGAATTTATCAACAAACTCAGGCCGTTCCGGACGCGGCCCCACCAGGCTCATCTCGCCACGCAGCACGTTGAACAGCTGCGGCAACTCGTCCAGGCGGGTCTTGCGGATGAAGCCCCCCACCCGTGTCACACGATTGTCATTGAGCTGCGCCCAGCGCGCCTGGCCGTCGGCCTCGGCATCGGTGCGCATGCTGCGAAACTTGTGCAGATTGAAGCGCCTGCCGTTTAGGCCCACCCGTGTCTGGTGATACAGCACGGGGCCACGCCAGCCAGCCTCCCAGCGGATCGCCAGGACAGTTGCAAGCATCAGCGGCGCGGTCAACACAATGCCCACCAAGGCCCCGATCACATCCAGAACCCGCTTGCCGTACTGGCCCAGGGCCCGCGCCCGGAAACCCGATGCCGTCAGCAACCAGCCCGGCGTGAGCATATCGATGCGGATACAGGCCGCTTCCTTCTCGAAGAAACTGGGCAGGTCCAGCACCGCGATACCGTTCATCTTGCAATCGAGCAGTTCCTGCACCGAGATGCGGCGGCGGCGATCATCCACGGCGATGACGACCTCATCCACCTCGCACTGCACTGCATAATCGAGCAGTGTGCCCTGCAGGTTCACCCGCCGCTCCGGGGCAATGACGTCCTCCGAATCGTGCAACTGCACAAAGCCCACCACCGTGAAGCTGTCGGATTCGGCCTCCAGATCCAGAATCATCTTGGCGTGATTGCCGCTGCCCAGCACCAGCACGCGGTGTTTACGCACCTCATCGCCTGCGGTTCGGTAAAACAAAGTACGCAGCAGCAGCAGCAGCAATAGCGAAACCAGCAAGGCAAAGCCGAGCACGCCGCGGCCCACGAACAGGCCGGGGACGGCGTAGAACGACAGGCTCATCGCCATGCTGGCAAACAGGAAACTCAAACCGATACGCACCAGCAGCCCGCCGCTGAGACGCAGGCCACGCTGATACAGACCCACCGACAGCATCGAAGCGCTCATCAAGGCCGCAAACAACACCGCCGTGGCCCACAGGGAGTAGCTGCCTTCCTCTAGCTCCGGCAGGACACCGGAAAATCGCAGATGGGCCCCCAGCACCAGTGCCAAAAGGCATGCCAGGAATTCAGCCAAGCCCAGCATCAAGTAGGCCTTGGACACATAGTGCCCGAATACCCGGACCATCATTGATCTCACCCCTCCATCGGTGTCGTGCAAACCGCCCTGATGCAGCCATGCCCGGCGTTTTTGTTGTGCCCCTGCCAGTCGCACCATGGGCGCCTTAGTGACGCGCACGATGCCCAAGACCGGACCTCGCCAAATATATCAGGCTGACTCTGCCATCGCTGCCCTTCTCGCAAGATGACAGATTCAGAGGGTATCATCCGCCAACCATGTCGCCACCGCTCGCGTGCTTCGCCAGGGTGTCAGTAAAAAAGCCAACAAGGAAACAGCATCGATGGATCTCGCCAACACCAAGATAGGCGTTATTGGTTTGGGCTATGTCGGCCTACCCCTGGCAGTGGCCTTTGCCCGCAGCTACACCGTGATCGGCCTGGATATCAATGCCGCACGAGTGGCCGAATTGCGGGCCGGCAAGGACAGTTCGCTGGAAGTAGAACCGGATGAACTGGCCGCCGCTACCGCACTCAGCTACACCAGTGACATTCAGGATATCGCCGCTTGCAACGTATACGTGGTGACCGTCCCCACGCCCATCGACGAATTCAAGAGCCCGGATCTGCGCCCGCTGGAATCGGCCAGCCGCACCCTGGGACAGGTGATCAAGCCCGGTGACGTGGCGGTGTTCGAGTCCACCGTCTATCCCGGCGCCACCGAAGAGGCCTGCGTACCCATCATCGAGCAGGTCTCCGGGCTGACCTTCAACAAGGATTTCTTCGTCGGCTACAGCCCCGAGCGTATCAACCCGGGCGACAAGGAACACCGCGTCACCGACATTCTCAAGGTCACCTCCGGCTCCACCCCGGAGGTCGCCGACTACGTCGACGCCCTGTATGCCAGCGTCATCACCGCCGGCACCCACAAGGCTTCATCGATCAAAGTCGCCGAGGCCGCCAAGGTCATCGAGAACACCCAGCGCGACGTCAACATCGCCCTGGTCAACGAGCTGGCGCTGATCTTCGAGAAACTGGGCATCGACACCGAAGAGGTGCTCAAGGCCGCCGGCACCAAGTGGAACTTCCTGCCCTTCCGGCCCGGTCTGGTCGGTGGTCACTGCATCGGCGTCGACCCCTACTACCTGACCCACAAGGCCCAGGCCATCGGCTACCACCCGGCCATGATCCTGGCCGGGCGACGCGTCAACGACGGCATGGGCGCACATGTGGCGCAGAGCGTGGTCAAGCTGATGCTCAAGCGCAATCTGCCGGTGAACGGTGCCCGCGTCCTGCTGATGGGCCTGACCTTCAAGGAAAACTGCCCGGACATCCGCAACACCCGGGTGGTGGACATCGTCGCTGAAATGCAAAGCTACGGTGCCGACGTGGATGTCTACGACCCCTGGGCGGATGCCGCCGAGGTGGTCCACGAATATCCTGGCGTGCGCCTGGTCGCCGAACCGGACCCGTTGGCCTACAGCGCCATCATCCTGACCGTGGGACACCGCCAGTTCGTCGAGATGGGTGTGGCCAAGATACGCCAGTTCGGCCGCAAGGATGCCGTACTGTACGACGTAAAATACCTGTTCCCTGCCGACCAGTCCGACGGCCGGCTCTAAACACCCAAAGGATTCAAGCGACATGCGAGTACTGGTCACCGGCGCCGCCGGATTCATAGGTTCTGCCCTGTCACTGCGGCTGCTGGAGCGCGGCGACGAGGTCATCGGCGTCGACTGCCTTGATCCTTATTACGATGTCGGCCTGAAAGAAAAACGCCTGGAGCGCACCAAGGCCTATGACGGCTTCACCGACCTGCGGCTGCGCATCGAGGATCGCGACGGCATGGCCGCGGCGTTCAAAAAGCATCAGCCGCAACGGGTGGTCAACCTGGCCGCCCAGGCCGGCGTGCGCTATTCCATCGAGAATCCTGCCGCCTACATCGACAGCAACCTGGTGGGCTACGGCAACATCCTGGAAGGCTGCCGGCACAACGGCGTCGAGCACCTGGTCTACGCCTCGTCCAGTTCGGTATACGGCGCCAACACCGAGATGCCCTTCTCCATCCACGACAACGTGGATCATCCGCTGAGCCTGTACGCGGCCACCAAGAAGGCCAACGAACTGATGGCTCACACCTACAGCCATCTGTACCGCCTGCCCACCACCGGGCTGCGCTTCTTCACCGTGTACGGCCCCTGGGGCCGGCCCGACATGGCGCTGTTCCTGTTCGCCAAGGCGATCCTGGAAGACCGCCCCATCGACGTCTTCAACTACGGCAACCACCGCCGCGACTTCACCTACATCGACGACATCGTCGAGGGCGTGATCCGCGTGCTGGACAAGCCGGCCGAGCCCAACCCTAAGTGGAGCAGCGCCAAGCCGGATCCCGGCACCAGCACCGCGCCGTTCCGACTGTACAACATCGGCAACAACGCGCCGGTGGAACTGATGACCTACATCGGCGCGCTGGAAAAGGCGCTGGGCAAGGAGGCACAGAAGAACCTGCTGCCGCTGCAGCCGGGCGACGTGCCGGACACCTATGCCAACGTGGACGACCTGGTGGCCGACATGGGTTACAAGCCGGAGACCCGGGTGGAAGACGGCGTGGCCAATTTCGTCGCCTGGTACAAGGATTTCTACCAGGTCTGATGCGGGCAGCCCGATACCGGGCCATCCCGTGCTATAGCTTTGCCTGAGCAGGCCATGTGGCCGAGGGAGGAATCATGCTGGACGTCAACCCCGAAACCGTGTGCTTCATCATCGAGGCGGCGCGGCGCTTCCACGCCAAGGAGCAGGTGGTCATCCCCGAGGAGCCGCTGAGTCCCAGCGACAACTGGGTGATGCAGGTGCTGGCAGACCACGTGGGTGACCCCACCTTCCAGGAAGCCAAGACCACCATCGACGACCTGGAACCCGACCAGCAGATCCAGCTGATCGCGCTGATGCGGGTGGGACGCGGCGACTACGAGCGGGATGACTGGGACAGCGCCGTGCAGGACGCCCAGGACGGCTGGCAGCAGGATACCGTCACCGAGTACCTGTTCAGCAAGCCGTTGCTGGCCGACTTCCTCAGCGAGGGGCTGGACCAGTTCGGCTACAACTGCGAGGACTAGCCGACCGGGTGGTGCTTGCCGATCACCCGCACGGTGCTGGCCTGGGGGCCCTGCTCGCCGGCCTCCTCGTCGAAGCGCACCGGGTCGCCCTCGTTCAGGCTGTCGAAGTCCGCGTTGATGACGCTGTTGCGGTGGAAGTAAACGGAGCGGCCATCGGCCGTCCGGATACGACCGAAATCCTCCATCGGCACCAGTTCAGACACGGTGCCGTGCGGTGGTACCTCGTGGGTCTTGGTGTCGCCCCGCAGCTTGCGTGAGTAATCCTCCAGTTGCCGCTTGGCGGCATCGAAGGCATCGCGCACCGCCACGTAGACGTCTTCGTGGGCATGGTGATCCTTGGGGTCACGACTGACCACCAGCTCATGGCCGGGCACGGTCAGGTCGATGCGCACATGGTAGATATTGCCCTTGTGATGATGCTTGTGCTGCGCCTCCACCACCACCCGGCAACGCATGATGTGCTGGAAAAACTCGTCGAGTTTTTCCGCCTTTTCCCGCACATCAGCCTCCACGGCATCTGAACGGTCCATGTTTCGAAAGGTGATCTGCAATGGCAGTTTCATCGTCCTCATCCTCCTCAACCCTTGATGGGGTTGTTTGGCGCGGCAGGCCGATCACGGCCGCTGCGGTTATTCAATGCTCCCGGTGCCAGATCAGGTCTCCATTCCGGTAGACCGCTTTGATGCGGTGCAGGGGCACCGAATGTGTCTCGCCCTCCTGATCGAAGAACTGAAAGGCAAAGTGATCGTCGTCGACGAAAGCTATCTCCTTGAGCGGCACCCTGACAATTTGCTGCTGTATCCGGTCAAGATAGCCGATTTCAAAATCGGCCTTGCCGAAATCCACATCCCAGTGAATCCGGCTCAACAATTCCTGAATCGGGATCATCCGGCGCGACCCGGGCTGCCGTGGCTCATGTCTCCGGCGGTGACGGAGGCACCTCCGGAGGGGTCTCGGGGGGATGCTCCGGCGTGTTGTCAGGCGGCGCTTCCGGCGGGTTGTCGAAGGGAATACCGATAGGCACCTCCTCCGGTGGCATTTCTGGCGGGACGCTGGGCGGGATTTCCGGCTCACCGCAGATCAAGGACCGGCCAAACACGATCATGACACTCCCTCACTGCCCCAACTGTCGCTTCATGTTGGCCTATCGCGGCCGTGATGCGCCTGATTTGGGTCAAAGAGCGCTGTCCTTTCCCATCCCGATCACGTTCTGCAATGCCGATCGGCCGCAGGGCGCAACGGCCACAAGCCGTTCAATCACCCCGCACCGCATCCTTGAGCGTGCGGCGATGGCGGTGCAGCAACGGCTCGGTGTAGCCGTTGGGTGACTGGCAGCCCTGGAAGATAAGCTCCGAGGCTGCAGTAAAGGCCAGACCTTCATAGTCCGGTGCCATGGCGATGTAACTGGGATCGGTGCTGTTCTGGCGGTCCACCAGTTGCGCCATACGCTTGAGGGTGTCGCGCACCTGCTGCTCACCGACCACCCCGTGGCGCAGCCAGTTGGCCACATGCTGACTGGAGATGCGCAGGGTGGCACGGTCCTCCATCAACCCGACGTCGTGGATATCCGGCACCTTGGACGCACCAATGCCCTGGTCGATCCAGCGCACCACGTAGCCCAGGATGCCCTGGATGTTGTTGTCCAGCTCCTGCTGGAGTTCGTCGGCGCTCCAGTGGGTATTCGGTGCCAGCGGTATATGCAACAGCTCTTTCAGGTGTGCACGCGGGCCGCCTGCCGCCAACTTTGCCTGACGGGCCGCCACGTCGACCTGGTGGTAATGCATGGCATGCAGGGTGGCCGCGGTGGGTGACGGCACCCAGGCACAGCTGGCGCCGGCCTCCGGGTGCACCCGCTTGGCACTCATCATGGCCGCCATCTCGTCCGGCATGGTCCACATGCCCTTGCCGATCTGCGCCCTTCCGGCCAGACCGCAGGCCAGGCCCACATCCACGTTCCAGTCCTCGTAGGCGCGCAGCCATTCGGACTGCTTCATCTCGCCCTTACGCAGCATGGGACCGGCCTCCATGGAGGTGTGCATCTCGTCGCCGGTGCGGTCCAGAAAGCCCGTGTTGATGAAGATCAGCCGCTCGCGTGCGGCGCGGATGCAGGCCTTGAGGTTCAGCGTGGTGCGCCGCTCCTCGTCCATCACCCCCAGCTTGAGGGTGTTGGGCGCCATGCCCAGCACCTGTTCGATGCCGGCGAACATATCCACCGCGAAGGCCACCTCGTCCGGTCCGTGCATCTTGGGCTTGACGATGTAAACGCTGCCGCTGCGACTATTGCGCAAACGACCGTTGCCCTGCAGGTCGTGCAGCGCGCACAGCGCGGTGACCATGCCGTCCAGCAGGCCCTCGAAGATGGGCTGGCCGTCGCCGTCCAGCACCGCATCGATGGTCATCAGATGACCGACATTGCGCACCAGCATCAGGCTGCGCCCGGGCAGCGTGAGGGTCTCGCCGTCCACCCCCATGTACACCCGGTCATCGTCCAGTGCCCGCTCCACCACGCGACCGCCCTTGGTGAAACTGGCCGTCAGGTCGCCGCGCATCAGACCCAGCCAGTTGCGGTAGACATCCACCTTGTCCTCGGCATCCACCGCGGCCACCGAGTCCTCGCAGTCCTGGATGGTGGTCAGCGCCGCCTCCAGGAAGATGTCGCGGATGCCGGTGGGATGCACCTGGTGGATAGGATGGTCGGTGGCGAAATAGATCTCGATATGCAGACCGTTGTTGCGCAGCAGCAGCGACTGCAGCCGCCCGCCGTCCAGCCGGTAGCCGCGAAACTGCGACGGGTCCGCCAGGCCGGTGTGCTTGCCGCTGGACAGGGTGACCCACAACTGACCATCGCGCAGCCGGTAGGCGATGGCCTGGGCATAGCTGCCGTGGGCCAGCGGCACCGCCTGATCGAGAAAGGTCTTGGCGGCCGCGATCACTTTTGCGCCACGTACCGGGTTGAAGCCACTGCCTTTCTGCGCGCCATCATCCTCGGGCAGCACATCGGTACCGTACAGGGCGTCGAACAGGGAACCCCAGCGGGCATTGGCGGCATTGATGGCATAACGGGCGTTGTTGACCGGCACCACCAGCTGCGGTCCGGCGACCTGACCGATCTCCGGGTCGACGTTGGTGGTTTCGATGTGGAAGTCTTCGCCGGCAGGTTGCAGGTAGCCGATCTCGCTCAGGAAGGCCTGGTAGGCGACCGGGTCATGGGGGGCATCACGGTGCGCCTGGTGCCAGGCGTCGATCTGCTGCTGCAGTTCGTCCCGCCGCGCCAACAGGGCCCGGTTACGCGGCGCCAACTCGGCGATCAGCCTGGCCATCCCCTCCCAGAAGGGCGCAGCGCCCACACCGGTGCCGGGCAGGATCTCCTGCTCGATCAGATCAAACAGGGGCCTGGCTACCGCCAGACCAGCCACCTCATGTCGTTCAACCATGCCGTCCCCCTATGTCCGGACCGACATGAAGCCGGCCACTGTTCGCACAAGCCTAGAAGCCCGCGGAGTGCTTGACCATACGCATAAGCTCAGTAGCTGTCCTGCGGCAGCAGATAATCGCTCAGCGGCCGGCGACGGCGCCACAGCCGCCAGCGCTGCGCAGGGCCATAGCGATAGGCCTGGCCGTCACCGGGATAGAGGATCGCTGACGCCGGCGCCTGTTGCAGTTGCTGCTCGGTCAGCTGCACCGCCTGCCACCAGCGGCCGGGGTCGGCATCCCATACCGCGCGCTGGGCAGCGCCCAGCCAGTGCAGCTGGCCCGCGGCTGGACCGTTAGCCAGTTGCTGCAGACCACGCAACAGCGGCGATGGCGCACCGTGCAGTGCAAAGCCCTTGGCTGGCGGTATGGGCAAGGCACCACCACCATGCAGCCACAGGCCATTCACCGGCAGCTTGCCGGCCGCCTCGCGCCTGGCATTGGCCTGTTGGCCGTGCAGCAACATCTGCACCTCGGTCAGACGCTGGCGAAATTCCCGGGCATCCGCGCCCTCGGGCAGGAACCGGTCGATGTTGCGCCCCAATACCATGCCCAGGGGTCGGGTCTGCAGGAACGGTTGCCGTGCCAGGTGCAGATACCAGCGTCCGGGGGTCGGCGCGGACAGACGCCAGCCGTCCGCTTCCAGGTGATCGTTGATGGCAGTGATCAGCTCGGCCGCCTCGTCACTGTCGAGGTCGTTGGCTGGCGCATCGAACAGCACCAGCCGGTCCTGGTCCGGACGCAGGAATACGGGATCGGCATGGAACACCACGCCCTCAGGGCGCTGGCCGGTGTCGGCCAGATAGCACAGGGCGGCAGTGGGCAGATCTGGGGTGACACCCTCACCGGGTAGTGGCAAGGGCATGCCATACAGGTAAAACAGCAGCGCGTCGGGATCGGCGGGCACCGGGCGGTGATCGCCACGTGCCAGCCAGCGCTCCAGGGTGGCCGGTGCCGGTCCTGACGGCCCCGCCGGCGTCGCGCCGGGCATGGGGCCGAGCAGGCCCGTGACCAGCAGGTGCAGCACCTGATCATCCATCAGGTGCGACATATCCTCAGTCCAGGTGCTCCACGCGGATGCGGGTCACCTCGCCGTGTACAGCGTCCAGCGCGCTGATCTTGGCCAGGGCCTCGTTCATCTGCCCCTCGCGCACCTTGTGGGTGAGCAGCACCAGCGGCACCTGGGCGATGTCCTCCGGCGCCTCCTTCTGGTACATGGCCTCGATGCTGATGCCGGCATCGCCGAGGATGCCGGTGATCCTGGCCACCACGCCGGGCTTGTCTTCCACCAGCAGGCGCAGGTAGTAGCCGGTGACCACGTCGGCCATGGCCAGCACCGGCAGGTCGGACAGCTCGCCGGGCTGGAAGGCCAGGTGCGGCACGCGGTTCTCAGGGTCGGTGGTCAGGGTGCGGGTGACGTCGATGACGTCGGCCACCACCGCCGAGGCGGTCGGCAGGGAACCGGCGCCGGCACCGTAGTACAGGGTCGGACCGACCGCGTCGCCCTTCACCAGCACGGCGTTCATCACGCCATCCACATTGGCGATCAGGCGACGCTCGGGGATCAGGGTCGGGTGCACGCGCAGCTCGATACCCTTGTCGGTCCTGCGGGTCACGCCCAGGTGCTTGATGCGATAGCCCAGCTCCTCGGCATAGGCCACGTCCTGCTGGCCGATCTTGGTGATGCCCTCGGTGTAGCACTTGTCGAACTGCAGCGGGATGCCGAAGGCCAGCGAGGCCAGGATGGTCAGCTTGTGGGCGGCGTCGATGCCCTCCACGTCGAAGGTGGGGTCGGCCTCGGCATAGCCCAGCGCCTGCGCCTCCTTGAGCACGTCGGCGAAGTCACGTCCCTTGTCGCGCATCTCGGTGAGGATGAAGTTACCGGTGCCGTTGATGATGCCGGCGATCCACTCGATGTGATTGGCCGCCAGGCCCTCGCGCACCGCCTTGATGATGGGGATGCCGCCGGCCACCGCCGCCTCGAAGGCCACGGTCACGCCCTTGGCCTGGGCCGCGGCGAAGATCTCGTTGCCGTGCAGGGCGATCAGCGCCTTATTGGCGGTGATCACGTGCTTGCCGTTATTGATGGCCTCCAGCACCAGCTCACGAGCCGGGGAATAGCCGCCGATCAGTTCGACGACGATATCCACCTCGGGGTCGCGCACCACCTCGAAGGCGTCGCTGCAGATGGTCACGTCGTCCAGGCCTTCCAGCTTGCTGGGATCGTAGTCCCGGGCCGCGGCGTGGGTCACCTTGATCTCACGGCCGGCACGACGGGCGATCTCGGCCGCATTGCGCACCAGTACATTGAGGGTGCCGCCACCGACGGTACCGAGTCCCAGCAGTCCAACCTTGACGGGTTTCAACCTTCTACTCTCCTGACAGCAGGGCCGGTCATACGACCGGCCGGATCAATTCAATTCAGTCGACGGCCTTGAGCAGGCCGTCCTTGCGAAACATGTCGCGGATACCGCGTACCGCCTGGCGGGTACGGTGCTCGTTCTCGATCAGGCCGAAGCGCACATGGCCGTCGCCGTACTCGCCGAAACCGATGCCCGGCGATACCGCCACGTGGGCCTCGGCCAGCAGCTTCTTGCAGAACTCCAGCGAGCCCATGTGACGGTAGGGTTCGGGGATCGGCGCCCACACGAACATGGTTGCCTTGGGACGCTCCACCTGCCAGCCGATGTTGTTCAGGCCGTCGCACAGCACGTTGCGGCGCATCTCGTACATGCTGCGGATCTCTTCCACGCAGTCCTGCGGGCCTTCCAGCGCGGCGATGGCCGCCACCTGGATGGGCGTGAAGGTGCCGTAATCCAGGTAGGACTTGATGCGGCCGAGTGCCGCCACCAGGGTCTTGTTGCCAACCATGAAACCCACCCGCCAGCCGGGCATGTTGTAGGTCTTGGACAGCGAGTAGAACTCCACCGCGATCTCCTCTGCGCCCGGCACCTGCAGGATCGACGGCGCCTTGTAGCCGTCGTAGACGATCTCGGCATAGGCGATATCGTGCACCACCCAGATGTTGTGCTCCTTGGCGATGGCCACCACCTTGGCCAGGAAGTCGAGCTCGACCACATCGCTGGTGGGGTTGCCGGGGAAGTTCAGCACCAGCATCTTGGGGCGCGGCCAGGAATCGGTGATGGCCTTTTCCAGTTCCTCGAAGAAGTTCACGTCGGGCGTCAGCCGCACGTGGCGCACGTCGGCACCGGCGATGATGAAGCCGTAGGGATGGATCGGATAGGCCGGGTTGGGCACCAGCACCGAGTCGCCCGGGCCCATGGTGGCCAGCGCCAGGTGTGCCAGGCCTTCCTTGGAACCGATGGTGACGATGGCCTGGGTATTCGGATCCAGGTCGACGTCGAAGCGCTCCTTGTACCAGTTGCAGATCGCCCGGCGCAGCCGCGGGATACCCTTGGACATGGAGTAGCGATGGGTGTCATCCCGCTGGGCGGCCTCGCACAGCTTGTCGACGATATGCTTGGGGGTCGGCTGGTCCGGATTGCCCATGCCGAAATCGATGATGTCCTCGCCCCGCGCTCGCGCCGCGGCCTTCAATTCGTTCACAATGGCGAACACATACGGCGGCAAGCGATTGATTCTGCGAAATTCTTCCATTTCGGGGGTGGACACGGGGCGACCTCGGGCGGCACAAAGCAGGCGGAAATAAGTCGGCTAAAGTACCTGAATGCCGCTCAAAAGGTCAATGAAATTAAGTGATTACAGACCCCCACCGAGCACCCTTCGGCAACGCCCCCAAGACACGGAACAGCGATGAAGATTTCCCTGGATGACATGGACGAGAGCCTGGTGATACGCGGCTACGGCCCGGGCGAGGTGGCGGTCGGTCGGCAGCGCTACACCAGCAGCCTGCTGGTGACGCCCGACGGCGTGGTGCCGGACTGGGGCCCGAACCGGGTGGCGGAGATCACCGCCAGACACCTGCTGGATATCCTGAGCTACCGGCCGGAACTGCTGATCCTGGGCACCGGCGAGCGCCAGGACTTCCCCTCGCCGCGGCTGTTCACCGATCTGATGGATGCCCGGGTGGGCTACGAGGTGATGGCAACGCCGGCGGCCTGCCGTACCTACAACATCCTGCTGTCGGAAGGCCGCCGGGTGGTGGCTGCTTTGCTGTTGTGAAGGGTTAATCCGGCCGACGCAACGGCCGGTCATCGGCCTGCGCCTGTTCGCGACGCTCGGCCTCGCGCTGTTCATCCGCCTTCATGCGATCGACCACGTTACTCATCACCTGGGTACGGGTGTACTTGTCCCGCCATACCGTCTGGGCGTCGGCACAGGCCGAGTCGGCCCGCTGCACGATGCGCTCCTGCTCGCTGATGGCCAGTTCCAGCTTGTCGAGAAACACCTGGTATTCGCGGATGCGCGCCACGCTCATGCCGCTCTGGTTGGCGGCGCGATACTGGTCCAGGTATTCCAGGTGATAGGCGCGCAGATCGGCCAGCCGCTGCTCGGCCTGCTGCCGGGTCTTGAGGCTGTCACCAAGGGCGGACGCGGCCTTGCGTTCGCGACTGTCGACCACGCGCTGTACCGGTTTGAAACGCTCAGAGGGCATCATTGCCTACCTCGTTGCCTCCTGTATTTATAGCCTTTATACCCCTTTGGCGCGACATCAGGCCGCACCCGCCGGGGCCATCGGCTGCGTCTTGGGCGGCGGCGATTGGGGAAACAGATTCATCAGATCATCCAGGCTGCCTTCCAGGCCATGCCGGGTGTCCATGGTCTGACGCAGGAAATCCTGCAACGCCGGCATCTGCATGATGGCGCGGTCGATCATTTCATTGGAGCCTGCCTCGTAGGCACCCACGCTGATCAGGTCACGGTTCTGCTGGAACACGCTGTACAGCTGCTTGAACTCCCGCGTGGCTGCCTGGTGCTGCCTGCTGGTGATGTCGTTCATGGCGCGGCTCACCGAGGCCTCGATGTCGATGGCCGGGTACTGGCCGGACTCGGCGATGCGCCGCGACAGCACGATGTGGCCGTCGAGGATGGCCCGCGCCGCATCGGCGATGGGGTCCTGCTGGTCGTCGCCTTCCGTCAAAACCGTATAGAAGGCGGTGATGGAACCGCCGCCCTTGTCACCGTTGCCGGCCCGCTCCACCAGCTGCGGCAGCTTGGCGAACACCGACGGCGGATAGCCCTTGGTGGCCGGCGGCTCGTTGATGGCCAGGCCGATCTCGCGCTGCGCCTGGGCGAAGCGGGTCAGCGAATCCATCAGCAGCAGCACGTTCTTGCCCTGGTCGCGGAAGTGCTCGGCGATGCTGGTGCACAGCATGGCGCCGTGCATGCGCCGCAGCGGCGGCTGGTCGGCGGGCACCGCCACCACCACCGCGCGGGCCATGCCCTGCTCGCCGAGGATGTTGTCGACGAATTCCTTCACCTCCCTGCCCCGTTCGCCGATCAGCCCCACCACCACCACGTCGGCGCTGGTGTACTTGGTCATCATGCCCAGCAACACCGACTTACCGACGCCGGAGCCGGCGAACAGACCCAGCCGTTGGCCACGGCCCACCGACAGCAAGGCATTGATGGCACGGATGCCCACGTCCAGTGGTTCGCGGATGGGATCGCGCGCCAGCGGATTGATGGACTCGCCGGTCAGCGGCCGCCGGCCGGTGGTATGAATCGGGCCCTTGCCGTCCAGCGGCAGGCCGGCGCCGTCGATGACGCGGCCCAGCAGGGCCTCGCCCACGGCCGCCTCGGACACCCTACCCTGCGGTGCGACGCGTGCATCGGGCTCCAGGCCGCGGATATCGCCGGTGGGCATCAGGTACAGACTCTCGCCGGCAAAGCCCACCACCTCGGCCTCGATGCGGTCGCCGCCGGGGCTGATCACGTCGCAACGGCCGCCGATGGCGGCGCGGCAACCCACCGCCTCCAGGGTCAGCCCCACCATACGGGTCAACTTGCCTTCCACCACCAGGCCGCGGCTATCGCCCACCCGCTCGGCCATGCGCGCGATGCGCTCGCTCCAGATGGCGTTGCGGTCAGGATCGGGGATCATTCGGTGCCCTCGTCGTCCAGGGCCTGCTGGCGCTCACGCTCGTTGGCCAGCAGCGGCGCGATCAGCGCGCCGAGGCGGGACTCCAGGGTGGCATCGATCTGGGAATTGTCAGTGGTCACGCGGCAACCGCCACGCTGCAGCGTCGGGTCTTCGACGATGTTCCACTGCTGCTCCGAGTCGCCCAGCTTGTAGACCTCACGCACCAGTTCGGCATCCTCGGGATGCAGGATCACCCGCACCTGGCGCGCCGCCACCGGCAGCGCCACCAGGGCTTCGCGCACCACGCCGATGATCTGACCGGGATCGGCCTTCACCTCGCGCCGCACCAGCTGCCGCACCATGCTGATCACCAGGGTGACCAGCTGTTGCTCGACCTCGTCGTCGAGCCGTTCGAAGGGACGACCAAGCGCATGCATCAGCTTGTCCAGGGTGGCCAGACGCTCGGCCGTCACCTTGCGCCCTTCCTCCAGTGCCTCCTGATGGCCGTAGCGCTGCCCCGCCTCGCGACCCTGCTCGTAGCCTTCGTCGTAGGCGGCCTTCTGCAGTGCCTCGATCTCGGCGGCGGTGGGGGTCTTGGGTGCGGCATGATCGGACAGGGTGCTGCCACGCGGGCTGCTCATGGCCGGCGGCAGCCAGGTGGCGATGTCGTCGCTGTCGTGCTCGACCGTCATGTCCCTCGCACCCCGTGGTTACACAAAGTCGTCGCCACCGCCGCCGCCGAGCATGATGTCGCCGGCATCGGCCAGGCGCCGCGCCACCGACAGGATCTCTTTCTGTGCTGCCTCGACGTCGCTGAGACGGGCCGGCTGGGCGGCCTCCAGGTCGTCCTTGAGCATCTCCGCCGCACGGGACGACATGTTGTTGAAGATCTTGTCCTTGAGGTTGTCGGCGGCACCGCGCAGCGCCAGCAGCAACTGGTCGGAGGACACCTCGCGCAGCAGGGTCTGCATGCCACGGTCGTCCACCTCGCCCAGGTTGTCGAACACGAACATGTTGTCCTGGATCTCGTTGGACAGGTCCTCGTCGGCATCGCTGATGGCCTCGAGCACCTGCTGCTCGATGGTGCCGTCGACGAAATTGAGGATGTCGGCCGCCTTCTTGATGCCGCCCAGGTTGGTGCTCTTGACGTTGGTGGCGCCGGAGAACTGCTTCTCCAGGATCTCGTCCAGCTCCTGCAGCGCGGCCGGCTGGATGCCGTCCAGGGTGGCGATGCGCATGACGATGTCGGTACGTACCCGGTCCGGGAACTGGGCCAGCACGCCGGCGGCCTGGTCCGGGTCCAGGAACGACAGCACGATGGAGATGATCTGCGGATGCTCCAGGCGGATCACGTCGGCGATCTGCCGTGCATCCATCCACTTGAGCTGCTCCAGGCCCTTGCTGTTGCGCCCGAGCAGGATGCGGTCGATGACGCCGGCCGCCTTGTCGGTACCCAGCGCCGAGGTGAGCATGTTGCGGATGTACTCGTCCGAGCCCAGGCCCAGCGAGGTCTGCTCGCCGATGGTGTCGACGAAGTTCTGCATCACCTGCTCGATCATGGACTTGGTGACATTGGTCAGGCCGGCCATGGCCATGCCGATCTCCTGCACCTCCTTGGGGCCCATGAAGCGCAGGATCTCGGCGGCATATTTTTCGCCCAGGCCGAGCATCAGCACGGCCGTGCGCTCCATGCCGCTGAGCTTGGCGACGGCGGTCGATATATTTGCTTCAGCCGGCATCTTCAGCCACCCAGGTCTTCACCAGTTGCGCCACTCGTTTGGGGTCGTTGTCCACCAGCTTGCGGGCGGCCTCCATGGTGTCCTCATAGGCGGCCGGGCCGGACAGCTGCACCGGCTGGCCATCGACGCCGATGGCCGTGGTGGCGCCAGCGGCCCCCGCCTGCCCGGCCGGCACCGCCATCGGCTGGCCGTCCGGACCGATGGTCTGCACCATGCCCTCGGGCAGCTCGCTGACCGGGGTCGCGGTCAGGCGCTTGAGGGTCGGGCGCAGCACGCCGAAGATCAGGAACAGCACCACCAGGGCGCCGCCCAGCTGCTTGGCCAGGTCCCACACCCAGGGCTGCTCCCAGATCGGCAGTTCCGGCAATGCCGCCAGCGGCTCAGGCACCTGGAAGGCGCTGTTGATCACCCGCACGCTGTCGCCGCGGCGGGCGTCGAAACCGACCGCCTCGCGCACCAGCGAGGTGATGCGCTCGATGTCCTCGGGGGTGCGCTCGCGGCGCACCACGCTGCCGTCGGCGCCGCTGGTGAGGCTGTCATCCACCACCACCGCCACCGACAGGCGACGGATGCTGTTGGGCGACAACCGGGTGTGGCTGACCACCCGATCCAGTTCGAAGTTGCGGGTAGCCTGACGGCTGCTGTTCAGCGGCGTGCCTGTGTCACCCTCGGCACCAGCGGCCTGCTCGGGCGCGGTGCCGGCGGCGGGCGGCTGGTTGCTCAGCGCGCCGGGTACGCCCTGGGCGCCATCGCCGGTCTTGCTCAGCTGCTCGTTGACCTGCTCGCTGCGCAGCGCCGGCTGGTCCGGGTTGTAGCTTTCCTGGGTCTGCTCGGTGACGGTGAAGTCGATATCCGCAGTGACCTGGGCCTGCACGCTGTCGGCACCCAGGATGGGAGCCAGCAACTCCACGATGCGATCGCGGTAGTGGGACTCGATCTTCTGGGTGTAATCGAACTGGGTGGCCGACAACTTCATGTTGCGGTCCGCCTGCGGCTGGCTGAGCAGACGACCCTTGTGATCCACCACCGTCACCTTGTCAGCGTCCAGTTCGGGGATGCTGGACGCCACCAGATGCACGATGGCATCCACCTGCGACTGCTCCAGCATGCGGCCGCTGAACAGCTTGAGCACCACCGAGGCCGACGGCATCTTGCGCTTGCGCACGAACACCGACTGCTTGGGCAGCGCCAGGTGCACCCGGGCGGTCTCGACATTGGCCAGGGTGCCGATGGTGCGGGCCAGTTCGCCCTCCAGCGCGTGGTGGTAGCGGGCCTGCTCCACCATGCGGCTGGTGCCGAAGCCGGTGTCCTGGTTGAGCATCTCCATGCCCATGCCGGTGCTGTTGGGCAGTCCCTGGCTGGCCAACTGGATGCGCAGGTCCTGCAGCTTGCCGCTGGGCACCATCACCATGCCGGTGGACTCGTCGACGCGGAACTCCACGCCGGCCTGCTCCAGGGCCGCCACCACCGCAGCGGCATCCTTTTGCCCCAGGTTGCCGTACAGAGGGGAAAAATTTGGCGTCTGCGACCACAGCACCACCGCCACGCCGAGGGCGACGCTGGCGGCGATGCCCACCATCACCGCCAGCTGGCGGAACAGCGGATTGTCGGTCAGCCCGGCGCCCGGCAGATCGTCGCTGCCGCCTGCCGGATTGGCCAGTTTGCCTTGGGTCATTTCAGCCATGAGTTATCAGTTCGTTTTGTCTGGTGAATGGGCTTGGATCGGCATCAGCGCGGCGCTCAGACCGGCATGTTCATCACGTCCTTGTAGGCCTCGACCAGCTTGTTGCGCACCTGCACCATGGCCTGGAAGGACACGCTGGCCTTCTGGCTGGCGATCATCACCTGTGCCAGATCCACGTCGGGATCACCCAGCTCGAAGGCGGTCTTCAGTTGACCGGAGGCCTGCTGGACATCGTTGACCGCGTTGATGGAGTTCTTGAGCAGGTCGCCGAAGGCCGGTGCGCCAGCCTCTTCCATGGCCGGAACGGCGCCCTGGCTCTGGGCGGCCATGACGCGCATCTGGGCCAGAACCTGGTTGATTTCGGGGGTGCTCATGGGTGACCTCGGTGTCCGTTTTTCGACAGCTCAAACTGACTTGGGAAATTAACAGCAGCTTTTGGGCCAACTTCTGACCCGGGCTGGCCTCAGGGCACGGCGATGCCCGCCTCCTTCAACTTGGCGATCTTGTAACGCAGGGTGCGCGGGCTGATGCCGAGTATCTCGGCGGCGTTCTTGCGGCTGCCGCCACCGTTGCGCAGGGCATCGAGGATCATCTGGTCCTCCACCGACTTGAGGTCGGCATTCAGGCGGCTGCCGGTCGGCTCGGACTCGTCATCCAGCGGTGCCATGTCCGGGTAGCTGCCCATGCCCGCGCCGGGCTCCAGGGCCTCGAAATGGACATCCTCCGGACGCACCTGCTGGCCGTCACACAGGATCAGCGCGCGCTGCATGGTGTTGTCCAGCTCACGCACGTTGCCGGGCCAGCGGTGACCGCGCAGCTTGGCCAGCGCCGCCGGCTCCAGCTGCGGCACCGGCTGGCCGTCACGCACATGACGGTTGAGCAGGAAATCGGTCAGCGGCTCGATATCCCGCGGACGGTCGCGCAGCGGCGGCAGCATCAGCGGGAACACACTCAAGCGATAAAACAGGTCCTCGCGGAAGCGGCCGGCGGCCACCTCCTCGCGCAGATTGCGGTTGGAGGTGGCCAGCATGCGCACGTCCAGCTGGATCAGCTGGCGGCCGCCCAGGCGCTCCACCTCGCGCTCCTGCAGCACGCGCAGCAGCTTGGCCTGCAGCGGCAGGCTCATCTCGGAGATCTCGTCCAGCAGCAGGGTGCCGCCCTGGGCCTGCTCGAACTTGCCGGCACTGGCGCGCAACGCGCCGGTGAAGGCGCCCTTCTCGTAACCGAACAGCACCGCCTCGAGCATGTTCTCGGGGATGGCGGCGCAGTTGATGGCGATGAACGGTGCGTCGTTGCGCGGCGAATGCTGGTGGATGTGGCGGGCGACCACCTCCTTGCCGGTGCCGGATTCACCCAGGATCAGCACGGTGGCGTCGCTGGCGGCGACCCGCTGCGCCAATGCCGCCAGCTCGCGGGTACGCACGTCCTCGGCCACCAGGGTGCTGTTCTGTACGCTGTTGCCCGGCAGGTAGCGGCTGACCTTGTCGAGCAGCATCTGCACGTCGAAGGGCTTGGCCAGGTAGTCGACAGCGCCCAGCTTCATGGCCTCGACGGCCTGGGCGACGCTGCCGTAGGCGGTCATCATCAGCACCGGCAGGCCGTGGAAGCGGTCGCGCAGGTGACGCAGCAGGGTGTTGCCATCCATCGGCGCCATCTGCACGTCGGACAGCACCATGTCCACCGGCTCGCGGTCCAGCGCGGCCAGCGCGGCCTGGCCGTCACCGGCATGCACCACCTGGTAGCCGCCCAGGCTCAGGGTGTCGGTGATGGCCTCGGCCAGGGAGGGGTCGTCTTCGACGACCAGGATTCGATTGGCAGGGATTCGCAGGGCAGGCATGGCTTACTGCACTCCATGGTCATGGTTGCCGCCGTTGACACCCGGCAGGGTGAGGCGGAAACAGGCGCCGTTCTCGGCGGCGTTGCAAAAGTCGATCTGGCCGTCATGCTCGACGGCGACGGAATGGACCACCGCCAGACCGAGGCCGGTGCCCCGCTCGCCGGTGGTGAAGAAGGGATCGAAGATGCGCGACTGCAGCTCCTCTGGAATACCCGGACCGTCGTCCTGCACGGTGATCTGGTAGTCGTCACCCCGGGCCTGCAGGCTGGCCTCGATGTGCACACCTTCACCGCCGTGCTCCAGGGCGTTGTTGATCAGCGCGCCGACGGCGCCGGTCAGGGCATCGCGATTGCCCAGCACCAGCGCCTTGCCGTCCAGCGGCGGATGCAGCTTGAGGGTAGCGGCGCGGCCGGCCAGCTTGGGCCGCATCATGTCGGCGCCTTCACGCAGCACCCGGTTCAGGTCCACCGGCTGCGGGGTGAAACGGCCGCCACGGGCGAAGGCCAGCATGTCGGCCACCAGGTTCTCGGTATGGCGCAGACGGTCGCACAGCTTGCCGGCGTACTCGCGCACCTTGTCGCCCGCCAATCCGCCGCGACCCAGCTGGCCGGCATACAGCAACGCGGCGGACAGCGGGGTGCGGACCTGGTGGGCCAGTTGTGCGGCCATCTCGCCCATGGCGGTGAGGCGCTCGCGGCGGTGCAGTTCGTCCTGCAGGCGGCGGGTCTCGGTGACGTCGAGCATCACCAGCACCCGGCCGTTATCGTTGAGCGGGCGACAGCGCATGTTCACCCGACGGCCATCGGCCAGGCGCCATTCGTCGCCGTCGGCCAGCCGCGCCAGGGTTTCGTCACGTACCTCGGTCCAACGGCGTCCCCAGGCGATACCGGGGAACAGGGTCTGGGCGGCGGGATTGAACTGGTCCACCCGGTCGCGGCCGTCCACCAGCACCACGGCGGCCGGCAGGGCCTCGAGCAGGTTGCCCAGTCGATCGGCCAGGCGCTCCTTTTCCGCCAGTTCGCGGGAGCGCGCCTGGCGGGACTGGATCAGTTCGGTGTTGAGTTGGGCGACCCGGGTCTCCAGCTGCTGATAGGCCCCGGTCAGCTGTTCGGACAGCTGGTTGAACAGGCCGAAGGCCTCGGCGAGGGCCTCGCGATCTTGGGGCTGGACGGCGGTCTGGCTGGGCATGGCAACGGTTCCTTGCACCGGGTTGAGTTCCCGAAAGCAATGGAGCAATTACCGTGCCCGTTTTATGTTGTCTTTAGAATCAGCTAGTTACGAAGGAGGCGCCGGGGAGGCGTCAAGCACCCGTCAGCTCATGGCCGCGGTGCAGGCCGTATTTGCGCAGTTTTTCGACGAGGGTGGTGCGACGCATCTTGAGCTTCTTGGCGGCATGGGCCACCACACCGTCGCAGTCGTCCAGCGCCTGGCGGATCAGGTTCTGTTCCAGGTGGGACAGATGGGCCTTGAGATCCAGACCCTCATTGGGCAGGCGCGGCGCACTGGCCACGGTACCCGGCTCCATGCCGGGCACCGAGACCTCGGGCAGGTCCTCGTCGACATCCAGCACCGGCAGTTGGATGCCGGCGCGGAATTTCTCCGGCAGATCCGGCAGATCCACCACGCCATAGGGATACAGGATGGCCAGCCGTTCGATCAGGTTGGCCAGCTCACGCACATTGCCCGACCAGCGATAGTGCTGCAGGGCAGTGACCGCGGCCGGGGTCAGGCGCACCGAGCCGCGCTTCTCGTGCTCGATACGGCGGATCAGGTCGTTGACCAGCACCGGGATGTCCTCCACCCGCTCGCGCAGCGGCGCCATCTCGATGGGGAAGACATTCAAACGATAGAACAGGTCCTCGCGGAACTTGCCCTCGGCGATGGCCGCTTCGAGATTGCGATGGGTGGCGGCAATGATGCGCACATCGCAGTGGATGGTCTTATTGCTGCCCACCCGCTCGAAGGTGCGCTCCTGCAGCACGCGCAGCAGCTTGACCTGCATGTGCATGCTCATGTCGCCGATCTCGTCGAGGAACAGGGTGCCGCCCTCAGCCAATTCGAAGCGCCCCTGGCGGGCGGTGATGGCGCCGGTGAAGGCGCCCTTCTCGTGGCCGAACAGTTCGCTTTCCAGCAGGTCGCCGGGGATGGCGCCGCAATTGACCGGGACGAAGGGCTTGCCGCGACGGTTGGAGTGGTAGTGCAGCTTGCGCGCCACCACTTCCTTGCCGGTACCCGATTCACCCAGCACCAGCACGGTGGCGTCGGATGAGGCCACCTGCTCGATCATCTGATTGATACGCCGGGTTGCACGGCCGTTGCCGGACAGGCTGCGGAACAGTTCCACCGGACGACGCGGACCTTCGCCCTGACGCTGGCTCTCGCTGTAGACCTGGGCCTTGTGCAGCAGATTGGTCAGGCCATCGAAGTGCGCCGGCAGGGTAACCACGCCGAGCATGTCGCCGCCGATGGTGTGCTGGGTTCGCTCGTCGGCCAGCAGGAAGGCTGCCGGACGGGGCGTGGCCGCCGCCACCGCCCCCATCATCTCGACCCGCTGTGGCTCGGGCAGTTCGGCGCTAAGGAATACCGAGGTTGGTCGCTGCTCGGCGCGCTTGGCGTATTCGGCCATCTCCTTGGCGTCCTCCGCCACCAACACATCACAGTCGAGAAACTCGAGGACATGGCGCAGATAGCTGCGACGGTCGGCATCCGGCTCCGCCAGGATGATGACATTGCATTTGAAAGACTGCGATTCGGCTTCTGGCTGGCTCATACCAACGTCATCCATGAGATAAGGGCCCAAGATAAGGGAAGTTAAGCACCCTGTCGCCCATATGTCAAAATTACGTCGTTTAGCAGAAACCCGTACCCTTGACACCCCATGGGCCGCCCCGTAGAACTGCCCGCATCTCACGAACGGAATGCCCCACTTGAACGACATACCCACAGGCGCGCTGTTCGCCGTCCTGTTTGTCCTGATCCTGCTATCCGCTTTTTTCTCCGGCTCAGAGACCGCCCTGATGACCCTCAACCGCTACCGCCTCCGGCACCTGGCGGAGGAAGGTCACAGCACCGCGCGGCTCGCCGAAAGGCTGCTCAAGCGGCCCGACCGGTTGATCGGCCTGATCCTGCTGGGCAACAACTTCGTCAACATACTGGCCTCGTCGCTGGCCACGGTGATCGCCCTGCGCCTCGGCGGTGAAGGGGCCATCGCGATCGCCGCCGGCCTGCTGACGCTGGTGGTGCTGGTGTTCGCCGAGGTGGCGCCGAAGACCCTGGCGGCGCTGCATCCGGAGCGGATCGCCTTCCCCGCCGCCTGGGTCTACACCCCGCTGCTGCACCGTTTTTCACCCATTGCCTGGCTGGCGCGACTGGTGAACATCTTCGCCAACACCCTGCTCAAGGCCCTCAAGCTGTACCCCGAGGGCGCCGAGGGTGACACCCTGAGCCGAGAGGAACTGCGCACCGTGGTGGCCGAGGCCGGCGCCATGATCCCCAAGAAGCACAAGAAGATGCTGCTCAACATCCTCGACCTGGAAAAGGCCACGGTGGAGGACATCATGATCCCGCGCAACGAGATCGACGGCGTGGACATCGGTGCGCCGCTGGACGAGATCCTGCAGGACATCAAGCAGACCCCCTACACCCGCATCCTGGCCTACGACGGCGACATCGATCACGTGCATGGCTTTCTGCACGCGCGGCGGGTGCTGCAGGCCAGCCTGGACCACGAACTGGACCGTGAGCGCCTGCTGAGCCTGATCCGCGAGCCCTACTACATCCCCGCCGGCACACCGCTTAACCGCCAACTGCTGCAGTTCCAGCGCCAGAAGCGCCGGGTAGGCCTGGTGGTTGACGAATACGGTGACGTACAGGGCCTGGTCACCCTGGGTGACCTGCTGGAGGAGATCGTCGGCGAGTTCACCACCGATCCGTCCGACAGCATCGCCGACGTGCGCGCCCAGGAAGACGGCAGCTACCTGGTGGACGGCGGCGCCAGCATCCGCGAACTGGTGCGCACCCTGGACTGGGACCTGCCCACCGACGGCCCAAAGACCCTCAACGGCCTGATCCTGGAACAACTGGAAAGCATGCCCGAGACCGGTATCAGCCTGCTGATCAACGGCTACCCGGTGGAGATCCTGCAAACCCAGGCCAACGCGGTGAAGACCGCCCGCTTCCGCCCCGCGGATCGCCGCCCGCTGCCATCGGCTTAAGATTCACCCTGCCCGGCCGCTATCATTCCTATTGAATTACGCTCATAAAGGGCTGCAATCATGTCCGACAGCCAGAACCAAGACCGCCGTCACTTCCAACGCATCCCCCTGGAGCGCAGCGCCACGCTGCACGCCGGATCGCAACGCCATGTCTGCGCAGTCGCTGACGTCTCCCTCAAGGGTGCGCTACTGATCCCCGAGCCGGGCTGGTCCGGCAGCAAGGGCGACAAGGTCAGCCTGGATATCCTGCTGGACGCCCTGGGCGAGACGACCATCCACATGCAGGGCGAGATCGCCCATGTGGAAGACGATCAACTGGGCATGCAGTGTCATCAGATGGACCTGGACAGCGCCACCCAGCTACGTCGCCTGGTGGAACTGAACCTGGCCGACCCGGACCTGCTGGAGCGGGAACTGGGCGCCATGATCGACGCCGCCTGAAGCTTGTCCCGTCACGCTCAGGCCACGGCCTGCTCCAGCGGCGCCGGACTGCCCAGATAAAAGCCCTGCCCCAGGGTCACACCCATCCGTTTCAGCGCCGCCAGCTCGGTGGCCGTCTCCACGCCCTCGGCGATCAGGGCGCTGCCGGTCTTGCGGGCGAACTGGATCAGCGCCTGGGCCAGTGCGCGGCGGGAGACATCGCTGTCGATATCCCGCACCAGGCTCTTGTCCAGCTTGATCAGGTCAGGCTGCAGCACCAGGATGTGGCGGAAACTGGCATAGCCGGCGCCGGCATCGTCAACCGCCACCCGGACGCCCCGTTGGCGATATCGCCCCAGCGCCTCCAGCAGACCGTCGTAACGGTCGATGGGTGCACGCTCAGTGATCTCCAGCACCAGTCGATCCGAAGGGATATCGGCCAGCACCAAATCCATCTGGCCGCTGAGCAGGGTTTCGGGTGACACGTTCAGTGCCAGGTAGCTGTCTGCCGGCAGAAGCTCGAAGCCTTCTACCGCCAGTTCCACCGCGCGCATCTCCAGCGCCACATCCCGACCGATACTGGCGGCGTTGCTGAACCATGATTCGGTGTCACGGGCCGGGGTCAAAGTGAACCTGGCCAGTGCCTCGAAGCCCACCGGTCGCGCGGTGTTCAGATCCATGATGGGCTGGTAGACCGCGGACAGGCCGTCACCACGCAGTGCGCAACTGACGCCCTCTCGAATCGCCTGCTGCTCACGATCCATTGCCAGATCGTGTTCGATAACGTCAATCACCATCCCCGCCACCACGTGCATCATGCCGACGTCACGTTCATTGAGGGTATGGTCGGGTTTGAAGCTGAAACAGCAAAAGGTGCCATAAATCCGGCCATCCTCCAGCTGCAGCGGCACGCCGAGATAAGAGCCGATGGAGAGGGCCTCGGTCACCCGCAGTTCGCGGGCCTCGGCATTGTCGGCGGTGTCGATGATCAGCTCAGGCATGCGCCCGTCAACGATACGCTGGCAGTAGGTGTCCTCCAGAGGATCACCCGCATCGACCCGGGGCACGCCCTGCTCGGCATCGGCATCGGCATCCACGTGACGAAACACCCGGCGACCGTTACTGAACTCAGAGATGAAGGCCACATCCATGCCCAGGTGAGTGCGAATGGCCCGAAGCACGCGCGGCAGTGTCTGCTGCAGCGCCGTGCCGCCCGCGCTCATGGGGCCACTGAACAGCCCGGTCAGTGGTCCCGCCTCTTCCTTAAGCATCACTCCTGCCCCTTGGCGGTATAGCTATCGATATATCCCACAAGTGTAGCCGGGGTTTAGTACTAAAGTGCGTCCAGGGCTTCGGACAAACGACTGACCGCCACCACCTCGACGCCCTCGGGCGCCTGCTTGGGGGCATTGGCCTTGGGCATGATGACCCGTTTGAAACCATGCTTGACCGCCTCGCGCAGCCGATCCTGGCCATTGGGCACCGGGCGAATCTCGCCGGCCAGGCCGACCTCGCCGAAGGCCGCCATGCGCGGCGGCAGTGGCCGGTCGCGGAAGCTGGACAGCACCGCCAGCAGCACCGCCAGGTCGGCGGCGGTCTCGCTGATGCGTACCCCGCCCACCACGTTCAGGTAGACGTCCTGATCGAACAGCGCGATGCCGCCGTGACGGTGCAGCACCGCCAGCAGCATCGACAGGCGGTTCTGCTCCAGGCCCAGTGCCACCCGGCGCGGGTTGGCCAGCGGGCTCTGGTCCACCAGCGCCTGCACCTCAACCATCAGCGGCCGGGTGCCCTCGCGGGTCACCAGGATGGCGCTGCCTGACACCGCCTCGTCATGGCTGGACAGGAAGATCGCCGAAGGGTTGGCGATCTCCTTCAGCCCCTTGTCGGTCATGGCGAACACGCCCAGTTCGTTGACCGCGCCGAAGCGGTTCTTGATGGCCCTGACCAAACGAAATTGGCTGCCGGCCTCGCCCTCGAAATACAGCACCGTGTCCACCATGTGCTCGAGCACCCGGGGACCGGCCAGCGCGCCTTCCTTGGTGACATGGCCGACCAGGAACAGGCTGGTGCCGGTCTGCTTGGCAAACCTGACCAATTGCGCGGCGGACTCGCGTACCTGGGACACCGAGCCCGGTGCCGACTGCAGCTGGTCCGAATAGAAGGTCTGGATGGAGTCCAGCACCATGATCTTGGCGCCGCTCTTCCCGACTCCGGCCTTGCCGGCGATCTGCAGGATGCGCTCCACGCAGGTCTCGGTGAGCAGTTGCAGGCGCTCGGCCGGCAGCCCCAGGCGCTGCGCCCGCAGGCTGATCTGCTCGGCTGATTCCTCACCGCTGACGTACAACGACGGCAGCCGGTCCGACAGGCTGGCCAGGGCCTGGATCAGCAGCGTCGACTTGCCGATGCCGGGGTCGCCGCCGATCAGCACCACCGAGCCCTGCACCAGGCCGCCGCCCAGCACCCGGTCCAGCTCGGAAAGGCCGGTGGGCGTGCGCTCCGTGGTCTCGGCCGACACCTCGGACAGGGTGCGCACCTGCAGGCCGGCATCGCCCGCATAGCCGCCGAAGCGTCCGCCCGGCGCCTTGGCCGGCGCGGCGATGGTCTCTTCCAGGGTGTTCCAGGCGCCACAGTCCGGGCACTGGCCGGCCCACTTGGGCTGCTGGCTGCCGCAGTTGCCGCAGGTGTAGAGGGTCTTGGCAGGGCGGCTCATGCCTGGCTCTCCCGGGCCGGCTCCTGGCCGCCCACGTAGTCATATTGCACCCGCGACGTGATGCCGCAGAACAGGGTGTAGGGGATGGTGTCTGCGGCCAGGGCGATGCGCTCGACCGGCAACCCCTCGCCCCACAGCGTCACCTGGTCGCCCACCCGCGCCGCCGGCAGCCCGCTGAGGTCGACGGTGACCATATCCATGGATACCCGGGCAACGAGACGGCTCGCCTGACCATTGACCAGCACCGGGGTGTCGCCCGCGATCTCCCGCGGGTAGCCGTCGCCGTAGCCGATGCCCACCACGCCCACCGCCATCTCCTGCGGGCAGCACCAGCTGCCGCCATAGCCCACCGGGTCGCCGGCCTTGAGCTGGTTGATGGCGATCAGCCGCGCCGACAGGGTCATCACCGGGCGCAGCCCGTCGTCACCGCCCTTGCCGTTCAGGAACGGCGAGGCGCCGTACAGCATCAGCCCGGGGCGGATCCAGTCGCCGTGACTGTCGGGGCAACCGAGGATGCCGGCGGAGTTGGCAACGGAGGTGGGCACCGCGAGGCGTTCGGCAAGCGGCTTGAACAGTGCCAGCTGCGTGGCGGTGGCTGGATCCCAGCGGTCATCGGCATTGGCCAGGTGGGTCATCAGGCCAGGCTGGCCGCGCACGCTGTCCATGGCGGAAAGTTGTGCAAAGACGTCTGCGACCTGGTCGGGCGCAAAGCCGAGCCGGTGCATGCCGGTGTCCACCTTCAGCCAGCAGGCCAGCGGTTGCGCCGGGCGTGCGGCGCGCAGCAGTTCCAGCTGCTCACGGTGATGCACCACCGGCACGAAGTCGCGTGCCGCCGCCTCGGCCAGCTCCTGTTCATCCAGGCAGCCTTCCAGCAACACGATGGGGCGGCGGCAGCCGGCATCGTGCAGCGCCACCGCCTCGCCAAGCCGGGCCACCGCCAGGGCATCGGCCGAGTCCAGCGCCGCGGCGACCCGCACCAGGCCATGACCGTAGGCGTCGGCCTTGATCACCGCCATCGCCTTGCGGCCCGGCGCCGCGGCGCGGGCCACGGCCAGGTTGTGACGCAGTGCGTCCAGGTCGATGCGGGCAGTCGGTACGAAGGCCATCAATCGCGATCGGCGTGGCGTGAAACGGGCTCAGTAGCCAGGATCGTCGCCATAGGCGGTGGAGATGAAGTTCTCGAACTTGGTGTACTTGCCGAGGAAGGTCAGCCGCGTGGTGCCGATGGGGCCGTTACGCTGCTTGCCGATGATGATCTCGGCGGTACCCTTGTCCGGACTGTCTTCGTTGTACACCTCGTCGCGGTACACGAACATGATGATGTCCGCGTCCTGCTCGATGGCGCCCGATTCACGCAGGTCCGACATGATGGGCCGCTTGTTGGTGCGCTGCTCCAGCGAGCGGTTGAGCTGCGACAGGGCGATCACCGGTACCTCCAGCTCCTTGGCCAGCGCCTTGAGGGAGCGCGAGATCAGCGAGATCTCGTTGGTACGGTTCTCGGCGGCATCGCCGGCCTGCATCAGCTGCAGGTAGTCGATCACCACCACGCCGAGCTGGCCGTGTTCGCGCATCAGCCGGCGGCAGCGGGCCCGCACCTCGGTGGGCGACAGCGCCGCGGTATCGTCGATGAACAGCTTGGACTGGTTGAGGATGCTCACCGCCGAGGTCAGCCGCGGCCACTCGTCGTCCTCCAGCTTGCCGGTCCGTACCCGGTGCTGGTCGATGCGCCCCAGCGAGGACATCATCCGCAGGGTCAGCGACTCGCCCGGCATCTCCAGCGAGAACACCGCCGCCGGCAGGCCGGACTTGATGGCCACGTTCTCGGCGATGTTCATGGCGAAGGTGGTCTTGCCCATGGAGGGGCGGCCAGCGACGATGATCAGGTCGGACTTCTGCAGTCCCGAGGTCATCTCGTCCAGGTCGTCGAAGCCGGTGCTGACGCCGGTGATGGCCTCGTCGCTCTGATAGAGCGCCTCGATGCGGTTGACCGCCTTGGTCAGCAACTCGCTGATCGGCTGGAAGCCGGTGCCCTGCTTGGCACCCTGCTCGGCGATGGCGAACACCTTGGACTCGGCGGAATCGACCAGTTGCTTGGCCTTGCGGCCCTCCGGGTAGAAGGCCGAGTCGGCGATCTCGGTGCCCACCTTGATCAGTGAGCGCATCACCGCGTGCTCGCTGACGATATCCGCATAGGCACGGATGTTGGCGGCACTGGGGGTGTCGCTGGCCAGGGCGCCGATATACGGCAGGCCACCGGTATCGTCCAGCTTGTCCGAGCGTTCCAGCTCCTCGGACACCGTCACCACGTCGAAGGGCCTGGAGTCGTCCGCCAGCGACTTGATGGCGCGGAAGATCAGCTGGTGCTCGCGGCGGTAGAAATCCTGTTCGGTGACCCGGTCAGCCACCTGGTCCCAGGCGCTGTTTTCCAGCATCAGGCCACCCAGCACCGACTGCTCGGCCTGGATGGAATGGGGCGGGATGCGCAGTGCATCGGCGCCGTGGTCGGCGCTGCCCTGGGAGGCGATATAGGGTTCGGCGGACATGGTCAAGAGCATACCCGAAGCGCGCCCGGGCGACACCCTGCGCGGTCGCTAAATTGAGTGTAGCCGGGACGCAACAGCGGCCTGGCCCGGACACAAAAAAGACCATCGGGGCAGCTGGGCCCCGACGGTCGTTTTGCAGATCACGGCAGGCGGCCGCCGTGGCGGCCCCTGCCCCGCGGCGGCTTAGGCCTCCGCGACGACCTCGACGGTGACGGTCGCGTTGACGTCGGCGTGCAGGTGCAGTTCCACCTGGTACTCGCCGGCGGCACGGAACGGACCTTCGGGCAGACGCACCTCGGCCTTGACCACTTCGGCGCCGGCAGCGGTGAAGGCGTCGGCGATGTCGTTGGTACCGACGGAGCCGAACAGCTTGCCTTCGTCACCGGCCTTGTGGCTGATGCTGACCTTACCGACGGCCTCGATCTGAGCCTTGCGGGCCTCGGCAGCGGCCAGCTTCTCGGCGGCCTGCTTTTCCAGCTCGGCGCGACGCGCTTCGAAGGTTGCCAGGTTTTCGCCGGTAGCCGGTACAGCGCGACCAGTCGGGATCAGGAAATTACGGCCGTAACCGGCCTTGACCGAGACCTTGTCGCCCAGGCCGCCCAGGTTGTCCACCTTGTCCAGCAGAATGACTTCCATCTTTATTCACCTCTAAGGGTTATTCACCCGCGCCGTCCGTGTCGGAGCGGGACCGGACCTTGGCCCGGAAATCCAGCCAGCCGTCCAGGTAGCCCGCGATGGTCACCAGGGTGACACCGTGCGGGAACGCGACGACCAACAAACTGTAAAAACCGATCAACCAGCCGGTCGCGGCACCGAGGCGCCCGACCAGCCCATGAACCAACGCCACACCCTGCAACAGCAGCCCGGCCTCCAGCACCAGCACCAACTGGGCAGGCAGCGAGGCGGTCTGCTCCGCTGCCACAGCCACTACCAGCAACAGCGGCAGTGCTATCAGCACCCAGCGCCCCAGCCGCAGACCGTGGAACTCGGTCCGGAAGCCGCCGGGGTTGTACAACCCCGCCTGCCAGTACCTGGCCACGAACAGCGCCAGCGCCTGCTGCAGGAACCACGCGGCGGCCACGCCGCCCACCATCCAGGGCGCCATCGCGGCCACCAGCTGCTGCCGCTCGCTCTCCCCCAGTACTGAGGGGTCCAGCGACTGAACGAGAAACTCGTTCATCAGCTGCGCCCAGTAGGCCACCGGGTCACCCAGCAGGTACTGGGCCAGCACCAGGCCGACCCCGGCCAGCAGGCCGACTTCCAGCGTCAGGGCCAGGGAGCGGCTGCTTCGCAGCACCAATCCCAGCCCCCACACCGGCAGCCACATGACCAGGCCGACCAGTGCCAGGGCAGCGGGTTTGCCGAAGATCAGCCCACCCAGCCCGGCCAGCGCCAACAGGCCGCCGGCCATCACCACCGCGCTCTCCCGCAGCCCGTGACGCAACGCCACCAGGGCAACGACAGCGGCGCTGAGCAGCCCCAGGGGCAGGATCAGCAGGGACAGCGCGGCAAGGACGGTGGCCATCGCAATGGCCGGCATCCTGCCACGCATGACCAGGGAAGCCAGAAACTTCACGGCGACCCTCCGGCGCGGCGCAGGTTCAAATCAATCAGTCGTGAGAATCCGTGTACGGCAGCAGTGCCAGGAAGCGGGCGCGCTTGATAGCGGTAGCCAGCTGACGCTGATACTTGGCCTTGGTACCGGTGATGCGGCTCGGGACGATCTTGCCGGACTCGCTGACGTACTGCTTGAGCAGGTTCAGGTCCTTGTAATCGATGTCCGTGATGCCTTCCGCGGTGAAGCGGCAGTATTTCTTGCGGCGGAAAAAGCGTGCCATGTTCTATCTCCTAAACTGGATCAGGCAGCGTCTTCGCTGCTGTCGTCGTCTTTGCTGCTGTCGTCACTGTCGCTATCGGACTTGGTGTCTTCAGCGCGCTCTGGCCGGGTGTCTTCGGTCTTGACTAGATGAGACGGCTCGGTGACGGCATCCTTGCACTTGATGACCAGGTGACGCAGCACCGCATCGTTGAAGCGGAAGGCGCTTTCCAGTTCAGCCAGGGCCTCGCCGTCGCACTCGATGTTCATGAGTACGTAGTGGGCCTTGTGCAGCTTGATGATGGGGTAGGCGAGCTGGCGACGGCCCCAGTCTTCCAGGCGGTGGATGGTGCCGCCCTTGGCTTCGATGGCGCTGCGATAGCGCTCCACCATGCCGGGGACCTGCTCGCTCTGGTCCGGGTGGACCAGGAACACTACTTCGTAATGACGCATTGTAGCTCCTTACGGGTTAAAGCCTCCCGCACGTGGCGGTGAGACAAGGAGGGCCGGCCGTGATGTGCACGGACAGCCGGAAAGGCGCGGGAGAGTATCCCAAGCCCCTGTAATTTGCAAGATTTTGCTTGCCGCAAAAGGCGTTACGGCGACTCAGCCCCGCTGGCGACGCGCCTCGTACAGGCAAATGCCGGTCGCCACCGACACGTTCAGGCTCTCCACGCTGCCACGCATGGGCAGATAGACCAGCTGGTCGCACTGCTCGCGGGTCAGGCGGCGCATGCCCTTCTCCTCGGCACCCATGACGATGGCCAGCGGGCCCTTCAGGTCGGCCTGGTACAGGCCGGTCTCGGCCTCGCCGGCGGTGCCGACGGTCCAGACGCCGTAGGCATCGCGCAGATGCTTGAGGGTCCGCGCCAGGTTGGTGACCTGTATAAAAGGAACGCTCTCGGCGGCGCCGCTGGCCACCTTGCAGGCGGTCGGCGTCAGGCCGGCGGCACGGTCCCTGGGGGCGATCACCGCATGCACCCCGGCACCATCGGCACTGCGCAGGCAGGCACCCAGGTTGTGGGGATCGGTGACGCCGTCCAGCACCAGCAGCAGGGCCGGCTCGTCGAGCGCGGCCAGCACGTCATCCAGACCGGCCTCACCCTGGGCGGCTGGCGCCTCGGTGGACGCCACCACACCCTGGTGATTGGCATCGGGCAGCAGGCGATCCAGCTCGGCCTTGTCCACGCCCTGGGGGCTGAGTCCGGCCTTGCGCGCCTCGCTCAGCAACTGACCCAGGCGCTTGTCCTTGCGACCACGGTCGAACCACAGGATGTCGATGCCCCCCGCCCCATGGCGGATGGCGGTGCGCACGCTGTGGATGCCACCGATCAGCCGCTTGGCGGCGTCGGTCATGCCTGGGGACTCTTGGGCTTGGACGGGCGACGGCGACGGCGACCACCGGACTTGGGTTTGGCCTGTTCGCCCTGACCCTGCCCCTTGGCCTGCGCGCCCTTATCGGAACGGGCCTTGTTGGACGACCGCTTCTTGGCCTGCCCGCTCTTGGCCTGGCCACTCCTGGCCTGCCCACCGCCCTGCTGCCCCTTGTTCGACCGACCCCGGCCGGACTTGGCCTGGCTGGCTGAACGCGGCTTCTTCTGCACCGGAGGCACATAGTCGACGCTGTTGCCGTCGATCTCGGGCGGCTCGACCTCATCCGGCATCAGGCGGTTGCCGAAGCCATCATCGTCATCGAACACCGGCTGGGCGTCGTCGTCCGCGAACACCGGCTGGGTGTCGTCATCATCGAATGCCGGCTGGACATCGTCGTCATCGAATGCCGGCTGCGCATCCTCGTCCATGTCATTCGCCTGGCCCCGGCCTTTACGTCGGGACTTGGGCTTCGAGACAGGCTTGTCCTGCGACTGCGGCGGCTCGTCTTCGCTGCGGACCTGCGGCTGCACGTCCTCTGCAGGGAACAGCGGCTGCTGATCTTCTGCGTCAAACGACGGCTGCTCATCTGCTGCACTAAAGGCCGGCTGCCCTTCCTGCTTGCGGGGCTTGGCCCGCTCTATCGGGGCCGGGGCCGGGGCCGGTGCCGTTGCCAACGGGGCATCGACCGGGCGCAGCAGATCCGGCACCTCGCGACGACGACGGCGCGAACGCTGCGGCGCACGACGCTGCGGCTGCTCGGCCTCGCGACGGGCCGGGCGCTCGACCTGCGCCTCGGCAGGTGCGGCATCCGGCTGCGACTGCTCCGCCACCGGCCGGCCGCCACGACGCCGCTTGCCCGGACCGCGACCACGGCGCTCGGCCTTGTCCTCTGCCGGGCGCTCCACTTGCTCTACCACGGACTCCGCCGCAACCGGGTGCTCGGCCGGCTGCTCATCGGGCTCCTCGATACGCTGCGCGCGACCGCCGCCGCGATCATCACGACGACCCTTGTCACGACGCGGCCCACGGCTGCGACCCTTCTTGCCACGCGGCGCGTGCTCGCCACCATCGGCGGTGGCGCCGGCCAGCATCAGGTCGATCTTGCGTTCATCCAGATTGACCGCCGCCACCAGCACCTCGATGGGATCAGCCAGACGGTAGACCTTGCCGGAACGCTCACCGGACAGCTTGTGGTGCACGGGATCGAAGTGGAAGAAGTCCTTATCCAGCGCGGTGATGTGCACCAGGCCGGTGATGTAGATGTCTTCCAGCTCCACGAACAGGCCGAAGCCGGTGACGCTGACCACCACACCCTTGAAGGTCTCGCCCACCTTGTCGAGCATGAACTCGCACTTGAGGGCATCGGAGGCGTCGCGGGTGGCCTCGTCGGCACGGCGCTCGGTCATCGAGCAGTGCTCACCCAGGCTGACCAGGTCGTGCGGGCTGTATTCGAAATCATCGGCCTTGCCGTCGGCGATCAGGTGCTTGAGGGCGCGATGCACCATCAGGTCCGGATAACGACGGATCGGCGAGGTGAAGTGGGCATAGGCCGGGAACGACAGGCCGAAGTGGCCGACGTTCTCGGTGGCGTAGACCGCCTGCATCATGGAACGCAGCAGCACGGTCTGGATCATGTGGGCGTCGCTGCGCCCCTTGATCGCCTGCATCAACTCGCCGTAATGCAGCGCGGTCGGCTCGTCGCCGCCACCCAGTTGCAGACCCAGCTCGCTCAGGAAGGTGCGCAGGTCTTCCAGCTTCTGTTCGCTGGGGCGCTCGTGGTTACGGTACAGCGCCGGGATCTTGCGCCGCAGCAGCTGACGGGCAGCGGCCACGTTGGCGGCCAGCATGCACTCTTCGATCAGCTTGTGGGCATCGTTGCGGATCACGGTCCGCACGCTGGCGACCTTGCCGTTGTCGTCGAACACGAAGCGCGACTCGGTGGTGTCGAAATCGATGGCACCCCGCTCGTCACGGCAGGCACGCAGCGCCTGGTACAGGTTGTACAGCTCGTGCAGGTGCGGCAGCACCTCGGCGTACTCCTCGCACAGCGCGCCGTCGCCATCCACCACCATGGCGGCGACCTTGGTATAGGTCAGCCGCGCATGGGAACGCATCACCGCCGGGAAGAAACGCGAGCGCACCTGCTCGCCGTTATCCTTGATGAGGATCTCGGCGGCCATGCACAGGCGGTCGACCTTGGGGTTGATGGAGCACAGGCCGTTGGACAGGATCTCCGGCAGCATCGGGATCACCCGGTCGGGGAAATACACCGAGTTGCCACGCTTGATCGCCTCGGCGTCCAGCGCCGTGCCGGGCTTCACGTAGTGCGACACGTCGGCGATGCAGACCAGCAGCTTCCAGCCGGTCTTGGTGCGCTTGCAGTGCACCGCGTCGTCGAAGTCGCGGGAGTCTTCACCATCGATGGTGACCAGCGGGATATCGCGCAGGTCCTCACGATCGGCCTTGGCGCGGCTCGGCACCGTCTTGCTGAGCTTGGAAATCTCGGCGAGCACCTCTTCCGGCCACTCGCTGGGGATGTCATGGGCCCGCATGGCGACGTCGGTCTCCATGCCCGGCGCCATGTGGTCACCGAGGATCTCAGCCACATGCCCCATGGCACCGCGATTTCGATCCGGCTGGCGGTCCAGGGCGACCACCACCATCTGGCCATCGGTTGCGCCGTTGAGCTGGTCGTGCGGGACCAGCACCTCGTGGACCATGCGCTTGTTGTCCGGGCGCAGGAAACCCACATCCGCTTCCACGCGCAAGCGACCCACCACCTGGGTGAAGGCCCGCTCCAATACCTCGATCAAGGCGCCTTCGCGACGGCCGCGGCGATCCACGCCGATCACCCGTGCCACTGCCCGGTCGCCGTGCCACAGGGAACGCATCTGGCGCGGCCCCATGAACAGGTCTTCGCCGCCCTCGTCCGGCACCAGGAAGCCGAAGCCATCCGGATGACCGACCACCCGTCCGGCAATCAGGTCCTTGGCATCCACCAGGCAGTAACCGCCCTTGCGGTTCAGCACCATCTGGCCATCGCGCTCCATGGCCCGCAGCCGACGGGTCAGCGCCTCGCGCTGATCGTCGCCGTCGAGTTCCAGCGCCTCGAACAGCTGCTGGAAATCCATGGGGATGCCTTCCCGCTCCAACAGCTCCATGATGAACTCACGGCTGGGGATGGGATTGTCGTATTTACGCGCCTCTCGGGCGTGATGAGGATCGCTCTCGGGCGTGCTCTTGCGGGGCTTTTTTCTTTGGGACACGTGGACTCGGAATTTAGTGTTAAAGGTGGGATTGTAGCGTTGACAGCCCCCCTTTGTCGCTGTAAAGTTCGCGCTCCGCTGCAGGGGCAGCCTGATCCAGGCCTCCCGCAAGCACACCTGCCGAGGTGGCGGAATTGGTAGACGCGCATGGTTCAGGTCCATGTCTTGGAAACAAGGTGGAGGTTCAAGTCCTCTCCTCGGCACCAAATCCAAAAAGCCCTTGAGGACTCGCGCCTCAAGGGCTTTTTTCTTGCCTGAAAAAACCGCCACCGGGCAGCCAGGCACCGGACAAACCGGCATCCGACCTGCTGGACCAATGACCGTGTCCCGGCCATCCACTCGCGCTATCCTGAGTGGCGAGCACCACAACACCCGTTGTAATAACGAAAAGGCGGCGTTCAATCCCTGATGGCGGCAGACCTGCTTTCCTTCTCCAGCCTCGGCACGACGGGGCGAATCGTCCTCGTTCTGGCGGTCGCAGCGTTCGCCCACCTGGCCGTACGCGTTGTCCGGCATTACACCCAGCGCCTGCTTTCCAACAACGCGCTGATGCGCTGGGCGAAACTGCGCACCCTGGTCGGCTTGATCACCAGCGTGCTGGTATTCACCCTGTACTTCCTGGCGCTGGGCCTGATACTGCGCGAATTCGGCGTGTCCCTGACGGCTTACCTGGCCAGCGCCTCCATCCTGGGCCTGGCCATCGGTTTCGGCTCGCAGGGGCTGGTGCAGGACGTGGTCACCGGACTGACGGTCATCTTTTCCGACCTGTTCCAGGTCGGCGACCTGGTTGAGATCTCCGGCCAGACAGGGGTCGTCGAGGGTATCGGCATGCGCTTTACCGTGCTGCTCAACCCGCTCGGCGCCCAGGTATTCATTCCCAACCGGACCCTATCCAATGTCGTTGTCTATCCGCGCGGCTATGTGCGCTGCTTCGCCGATATCACCCTTGCCTCGCAGCAGGACAAAGCCGACCTGATGCTGGAAAAGATAAAGGAGATCACTGACGGATTCCTCACCCAGTACCGGGGCATCTTCCGTGACCAGCCCGAGATCGAGGCACCGGCCACCACACCGGCCGGCCGTAGCTTCGTGCGGGTCAAGTTTCGCATCTGGCCCGGACGCAGCGCCCCGATCGAAGGCGCCTACAAGCCGGAAGTCGTTGAGACTCTGAAGAGAGTGGATGCGGAATACGACGCCTGGATGGTAAACGTGAACAGCGAGATCAGCGAGGCGCCCAGATCGATTCAGCCTTTCCGAATGTCGCGGAGCCGCTCCAAGGTGATCCGCTAGCCCACTGTCGGTAATTAAAGATCCGAAATCACGGCATCCGCAGCGAGACCGAGCGGATCGTGGCATACCTATAAGTAAGGCAGAAACAACCAGCAGGCCGCATCCCTGAGCCGGGTTACCAATCCCCGCCCGTCGATTTCCTGCAGGCTGATCTGCCTGGACTCACGGCGGCATTGCCGCGCATAGTCGACCAATTGTGCAACCGACGCTGCCCCAATGACCTCCAGGTTCAGCTCGAAGTTCAGGCGCAGGCTGCGCGGATCCATGTTGGCCGAGCCGACCTGGGCATAGATCCCGTCCACCACGAACACCTTGGTATGCGCGAACGGCGGAGGCTGGTAGCAGACCGTCACACCGTGCTGCAACAGTTCCCAGAGCAGGTTGCGCGTTGCCCAGTCCACAAACGGCAGGTTGCTGCGTCGTGGCAGAATTACCGTGACGGCCACGCCGCGCAATGCTGCCGACTGCAGACTGGCAATCATCTCCCGTGACGGCAGGAAGTACGGGGTCAGGATGAGAATCTCCTGCTGCGCGGCAGAGATCGCACCCGTCAGCACCAGAGAGATTTTATCCAGGTCTTCGTTCGGGCCATCGCTGATGCAACGACAATATGTCGCGGCCGCTGTTGGTGGCGCGATAGCGCCGACTGTCAGCCTCTCGCCGGTGATGAACCGCCAGTCCTCGATGAAAACGTCTTCCAGTTGCGTCACCACCGCACCGCGCACCCGGAAGTGGAGATCGGCCGTGGCGCGTCCGGACGCAGACTCAACCAGATGCCGGGCGCCGATGTTCATGCCACCGGTAAAGCCATGCTTGCCATCCACCACCAGCACCTTGCGGTGGTTGCGCAGATTCACGGACAGGCTGGGCGGCAGCAGGCGGGGCGGCAGAAAGCGGGCAACTGACACACCTGCGCGTCGGAGCTTCCGACTCATCCGCGGCCACGAATACAACTCCCCTACCCCGTCCACGATCACCTGCACATCCACGCCCCGCTGGCGAGCAGCAACCAATGCCGCAACGAAGGCCTCGCCGACCGCATCCGCTTCGAACAGATAGGTCATCAAAAATATGCGTTGTGCTGCCGCCTCGATGGCAGCCAGCATCGCCGGGTAAGCCTGCTCGCCATTCCGCAACATGTCGACCGAGTTCCCGGCTGTAAGCGCCCTGGAGGTCACGCGGTCGGAGATATTCACAAAGCGCTGTAGCGGAGCGTCCAGTGCATGCCCGGCTGCACTTGGCTCTCCTCCGCGTGTACCACGCTCGTAACCAACCTCCAGGCTAAACAGGTACCGGCTGGCGAGCTTATGTGCCTGGGTCTTGATCCGGTTGATGCCGAACATGTAGTAGAAAAGAGGCCCGAGGAACGGAAACAACAGGCACACGGCGACCCAGCCCAGGGCCGCGCGCGAATCACGCTTGTACAACATGGCGTGCACGGCAGCGAATGTGGCCAGCGCCATGTGAGCCACCGGTGCCAGCCAATGCCAGGGCAGCAGACGGGCATGGGACCAGGCGGCGCCCACCAACTGGCTGGCATCAACCTCCATAAACTGACCACCCGCCTGTCATAGGGTGCTCCAGCGCCCAGCTCCGCCGGCCTGGCCATGACAATCCGGCCCGTCCCGGCGCCCGCACGGTAGCGACATGGCTATCACCCGCAGCGACGTGTCGGGGAGCAGGACCCGGTACCGGTGATGGCGGACAGGGTCTGGAACTGGTCCTTGACGAAACTCATGCCGGTCATCACCAGGGCGATGGCGCCGGCCCGCACGATGAGCATGGAGATGACGATGGCGATCAATGTCAGTACCGGGTAATGGATGCCGCTCATGTGTTCACTCCTTGGTCGGACCGACTCTCAAAACCAGCCGCGACGGCGGAAAAACGCCAGCATGAAAGCTGCGATTGCAATCATGCCCCCCCACACCACCAGGTAACCGTAAGGCCAGCCGAGCTCGGGCATGTTCCAGGGACTGGCGCGATCGAAGTTCATGCCATACACGCCGACGATGAAAGTAAGCGGGATGAAGATGGTGGCGATGACCGTCAGCACCCGCATGATGTCGTTCATGCGGTTGCTGACACTGGACAGGTAGATGTCCAGCATGCTGCCGGTCATGTCCCGGTAGGTTTCCAGCAGGTCCATCACCTGGATGGTGTGGTCGTAGCAATCACGCAGGTAGACCATGGTGTCCTCGTGGACCAGCCCGTCATCGCCGCGCAGCAACTGGTTGATGATCTCGCGCTGCGGCCACAGCATGCGGCGCAGCAGGATCAGCTCACGCTTCACCACGTGGATCTTCTCCAGGGTCTCGCGCCCGGCGGCCATCAGGATCTGCTCCTCCAGATCCTCCAGTTGCAGGCCGAAATTTTCCAGCACCGGAAATCCCTGGTCGATCACCACGTCCATCAGGCTGTAGAGCAGGAAATCCACGCCCTTGGTACGCAGGCGGCTGCCGTTGTCCCTGAGCCGCTTGACGACGAGTTCGAAAGGCGCGAAATCCCCCTCGTAGAAACTCACCAGGAAGGTCTTGTTGAGAAAGAAGGCAATCTGCTGGACATTGACCAGCTCCGCTTCCATCAGCGGCATGCTCATGATGATGAACAGCTGATCGTCGAAGGGCTCGACCTTGGGACGCTGCCCGGTGTTCAGCACATCCTCCAGGGCCAGCGAATGCAGACTGAACGCTGTGCCCAGCTCCTGCAGCGCCGCTTCGGTGGGCCGCCCCTGCACATGCACCCAGGTCATGCTGTCACGCTGCAGGTAAGGGCCGCACTCGGAGGCATCGACATCATCCCGGATCGTGATCTCATCCGCGCAATAGTCGATCAACCGGATCCGCAGCGGCGCATGGTCGACGGCTGGCGCCTCGATCAGTGTGCCGGGCGCGGTACCTGGCGGGTGATATCGCTTGGTGAAAAAGGCCATCTCGGAAGCTCCTCCCTACCCGTTAACGTGCACGTATATATTTTAAGTCTGCGACAGGTACCCGAACACGGGCAGCAACCGCACTGCGGTTCAATTCAAGCGATGCCGAAACAGCCAGCCGGCCAGGGTCAGGGTGATCAGCCCCACCAACGCCATCGGCCAATAGTAATCAAGCAGCATGGCGTATGAATAACCCTCCAGGAACACGCCGCGCAGGATGACCAGGAAATAACGCAGCGGGTTGATGCTGGTGAGCAGCTGTACCAGGTAGGGCATGTTCGCGATGGGGGTCGCGAAGCCGGACAGGATCACCGCCGGCACCAGGAACAGGAAGGCACCGAGCATGCCCTGCTGCTGGGTGACCGCCAGCGACGAGATCATCAACCCGATGCCCACCGCCGACAGCAGGAACAGGAACATGCCCAGGTACAGCGCGCCCAGGCTGCCGCGCAGGGGCACGTCAAACCAGTACACCGCCATCAGCAGGATGAACGAACCCTCGGCAATACCGATCAGCATGCCCGGAACGGCCTTGCCGACGAGGATCTCGAAGGGTCGCAACGGGGTGACCAGCAACTGGTCGAAGGTGCCGGCCTCGCGTTCGCGCGCCACCGACAGCGCAGTCACGATGGTGGTGACCACCAGGGTCAGCAGGCCGACGATCCCGGGCACGATGAACCAGCGCGATTCCAGGTTGCTGTTGAACCACGGTCGCACCTGCAGCGTCGCCACCGGCGGCGGCATGCCGCTGCGCTTGGCCCATGCCAGGTTGAAATCACGTACGATCTCACCCAGGTAGCCCTGCACCAGCAGTGCCGAGTTCGAGTTGCGGCCGTCGATGATGACCTGCACGCGGGCGGTGCGACCAGCCGACAGGTCGGCGCTGAAACGCGGCCCGATGTGCACCACCGCCACCGCATCCTTGGCGTCGATCAGCGGCGCGATCTGCCCGTCGTGCTCGATGTCGGCAACACGGTGGAAACTGGGCGAACCGACAATATCCGCGACCAGTTCCCGGGATGGCGCGCCGCGATCCTCGTTGTAGATGGCGACCGGCACGTCGTTGAGGTCGAAGGTCGCCGCGTAACCGAATACCAGCAACTGCAGCAGCGGCGGCGCAATCAGCACGATGCGGCTGCGCTTGTCCTTCAGGACGGCGAGCAGTTCCTTGGTGGCCAGGGCCAGGATGCGTTGCAGTGACCTGTTCAATCCAGCCGCTTCCGGGTCTTGCGCCGCGCCACGCCAAGAAAGATCACCATCATCAGCAGCAGTGCCGCGCTGTTACTCAGCAGCACCGGCCAGATGTCGCCGGCCATGAACAGGGTCTGCAGGATCGCCACGAAGTAACGCGCCGGCACGATGTGGGTGACGAACTGGACCGCCGCAGGCATCGAGCTGATCTGAAAGATGAAACCCGACAGGATGAATGCCGGCAGGAAGGTGGCCACCAGGGCGATCTGACCGGCCACGAACTGGTTGCGCGCCACCGTGGAAATCAGCAGACCCATGCCCAGCGACACCAGCATGAATAGCGCCGATGTGGCGCTCAGCGCCCAGAACGAGCCGCGCAGCGGCACGTCGAACACCCAGCGCGCCATCACCACGCTGAGCAGCATGCCACCCATGCCCAGCACGAAGTAAGGCAACAGCTTGCCGATGGTGATCTCCCGGATACGCACCGGAGTCACCATCAGCGCCTCCATGGTGCCCCGCTCCCACTCCCGGGCCACCACCATGGAGGTCAGCATGGCGCCGGTGAGAGTCATGATGATGGCGATCAAGCCCGGCACCAGGAAGTTGCGGCTGCGCAGCGCCGCGTTGAACCAGACACGCGGCTCCAGCGCCACCGGGACCGGCAGGTCATGCCCCTGCTCGCGCGCGTAGCTCGCCAGCCACAGCTGCCACACGCCCTGGACGTAACCCTCGGTGATCCGCGCCTGATTGGCGTCCACGCCATTGACGTAGACGCCGATGGGCGCGTCGCCCGTGCCGAGCAGGCGACTGGTGAAGTCCTTGCGCAGCCACACGATGCCGTCGACCTGATGCGCGCTGAGCACCTGCTCCGCCTGCTGGATATCGCTGTAGAAACTCGGCACGAAGAATTCCGAGCTGCGAAAGGCCCCCACCAGGCTGGCGGTGTGGGTGTCCGGCTGTTCCACCACCAACGCCAGACGGATGTTCTTGGCGTCCAGCGACACCCCGTAGCCGAACAGCAACAGCAGCACCACCGGCATCACGAAGGCGATGGCGATACTGGAGGGGTCGCGCAGCACCTGCAGGCTCTCCTTGCGGATCAGGCCACGCAGGCGCATCCAGCTGCCGCCCGCGGTGCTCATGGCACACCCGCCGGCGCCGCCTGCTCACGACGCTCGATCAGGCCGATGAAGGCATCCTCCATGGTCGGCGTCGGCAGCGCCGGGCTGCGAAAGCGCGCCTTCAACGCCGCCGGGGCGCCCGCGGCCAGCACCTCGCCGTCGGCCATGATCACCAGGCGGTCGCAGTAGTCGGCCTCGTCCATGAAATGAGTGGTGACCAGCACGGTCACCCCCGACTCGGCCAGGGCGTTGATGTGCTGCCAGAATTCGCGTCGTGCCAGGGGATCCACCCCGGAGGTCGGCTCGTCGAGAAACAGGATGTCGGGCTCGTGCAGCAGCGCCGCCGCCATTGCCAGGCGTTGCTTGTAGCCCAGCGGCAGGTCGCCACTGGCGCTGTCGGCGTAGTCCGACAATTCAAAGGCGTCCAGCGCCCAGGCGATGCGCCGGCGGCGTTGATCGCGTCCCAGGCCATAGGCCTTGGCGAAGAAGGTCAGGTTCTCGGTGACCGTCAGGTCGGCGTACAGGGAAAAGCGCTGCGCCATGTAGCCCAGCCGGCTACGGGCCTGCGCGCTGGCGCGACGCAGGTCGTGGCCGGCCACGGTCAGCTGACCGGCAGAGGCCGGCAGCAGGCCGCACAACATGCGGAAGGTGGTTGACTTGCCCGCGCCATTGGCGCCGAGCAGGCCGAACACCTCGCCGCGGCGGACGTCGAAGCTGACGTCCTTGACCGCATAAAAGTCGCCGAAGCGGCGCTGTACCTTGTCCACGGCGATGATCTGCTCCTGCCCGTCGGCGACCTCCTGCCGCCCAGTGAACACCGGGCGGGCGGCGGAGGGTTCCTGCTTGAGCAGCGCCACGAAGGCGTCTTCGAAGATCGGTTCACTCGGCACGATACGGATATCGACCAGCTCGCCCGCGGCATCGCCGAGTTCGGGCATGCCGGCCTCCCCGGTGACCATCCGCACCTGCTCGTTGTCGATCACCGCGTCGATCACACCCGGGATCCCATCCAGCCGGGTCTGCAGGGCACGCTTGGCCAGCGATGGGCTGCTGACGAGGAAGGTGCGGCCGCGCATGGGCGCACTGAGCGCCTGAGGTGTGCCCTGGCGCAACAGCCGCCCTTCATGCAGCAGGATCACGTCGTCGCAACGCTCCGCCTCATCCAGATAGGCGGTGCTCAGCAGCACGCTCAGACCCTGTTCCCTGACCAGCCGGTTGATAATGGCCCACAGCTCCCGTCGTGACACCGGATCGACACCCACGGTCGGTTCGTCGAGCAGCAGCACCTGTGGCGTCCTGACCAGGGTGCAGGCCAGGCCGAGCTTCTGCTTCATGCCGCCGGACAGCTTGCCGGCAAGCCGTCCGGTGAAGGGTGCCAGGCCGGTCATGTGCATCAGCTCGGCATAGCGCTGCGGGCGCTCGCGCCTCGCCACGCCCTGCAGGTCGGCGTACAGGTCGAGGTTCTCCTGCACGCTCAGATCTTCGTACAGGCCAAAACGCTGCGGCATGTAGCCCAAGGCGGACTGCGCCTGCAGCGGCGACCGGACCACGTCGACGCCGGCCACCTGGATGCTGCCGTCATCGGGCAGCAGCAGCCCGACGGCGAGCCTCATCAGCGTGGTCTTACCGGCACCGTCCGGACCGATCAGGCCGGTGATACGCCCCGCCTGTGCGGTGAAGTCGATGCAATCCAGGGCGGTCAGACGCGCAGCACCGCGGACGAAGGTCCTGGTCACGCCATCGAAGCGCAGTGCGGGGCTGTCGGTCACTGCTGCTTGTCACCTTGCGCCGCGCAACGCTGCTCCGGCGGGACCGTCTGCACACTGCCCTGGTCGAGGGGGATGGTCACCGTAGCGGGCATACCCAGGCGTAGTTCCTGCTGCGGATTACAGGCAAACACCCGCACCTGATAGACCAGTCTGGTGCGCAGTTCGGGGGTTTCGACATTCTTCGGGGTGAACTCGGCAGTGGGCGAGATGAAGCCCACCCAACCGGGATAGCGCTTGCCGGGAAAGCTGTCGGTGCTGATCAGCGCCCGGGCGCCCGGGCGCACCTGGCCCAGGCAGCTCTCCGGCAGATAGCTACGCACCCAGACCGGATCGGTAAGCGCCAGGGTCAGCACCGGCGTCTGCGGGGTGACGAAATCGCCCTGTTCGACGATGCGTTCTCGAACGATGCCGGCGACCGGAGCGTACAACTCAGCATCCTTGAGCGCCTGTGCGGTTTCCGCCAGCACCGCCCGGGCGGCGTCCACCTTGGCGTTGGCCGTGCGGCTGTTGGCCTCCGCCTCGTCCGCCTGCTCCCGGGATGCCAGCTTGCTGGCCGCCAGGGTTCGGGTGCGCTGATCGGTCAGCTGCGCCGCGTGGGCCGCCGCCTGGGCCGCCACCAGTTCGGCGCTGGCCCGATCCAGCGCGGCCTGCAGCCGCTCCGTATGCAGCCGCGCCAGCAGCTGGCCCGGCTGCACGCGGTCGCCTTCCTGAACCAAGAGCTCGGCCACGTGTTCACTGCCGTTGAAGGCCAGGCGGATCTCGCGGATGTCGACGTTGCCGTAGAGCACCAGGTCACTGTCCTGCGGCGGTGGTTGTTGTTCGACGCGCCACCAATAGCCGGCCGCCGTCAGCACGGCCACCGCGATCACTACTGCCAGGGTGCGCTGCTGTCTACTCAAGCGATCCATCTCCTCTGCGGTTTTCGATCAACATCGTCCACACCTCGCTTCTCTCGTACCGGCCATTGCCGCCATGGCCCACGGCCATGCCGATCATGGGTAGTCTACAGCCCAACCTGCAGGCCGATCTCCAGCACCCGCTCCAGCGGCAGCCGGTAGTAGGCGTGGCCCGCAGGGCATTGCGGGACAACCAGCCGACCAGAATCACGATCGTCAACGGGATCACATAGGCGTCCGGTGCGGACGCGGCCACCAGCAGCGCCACCAGCGCGATGATGCCGCCTTCCCCCTGGTTGTCGGCGCGCAGCACGAACAGCAGGTACTTGACTGAAATCACCAGCATCAGCGCCCACAGGATCAGCGACAGCACGCCCAGCAAGTCCGGACAATCCAGCGGCGGCGAGCCGGCACCGCCGAAACTTTCACGCAAGGCCGAGAGCGGGCTGGTGCCGATGTCGCAGAACACCACGCCCAAGGCGGCCAGCATGGCGGCATGATCTAGCGACAACGGCGTTGCCGATTTGTCCAGCCCCGTGTTCATTACGTCCCTCGCATCCTGCTCTGTCCGCGCTGCAGCCCCCTGCAACCGCCGCAGTCATTCACCGGTCGGCGTCATCACCTGTCAGCAGCGTGCTAGCCGAACCCCAGCATCAGGTACACGATCAGCAGGGCGCCGACCACCGCGATGGCCAGATTGGCAGCGGTGCCGCACCAGAGCATGTAACCCGGCGGTATCTCGGCGGGTGACAGGCGTTTTACGACCCGCTTGAACTGCAGCACCGAAAACAGGCTCATGATCAGGGCGAGCGCGATCAGTGCCAGGCCGAGTATGAAGGACATGTGTCTCTGGCCGGCAACATCGGACAGGTTCAACACCTTGATGAACAGCCCGAAGCGCTCGATGACGAATCCCAAGGCAATCAGCGACACGGCGGTACGGTTCCAGGCCAGCAGCGTCCGTTCGGCCGCGAACAGCACCCGCGGGTCTTCGAGATATGACATAGGCTTCCAGGCTCCAGAATGAGAAACATGTGCAGCGCTCAATTAGCGTGGTTTCACACGCGACGTCCGGCATGATTGTCGCCACAGTAGCCGACCACGAGGCCGAGTGGGGCCTGTGCGGAACCGGGCACAACCGCATCGCCCGACTCACAATCCCGCCAGGTAGAGGATATAGCTGTTGAGCATGTAGATGACGAACAGCATCACGCTGGTCCAGCCCACCGTATGCAGCACCCGCCCCTTGGGACGGTAGATCAGACCAATGATCGCCAGGCCGGTCATCATGATGGCAGAGAACACCGTCACCCCGTGCACCGGCGACACCTGACCCAGCAGTGGTCCCTGCGTGTATAGGGCATCGTCCACGGCCAGGATCAGCATGTTGAACAGGTTGCTGCCCAGCAGGTTGGCCACCGCCATGTCGAGTGCCCCGATACGCATGGCGGCCACCGACACCACCATCTCCGGAATGGTGGTGGCCACGGCGATGAACACGCTGCCGACGAAACTCTGCTGCCAACCCATATCCCGGGCGATGTGATCACCGACGAAAGGCAACGCGATGCCTGCCACCACCACCACCAGGGCCGCCGCCGCATAGCGCGCCACGGCCTGGCGCAGGCTCAGGTCCGGCCGTTTGTCGGGTGCATGCCCGGTGAACGCCGCAACATGCGTTTTTTCGTACTGGAACACGCTGCGCACCGCCACGCCGTACATGATGAAAGCGATGGGCGAATACAGGCCGACATGCCAAATCGCCTGCTGGTAACCGTTCTGGGACACCAGGATGCTGAAACCGGCGTAGCTGAGCATGACCACGCCGAACCCCGCCGACAGGATGTGGCCCTGGCTCGATTCACGGTATAGCGACTGACCCCGGTGCAGAAAATCCAGCACCACGAAGATGCACAGGTTGATGACGCAGGCCCCCAGGGCATTGCCCACGGCGATGTCGGGCAGGTTGGCCACCGTTACCGAGGTTACCCCCGTGACCAGCTCCGGCAACGAGGTCACGGTGGCCAGCATCACCACCCCCACCCAGCTGCCGCCCAGACCCGCCTTGTCGGCGATGACATCCCCGAACAGGGACAACTTGACACCGGCGAAGCCGATGACCACCAGGCAGGCAACGAATTCCAGCCATGGCAAGAACCCAAGGAGGGACATCGGGCGGGGCTCCGGTTTATCGGTTAAGTAAGCGCGGCGTGCCGCGGTGCCAAGTATCGGCATCTAGCAAATGACGCGACATGTTTGTCAACCGGCCAACACGGGCCAAACGGCGATGCCGATGCCGATGCCAGTCATGCGAGCCGGCGGCACAAGCGCCTGTGCCGGAGAGTGTCGATCGGCTCTGCTGATGCGCGGCGGGTAGTCAGTATGAAGATCTTGTGACGCAGGGGGTCTGCTCAAGTCCTCTCATCGGCAACAGACACATGAATCAGGCCCTGGGTAGCAATACCCCCCTTCCAACGTCACCTGAATCTCAAGCAACCAGGTGGAGGCACCACGCATCAAGTGGCGTACCAAGCCAACGCCTTTTACCGGCAGCCGCGATATAGTGATGTAAGCATGGTCAACCGGTTCTCATCGCATGTCCCTCAGCGGGTCCACATCCACCTCGCCACTGACCGCCTGCCACGACTGTGACCTGGCGCAGCGGCTGCCGACGCCTCCGCATCACGGCAGCCTGCGCTGCGCCCGTTGCGGCGCCGTGCTGCGCCGTTACACCGGGGACCCGGTGGAGATCCCGCTTGCCCTGGCACTGACCGCGCTGGTGCTGTTCGTGCTCAGTCACGGCTATCCGCTGCTGGAATTCAGCATCCAGGGGCAAACCAGCAGCAGCTATATCGTCGCCGGTGCGCAGCAATTGTGGCTGCAGGGCAAGCCGGCACTGGCCGTGCTGGTACTGCTGACCACGCTGATCGCCCCGGCACTGCATATCGGCCTGATGATCTATATCCTCGGCCCGCTGTGGCTGGGCAGACAACCGCCGGCCCTGGCCGCGGCACTGCGCATGGCCCACTGGGTGCTCCCCTGGAGCATGCTGGAGATCTTCCTGCTCGGCGTGCTGGTGGCCAGCGTCAAACTGGCGGACCAGGCGTCGGTGTTGCCGGGGCCGGCGGCCTGGTCGCTGGGCGGGCTGGTGCTGGTGCTGGCTGCAGCAACCACCCGCATCCATGCACCGCAGTTATGGGAGCGCGTGGCATGACAGCGGAACCGACCAGTGCCGCCGCGCTCGGCATCGCCGCCTGCCATACCTGCGGCCAGCTGAGCACCCTGCCAGCCGGCGCGGGTCGCCTATGCTGCCCCCGCTGCGGCGCCCAGCTGCACCACCGTATTCCGCGCAGCGTGTCGCGCAGCTGGGCGCTACTGATCACCGCGGTGATCCTGTATGTCCCCGCCAACCTGCTGCCCTTCATGCACATCACCAGCCTGGGGCGTACCCAGTCGGACACCATCCTCAGTGGCGCCGCCTACCTGTTCGCCCATGGCATGTGGCCGCTGGCACTGATCGTGTTCGTGGCCAGCATCCTGGTGCCCATACTCAAGATCCTGATCCTGGCCTTTCTGTTGATCTCGGTGCAGCTGCGCTCGCGCTGGCGGCCGGCGGATCGCACCCGCCTGTATCGCATCACCGAGCGCGTCGGACGCTGGTCCATGGTGGACGTGTATGTGGTCGCGGTGCTGGTGGCGCTGGTCAATCTGGGCAGCCTGGTGACAATACAGGCGGGCGTGGGCACTATTTTCTTCGCTGCAGTGGTCGTATTGACCATGTTTTCCGCCATGGCCCTGGACTCACGATTGTTCTGGGATCAGTTGCCCGACGACCGCCAGACCACCTGACCGCACGCGCCCGTGTGAAACGTCCATATATATAGAGTTGAGACATGCCCGAACCCACCGCCACCCAGACCCGGCCGGACGCACTTCCCGAGGCGGTGATCGACAGACACCGGCGCATCTCGCTGGTGTGGCTGATTCCACTGGTGGCGGTGCTGACCGCCGCCTGGATGGCCTACAAGAGCTACTCCGAACAGCAGCCCCTGATCACCCTCACCTTTCAGACCGCAGAGGGCATCGAGGCCGGCGTCACCAAGCTCAAGTACAAGAACGTGGAGGTGGGCCTGGTGGAGCAGGTGTCGCTGAGCGACGACTTGGCGCAGGTGTTGGTGAAGGCGCGCTTCGCCCGCCACCTGCAGTCCTACCTGACCGACAGGAGCCGCTTCTGGGTGGTGCGACCACGGCTCTCGGGCAGCCAGGTGAGCGGCCTGGGCACGGTGCTGGGGGGGATCTATATCGGCGTGGACCTGGACGACAGCGGCAAGCGCGTCGATCACTTCACCGGCCTGGAGACGCCGCCGGTGATCACCGCCGGCACCCCCGGCCGGGTGTTCAACCTGCAGGCCGAGGGACTGGGCTCCCTGCAGATCGGATCACCGGTGTATTTCCGCAATATCGAGGTCGGTCAGGTGGTCGCCTACCACCTCAACAGTGAGTCGGGCCTGGTGGAGATCCAGGTCTTCGTCCACGCCCCGCACCATGCCTGGGTCACCGAGAACACCCGGTTCTGGGAAACCTCCGGGCTGCAGTTCGAACTGGACGCCAGCGGCGTGCGTATCCGCACCGAATCGGTGGCCAGCGTGCTCGCCGGCGGCATCGGCTTCGGCACCCCGCCCTATCTGGCGGCGGCGCCGCCAGCCGCATCCGACAGCCAGTTCCAGCTGTTCAAGGATCGCACTGCCGCCCTGGAGCGGCGCTACAGGGACAAAGAGACCTGGCTGCTGTATTTCGACAGCTCGGTGCGCGGGCTGACGGTGGGTGCGCCGGTGGAGTTCCGTGGCATCAAGATCGGCGAGGTGCGGGATATACGCGTCGAACTGAACGTCGGCGAAAGAACCGCCCGGGTCCCGGTGCTGGTCGAGATCGAGCCCCAGCGGGTGGAATTCGTGCACCCGCCAGACACCAGCGACAAGACGCCACCCACACAGCACCAGATATGGGACTGGATGGTCGAACAGGGCCTGCGCGCCCAGTTGCAGACCGGCAGCTATCTGACCGGGGCACTGTTCGTGGACCTGGCCCTGGTCCCCGGTGCAGCACCCAAACAGATCGACTGGAGCGGCAAGCACCCCAGCCTGCCCACCATACCCACAACGCTGGACGAGCTGCGCGGCCTGTTGAGCAAGCTCGGCAAGCTGCCGCTGGAGGGCATGGGCGATGATCTGCGCAGCATCCTCGCAGAACTGCGTCAGACCCTGACCCAGACCTCGGCCCTGATGCGCCACATGAATAAGGACATCGCCCCCGGGCTGAGCGAGACGCTGGCGCAGACGCGTCAGACCCTGCGCAGCGCCGAGAACGTGCTCACCCCCGGTACCCCGCTGCACCAGGATATCCAGAAGACCCTGCAGGAACTGTCCGCCGCGGCACGTTCCATCCGGGTCATGGCGGACTACCTGGAGCGACACCCGGAAGCCCTGATCCGCGGCAAGGTGGATAGCAGCCAATGAGACATTCACGACATCACACACGTCATGCCCCGTTCCGTGCGTTGCTGTTGCTGCTGGCCGCAACACTAGCCGGCTGCGTCAACACCATCACGCGGGAAGTGACCTTCTACACCCTCGCCACCGACGCCGTTACTGCCAGCCCCGCGCCGGCCCGCTCCAAAGCGGTCATCGCCGTGGGGCCGGTGGACTTTCCCGACTATCTGGACCGGCCACAGATCATCACCCGCGCCGGTGGCCAGCGTCTGACCATGGACGAGTTCCATCGCTGGGCAGGCTCTCTGCAGGAGGACACCAGCCGGGTGCTGGTGCAGCAGCTTTCGCACCTGCTCAGCAGCGACCAGGTGTTCATCTATCCCAGCCGCCTGGCCATCCAGCCCGATTACCGGCTGGCGCTGAACGTGCGACGCTTCGACGGCGAGTTACGGGGCGAGGTGGTGCTGGATGCCGCCTGGTCACTGGTGGACGGACGCAGCAACCGCATCCTGGCTACCGGTCAGCGACGCTATACCGCAACCGTGGCGCAGCCCGACTTCGACGCCTACGTGGGCGCGCTGAGCACGGCACTGGCCGCACTCAGCCAGGATATCGCCGCTGCCGTGAATCGCCAGGGGCAGTGATCACGCCGCACCGTCGATGTGATCAGCCATAGCCGGGCAGCGGGGGCAGCCGCATGCGGCTATACTGCCGCCCCTATGTCTGATTCCCCCGCCTTTGACACCCTCGCCCTGAAGCCGGAACTGCTGAGCACGCTCGCGGAACTCGGCTATCAGCACATGACCCCGGTACAGGCGCAGTCCCTGCCGCGCACCCTAAACGGCGGCGATGTACTGGCGCGCGCCAAGACCGGCAGCGGCAAGACCGCGGCCTTTGCCCTGGGGGTGCTCAACAAGCTCGACGTGCAGTCGTACCGGGTGCAGGCGCTGGTGCTCTGCCCCACCCGCGAGCTGGCCGACCAGGTGACCAAAGAGTTCCGCCGCCTGGCCCGCGCCATTCCCAACGTCAAGGTGCTGACCCTGTGCGGCGGCATGCCCATGGGCGCGCAGCTCGACTCATTGAAGCGACACGCGCACATCGTGGTCGGTACGCCGGGCCGGATACTCAAACATCTGGGTAAACAGACGTTGCGGCTGGATGGCGTGCAGACCCTGGTGCTGGATGAAGCCGACCGCATGCTGGACATGGGCTTCACCGACGAACTCGACGAGATCCTCGCCTACCTGCCGGCGCAGCGACAGACCCTGCTGTTCTCCGCCACCTACCCGGATGCCATCGCCAAGATCAGCGCGCGGGTGCAGCGCGACCCGGTGCAGGTGGATGTCACCGAACACGAGCAGCCGGCGCAGATCAGCCAGTATTGGTGTTCGGTCAACCAGGACAACCGCAACCGCGAAGTGGTGCGCGCGCTGAAGGCCTGGGGCGGCGCGCTCAACCTGGTGTTCTGTAACACCAAGGTGGCGTGCGCCAAGCTGGCTAAACACCTGCAGACACAGGGCATCGCCTCGGTGGCGCTGCATGGCGACCTGGATCAGGCCGAACGCACCGAGGTGCTGGTACGGTTCTCCAATAGAAGCGCCACAGTGCTGATCGCCACCGACGTGGCCGCCCGCGGCCTGGACATCAAAGACCTGGACGCGGTGTTCAACTACGAGCTGCCGCAGCAGTCGGATACCTACGTGCACCGCATCGGACGCACTGGCCGGGCAGGAAAGACCGGTGTTGCAGTAAGCCTGGTGGCCGACCGGGAGATGCCGCAGCTGCTGGCCATCGAAACCCAGCTGCCCGATATCGAGCTGGTGCACTGCGAGATCCCCGCCGCACAGCCGGACAGCGCCGTGTTGGTACCGGCGATGACCACCCTGGAAATCAATGGCGGACGCAAGAACAAGCTGCGCCCCGGTGACCTGCTGGGCGCGCTCACCGCCAATGACGGGGTTCCGGGCAAGGCAGTCGGCGCCATCGACCTGTTCGACACCCGCTGTTACGTGGCGGTGCCGCACGACTATGCCAAGCGGGCGCTCAGCCAGCTCGGCAAGCACAAGATCAAGGGCAAGCAGTTCCGCGCGCGGATCGTGCAGGGCTGACCGTTCCGCGATAGCGGCACGAACCATCAGGATGACGACGGGGATGGAGCGGACCAAAGATTGGCCGGAACTGCGGGCGGAGCTGGTACGCAACGCAGGATCAGCTGTGGCGGACGAACTGGACCGGCTGCTGCTTACAGGCAGGAAAATCCAGGCGATCCAGCTGCTGCAGGACAACGGCATATCGCTTGTTGATCCCGACAGGCCTGCCACACGGCGGGACTGATATACCACCTCCGAGGCTCAACAGCTGGCGACCATCCATTAGTCAGTGTTGATCGTCCCGGCCGGCAACGAACACCCAGCGCACCGGAGAGTACAGGTTGGCTGCCGTGCTGCAGTGATGGATGGCATAGCGCCACGGATCGGGCTCCTGTTTTTCGCCGAAGTAGAAGTCCAGCTGCCTGATCACCTCATCCAACAGCTGTTGTGAATCCGGCGGCAGTTTCTTCTCCAGCCGCACCCGGATACGACCGTTCAGCTGTCCAACATGGGCCAGCAACTGTCCCGTTTCACCGCCCTTTATCTGAATGTGATGGCCATCGGTTGGGACCTCGCCGAACGCCCAGCGCGGCTGGGCATCCTTCTCCAGTTCGCGCTTGATGGCATCAAATAACTGCCACAGGTCTCCTGTGTCGAACAGCACCAGCCTGCGCCCTTCCAGGGTCAGCACGAATCGATTGCTGTAGCTCGACAGCTCGCCGAACATCAGCCGCAGACCAAGATAAGTGCTCGACAGATCCCCCAGCACCCAGCCACGCCTGAACTCCAACGGAAAACCTCTGCCCCCGTGTAATTTGAAGCCATAGGGTCGGAGTAGCGACTCGAGCGCCGCTGCCGGCTGCGGCGACGACAGCACCGCGTTGGGCGGGATGATCTCCGCCCGGTACTTGGGGAACAGCACAAACGACGGTTTGCCTGCGGGCGGCACGCGGTAAGGTGCATGCCGGTAACGTCGGCCAAGGCCCCAAAGCACCAGGACAAGCAGCAGACCACCGAAAACCGTATCAAGCACCACTGTGGCCTCAAGCAAACGCCGTGATATGCGATGAGACCTTAACATCGCTTTTCATTGGCAAACCGCTTAACCCTCCTACCGGACAATGACCCTGAAGCACAATCAGCTGCACATCCCCTCCTTCACAAGCCTGAGCCCGTAGCTGCACCTAGCCCCAGCCGAACATTCGCCAAAAAGGCTTAGCCGGGCATGTCGGCGACAGCAAACCGCGGACTGTACTTCCTATCCGCACCCCACAGCGGCGGCTTTGATTTAGTAGGATTGTTCGGGTTGGATATGAATTTTCATAACCCGTCTGACAATGCCGCCGCTGTCGCATCAATACACACAAACCCGGATGATCGATTCAGCCTGCAATGCCATCCGAGTCAGTGTTATCAAAAAGAAATCTGCCGACCACCAGAAGTCTGGGGCGCGGCAATGGGAGAGCCATCAGCATGCCAACAAACCCGATCACCACGCGCTCGACGGGACGCCAAAGGCGCCTCACGTTGTCAGCGCAGCGCAGCACCGGGTACCGGGCCCTTGCCATCATGCTGCTGGCAAGCACCCTGGTGATGACGCTCGCCAGCGAGCGCGTTGACGCCGGCGTCAATCTGAAGAACGGCAACTACTACATCACCTATACCGATGTCTCCCTCCCCGGCCGTCACGATCTCAAAATCAGCCGCACCTACAACAGCAGATCACCCTCGGTCGGCTTGTTTGGCCTGGGCTGGGGGTCCGACTACGAGACCCGCCTGGACGTGCAGGGGGATGGCACGGTGGTGGTGCAGGAGAACGGCAGCGGCGCGCGCACCGTGTTCCGCCCGCCGGTGCTCAGCCGTGATGAGATACAGGCAGCGGTCGATGCCATCATGCTGGCCGCCGACCAGGACAATGCCTTTCGTGACGACACCGAGCGACGGGAAAAGCGCAACGAACTGCTGCAGGACGCGGAGGCCCGTGCCGGCTCCTGGTCGCGCTATGTGAAAAAGGGCCTGCTGCCCGCCCGCCACATCCCACCCGGCACCGTCTACCGCTCATCCACGCGGGGCCAGCAACGGCTGCTGCGCAGCCATGACGGCTTCCAGCGCAGCAACGGCCGCTATACCGAGGAATTCGATGCGGCTGGGCGGCTCACACGCTTTACCTATACCGATGGCGGCAGCGACTACCTGTTCCGCGACAGCCAGGGCCGCATCGACCGCATCGTCGACCAGGAAGGTCGCGAACTGCGTTTCCACCTGAATGACAACGGCACCGTGGCCCGCATCGACAGCCCCGATGGCAGCAGTGCCACCTACCAGTACCAGGGCGAGCATCTGGTGCGTGGCGTGGACATGGCTGGCAACGCCTACAACTACCGCTACGACAGCAACGCCAACATGATCGCCATCGGCTATGACGACGGCAGCAGCCGGGTGATGACCTACTCCGGCACCGAATACGGCGGCACTCAGTTCATCCGATCCGTCACCGAACGGGATGGCGCCACCACCTGGTACGAGTACGGGACCCTGTACGACCGGCCGGATGGCGAAGCCTATTTCACCGAGGTGATCAAAACCCGCCCCGATGGCGAGACCCGCACCAATCGCTATGAATACTGGATCGCCTACCTGAGCGACGGCAGCACCTACACCCAGCGCACCCGCACCACCCACAATGGCCTGATCACCGACACCACCTACGACCCCAACGGCACACCGATCCACATCCAGCGCGGTGCGGCCGACGCCAAGTTCAAATACGACGATCGCGGCCGCCTGACCCTGAAGACTGACGAGGATATGGTGATACGCCTGTCTTACGACGACACGGTGAACAAGATTTCCAAGGTCGTCCGGCACCCGATCGGCCGGCCGGACGATCAGCACATCAGCGTCTTCGAGTACGACGCCAACGGCAACCTGACCTCAGCCTCCAACAACGACGGCGAACGCTTCCAGCTCAGCTACAACGAGCTGGCGCAGATCACCCGTGCCGAATCCCCGGACACGGTGATGGCCTTCACCTACAACGCCATGGGCAAGCCGGTGACCATCGTGGTCGATGGCGTCGGCACCCTCAACGTCAGCTACGACGCCAGTGGCGAGATCGAAAGCGTCGATGCCGGCGAAGGCGGCCATCGTATGGCACTGCGCATCACCCAGGCCTTCCAATCCCTGCTGTCGCTGGTCAAGCCGGCCGGCGTGGACCTGAACCTGTAAGGATGCCGACGTGAAAACAACCATGAAAAACAGGGCCACACGCATGCGCGATTTCGTATCCACCGGGTTCGGTGCCTTGCTGCTCGGCATGTCCACGCTGGCAACTGCCAGTCAGGCCCCGGCAACCTCCGACGTGGCCATCCTCATCCAGGCGGGCCACTCGGCCACCCCCAACAAGGTCATCGCCTACCACAGTGACGATGCCAGCTTCCTGGAGACCTGGGACGGCATCAACGTGCGCCTGTGGCGCCGCCCCGGCAGCGCCGACGAATGGCGCATGCTGCGTCATTGGAAAAACCTGCTCGGCGCCTGGAGCCACAGCCCAAAGGATGAACTGCGCTATTTCTCGGCCAACGTGGACGGCTTCTTCGAGCTCTACGACGCCCACACCTGGGAACGGCTGTACCGGGTAAGCACCAGCATGCCCGCAGGCGAAGTGCCCTCCGCCTTCACCGTATCCGGCACGACGGGAGACGCTGCCATCGTGACGCTGGACGAGCTGGATGCCCAGGGTCGCAAGTTCCTGTCGCTGCACCTGGCGTCACCCGGCCAGGCCTTCGCCCCCTGGCAGCCGCTGACCGGGCAAACACGTATCACCCGCTTCATTGAACTGGCCAATGGCCTGTTCGCAGCCAGGCTGGAAGATCGCAGCTGGCAGCTGTTGCAGGTGAGCAACGATGGCCGCAGTGAGGCCATACAGCTACCCGGCCTGCCCGGCCGCCTACCGCAGATCCGTGCCTTGCACGAAGGTTTCTTCGGTGTCGCCCTGTACGAACCATCCCTGCGTCGCAACAAGGATGACGGCGCCACCTGGCACCTGTTCCGCACCACCGAGCAGGGCGAGATCCTGGCGCAGTCCATGCCCGGCCTGGAGCCCGGTGCCATCAAGAACGTCAGCGGCATGTCCGAAGGCTTCATCCGTCTCACCGAGCGCGCCTCCAGCGATGTCGACGCGGCGCTGCTGACCCGCTTCTACCGACTGAACGAGACCAGGCAACCGACCCCGGCCCACGAGCTCATTGCCGGCCTGCCCGTGCAGGCACGCAACTTCCGTGTGCTGGCCGATGGCCGGGTGGTGGGTGCCGCCGAAGTGGACGACGCCGACCACAACGGCCGCCCCGGCAACTGGACATGGCGGCTGCAGGATGCCCATGGCCAATGGCGCGAACTGCAGTATGTGCTCCCCGGCATGCGTGGCGAAATCTGGGCCGTGAGCGACTGGCTGGATGGCCAGGGCCTGGGCGTGCAGACGGTGCCCGCCGACGGCAGCTCGTCCTACGACTGGCACTGGTTTCTGCGTGACCAGGAATCCGGCAAATGGCTGCCGGTCGCACAGGTCCTGCCGCTGCAGCCGGGGCTGGCCATCGACACCATCCGTGACCGCCGTGACGGCCTGATCGAGGTCGTCGCCACGCCCGATCAACAGGGGCCCGCCGACGCCGACTCGCCGGTACCCGTCGCGGTGCAGAACGTGCACTGGATGATGCGGGCCGAGGACGGCAACTGGGACTCGGTCCGTGACCTGGTGGCGAAACACCGCCCCGGCCTGGAAAAGCTGATCATTGCGGTGGACGCCCGCGCCAACGGCCTGATGGTCGACATCAAGCGCAGCCACGACGAGGCGCCGCTGCGACTGCTGCTGTACAAGAACCGCGACCACCAGTGGGTGATGTTGGACAACGCCTTCCGCGCGATGGCCGGCAGCGTTGCACAGGGCGAGCAGCGGCCCTTCCCCAAGGCGCAGCGCGCACAGGTGCTGGCCGACGGCCGGCTGGTGCTGCTGCGCGAGCAGGGCGATGCCAACTGGGACGGCGAAAGCGACGACACCCAACTGCTGCAGGCCACCAGCCAGGGCTGGCGGCTGCTGCGGGCGCAGAACGTGCTGGGCGGCAAGGCGGCGCAACTGCGCTACGAGCCGGACCTGGGCCTGCTGGTGCGCACCGGCCATGCCGCCGGCAGCCGGCACTTCTTCCGCCTCGACGAGCAGGGCAACTGGACCGACATCCGCAGCATGGTCACCGACGCCCCTGCCAAGATCGACAGCGCCTTCCTGTTTGCTGCCGGTGACGGCCTGGCGATCAAGGAGCAACTCGACGCCGACGGCAACGGCCGCTTCGGCGAGTGGCGCTTCTACTACCGCGGCCAGCAGGGCTGGCAGGCCATCAGCGCCAGCCTGCCGGACGGTTTCCCGGCCATTCAAACCGTCATCGATGCCGGCGGCCGCGCCGCCATCAGCGTGCAGGAGGCCGGCGACGCCAACGACAACGGCGTGGCTGGCGAGTGGCGCCACTACTACCGCCACGGCGACCGCTGGGTGGACCTGCAACGGCAGTGGGCCGAGCTGCCCGCCGAGCTGTCGGAGCTGCAGCTGTCGGCCGACGGCCGGGTACTGACCGCCACCGAGGAATGGGACGCCAATGGCAACGGCACCTCCTTCGAGCGCATCGCCGGCGTCTGGTCGGAGCGCGACCAGGGCTTCGTCGCGTTCAGCGCGCTGATCGACCAGCCGGCCGCGACCGTCAGCGACCTGCGCAGCCTGTGGAACGGCCAGGGCCTGGCGGTGCAGACCGCCACCGAGCAGGTTGCCGGCGGCGACGCCGATGCGCGGGTGCAGGCCGGCCAGCGCTGGCAGCTCTACCAGCGCAGCAACGACGGCAGCTGGCATCCGCTGCCGGCCGGCGCCGACAACCTGGCCGAGGTACGCGCCGACCAGCAGGGTCGACTGCTGGCGCTGCGCCGCCAGGGCAGCGAGGCCTGGGAGCTATGGGTGCGCGACGGCACCAGGCTGGCGCGCTGGCAGCCCGCCAAGGACGCCAGCCTGCGTGATGTGCGGCTGGACGTGGGCAGCGGCATGTTCGCCATCCAGCTGCGCGACCTATGGCGGGACGGCGAACAGCGCTGGCAGCTGTGGCGCCAGGATGCCGGCGGCGTGTCACCGGTCGGTTACTCCGCCACCCCCAGCTGGTTTGGTCTGGACCACCGCGCGGTCAGCCAGGGCCAGCTGCGCTTCGACAATGCCGAGCATTACCTGGACGGCCGCCGCGTCGACAACGTGCCGCAGCCGACCGTGTGGTTCCACCGCCTCGGCGGCGTGGCCAGCCAGGGTGACAGTGTGCTCGCACCGGAACTGCTGGACCAGGCGCTGACCGCCCCGGACGGCAACAGCGCGCCGCTGCGCGTCAGCGCGCTGGGCTACGGCCCGCACGGCTCGGTGATCATCTACCAGAGCCGCGCCCGCCGGCTGGTGGTGGGCTTCTCCGAGGGCCCCGCCTGGATGGAGAACCGGCCGCTGCTGGGCGGCAACGGCACCGCCGCCAAGGCCGGCGAGCTGGCGCTGCTGGTGAACCGCTTCCCCGACGGCACCGAGCGGCTGTTCCGGGCCGACGCGCCGGACCGCTGGCTGTGGTCCTACCGGCACCACAACGGCCGCATCTACTACGACGACGCAGGCTACTTCTTCAACGAGACCGATGCCGCCAGCGAGATGCTCACCTTCCGCGTCGGCCTGCAGATCCACTCCTTCGCGCAGCTGGGCAGCTACCTGTTCCGCCCGGACCTGCTGGAGAAGCGCCTGGGGCTGCCGCAGCGCTCGCTGTTCGAGCTGACCCAGCGCGACGCCGAGCGCATCGAGCTGGCCCGCCGGCTGGCCCCGGAGGGCGTGGACATCGCCACCCTGGAGCCGCCACACATCGCGGTGACCGCCTCGGCGACCAGCGTCGACGAGCCCTTCGTCGAGCTGCAGTTGCTGGCCGAGGGTTTCGGCGTGGACGAGCACAGCGTGGCGGTGCGCATCCTGGGCGCCGGCCAGGCGCGCGGCGTGCCGCCCCGCCCCAGCGGCGGCCAGCGCCAGCAGTTGCGCCTGTCCAAGCGGGTGCCGCTGGTGCCGGGCCTCAACCGCCTGGAGATCACCGTGTACGACGCCCATGGCCTGAGTCACTCGCAGCGCCTGGAGGTCACCTTCAAACCCAAGGTCGAGCGTAAGCCGACCCTATACGCCGCGGTGGTGGCCACCTCCAACTACAAGGGCACCAACAGCCTGGCCAGTCTGCCACTGACCCAGAACGACGCGCGCACCATCACCGCCGCGCTCATGGAACAGAGCGGCAAGCGCTTCGACAAGGTGGTGCTGCGCAGCTGGTGCCAGGAGGACGGCTGTATTTCCCAGCCCACCCGTCGCCAGTTGATGGAGGAACTGCCGCGCTTTCTGGCGGACGCCAAGAACGGCGACTACATCGTCGTCTACGTCAGCGGCCATGGACTGAAGATCGGCACCGAGTACTTCATGGTGCCCGAGGACGGTGACCCCGCCCTGCCCTCGACCCTGGTGGCCTGGTCACAGATCCAGGGCTGGCTGCGCGGCGCCCGCTTGGGCAAGAAGGTGGTGCTGCTCGACACCTGTCAGTCCGGCGCGGTGTTCCAGCGCCAGCGTGACCAGCGCCGCATGGTGCAACAGGCGGCGGAACACGACGGCATCTACGTGCTGTCGGCGTCCGCGGCGGATGCCTCGGCCTACGAGATGAGCAGCATCGGCAACGGCCTGTTCACCTACGTGGTGAACGAGGGCCTGGTCGGACAGGCGGATGCCGGCTCCGACGGCAACGTGTCCTTCGAGGAGCTGTCCTTCCACGTCGCCCGCCGGGTGCGGGAATTGTCCTCGGCGCAACACGTCCGCATGGAACCCTATGTGCCGATAATCGACCAGCAGATGGACTTCAACCTGGTGAATGTCAAAAGCCGGCAACTGTTGTTTCTGCGGGTTTCCGACATCTCCACCTTCGACAATTCGGCGCTGGCCGGGCGGGCTGGCTGGTGGCAGATGCGCATCGACGGCCTCAACAGCGACCTGTCACTGAGCAGCCAGCAGGCCGCTCCCTACCGGCTGGTGGTGGTGGAAGATCAGGGCAAGCCGATCCGCAGCCAGCTGTCTAAGGCGGACGGCAAGGTGCTCGGCCAGTGGCACTTCAGCGACACCAGCACCGACAGCATGCTGCAGACGCTGGTCAACGAACTGGCCGTGGATCACCAGGCGGTAACCGCCTGCGGTGCCAGTCGCGGGCTGACCCTGGATCCCGTGTGCGGGCAATGACCTGATCCGCGAACAAGCGGACCTCGCTATCGGCTGCCCGGGCGTTTCCCTCGCCCGACCCCGGGCGGAATAAAGCCGGCGCAGCTCACTGCGCCGGCTTTCCATTCGGCTGCCGCCTGGCACGCCGTTCGGCTGCGGCTATCCGGCGGCTGCACTGCGTGCAGCGCAGCCTATTGCGCGGTGGTCCAGCTGAACAACTGCATATCCACCGCGGCGGCGGCCGGTGCCGGCATGTCCAGTCCGCGGCTGCGCGGTCCCTGGCCGAATCCCGCCTGGCGGAACAGGTCCGTCACCGGATTCGCTGCACCGGGCGTGACGCTGCGGCTGCGCGCCAGCGCACGCTGGGCCAGGAAGGTGAAGTCCGCACGGGGCGCGGCCTCTTGCGCCTCCACACTGATCACCAGGATGCGCTCTATGCCTACCGTGTTGGCATTGACCGTACCGGCCGGCAGCTTCAGGCCGGGGCAACTGTCAGGCTGCGAGGGGGTCTTGCATGCCTCGATGCGGTTGGCCCGCCCGCCCCGCGGAAACACCGCTTCGATGCCATAGGCGCTGTCGAGGAACAGCACCGTGACATCGGCAGGCTGCGCACCCAGGTTGCGGAACTGCAGCAACAACCGGTCGCCGTGATGGAAGGTCGGCTGGCTGCCGGCACGGATGGTTTCCGTCTCTCCGCTGACCTTGCGCTGCACCAGGATCTCGGTGCGTACCTGGGCGTCGCCCAGCATCCCCGCGCCGGTATGACGTGCCAGGCGCAGCAGGTTGTGGAACTTGGCTATGCCCTTGAGGCTGTCGGACAGCACCTGCTGCAGCTGATCATCGGGTTTGTTCAGGCCGATGGAGTGGGTCTTGCGCGCACCCTCGGCGATCAGCTCACCGCTCGGCGGCAGCAGCCAGAGCTGATCGCCGCCCGGTGCGCAGCGCGGGTCGCCGGCGGCATCGACGTTGCCGGTCTCGAGGTGACAGACCGCAAGGCGGATATCGGCGTCATCGCTGCTGTCCACCCAGTCGACCAGCAACGCGGCGGTGGCTTCATCAGCGTCGACTCGCTGTGCCGCTGCCAGCCGCTCCATTGTCGCCAGCACCCGCTTGCCACTCTCGGTGGCGGCCTGCTCGGCGGGCAGTCGTGCCACCCGCAGGCGCAGCTGGATGTTGGCTACCGCCAGCCGGACGTAGTGACCCGTCTCGATCTGCGCCGGCTCGAGCGCCGGCTTGCCGGCATGGGCCAGCGGACGCAGGGTGCTGCTGAGCAGCTCGGTGTCGACCACCTCCAGGTAGCCCAGCACCTCTTCGTCGGTGGCGGTGGGCCTGGGCAGCAGCGCCAGCACGGCACCCGTGGACAACTGGTGCAGGCTGCCGCCCTTGGCAGTGATGAGGTCGCCGTCCACCACCACCCGCCATTGCGGCGTGGCCTTCACCGGCGCATCTCCGAACACCCCGTCATCCAGGGCATCACCGGCGAACATGGGCGTCACGGCCTGGCCGTAGCGGGCGTATTCCTCGATCACCTGTTGCGCCACCTGGCGGTAACTGGCGCCGGGACTGGATGCCAGCACCTGCGACAGGGTGAAACTGAACAGGCCCATGGACTGGCGTGCCGGATCGCCCAACGGCAGCCGCATCTCGGGGGTGGTCTGGGTGGTCTGGGCGGCAAAGAAGGCCACCATCCCGCCCTGACCACTAGCTGGCGATGTACTCACATCCATGAACGGTGCGCGCTCCGGGCCGCCGGCACCGCGACTGCGCACGGCTGAGTGGGCGGCCTTTTGCAGCGCGGCTTCAGGGATACCCAGCGCGGTCGGTGACACCTTGCGATAACGCACCTCGTCGACATTCACGCCGCGGGTCATGGTGCCCGAATGACAGCTGTCGAACACCACCCACACGAAACCACCCCGGGCGCGGATCCGATCCAGGGCCTGATGGATGGTGTTGTCGGTGATGGCGTTCTCCACGCTCGCGATGGTGTCGTTCCAGCCCTTGGTGTCCGCCGGCAGGAACACCTCGTCGAGTCCATCCGGTTCATCGGCATCATCGCCGGCGGGCTGTTGCATGCCATGGCCGCCGAAGTGCAGGTAGGTGAAGTCGCCGGGCTGCACCTGCTCGGTCAGCGCCTGCAGCGCATCGAGTATCGCCTGGCGGGTCGGCGATCCCTGGCTGCCGGGCACCTCGTCGGCCAGCAGGTGAATGTTCTCGGCGGCGAAGCCGCGTTGCTGCAGCAGCTCGCGCATCACCACCACGTCGTTCTTCGGCCCCCGCAGCTGCAGGTGCTCGCTCAGATGGGGATAATTCCAGACGCCGACCACCAGTGCCCGCTTGGTACCCGCCTGCACCGGCAGGACAGCGGCAAGCAACAGACAGGCAGCCAACAGTTTCAGGTAACGCATGCTTCCCCCAATGGGTAATTTCCCAGCGGCGCGATCATCCTGCGCCAGGCGTTGGTTGTTGACGCCATAAACAGCAAGGGCGCGATGCGGACAGGCAACAAGGCCAAGCCACAGCGCGCCCCGGGTGCGGACGGGCCCGCGATCAGTTGATCAGCATCATGTACACGTTGGAGACGCGGCCGAGATTCTTGATATCGATAGTGAAGGGGCCGGTCCAGCGCGGCTCCCATTCACAGATCATGGTGTCGGTGCGATCGTCGTCACGGCAGATCTCGTTGCCGTTCTCGTCGTAGATGTACAGGTCCAGGTCGGTATCACCATCGCCGATCACCGCGACACGGGCGACCTCGTCGCCGCTGAAGACGATTTCATACTCATCGGTCGCCTTGGCACGAACCCGGTCCTGATGGCTTGCCGGGCCGTTGGCACGACCACGGCTGGACATGGCCTCGACGTCGCCGATCAGACCCAGCATGGTCGGATCCTGCTTGGCGATCTCGCGCGCACTCGCCAGGGCGCCCGCCGCGGAGTAGCGATCACCGGACTTGGTTTTTTCGGGGGTATCCTCGCCACCTTTCGAGGTCTTGGCCTGCTCCACCGGACGTGCCGGTGCCTGCTTCAGGATTCGCGCAGCGGCGACGAGCGCCAGCGCATCCTTGTTGGCCTGGCCGTAATCGATCAGCTGGCTGGCCAGCATATGCTTGGATACGGCATCCGCCTTGGCGGGGTCCCCTTTCCCTGCCGGATCAGTATTGGCTCCCGTGGCGGCCAGCACTGAACCGGACATGGCACACACCAGACCCGCAGCCATAACCAGGCGGCTTTTATTCTTGGTAATCATCAAGCACTCTCCTTCCAACACTCATTTACTCGTGAATATCGACATGCGCCGATCTGCGCACATCCGGTTTTCATCACACTCACTGACAAAGATGCATGACCAGCGCGTTCGTCAGGCTGCCTGAAATAAACCCTGATCTCAACATGGCTTTCATTTCCCAACAGGTACTGTGCCGAACAGCAGGGCGTCTGACAGGCGGCTGTCGTCTGCCGCCAGGGACAGCTGCAAGGAGGCGAAACGCCATTCCGGATACTGGGCCAGCAACACGGCAGAGAGGTGACGACGCAATGGATCGACCATCTCGCTGGCCTGCAACTGGCGCACCTCGGCAGGCAATTCCGCCGGGTCGATGACCGTAAAGCCCTGCTCGTCCACCTGCGGCTGGGTATCGCCCAGGCTCTGCACCCGAATCCGATAATCACCGGCCGGCAAGGCATCGCGCAGGTAGCGGTATTCGCGCTCCATCACCTCGATACCCGCCATCAAGCGGCCATCAGCGCCCAGCAGATCCACCCGGTAGGGTGCGCTGCCGCCGTCCCAGCGGAAGCGGATCTCGCCGCTGCCGGTCGGCAGCAGATTCTCCTCCAGGTCCATACCCAACAGCTGCACCGGCCCCTCCCCCTGGCCACGGCTCACCAGGCTGACCGTCTGCACCGTGTCATCGGTGACCCCCTGGTACCAGTCCAGGGCAGCGAGCATGGCATTGTCCATCCAGCCACGGGACTCCACCTGCGGCACCACGAAGGGACTGTTTGCAGCGGTCACCGTGATGACCTTGCCGTCGTCCCCCAGCAGGGACAAAACGCCCTGCTCACCCGCCACCTGGATGCGGTCGCCCGGCTTGAGCACGCTCAGCGGACGCAACGGCTGCGGGTCCTTGCCGCGAATCAGTTGGTACTGCGCTGCATCGCCCGCCAGCGACTGCACCAGCATCTCGGCGTTTGCCGGGACAGCATTCAAGCCTGCCAACACCGTCATCACCCAGGCGACCAGCTGCATCTGCCTGGCGGATCCTGAAGTCACGTTCATGTTCACCTCTATCGATGCCTCCATCCGAGTTCACCCCTGATGCTATTCACCGGCCACCCGCCAGCGGATCAACTGCATGTCGGCCTTGCCACTGGCGCCTGACGTCGACCCACCGCGCTGACTGACCTCACCAAGGCCACCCTGCGCCAGCAGGCCGGCCAATCCAGCACCACCCCGGTTTCGAGCCAGCGTGGACTGGGCAAGAAAACGAAAATCCGTCTGCGGGCTGCGTGGCCGCGCCTGCACCGCGATGGCGAGCAACTGCTCCAACCCCTGGGTGTCGGCATTAACCCGGGTGTCGAACAGCGCCACCTGGCCACCGGCTTCGATACGGTTGCTGGCACTGCCGCGCGGGTAGAAGGCGTGCACACCGTAACTGCCGTCTATCACCAGCACGGTGAGATCCACCGGCATGGCACCCGGGTTGATGACCCGGGCCCGCATGCGATCGCCCGCACGCAGGCGACCGATGCGCTCGGCGGTAAGGCGGTAGCTGTCGCCGCCATCGCGGGGGCTGATGTCCACGACCAGCTCCAGGCCGGCAGCGCCGCCCGTGGCCGCCAGCTGTGCCGCGATGCGTTCCAGGTTCAACACCTTGCCGATGCGCTGCAGGCTGTCGACCAGCAGTTGCTGCAAATGTGCGGCATCCTTGTCCAGGCCGATGGCGTGAGTCTGTTCGGCTCCGGCGCAGTGCAGTTCGCCACCGGCCGGCAGCAGCCACAGCTGGTCCGCCGGGCAGGCGGCCTGGCCGCGCGGCGAAAAGCCCAGCCGCACATCCGCCACTGCACCGGCCGCGACCCAGCGCAGTGCGATGCCTTCGTCGGCAGCTTGTGCGGCCAGTCCCTCGATCGCCGCCAGGGCGGCAGTCTGCTGTGGCGTGAGATCTCCGTCCTGCACCGGCAACGCCACCGTGAGACTGGTCTCGGTGTGACGCTGCACCAGCCGGGCCCAGGCATTGCGCGGTATCCCACGACGCTCCAGTGCGGGCAGGTCGCGGTAGGCCAGCGGTTCCAGTTGCGCCTCGAAGGGCCCCGCAGCGACCACCTGCAGGTAACCCAGCGCCTGCGCGATACCGTGCTGGGGTTGCGCCAGTACCGCCAGCACCGCGCCCTCGCCCACCTGCGCCAGCTCACCGACCGGCACCTTGATGCCCTTGCGCCGCACCTGCAGCGGCCACTGCGGGATACTGTCCATCGGCGCCTGGCCGAGCAGCCGGGCGTCCAGGTGGCTGCCCTCGAACAGCGGCGTGGGCGAACGCAGGTTGGTGGCATTGTATTGCTGCAGGATGTGCTGGGCGGCCTGGCGATAGGACATGGACTGCGGCGTGGCCAGCACGCTGGCCAGGCTGTAGCTCAGCAGGCCATGCCAATCGCCGTCGGATTTGCGCAGCGGCAGCCGCATCTCCGGCGCCTGCTCGTGGGTCTGCGCGGCGTAGAAGGCCACGTAGCCACCGGGCAGTTCCGGGCTGGTCGGCAGCGGGGCGACCCCGGACATGGCGGGGGCCGCGGCGATAGCCTGGCCCATGGCCTGCGTCGGTATGCCTAGTTCGCGCTCATCGACCCGGCGGTAACGCACCGCCGGGGTCGGCGCACCGCGCATCAGGGTGCCCGAGTGACAGCTGTCGAACACCGCCCAGACGAAGGCGCCGCGACGGCGGATGGCGCTGATGTAACGATCGAACTCGTCGTCGGAGATGGCGTTCTCCACCCGCTGGATGTCCTGGTCCCAGCGGCCGATGTCGCGCGGCAGGAAGATCTCGTCCAGGCCGTCCGGTTCGCTGTCCGTGTCGTGCGCGCCCTGCGGCTGCCTGGCGCCGTGCCCGGCGAAATGCAGGTAGACGAAATCACCCGCGCTCACCTGCCCGGCAAGCTCGTCGAGGCCATCGAGGATGGCGCTGCGGGTGGGCAGTGCCGCGTCCGCCACGCCATCGGCCAGCACCCGGATACGCGACGCCGCGAAGCCCCGCGTCATCAATACCTGTTGCATCAGTCGCACGTCATTGGCCGGACCCACCAGCCAGTCCTTCTCCGCCAGGCTCGGATATGCGCTGACGCCCACCAGCATGGCGTAGTCGATGGCGAAGGCGGCCGGGCTCGCCAGGCCGATGACGAATGCGAGGCCATGCAGCCACCGGCGCTTGCGCCGCAGTCCAGGAATCACCGCACTACTCCGCCACCCGCAGAGTCACCCAACCGTTGGCTTGCGGCGTGATGCCCTCGGCCTGCAGCCAGGCGGCACCCACGGCAGACACCGGGCTGGGCACATAGAATTCCAGCAGCCAGTCCTGCTGCAGCCGACTCAGGCGATAGGGCCAGGACAAGGCCTGCAACTGTTCCAGGCTCTGTTCGAGCCACTGCAGGTCGCGACCCTCTGCGACCTGCGGCGCGGGTGCACCACGGAAACGGGGAGCGTCATCGAAGTTGGCGGACAGGTGCGGCTGCAAGGCCGGATCGAACGCGCTGTCGAGCACCACGCCGATGCCGATGGCCAGCAGCAGCATCGCCGCGATGCGCATCGGCCACCAGTTCATGGACGAACGCGCCGGCCGTGCGGATTCCAGCAGACCCTCCCGTTCCAGCCGCGACAGCAAGGCAACGAAACGCAGATCCCGCTCCGCGGGGGTGCCGCCGGCCTGCGCGGCATCCTGCTGCTGCAGGGCCTGGCGCACCGCCTGTGCATCAAGCTTCTCGCCCTCGCCGCGACCGGCCAGGGTATCGACCCAGTCATCCACCTCGTTCATAGCGACCTCATGGGGTGATGAACTCCCGGCAATGTTCCAGGAAGGGTGCCAGGCGTTTGCGCGACTGGGACAGGTACTCCCGGGTGGCGCCCGGCTTCTTGCCCAGGAAGGCGGCCACGTCGGACAGACCCCAGTCGTACAGGCTGACCAGGCGGATCACCTGGGCATAGTCGCGAAACTGTTGCTCGAACTGGGACAGCGCCTGCTGGACACAGTCCTGCAGGCTGCTGACGATGCCCCCGCCGGCATCATGCGCGGGCACGCTGGCTTCGGGCAGGTCGTCGCCGGCCGGGACCTCGCGGCGTTTCGCAGAGCGCAGGAACATCAGCAGCTCATTGCGCGCGATGGCCCATAACCAGGCGGTGAATCGGCTGTCGGCGCGGAAGCTGTCCAGGTTGCGCAACACGTTCACGAAGGTGTCCTGCACCCGGTCTTCCGCTTCTTCCCGGGTCAACCGCTGGGCGATGAAATAGTTTCGCAGCCGGTCGGCGTGTTGCTCATAAAGCAGCGCCAGCGCCTGACGGCGCTGTGCGGGACCGGCTCTTAGCGCCGCCAGCAGTTCGTCTTCATTCGAATCCATGCTGTCCTTGTTTGCTGTCACGGCGTCCCCGCGAAGCTGAGTCGATCTCTATCAAGGAGATGCGCCAGGCCGTCGTTCATCAGTAGGTTCAGCCGCTTCACTCGGCCACCTCCGCATTGGCCTGACTGGCATCGGCCACCGCCTGCAGCGTCTTGAGGCGGTTCTTCAGCGCCAGCCCTTCCTCGAATTTCGCCCACATCTGATGCAACTGCATCCCCAGAATAGGCGCTGCCAGATCCACCCAGATGCCGTGCCGGAACACGTAGAAGCTGACCGGCACCAGTACCACCGCCACGCCGACACCGGTGAGCAGCACGCCGCCGATGGAACTGAAGCGGGCGAAGGCCCAGGCCATCAGCAGGATCAGCGCCACCTCGATGACTGCCTTGACCCAGGTCGGCGGCCCCTGCAGCTGACCGAACTGCTGCAGGGACTTGATCGCGTTGAGGATGATCAACGCGCCGGGCATATCGCCCACCGGGGTCAGGTGCACATCATGACTGGCCTGATAGCTCGCGCCGATGACCACCACCCGCCCCTGCACCGGGTCGCTGGCCGGTGGCGTCGCGCTGCCGGTGATCAGGCCCGCCGGCAGGCGTCGATAGCCCAGCGCCTCGGCACCCAGCGGCAAGCGGTCGGAAACGCTGTAGACCACCCGTTGCCTGGCACCGCCGGCAAACAGGTTCATGTCCCGCCCGGCAAGCCGCAGCGTGCCGGCCGCCCCGGCTTGCGGCATCGCCTGGCCGCTGCAATCGGCGGCGGTTGCCGATGCCAGGCGTTGCGCCGCCGCCGGCCAGGTCGCTGCGGCAGGCTCCGCCAACAAGGTCGTCAGCAACTGCGGTGACGGCAGCCAGGTTGCGACGCCATCCAGGCAGCCGGCCTCCACCAGCCGCCAGCGGCGTATCGCCCGATCGCCGTTGTCGACCTCGAAATGGGGTTGCGCCCAGTGAATGGCCGGGCTGGTGATGACGGCATCGAAATAGGCGCGGCGCAGGACCGGCAGACCATCGCTTGCCGGGCTGCGAGGCGCAAAGGTGCGCATCAGGATCAGCGGCGGTGCATCGGCGGGATAGGCGGCCAGATAATGCTGCAGGGCCTGGTCGGCGGCCAGGTCGACGCCGCCGCGGGACAGGTCCACGTCCACCACGATGCTGGCCGCTCCGCCCTCGGCCGCATAACGGATCAACTGCAGCAGCCGGTCACGAGGCACATGGTAAGGCTCATCCCAGGCGGCGAAGGCCGCCTCGTCCATGTCGATGAAGGTGTAGCCAGCTCGGCCGCGCTCGCCGGCGAGCAGGCCGGTATCCACCTGCAGCCGGTTCATCCAGTCCATGGCCCAGTCCTCCACATCCCGCACCCACACGGTGTTGTGGGCCAGGTGCAGTGCCACTGCGATCAGCACGCCGATCAGGATGTTCTGCTGGAAATGACTGAAGCGCCGCCAGACGCGGCCGCTGACGGCGCGGCCGCCCTGCAGCCACTGCATGAAGCGGCCAACCACTGGACTGAGACCCCGCGCGATCAATGGCAGCCAAAAAAACCAGGATTTTATAATTCTTCTAAACACGACTTGCCTACTCGTCATTCTCAGGCCGGGCAAAGCCTAGCATCCCCTCCTGCGGATACCTTACGGGATAACGTCCGTTCGTTCAGCAACCCCGCTGATGCCTGCCTGCGACCAACTGCCGGCCTGGCCTCAGGGCTGTTGCCGGATCGGGTCGAAGTACAACCGGGAATGCAAGTTGTTCCAGTACACCCCAGGATGCTGCTTGCCTTCGGAATATTTGATGACCAGATCGCGCACCCCCTTGCGCAAGGACTCCAGGTCCTTGCGGCCGGACTGACCGAGTATCTGCAACAGGGCCTCGGTGAAGTAGCCGTTCTGTTTCTCCGCGCTTTCGTAGGACAGTTCGTGCCCAGCCGATGACGCGAACATCACCACCCCGTTACGCCGGCTCAGGTTGTTGTAGATGTAGCGGGAGCGCTGATGCAGATACGGGCGCCGGTCGGGCTGCGCGGCAACCTGCAGCGGCTCGTCCAGGGTCAGGCCGCGGGTGGTGCGCGCCCGCTCATGTTTGCCGGCCAGGGCATCGAACACCCCGCTGACGAAGGCCGGCTCCAGTTCGCCCGACTCACAGGTGTCGAGCAGGAACAACCGGTTGCGTGCAGGGATGTCGATCAGCAGGGATTCGAGCAGCGAAAAGTCCGCCGCGGTCTCTGCCAGGCGCGCCGGATCGGCCGCGTGGGTCAGGTAGTAATAGGTCCCCGCGGCATCGCGATCATGCATGCCGTGGCCGGCCACCAGGATCACCACCACATCGTCCTTGCCCGCCGTGGCCAGCAGGGCCTTGGCATCGACAATGGCCTGCGGCGTCACCTCGGCGTCGGTGAAGGCATGCAGATGGACGCGGTCGAACTGCTCACTGGCACCAAGGCTGGCAGCCAGGTCCAGCACGTCCTTATGGGCATAACCCAGGTTCAGGCCGGCATCCGCGTACTTGGATACCCCGAAGCCGACAAAATACAGATCGGGCTTGCGCCCGGCTGCCGGCCCGGCAAGCTGCAGGTACTTGCGTGGCGATTCCATGCCGTTGGCCGCCAGGGCCGACACCTCCAGCAGGTTGTCGCCGGCGGACAGCGGCACGGTTTCCTCGACGCTGGCATCGCGCCCGGACAGGCCCTGTCCCTGACCAACATGCACCGGCACACCGTTGACACGTACGTTGTAGCTGAGCAGGTCCACCTCCGGCGAGTTGAAGGCCAGCTTCAGCTGCACGGCATCGGCGCCGTCGCTGGGAGTCGCCGCGACAATCTCGACCCCCGGCATGGCGATCCCCGGCGCATCCTGCCCCTCGGTGATGCCGGACTGGCGGAGCCTGGACAGGTGTCGCTGATGGAAATGCTCGATCATCCCCGGGTAGCCCAGTTTGAGGCGCTGCAGCAGGATGTCCGCGCGATTGAATCGCAGGCCGAACTGATCCAGCTTGTACACATGCAGATCGCGGACCACCGCCACCAGGCTGGTACCGCCCCTGCCGGCGGCGAAATACCCATCGGGCGCATACACCACCCATTCCCGCGGCAGGTTGAACAGCGCCTCCAGAGACGGGGCAGTCTGCGTCGGCTGACTGAAACGCTCCGCCAGCGACACGTAGTGGTCCGTGTGCAGGCTCCACAGCCGCACCACGCCATCCTGCAAGGTCGCCGCCAGCAGATCACCGTCAGGAGACAGCGCCAGCGAGCGGACGTCGCTGTCGCTCTGATAGGCCTTGAGCTGCTCGCCCGTCGCCAGATCCAGCACCACGATACGCGTGTCCAGCCGCGCCGAACCGAAAGCATGCACATAGGCCAGCTGGCCGCGGCCGTTGATCGCCATGGCGCTGAACATGCCGTCGGCCGGTTGGTTCGCCAGCGTGCGCAGCAACGCGCCGCTGACCAGGTCGTGCACCTCGATGCGGTAGGCACTCATCGACACCAGGTAGTGCTGGTCCGGCGACGTGGCCAGCAGGCTAACCTCGCCGGCATGGCCGCGACTGTTCCACAGTTGCTTGCCGGACTGGCGATCGCGCAGGGTCAGGGTGGCGGGCTCAACCGTCGCGCCAGTGAAGTCCAGCAGCGACTTGCCGCCGCTGGCCGTCGCCAGGTAGCGCTCGTCCGCGCTCACCGCCAGCGCGCTGATGGCGGCGGGCTGGGCTGCCACTGCCGCGATCGCGCTGCCGCCGTTCGCGTCCCACAGGCGTACCTGGCCATCGGGATGCCCTGAATACAGGTGTCGACTGGCGTCGATATACAACATCGGCCCCTGCCCGTGAGCCTCGTGCAGCCAGTCGACGAAGGGTCCATCCCGCCGCACCAGGTGGCGCACCAGTTCACCCTGGATCGGCTGGTCGAAACGCACCTCGGCCGGCTTTTCATCATGCAGATACAGGCTACCCAGATCCCAGTAACCCTGCCCGCCGGCATCGGTCACCAGCAGCGAACCCTGGTTGGCGAAGACCACCGTATGCAAGGTACCCGATGCACCGCGCGTCTCCTGCTGCAGCGGCAGGTGCACGCCATCCCACAGCTGGTAGTAGCCGAAGCTGTCCGACAACAGCAAGCGCTGCTTGTCTATCCAGATGGACCAGGAAGGCATCGCGCCCTCGGGCAGCGCGATCCGCTCGCCGGTTTCGATGGCGTACAGCGCACTGGGCCCCAGCAGCACCCGGCTGCCGTCCGGTGAAAAGCGGATGGCGTGCTCCGTGGTGAGGACGTCATCCGGCAGCTCGAAACGCCGTACCACGCGGAACTGCTGCTCCGGCTGCAGCAGCCAGACCGCCCGGTTGGTGCGTAGCGCCAGGTAGCGGCCGTCGGGGGACTGCGCCAACTCGTGCAGGATGGCGTCGTCCTTGTCGCCGACATGCTTGATCCATTGCGCGGCCGGCGTGGCATTGTTCAGACTGCCGTCCTGCATGCTCCACAGCCGGGTATTGAGGAATGAATAGGAAAACAGTCCCTGGCCGCTGGGTGTGAAGCGCAGCTGGGCATCAACCGGTTGATCCAGAAAATGGAATTTGTCGTCCAGGAAAAAACGCCGCTCCATGCCGCCAGCCTGAAATCTCCACACCGCCAGATCCTGGCGCGCCTGGCCGTCCACGGCGCCGGCATAGGCGGCCGCGACCAGGCTGCCGTCGGGCGAGACGGCCAGATCGGTCAGTCGGGTGGCCAGCGGCGCCGGGGCCGCCGCGGTCCTGCCGCCGCTGGTCACGTCCCACGCCACCAGGCAGCCATTGGTGAAGCCGCCCACCAGGTAATGGCTGTTCGGCACGAAGGCCAGCTGGGTCACGGTGGACGGGGTGTCGGTGATCTGGCGTACCACCAGGCCGCTGTCCACATCACGCAGCACCAGCGCATGACCGGCCGCGGTGACCAGCCAGCGGCCGTCCGAAGACAGCGCGCTCATGCGAGTGTCGTATGACGCCGACTGGGATACCAGCTGGAAGCCCTGCCCATCCGTCGGCGCGTCGCCGCCGGTCACCGCCGGGCCACAGGCGCTGGCCTGCTCCTGCAGCTGCTGTTCCACGGTGCGGGCCTGCTGCAGGTTGGCATCGTCGGCCGGCAGGACCTCGGCCAGCGTCGCCACCATGATGCCGACCAGCCTTGCCGCGTCGGCAAAATCACCACGCCTCAGGTGGACCTGGATCAGCGCCTGGGAGGCCAGGACATATTCGTTGCTGCTGCGGCCATGCAGCGCTTCGGCCTGCTGCAGTTCCGCGCTCAAACCAGGCACGGGATTGACCCATGCCCCCACCTGCTGCGCATGTGCCGGGAACGACAACACGCTGACCACGGCCAGCAGCAGGCACAGCACCCACCCGCCGATCCTGGCAGGCCGCCGCAGACAAGGGGCGGCGGCGGTCTCATTCATCAGGCACTGCATGCAGGGTTCTCCGGTCGCGCCGTGATTGTTCGCCTCGCTCAGCGGAGACGATGCCGGATGGCAACAGGGCCCATGATACGCGACTCGACCCAGCAGATAAGCAGACCGGACGCCGCCCGGATCTGACAAGCAACGCGCTGGCGCATCTCCATCAATACAAGCAATCCACACGGAGACATGCCATGCGCGCCCAAGCCCCCATGACCTTACTCACCGATCCGGAATCCGCTTTGCTCCAGGCAACTGGCGATCTGCCGGACAATGATGCGGAGTCGTTCAACATGGCGCTGCTGGCCCTGCATGGCCGCGCGGATGCCGACGCGCTCGACCCGGCACATGCCGAAGCGCTGTTCGACCTGCAGCGCAGCCGCGCGGACTCGCCCTTCAACCTGGGCAGCCTGGAGTTCATCGAGATGACGGCCGAGGCACACATTCTCGACGCAATGCTGGAGATGTTCATTGCCATCGCGCGCCACGCCGGTCCTGAACGGGACATCGCCGGCGCCCTGCTGGTACACAACAGCCTGCCGCTGGATGCCGGGGCCATCGCCGAACTGATGGAGGCCATGCTCGACTGCGAGCTGCTGTCCATCGATTTTCGATACTGCCGCATCGGCTAGACCCGGGCGCCCGCCGACATTCGCCGCTCAGTAGCCTGGCCAGCACGGTGGATAGCCGGTCCATCCGCCGCTAGGGGATAGCGATCTATGGATGGATGCGCCGGTACAGCTCGCCGGCATTGGCGGCGCATTTGTCCGCCAGCACAAAGCCGACCAACTCGCCGCCCTGCCGGTAGTCTATGCGGCTGCCCTCGCCGTCCGCCGACTGTTCGGTGCTCAGGTCATTGGCGGCCGCCGTCGGCGGACAGATGGTCAGCGGGAAGCTCGGCGTCTTGACCCGCACCAGCGGCGGCATCGCCTTGAACGGTTGTTCAGCGTGGACGATGGCCCCGACGATCGCCTGCGCCTGGCGCTGGATCGGTTCGATGTAGCTGTACACCTTGCCCTGCACCGCGGCGCAGTCGCCGATGGCGAACACGTGTTCATCGGAGCTGCGCATATCGTTGTCGGTCCAGATGCCGCCATCGATCTTCAAACCCATCTTCTGCGCCAGCGCGGTCTGTGGCAGCAGGCCGGCGGCGGAGATCACCAGGTCGGTCTCGTAGGCCTCACCCGACGACAGGGTCGCGCGCCGGCAGTCACCACTCTTGTCGAGCCGGTCGAGGGTCTCGCCCAGGTGCCAGACCACGCCCTTGTCCGCCAGGCGCTGCTGCAGTGTCTGTGACATGGCCTCCGGCAACAGGCTGGCCAGCGGCCGCTCAGCCGGATCCACCACCTCGACATGGAAACCGGCACTGGACAGGTCCTCGGCAAATTCGCAGCCGATCAGGCCGGCGCCCAGGATGGTGACCCGCTTCGCCCCGGCGTCCAGCTGCCGGCGCAGCCGGCGGTAGGACAGCAGGTCGTTGACCTTCAGCACCTGGTCGGCGGCATCGCCCTGCAGCGGCAGGTCACGCTGGCTGCCGCCCAGCGCGAGCACCAGCTTGTGGTAGTTGATGGCGCCCTTGCTGGTGACCAGTTTTTTCTGTGTGGTGTCGACCTTGATCACCCGTGTCTCGGTACGCAGCTCGATGCCCAGCTCAGCCGCCTTGCTGGCCGCATCCTGCTGCACCAGGTCATCAGCGGACTTGCCGAGTGCCAGCGCGGTGGACAGCGCGGGCTTGGGATAACTGGCCCCCGGGCAGGCGCTGACCAGCAGCACCGGCATGGCGGGATCGGCGCGGCGCAATGCTTCGGCCACCGACCAGCCGGCCACGCCGGCACCGACGATCACCACGTAATCATCACCGCCGCGACTCTTGCCGCCGGCCTTGGCCGGCTTGCGTACGCTGGCCGAAGGCTGCGAGGCAACCGGGGCATCGGGCAACAGCCGCAGTTCCGACTTGCGCATGCCGCACAGCGGGCACAGCCAGTCATCGGGGATGTCCGCATAGCGGGTGCCGGGCGCCAGCCCCGAGTCGGGGTCGCCCTTGGCCTCGTCGTAGATGAAACCGCAGGCCTCGCAGATCCAGCGTTGGTAGGCGTCGCCGCTCATGTCATGCCTCTTCGATGCTGCCGAGTATGGTGTTGAAGATGGCATCCAGCTCTTCACCGACGGCCATCAGCGCGTCCGAACCATAGGGCGCGAACACCTCGCTGGGCAGGCGGCAGGCGACCTTGGTTTCGTTGCCGTCCTCGTAGACATGGATGCGCAGCGGGATGTCGTGACCGGCCGGCTTGCAGGCTGCCCACACCTTGATCGCAAAATCCGGGCGGAAGATCTCCAGGATCTGGTCGGCCGGCACCTCCTTGCCGATCTTCAGGGCGTTGGCCTGACCGTTGATGTGCGCCACCAGGCGCATGTTTGCAGCGTCGATGCCGGACTTCAGTGCCTCGACGGCGGCGTCGGCGCTCAGGGGTGTGGTGAAGGTCTTCATGGGTTCAGTGATTCCTCAAGGGTTCGGGACGCGTTCAGGCAGCCTCGGCCAGGGTGTGCAGTTCCTTGCGCAGGTGCTTGATGGCCGGCGTGACGATGGCGACGAAGTAGGACTCGCGCAGCTTGCGCTGGGCTGGCGCCGTGTGCAGGTAACCCTTGGCGCCGGTGTGCAGCATGGCCGACTGGGACGCGCGCAGCGCCAGTTCGCTGGCGGCCAGGCGCAGCTCCAGCACCTCGCGGAAGAATTCGTCCGAGCTGTCGAAGGGCTCTTCAGCCAGGGCAAGTACCGCCTCTCTGGCATCATCCAGTTCCTCCTGCAGCTCGTCAGGGCGGTCGTCCAGGTAACTGTTGACGTGACCGAGCAAGGGTTCGACCTCGCGACAGATATCGATGCAGCCCTGGATGTTGCCCAGCCCCATGCCGAACTGCAGCAGCACGATGCCGCCGCGGCTTCTTTTCAGAAAACCGGCGCCGTCCTCGTCGATGATCATGGCGTCGGGGATGAACACGTCCTCGAAGATGCAGGCGAAGGTACGGGTGCCCTCCATGCCCGTGAAGTGAGCCGCAAGGCGCAGGGTGAAGCCTTTCGCCGCGCAGTCGACCAGGGTCATCACCCGGCGCTCGGGCTGCCCGGCCACCGAGAACATGGTGCCGAACACATGGTCCTCGCCCAGGTTGGACACCCACGGCAATGAACCGTTGACGACGTAACCGCCGTCGACCCGGGCGCCGGTCAGGCGCAGCGGCTCGATGCCGGAGAAGGCCTTCATGGTATTGGACATGCCGGTGCCGGCCAGCACCTGGCCGCCGGCCACCTTGTCCAGCCAGTCCTCGCGCACTTGCGCATTGGCGGCGTTCTGCAGGTACCAGGCGCAGGTGTCCTGGCACCACATGGCAAACCCGGTGGACATGCATTCATGGGAGACCCGCGCCATGGCCTGGATGGTGGCACCCAGGTCATGGCTGCCGTCGGCACTGAGCGCCGGCAGGTGCGGACGGAAGGCGCCGGCCTGTCCCAGCTTGCGCATCACCTGTTCGGGATACAGCCCCTCCAGGTCGATCTTGACGGTCAGCGGCTTGAGGTCCCGCTCGACGATGTCACCGGTTGCCTGCAACAGCGCCTCGACATCCGGCGCCGGCATGTTCAGTTGTTCGGCTACAACACTCATGGTCTGGTCTCCCGATCCTGCTAGGGCTGTTACTTGGGTGTCACCACCACGTTGACGTTGCGGCGCAGGGTGTTGGCCACCGGCGACCAGGCGTTGGAATGGGACACCAGGGCGTCGATCTTTTCCTGCGGCGCATCGCCTTCGGCAGCGATCTTCACGCGCACCTCGGTGAAGCCCAGTTCCTTGGCCGGATCCAGGTCGCCGGTGCCCCACACGGCGGTGACGTTGATGTCGCCTTCCAGTTCCAGTTCCAGCTTGCTCAGCTTGATGCCCTGCGCGGTGGCGTTGGCATGCACTCCGACAGCCAGGCAGGCGCCCAGGGTGGCCAGCAGCGCCTCGGAAGGGTTGGGCGCGTTGTCCTCGCCGAGCAGGTGCGGCGGCTCGTCGATCAGCATCGGCTCCAGGTTGCGCACGTAGGTCTGCATGCGGAACTGGCCTTCGCAGACCGTCTTGGCCTTCAGGGTGACCACGTTGCCGGGATTGGCCTTGCCCTTCTCGCCCAGCGCCGTCAGGCCGTCGCTGTCGATGGGACGCAGGAAGTCGATGCTGGTGGACAGGGTTTCTGCGGGGGTGCTCATGGTCGTTCTCCGGTGGGATTGAAGTAGGTTCAATCTCAACAGAGCAACCACCATGCCAGCATTGTCATGCTGTTGTTTTAACAGGGATTATTGAGGTTTCAGCGTGCATCGCCCGGCACCTGCCAAAACACTTTGTCGACATTGTCAGCTGTGGCCGCTGGCAAATGTCCAATTTGTCCATGACGCGCCCGACACGCGCTCAGACATCGATGGCCAGCTTCTGGATGCGGTAGCGGAACTGCCGTGGCGTCATGCCCAGGCTCATCGCGGCGCGGGTCTTGTTGCCCTGGTGCTGGCGCAGCGCGCGCAGGATGCTTTCGCTCTCGTCACCCCGCACCCGGGCATAGGGACGCAGTCCGTCGGTGCTGGCCGGCGACGCCGGTGCTGGTTCGCGCCGCACCGTGTCGCCGGCATGTACCTGGGCATTGATGCCCTGTTCCTCCACCAGGATGTCGTCGACCAGATCGGTGTCGATGCGCAGCTCGGTGCTGAGCAGCACCGCGCGCTTCACCAGGTTCTCCAGCTGGCGGATGTTGCCCGGCCAGTGATACCCCTCCAGTCGTGCCAGCGCACCGGGCGCGAAGCGCAGTTCGCGGCCGTATTCCTGGTTGGCCCGTTGCAGAAAATACGCCGCCAGCACCGACACGTCGCCCTGCCGCTGACGCAGCGACGGCAGCCGGATCGGGAACACGTTGAGGCGGTAGAACAGGTCCAGGCGGAAACGGTTGTCGTTCACCGCCTGCTGCAGATTCTGGTGGGTGGCCGCCACCACCCGCACGTCCACCGGCACATCCTGCACGCCGCCGACGCGCTGGATGTGCTTCTCCTCCAGCACCTTCAGCAGCTTGGCCTGCAGATCCAGGTCCAGGTCGCCGATCTCGTCGAGGAACAGGGTACCGCCGCTGGCCAGCTCCACCTTGCCGCGCTTGGCCGCGTTGGCACCGGTGAAGGCACCCTTCTCGTGACCGAACAGCTCGGACTCGATCAGGTCCTTGGGGATGGCCGCGCAGTTGATGCTGACGAAAGGCCCGTCGGAGCGTGCGCTGGCCAGGTGCTGCATGCGTGCGAACTTCTCCTTGCCGGTGCCCGACTCGCCCAGCAGCAGCACCGTGGTGTTGGTGGCCGCGACCTGCAGGGTCTGCTGGATGGCCTGCTGCAGCGCCGGACTCTGGCCGATGATGCCGTAGCGGGCGCCATGGCTTTCCAGGTTGATGCGCAGCAGGTCGTTCTCGGACTTCAGTTCGGCGGTACGCTCGTCGATCAGTTGCTGCACCCGCAGCACCTGGGCGATGAAGGTGGCGATCACCTGCAGCAGCGCCAGGTCGCGCTGGAACGGCCGCACCCGGTTGCGCAGCCGATGCACCGCCAGCACGCCGATGGGTTTCTCCTCCTGGATGATCGGCACCGCCAGATAGGCCACCGCCTCGTCCGGGAGGGTGGTGCGGCCCACCGCGCGGCCCAGGTAGGTGGGCTCGTCGTCGATGTCCTGGATCAGCGCCAGCTGGCCGGTCTGGTACACCCGGCCGGTGATGCCCTCGCCGATCCGGTAGCGGCCTCGCTCACGCTCCTCCCCGGTCAGGCCATAGGCGTATTCGATGGCCAGGGCGCCGCCCTCGCCGCACGGCAGCAGCACCCGGCCGCGGTTGAGCCCGAGCAGCTGCGACAGCAGCCGCAGGATGCCCTGCACCGCCGGCATGGGATCGGTGGAGCGGGTGATCAGCCGGGCCGCCTCCTGCACCACCAGCAGTTCGGATTCGGGGGTGTTGGCAATCTGGGTGGAGATCATGGGGTCACCTTGCTTGGCAGAGAGATTCCCCGCCCCCGGCTGCCCTCTCCCGTGGGAGAGGGGCTGGGGGTGAGGGCATTTGATCAACTGCCAGCAAAAGTGACGCCAATTTCCGACAATTGGACAAAGCGTCCGCAAATCAAGGCGCTAGCCGGGTGTACTCGGGTATTCGCAGGACGGGCAAAAAAATCCCGCACCATGCAGGTGCAGGATCAACTTCGTGGTGCGTCCCCTGATCAGGGACTGCGGTCATCCCTGATCCTTGGTTGTTCAATCCTGCTGGTGCCAGCTGAAGTGCCTGATCAGCTGCACGCAGATGCCGTCGAGGATGAAACCGATCACCCCGATCACCACCACCATGGCGGCCAGGGTGTCGTATTCCAGGGTGTCGCGGGCATCGTTGATGGCGTAACCCAGGCCGCTGGTGACGCCCAGGTACTCGGCCGGCACCAGCACGATCCAGGCGACGCCCACCGCCAGGCGGATGCCGGCGAAGATATCCTGGCCGATGGCCGGCAGGATGATGCGCCGCAGCATGTGCCAGCTGCCCGCACCCAGGTTGCGCGCCACCTTGAACCACATCGGGTCGATGCGCCGCACACCCTGGGCGGTGGAGAACAGCACCGGCCACACCGCGGCCACCGCCACCAGGAACACGATGGCACTGTCCCAGGTGGCGAAGGCCAGCACCGCAATGGGCATCCAGGCCAGCGGGCTGATCATGCGCAGGAACTGGAACGGCACGTGGCTGGTTTCACGCAGCCCGGCGCTCAGCCCGATGGCCACGCCCACCGGCACCCCGATGACCACCGCCCACAGCAGCCCCATGCCGATGCGGTACAGGCTGGAGGTGACCGGCTCCAGCACCTGGCCGGTGGCCAGCAGCTCGACCAGTCGGGCAAAGGCCGGTGCCGGCGCAAAGTCGGCAAAGGACTCGGTGTCCGGGTTGCTGGCGATCAGCCAGCCGCCCAGCCACCAGGCCGCCAGCAGCACGCCGATGCCGATGGCCGGGTAGCCGACCCGCGCCAGCAACTGCCGGCCGAGGGCCGCCCAGTCCAGCCCGCCGCCGGGGGCCGGCAGGCTGGACGCCACGATGGACTGCGGGGTGCTCATATCTTCACCACCTCTTCACGCTCGAAGGGGTTGGCCGGGTCCACGCCGGGCGCGTTCTCCCAGCCCTTGTACTTGGCCATGGCGGTCTTGACGTGCTGGTAGTCCACCAGGTCCTTGGCGACGAAGTCAGGATCCAGGTTGGACAGGAAGGTGGTGTCGCCACTCACCAGGGTCTGGTTCATGGACTCGACGATCAGCTTGGTGGCCGACGGATAGGGATAGGGCGAGAAGTCGATACGGCCATTGCCGAACTCGCCCTTGTTGCGGATGGCGTGCGGCGCGTCGTAGTTGGCCTCGTCGTAATAGGTCATGGCACGCACCACCGCCTTGCCCGGCATCGGCAGGTAACCCTTGCCGTCCCTGGACATCATCATGGCGACCTCGGCCTTGTTTTCCTGCGCGTAGATCTCGGCGCGGACGATGGCGTTCATCACCTTCTGGGTCCATTCCGGCTTCTGCGCCACGGTATTCTCGTTCATGCAGATCACGCAGCACGGGTGGTTCTTCCACATGTCGCCGGTGAAGCGCAGCATCTTGCCGCCGGCCTTCAGCTCGCCGAAGGCATTGAACGGTTCGGCGACGATGAAGGCGTCGATCTTCTTGGCCGCCAGCGCCGGCGGCATGTCCGGCGGCGGCATGATCATCAGGTTGACCTCGTCCGGCGCCAGCGGCTCGTCCTGGGACTTGATCACCGGTTTGAGGCCGGCACTGCGCAGGCCCATCTGCAGCACGATGTTGTGCATCGAGTACCAGTACGGCACCGCGATCTGCATGCCGCCCAGGTCCTTGAAGTCGTTGGCGCCGGTGTGCTTGCCCACCACCAGCGCCGAACCGTTGATGTGCGCCCAGGACATGACCTTGACCGGGAAGTTGTTGTTGTAGCGCATCCACACCGGGATCGGCTTGAGCAGGTGCACCAGGTTGAACTTGCCGGCGGCGAAGCCTTCCACCAGCGGCGACCAGCCGCGGATCAGGGTCGGCTTCTCGGACTTCAGGCCCTCGTCCTCGAAGAAGCCCATGCCGTGCGCCACCAGCAGTGCGGTGGCATCGGTGATCGGCAGGTAGCCGATGCGCACCACCTCGTCGTCCGGCGGCGTCATGCCCGCCAGGCTCATGCCCGGCAGGGTCAGGCCCGCGGCCAGGCCGCCCATGGCCAGCATGTCCATCATGAAATCACGCCGACTCATCTCGTGCTTGTTGAGGTAGTCCAGTTCGTCGTCTTTGATGTCGCTCATGCGCTGTATCCCCGGTTTTAATTGATAAACACCGCGACGGCTTCAGGCCGCCTGCTGTTGCGTGGTTTCGTCGGCTGCCTTGCCGGTACGGTCCGGCGGCGGCTCATGCCCGCCGCCGACCAGTTGTTCGAACTGCTTCATCAGTTGTTCGCGCTGGCGGCTGAAGTCCGGCGACGCCCGGTCGCGCGGCGCATCCAGCGACACCCGCATCTCGCCGACGATGCGCCCCGGATTGGCCGCCATGATCAGCACCCGGTCGGCCATGGCCACCGCCTCCTCGATGTCGTGGGTGACCATCACCAGAGTCAGGCCCTGCTGGCGGGCGATGGTCGACACCTCGTCCTGCAGCGAGGCACGGGTGAAGGCATCGAGGGCGGAGAAGGGTTCGTCGAGCAGCAGCAGATCCGGCGAGGTGGCCAGCGAGCGCGCCAGGGCGACGCGCTGCTGCTGGCCGCCGGACAGCGACTGGACGCTGGCGTCGGCCTTGTCGGACAAGCCCACCATGGCCAGCAGCTCGGCGACCCGCGCCGGATCCTGCTGCCCGGCGAATGTCAGACCCAGCTCGGCGTTCTGCTGCACGCTCATCCAGGGATACAGCGAGGGCCGCTGGAACATCATGTTCCACTTGGCGCTGGGCCGGGTGACCTGCCGGCCGCGGATGCGCACGCAGCCCTCGCTGGGCATCAGCAGACCCGCCAGCATGTGCAGCAGGGTGGACTTGCCGCAGCCGCTGCGCCCGATCAGGGCGACCTGCTCGCCCGGCTCGATCTGCAGTTCGATGTTGTCCAGCGTCGGGCCGGGCTGGCCCTTGAAGGTATGGGTGATGAAATCGATGCTGATGTTGGCGCTCATGACAGATTCCGCAAAGGCTTTGTCATGGCTACTGCAGGGTTCGTGCCATCAGTTCGATTGCCCTGAAATCAGGGCATTGGGGTGATTGTCACTGCAGCGGCCGCGGCGCTTTGTCCACATTGTCGACGTTGTCAGACAAACGAAGACCATGCCGAGCGGGCCGCTACCAACCAACGGCCCTGTCCCGGAGAGATACGCCTGGGTGAGGATCCCGGCCACAGCGGACAGTCCGAAACTGCGCTCCTAGCACCAGCCCGACCCCCTTGTTTAATTAAAGAATCCGCCATCCCGGACGCCTCTTGGGGCACTGTCCCCGTCCTTGCTGCCAGCGCCAGAGGTCCCCGCGCATGACGAACGAGTCCCCCGCTTCTGAAGCCGTCCACGACACCACCACGCAAGCCATGCCCTGCGTGCTGATCGTGGACGACTCGCGCGTCATGCGCGTCGCCCTGTCGCGTCTGCTATCCAAGACCTACCAGGTCATCGAGGCCGCGGACGGCGAACAGGGCTGGCAGGCGCTGCTGCAACACCCGGAGATCGAGTTGGTGTTTTCCGATCTGTCGATGCCCGTGCTGGACGGCTTCGAGCTGTTGCGCCGGATACGCGCGTCCGACGACAGGGCCATCAGCAGCATGCCTTTGGTGGTGATCACCGGCCACGAAGACGACGAAGGCATGCAGCGCAAGGCGGCGGAGATGGGCGCCAGCGATTTCGTGGCCAAACCGTTCCGCTCCGCCGAGATCACCACCCGCGCCAAGAGCCTCATCGGGCAACGGCGCGACCTGCGTCAATTGCGCCGTGAACTGGACGAACGAGCCACCCTCGACGCCGCCACCGGCCTGGCGGACACGGCCCATTTCACCGCGCATTTCGACGAGATCCTGTCCCTGGCCCGACGCCACGGACTGAACAGCGCCTGCCTGGTGGTGCAGCTGGACGGCTTCCCGCAACGGGGCGCAGACCAGCCGGACGAGCAGACCGCCCCGCTGCTGCGCCAGCTTGCCGAGCTGCTGCGCGGGCTCATCCGCAGCGAGGATGCGGCGGGCTACCTGGGCGATGGGTGTTATGGCCTGGCCCTGAGCGGTGCCGACCGTGACGGTGCCCGGCTGCTGGCACAGCGACTGGAACGACAGCTGGGTGCAATGTCACGCCCCGACCAGCCGGCACCTGCGGTGAGCATCGGCATCAGCAGCCCGGTCAGCGAACACACCACCGCCGCGGCCGCACTGATCAAGGCCGCACAGGCCCATCTGCAGCCACTGAGCGTTGCAGCCGCCGCCAAACCGGCCACCGCCGTCACGGATCCGGACGCAGCGAAACCGCAGGCCGGTGCCCCGCCGGAGCCGGGAGCCGCAACCACAGGGCTGCGGCAGGAATCGGACCCGGTTCGCGAGGCACTGCAGGCCGCTAAACAGGCCAACAGCGAGCTGACCGAGCAGCTGAAAACCCTGCAGGAGAGTACACGCGCGCAAGTGGCCAAAGCCCATCAGGAAATGCACACGACGCGCTCGAAGCTGAACGCGCTGCAGACACAGTTCCGTGACTACATGAAGCGCTATTCACAGGAAGCGCAGAAGCAGGCTGAGACCGAGATCGCGCAGCTGCGCGCGGCCCTGACTGAACGGGACAGGCAGTTGGAAGGCGAGCTGGTATCGCGCCAGAAGGCCGAGGCAACGCTCGCGCAGCTACAGGCAAAGCTGATTGCAGCACAAGCCGCCGCAGAACAGGAAGAAGCCGAGAAAATGAACAAACGCGGCGGTCTCTTATCGCGTCTGTTTGACCGCAGCTAAGTTCACAGAATTCTGAACATATTGCTTCATCGGCCGGTTGAACGTAATTCGATTTGCGTTAAACCTTGGGACCCAGCCCCGCATGTCCAGGCCTTTTCAGAGCGACCCCAACCATGCGCGTTGGATCTGCCAGGAAGGACGTTTATTCTGCCTATACTCGACCTATGGTGTTGCTCGACTGTCGATCAGACAGTGTGGGCTGCGTATTGAAAAACCATATCCGCGGGACACGCGCGCCCCCTCAATAGCCTGATACGTAACCCTGGGATGGCCGCCTGCCAACAAAAATCGGGAGACAGATATGGCGCTTAAAGAGGGGCAGATCTACCAGGGCAACATCTCCCTGACCGGCGGAAGTGGTGAGGAGACCCAGAATTGGATCGTCGTTGCACCGTTTGACAAGATGCATATCCATTCCATTGATGATCCCCTGGAGCTGCATTGCTGGCCGATCTTCTCCGCCCAGAAAGGCCTGGAAGAAGGCCATCTAAAGCTGATCACAACCGATATACACCACCCGGTCGTACTCCTTCAGCATGCCAAGGAAGCGCTGGATATCCCCGACACCCATATGGGACTGCACGGGGAATCCCTACGCAAAATGTTCGAACTGCTGGAACAAGCCGTGGCGACGGGCAAGCCCTACGCCCCGTTTGCCGCCGGGGAAATCCTGGCACTCACTGATCGCACGCAACACAGCGACAATGAAGTCGCAGCCATCAGGGAACAGGTGAACAAGCATCTCCAGGCGTGGGATTCACGGCAGCCGCCTGTGGCCTGATGACAAGAAGGCCTGGCTTCGCTGAGGCCTAACGATAAGGGGTACAGCAGCATTTTTTTCGCTGCCCACCCTTTCTCGATCAGCAAAGGAAGCTTGCCAAAGACTCATGGAACAGCGAGTAACGGATTACCCGCAGCATGGCACCACGTACCCGGCATCCGGACGGCGGGCTTTGGCAGCTTTATCCCTGCGCTGGCTACTGCCACTGCTACTGTTACTGTTACTGACGAGCGGGGCTGCACACGCACAGCAACGGCCAAGCCTGCAACCTGCACCGCTCACACAGCAGCCGACGCTCGTCGCGCCGCTGCAAATCACGCAGACCAAACTCACCCTGACCGCCACCCCAAAACAGGTCGATATCGGCGCGCCAGTGCGCTTTGACCTGAGCTGGAACCGGGAGGTCAAGGTATCGCTGCTCTACAAGCTGCTGGTCAACGGCAAGGCGGTGGCGCAGTGGACCAGTGGCGACAGCCATAGCCACCGCTTCGACAAAGCCGGCAGCTACCGGGTCCAGGTAACGGCGCAACGCCTCACGCAGGACGACGTGCGGGCGACGCTGGTGCGCAGCAACACGCTCAGCATTCGCGTGATCGAGTTGCCCGAGCTGTCGGTACGCATCACGCCACAGGATTTACCGATCAGGGCGGGTGAGCCCGCGCTGTTCGTCGCCAAGGTCAGCCCCGATGCAGCGGTGCGCTACCGCTGGCAGGGACCGGCCGGGCAAACCGGCCGCAGCCGCGAGTTTCGCGTGGATACCCATGGGCTGTCAGCAGGGCGCCATGCCATCGAGCTGCAGGTGGTGGATGCGAACAAGCGCAGCGCCAATGACCGGACCTACCTGGTGATCGAGGCGGCCTACCAACAACCGATTGCACGCATCAGCCCGTCGACCCTGAGCCGCAGCCAGGGTGAAGAGGCGGTGTTCCAGGCCCGCTATCGGGCCGATGACAGACTGAAGGTGGAAAGGCGTTGGGACGGCCCGGTGGGCGTCAGCCTCAATACCGACAGCTACGCGGTGCCCACCGGAGACCTTGCCCCCGGCAACCACGTCATCCATTTCCAGGTGCGCGATGCACAGGGCCAGGTGGCCCGCGCGGAGGCGGAACTGCGCATCGAGGCCAGCTACCGCAAGCCGGAGGTAAGCATCCAGCCGCAAACCCTGACCCTCACCCAGGGGCAGGAGGGCGGCTTCCAGGGCCGTTATGAGATCGACCCGCGCCTGGACATCGCCCACCGCCTCTGGGAGGGACCGGCCGGCGTCCGCCAGGACAGCGACAGCTACACCCTGTCCACCCGCGAGCTGGAAACCGGCCGCCACAGCATCCACTTCGAGGTGACCGACACACAGGGCCGGGTGGCCCGCGCCACGGCGCAGTTGCAGATCGAACCGCTGGCCGAACTGGTGGTCGAGATCAGCCCGTCGCAGCGGCAGCTGCTGCCCGGCGAGCGGATCCGCTTCGAGGCCGTGATGCATGACCCGCAACCCCGGCGCTATGCCTATCGCTGGACGGGTCCGGGCGCCGGCGACGCCCTGGGTGACAGCTTCAGCGTGACGGCCGGCCACGCACTGGTCGGCGACCATGACATCACCCTGCGGGTCAGAGATGAATTGGGGCGTAGCGCCATCGCCCACGCCCGGCTGCAGATCGTCGCCCCCGAATTGACATTGCACGGCGCAAGCGACACTGACATCCAGGCCGGCGACACCCTGCTGCTACGGGGCGAGGTGAGCCCCGCGGCGCCGGTGGAAGACCTGCGCCTGCATATCGGCGCAGATGATCCCGGTCGACCCGTCGAACTGAATGAACCCTTCCCCATCAGTTTTGAGACGCCAGGTAACTACCGGGTCCATCTGAGCGGCCGGGTGGCGGACCTGATGCTGCAGACCCGCCCCCGCCTGATCCGCGTCGGCGGCGCATCGCCACTCCCGGACGATCGGCCAACGCCATCATCCCTACCGCCCTGGCTGTGGTGGGCCGGCGGCGCAGGTCTGGCGGTACTCGGTGGAGGCGGCTGGTGGCTGAGACGAAAGCTGCGCAAAGCCGTACCACGGGCAACCACGCCCAACAGCGGCATCTCGGTGGTGGTGAATCCGAACCTCGGCCAGTGGCAGGGCGGCTTCCACAAGCTGCCCGAAGCCTCGCCCGGCGTGCACCTGGCGCTGGTGGTGGATCCTGGCGAACAGGCCTGGCACGACACGCCCGGCGAGACACCCGATGACAGGGATAGCAATCATGGCCAACCCACAACTCACACTGGCTGACCTGTTCCTCGGCCCGCAGCAACAGCTGTCCGAGGCCGAACTGCAACGGTTGGAACAGGCCAGCGACACCCACGGCGCCCGCGAGCAATTGGCCGGCCGCGACGACGCCAACGACTGGCCGGCTGTCTGGGAGCAGGTGCAGGCACAGCTGCCGCGGCTGTTCGACGTGCCGCTGCTGGATATCCTGCTGGCCAGTTGGGCGAAGTACAAACAGGTCAGCCAATACGCCAAAACAGATGCAAAGGAAGCGGGCAAGCGCACCACCCTGGACCTGGATAAACGCAGCCTCAGCTCCACCCACAAGCCCCGCGTGGAACTGCGTGTCAACGATCAGCCGATCGCCACCCTGCCCTTTACCATCAAGCTGGAACTGAAATTCAAGACGCTAAGACTGACGGTCGGCGACGGTCGCATCTGGCGCCTCGAAAGTGGCAACTGCGAAGGCGTCGGCAGCGTCCAGCTCAGTGGTCAGACCATCCTGGAACGCAGCTTCGGCAAGGTCGATCTACCCGGCAAAATCGACTTTGCAGATGGCATACCGATCCCCACAGCCGACCAGCCCTACCACTGGGGCGATGGCCCAAAGGCATTGAGGCGGGCAGCAGGTTGACCCCATGCCCTTCGCGCCGGCACCTGGGGGAAGACCGGGTGATGTTGTTATGTTTTAGACGTGGCGATACAGACGGCGAACACCAACCTGAGTGGTGATGTCATTCAGAGCATTTCCTCATCCCACTGTTACTTTGTGCAAGACAGAATCGCTGTTGTGAGAGAAATCGCAGCCTGACGCCGATTATTCTGATTTCCGTTCTAACTGGTTTCAAAATCAGGCGCGTCTGAACCATATTGATGACGTCCTTCCCCGGAGCGGGAAGCACCGGTGCAAAGGACACAGTAGATAACCAACCAAGGATGAACGGACATGACAACACGCCGCACCAACCAGCCACTCACCCTGGAAGAGCGTGAGGACCTGGAACGCTTTGTATACACCCATACGCCGGACGGACTGTCCCTGGAGCAGGTACGCGATGACGCAGCCGGGGATTTCGCCGACGACATCGCCGCGGGCAAGAAGCCTTCGGTGGTCCACAACCCCAACCGCGACGAGCAGAAATACCAGAAGCAGGATTTCCTCGGCTCGTTCAACAAGGGCCTGCCGCGCCAGAAGGGCGGCGCACCGGGCACCGAATGCCTCCCCGAACATGACGAGTTCCTGCGTTTCCGCCGGGCGACGCACACCGCGAATTTCTTCGTCGGTCCCGACGTGCCGCAACTCGGCCCCTACAACCCCGGTTGGCGTGTCGCCAAGGACCCCACCGGACTGCGTGGCTGGGAGGCGCCCGAGGCCGGCCTGAGCCTGGAACCCCACGGGCCCGACTCCCATTCGGTCACCATGGCCGCCGCGCCCAAGCTCGAGTCAGACCAGTTGGCCTTCGAGATGGCCGAGGTCTACTGGCTGTCGCTGCTGCGGGATATCCCGCTGACCGAGTTCAGCGAAAAACCCGATGGACTGACGGCGTGTGATCAGAAGAACACCGTGTACGACGCGGTCGACGACCTGAACAAGATGACCTATGCCATGAACGCCTTTTCGGACGCGGCGGGTGAGGCCGACGCCATCCCCAGCCGCACCCGCCAGACCGACGCCAACGGCAAGCTGACGCCCGCGACCGTGTTTCGTGGCGTCACACCGGGCGACCTGCACGGTCCCTACCTGTCCCAGTTCCTGCTGCTGGGTTGCCCCAACCCGGCCGACGGTGCCAGCGCTTACGACATCACGCAGATCAAGAAGGGCTACCTGGGCTACGGCGCCCAGATCGTCAGCCAGAAGCTGCGGCCCCACCTGGCCTGCCTCGACCACATGACCGACCGGGCGAGCTACCTTGATGTCCAGGAAGGGGCGAAGGTCGGCGGCGCCCTGTTCGAAAAAGGCGCACGCTTCATCAGCACGCCCCGGGACCTGGCGACCTTTGTCCACTACGACGCCTTGTACCAGGCGTATCTCAATGCCTGCCTGATGCTGCTGGGCTTCGGGGCACCGGTGGACCCGGGCATCGCCGCCCACCACGACATGGCGCCACTCGCCCGCGACCTGAAGAACGTCACCGACGGCTTCGCGCTGTTCGGCGGCCCCCACATCCTCAACCTGGTCACCGAGGTTGCCACCCGCGGGCTCAAGGCGGTGCGCTACCAGAAGTTCAACGTGCACTGCCGCCTGCGTCCGGAGGCGGTGGGCGGACTCATCGAGTTCGATCCCCATGGTGTCGGGGCAACGGTCGGCGCCAAGCTGAGCAATAACCTCAAGAACCGGGTCGTGGACTGGAACGTGATTCAGAACAGCGCGGCCAATTTCAACCTGCGCAGCGCGCTGGATCCCGCCAAGCTGGCGGCCGCAGGATCCATCGGCCAGAAGTCGCTGCTGCTGGCCATGGCGTTCCCGGAAGGTTCACCCATGCATCCGTCCTACGGCGCCGGGCATGCCACCGTCGCCGGCGCCTGCGTCACCATGCTGAAGGCCTTCTTCGACAGCGACGCCGTGTTCGTGCAGGACCGCTTACCCAGCCCGGACCAGATCCGCATCATCACCCGAGCCGAGTACGAGAGTGACACGACCCGCTACAAGCCGGTGGCCTGCGCCCCATCATCCACCGGCACCACCCTGGTCAGCGTGCCCGTGAGCAACAATGAACCGCTCACCGTTGGCGGCGAGTTGAACAAGCTGGCCGCGAATATCGCCATCGCGCGCAACATGGCCGGCGTGCACTTCTACACCGACTACATCGACAGCCTGACCATGGGCGAAGAGGTCGCGATTCGGACCCTGAGCGAAGCGATGAGCGCCTTCCCCTACTACCCGATGCCGGTGCGTCCCTCGATGACCGTGCCCAAATTCCTCGGTGGGCATGAACGTATCGAGTAACTGAGCGAAGCGGCGCATCAACCTCGCTGGATGTTGCTCACCGCGGTCGTGTGCCGCGGTGGGCAGCCTCCAGCAAAGCTGGCAGCCTACTGATCGCTCGACGCGGTCTGCCATGATCTCAGTCCGCCCCCGCTTATTCCCCTTCCGTTACCTCGAATTCTTCTCCCGCAGGGAAAGGGGTGAACGGCGCTAACGCTCGACCACAATCCCCAACCGCTTGATCCGCGAGGCCAGGGTCGTCGGCTTCACACCCAGCAGCTCAGCCGCACCACCGACCCCGAACACCTTTCCCCCGCACTGCGCCAGCGCCGCCACGATCATGTTGCGGTCACGCTGGCGCTTCTGCTGCTCGGTGAGGATGCCGCTGCTGGTCTCCACCACCGCCTGCGCCGGCCGCGCCGGCTCGGCATCCGGCAGCTCCAGCCGCAGCTGGCCGTCACGCGAGATGATCACCGCCCGTTCCAGCACGTTCTGCAGTTCACGCACATTGCCCGGCCAGTCGTAGGCCTGCAGACGCTGCACGTCGGCCTGGGACAGGCGCAGGCCCTCGCGACCGAAACGTCGTGCGGCGCTGGCCAGGAAGTGGCTGGCCAACAGCGGGATGTCCTCGGCGCGCTCGCGCAACGCCACCGAGGGGATGGGGAACACGTTGATGCGGAAGAACAGGTCCTCACGGAAGCGACCGGCTGCCACCTCCTGTTCCAGGTCGCGATTGGTGGCGGCGATGATGCGCACGTTGACGCTCAGGGTGCGGTCGCTGCCGACCCGCTCGAACTGGCCCTCCTGCAGCACACGCAGCAGCTTGCTCTGCAGCTCCAGCGGGATCTCGCCCACCTCGTCGAGGAACAGGGTGCCGCCGTCGGCCAGTTCGAAGCGGCCGGCGCGGTCGCGCACCGCGCCGGTGAAGGCGCCCTTCACGTGGCCGAAAAACTCGCTCTCGAACAGCTCGCGCGGCACCGCGGCGCAGTTGACCCTTATCAACGGCCTGTCGCTACGATCACTGCTCTGGTGGATGGCGCGGGCGATCAGTTCCTTGCCGGTGCCGGACTCGCCGGTGATCAGCACCGCCGCGTCGGTGGGCGCCACCAGCTCGATCTTCTGGATGGTGTGGCGCAGCGCCTGGCTGCGGCCGACGATCTCGTGGTGGTTGAACTCCTCGCTGATCTCCTCCTGCAGGTAGGCGTTCTCCAGCTCCAGTCTGGATTTGAGCCGCTCCAGCTCGTCCAGTGCCAGGCGCAGTTTCTCCTGTGCCTCCAAACGGTCGCTGATGTCGCGGAACACCACCACCGCACCCACCAGCCTGCCCTGCTCGCGGATCGGCGTGCTGGTGTACTCCACCGGGAAGGCCGTGCCGTCCTTGCGCCAGAACACCTCGCCCTCCACCTGGTGCACCACGCCGTCCTTGAAGGCCGCATAGATAGGGCAATCGTGCGCCGGGTAGTGGCTGCCGTCCGGGTGGGTGTGGTGCAGCAGGGTGTGCATGTTCTCGCCCACCAGCTCGTTGGCGCTGTAGCCGAGCATGCGCTCGGCCGCCGGGTTGACGAAGCTGGTGACACCCTCGGCGTTGACGCCGTAGATGCCCTCGCCGGCCGCCTGCAGGATCAGCTGGTTCTCCTGCTCGATCTCCTCGAACAGCCGCTCCACCCGGCGCCACTCGGACAGTCCGCGACGGACGAAGGCATTGGCCTGGGATGCCTCGCTGCGCAGTCGCTGCTGATCGATGTCGCGCAGCGACACCAGCAGCGCAGCACCACGCCCGGTGGCGATGCGGCGGGCGTGGCACTCCAGGCTCAAGGTCCGGCCGTCAACGGTGCGACAGCCGAGCTCGTCCGTCCAGCCACGCCCCTGGTCGAGCACCGCCTCGCTGAACACCACCAGGCCGGCCAGGTTGTCGGCATGCAGCTGGCTGGGCGTGATGGCCAGCAGCGCCTCGCGCTCGTAACCAAGCAGCTGGCAGGCGGCGGCATTGGCGGCCAGCAGCCGGTCGCTGAACGGGTCGATCAACAACTGCGCCTCGGGTGACTGCTCGAACAGCAGCCCCGACTCGACCACCTCGCTCTGCAGTGCACCAACCCTGTTCGCCAAGCGTGCGCTCATCGCCCCGCCCCGGCTGGATGGCGACTACGCAATGTCGTAGCAGACGCTACGAAAATGCCGCATTCACGAGATTGCGTAGTCGCCAGGCATTCACTGTCGGACATGATTTTTCATTTCCTATCAGTCAGTTAACAACAAAATAAGCAGTTGGCACGGTCACTGCACTACCCCTGTTGACCCGCAATGAGGCCGGTATAGACGGTCTCGCTGTCGGTCGGAAAGTCGCACCGCCCTGGTGCAGTCATCGCAGCGTGTGGCGCATACGTGCGCCGGTACCGAACCATCCAGGTGCCGAACAGCAGTGATGTGCGCACCCGGGTGGATTGGAGCAGGAGTCGTGCCACCTGACGGTGCGGCCGGCGGCGTCACCCACACGATGAACGCCATAACTGATCGATTAGGGGAATAGAGATGTCTTTCAAGAGTCTGGGTAATCCGTTCGACGGCGAATCAGATCTGACCCATGGTCCGAGCTGCGCCTGTCCCTCCTGCGCCTGCGCGCATGAACAGGCACAGCACGGCACCGAGTACTCGGCGTCCGAGTTGACCGCCAAGCTGGAAAAGGCCGCCTTCGAAGGTGGCGGGCAGCCACGCTACCAGGCCGCCGCCGGACTGCCGCTGCAGCAACCGGCCCACAGCGACATGCGCAAGGCCGAGGACGCCAACACCCTGGAATCGCCGGAAGACGTCATGGACCGGGTGGTGGAGAACGCCATCGTGCGTGCCCTGTTCGGCCAGAACGACGCCAGCCGCCGCGCCTTCATGAAGACCATCGGCGGCGGCACCATGGCCGCGGTGCTCGGCAGCCTGTTCCCGATGGAAGCGGCCAAGGCCGCCATCAAAGAGACACTGGGCAAGCCGGAGAAGGCCAAGCTGAAGATCGGCTTCGTGCCCATCACCTGCGCCACGCCCATCATCATGTCCCACCCGATGGGCTTCTATCAGAAGTACGGCCTGGACGTGGACGTGATCAAGACCGCCGGCTGGGCGGTGGCGCGGGACAAGTCGCTGTCCGGCGAGTACGACGCCTCGCACATGCTGACGCCGATGCCGCTGGCCATGTCCATGGGCGCCGGTTCCACCGCCATGCCCTTCCGCATGCCGCTGGTGGAGAACATCAACGGCCAGGCGATCGTGCTGCACGTCAAGCACAAGGACAAGCGCGATCCCAAGCAGTGGAAGGGCTTCAAGTTCGGCGTGCCCTTCGACTATTCGATGCACAACTTCCTGCTGCGCTACTACGTCGCCGAATTCGGTCTGGACCCGGACAAGGACATCCAGATCCGCGTGGTGCCGCCACCGGAGATGGTCGCCAACCTGCGCGCCGGCAACCTGGACGGTTACCTGTCGCCGGACCCGTTCAACCAGCGTGCGGTGTGGGAGAAGGTCGGCTTCCTGCACACCCTGACCAAGGACATCTGGGAAGGCCACCCGTGCTGCGCCTTCGCCTGCTCGGAGAAATTCACCACCGAGCTGCCCAACACCTACGGCGCGCTGATGAAGGCGCTGGTGGATGCCACGGCGTTTTCGCAGAAGGCGGAGAACCGCGCCGAGATCGCCAAGGCCATCGCGCCGAAGAACTACCTCAACCAGCCCGAGGCGGTGATCGCCCAGGTGCTGACCGGCAAGTACGCCGACGGCCTGGGCAACGTGCTGAACGATCCGCAGCGGATCGATTTCGATCCGTTCCCCTGGCACTCCATGGGCGTGTGGATCCTCACCCAGATGAAACGCTGGGGCTACATCAGCGGCGACGTCAACTACAAGGGCATCGCCGAGGAGGTGTACCTGGCCGCCGATGCCAAGCGGATCATGAACGATCTGGGCTACAGCGCCCCGGACCACACCTATGAGAAGTACACCATCATGGGCAAGGAGTTCGACGCCGACAAGGCAGAGGAATACGTCAACAGCTTTGCGATCAAGCGCACCTGATCGTGCCCCATCGCTGATCTGCGGGGTGGGCAGCGGTGCCCATCCCGCCTTTGAGGAAAGCAAATGCTGCAGTCACTGAATGTCCGCGCCACCCTGGTTTCGCTGGTCATGCTGATCGCGCTGCTGGGCGTGTGGGAACTGGCCAACCAGGCACCGGATGCCAGCAAGCCGCTCACCGAATACGAACTACTGATGGGCGGCGCCGACCAGGAGTCCAGGGTACCGCCGCCGTCCGCCGTCATCGGCCTGGCCTACGACGAACTGTCCAACCCCTTCTATGACGCCGGGCCCAACGACAAGGGCATCGGCATCCAGTTGGGCTACTCCATCTATCGCGTGCTGACCGGCTTCTTTCTGGCGGCACTGATCGCCATCCCGGTCGGCTTCCTGATCGGCATGTCGCCGCTGATGCACAAGGCGCTCAACCCCTTCATCCAGGTGCTGCGCCCCATCTCGCCGCTGGCGTGGATGCCGCTGGCGCTGTTCATCATCAAGGACTCGGAGACGTCCTCCATCTTCGTGATCTTCATCTGCTCCATCTGGCCGATGCTGATCAACACCGCCTTCGGCGTGGCCGGGGTGCGCAAGGACTGGGTCAACGTGGCTCGGACCCATGAGCTGTCCGCGCTGAAGACCGCCTTCACCGTGATCCTGCCTGCCGCGGCGCCGACCATCCTCACCGGCATGCGCATCTCCATCGGCATCGCCTGGCTGGTGATCGTCGCCGCCGAGATGCTCGTCGGCGGCACCGGCATCGGCTACTACGTGTGGAACGAGTGGAACAACCTGGACCTGACCAGCGTGATCTTCTCCATCCTGATGATCGGCGTGGTCGGCATGCTGCTCGACCTGGCGCTGTCCGCCGTCACCCGCCTCGTGCAGTACCAGGAGTGAGATCGACACCATGCAAAAACATTTTCTGCAAATCGAGAACCTGGCGCGACGCTACCCCGGCAAGGACGGCGAACTGACCGTGTTCGAGAACGCCAACTTCGGCATCGACAAGGGCGAGTTCGTCTGCATCATCGGCCACTCCGGCTGCGGCAAGTCCACCATCATGAACGTGCTGGCCGGGCTGGACACGCCCAGTGACGGCCACGTGTTCATGAACGGCAAGGAGGTCGCCGGCCCCAGTCTCGATCGCGGCGTGGTGTTCCAGAACTACTCGCTGCTGCCCTGGCTTACCGCGCTGCACAACGTCACCTTCGCGGTGAGCTCGCGTTGGCCAGGCTGGAGCAAGGACAAGGTGCGCCAGCACAGCTACCGCTACCTGAAGATGGTCGGCCTGTCCGATGGCGCCGAACTGCGCAAGCCGTCGCAGCTGTCCGGCGGCATGCGCCAGCGGGTGTCCATCGCCCGGGCCTTTGCCATCGAACCGAAACTGTTGTTGCTCGACGAACCGTTCGGCGCGCTGGACGCGCTGACCCGCGGCACCATCCAGGAGGAGCTGGTGAAGATCTGCGACGCCACCAACCAGACGGTGTTCATGATCACCCACGACGTGGACGAGGCGATCCTGCTGGCCGACCGCATCCTGCTGATGACCAACGGCCCGCATGCACGTATCGCCGAGTCGGTGAAGGTGGACCTGCCCCGCCCGCGCGAGCGCAGCAGCATCATCCACCAGCCCGGCTACTACCCGATCCGCAACCACCTGGTGGACTTCCTGGTGCGTCGCTCCAAGGAGCTGTCCGGCGCGGTGGCGGCCGAGACCGCCGAGCAGGCCGCCGGCGCCTATCCCGAGGTCGTCAACCCGGCGGCCGGGGCGGCTGCCGACCAGCCGACGGCCAAGGCCGGCTGAAGACGGACGGCCGCATGCGACGCCCCTGCGCCATCAATTCCCGGCCCTGGCACATCGGCCTGCCCGGCGGTGCGCCAGACCGGATCGAGACAACCGCGGGAGCACAACCGTGTCCTCGCTAGCCGTGCTCGCCGACACCAACCTGCTCGACCTGAGCTGGTCGCGCACGCTGAGCGGCACGGTCACCGACCTGGCCTGGTCCGCCGACGCCGCGTCGCTGCTGGCCGGCTGCGGCGACGGCAGCCTGCAGCGCATCAGCAATGACGGTGCTGCGCTGACCAGCTGGCAGGGCCACGCGGCTGGCGTCACCCGCCTGCAGCCCCGGCCCGGGAGCGATCGCTGCCTGGCCAGCGCCGGCGAAGACGGCCGGGTGGTGCTGTGGGACAGCGCCGGCGGCGTGGCGCAGGCAGTATTGGCAGAGCAAGGCGGCCGGGTCGAACAGCTGGCCTGGAGCCGCGACGGCCGGCTGCTGGCAGCGGCGGCAAGCAAATCCATCTCGCTGTGGCACGGCGAGCAGTCGCTGGGCATCTGGTACGACAGCTGCCGGCGCATCCTGAACATGGCCTGGGCACTTGACGGCGAGCGCCTGGCCGCCGCCACCGACAAGGGTCTGTATCTGTGGCGCTGTGACGGCAGCGACCTGATCAAGCTGCACAGCCTGCCGGGCGCAGCCACGATGGTTGCCTGGCAACCGCACGGCCAGACGCTGGCTGCCGGCACCCAGGACGGCTTCCTGCAGGTCTGGCATTTGCAGGCAGACGACAACGGACAGGCGGAGCCGCTCACCCTGCGCAGCCACCCCGGCAGCGTCGCGCGACTCGCCTGGCATCCTGCCCGGCCGCTGCTCGCCACGGCAGCCGGCCCGGAGCTGATGCTGTGGGATCTGCCGCCCGCAGGTAGCGCCGCCGGCCGGTCGCTGCGACAACACCGCAGACCCATCACAGCCATGGCCTGGTCCCCCGACGGCAGGTGTTTGGCCTCCGCAGACCAGGCCGGGCGGCTGTGCCTGTGGGACAGCCGCGGTGCGCTGCTCAGCAACCAGCAGCTGGACGATGCGATCACCACCCTCGCCTGGCGGCCCAGCGGGCTGTCCCTGGCGATCGGCGACAGCAGCGGCGGCTGCAGCTGTTACGCCATCAATCAACCGACACAACTCAACCCTGACATCGCCTGATTTAGGAGGCACCCGATGAACAAAGACGACATGACCATGGCCATCCTGGCCGCACGCAAGAAACTCGACATGGGCTGGGAGGACCTGTCCGAGGCCGTCGGCCTGGCGCCGGTGTTCCTCACCTCAGCCTGCCTGGGCATGAACAGCCTCAAGCCCGAGTACGCCGACAAGGTGGCGGCGGTGCTGGAACTGGACAGCGCGGTCAGCGAGGCGCTGCAGGAATTCCCGCACAAGAGCTGGGACAAGCTGGTGCCAACCGACCCGGTGATCTACCGCTGGTACGAGATCGTCGGCGTCTACGGCGAGACCATCAAGGAGCTGATCCACGAGAAATTCGGCGACGGCATCATGTCCGCCATCGACTTCAGCATGCACATCGACAAGGAGGAGAACCCCGCCGGTGACCGCGTGGTGGTGACCATGAACGGCAAGTTCCTGCCCTACAAGTCCTGGTGATCTGGAGCGTGGCCGAGCTTGATCTCAGTTCCGCCCCGACCAGCCCCCCGCACTTGGCGCCGGGACGCAGCGGACAGTTTGTCCACGCATTGTCGACATTGCCTCGCCATCAGTCCGCTGCATACCGACAAACCCTTGTCCGTCGCTGCAATCGATCTCATGGCATAGCTCATGCAATGCAGTAGTGAAAACAGACCTGCGCATCACATCGGAGAATCCAACATGACCGACAACATCCTCATCACGCCGAGTCAGCTGCAACAGATGACCGAGGCGCTGCCGACCGTGATCATCGACACCCGCTCGCCGGACGCCTATGCCGCCGGCCACATCCCCGGTGCGGTCAACCTGCATGACATCTTCACCTTCCTGGCCACCTCGTCGAAGCAGGGCCTGGAGGAGCTGCGCGGCAAGTTCGCCGCGGCCTTCGGCGCCGCCGGCCTGTCCGGCGAGGAGATGGCGGTGGTCTACGAGGACAGCATGAACACCGGCTTCGGCCAGTCCTGCCGCGGCTACTTCCTGCTGGAGTTCCTCGGCTATCCCAAGGCCGCCATCCTGCACGGTGGCTACCAGGCCTGGCTGGCTGAAGACCTGCCCATCTCAACCGAAGTGCCGGTGGTCGAGGCCAAGACCTTCCCCGTCGACGAGGCCGCCGCCAGCGTGATGCTCACCCAGGACGACATGCTCGCCGTGCTCGACAAGCCGGAGGTGGTCAAGCTGGACGTGCGCGACGTGGACGAGTGGGTGGGCAGCAGCTCGTCGCCCTATGGCATCGACTTCTGCCCGCGCAAGGGCCGCATCCCCGGCGCCGTGTGGCTGGAGTGGTACCGCATGATGAAGCCCGGCGAAGAGGTACCGGTGTTCAAGGCCAGGGAGGAACTGCAGGCCGAGTGCGCCACCGTCGGCATCAGCCCCGACTCCACCGTCTACCTGTACTGCTTCAAGGGCGCCCGTGCCTCGAACACCTTCGTCGCCCTCAAGGAGGCCGGGGTGAAGGACGTGCGGCTGTACTTCGGTTCGTGGAACGAGTGGTCGCGCAACCCGGAACTGCCCATCGAGGCAGGCCACGCCAGCTGGCAGGCCGCCTGAGGATCGCCCTATGAGCCCGCTCATCCAGGCCCTGCACGGCATGGCAGCCACCGCCTGGGTGGGCGGCATCTTCTTCGCCTACATGGCGCTACGGCCGGCGGCAATGACCACGCTGGAACCGCCAGTACGACTAAAGCTGTGGCAGTCGGCCTACAGCCATTTCTTTCCCTGGGTGTGGCTGCTGATCGGGCTGCTGCTGGCCACCGGCTATGCCGACCTGTTCGGCCGCTTCGGCGGCATCGGCAGCGAGGCGCTTTACCTGCAGCTGATGCACGGCATCGGCTGGCTGATGATCGTGCTGTTCGGCTACCTGTACTTCGGCCTGTACCGGCGGCTGAGCCGGGCCGTGGCCGCTAACGACACGCCGGGCGCGGCGGCGGTGATGCAGCGCATGCGCCCGGTGATGGCCATCAATCTGAGCCTGGGCATGCTGATCATTGCGGTGGGCATCTCGGGCCCGCTGTGGGGGCTGTGAACCAACGGACACTGTCCCGGCGCTAAAGCTCGCAGCCGGTTCAGTCGTGCAGGCGAAAATGGGCCATCTGGGCAGGCAGGTCGATATCGCTCACCGACAGCTTGATACGCTGATCCAGCGCCATGCCCTCGCGCAGCCGCACCTTGGTCTGGTAGGCCAGCTCGGGGATGATCAGCACCGCCTTGCGCTCTTCCAGGCCCACCACCACACCCTCGCCCTGCCACTTGGGATTCTGCTTGAACCACACCAGCTTCCAGTGGGTGTTGGACAACCGCTCGGTGCGCCGCACCAGGCCGGACACCGCGTCGGACGCACCGATGCGCGCCATCACGCCCTCCTCGTCCAGCACTTGGCCGCCGCCCAGCAGGCCGCGCAGCTGCTGGTGGGTGACCAGGTCCAGGTAACGGCGCAGCGGGCTGGTGACCCGGGTGTAGGCGTCGATGCCCAGGCCGGCATGCAGGCCCGGCTGCAGGCTGGCACTGCTGGGCTTGAAGGTGCGCAGGTAGGCATACATCGCCGCCAGGCCCTCCGGTTGCTGGATCTGATCCGGCGGCGACTGGTGCACGTAGGGGATCACCAGACCATTGCCGTGGGCGAAGCGCGCCACCGCCTCGCCGGCCATCAGCATCAGGTTGGTCACCAGGTCGCGGGAACCGGCCCGCTCCATGGGGCGGATCACCACCTGGCCGTCGATCACCTTGATGATCACCTCGGGCATGTCGATGCTCGCGGCGCCGCGCGCCTGGCGGGCGGCATGGTAGTCGGTAGCCAGCGCCCCCAAGGTCGCCAAGTCGGCCTGGTCCAGCCGGGTGTCGGCCTGGGCATAGCTGATGCGGGTGACTGAGACCCGGCTGGGCACGATCTGGATGTCGCTCAGCTCGCCGCCCCGCACCTTGAAGCCGATCGACAGGGCCGGCGACTCGCTGTCCAGGCCCAGGCCCAGCTGGTGGGTGACCGCGGCCGGCAGCATCGGATGGACGGCATCCGGCAGGTACAGGTTGGCACCGCGGGCGCGGGCGGCCAGGTCCAGCTCACTGTCCATCGGCGCCAGCGCGGCCACGTCGGCGACGTGCACCCACACCCGGTCGCCGTCCAGGCTGATGGCATCGTCGGGATCCTGGTTGCCCTCGTCGTCGATGGCGTAGGCGGTCAGGTGGGTCAGGTCCTGACGGGTCTCCGCCGGCAGCGCCGGCACCGCCAGCTCGGGCGCCCCCAGCGCAGCGCCGGTGCGACCGGGATGGGGGTTGTGCTCGGGCTGCCAGTAGCCGCAGCCGAGCAGGAATTTGTGCGCCGCCGCCGGTGTCTCGGGCACCTCCAGGCTGCTGAGGATACGGCTGCGCTCGATCTGTCCCAGCGCCACCCGCTCCACCTCGCCAAGGCGCTTGAAGTCGTCCTCGATCAGCTTGCCGTCGCGCACCCGCGCCAGGAACTCGTCCCAGTCGCGCTCGGCATTGGCCTTGGCGTTGCGCTCGGCCAGGTCCGCCGTCACCGCCTCCGGGCTGCGGGCCACCACGGCGTCGGGGCTGCCCTCGAAGTACAGGCCGTCGGCAATCACCTGCCAGCTGCCCCAGGCGCTGACCGGGGTGAACTCGCCGTACAGCAGCTCGGCCAGGTCGGCCAGGCTCACGGTCTCGCCCTGCAGCAGTTCCCAGGCCTCGTCCAGGCCGGGTGCCGGCGCCTCCAGTGCCTTGCCCAGGGCCGCCACCGGCCCCGGGTGCAGCAGCTGCACGTCCTTGTCGCGGACCCGCTTGGTCTTGCCGCCATCCAGGGCGATGTCGATCTTGTCGGTCACCGCGGTGACGCGGGCCGGGCTGCTCTTGTACAGCACCAGGCAGCCGGCTTGGATGGCGGAATTGGGCACGAATACTCCAGGCGAGATGGGGTGTAACGGGGCGGAAACCGGGTATCATACCGGCTCTATGAGTAGCGCCCCTAATCCATCGCCCAAATCGCCCGGCCTGCTGGCCCGGCTGCTGTTCAAACTGAGCGGCCGGCTGCGCTGCCGCATCATCCGCGGCAACTTCGGCGAACCCTATCTGGAACGCTATCACCTGCTGCGCCTGCCCGGCGGCGGCGGGCTGTACCTGCACCGTTTTCTGGCCAGCGACCCGGACCGGGGCCTGCACGACCACCCCTGGGACCGCGCCTTCGGCATGGTGCTCTCCGGCGGCTATCGCGAGCTGCGCTTCGCCGGCCACGGTGACGGCGAACAGGTGGTGGCGCGTGAGCTGCGTCCCGGCGCCATCAACCGCATCCGCGGCGAGGATTTCCACCGCATCGTGTTGCCGGCGGAGCGCGAGGCCTGGACCCTGTTCGGCCACACCCGCAAGTACAAGGACTGGGGCTTCGTCACCCTGGGCGAGACCGGCGAACGCCGCTACCAGCCCCACGATGTGGTGACCAACGACGGTGACCACCACCAGTGGTGGCGCACCGCACCGCGCGGCCGACAGCTGGAGCGCGCACCCTTGAGGGCGGCATGAGCCCCCCCATCTGACGGTCAGCCTGCGCCCCGGCGCCGGCCACAACCCTCCCTTCGCAGACCAAGACGGAGCGATCATGAACACCGACTGGCAGACCTTTCTACAATCCCAGGGCGCGGCCTTGAATGACCAGGGTCAGCCTGTCTTCCAGGAC